>Ga0187892_10000319_pt1 | contig 127668 bp, 90 predicted proteins | sample MA1701073metaG_FD_139345 | JGI IMG/M metagenome (GOLD analysis project Ga0187892, IMG submission 139345) | Bio-ooze microbial communities from a basaltic lava cave in the Kipuka Kanohina Cave System on the Island of Hawaii, USA - MA170107-3 metaG ... | reverse complement strand
GTAGAAGCTGATCTGGACCCAGGGTTCCGCTAGCGCTCCACCCTGGGCTACGCGTCCTTCGCCCCCCAGCGGGGGGCTAGAAATCTAGAGACTCCAGAAGCGGGAGCAAGCTCCCGCACTAGCTCCCCAAGGCCCCGACTCGATGAAGCCGCCGGCCTTCTTGTGAGCCGCCAGGAGTGACTCTACTTCCTGACGCAGCACAGCATCCCCCTCGCAGGCTTCGTCGAGAAACGAAGCTCGGTGCTCAGGTTCCTGTTCCAGAGCTCGCTCCAGTAGCTTGTCGACTTGTTGCCAGCGTTCGGGAGTCATGAAGGCCGTGATGAGTCGGAGACCAGCAGCCTTTGGAGCGCCTTGTTCCGGTCGTTCGGATGGAGATCTTTAGAGATTGGCGTTGGCCCGTGATTATGCACTGGGTGCTCAGCAAATCCGTCCGGCCGAGCGAGTTTTTTGAGGAGGTGAGAGTCCTTGCGCTTTCCCAGCGTTTTCAGAGAGACCCTCAAAAGACAGGTCAGTCGCGACAATCAGTTTGGCTTCATTTCGCCCTTTGTTCTTCGGTTCAACCCTTGGGCTCAGGGGCTCGCTCTTCGGATTGGCCACAGCGACCTCGCATGCCGACGCGGAACTTCTCACGCTCCTCGGGGGTCATCCGCTCCCAACGCTCCCTCAGGCTGTGCTGCCAGGGTCTGGCAAAAATCCGGCCGCCACGGAATCCGCCGAAGAGAATCCAGCTCAAGGCCAACAGACCGACAGCTTGCCAGAAACTGATCGGTCGCAGCCCAAAAATGTTCGGCATTAGCCAGTTCCACAGCTGCAGGACCGCCTGTCCGAAGCCGGCGATGACTATCAGAAGAACGATCATCACGAGTAGGGCCATCTCAAATCCCTTTACCTTCCAGTTCCTTTTCATTTTTCCTCTCCTCGTCTTTTCCTGAACTCCCCGTAGATGCTCTCCAGTCGTTTGCGCAGGTGAAGCACCGCGTAGCGTTTGCGTGACAGCAAGGTGTTGCTACTCAGGCCGGTCTCAAGAGCGAGCTCTTTGAAACTACGACCCTCCAGTTCGCTGGCGATGAACACTTCACGTCGCTCTTTGGGTAACTCGTTTAACGCATCGTCGAGTTCTTCTAACAGCACATTGCGAGCGTAGATAGCCTCCGGTCCGGCATCGGACGCCGGCAACAAATCTTCCCACCGCAACTCCTCCCCGTCCTCCGAGATGGCTATCGGGTCGCCCGTCATTGCCTCTGGCCTGTTCTTGCGAAACAGATCGATGATCCGGTTGCGAGCGACCCGGAATAGCCAGGCGCTGGCTTGCTTGATTGGCTTCGCCAGCCGGTATGCCACCACGAACTCATAGAAGACCTCCTGAAAAATGTCTTCCGCATCGGCTCTGTCGGCTACCCGCTTCCAGATGAAGTTCCTGAGCCGGGCCTGTTCGCGCTCGATGTCTTCAGCAATGCGTTGGTCTTGCTCGCCAGTCATCCATTCCATGCTCAGCGTCTTCCTCATCTAACTGGGTAGACGACTGAGCAGCTCAAATATTTTGAAGGAGGTCAAGAATATCGCATCGCATTCGGAAGCAGACAGGCATTCCGAAGAATGGGTTTCGGGAAGAAATATCCAGCGTGACCGATAGTCCGGCCGCTTCGACCTGTTGACTGCGACCCATCGTGCGGCAGCCTGAAAGACGGAAGCGCTCCCTCATGTTTGCCTGCTGGACAAACCTGGACCCCTTCTTTATCATCCGGCGGTGAACTCTTAAAGCACTCACTCCACCCTAAGGACCTGCTTCATTTACTCACTATGTCTCACTTGCAACGAAACCGCGTCTGGTTCGGAACTGCTTCCTCCAAGGGAGCTGCGCTGCCGCACCCCCAGGGCATGAAAAACGTCTCTCAAAGCAAAGAGAGCGGCACGAAGTACTCGACGCTGTCTGTCGTGCCCGAGCGTCGATTGCAGGACAGCCCCCGCCGACTTTACCTCTTTCTCTCTCTGGCGAGCGGTCTTCTCAGAGCCGTGTCTCTGGTGGTTGTGCTGCTGGTGTTCAGCCAGCGTCTCTGGGCGCAGCAGACGCCGCGCCAGACAATCGCTGGCATGAAGGCAGCGGAAGGGCTTGAAGTCACGCTCTGGGCCTCGGAACCAGACCTCGTCAATCCCACCAATATGGACATCGATGCTCGCGGCCGCGTCTGGGTGCTGGAGGCGGTGAACTATCGACGGACGCTGCGAGGGATGGAAGGAAAAGACTATCGACCCGCAGGCGACCGGATCGTTATTTTGGAGGATAGCGACGGCGATGGAAGGTCGGACAGAACGAAAGTATTCGCTCAAGACCTGAGTCTCCGATCCCCACTGGGGATCGCTGTGCTGGGAGACAAAGTTATTGTGTCGCAGTCCCCCGATCTGATCGTCTACACCAAAGACGAACAGGACAACATTGTGAAGAAGGAGATCCTGCTGACTGGCTGGCGTGGAGTGGACCATGACCATGGGGTGCACGCCATCGTCTTCGGACCGGATGGCCGGTATTACTTCAACAGTGGCGACCAGGGATTCGACGTCACCGATAGGAGCGGCAAGCGCTTCGTGAGTTCCCGCCAGGGGCCTTACTACGCGGGTACAGCTCTGCGGATGAATCCCGACGGCACCGGCTTCACGGTGCTCGGCCACAACTTCCGCAACCCCTATGAGCTGGCAGTTGACTCATTCGGCAACATCTGGCAAACCGACAACGATGATGACGGCAACGCCTGGGTGCGGCTGAACTATGTTCTCGAAGGAGGCAACTTTGGTTACTGGGGCCCGGGCGGCCGTAGCTGGCGCGAGGATCGCGGCACGCATTTTCACTCCGAACTTCCTGGGGTTGTGCCAAGCATTGTGAGATTGGGGGCAGGCGCGCCCTGCGGGCTCATCGTGTATGAGGGAAAACTGCTGCCGCCGCGCTATCGCGGCCACTTGCTGCATGCCGAAGCGGGCGGACGATGGATCAACTCATACTTTATTCAGCCGGAAGGCGCTGGTTACACAGCCAGGGTTGAGGCGACTGTCAGCGCGGCCGACCCATGGTTCCGGCCCTCTGATGTTGCGGTCGCGCCTGATGGAGCGGTCTTTATCAGCGATTGGTACGACCCGGGTGTCGGAGGCCATCGCATGGTCGACACGCAGCGAGGTCGTATCTATCGGCTGGCTCCCACGGGCTATAAGACTAAAAAACACCTAGTGGACCTCAGCAGCCCTGCCGGGCTCGCGGAGGCTTTCGGTTCTCCGGCTCAATCGGTACGATTTCTGGCCTACACCCGCTTGAAGGAACAAGGGGCTGCGGCGCTGTCCGTCCTCCAATCTCTTGTTCAATCGAAGGACCCGATTCTGCGGGCCAGGGCGCTTTGGCTGTTGGGGGGCATTGCGGGTGAAGGTGAAGCTACGGCGAGGGCCGCACTTGGGGATGTGGACTCGAATTTTCGCATGCTTGGGTTGCGCATTCTTCGTCTGCAAGGTGCCGATTTGAGCGACGTTCTCAAGACACTAGCGAAAGACCCGTCGCCCCAAGTGCGGCGTGAAGTGGCCGTGGTAGTGGAATCACTGCCCGCAGAGAAGTCGATGGATGCGCTGCTTGCGCTATGCCGCAAGTACGACGGGAAAGATCGCTGGATGCTGGAAGCGGTCGGCATTGCAGCCCGCGGCAAGGAGAACGCGCTATACACATCCTTGAAGGAGGCGGTGCCGGGCAAGTGGAGTTCCCGGCTGGGACAGCTGATCTGGGAGATTAGGCCCTCGCAAGCCTTGCCAGACCTGTTTGAGCTGCTAAAGGATGCGGAACTGACCGATGAAGAACGTTTGGAAGTGTTACAGGCGCTATCAGCTCAGGCGTCTCCTGAGGCGGGGCTGGCGGTTGCGGAACTTGTTCAGGATTCCTTGCAGCCTCGGGAACTCGTCGAGAAAGCTTTTGAGCGACTATGCCAGAGACTCTACAGTGAATGGAGGGATTTGAGGAAGAATCCAATGGTGCTTGCTGCTGTGAAACAGGGGCTGAAGTCGCCCGGAATGCAGCATCGGGCACTAGAACTGGCGGGCGATCTCGAGGACGCTGAACTGGGTTCGGAGCTGCTGCTGATGGTGAAGTCTCCAGTCAATTCCGAGGAGGTGAGGGCATCCGCGATTCAGGCGCTCGGTCGCACGCGGAATGAGGCTTATGTCGCAGAGCTGGAGCCGCTCATTCAGAGCGGCGAGCTGCGGCTGCGCGTGGCCGCGGTCCGTGCTCTAGGAAATCTCAGGCCCAAGGACCTGGAGGGACAGATGCGCAAGCTGCTGCTGAGCCAGGCCCCCAACGAGGTAAGGACTGAAGCCGTCAGGCTGCTAGGGCGGACGGATACTGGAGCTTCTCTATTACTGGATTTGGAGCAGGCCGGCCAGCTTCCCGCAGAGCTGAGAAATGTGGCCTCTGCCGTGACCAACGCCAGCGGCACTGCGAGCATACAAGGCCGTGCCCAGAAGCTTTTGCCGCCGACCGTAAGTAAAAACCGAAAACCACTGCCACCAGCGCGGGAGTTGCTGGCACGAGAAGGCGATGTGGAGCGCGGCCGCAAGGCATTCAACGCTGTTGCTGGTCCCAAATGCGGCTCGTGCCACACACTCGATGAAACGAAGAAGTCTGTGGGACCCAACCTCGCGGCCATTGGCGACAAGCTCGGCAAGGACGCTCTCCTTGATTCCATCCTGAATCCAAGCGCTGGCATTGCGCCCGAGTACTACGTCTGGCGGCTTCAGACAAAGACCGAAGGGGTGGTGATCGGCGTTATTTCCGAGGACACACCACAGCGTGTTGCGGTTCAGACGGATGCCACAACCGAGCTGCGGTTCCGGCCTTCGGAAGTGACGTCGCGGAAGCGCAGCCACTTGTCGCTGATGCCAGAGGATCTGGCCAACACGATGACCGAGCAGCAATTAGTGGACGTCATCGCCTATCTGACTACTTTGAAGAAGGATACCAAAGCAGTCTCCAGCCTAAAATGAGGCAACGGCCGCCTCGCGTCGGCCTGAGAGCGGCTGACACGGCTGCTTTCTGCAGTTGCTACTCTGCTGGCTTGCTGAAACTCGTTCGTCCCGCTTTGGTCAAGGAGTTCTCGAGATTATGACTTAAGACTCGCTCTAGGGTTGTCCCACACGAGAGGTCGAGCGCCCTCATGCTTAGAAAACCAAGCCGCCCAAACAAGCTCAGTGCCCCCAGCAAGACTCAGAGTGGCTCTTCACGCCGCTCGCTACTCAAGGCTGCGGTTGCCTTGCCGCTTGCCGATACGCTCGCGGCGACTCCCGAAAAGAGACCTCACGTCGCGGTGGTTGGTGCAGGCGCCTTCGGCGGCTGGACAGCCCTCCACCTCCTGCGCCAAGGGGCACGCGTCACGCTGCTGGACGCCTGGGGGCCAGGGAACTCACGGGCGAGCTCCGGTGGCGAGACTCGTGTCATTCGGGCCACCTATGGTCCTGATCGTGTCTACGTCCAGATGGTGGCCCGCTCTCTCCAACTGTGGCAGGAAAACGAAGCGCGCTGGGGCCTCAAGCTGTACCGGAGGACGGGAGTCCTGTGGATGGCAGGAAAGAATGACGAGTACGAAAAAGCATCGCTCCCGCTAATACGGGAAGCTCGTCTTCTTGTCGAGGAGCTAAGCCTGACAGAAGCCCGCAAACGTTACCCGCAAATCAATTTCGAGGGTGTGCCGTGGGCTATCTACGAGAAAGATGCAGGATATCTGTTGGCCCGCCGTGCCTGCCTGGCCGTGCTCGAAGGCTTTATGAAAGAAGGTGGTGAATATCGGCAGTTGTCCGTAACACCGGCGCTGGTCAAAGGCGGCGAGATGCAGGGCCTGGCGCTTTCAGATGGTTCAACTCTTTCTGCGGATCGGTATGTTTTTGCTGGCGGCCCCTGGCTTGGAAAGCTTTTCCCGAAGATCATCGGAGATCGAGTGAAGCCCTCTCGCCAGGAAGTCTTCTTCTTCGGAACGCCCGCCGGTGATGCCCGGTTTCTTGAACAGCAGATGCCTGTCTGGATCGACCACGGGCTGAGGCTGCTTTATGGCATCCCCGGGAATGAGCGGCGCGGGTTCAAGCTTGCCGACGATACACACGGACCGGCGTTTGATCCCACCAACGGTGACAGAATGCCGACGAGTGAAGGCTTAAAGGCGGCACGCTCCTATCTGGAGTTTCGCTTTCCCGCATTGAAGGGAGCTCCGTTAGTCGAGTCTCGAGTCTGTCAGTATGAGAACTCGCCGGACAGCCGCTTCATCATCGACAAGCACCCTGAGGCTGATAATGCTTGGCTCGTGGGCGGAGGATCCGGACATGGTTTCAAGCACGGCCCTGCCGTCGGCGAGCGCACGGCAGCAGTCGTGTTGGGAAAAACTCCTGTTGATCCCTTCTTTGCTTTGTCGAGGCTTTCGAATTAGGTCAACGGACAATCATCGTATCAAACCCACCGACAAGCTCACCGAATTCCAATGACGGACCGGCTGCCCACGTTCGAAGGATAAGCAGGAACCAGAAATCGAGGTTAGACCCTTCAACCTGAATCGGGTGCAGCTGGCGCTTCTAGCGCTACTTTGTTAAGTTCTCACCTGTTGGCACAAACATCGCGTTGGTTGCGATGTCTGCGTTGAGTTTGATGAGGCGGCACACCCATGGCGCAGTCTGCTAAACTCTCCGAATCCCACCCACGTTAGAATAGCAGGGACCAGAGAGCGAGCTTAAGGATAGAGCTGGCACTGCTAGAAAGAGGTTCTGTGCGCTACGGGAAGGGACAGCGGTTTGCCAGTGAATACCAGCGCTTCACAGATGAGCTCACTGGCACGACGATCCACCAGCTGACGCAATTCCCTTGCATCAACCACAATCTCTATTTCTTAAACCGTTCTTTTTCACCCGATGGCCTGCAAGTGATCGTTACGTCCTATCGTGACGGTCAACCGAACCTTTACGAAATCGCCTTCCCCGATGGCGACATTCGTCAACTGACTGAAGGCCCCGACCTCCATCCCTTCTCGGCCTGTCTCTCTCACGACGGCAGCAGCATCTTTTTCACTCGTGCCGGCGCTGTGTGGAAGCTCCAGCGGCAATCGTTGGAGGAGCAGCGCCTGGCCAGGTTTGACAATGGTCAGTTGGGTGAGTGCAACCTGAGTGGCACCGGAACCTGGCTGGTTACCGCCATCAGACAGAGCGGCCAGTCAGGCGTTGCGGTCGTCCAAACGGACGGCAGCGAAGCTCGGATCGCTCTGCGTTGGCCACGAACCGTCATTCATCCGCAGTTTCACCCGCTGGATGACGGCATTATCGAATTCTCAAACGACCCGGCGCCGCGCATGCACTTGCTGTATCGAGACACCGGTGAAACGGAATGCTTGTACCAGCACGAAAACGATGAGTTCATCGTGCATGAAACGTTTCTCGGATGCACAGGCGATCTGGTATTCACGGTTTGGCCATTTTCGCTGAAGCGCTTCCATCTCGACACCCGCTGCGCCGAGGAGATCTCATCCTTCAACGCCTGGCACATTGCTCCGGATGCCGCGGGCGCCCGCATTCTTTGTGATACCAACCACCCGGATCTCGGCATTCAGTTAGTGGATGTTGCCACCGGCGAGCGGAAAACGATTTGCGACGCGAAGAGTTCCAGTCAAGGTTCGCAATGGAAGACATCCCGCTATGCAATCGCAGAAGATTGGGCTCGGGCTGCCGAGCAGCAGTCCCAGGAACGCCAGCAGAGTCTGAGTTGGATGGAGATGAAGACGGACACGGTTTACGGTCCGCAGTGGACACACCCTCATCCTTCCTGGAGTACGGATGAGCGGCAAATCATCTACACGTCGGATGTGTCCGGCTACCCACAGGTGTATGTGGCAGACCTCGTGGCTCCGACGCGCTCCTAGCATGCGTGGGCGAGAGACCAGGCCTGAAAGGCTCGGAGCAGGGGACTCCGGCTGGTGGGAAAGGTCAAGGTTTCAAGAACGGCTAAGCGATGAAACAATCGTCCTTCGCTGACTGCCTCCTCTGTTGTCAAGTCTGTCGGGCTCGCTCTGAGATCTGCAGTAAAACGAAAAGCTGGCGTTGCTTTGAACTGGCTTCGAAAAGGAAAATGTGTGTCTCTTCGCTCGACGAAGCACCAGCAACCCTTTCTGGATCGGATCAGCTTCCGCGACTCGTACCTGGCGACGCGTGAGGTCAAGGCGCAAAAAATTCTGAAGGTCTTGCGAGCACAGGGACTGAACTTGTCCGGGGCTTCGCTGGCAGACATCGGTTGTAGTCGAGGGCACATCACCGAGCGGCTTGCGGCTGAGTTTGCTTTTACAGTGGGAGTGGACCTGGATCGCGAAGTGCCGTCTGGTGCCCGCCAATTTCTCTATGTTCAGGCCGACGGATGCTTATTGCCCCTGGCGACTGGGGCCTTTGACGTTGTGCTCGCCAATCATGTCTTGGAGCATGTATCGTCACCGGAGCGTTTGCTAAATGAAGTCTGGCGTATCCTCAAGCCGGGCGGTCTCTGCTACCTGGCATGTCCCAACCGCCTCAGCCTGATGGAACCTCATTACCGGCTCCCCTTTCTGTCCTGGATGCCACGACCCCTCGCCGATCGGTACGTGCGCTGGTGTGGCCGCGGCGATCGGTACTTGGACCACATGCCTACCTACTGGTTGCTGAAGCAGCTGACACGCCAGTTTCGGGTGCAGGATCAGACTGTAAGGGTCCTGAAAAATCCGGAGCAGTTCCTGGAAGGAGACCCGCTGAATGCAGGATTGAATCGATTTGTGGCACACTGTCCGTCCTGGATTCTGAAGACGCTGCTCCCTTTCGCCCCGGTTTGGATTCTGATTCTTCACAAAGAGGGCGTTGAGGCCAGCCGGTGACTTGGAGGCGATGGTTCACTCTTGTCAGATCCCACGTTGGCCTATCTTCACCGAAGGTTTTTGGCCAGACGGCTGCTTCGCGGAGTAAGCCCTGGAAGGTTTCTGGAAGTCGGTGTCGGAAGGGGCAAGTTCTATGAGGACTTGCTGCACCTTGGGTTTGCTGGCCTGTGTCTGGATCTGAATCCGACGCTGATCGCGCAGCAGACGTCGGAGTGCCGGTTCCCAGCCGATCGAGTTCAGTTCGCATCGACGAACTTTTTTTCCCTGGACCAGAAATTCAAACTGCTGATCGCTTTTGAAGTGTTGGAGCATTACCAGGAGGACTTAGCCTGCATCAGAAAATGGCGGAGCTTGCTGGACAGGCAAGGAGCATTGCTCTTTTCAGTGCCTGCCCACGTTCGTCATTGGACCGAAAACGACGATCGAGCCGGGCATGCACGCCGGTACGAGAAGCTGGAGCTGGCTGAAAAGCTCAATCAATGTGGGTTTCAGGTGGAACAGATTTGTTGTTATGGCTTTCCTTTGCTGAACGTCACCTATCCGTTGTCATCGAGATTGCTGGCACAGCCGCCGAAATCTTTCGAGGCAACCGACAACGATCCGCTGATGACAGATTTTTGCAAGACAGCCCAGAGTGGAGACCGCCATTTGCCATTTTCGGGTTGGATTTTTGATGAACGCCTCTGGCTTCCCTGGCTGCACCTCCAGCGGCTGTTCCTCGATGGAGATCATGGGACAGGGTATATTGTGAAGTGTCAGGCGATTTGAGAACGAGCCAAAGGGTTTGCTGGGGAATAGACCAGGGAAGAAGTCAGAACGGTTAGACAGGGGGACACCCCTGGGCGGATTGGCAGTCAACCCGCGAGGGAGACTCTTCTGAGGAGCAAACGATGATTCAAGTTGTTCGATGGCGTGTTGAACAGTTGCTGGCTTTGTCTCTTGGCCTCTCGCTTTGCCTGTCGAGTGCGTCGGCACAAAAGGCCGCAAAGATGCAAAAGCCTCCTACCGTTGAAGAAGCCAGCGCCTTCTTGAACGAAGCTGAAGAGCGGCTGCTGGCGCTTTCCGTGGAGGCCGGGCGGGCAGCTTGGGTTCAGTCAACTTACATCACACAGGACACGGAAATTCTTGCGGCCCAGGCGAACGAACGGAGCATTGCAGCCGGCGTCGAATTTGCGAAGCGAGCGGCTCGCTTCGATGCTCTGAAGCTGCCGCCGGAACTGGCGCGCAAGATGAAGTTACTGAAGCTCTCGCTTACTTTGGCGGCGCCGGCAAATTCGAAGGAGAGCGCGGAACTCACCCGGATTGTCGCCTCGATGGAGGGAACTTACGGAAAGGGCAAGTACTGTCCTGACGGACCCGACGAATGCTTGACACTCGAAGACCTGACCCGGCTTATGGCCAACGACCGGGATCCTAAGAAGCTGCGCGAAGGCTGGCAGGGATGGCATCGTATCTCACCGCCTATACGGGGCCAGTTCAGACGCTATGTCGAACTGGCCAACAAGGGCGCGCGTGAGTTGGGTTTTGCCGATACGGGGGCCATGTGGCGCTCGAAATACGACATGGCGCCCGATGCATTCGCGAAGGAGCTCGACCGTCTTTGGGAACAGGTTCAACCTTTTTATCTCTCCCTGCATGCCTACGTGCGGTACCGCCTGCGGGAGAAATATGGAACCGAGATCGTTCCGGCATCAGGCCCGATCCCAGCTCATCTGCTCGGCAACATGTGGGCTCAGACGTGGGAGAACATCTTTCCGCTGGTTGCGCCGCGAGACGCGGACCCAGGGTATGACCTCACTCAAATCCTGAAAGCCCGTAACACTGACCCTTTGCAAATGGTGAAGTTTGGCGAGCAGTTCTTCGTGTCACTCGGCTTCCAGCCGCTGCCGGCCACTTTCTGGGAACGCTCCCAGTTCCTGAAGCCGCGAGACCGTGAAGTGGTATGCCACGCCAGCGCCTGGGACATCGACATTGTCGACGACCTGCGCATCAAGATGTGCATCGACATTACGGCTGAAGATTTCAACACGATTCACCACGAACTGGGACACAACTTCTACCAGCGAGCCTACAATCAGCAACCCATTCTCTTTCGCGAGAGCGCCAACGATGGCTTTCATGAGGCCGTCGGCGATACCATCGCACTCTCAATTACTCCGGAGTACCTTGTGAAACTAGGCCTGCTGGAGAAGGCTCCGGATACATCCAAAGACATCGGGCTGCTGCTGCGGACCGCGCTGGAAAAGATTGCTTTCCTCCCGTTCGGTTTGTTGATAGACCAGTGGCGCTGGAAGGTTTTCTCCGGTGAGATTCCGCCCGAAAAGTACAACGAGACATGGTGGCGGCTGCGGCATAAGTATCAAGGTGTGGCGCCTCCCGTGGCGCGCAGCGAAAGCGACTTCGATCCTGGGGCGAAATATCACGTGCCCGCCAACGTTCCTTACACCCGCTATTTCTTGGCCGATGTTCTCCAGTTCCAGTTTCATCGGGCCCTGGCGAAGACCAAGGGGTATTCTGGACCCTTGCATCGCTGCTCGATCTACGGGAATAAAGAGGCGGGTGAACGGCTGCAGCGCATGCTGGCGCTGGGCATGAGCCGCCCGTGGCCAGAAGCCCTGGAGGCCATCACCGGGCAACGACAGATGGATGCCAGCGCGATTCTGGATTACTTCGCTCCGCTGCAGAAGTGGCTGGATGAACAAAACAAGGGCAAACCAGTCGGATGGTAATCGACGCGTGAAGCCGGCAGCTCCGCATGCCCTCCACGATGGGCTCAAGCCCCTTTACTGGGCAGCATCGCTTGAAAACAGACTTCTCAGTTTCAGGGCGCGAGCTGCCGACAGGACCAGGTGCTTCCTGTTCAGTGGCACAAACTGAACGCTGCGGATGGTTTGAAAAGGAATGGAATAGCACCCGGAAGAGAGCTGAAGTACAAGGCGCGTGGGAGTCAGCTGAAATTCCCGCAACTCCACCCTCAGCCCTTCTTCCAGAGTCAGAACGACAGTCAGAGGGCACTCCTGACGGTCGATCAGTTTCTGCAGTTTCGGAAAGTCTTGTTCAAAATAGCTCTTGGTGAAATGTACTTTGGAGTACATCGCAGTGCCAGCCTAAGATAGAGATTCTTCTTGTTTGGTAGTCAGCAACAGGCTGGCGCTCCGTCCGGAGGGTGCGGTGCTGTCACCAACCGAACGATTCCAAACTCGTTTCGTCAACTGTGAGGTGAGAATCAGGACAAGTCCGGCTAATATCAGCGATAGCGTTTCTTGATAGAGAGTGTAGTTCAAAAGAGCTCCAGAGAAGGGTCAAGATTAAGTGCTTCCGCTTCCAACTTGCTTTAGAGATAAGCAACTTCCCGGCCTTTTTGGGCGAATCTATTAAATCAATTGGAGTCAATTATTTGCGGAAGAGTTGCGGCTTGAGAGTTACAGCTAAAAAGGGAAACAAATTGTCCTTTAGACCCCAATCAATGGCTTCGTCCGTGTTTGACCCCTGGCACCATGACCGAGCCCTCGAGACGCAACCTTCCCATACGGTTGGGACTTCTGACCTTTAACCTCGCCTCGCTAGGAGGAAAAAAGCCCAATGCAGAATCCTGATGAACCGACTGATAAGCAAGCTGAAGGAGACAGAACGGGTATTCCCGCACCACCGCCACTTCACGGTGCGACTGAAACTTCCGGTAGCACGCCGGCACTTCTTTCCGTGATGCAATTTCTGAAGCGATGGGTGACAAGTCTGGCGATTCCGACGGAAGTAACTCTGGGTGCCCTTGTTTTAGCAGCGTTTCTTATTTTTCCTGCTTACAAGGGATTGAGATCAGGATCAGCCATTCGCCAGTTGGAGGGGACAAACCAGGAACTACAGCAAAAACTGAGTTCTGCCGCGTCACGGACGATCCTTTTGGAGCGGACTCTGTCGGAACGGGACATTCAGTTGACGCAACGCCAGCAACTGGGGCGAGTGGACACCGGGTCGGGGCTGTACATCTCACCGCTGCTGTTTCTGGAGTCCAAAGAGTCTAGCACACCTGACCTGATCAGCATCGACTTCGCACAGGCTGACCAGGCTATTCTGGTGTTTTCGATTCCCAGGACTGAATTGCGGGAAGTGGAGATCAGTGTCTACCAGGAGACTCGACTGGCCTGGACGCAGACAATCGGCATCCCTGAACAGAAGCTGTTTAATGAGAACCTGGTAAGCTTGCTGTTGACGCGCTCGGCTCTGGGGGCAGGAACGTATCGGATGATCGTTGAAGGAAATGCGCGTGGTCAGCGTGTGAAACTGAACCAGTTTGACCTCTCCATCACAAGCTAGACCAGCTTTCGCTTTGGAGTAGCAGCGCGGCGCGCACGAGACATTGAGGCGCACCTCTTGAGGTGGGCGGTACAGCCGGTACAGTCCGGGCAGGGACTGATTTCATAGCAGGGCACAAACTGCACGAGCTTTTCGATCCCCTTCAGGTTGATCCCCTCTTCCTTGAGGAACCTGCGAATGCACTTCAGCCAGACGATATCGTTGGCGGAATAGTAGCGATCCTTGTTACGCCGGGATGGTTTGATGATGCCGCATTTTTCGTAAACACGCAGCGTCTGGTCAGTGACGTTGAGTAATTCAGCCACGATGCCAATTGGAAACAGCGGCGCTTCGGGGTTTTCTATTTCCTTCGGAAGGGTCGGCATGATTCCTCCTGCGGGGACGGGCCCGTTGACATCTTAACACCTCCCAATCTGCTGCGGAAGGAAAGGGCCTTCAGCTTCTGCAGGGCATCCTTCTCGATCTGACGGATTCGCTCGCGCGTTAGAAGAAATTTTCTTCCCACTTGCTCGAGCGTCTGCTCATCGTTGCCACCAATGCCATAGCGCATCCTCAGCACCTCCCGCTCCCGCTCGGTCAAGTCCTGCAACAGCATCTGGCATTTGCGCTGCAAGTCGCGAACGATGGTCCATTCAGCAGGGTCCTTTGAACGCGTGTCCGCCAGGAGATTCAGCCGCTGCAGCTCCAGCGGGCCGGATGAAGAATCCAGCGAGACAGAATCCTGGGTTGCGGCGAGCGCAGCGGACACCTTTGAGAATGGCACGTTCACAGCTTTGGCCAGTTCCTCGGTTGTCGGCTGCCGCCGAAACTTCTCGCTGAGAGATCTGCGGTGCCTGGACAACTTCTGCGCTGCGAGCGACAAGTGTTCAGGCACGCGTACGGTTTTCCCCTGGGTGAAGATGGAGCGCATGATGGACTGACGAATCCACCATGTAGCATAGGTCGAGAATTTGGTCTCTCGGCGATAATCAAACTTGTCTGCGGCCCTCATGAGCCCCAGATTTCCCTCCTGAACCAAGTCCAGAAAACTTAGACTTTGATGGAAATACTTTTTGGCAATGGAAACAACCAGGCGCAGATTGGCTTGAATGATGGCGCGTCGCAATTCTTGCTTCCGGCGATCTAGGGTCTCATAGAGTCGAATGATTCTGCCAAGCGTTTCAACGTCGCAGCCCAGCGTTCGCTCCCTGTGCCGGAGTGTATGGATTAGGCTGCGAGCGTGCCGCGACGACCTGTGTCGCGAGAGTTCCTGAAGTATCAATCGTCTCAGATCCTCCATTTGTTGCCAGGCTGCCTTGAGCGACCGGAATACAGCGGATTGAAGTTCTTCGCCGAGTGCTGGATTCAACCAGAGCATTGCCAGAGACATCCGCAGCGCGCGATGATGCCGCGGCTCAAAGGCCGATCGCGCGGGTTTCTTGCGAGAGCGCGTTCTTTGATTTGCTTTCACCCTCTGCATCCGGTCTAGGATCTCCCGCATTTTTGCGAGAAGCTCGCATAAGAGACGTCTCTGAGGAATCGGAGACCCGCCGGTCTCAAAATCTTCTTCATCAAGCGGCTCGAGACTGGCAGGCTGCAAGGAGGTCAGTTCCAGCAGACGCTCTGAACAAAAAGGCAACCGGCCCATCAGCCTGGCTTGGCGTGCTCTGGCAGTGCTCAAGCTACGGAAGAGATGCAGCTCTCTTTCCCGTGTCAGCAAGGGGATGGCTCCCATCTCATGAAAGTATCTCGAAACAGAATCGGGAGTACCCTCTTCTGATTCTGCTGAATCGACGGCTGAGATCACTGGATCTCGCTCAGGCCTCTCCAACTGAACTTCCTCAGTACTCATGTCTTCCTGAAAGGGTTCCGGCAGGGTCTCATGCTCCGCTGTTGGCAAGTGAGCGTAGAGTTCAGTTTCCCAGCCCACCGCCTCAGGGGTTCGCGTGTCTACCCAGTTTTCAATCAAGTGATTACTCGCGCGACTCATGGCTTAATATGATTGTCAGAATATCAAGTGACCTAACATTTCTGTTTTAGATTATAAGACGCTCTTTGTCAGAGTCAAGCATGTGCGCGAAAGAAGAAGAACAACCTCTTCTCAAAGCCAGCGACCTCTGTGGATGGAATTCCGGACGACCGTAGCGTAGCCGCAAGTTGCGGCCACCCACGATAGAAGTGGCACGTGAATGGAAGATAGGGAGGCTTTCGTAAAGACAGCCGTCCACCCGCTCTTTAGATCCGCCAGAGAAGCCGGAAATTTATCAGCTGCTCTTGTCCCAGGGACAAGGGACCTGAATGTTCTGAGTCGGAAGCTGCCGAGCTCTATCCTTGTTCTGCCAAAGAGTGGAACCAGTTTTGACGTCGAGCGCTTACTTCAATTCGATACGGATGGCGTGCGACGGCGTTTTGCCGACGTTCTTGACCTCGTGCACCACTGCCTCGCTCCAGCTGACAGCGCCAAACCTTCTCTGCGCCTTGGCCACTTTGTTATCGGGGACCGTTTTTGTTTCCACCTCATAGTCGGCGAGATAGACCGTGACGCCGTGTGGGTGGCGATGCCTCGGCTCGCTGGCCCCGGCAGGTACCTTGGCCTCGATCACACGAAGTAAAGTGTTTTCAAACAATAGCTTGTGCGTCTCCGGACAAGCCTTCAGCGGATCGAGCGAGTCAGTACCCTGGGGAATGGCCAAACTTGCGCCGAGCGCGAGAACAGCTCCGGCAAGTCCCAGGCCCGCTAGATGATTACGATTCATGACATTCCTCCTCGCAAAGGGTTTTGTGCCGAAGACAGGTTCATGCCGCTCCGAGAGGTACGCGTAGGGCGCCCTCGGCGCTTCGCAAAGCGGTTTCTCTTCACATCCAGCCTGAAGACGGCAGAACACGAGGCACGGAAGCAAAATTCTCCCGCGATTGGACAACAAAAGCCGCTTTTCCTGCAACCAATTCCTTGACAGTGCGAACACCGGGAATTATTGGCCTGGAAATCGACATCCAGTTGCAGGAGGCCCTTCATCAGTGCAGACGGAGAAGCTCATGACCACCCAAGAGAAAAAATCCCCCGCTCACAGCAACCAAGAGCAACCTGAACTGGACTTTTCTTTTCCGCTGGAGTCGAGGTGGCAGGCGTTCTGGGGGAACCTCAGGTTGTTCTTCGTCAGAGCGGTTGTGAGTGCGGTGTCGTCTTCACCCGCCGAAACAGATCTTCTGCTGGCCAGCACAGTTTGGTACGCCACCATTCTAGGCAATCTCAAAGAGGTCCTAAGTCGCCGACGCCCGATGCTTAACCCTGCTCAGAAGGTAGAGGTCCAGTGGCTGTTGTCGGTTCGGCCATGGTATCGGACACTTTGGAGCAATCTCCGTGCCTTCAGGAGTCGTTCCGAGGTACCTCGGGTGACCGCACGGCCTGTTCAAACTGACCTGCTTCTGCAAACCCAGCCTTGGTTTGTGACTGTGTGGCAGGAGATCGCCGGACTGTTTGATTTGAGCGCCAGGTATGTGCCTGCCGTGCAGCCGGTCGCCGTGAGGCCTCTGTTCAGGGACTATCGGTTCAAAAAGCGCTCAGCAGTCTTCTCAGTTGGCGGACATCTGCTGCTGGTCGCAGCTGTCCTTTGGCTGCCCTCGTGGTTGTCGCGTTCAAATAGGCCCGGAGTTGCCTCTGAAACGATCACTCAGTTGTCCACCGGTCCACTCTTTCTGAACTTACCTCCAAAGGCCGAGAAATCAGGTGGGGGCGGCGGCGGAGGTCGACGCGAGAAGACCCCAGCTTCACTCGGGAAGCTACCGCGACTCTCTGACCGCCAGTTGACCCCACTTACTCCTAAGCTTCTGAATTACGATCCAGTTCTGCCTGTGGAACCCACCGTTGTCGTTCCACAGCTGGCTCAGCTTCCCTCGATTGACGTGGCGTATCTTGGCGATCCACTGGGAATTCCTGGGCCTCCATCGAGCGGCCCTGGAACTGGAGGTGGCATTGGCACCGGCAAGGGGGGTGGTGTCGGTCCCGGCGAGGGCCCCGGTGTTGGGCCAGGAAAAGATGGAGGTGTGAATGGCGGCGTGTTTCGGGTTGGCGGTGGCATCAGTCCACCTGCAGTACTGAGTCGCATCGAGCCGGCTTACTCGGAAGAAGCGCGCCGGGCCCGGTATCAAGGCAGCGTGATTCTGTCAGCCATCGTTCGCAAAGACGGGACCATTCAGATTCTCAAGGTTCTGCGGGGACTTGGACTGGGCTTGGATGAGAACGCAATAGAGGCTTTGAAACTGTGGAGGTTCAGGCCCGGGATGCGCGCCGGGGAACCGGTCGATGTTGCTTTGAACATCGAGGTCAACTTTGCGCTGAGGTGACTCGACATCGAGGCGACAACCAATCTCACGGGCCTGGAACGTCTGGAAACGATCAAAAGTCCGCCAGTGGAGACAATGCGGCCCCGGATGAAACGAACAAGCGGATCGGCAACAAAAGGATTTCTCATTGATTCTTGCTTCAGGGTTTGAGCACTCTCGCCAGGCCCGCCTTTCTTGACCAGCTTTCCAACCGGAATGTATACTGCCCGACGGCTTCCGCCTTTGTTTTGACGCCCCTCTCATTCTGCGGACTTTGCTCACAAATGAGTTCGAAGCTCTTCTATTCTTCGGCCATTTATGAAGTGGCGCGTTCGATCAATTCGAGTCTCGAGTTGTCGCAGGTGCTCGATCTATTGGCCAAGAACACAGCCAAGGCAACTAAGTCCAAGGCCTGCTCGCTGCGCCTGTTGAGTCCCGACAAGACCCTGCTAGTGGTGGGAGGGGCTTATGGCCTGAGCCAGGGTTACCTGCGTAAGGGAAATGTCGAGGTAGAGAAGAGCAGGATCGACCAGGAAGCTCTGATGGGCCGGACCGCGATTGTTCCCGATGCCACCAACGACCCGCGCTTCCAGTACCCAGAAGAAGCAAAAGCGGAGGCTATCCGATCGATTCTCGTAGTGCCACTGATGCTTCGCGAGAATCCGATCGGTGTCATGCGCCTCTACACTGGGGAGGTGCGGGATTTCAAGGCCGAAGAAATAGGATTCGTCACTGCGATTGCCAACCTGGGTGGTATTGCCATTGAGAACGCGAAACTCTACGAGGCCTTGAAGGAGGAGCTGGGTGACTTGACTGAAGACGCCAATGAGATGGCGGAACGGTTGCACGAAAGCCGCCTTCAACTTGCGCGTCAAATGGAAGCCCTGAACTACGAAAAAAACCGTCTGGAAACCATGCTGGCCAGCATGGGAGAAGGTGTGATTGTCACCGATACAGATCACAAGGTCTTGCTGGTGAATGCGGCGGCCGAAGTGATGCTGGATATCCACTGCCAGGACGCCATCGGCAAGGATGGAGATCTCATCGTTCCGGTCAAGAGGGCGGAATTGGAACAGATCTTCCAATCGGCATCCGATGCCAAGCCACTACCGCCTCTGGTCAAGCCGCATCGGGACAAAGTTCTCAGCATTCTCGCCAATCAGATCCGCGATGAAAGCGGGCAGCCGTTTGGAGTTGTCAGTTTGTTGCGTGACATCACCGAGCAGGCTGCCATTGAAGCCATGAAGACCGAGTTCATCTCGGTCGTATCACACGAGTTGCGCACACCTTTGACTCCCATCAAGGGGTACATCGATCTGCTGTTGGAAGGCGACGCCGGGGAACTCACCAATGAACAGAGCGAGTACCTCAAGATCGTGGAAGTAAACACAGACCGGTTGGTCGCCCTGGTGAACGATCTCCTCGACATCTCGCGCATCGAAGCGGGAAGAATTGATCTTGAGATCAAAACTGTGGTCCTCGAAGAAGTAGTCCAGGAAGTTCTGGCGGTCCACCGCAAACAGATCGAGAGCCGTGGCTTGAGCCTCACGGTCGCACTGCCGCCAAGAGTCCCTTGGGTCAAGGCCGACAGAGGCAGGATCGTACAAGTCCTGAACAATCTGATCAGCAACGCTTACAAATACACTCTCAGTGGTGGCATTACGATTTCTGCCGTGCCCGATGGCGAATATCTTGAGGTTACGGTCAGCGACACAGGCGTTGGGCTGTCGCGCGAAGACCAGAAGAAATTGTTTACGAAATTCTTCCGTGCCAAAAACCCTGCTACAAAGGAAACGTCAGGGACGGGACTGGGGTTGGCGATTACCAAGTCGATCATCGAGAAACATGAAGGTGAGATCTGGGTAGAAAGTCGGCGGGGGAAAGGGACCGCTTTTCATTTCACACTGCCACTAGTTGAGCCGGTGCCCGTGGCCCAGAAGCCGAAAACGGCTTCCCGGCGAAGCAGCAAGAAGGTTCTGGTTGTGGACGACGAGAAGGATATTGCTCGAATGATACGCCGCCAGCTTGAGCGCGTTGGTTACCAGGTGCTGATGGCCCACAGCGGACCGGAGGCTATTGCCCGCGCGATGGAGCATGCACCTGACTTGATCAGCATGGACATTCAGATGCCGGGCATGAACGGACTTAAAGCCATAGAACTGCTGCGTGACAATCCGCAGACAACGGATATTCCTATTGTTGTTGTCTCCGTTGTTCACGATGAGGAGCCGCTGAAGAAGCTGGGTGTGGCTGACATTTTGGACAAGCCAATCAACGAAGATGCTTTCCTTCAGGTCGTCGAACGGATTTTGTGGGAAGGCCAGCGAATTCTGATCTATGCTTCAGACGGCGAGACGCGGCAGTTACTCGAGGAAGTGCTGTCTCAGCGCGGCTACCACCTGATCTTCGCCCAAGATGGATTGGACCTGCTGGTTCATGCCCGCAAAGAGCAGCCCGAGCTGATTCTGATGGATCTGCTCCTGCCCGACATGGACGGCTATGAAGTCCTGCGACGGTTAAATCGACGGCCCGAGACCGTGGATATCCCAGTGATCTGTATGACGGACAGTGCCACTGAAGTGGTTGGCAACGTCCTGGCGGTGGGCGGAAATGATCTGGTCCGAAAGCCACTGGACTTGGAGGCGCTGCTGGTAGAAATCGACCGGTTCATGGAGGATGCGGCTGAGAGGCGGTAGGCGAAATCCCGTCCTGAGATGGTAGAGGACTTGGCATGCACAGCGCCACCGGGGTCGTACAAGCCGCGGTGCGGTATTGCTGCAGGTTTGATTTTCCGTGACTGTTCGCCCCCGCCTGGTACCTCAGCGGTTTCGGCTCGCCTCTGTGTCTAAAGGAAGGAACATTATGGGGTTTCGAGTTCTCGCAGTCGACGACGAGCCGGATGTCCTCGGACTAGTGGAAACGAAGCTGCAAAAGGCTGGATTTGAGGTCTCAACCGCGACCAACGGCCAGGAAGCTGTGGAACGCGTGCTCGCCGACAGGCCTGACGTCGTGATCATGGATGTCATGATGCCCAAGCTTGACGGCCTTTCGGCCTGCACGCGCATCAAGCAGGAGCTGGGGGAAGCGGCACCCATCGTCATTCTTCTGACGGCCAGAGGCCAGGAAGCCGACGTGGTCGAGGGCCTCGGCTGCGGAGCAGACGATTACATGGTGAAGCCATTTGCTCCTCGCGAGCTGGTGGCCCGCGTCAACGTGGCTTTGATGAAGGCAGGGAAGAGCGAGATGGAATTCTGAGGGAGCACGCCTGAGCCGGTGAGCCGCGCATCAGCTGATGCATAAGGGTTCTGGCTGAGAGGGAAGCCATGCCGACAACTCGAGTCCAATTGGAATCGACGCATGTCACAGAGTCTGCAAGCCGGGATGCCGAACGCCTCGTGGCTCAGAAGCGTGGCGTTGCCTGGATTGATGTGAACAACCCTGCTGAGGCCGAGCTTGAACGGCTCCAGAAGACCTTCGAGTTTCACCCGCTCAGCATCGAAGATAGCAGCCACTTTCAGCAGAGAGCGAAAATCGATTCGTATGACGGCTACCTGTTCATCACCCTTTACTCCCACCGTTTCAACCCGCAGAAGCAGGAGGTTGTTGCCGATGAGTTGCACGTGTTTCTTGGCAGCAACTATCTAGTCACAGTTCATCGCGCTTCGCTTCCAGCGCTGTCGCGAGCCCGTGAGCGCTGGGAACGGGAGACCGAGCTGTTTAAGAAAGGGCCAGATTTCTTTCTCTACCTGATTTGTGACGAAATCGTTGACAGCTATTTCCCGTTGTTGAACGAACTGGAAGGAAGAATCGATGAGCTCGAAGAGGAAATCGAAAGAAATCCCAACAAGAGTGTCATGCGATCTATTTTTGCACTGAAACAGGAACTGATTTACTTGCGAAAAGCCGCAGGACCCCATCGCGAACTGTTCAACGCGCTTTCGACTCGTCACTACGATCTTATTGACCACCGGCTGACCGTTTACTTCCAGGATGTCTACGACCACATCGTGCGTACCTACGAGATGGTTGAGACTCTGCGAGAATTGATGGGGAACGCGCTGGACGCCTACTACTCTGCCACTTCCACTCGACTGAATGAGGTGATGAAACGATTGACGCTGATCACGACCATTTTCATGCCGCTCTCAGTCATCACTGGTCTGGGCGGGGTGAATTTCAAGCACATGCCCTTCGAGAATCCTGTGGCGTTTGGAGCTCTGGTGGGGTCGCTGGTGGTAGTGCCCCTGGCGATGTGGCTCTGGTTCCGGAGTCGGAAGTGGATGTGACTCGGTAGTGTGGACTGCAGACAAAGGATTGTGTGGTCGCTGCCGGTCCTTCAAAACCGCCAAAGTCTGGAATCTCGCAGCCCGGACTCAAACAGTTGCCATCGGTCACCATCTATTGCTGATTTCCATCGCAACAGAGCCCGACAGCCGTATACGTTCCTGCCAGCTTCCCTTTTCAACTACCGTTCCAAGCAGCCTAACTATCCTGCTCTCAGCCGATTCACTGCGACCGCCAGGATTAGAACCAGTCCCATGACTAAGCCTTCCCATTGGGTGGAGTCCACTTTGATCACGTTGGCAATGCCGTTCACGACGATAGTCAGGAAGCTTACTCCCAGCACTGTTCCGACAATCGTGCCCTGGCCGCCACGCAGGCTGCAACCCCCCACAACTGCGGCGGCAATGGCGCCGAGTTCATAGCCGACAGCACTCTCGGCGTCGCCCTGTCCCTGGCGGGCCGCGTAGAGGATGCCCACAACCGCTGAGAGCAAAGCCGGAAGGCAGTAAGCCAGAGCCTTCAGGCGGCCGATGCTGAGGCCGCTGAGCCGTGCCGCCTCCTCATTGCCTCCAAGCGCATAGAGGTGCCGTCCCGGCATGGTTCGCCGCATCAGCAAAGCTACGCTGAGCGCTACCAGGACGAAGATCAGCGCTGGAACCCACCAAACGGTGTAGAGCGCCCGAAAAGCGTCGTTGTTTGCAGAAATCTTCTCGTCGTTGGACAGCACTTTGGCTACGCTGCGTAATCCAGCCAAAGTCCCCAACGTCGTAATGAACGGAGGAAGGTCCAGCTTGATGATGAGCAGAGTGTGGAAAAGGCCGATCAGGAGTCCAGCCAGCAATGTCAGCAGGATGGCAGCTGCTATAGTCCAGAGCGGCAGAGGCTCGTGCGCCGTGAGGTTTTCTCCGGCAAACGTTCTCAGCAGCATGGCACACACCACGCCACTGAAAGCGATCACAGACCCGACCGACAGATCGATGCCCCCGGCAATGATGACAATGCTTGCCCCAATGGCATAGATTCCCAGCAGAACACCTTCTCGCAACAGCAAGCGGCCACTTTCAATGGAAGCAAAATTGTGCTGAGGGTCGAGGCCGAGAATCGCCAGCCAAGTCACAACGTTGGCTAGGACCAGGCCAAATTCCTGGCTTCCCAGCAGCGACCTCCAGCCTGAGTTTCTCGCCGCCGTATCTGCGAGCGTCATGAGGAGGTCAGCCCTTTGGCATCGAGCTCTTTTTTGAAATCTGAGAAAGGAACAAGAAATTGGCCAGTGATCCTCGAATCATCCGGAGTGACAAGACGAATCCCCGTATCTTTGATGCCTGAGTCACCAACGATAGACTTGACAGCCGCCTTGTCTCCGGCCAGCAGCGCTTTCAAAACCTTCACTCCCAAATAGCCCATCAAGTAGGGGTTTTGAACCGCGGTGGCATCGAGCGCACCCTCCTTCAGGGCGAGCAGCGTATTCGGTTCTGCATCAAAAGTGACGAGTTTCAGGGTGGACCGTTTTCCGGCGGCCTTGACCTCGTCAACAATCGCCGGAGCATTATAGGACCATATGCCTACTAGCATTTTGAGATCAGGATGGTTTTGCAACGCTGCCGCCACATTGCGGCGGGCCTTATTCACGTCGCCCGCGTCTTCCATGACGTCGATGACTTGAATCTTCTCGCCTGCACCTTCCTTGAAGCCGTTCACCCGCTCCTGTGCATTCTGGGCTGAACGGATGCCGACGAATGCAATGGCTTTCCCACCTTCTGGCAGCAGCTGGGCGGCTAGCTTGCCCAGAGCACGTCCGGCTTCAACATTGTTGGTTCCAATGTAGGCGTCTCGAGTGTCTTTTTGCCCGTCGGAATCGAGGGCCAGAACAGGAATCCCTCTGGCTCGCAGCGCCTTCATTTGGTCAATGATGCCGCTGGCGCTTGGCTCCACAACGGACACCATCACTCCTTTTACATCACGCTGAGCGCCAGCCTGTTCCAACCGGCGAATCTGGCCTGCCGTGGAGCTGTCATTGCGGATCAGTTCAACCTCGGCGCCGACCTCTCTAGCAGCATCATCCAAGCCTTTTCGGGCGGCATCCCAGAAGGGCGAGTTACTGTTGGTAACAAAAACAAACCGGGGACGCTCGCTAGCGCCAGACGCCTTGGTAGAGGTCTCCTGCTTGTCGGAACAGGCAGAGATTGACACCAGAACCAGCAGGAATAAGCCAAACTTCCATAGCTTCATGTTCTCTCCTTAAAGGCGGGAAGTGCCTCGGCAACACCCCTGACAGGCTCATAACGTCGGATGGAGGGGTTAGTCTAACCGCAACGCTTGAGCGGGGCAACGCGATTCTAGACCACGCCATTTTCACTCTCTTGGCAATGACTCAGACTCGGGACAGCATGCCAAATGAAGTGGGCGCTGCCAGTCGCTCGTGACAGCAGTCTCGCCTCCTAAAGCTCTGGATAGCTTGCGTTGACACTCGCTCATTGAGGGTGCTATACCTTGCTTTGCTTGCCAGCCTGCGTCCCTTCCAATGCCCGGGTGGCGGAACTGGTAGACGCAAAGGACTTAAAATCCTTCGTTCCGAAAGGAATGTACCGGTTCGATTCCGGTCCCGGGCACTGCTACTCCTTCCCTGTGCACCCCCGGCGAAAGAAATCATGCTCATCAGCATCTCGGGCGGAGACGAGCCAGGACTCATGCATGGGCTCACGACGGTCTTGTCCAATACGCCATCAACATTTTTTGACATTGGACAGGCCGTGATCCATGACTCGTTCTTTTTTGGGATGGTGGTTGAGGTGAATCAGAATGCTGAGTCGCAAGGTACCGAGTCTATAGCGAAGTGTGTGGAGCGGGCGCTCCGGCGCGGCTGGAACGGGCACTAAGGAGGGATGCCGCGTCCTTTTGCCGCAGGGAGTTCGAAGGTTCCAGTGATTGACGCTGGAGGGGCGACGGTACCCTCTCTCGTCGTCTACTCAATAATACGAAGCAGCCGATACAGCAACAGAGGCTTCGGAAGATCTCAAAGTGGCTGGCGGCGCCCGGGCTGCAGACGTTCAAGCGTTGCCAGGAGAGGGTTCGGTCTCTCAATCACTCGGCTGGAGTTTTCAATGCCTTCATGGATTCGACGAGAAGCGAGCAAACGCTTCACGGCCCTGATACTCGGCCTGGCCACCGGCTTGGGAGTCCTGCTTTTGCCCAGGGCGCAAGCCCAGCAGGTCTGGGTTCTGCCGGGTGCTGCAGAGACGGTCGGACTGATGGGCGCCCGGTTTTCTTCCACGCTCTTCCTGGCAAACATCGGCAGCGCCGGCGCCGCTGTTCAGATCGGTTTTATCCCGTACTCAGGAAAGCCAACGCCGCCGCCTGCAACGCGCTTTGTGGCTGCCGGAGAGGTCCAGCAGATCTCCAGCGTGCTGCAGTCACTCTTCTGTCTTTCGTCCGACGCTGGAACCCTGACTGTGTCCAGCGAGACACAGCTGGCGCTCTGGATGACTACCGCCAATGTCGCGAATATCGCGGGGACCTACGGACTTGCGATCGAGCCTTTGACTTCCGAAATGATTCTGTCAGCAGGTTCGTCGGGCAATGCCATTTGGGCAAGTCAGACTGACGCATTTCGAACCAATGTGGCATTGGTCCTGTTGGATCCGAACTCCTCCGCTCGCGTCACAATCTATGACGACCAGAACCGGCAGCGCGGAACTACTGTAGTCTCCGGTCCCACGCCGATGAGCTGGCAGGTGGCGCTGACTGATTTGATTGGATCAGCACCCCTTCCCCTGGGACGGGCGGAAATAGCAGTAACGCAAGGCCGGGCAGCTGGGTACACAGCTGTGGTTGACAACGTCACAAACGATGGCATTGCAGCGATGGCAGAACAGATCCGCGGTGAAGGTACGGACTATCTCTTGAACGGCGTGGCACGGAGCCCTGGAGTTAACAACACTTTCTGGAGCACCGATCTGCGTCTTTTCAACCCGACCGGTTCGCCTCTTTCAGTGACTGCGGAAAGCATTGGGATTAGCGGGGGCACCTCAACCCTCGTCAGGGCGGTGCCAGCGTCAGGTCTTCTCGAGATTACCGACATCCTGGGTCCAGGCGGCTTCGACGCTCCGCAGGCTGCGGCGGGCGCTCTGCGAGTGCGTGCTTCAAGCCCCTTCCTGCTGGCAGCGCGCACGAGCAATCGGGATCCTAGCGGCAGCCGTCCTGGCTCCTTCAGCGCGTTTCAGCGACCGGCCGGTTTTGTTCGTAGTTTTTTGGCCAGCCCGATGCTCGGACTCTTTACCGCAGTAAACCACACTTCGAGCATCCCAGGATATCGGACGAACGTGACCTACTTGGCTGACGCCAACGGAGCGAACGGCGTCCTGATCCTGCGAGATCGTTTTGGGATTCAATTCGCCACTGCCGTACTGAGCCTGTCTCCAAATGAGTGGATCCAAAAGAGCGCGGAAGACTGGTTTAGTGGAGCAGCCATTCCGCTGAATGCTCGCATTGACCTGCAACTCGCCAGCGGCTCCATAAACGGCTATGCGTCCCGCATCGATAACGGCACAGGCGATGCTGTGGTTCTACCTCTCATGGGGGTGAGCGGTATGACCGGAGGAAACGGTGGTTCCCCACAAATATCTGGGTGCCCTGTTTTTCCGCCGGACAATCCCTGGAATCGTGACATCTCGAACGATCCTGTGGATCCAAACTCCAGCAACTACATCGCTCACATGAATGGGAACACCAAGTTTCTTCACGCAGACTTCGGATCGAATCTCACCTACGGGATCCCCTATGTCGTCGTTGCAGGCACGCAGCCGAAAGTACCAGTGACATTTGACTACTCCGACGAAAGCGACCCTGGACCGTATCCGATTCCTCCGGATGCGCCGATTGAGGGTGGAGCTTCGTCAACAGGCGACCGGCACATCCTCGTCGTCGACAGAGATCGCTGCATGCTCTACGAAACCTGGAACTCTAGATTTGTTGGACCAGGCTGGCACTGCGGCTCTGGAGCGATCTTCGATCTCAGGTCAAACCAGCTGCGTCCGGATGGCTGGACGTCTGCCGATGCTGCTGGATTGCCGATCCTTCCTGGTCTCGTTCGCCATGAAGAGGCAGTTGTCGCGGGCGAGATCAAGCATGCGGTGCGTTTCACGGTTCAGTCAACCCAACGCGCTTATATTCATCCGGCAACGCACTACGCCAGCAGTAACACCAATGCCAACGCCCCACCCATGGGCCTGCGGGTCAGGCTGAAGGCCAGCTACGATCTGTCGCGGTTTACTGGCGCTGCCAAAGTGATACTGACAGCATTAAGGCAGTATGGAATGTTTCTGGCCGACAACGGTTCAGACTGGTTCATCTCGGGCGCAACCGATGCCCGCTGGAACGACGACGATCTAAATCAGCTGAAGACCGTTCCCGGAAATGCTTTTGAAGTCGTCCAAACCGGAACGATCCATAAGTAGTTCATCATCAGGGTCCAAGAGGGTCAACCATCCTCTTTTGCGAACTTCTTGGCGCCGGGCTTCTTTCTTAACCGGATGGATTGCGGAGTGATTTCGACCAGTTCGTCTTCCTTGATGAATTCCAGAGCGCGCTCGAGTCCCATTTCCCGGTAAGGGATGAGGCGGACTGCTTCGTCGGCGGTCGAGGCCCGCATGTTCGTCAGCTTCTTTTCCTTCGTCACATTCACATAAAGATCTGCTGATCGCGAGTTTTCACCGATGATCATTCCCTCGTAAACCGGGTCGCCGGGACGAGCGAACAGCTCTCCTCGATCTTGCAGATTATTTAAGGCATAGGCCGTCGCTCTTCCTGCCCGGTCGGCAACTAATGCACCTGTGAGCCGCGTGGGGATATCTCCTTGCCAGCCGTCATAGTCGTCGAACAAGTGGTTCATGATGCCAGTTCCCTTGGTATCGGTGAGGAACTCAGAACGGAACCCGATCAACCCGCGGGCAGGGACGCGGAATTCCAGTCGGACACGTCCGCTGCCGTGGTTGATCATCTTCAACATTTTTCCTTTGCGGCTGCCCAGCTTCTGCGTGACCACGCCGATGAATTCCTCGGGACAGTCTACCAGCAGGAGCTCCATGGGTTCCTGGAGCCTGCCGCCTACGGTCTTGGTCACAATCTCCGGCTTCGAAACCTCGACCTCATAGCCTTCGCGCCGCATCATCTCCAGGAGTATGGCCATCTGCAGTTCGCCCCGACCGATCACTCGAAACGCGTCAGTAGAGTCTGTGGGCTCGACTCGCAGAGCGACGTTTTTCAGAAGTTCTTTCTCGAGTCGCTCTTTGACGTTTCGAGAGGTAACAAACTTACCCTCCTTGCCTGCAAAGCCTGATTGATTGGAGGAGAAGATCATTGCCAGGGTCGGCTCATCGATCTTCAGTGACGGCAACGGATGCGGGTGCTCGGCATCAGCGACGGTCTCACCGATCATGATGTCGCTGCTGCCGGCCAGCGCGACGATGTCGCCTGCAGAAGCTTCTTTGACTTCGACTCGCTTTAGCCCGTCGAAAACGTAAAGCTGAGTGACCTTAATCCTCTCGATGGAAGCTTCCGATTTGCATATCGAGACCTGCTCACCCTGCCGAATCGTGCCGTTGCTGATTCGGCCGATGCCCATGCGTCCGACGTAATCACTGTAGTCGAGGTTGGTGATGAGTAATTGGAGGGTCTGGCGAGGGTCAAATTCTGGCGGCGGAATGCGTTCGATGATGGCATCGAACAATGGTCGCAGGTTCGTGGCTTCGTCCTCCAGGTGGCGCTTGGCCAGGCCCAGCTTGGCATTGGTGTAAACGATCGGGAATTCGATTTGGTCCTCACGAGCATCCAGATCGATAAACAGATCGTAAATTTCATTGATGACTTCAGAAATCCGGGCGTCAGCCCGGTCGATCTTGTTGATGACAACGATCGCGGGCAGGTCGTGCTCGAGAGACTTGCGCAAAACAAAACGAGTCTGGGGCAGCGGGCCTTCGGAAGCGTCCACCAGAAGCATCACGCCGTCGACCATTTTCAAGGTGCGTTCAACCTCGCCGCCAAAATCCGCATGGCCTGGCGTGTCTACAATATTCAATTTAACCCCGTTGTAGAACAGCGCCGTGTTCTTGGCCATGATCGTGATGCCCTTCTCACGCTCGAGGTCGATGTTGTCCATCACCCGTTCCTGCACCCTCTGATGTTCGCGAAAAATACCGCTCTGCCAGAGCATCGCATCAACCAGAGTTGTTTTTCCATGGTCGACGTGCGCAATGATCGCCAGGTTCCGTATGTCCCGCCGCTCCTGATACATGCTGTCTCCGCTCGTACGAAGGCTGTTCCTGCTGCAGCAGCCTCAGGCATGATAGTTTAGCGGCGCGCAGGCCACAAACAAAAACAAACCTGGCAACCTCCCGCCAGAAGCCCCCCGAAGTCTCCATCCCTGCACAGCGCGTGTTGAAGCATCTTTTGTTCGTTAACACGAGAGAGGCGCTGTTGACCTTTGCACTCTTCGATGAGACATTTCTCAAGGACGGGAGGAGATTATGAAATGCAGAGCAGAGAGTAAGGCATGCCGCACACTTTGGCCTGTTGCTTTCTTCATGCTTGTTACGGCAGCCCTGGGCCAGGTCGACGAACGGACACGAAGCTGGAATCAGCCGATCGAGCCGTTTCGGATTGTCGGTAACATCTACTATGTTGGTGCGTCAGACGTGACGTCCTTCTTGATCACGACGCCGAAAGGCCACATCCTCCTGGACAGCGGTTTCGAGGAAACTGTTCCACTGATCCAGGCCAGCATTCGAAAGCTCGGGTTCAAAGTGCGGGACATCAAGATCCTTATCAACAGCCATGCCCACGGGGATCACGCAGGGGGCTTTCGGCATTGAAGGCGATGACGGGGGCGCGGTTGCTAGCCAGCCAGGCCGATGCCGAACTACTCGCCCGCGGCGGCAAAGGAGATTTTCAGTGGGGTGATACGAGCCCTTACAGAGCCGTCAAGACTGACCGCATTCTGCAGGATAACGAGAAAGTGACCTTAGGAGGTGTGGCACTGCAGGCACTGGCGACTCCCGGCCACACGAAGGGAGCCACAACCTGGACTGTGTCTGTCGAAGAAAACGGCGAGCCGGTTTCTGTCGTGTTCATTAGCAGCGTCACCGCCCACAGGCTCGTGAACAATGTGGCATACCCGGAAATACTGGACGACTACCGGCGCTCTTTCGAGCGGTTGAAGCGGCTTCGGTGTGATGTTTTTCTGGCTCCCCATGGCAGGTTTTTCGGTCTGGCGGAGAAAGCTCAACAGATGCGGGCCGGCGGGTGCAATCCATTTGTGGACACTGGGGCTCTTCAAAACCATGTGGCCCACTGGGAACAGCTGTTCAGCCAGAGTCTGAAAGAGCAGGAGGCAGCGGCACGCGCAAAAAAAGTGAGTTTTTAGGGTACGACTTCTGCGAGTGTTGAGGGAGCCTCGGGGTCACGGAAACCCCGGCTACAGGCCGGCATTCATATTCTCGCGCCGTATCTTGCTAAGCTACTTCGTTACAATAGCCGCCGGATTGGCTCCGGTTGGAATGACCGCAAAGAGGGCACTGCCTCCAGACCCGACAATGTCGGTGCGAATGACCGAAACGTCGTCTGACCCGGAGTTCAGCACAAATAGATAAAGATCATCCGGAGTCAAGTACATTGACTCTGGTTGTGCTCCGACAGCTATCGAGGCAACGACCTCGCGATTGTTCGGAGGGGATAACACCGAGATCGTATTGGACCCATAGTTCGCGACATACAGGCGCTGACCATCCCGTGAAACAACGCCCCGGATGGGGTTCTTACCTACCGAAAACGAGCCGTTCAGAGCGGCCAGAGCTGTGTTAATCACGACCACCGAATCCGCGTCGAAGTTGTTTACGTAAATCTCTCCTCCATCCGGCTTCATTGAGAGCTGCATCGGCGACCGTCCAGTGACGATTGCTTCGAGGGTCTTTCGGCTGCGGGTGTCGATGACGGTCACGCTGTCGCCGCCGCTATTGCTGACAAAAAGCCTGGAATGGTCTGGAAGTATCTCTAGGTACAGAGGGCTTTTGCCGGCTGGAATCGATTCTATGAGGACGTTCTTGTCCAGGTCGACAAGGCCGACGGAATTGTCGGCCTGCTGTGCTACCCAGAGTTCTTTGCGCTGCTCGGACAGTTTGATCGCAGCGGGGCCTGTCTGGGTTTTGATGGATCGAGTAACTACCAGTGACTCGCAATCAATCATGGCAATCGTGCTGGAGCCGTAGCAGGCAACGTAGGCGTAACGCCCATCGGCGGTTATGGCTAAATCTGCGGGGCTCTTGCCTACCGGTATCGTTTTCTGAACAAAATGAGTGTTGGAGTCGATGACACTGACGGTGCCCGCATTCAGGTTAGCGACAAATACGAGATCGTCGATTGGGCTTGACACCAATCTGCCAGGGGATTTTCCCACTCGGATGGTTTTGACGTTCTTGAAGCTTTTCAGGTCAATGACTGAAACTGTGTTGCTGCCGCGGTTGGCGACGAAAGCGTGAGTGAAGGGCGGAATGATTCCCAGGTCCATCTCTTCGCCACAGCCGCCCATCGCCAGGGCGCAGACCACGAGAACCAGGAAGGCCCAAGGATGCCTAGGCGAGTATTTTGGAAAGCGAAGGAGCAGAAGCCGTGAAGCTGTTCCTAAAAGCGGCGAGACGAATCTCAAAAGGGGAGACATGTTCGAAGGAGAGGTGCTGACATTTCATGAGCCAGCCTGATCCGGCGGCAAGTCAGTCCCAGATCTTGACAAAGTGCCAGTCGCCCGAGCTTTACTCGTCGCTCGACTTGTCTTCGTTCTCCTTGAACATGTAGCGGATGCTGTGCTTGAAGATCAGGAGGTTCGGTTCTGCCTCACGGTTCACTTTGATGCAGGTCCGATCATACCACTCGATGATTCCCCGTAGTTGCTGTCCATCTTGCAGAACCACGACCATCGGGGTCTTGTTCTGCATCTGCTTGAGATAATAGAAACTTTCGGCGTTCGTTTGCTCCTGAGGGGCCTGCTTCTTCCTCTGCGAGCGCACGGTCATCCTGTCCTTATTAATATCTGCCAGAGAAGGACGGATGAGCCTGCGGTTCATGTAGTCTCCCTCGTGTCTTTTGTCTGTGAAGTGTGGTCTGTTCATTGTAGTCAGCCGACAAAGCGGTTTCGCCGCACGTCAAACGTACACGCGTTACCGCTCGTAGTGGATTTAGTGATTTCTGGCGGCATCAGGCAAGAAGCCTCAACCGGACTTCTCTGCCGACGGGAATTAGAACTTCGGGTCTCGGGCAACAGGTCAGAGGATAAGCCGCACGCTCAACACGTTGACTTCGTAATCTTCCTCTTATTTTCAAAGTAATTGAAAACTAACACAAAACGCTCAGGCCAACAAGGAGAATCTGGCTGAGTGAATCCTCAAGAATCAAGTTCAAAGGTCGCTGCTAACGAGCCTTCTTGCGGCAATAACGAGCTCTGGCAGGAGGTAGATTGAACCAAACCTGGTTGCATCCAAACTGGTGTTTCTGCATAAACCTTCGCACGGTGATGCCGACCTGGATCATACGTTCGCGTTCGGCGGGTTCCTTCAAAAACCTGGCCTTGAACTCGTGGGAGAAAATGTACTCAAAATAAGAAAAGACACCGTTGAGAGCCAGGCGGTCAATGAGCACGCTCAGGATGTCTGCAACGAGATGCGGTTCAAAATTGTTGAATGGAAGCCCGCAGACGATGTAATCGTATCGGACGTCTTGTCCAACCTGACGCACATCCGCGTTCTGCAAGCTGCACTGAATACCCCTCGCGATGTAGTCCTGCCATGGCAGGCATTGCAGCAGGTAGCCATGGAATCGGGGATTGAGTTCGTAGATATCAATCTGATCTCCGGGCCGAAGGTGTTTCAAGATCGCCCGCGTGAAGGAACCCGTGCCTGGCCCAACTTCGAGAACGCTAACAGGACGGAAAGAACGCTGGCTCAGCGGGAGGGTCATGGCTTTGGCCAGCATCGGAGAACTCGGAGCAATCGCTCCGGTGGTTTTGAAAGTGTTGCGAAACTCGCTGTAGAAGAGACGAACGTCGTTCAGCATGAAAATGCGTTGCGTGCAGAGTCAGAGTTCAGTAGGGCTCGCGAACATAGCAGGCTACGGAGTCTTCGCAAGGCTGGCGGCGATGGTATTCGCCTTCTGAGCCAGTACCAGACCTTGATAGAACTCCCCACGCCGCACCGCATCTTGAGATTTGCGTATAAAGTCGTGCACGGCGGCCAGGCTGGGCTTTTGTTGCTCTGTCAACTGCGACTCGTCCAGCGTCTTAACCAAGGAACGCGCGGATTCCAACTGATCGGCTATCTTGCGAGACATTGTTTGCTTGTCGCTTTCACTGAACTGCGGAAAAAGCTGGATAGGGGGAGTTTGCGCGACCGGACGAGTCTCAACCGGCGCAGCAGCAAGCTTTGGTTCGCGCCTTGGCTCCGGAGCCGCTTTTGCGGGTTTGGCGGGCTGGGTCCGCGGGAGAGGCGGTGGGAAGATGGGCTGGCTTTCGGCTGCCGTCGCGGCAGGTTCTGGAAGGGTGTCTACCATGATAGCTGCCGAAGTTGCTTGATTCTCAATTTCCGGCGCAGGGCCTGCATAGTCTGGCGCGGGCAAGCCAGTGGCAGCAACTCGAACGGCCTGCCGACTCCGGCTGCAACCTATGGGAATCAGGCAAAATGATAAGACCAGCAGAGGTGCCAGTTTGACAGGAATCATGGAGTCTGAAGGCTTCGCTCGTCGATTTCAGCAGCCAATCTCAGTCGTCCCCACCGCGCAGGGGACGGTCTTGTCACTCCTATCTCGCGACAGCAAAACTCAGTAAACGGCGGGTTAAGCGACTGGAAATCTGAGCGTAAACGTTGTCCCCTTGGTTACTTCGGAGTCGACACGGATCTCACCGTTGTGGAGCTGGGCCACCTTGAATGCAGTGGCGAGGCCAATTCCGTTGCCGTTTTCCTTGGTAGTATAGTACAGGTTAAATATTTTTTCACGGCTCTCCGCCGGGATGCCCACACCTTCATCCTGCACGCTCAGCTCAATGGATCCGTTGAGCAGCCGCGTGGAAATGCGCAGACAGCCCCCTTCGGGCATGGCCTGGCAGCCGTTGAGAACGATGTTAAGCAGACACTGCTTCATGAGGTCAGCGTCTAGTGGAATTTTCGGCAAGTTCTCTTCCGTGTGCACTTCGATTTGCACATGGCGCTGTTGCGCTTCCGTTTGTGCGAGTGCGACGACTTCCTGGAGCACGGGCAGGATGGCTTCGTCTTGAAGCTTCACTTCCAGTGGACGGTTGAAATTCAGAAAGTTCCGTACAACTCGATCCAGGCGTTTGATTTCCTGGGTGATGACCGCGAGACTCTTACTCGCTTCCTGGGGGGTCTGTGACGCGACCTGCGACTTCAAGAGTTCCAAATGAATCACAATGGCGTTCAGCGGATTCTTCACTTCGTGCGCCATGCCCGAGGTCAGCCTGCTGAGCGCCGCCAGCTTCCGGGCGTACTCGAGCTGATTTTCAAGCTTCGCAACCGTCTCTGGGTCTTCAAAGATAACTAAACCGCCCATTGGCATGCCGGCCTCTTCGAGATAGTGCACGCGGACCGTAACCGGGGTTTCCTGTTTTGGCAGGAGGATGTCGGACTTGTTCAGGTTCTGCTTCACCCCGAACGCTGTTTCAACGAGCCCATGAAGCAGGTGATCTGGATGGAACACCTCATCCAGGCGCTTTCCAAGAGCTGCCTCAACTGTGGTGTTCAAGAGGATCGCGGCTGCAGGGCTTATCAAGACGACCCGGCGTTCGGGATTTAGGAAGAGAATCCGTTCCTCGAGGCTCTTCACAATCTGTCCAAAATTACCCTTCAAGGTGTCCAATTCCTCGCGGCTGCCTTCCAAACGCTGGCCGATCTCGTTGAGTTTGAGAGAGACCATCCCAAACTCGTCACGCCGCTTTAGGTCGATAGGTTTCCCGAACTCGCCCTGAATCATCCGCTCGATTCCAGCCGAGATAAAAGTCAGCGGACTGAGCAGAACATTCGAAAACAGAGCAGCCAGGGTCGTCGCCAGAAGCAACGCAACTCCGGCGATGTACAGATTCTCGTTCAGAAACTGCTTTAGTTGCGCCTGGATCAATGCCGTGTTCATGGCCACTCGCACCGTGCCAAAGGGGCGGCCCGCCGTGTTGGCTACTTCAAAGGTAACTTCGTAGTTTCTGGGTGAGCCACGGAGGAGACGCAGCTGTTCGAGCGCATTGGCGTTTTTCAGGGAAAGGAAATTCTCGGTCCGGGGGGGAGCTTCATCGAGTCGTGAAGGATCGGAGTGCGCCAGTACGTAGTTGTGAGGGTCGGTGACGGCGAGATAGACGACGACTTGCGAGTACGCCGCAGTGGATGCAAACAGCGCCTGCAGACCATCGTCACTACTGAGAACGTCCCGAATGTACCGTGGAATAGACTCCGGAGCGTCATCTGAGGGCGGCGGCGCTTCTGCCGAAAGGAGTGCCTGCTTGACCTGGTCGTATACCTGCTTGCTGATCAGATCGCCGCCTACGTAAGTCGCATTGATCTGCTCTCGGGTGAAGGTGACAATAGTGAACAGCGAAATAATGGAGAGGACAGCTAGGACCAGGGCTGTGACAGCTAGCGTCAGCCTAGTTTTGAGCCTCAGCGTCATACAGGTTGAGCTTATTATGGAGTGTCTTCAAGCTGACATCCAGAATCTTGGCGGCCTCTGTCTTGTTGTTGCGAGTGTGTTCGAGAGTCTTGTAGATGAGAAGCTTTTCGGCAGTTGCAACGCTGGTACCGACCGGGATCATCAACGCATTGGCCGAGGGCGCTACTTCGCGCTGTTCGAGCACCGGCAAATGGCGCTCTTCGATGAAATCGGTATCACACACAATCAGCGAGCGCTCCACCGCATTGCGTAATTCACGAACGTTTCCGGGCCAGCCATGTGTGCTGAAGAGCTTCGCCACTCGCTCGGTGACACCCTTCACACTCTTTCCGTGTTTGGCATTCAGCTGCCGGATCAGAGCATCAGTCAGCGCCGGAATGTCTCCCAGCCGGTCGCGCAGCGGAGGCAGGCTGATGCAAAAGACGTTCAGCCGATAATACAGATCGTTGCGCAGTTCGCCGTCTTCGACGGCTTTGAGCGGCGGTTTGTTGGTCGCTGCCACGATGCGCACGTCCACATCAATCTCAGATTTGCTGCCGAGCCGCCTGAATTTCCGCTCCTCGATCACTCGCAACAGCTTGCTCTGGGTTCCAGTCGGCATTTCTGCAATCTCGTCAAGAAAGATCGTCCCTCCGTTTGCCAACTCGAAACAACCCAGGCGCCGTTCGAGCGCGCCGGTGAACGCGCCCTTCTCATGTCCGAAGACTTCACTCTCGATTAGTGTCTCCGGTATGGCCGAGCAATTGATGGCGATGAAAGGCCCGTCTTTGCGCTTGCTGCGCAAATGGATGTTGCGCGCCACCAGTTCCTTGCCTGTGCCACTCTCTCCTGTGATAAGCACGGAGGCAGTGCTGGGCGCGACCATTTCCACCAGCCGATAGACCTCCTGCATCTGGGGTGCATTCCCAGTCATTTCGCCGAAGGAGCCGTAGTGTTTCAACTGGTTTTTCAAGAGCTGGACTTCCTTCAAGGTCTTGTCCCTCTCGAGACATTTGTCCAACAGAATACGCAAGCGCGCAGGATCGACCGGCTTTTCCAGGTAATCGTAAGCGCCCACCTTGATGGCTTCCACGGCCGAGTCGATAGTTGCCTGCGCGGTCAACATGATGACCAGAAGGTCCGGATAGTCTTCTTTGATCCTCTTGAGCAGTGTCATCCCGTCCATCGCGGGCATGAAGAGATCCGTAATGACGACCTCGGGTTCAAACTCGGGAATCAATCCGAGAGCTCTTTCACCGTTCTCGGCGGACTCTGTGCGGAAACTCCAGCTGGAAACCAGCATGGCCAAGCCGCTGCGGGCCGCAGGTTCATCGTCTACGATCAAGATCTTCTGTTTGTTCATGTCTGTTGCGTTGGAAGGCGGTGTGGCTGCAAAATTGGCCCACCAGCGAAAACCGGCTTCTGCCCTGCGGGCACCGTAATGATACAGGCCCAGCCTGCGAAAGCAAAAGCTTTTGACTCGCACAATCCCGTGTGCTAGGTTCAGAAGTCTCTAGCTTCGTGGCGCCCGCTTTGACAGATTCGAAATTCTGCGCTGCCAGTTTCGCTCCCGTCTCTTTGTACGGGAAACTGTGTGCTCCGCCGTGCTTACCGTTCAGTCTGCTCGCAAAGTCGTTTTAGGAAACTGCGAAAAGATTCCCCAAGCGTTGCTTCCCATCGACCGAGTGCCCATCTTCGACAGTTACTGTCGAGTGCTGGCCGAAAGCGTCGTGCTGGATCGCGATCAGCCGCCATTTGCCCGCGCAATGCGAGATGGTTTTGCTCTGCAAGCAGGTTCGGTGGAGGAAGTGCCCGCGACGCTCCAATGCATCGGTGAAGTCAAGGCTGGTGAGGTTTCGAAGCTCACCGTGCAGCCTGGGCAGGTGGTCCAAATCATGACCGGCGCAGCTGTGCCCGCCGGAGCGGATGCGGTTGTCATGGTGGAGCACACGAGTCGTCTGACTGAAGCAGCCGTCAGTGTGCTGCGGGCCGTCAGAACCGGAGAAAACGTTGCCCCCTGCGGGTCGGAACGAAAGGCAGGCGAAATGGTTCTGACACCCGGCAGGCGCATCGCAGCCTTTGACATGGCTGTGCTGGCCACGGTGGGCAAAGTGGAGATCGCTGTTTATCGGCGGCCCGTCGTCAGTATTCTTGCGACCGGTGACGAACTGGTCAGAGTGGAAGAGGTGCCTGGCCCCGCGCAGATTCGCAACTCTAATTCTTTTTCGCTGTACGCTCAGGCAAGAGGTTGCGGCGCCGTCCCGAGAGTACTGGAAACTGCTGGAGACAATCTCAGCGAGTTGAAACGCCAGATTCAGGTGGGGCTGGAGTCTGAGGTCTTGCTGGTGAGCGGCGGTGTTTCGATGGGGAAGTACGATCTGGTTGAGCAGGCATTTCAGGAAGCGGGCGTCGAGATTCACTTCGATGCCGTCAGTATGCGGCCCGGGAAGCCAACGGTCTTTGCCAGCCGCGGCCCGCATTGGGTTTTTGGCCTTCCGGGAAACCCCTTGTCGACTTTCGTTGCGTTCGAACTCTTTGTGAAACCGGTCCTGCAGGCCTTGCAGGGGATGCCCGCTGAAACGATGCCGCTGATTGAGGCAACCCTGCACGCAGATGTTGCCGAGAAGTCTGGTCGAAGTGCATTCCTTCCTGCTCGGGTGATCAGCAGACCTGGAGGTCTGGAGATCACTCCAGTTCGGTGGAAAGGCTCTGCCGACATTTTTGGTTCGGCCGAAGCCAATGCACTGCTGGTAGTGCCCCAAGAAGTGGCGCGCGTCAGCCGAGGAGAAAGGGTTCAGGCGCTCCTGGTGGGCTGCATCGAGTACGATTCTGAACCCAGATTTTGAGGTCACAAAACTGGCGACACCGCTTTCTGCCGCAAAGAAAGGGGTGCCGCACGTGTCGCATCTATTCAAGGAAAACAGGGGAGCCAGATCTTTGGTCTGAGCAGGAACCGACCCCGGAAAGTGTGTCCACGAACCATGACCCAGTTCTCTCACCTGGACGAGACCGGAAAGATGCGGATGGTTGACGTAACGAAGAAACTCGTAACGGTGCGCACGGCGAGAGCTCGCGCCCTTGTCCAGACTTCGCCTGAAACGCTGAGTCTCATCCGCAGTGAAAAAATCGCTAAAGGAAATCCGCTGGAAGTGGCCCGGGTTGCAGGTGTCCTGGCAGCCAAGAAGACAGCGCAGTTGATTCCGCTCTGCCATCCGTTGAGCCTGACCCACGTGGACGTTCGCTGCCAGCTAACGGAGCATGGAATCGAGTTAGAGGCCACAGCAACCGCTGAAGGCAAGACTGGCGTCGAGATGGAAGCGCTGACGGCGGTGTCTGTGGCGGCCCTGACGATTTACGACATGTGCAAAGCTGTTGATCGTGAGATGGTGATTGGGGAGATTTGCCTGGTGGAAAAAACAGGAGGGCGTTCAGGGCGCTATCTCCGCAAGGCGTAGCCGTGGGGTTTGGGTGCCGGCAAGCGCAACCCACGAACCTCACGAACACGCGGAGGGATGGAACAGTTTCAAAGGCACGCAGAGACGGGCACGTGGGTGGATCAGCGAGGATAACGAGAGTGCGCGTTTGACTTTTGCTGTGATCGAGGGTGTTGGATATGTGCATGTTCACGGCAAAGGAAGAGTGGTAGGACAGGACGGGAAGGAATTCAAGGTTGGCTGTTGAACACTTGAGGACGCGCTAAAGGGATGGGCTGGCCAGTTTCCACCCTGCCACCAGAGAGAATGGTTCAGTGGATAGCGAGTTGTCTCTACACCGACAGATATAGCTCCCGAAAAACATCAGCGTATTGGTGATGACTGAATCGTTCGGCGGCCAGGCGGGCTATTCGAGCCCGCGAGGTGGCTTCAGTCAGTGCGACGAGTTCCGTCCACTGCCGCCAACCCTCGGCTGCCAGATCTCTTCCCTTGAGCACAATCCCAGTCTGCTGTTCCCCTGCAAACCTGCTGTAGTCTCCGATGCCCTCTGTCAGGATCACAGGCAGTCCACACATCTGGTATTCGGGAAACTTGGTAGGGGCGGCGACACGGTTGACCGCGTTCGACTCGCGCAGCAGCAGGCCGGCGTCGGCAGCGTTCAGCCAGCGAACCATCTCGTCGTGGCGGGCGCTGGCCACCGTGTACGAGCCCACCGGAAGCTGAGAGGGCAGAGAAGCCTGCGCTTCCGCAACCTGGGGAGTCATCAGCAAAAAGTGCAGATTCTGGACTTGATTTGTCCACTGGCGCAGCGCCTCCACTAATCCGCTCAACATCTGGTAGGCCCGAAGTGATCCGGCATAGATGAGGACAAACTTGTCGTCCAGACCAAGTTCGTTTCGTGTTTTCTGGCGCAGGTCCGGGTCCCACCAAAACCTTTCAGGATTGGCGGTCGTGGGGATGACTCGGATTTTACCCGAGCTAATCCCATAGTCCTGGAGCACCTGCTGCCGCATGACTTCCGAAACACAAATGATGCCGTCAGCTTCCTCAGTCGCTCTCTTCTCGATAGCTTTCAACCGGGCGAATTTCTTTCGGGCGCGTGACGCGTCTGGTTTTCCACCCGCCTTTTCGACAGTCAATAGATATTCTGCGGCGCTGTCGCCGCGCATGTCGAAGATGACCTTCAGGTTCGAAAAACGCCGCCTGGCTTGAAGGGCGATGGCGGCAGAGGTCTGGGTCCTGGCATGAATCACAAGCCTTGGCGCGCGATAACGCTTCAGAATGCTATGGAGTTGCATCTCGGGAACCCAGAAGTCCCAGCCGAGAAAGGTCGTCGCCAGCACTCCGAAGTGGATCTTGCCCGGAAGCTGCGGTCGCAGGTCGCGGAGGCGCTCCTGATTGTGCTTCCAGTTGGCCCTAAGCGCGAGCAGCCGCTCAAAGACGACCAAATCAAATTGGATGCCGATAGGCGCCATCTGCCGGATGTGCTCCATCACCTGGGAGTCAAAGACTGTCGGCGGAAATCCCTCGGACACGAGGTAGAGAAAGCGAGTGTCTGCAGCGGGCAGGCCTTCTGCCGCTGAAGGCTTTGAATCTCCGAATTGAGCGGTGCGATTACTCATGAATGGCGAACTGAACGCGCAATGGCAAAGGCAGCCTGCCGTGCAGGCGAATGGTTTTCGACGGCTTCTTCACGCCGTAGCTGGGGGAGATCCAATCGTCCAGGAGCTCTGCGGTCAAGCCGGGAAGTGGCTCGCAGAGATGGAATCGCAACGTGTCGCCCCTGCTGGAACACAACACCAGGCCTCGCAACAGAAGATTCATCAGATCGCCGCCCTGCAATTCAGGGATAACATCCAATCCCAGATGAAAGAACCATTCGACACTATGCGATTGCTGTCCCATCAGCTCATCGGTAATCACCCATCGTGGCACGGTTTTCTCGAAATGGAATTCCCGTGTGTGGGTAACGGGATCGGCCAACCGGTGATAGCCAATGTGGGAAACGCGCAGACGATCGGCTTGCGCTGTTGATTCCCACAATTCAACCCGTGGCGCAGCTTCATTTCCGATCCAGAAAAGCTTGAGGCCCTCCCCCAGTGTGTTCTGCTCGCAGCTGTCCACGAGCACGGTGCTGTGAGCGCGCGTCGACCGGAACCGGTTGCGGGCAGGCGGATCGGCGGAATAAACATAGGCACCGCTGTCACTGAAGAACGTAGCAGACTTGAAACAGAGCTCGAAGCTCAGCCGGTCGTTGTGGTCGTGACTACCGCGGCCCCGAATGCCGGTGTCTGCCGCATCCACAAAAAGATAAGCCGTTTTGCTGCGCAGGACGAAGAAGCCTGCATCCTGAAAACCCTTGGAACCAAGCGGGGCTGCGGAGGCCGGAATATTGCTGAACTGGGCGAGCGACGATGGCCCGAGTGTCCAAAGGCAGGTCTCATCACAGTTTCCAGCCGCCGCCTTCATATCCCCGCGGTTGAAGAGAATGGCGCCGAGTGAAAGCAGATAGCGGTGGGAGTCGATGGAAGCCGAGTTGAGAATGACGAGGCGGCCGTCATCAGCGTCGCCAACCAAAGGATGCGTCCCATCAGGCTTTGTGTAGTACAAGACATATTCAAACATCTTTTCCAGTCGCTGCCAGACGACGTCCGGAATTCTGTGCCCATTCATCCTGAGCAGCAGCGCCGGGTAAAGGAACAGCTCCAGAACGAGGCGGTGATAAGAGACAGAATGCTCGTAGTCGACGCCTGAAGGGTGCACCTGTTCTTCAATCTCTCGAAATAGCTCGGCCTGAGCGTATTCCAGCCAGCGTGCGGACTCTTTGAACTGCGGGCAGGACAACGCAATGAATAGGAGGCCCGCCAGATTGGAGAGGTAATGGTTGCTGTTGAGCCTTTGCACCTTGCCCTCGACCGGCGCCTCGTAGTACTCGAGTGTATGGAACACGTAGCGTCCGTGGCTCAGCAGGCTCTTGAAAAACTCCCGGCGGAACTCGGCTGTCAGCAGCGGTGAGTCTCCAAAAAAGCGAGCGGCCCAGACCCAGTTGACGGCCCGGATGGCTACGTCCATGGCGCAGTCCCAGTTGATGCTGAACAGGGGTGGGTTCTCGACGATCCAGTCCTGGATCTGATGCACAAACTCCTTCGGATACTGTTCATCCTCGGTCAGCCAGTAAGCCTTGCCCAACAGGGTCAGATGCTGGAAGCGGGACAGTTCTCGAGTCACTTTGATATCTGAACGGTCTTCCAGGCGGACCCTTTCGTAATCGGCGAAGTAGGTCCCCGGTTCCCAGCGATAGCCGGATTTGAAGTCGCGATGCCAGTCAATCTTGTCGCCAAGACTTCTCTTGCCGGAGCCCAGGAGGTCAAAGCGATGCAGCAGGACCTCTTCAGCGCCGGACAGAATCTGAGGATGGGCTTCTGGAAAGTGACGACTGAATGCTTCAGCAACGAACTTCCTGGCGGTGTCTCCTAGAAAGAAAACCGGGTTCAGTCGCAATGGCTCTTTATCAGAGGTTAACTCCAACTCCCTTCTGAACTCGGCGTCGCTCAGACCGTTCCTCTGCCGGAAAGCGGCCTGGCGCAGTTGCTTCTCCTTCAGGTAGCGGCGTGAGGCCTTATAGAGAACGGAGGCAATCTGGTTGGGAGGAGTCGTGAGCGCTTTCTTGACGAAGTGTCTGACTCTCACCCGCAGCGCTCCTTCAGCTTCTCGACGATCCGGCGGGTGTGCTCTTTCCAGGTGTGTCTGGCGACCGCGACTTCGCGGGCAGCCGCGCCGAGGCGTTCTCGCAGGGCTGAATCATCAACCAGCTTCTTGAGACCGGCAGTTAAAGATTGCGAGTCACCCGGTTCGACCATCCAAGCCGTCTCTCCGTGCTTCAGGATTTCTCCGATCTGGTCGAGATGAGACGCCACAATACCCTTCCCCATGGCCATGTACTCAAACAACTTTGTCGGCGAGCCAAAGAAAGGTGTGCCATCTGGATTTGGAACGTGAGGAGACACCAGGATGTCGCAGGCTGCAAGATAGCGAGGCCCTTCCTCCTGCGGTACGAGCCCGGTAAGGACGGCGGAAGAACTCTCGAATTGCCGAAAGCAAGCCTTCACCTTGGGCATCATGGGTCCATCGCCGATCATCAGCAACCGCACCTTGTCTCGATACTCCGGGTGCTGCTGCAGAAGCTTTCCAAACGCCTCCGCCAGGACCTCCGCCCCGTGCCATCTTCCGAACGTGCCGATAAAGCCGATAACGCAGCTGTTTCCCAGAGCGAGGCGCTCGCGAATCACCGAACCGTCCACCGCGGGATGGTACCGCTCGGGGTCTACGCCGTTTGGGTTGACCAGAACTTTGCGTTCGTCGACACCGACCGACAGCAGGCTATGCTTCAGGGCGTGGCTGACCACAACGATGACGTCTGCCGCCTGCAGGTCCAGATCTTCAATCCTCTGGCTCAAGGGTTCATAGCGCAGGCCGGTACCCCAGTTCTTGTGGATCCAAACCTCCGAACCGTTGAATTCGAGAACGAACGGCACCGAATAGTCATCAGCCAGCTTCGCGCCGGAGAAGTTGTTCAATCCATATCGCTGATAGATGAAATAGGGCTGCGCACGCTGCAGCAACGAGCCCGCCGCCTGGCAGAAGACCTGGTTGAAATGCAGACTGGGAAGCTCGTTAAAGTCGCGGAACCTTCCGTCAGGCAGAATTTGATGAACCTCAACCTGTTCGCGAAGCCCTGGAATCAGATCGGTCGTGAGAAACATCGGTCTTCCGCCAGCGTCGTGGAGATTGTTGAGCACACCCGCCATGTGTCCAAGGGACCCGCCAGCGGTGATGCCGAACGAGAGGTCGGTTCGAAGGTAAACGGGCCGCGCCTCAGGCCGCGCACCCAGACGCGCCAGCTGTCTTGACGAGAAGCGCTGTGTCAAAGTCTCAACCAAGCCGCGAACTTGGCGCAGCAGGGCCGTTCTGTGGCGGGCATCAGACACCGCTTGACGAAACAGGAGGAAGATCTCCCGCCAGCGAATTTCTTGCTGCAACCCGCTGTCGTCCTGCCAGTGGCAGCGTCTCCGGCTCAAGACCCGCAAGAGCAAGGCGGTCAGCAAGGGCTTCGGCAGTGCCGGCAGCACAGGCGTGAATAACCGGGCCTCAGGATAGGCGAAGAGGTGCTTCAGCAGGCGCCCGTTGCGCGCAGACTGCTTGAGTTCCTGAAAATCAACAACCGCGCCGAATCGGGCGGGCTCGACTGTCCGGCAGGTACCTTTGATTATTGCGAGGCCTTGATTTACCATGATTGCGAGGTCAATCAGCGTCCCGTTTTTGCCCACCAGACTGAAGAAGATCTACAAGGCAGTTGCGTTCCTGTTTCTCCTCCACCCCCAGGCCCGCCCATCTACGTTTGAGCGGACCAGAACCTTGTGAACCCGGGAGTACCATTCCGCTGTGTCGTAGAGATGATAGCTTCTTTCACGGTATCGGGCGTCGGGTGCTGCCTTTGGAGTCGCGAGTTCCGGACGCCTCAGCAGCTGCTCAAGCGGATAGGGCAAAACGGTGTTGGCCATAGCGTCCAGCAGCATCTCAGTCCCATCCAGGTTTGCGGCCACGACCTCATGCGATTCAATTCCTTCTGTGCCTCGACCTCGCGTATGATGCCTGGCGATCATCGAGACCCACTTGACGGAACAGCCTTCGCTTTGCAGCAGTTTCCCCAGGGCTACGGCGTAGCCCCAGCAAAAGGCATGACCCTGAGACAGGATCACTCTGGCATCATTGCTTGAGGAGGAGTGCTCCGGGCTCAGCCTTTGGTAAATCCAGTTCATCGCTTCCCGCGCGCGATGAAGCTGGGTGGTGGCGGCTTGCCGCTTCCAGGCGCGGACATACATCATCCTGTCATTGGAGGGAGGGTACGGTGGCATTCCCATCTCTCGGAACAGGTCAAGTTCCTCGATTTCAATGTTGGTGAACCCTGCCGACTCCAGACGCATGCGCACTTCGTGCGGGGCGGTCTTCCACGTGTGATTGTCACAGATGCATTTGGAATTACGCGCATCGCTCGGGATGGCAGCCACAAGCACACCGCCGTCGCGCAGCAGCCGATGGACTTCACGCAACGCGTCATCGACATCAAAGGCATGTTCCAGCGTATTGTCGGCGTAGACACCGTCGAAGGACTCTCCCTCAAACGGCAGCTGAGAGAAGTTCCCGACGTGGAAGGCAACCCGCTCGGAGCCAAACTTGGCCCTCGCTTGGGCGATGAAGTCTTCCCCGGCATCGACGCCGGTGACCTGCATCCAGGGATAGAGGCGCGCGATTCTGTCGGACCAGTAGCCTGCTCCACAACCGAGATCCAGGACCTCTTCCCGGTCCAAGGGAATCAGGTCTTGAAGATGAAACGACTGAGCTTCGTTGCGTGACTCACCCAAAACGGTGTCGTATTCCCGCTCCACCTGACAACGAGCTTCGGCCTCCGGGGTTACCCTCAAACTGGCTGACAACTCCTCGCGCGCCAGACGGGCCATCTCGGAAAGGGTTACAAACTCAAACCGCCCGTCCTGAGCGAGAGCGTTGAAGTTCTGCCGGATCGCTTCGAAATGCAGGTTGGCCTTCGTATGGCCGATCATCACATAGTATTCGTTGCCTGCGAGGCGCTCGGGCTCATAGGCTGTCAGTTGATGAGCGAGCCCTCTTGGCAAGATTCGGTTCAGCAACGATCGATGCCGGCGCATCCGACCATAGAGAGTCGAGAACTTTCCCCTCACCCAGCGCTTGCGGCGGCTGCTTTCGGAAGTCGGACGCCTTCGCATCTCTTCATCCAGGTACCGGATCAGGCGCCGGGCAAATCTTCCTCCTTCTTCGTTGTCAAGGAACCAGCGCTCTCCGGGGAGGTAGGTGAAGATTGGAAGCTCGACGACACGGGCCTCCGACGGGGGCGCCTTCAGTTGCGGGTCGCAAGGATTGGCGAAATAAGGCTGGTGGTCCGAGTAGGCCAGGGAATAGTCGTAACCCCGCTCGTGTGAGACTCCACCCGCATAGACCGACGAATCGCAGAAGATCCCGTTGGCGGAAAGTACCTGTGCGAGCCTTCGAAACGGCTGGGCGCGGTAGCCGCCAGCCCTGAACGAAGTCGTCCGGTAGCCAGGATTGTCCTCGGTGAGCAGCGCTTCCAGGCTTGACGTGCATTTCTTGATCAACTCTCCCAGATCCCCTGGGTAGTCGTGAGCGCTGGCCTTCGTCGAATCCCAGTGCCATTGTCCATCCTTGATTCCGGCGCCCAGCTCCGGCAGCCAGTTTGGATGCAGGTGCAGCTGAACATCATGGCCCAGCCGAATCGCTTGGCGCCATTGCTGCTCCATCTTCCGCGCAATCTGCGGATCGTTGGCACAAAGCCAGAAGTATTCCCCCATTTCGGCCATGAGAGTGAGCTTCACCTGGTGTTCCTGGCTCACCTCCATCAGCTCTCGCGCGGGTTCGAAAACATCTTTGTCCCAGTTGATTGACACTCCCTTTGGCAGCGGTTGCCAGGTTTCGTAGTCCACTGTGACAGCAACCAGATGGCGCTTTCGTCTCGCAATAAAGACTTGGTGCTGGCTTTCGAGAAGCTCTTCAAACTCGATGGCAAAATCTCTTTCAACGAGGGTCTTGAGCTCTTTTGGCTCAAGATAATTTCCTCCGGGACACCATGCCGCAATCAAGGCCGTGCCGTCCGATGAGAGGTGGCTGGCAATCCAGCAGAGTGCAGACTGCTTGTCTGCCTCGCTGAGATAAGCAATCACATCGCTGAACACAATAAAGTCAAAACGTGATCCGTCGAGCTCGGTTTGAGCCAGGCTGGCGGCAGAACCCTGCAGAAAGACCATGCCTGGGTGCCGTTGGGTGCCTCGCGCGATTGCTTCACCACTGACCTCAACACCTTTGAGTATTCTGAAATCCTTCCTGAACCGCCATAGCAAGGCCCCCAGGCCGCACCCAATATCGAGAATAGACTCCTGTAGCCTGGCGTGCTTCAAGACCAGTGCAAAATATCGGTCGTATCTTTCTGAGGCAGCTTCTCCGATGTTCCAGGGATCCTTTTCGGTCCGATAGATCTGCTCAAAGTCGCGCTTCACTTCTATGTTACGGGTTTGCACGCTGCTGTAGGACAGCTGCGCAAAGAGAACGAAGCCGTACGCCAGCAGTGAGGCTGCTGCGGCGCCCGCGATGCCGTAGCTCGGGATGAAGGCGAGATTGAATCCGACATTCGCCAGCACTGCGATCAGCCAGACAACGACTGAAAACCAGGGGAAACCTGTCGAAGCGAGATAATTCGAAATGCAATTGTTGGGACCGTAGAGGGCCATGGCGCCGCAGAGCACCACGAACGCTGAGGATGCAGGCAGGAAATCACGCCCGAAGGCAAGCCGGATGATAGGCTGAGCCAGGAGTGCTGCCACGATACCGAGTCCCAGCATGACGCCAGTGATACCCCATGTTGCTTTTTTGGTTACAGCCCACTTCTCTCGATCGTCGGCCAGTTGGGTCAATTTGGGAAACAGAATGGTTCCCGCCACGGCAGGCAGCATGTAGAGCAAATCAGCCAGGCTCACAGCGATCGAGTAGTAGCCAGCCTGCTTTGCGCCAAGCAGCCAGTGAACCATCAGCAGGTCGACGCGCAGCAGAACAAAAGCGAAAAACGCTGCCAGGTAAGCTTTGAGGCCATAACGCAAACACTCTGTGAACGCGGCCAGTGAAGGAGGAGAGGGCAACGCGCCCTTAAAGAGAAGCCGGCCGAGAATCCACGCGGCACCGAAACCAAGAGAAACCAGGCTGGCGGCAAAAACTGCCGCCACACTGACCGTGCCTGCCACGACGATGAAAAGCAGCAAAGTGACAGACAAGGCTTTACTAAACAGTTCCACCTGGTTGTAGGTGCGTACATCCTGGAGTCCCAGCAGCAGGCTTTGAAGCAGAAGATAAGCCAGGTTCACTGGAACATAGAAAACAGCCAAAGCAAGAAGCGCCGCGCTGAGGAAGGTGTAGTGTTCGGAAAGGGACAGAAAGAACCAGGTCCCCGCCGCAATGGCGCTTCCCAACATCAGGCTGACGGCCAGGCTGTTCCCGATGAGGCGGGGAAGCAGTCGCGGATCTCTGGCGACGTAATAAGTGTTCGCCGAATGGAGCCCGAGGTTGCCGAATTGGACAGCGGTACCGCAGATGGCTGTGAGCACGGCATAGAAGCCTCGGCCCTCTGGGCCAAGCATACGTGCAACCAGCACAGAGGAAATCAGACCAAGAAACACCAGGCCCACGCGAGTGACGAAGGTCTCTGCGATCTTTCGGACGAGGTCGGAAGCCAGAAGCCTTCGGCGCCATGTCGAGCAGGCGGCCCTCAGCGTCGTAGCGTGCGATTCGGCGCTCATGCCAGAAATTCCTTCCACCACAGCGCGAAGTTCAAGAGGTACCAAGCCTGGCTGCTGTTGCCCGTCTCCAACAGTTTCAGGGTTTCCTCCCGGTTGAGGAAATCGGTTTGATCGCAGAACCGCTCAAGTTCCTCCCGGGTTCGGCTGCCCAGTTCCTGGAGGAACCATTCCTGGACCGGAACGCCAAATCCCTGCTTGCTTCGATCAATGAGTTCATCGGGAATGAGCCCGCGGACTGCTTTCTTCAGAAGCCGCTTCAGCTCTCCGTCGCGGGTCTTCATCTCTGAGGGAATGCTCATCGAGAGTGTCACGAACTGATGATCCAGGAACGGGACGCGTCCCTCCAGGCTGGCGCCCATGCTCATCTTGTCGACGCGCATCAGCAACAGCTCGGGCAGCCGCAGATTCAGGTCGAGGTAGGTCATCCAGTTCAGATGCGATTTCTCCCAGGCTTGCTCTTCAAACCGTTGGCGGATCGGGTTCAGTGCTTCCCAGGAAGTGAGACTGGAAAACTTCCGTCGCAGCCGGTCAGACAGGAGTCGCTTTTTCTGCGCTTCGGTGAAAGCTTCAGCGCCTCCCCAGAACACAGGCAGCCCTTCCGAGTTCCGCCTCAACCACTCATAAGAGTTCGTTTGATCTCTTCCCAGGAGCTTCAGCCCACCCAGGCCTGCCTGCTTGAACATTCTGGGAACCGGAAAATCGCCCGCCTCCTGCAAACTCAGCATCCGCTTCCAGGTTGGATAGCCCCAGAAAAGTTCATCGGCGCCTTCGCCTACCTGGCAAACAATCACTCCGGCGTCGCGTGCGAGCTTGGAGACGTAGTACAAGGGAACACAGACTGGATCGGCGATGGGTTCATCCTGGAGGCGCACCATCTGCGGAAGGAAGTCGAGCAGATCACCTACGTCGAGCAGACGTTCGTGATGCTCGGCATTGACGGTTTGCGCCATCAGGCGGGCATATTCCAGCTCGTTTCGGTAGCTTTGGTACTCTCCTTGATACCCTATGGTGAAGGTCTTGACCCGGGTTGCTTCTCCCTCTGAGAACAGCGCCGCGTTGGTGCTGGAATCGATGCCTCCCGAAAGAAAGATGCCCACCGGAACGTCACTCATTTTGCGCAACTGCACACTGGTTCGCAGTTCGCTAAGAATTCTCCGGGTGATGTAATCCTCAGAAGTGTTTTCCAGCGGCCCGGCGTGCTGCCAGACATCCCAGTAGCGCTGCTGCTGAATCGTTCCGTCGTGGTTTACGCGCAGCCAGCAACCGCCTGGAAGTTTCTGAATACCCTCAAAGAGCGTTTGAGGCGCGGGCGTCGTGAGGAACGACAGATAGTGATAGAACGCCTCCTCATTGACGCGGCGCTGCTGTTCGGGGTCTTGCAGGAGGGCTTTGATCTCGGAAGCAAAGACGATCCGGTTGTGGTGCAGGCTGTAGTAGAGCGGCTTGACGCCAATCCGGTCGCGGATTAGCCAGAGCTCGCGCTTGCGCGTATCCCACAGGGCGATGGCGAACATGCCACGGAAACGCTCCAGGCAGGCGATCCCCCATTGCTCGAACGCGTGCAGGATGACTTCGGTGTCAGAGTGATCGGTCTTCCAACGGTGTCCGCCGAGCCGCTCCAACTCTGCCCGGACCTCTACGTGGTTGTAGATTTCTCCGTTGAACGAAACCCAGAGCGTGCCATCTTCATTGCCCATGGGCTGAGCGGCTGCGTCTGACAGATCGACGATCGACAAGCGGCGGTGTCCCAATCCTGCGCGTCGGTCCTCAGAAGTCCACAGCCCCGCTCCGTCAGGGCCGCGATGCGCCATCGTGTCGCGCATGCGCTCCAGATACGCGGCAGTGATGGTGAAATGGCTGCCATCGAATGTCAGAGCTCCCACGATTCCGCACACGCTGTCGAGTCCCCTCTATTTCTTTCGCTCCAGAATCTGGTAGAAGCTATTGTTGTAGACCTGCCGATAGCCCTCATCCAGCAGCTGGATGACGTAGCGGTAAACCTCAGGTTCCTCTTTCCGCCAGCGCTCGAACCAAGCTTTGTAGCGGGGTTCCACGACGATGAGAGACGGGGTCTTGCCGGTGTAGTAGCCCAAGCGTGGATCGTCAGCCAGATTGACCCTAAAACCAAGAGCAAAGGCCAGTTCTGCGCTGCCAGTAATGGCATCGGCCTCTCTAAGTGCGGCCTTTAGGAACTGTACCGCTGGTAGATACGATTTGTGATAAGGGTCTTGAAGGACGCGACGCCCCGCCCCGCCCAGCTGCAAGAGAAACAGGAAGACCAGGCTGGCGGAGATTGTCCAGACCGGAACCGAGCGGCGAACCCACAGAAGGCCGGCCCAAACTGCCAGACAGGCTGCCAGCAGCGGAACAGTATGCACCAGGTAACTCACCGACTTGTTGCCAATCAGAACAGACATCACCAGGAAGTAGAGTGTTGTGAGCCACACCAGCGCCCTAAAGTTTCTGGCGGCCGGCACAGCAGCAGACCGTTTGGCGGTTTGGGCTTCCCACATCAGACCCACCCATCCAGCCACGTACGCGCCCAGCACCAGCAGTTTCAGCGTCGCAATCGGAGAAGTTGTTTCACCTACGCCGAAGGCTGCCAGGTAGCGGTCGGTTAATTCGAGTTTGAAACCGGACCACAGCGACCCCAGACCATAGAGCCTCCCGGACATGTTGCCACCAAACTGGCTGAAGAAGGCTGAAGGATTTTTCGCGATGTACCATCCCCAGGCCAGGCCGCCGACCATATACGGAATGACTGCGAACAGGATACTCCGCAGCCGCAGACGAGTCCGGTCCAAATACAACGAGAGAAAGACCAGCCCTGCGAAGGCGAGAATGCCATTGGGATGGCTGAGACCGCTGGCAACCACCAGGGTGTGCGATACCAGCAGAGCGGAACCCAAGCGGTGCTCACGCAGTGCCAGATAAAAAGCGTAGCCCGCAAAGGCCAGTGCCGCACACATCGTGTCCATGCGCCCGTCCGAGGCATTGGCCAGGAACTGGTAGTCCACTGCGATGAGCGCCACCGTTAGCAATGCCAGCCACCGATTTTCCGTTAACAGACGCACAATGGCCAGCCACGAGATCAGCAAAACCAGCCCCCAAAAGGTGCTGAGAGCGCGCATGGAGAACAGGCTGAACCCGACGAGGCTGTACCAGACCGCCTGAACCAGAAAGTAGAGAGGCGGCTGCCAATAGGTGTACTTGCTGATGTCTTTGTGGATAGGGTCGTGAGTGTCGATGAAGGACGTCCCCATCGTGCCCGACTCGAGCAGATTGGCGGCCGGACTGGCAAACCAGGCTTCGTCGCACCAGGGCTGCCGGGTTGCAGCAGTGCCCAAGGCCAGGGCCAGGTAGACACTCCCCACAACAATCGCAGTGACGTTCCAAAGGATAGGACTGTCGTCGGTGGTCTGAGATTCCATAATGCGTGGCGCCCGGCCTTGACAGGTCAGCTCCGCTTGAACGCGTAGAAGTACCAGCGCAGATAGTTGGGCAGCCAGTGCCACAGACGGAATCGGGATTCTCCAGCGACACGATCAGTCCACGTCGTAGGGAGTTCGGTGATCTTCCCACCACTGACGAATGCCTTGACTACAAGTTCCATGCCGATTTCAAAACCACCGCGGCTTTCGAGCTGGACTCTCTTGAGAAACCCCTGCCGGTACATCTTGAAACTGTTGGTCACATCAAACGTCGGCACGCCCGCCAGGTAATGCAGCGAAACACCTGCCAAGCGAGACAAAGTCCGCTTCAGCAGGGGCCCGCCGATTTGCCGGCCACCGGGCATATATCGCGAGCCGCAAACAATGTCGAAGCCCTCCTCCACGATGAGGCGGTACATCTCAGGAACAATGGCCAGATCGTCTGAAACGTCGGCCATCACAACGAGAACAGCCTCGCTGCTGGATTCCAGAAAGCCAGTCTTGATGGCATTCAACGCGCCTCTGCCAAAGCGGTTCTTGACCAGACGGGTTTTGAACGGATATCGCGTCTCAATCTGGTGGATGACGGGCAGTGTCGTGTCGTCGTCCCGGTCGAACACGATCAAGAGTTCCAGAGGCACCGAAATTTTGGCCCGGACTTGCTGCAACAGGTTCTCGATGTTGCCAGCTTCGTTATAAACAGGGCATACGACGGAGAGCAAAACGGAGTCCTCGACTATTGCGGAGAGAATTGGCCTGGAGCTGCGAAAAAACTCGGGGTCAGAACCACAGGCTCGACCTTGTCATGCCCCTTAGATCAGAGATCCCTTTCCCCAGAAATTCCAGATGTCAATGACTACTTTGTCGTCAGGCACCTGCAGCGTCCGATACTCGCGATGAGGCGCAGCCAGAATCAGGATGTCTGACTGTCTGAACAGATCCTCTTGCGAAACGAAGCCCGGCTCAGAGATATAGACATCCGAACACAGAACCCTTCGGCTTTCGAACGTCAGAATCGCTTTCAGCTTGTATGACAGCGATTCTCGCCGGTCGTCGATGTTCCCCTTGTAAGCCATTCCCAGGATGCCCACAGTCGACTCTGCAAGGTTGCATCTCTGTTTTAGCTTTGTCACGACGTAGTTGGGGAGCCCCTCGTTGACGAGCATGGCGGCGTGTCCGAGGAAAAAACTGTTGTTGTTGTAAGCTGCCAACTGCATCGTGTCTTTGAAGAGACACGGACCTGCCGTGAAGCCGGGAGTGGGCAGGTCCTTAGCGCGATCGTACTTATAGGTCATCGCATGGTGAATGGCGTAGAAATCCTCACCATGTCCGTCGGCGATCATGAAGAACTGGTTGGCTGTGGCAAAGCGAATGTATCGCCAGACATTCGTAAAGAGCTTGGCAAGTTCAGCTTGAAGTGGAGTCAGCTGCACGATGTCGCTGGTCAAAAGGCTGAACAGCTCCCGGCTGCGGCGGACGCCGTCTTCAGAGAAGCCCGAAACAATCTGCGGCAGCGTTTCCAGTTCGATGAGGGTCACACCTTCGGCAATGCGTTCGGGACAGAACGCCAAGTCGACCTTCTTACCCTGGTCCTGAAACCAAGCCTGTAACTTCTCGGTTGTCCCCGGATAGACCGTGCTTCGCAAGACGATGAGCTGCCCATCGCGAAAGAAGGGCATGTAGGCGTCGATCATGTTACGAAGCTGCTCGAACTCCGGGTTCAGGTGCCTGCCTACTGGAGTCCCGATGATAATGATGACGCTGTCTGCCTCGGAGACGACCTTCGGGTCAAGGGAAAGGCTGAGGCACCCAGACCGCAAGACCTCGCCAAGCAACTTCTCAGCCCCACGCTCATGAAAGGGCATCTTTCCCTGAGCAATGAGGTCGCCTGCTTTGGGGTTGATGTCGAACGCGCAGACCCTTTTTCCCTTATGCGCCAGCGACATCGCCAGGGGCAGTCCCACATGGCCAAATCCACCGAGAACTACCACATCAAAAGGCACGATGTTTTTCTCCTTAAGGCAAGTTTCAAGTCAGCGAGAACGCCTGCTAGCCCAGCCGCTGGCGAATGAACCGGGCCGCATCGCTGACAATTGCCGTTAGATCCTGTTTTGGCTCCCAGCCGAGGATCCGCTTGGCTTTGTCGGAAACGCCGATCCGGAATCGGACATCTGCCAGGGGCACAGGCATCTGCTTGAAACCTGGAAACGGTAACCCAGGATTGATCTGAGTCCAAATGTGCTTGGCTAAATCCGCGATCTTATAGGTGTTCTGGCCGCAAATGTTGAAGTCGTCGTTCCTGACCGCTTTTTCGAGCAAGACGGCGACGGCTTCGGCGATGTCGCGGGCGTGAGTAAACGTGCGCACCTGCTCACCGTCTCCGAAGACTTCAAACGGAGTCTGCTTTTGAAGCGCTTTGTAGATGAAATCGGGAATGACATGGGCCATGCCGAACTCGACCTGGCCATCCGCTTTCATCTCCGGCAGCTCGCCGCTGCCGACTGCATTGAAGGGGCGGACAATGAGGAAATTCAGACCGAACTCCTGAGCGGCGCCAGAGACAAGGAACTCGCCAAACAGTTTCTGCATTCCGTAATTGGTGATGGGCACGGGCTGGTTGCGGGCATCCTCCTCGCTCACGGGACGCTGCATCCGCTCGTAAACCATGGAAGAGGAGAAGTAGACAAAGATCGCTTCTGGAGCGGCTGCCAGCGTGCAGTCCACGGCGTGGGTCAGCATCTCGGTGTTGTCGCGCGCAATCTGGTAGGGAATGCGATGGAAGTACTTGATCCCGCCGATCAGCGCTGCCAGACAGAGAACGGAATCAAATCCCTTGAACTCGACCGGATACAGGGCTCTGACGTCTTTGACCTTCAGGCTGAACTTGGGATGGGAGTAGAAGTCGTGGCTCAAAAATCCGTACTTGGAAAAATTGTCGACGACGTGAACTTCGTGCCCGCGTTCCAATAGTTCTCTGACGATGTAGGAACCGATAAAGCCAGCGCCACCCAAGGCAAGGATTCTGCTCATCTCGAAGCCTCTCCTGCGGATCTCATGGAGCTATGAAGAACTCTCTGCTCTCGGTTCACATCGACCGCTCTATCATGTCCCATCTTCTTCTGAACCCTTGCAGACCTCGCTGGGGTGCGGCCGCCTAAACCTCCTCGTTGGCCGCTGTCGTACAAGTTCAGCTCCGCTCCAGCAGTTCTTCCACCTGAAGCGCAATCTCGGTGGCCTGCACTTGCTGCCAAAATGGAATGGGCCAGTCGCCCCCTTCCTGAATCGCGCGCGCAAAGTCGGCCAGCTCCTCATGATGGCCCTTATCTGCCTGCTTGAGCTCTTGCGTTACTGTTCTTACACCAACCAGTGAGAGACGCTTATAGTCGCTGAGCGTGATGACCTGGCCATCGACAAAGATCTCAGCCTCTTCTTTCGGGTGGTTCTTGGAGCCGAGCGCAGTGTAGGTTAGCGTGCACAAAGAACCATCCGCGAAGCTGATGGTGGCGACAAAGTTGTCGTGGGCACTGTAATTGGACGTTCGCGGAGAGGCAGCCAGAGCCTGGACCCTGGCAACGCGGCTGCCCGTCAGATAGGTGAAAAAATCGTACACGTGGCAGGCCTCGCCGAGATTTCGTCCGCCTCCTTCTTCACCGTGCACCCAATGATCCAAAGCAATAGGGCCGGCATTCATGCGATAGTTCACGATCATCGGGTCGCGCCGGCCTTGTATCCATTCTTGAGTCTGCCGGGCAAACGGAGAAAAGCGGCGATTGAAACCCGTCAGGAGCAGCGGCTTCGACTCGGTTGAAGTGCCAGACTCGAAGAGCGACTGAATCTCCGCCAGTTCCTGCCGGTTCAGTGCAAGTGGCTTTTCCACTAGAACGTGTTTGCCCGCGCGGAGCGCCTCCAGCACCATCCCGGCGTGGAGGTTATGTCGAGTGACAATGAGCACAGCATCAGTTTCAGTGTCGCGCAGGAGATCCTGATAGTCTGTGGATGCATACGCTGCCCCGAAGCGGGTTGCTGCATCTTTGGCTTTTGGGCCGCTCCGGCTCACTACGGCCCGCAAGTCATAGCAGCCTGAGAGCGAACGAAGGTTGGGCAAGTGGGTTCCTGTGGCAAACCCGCCTGCCCCCACAACCCCAATGCGGACCAGTCCTTTCCGTTTTTCAGGGCTTGCAATCAAGACTTTGGTGGCCCGCTTGGCCTCAAGATCGCGATCGGCGGAGCGCGGGTAGCGCAGCACTACCGCCAGTGGACGGGTTTCGCTCTGTTGTAGAAGTTCGTAAGCGCCAGTTGCATCAGAGACATCAAACTCCTGGTCCACGAGGTCTGAGAAGCAAACTCTTTCCTCAGCAATCAGCCGCAGGTATTCCTGCATGTTGCGCTTTTCAGTCCAGCGGACGTAAGCTAAAGGATAGTCGTGCCCGCGTTCCTCATAGTCGGGATCGTAACGGCCGGGCCCGTAGGAGCAGGAGATAAGCAAGTCGATCTCCTTCTCGTAGAAAGGCGAGCGGTTCAGTTCAAGCCCCACGTCTCCGACCACGACCACGCGACCCTTCTTGCGTGTCATTTGCATGGCCTGATTGACGAGATCGCTGCTCTTGGCGGCGGCCGTGATGAGTGTGGCATCGACTCCCACACCCTCGGCAAACCGGATGCCTTCTTCAACAGCTTGGTCATCGCTAACACGGCCTGCAGTCATACCCAGCTTCAGCGCTCTCTGTACTCGCGCGGGCAATGGATCGAATCCCACAACGCGCACTCCCGCCGATCGCAGCAGTTGCACCGTCAACTGACCCACAAGCCCCAGCCCCAGTACGGCGAAAGTCTCTCCCAACGACGGCCCGGCCCGACGCAGTCCCTGAAGCGCAATGGCGCCAAGAGCCACTGAGGCTGCATCCTTCAGCGCACATCCTTCTGGGACCGAGACAGCCAGATTGCCCGGAACAGACACGATCTCTGCGTGGCTGGCTTTGTCTGCTCCCGCACAGGCAACGGCTGTGCCGGGTCTGAACTCCCTGAGGTTCTTACCTGCCTCGATGACAATGCCCGAACAGGAATATCCTGTAACCATTCCCGAAGCCAGCTTGCCCTGCACCGCTTGCCACGTGCGCGTGAAGCCTTCCTCTTGGATCCGCTTCACAACCTTTTCGATGTTCTGAGGCTGCTTCAGGGCCCGCTGCAGCAAGGACTGTTGCGACTGTGTGACGCCTGCCGACTCCGTGCCCGAACTGATCAGCGAATAAGACAGCTCTACCAAAATCCGGTTATTGTCACAAACGGGGGCGGGAACCTCTTCAACTACGGCTTGTCCCTGCTTAATGAAGACCTGCTTCATGGCTTGATTTAGAACTACCCCCAAGACCAGCATCCCATGAGGGCTGACAAGCTTGTGATATAGTTTCTACAGCAGTCAGTTTGCTAGTTTCAGAGCAGCATTATCCTTTGGAGCATTCAGACCCGTGCAGAAAACCTCCGTGCAGCCTGCCGCGCCTCCCTTGGTGTTCATCTCTTCGTGTCTTTTTTTCACCTTGCTGGCGGTTGAGCCGCTGCCCCTTAAGGCGGCTGACACGGTTCTGGAGTCTTCCGTCAATTCGCTTCAGCGGAAATACTCTTCCGTCCGAGACCTCCAGATGGATTTCATCCAGACCTACAAGAGCCCCCGTCGTCCGGCTAAAACCGAAACGGGAGTTGTGTTTCTCCGCCGCCCCGGCATGATGCGCTGGGAATATAAGACTCCAAAGGAGAAGCTATTCGTTTCCAATGGGAAGACGGTCTACTTCTACTTGCCCGAAGAAAAGCAGGTCCAAAAGACTCGTGTCAAAGAGAGCCGAGACCAGCGAGTGCCGTTCCTCTTTCTTTTGGGCAAGGGTAATCTGAAGAAAGACTTTTCCAAGATCGAATGGGCCGAGGACAACCGGCCCTTTTTCGAAGGCAACAAAGTGATCTATGCCTATCCGAAGAAGACTATCGACGAATTTGCCAGAATCCTTATGGAATTCAACCCGCAAACCTTTCAATTACAGCGGGTGACGGTCTTCGACATCGATGGTGCCACCAGTGAGTTTGTGTTCACCAACGTCCGGGAGAACATCGGGACCTCCGCTCAGTTGTTCAGTTTTAGTATCCCGCCTCACACGGAAGTACTCGATAGCAGCGAGCCCGCCAGCCGATAGTCGTACCCTGCAGGGGCTCTCCGGCCCGGATCGCGCTGGAACGGTGAAACTTTTGCTCAACAGTCTGGGGCGCCGATGAGTATAGTGTCAATGTTACTGGGTTGGAAAGAGATCAATGGCGGAGTTTCGCGCACGTTACGTTAACAGCAATGGTGAGATAGTTAGCAGCATCCTCAGTTCTGCTTCTGAGGCGGATCTGCGCCATCGGCTTTCCGAGCAGGGCTGCTACGTTTACTCCGTTGACGAGAGGGGGAAAGGCCTCTCTCTGGTCTGGGGTGAGATGTCCCGAAAAAAAAAGATCAAATCGACTGAATTTATTGTTTTCAACCAGCAGTTCCTGGCCCTCATTCATGCCGGGCTGCCGATTCTGAAGTCTCTGGATCTATTGACCCAGCGCATGAAGAACCCGCACTTTCAGCAACTGTTGACAGACGTAGCGGCGCGCGTCAAGTCCGGGGCTCTTCTCTCCGAAGCCTTCGAAGCGCAGGGTGTTTTCCCCAGAGTCTACACGGCGTCTCTGTATGCCGGCGAGAAGAGCGGTAATCTGGAAGAGGTCATCCGCCGCTACATCGAGTATCAGCGAACGATCGATGCAACCAAGGGCAAGATCAAATCGGCCATTACGTATCCCCTTATTTTGACTGTACTGCTCGTCGTTCTAGTCACCTACCTGATGGCGGCGGTGGTGCCGCAATTCGCGATGTTCTACGAGGGCTTGAACGCACAATTGCCCCAGGTGACACTCGTGCTAATTGCGGTGTCACGGGCCATCCGGCGACAGCTTCTGTTCATGATCGTCATGGTTGTTGCGAGCGTGATTGGCTTGCGAATCTGGAGCCGTAGTCCGAAGGGCGGCTTGCTGCTGGACGCAATCAAGCTACGTCTGCCCATTGCCGGCGAGATCTGGAATAAGTTTTTCTTCTCTCAGCTCAGCCGGACCCTGTCGACCCTGTTGTCAGGTGGCATCCCGCTGGTGAATGCTTTGGAGATCGTGGCCGGTTCATCGGACAACCGGCTGGTGAACCGTGCCCTGAAGAATTCCATCATCTCAGTCAAGGAAGGACAGTCGCTTTCGAAAAGCTTTGAAGCCAGCCCGGTGGTTCCGGAACTGGCAATCGAGATGGTGCAGGTTGGGGAGTCCACGGGCTCGCTGAGTGAGATGCTAAGGCATGTGGCCGATTTTTACGATGAGGAGGTCAACACCCGCTTGAACCAGGTGTTTACCTATATAGAGCCCATTCTGCTTGTGATTCTGGCGACGATTGTGGCCTTCGTGCTGATCGCACTGTATCTGCCAATTTTCAACTTGAGCACGATGGTAAAAAGCTAGGGAACAGCCAGAGGGAGACATTTTGAGCAAGATCCAGTCGCACCGAGACCTGATCCTTTGGCAAAAGGCAATGGACCTGGTTGTCCACGTCTATCGGCTGACAACTCCGTTCCCATATTCTGAGACTCATCGGTTGGTGGCGCAAATGACGCGGTCGGCTGCATCTGTTCCTGCAAACATAGCAGAGGGCCACGCACGCGGCACGAGAAAGGAGTTCGCTAACTTTCTCGCGCTTGCCAAGGGGTCTCTCATGGAGACAGAAACGTTCTTGATGCTGGCCATCCGGCTGGGATACTTGAAAAGAACTGAGGCCGAGTCCGTGCTGGAACTCGTTACTGAGATCAGCAAGATACTGACCGCGATTCGGGGAAAACTCCTGCGCCCGGCCTGATATCGCTTGCCGTAACCTGTACTTTGCAGCCCGCAGAGTTTCAAAAGCTATGAACCAGAAACCTGGAAATCTTGCCGACGCGAAGCTCCCGACCAAGCTGGAGCAGAAGGTCAACCTGCATGAAGAGGAGCAGCAGACTCGGCGTCTGGCCGAACGGTATCGTTGTGAGTTCGTTGACCTGAAGAATTCGCCCATCGATCCTGAACTCTTTCGAACGATACCCGCTGAGCTGATGTTCCGCTATAACTTTGTGCCCCTGAAGAGCGTGAATGGATCACTGATGATTGCTTTAGCCGATCCCAGTGAACTCCTGCTCACCGACGAATTGGGTGTGCTGCTCGGGAAGAGATTGGTCGTCAAGGTGGCCACGGCATCGCAGATCAGCGACATTTTGAAGAAGAGCGAATCCTCGCAACGGGTCCTTGAGGAAGCGACCGAAGGCTTTACTCTCGATCTTATCAAGGAAGATGAGTCTGGCGAAGAGACCATCTCCATTGAAAGGCTGACGAGCGAGACGGAAAGTCCCATTATCCGGCTGGTGGACTCGACCATCTTCAATGCTCTGGAACGGCGTGCGAGCGACATTCACATCGAGACCGAAGACAACGATGTGATGATCAAATACCGTATCGACGGAGTATTGCAGCAGGCGATGCAGCCCATTGCCAAGGAGCACCACACAACGATCATTTCACGCATCAAAGTCATGTCTGAGCTCGATATCTCCGAGCGGCGCGTGCCGCAGGACGGGCGCTTCCGGGTGCGTTACAAAGGGAGGCTCATCGACTTCCGCGTATCAATCATGCCTTCGATCCACGGTGAAGACGCCGTGCTCCGCGTACTGGACAAGGAGGCGATGAGCGAGAAGTTCAGCCAGCTCAGCCTGGATGTTGTGGGCTTCTCTGAGGCGGATATCAAGAAATTCCGTCGCTATATTCATGAGCCCTATGGCATGGTCTTAGTAACGGGGCCCACCGGAAGCGGCAAAACGACGACGCTGTATGCGGCGATTTCCGAGATCAAAAGTTCGGAAGACAAGATCATCACCATTGAAGACCCGGTGGAGTACCAGTTGAAAGGAATCACCCAGATCCCCGTGAACGAAAAGAAGGGGCTGACCTTTGCGCGAGGTCTAAGGTCTATCTTGCGGCATGATCCCGACAAGATCATGGTGGGCGAGATTCGCGATTCTGAGACCGCGCAGATTGCGATCCAGTCGGCGCTGACGGGGCACCTGGTATTCACAACCGTCCATGCCAACAACGTCGTCGACGTGCTGGGGAGGTTCTTAAACATGGGCGTGGAACCTTACAATTTCGTCTCGGCATTGAACTGCATCCTGGCTCAGAGGTTGGTGCGCGTCATCTGCGAACAGTGCAAACGGCCAGTGAAGGCAGCGCCGCAGTTGCTGGAGGAGTCGGGACTTGACCCTAAGGTATACGCCGATTACGTCTTCTATGAAGGCGCAGGATGTCTGGACTGTGGAGGCACCGGCTATCGCGGGAGAACCGCCATTCACGAGTTGCTGGATCTCTCAGATCGCATTCGGGAAATGATTTTGGAACGAAAGCCGGCATCGGAGATCAAACGCGTGGCCCATGATGAAGGTATGACGTTCCTGCGCGAGTCGGCGCTGCAAAAGGTATTTACAGGGGTTTCGACACTGAAGGAGATCAACAAAGTTACGTTTATTGAGTAGGTCCTGGGCGATCCGTTCGAGTTCAAGGGCCGAGGGCTCAGCCGACATGATTCCGGTCAGTTTGAAGTCAAGAGTACAGAGATTCTTCGAGCCGCGCTTGCCGGCTGTGGCTTGCGAGGTGAGCCGCCGTTCCTTCGCGCTGGCACGGCTGGACTCGAAGAACCCTGCTATCGTAGAGCGTTTCGCGGTCGCTCCCCTGCCAGCAGGACTGCTTGTACCCTCGTTGGTGATTCCCAACATCGCCTCCCTGCCTGATTTTCAGGCTGCTTTGAAAGCGGCATTTGCCCGCGCGGAGATCAAACCAACTCGAATCTCGCTGGCGATCCCTGACGCTTCCGCCAAAGTGGCCCTTCATCCCATGGAGACGCTGCCTGGCAACGAAAGCGAAAAGCAACAGTTGTTGCGGTGGAGGCTGAAGAAGACCGTGCCTTTTGGTATCGAGGAAGCCCATATCGCTTCGCATGACTACAAGCTCGCAGGTGGCAAGTTGATGGTGTTGACCGTTTGCGTGCACCGCGATGTGCTGGGGCAGTACGAAGAAGCTTTTCAGAAGCTGGGAGTGCACGTGGGATATGTCTCCTTGTCTTCGTTTGCTGCCTTTGAAGTGCTGGCGAGGCTTGAGCCCAACCTGCCGCAGCGATCCGTGCTGTTCTTGCGGGTACGCCCTTCGGCGGTTTCCGCCATCATCCTGCAGGAGGGCAGGGTAGTTTTTTTCCGCCATGTGGATCATGAAGATGAGGGCGCCGCAGACGGGACAGGCGGAGGATTGCAAGAAAGCGCACTTCCGGATCTCTTCGAGGAGATCCATCCCTGCGTCACCTATTTTGAGGACAAGTTGAGCGAACGGCCCCTGGATAGAATTTATTTAGCGTGCTGGCACGATCTGCAGCCTGCTCTTCTTTCGTCTCTTTCAGACAGGTTTCGCAGCCCAGTCGTCAGTCTCGACCCGCTGCAGTTTTTTCGGTCGCCGAACGCGGCGGCGCTGCGCAGCATTAAGAGTGCCTTGACACCCTCACTGGGCCTGGCTCTCGGGAGATTCTAGTGATGAGCGTGCCGAAACGGAGCTTGTCGTTCAAAGTCAGTGCCTGCTTTCGCGGGCTGCGAGGTCCAGCGGATGATTAAGATCGACACTAATCTCGCGTCACGTCCGTTTGTTAACAGGCGAAAGTTTTACCTGGTAGCGGGAGGGCTGCTCACAGTGGTTGTGGCTGTTTCGCACTGGAACTTTTCCCAGTACCAGGCAGTTCGAACGCGGCGCGCTGAGGCGAATCAGTTGTTGGCTCGCGACAGAGGTCGCTTCGAGGTGTTGGGCCAGGAGCAGGAGAAGGTGCTGGCGCGACTGCAGACCCCGGAGACAGCCGAGTTTCTGGATGAACTGGAGCACATCAACCAGCTGATTCGGCGCCGGACATTCTCCTGGACGCTGCTGTTGAACGACCTTGAACGCCTGACGCCCCCGAATTTGCATGTCGTTTCAATCAAGCCGCAGATCAGCAACCGGGGGTTTGTCGTGGAGATCGTGGCCAATGGGCGTTCGAGCAAGGACAACATTCAGTTTGTCTCCAACCTGGAGGGGTCCGGAAAATTCTACGAGGTCAGTCCCGTGTACGAGGACCTTTCGAAGAACCCTGCCTTTGTTGGACGTGAGATTGGCATCACCGCGAAGTACAAGGGCCAGTCCTGAAGGAGAATTGAGGAAACTGAAATTGAGAGAGCGCAGAAAGACGGAGCTGCAAAGACGAAGCAAATGAACTCAACCCAGCGACAGCAGCGAACAATCTATATCATTCTTTTAGCGCTGATTCTGCTGAATCTCCCAATTTATCTTGTGTTCGTGCGGCCCGAGATCCAGGCCGATGCCGGTGAGCAGGCGCGAGCAGGCGAGATGCGTTCGCAGCTAAGCCGGCGCGTGGAGACGCTGAATCGGCTCAAAGAGATCGAAAAGAAGCTGAACGAGTCGCATGTCCAGTATCGCCAGTTCGCCGAGGAATATTTGTTTTCCGCAGACACAGGCTCCTCCGAACTGCTTAAGGAGCTCGATGCAGTCTGCGCCGAGGCGGGGTTATTGAGAAACCGGGTGACCTATCGCCAGGACGCGGAGCCGGCTTTTGGAATGCAGCGCATGGCGGTAACCATTCCCATTGAGGGCAACTACGCCAACATCCGCAATTTTCTCAACATTGTGGAAAGTGAATCGAAACTCGTCATTGTGGATTCGATCTCGCTGGCTTCCGAAAGGGAAGGGACCGGCATCCTCCGGCTCGACGTCAGCCTTTCGACCCTTTTCCTGCTGCGACCATGACAAAGCAGAAACGCCAACTGGTGATTCTTTGCGGGCTTTTTGGCCTGCTGGCTTTCACGCTTTACTACATGTGGGCATCTTCAGCCACCGGCCCTGCAAGCGCCGGAACTCCAGGCACCGGGGCAGTGGGGAAGGGTCCGGCACTGGACCTAAAAGACATCTATTTGAAACGGAACCCGCGCAGGACGGGCGGGAAGAAAGAAGTGTCGTTTCAGGAAATCGATCCCTCCATACATTTGAATAAGCTGGAAACATTTGATCCGGGTGAACCACTGAATGCCCGGAATATGTTCTCTGCGGAGGCGCCGCCACCGCCCTATCGGCCGCTTGCCTCGCGTAGTCCTCAGCTGACCGCAGGCAGCAGCTCGCTGGAAAGCGGAGGCAGTGGTGCCAATCCCGGTCCTTCCGTCGCCCGCCCTGCTCCGCCACCGACGTTGATTATCAATTTGAAGTTTTTCGGCACCAAGACGGATATTCGGCAAAGAACTCGTCAAGGCTTCTTTGCCGAGGGCGACGAAGTGTTCCTGGCTGCCGAAGGAGATTTGCTTGCGAATCGATATCGTGTGATTCGTATCGGTGACAGTTCGGCAGAAGTGGAAGAGGTCAGCTCAAAGACCCGTCGGCAAATCAACCTGGCGCAGTAAGGGAGGGACTACCCGTCACTGGGTCCAGGTTACTGGGACAGAGAGGAACCCGGAATGGAGATTGCGCCAAAAACAAACGCTAGACTTGCCAGGCCCAGGAAGGAAGCTGGTTACACTCTTGCTGTCGTCGCGGTTTTTACCACCATCCTGCTGGTCACCCTGACTGAAGCTGTCATCAACTGGCAGAAGGCGATTCAGCGCGAGCGCGAAGAAGAACTGATTTTTCGAGGCAAGCAGTTCATGCGCGCGGTCGAGCTCTGGCAGCGCAAGTTCCCCGGCACTTATCCCACGACACTCGATGCGTTATTGAGCACGAGCAACACTCGCTTCTTGCGCAAGAAATGGAAAGATCCCATCACAAACACGGATGACTGGCGATTGATCAAGCTGAGCGCCGACGGTTCAGTTTCAGGGATGACCCTCACGCCCGGCAGCAGTCCGTTGGGCCCGTCTGCCTTCGGATCCTCCGGCGATTCTTCGGGCCGTGGCCGAACCGGAGGCGTTGCAACGTCGGCCAGTTCCAGGCCACAGACGACAACAGCACAGCGTAATCCCTCTCAGTCTGCGTTCAATCCGGTTCTCGGAGGGATTGTGGGCGTAGCCAGCAAGAGCGAGAAGGAATCGCTAAAAGCGTACAACAATCGCAATAAGTACAATGAGTGGGAATTTGTTTTCGTTCCGAGAGGGCCGATGCCCGGCCAGTCGTTGGGACCGCAGCAACCGTCTCAAGGCGGACCCCGTCAACCCGGAGCGCCACAGCCGGGTCAATCGCCCCTACAGCCAGGGCAAACCTCTCAACCTGGCCGCTGAGGTTCGAGGTTCAAAGTTCAAGGTTGGACGTTCAACGTGAAGTTCAAATGACCGTCCCACTGGGGACCACCGCTCCTTTGGGAATGACGACAATCCTGTCCCGCACACAATAGTTCTCACCGTCGCCGTCATCGGAATTACCCGAGTTGATGATCATCACGTTATCGCCAATGCGAGCGTTCTTGTCGATGATGGCATTGACGATGGTGACGTGATTCCCGATGCCAATGTTGGGGATGTTGCTCTGAGCGTTTTCCTTGATTTCCTCGATGGTCTCGTAGTAGTCCGCACCCATGATGTAAGAGTTGGTGATGGTCGTGCCGTGTCCGATGCGGCTCCGGATACCGATGATGGAATGTTTGATGTCGGCGCCGTTCAGGAAGCATCCGTCTGCAATAACACACTGGTGCAGGTTGCAGTTGTGCATCTTCGATCCGGGCAACAGCCGGGCGCGGGAGTAGATGGGGCTTCTGGAGTTGTAGAAGTTGAACTTCGGCAGCGTGGCGGTAAGGTCCAGGTTTGCTTCGTAGAAAGAGCGGATCGTGCCGATATCGGTCCAATATCCGAAGGATGGATAGCTCATCACCCGGTGCTGGTTGATTGCGGCGGGAATGATGTTTTTCCCGAAGTCGTGCTCAGAGGTCTGGCTGAGAATATCGATCAGCAGTTTCTTGCTGAAGAGATAAATGCCCATCGAGGCCAGGTAGGCACGGCCGCTGGGAAACTGTTGCGAGTCAAAGTCACCACTCAACTCGCTTTCGAGTCCTTCCAATTTGTCTTGCGGCGGTTTCTCCCGAAACAGCACGATCTGGTTGTCTTCGTTGGTTTTCAAGATTCCGAAAGACGGGGCCAGGTGTGCCTCGACCGGAAAGGTCGGGACTGTAATGTCGCTCCGGCTTCCCGCATGAAACTGCAAGAGCTTGCGATAGTCCATCTGGTAGAGCTGGTCCCCTGAGAGAATCAGCACATGGGAAGCGTCGATGTCCGAGAAATGCCGGATGCTTTGCCGCACTGCGTCGGCCGTCCCCTGGAACCAGTGAGGATTCTCATGCGTTTGTTCAGCAGCCAGGATGTTGACAAAACCTTCTGTAAAGTTGTCAAAGCGATAGGTTCGAGCGACATGCCGGTTCAGAGACGCTGAATTGAATTGTGTCAGGACGAATACCCGGCGAATCTCAGAATTAATGCAGTTGCTCAAAGGAATGTCGACGATTCGGTATTTCCCGGCCAGCGGAACTGCTGGCTTGGATCTATGACGGGTCAGCGGAAAGAGCCGCTCACCCTTTCCTCCACCGAGGACCAGCGCCAGCACATCTGAAGGGAAAATACTCATCGTCAGCCTCTTTTTCTCAACTTGAAAAACTTGGCTGGATTATAGAAGCCGGTTTTTCAAAAGGAAAGGTGGAAATCCGAAGACCGCAGAGCGCACAGCGTTTGCAGAGAGAAGCGAAATCGCATCTGAATCACTCTGGCCACTCTGACGCGGCCCTAGACCATTGGCTGCCTGGGCTTGCCTTTCCAGCATGATAACGATAATCTTCCCGCTCTGATTAGCCGCCATTCTGGCTCTCCGAGGACCACGACATGAACAATGGAGCAAAGTTGCGCAGTGCAGACTGGTTCGGCCGAAGCGACAAACTTGGCTTCGTTCATCGCTCTTGGATGCGAGCGGAAGGTTTTAGCAGCAGCGTTTTCCAGGGCAAGCCAGTGATTGGCATCTGCAACTCCTGGAGTGAACTCACCAGTTGCAATGCCCACTTGCGGCAAGTGGCTGAAGCCGTCAAACGGGGCGTGTGGGCCGCTGGAGGATTCCCGCTGGAGTTCCCGACCATTTCGCTGGGAGAGCCGTTCATGCGGCCCACTACCATGATGTTTCGCAATCTGATGGCGATGGATGTGGAGGAATCGATCCGCGCCAATCCGATCGACGGGGTCGTGCTGCTATGCGGCTGTGACAAGACCACACCTGCACAGCTCATGGGGGCGATCAGCGCAGATGTCCCTGCCATCATGGTGCCCGGTGGGCCGATGCTTAAAGGCATCTGGAAGAACCGTGAGATTGGTTCGGGCTCGGACGTTTGGCACTTCTGGGATGAGCTGCGCGCCGGGCGGATCAGTGAAGAGGAGTTCTGCGAAATTGAGAGCTGCATGTCGCGCAGCGCCGGACATTGCATGACGATGGGCACGGCGTCCACGATGACAAGTATCGTCGAAGCCCTCGGAATGACACTAACGGGCTGTGCCAGCGTGCCGGCTGCCGACTCGCGCCGCAACGTGTTCGCCGAGCAAAGCGGCGCGCGCATCGTCCAGATGGTGCATGAAGACCTCCGTCCCAGCAACATCCTCACGCGCAAAGCGCTGGAGAACGCCATTCGTGTCGACATGGCCATCGGCGGCTCCACCAACGCCATCATCCACTTCCTCGCGTTTGCCGGCCGGCTCGGTCTCAAGCTGCCCATGACGCTCTTTGACGAAATCTCCCGCAGCACACCGTTTCTAGCGAATGTTCGCCCGTCCGGGAAATACCTGATGGAGGATTTCTTTTATGCCGGCGGCCTGCCTGCCGTGATGAAAGAGATTGAGTCGCTCCTTCACACCGAGGCTCTGACAGCCACCGGCAAGTCTTTGGGCGAGAATCTCCGCAACGTGCAGTGCCACAACCGGGAAGTCATCCGCCCGTTCGGCGATCCGCTCAAGCCGCAGGGAGGCACTGTGATCTTGTACGGCAACCTTTGTCCCAACGGCGCTGTGTTGAAGCAGAGTGCCGCCTCTGAGAAATTGATGCAGCATTCCGGGCGAGCCTTGGTTTTCGAAGACCACGAAGATCTCAAGGAGCGTCTCGACGACCCGAACCTGGATGTGGACGAGAATTCCGTTCTGGTCCTGAAGAATGGAGGACCGGTTGGCGCGCCAGGCATGCCTGAATGGGGCAATTTGCCTATTCCCTCCAAGCTGTACCGCAAAGGTGTGGAGGACATGGTACGAATCAGCGACGCGCGGATGAGCGGCACCAGCTACGGAACCGTGGTGTTGCACATTGCTCCAGAATCTGCCTTGGGTGGACCACTGGCGGCTGTGCAAACCGGTGACGGGATTCAGCTGGACGTTGCCAACCGCCAGCTGAACCTGCTGGTGCCTGATGGCGAGATCCAACGCCGCCTGGCCGCCTGGGAGAAACCCGTGCGACATTATGATCGCGGTTACGGCAAGCTGTTTCTCGATCACATCCTGCAGGCCAACGAAGGCTGCGATTTTGATTTCTTGAAGTGGGTTCCTGAGCCAGAAAATCTAGAAGGCTCAGAGCGCTCCAAAAAACGCCGGGCTGTTCACAAACTGCCATTACCTTTCTGAAACAGTCCAGAGTCCAGGGCCTGAGAACCTGCCAGAAAACAAGGAAACTTGCCCACTCCCTGAAGGTCGCGTTGCCGTAAGCGAATCTACAGGAGCGGCGCAAAGGAACCAGCCAGAATTCTTGCCGGAATCGGACCTTGCCACGGAACTTTCGACCTACTTTGAATTTGGACCTTGAACGTTGACCTTGAAGGAACTCGACCGTCATGAAAAAACCACTGACCCTCGGCATGATCGGCTACGGCTTTATGGGCCGGGCCCATTCGAACGCCTACCAAAAGGTAAATCATTTTTTCGATCTTGCTTACCGCCCGGTGTTGAAAGCGGTCTGCGCTCGCGATGCTGGCAAAGCGAAGGCATTTGCAGACACTTGGGGCTACGAATCGGTCGAGACGGACTGGCGAAAGCTTATCGAGCGTGCGGACATCGACGTCATCGACGTTTGCGCACCCAATAACCTGCACCGCGAGATTGCCTTAGCCGCGGCGCAGGCGGGCAAAACGATTCTGTGCGAGAAACCCCTGGCAATGAACAGCCAGGAAGGCGCTGAAATGGTGGCTGCCGTCGAGAAGGCCGGTGTTGCGAACATGGTTTGGTACAACTACCGACGAATTCCCGCTGTCACTCTCGCCAAAAAGCTGATCGATGAGGGACGTTTGGGACGCATCTTCCATTACCGGGCCGTATTTCTTCAGGACTGGACGATTTCCTCCGAGCTGCCGCAGGGGGGGACGGGCCTGTGGCGGTTAGACGTCGCGGCCGCGGGCAGCGGAGTCACGGGAGATCTCCTGGCTCACTGCATCGACACAGCAATCTGGCTGAACGGAGGAATTGACCGTGTTACAGCCATGACAGAAACTTTCATCAAAGAGCGGAAACACACTCTGACGGGCAAGGTGGAACCTGTGGGCATCGACGATGCCTGTGCTTTCCTGGCCCGCTTCAAGAATGGATCGTTGGCGACCTTCGAGTCCACGCGCTACGCCCGCGGGCACAAGGCTCTCTACACTTTTGAGATCAACGGCGAAAAAGCCTCGATCCAGTGGGACCTGCACGACCTGCATCGCCTTTCATATTTCGATCACCGCGACGAAAGCGGCTTGCGCGGCTGGCGCTCGATCCACATCACAGACGGCGAGCATCCCTACATGAGCAAGTGGTGGGTTCCGGGCTTGCAGATCGGCTACGAGCACAGCTTCGTGCACCAGGTGGCTGATTTTCTCGATGGGCTTGCCAGTGGCAAGCCTGCAGGGCCTACATTCCGCGACGCCTTGGAAACTCAGAGGGTTTGCGATGCTGTGCTCCAAAGCGGACGTAACGGGCAATGGGCGAAGGTGGAATGACTTTGAACCCTGAACTTCGAATCCGGGAAACCCAGATCCGCCCCGTGATAGTGCCGATGAAGCGTCCATTGCGAACAAGCTCGGGCGCCGTCACCCAGGCGCCCCTTCTGCTCATCGACCTTTGCACCGAAGAGGGTGTGACGGGACGATCGTACCTGTTCGCTTACCAGCTGTTTGCACTGAAACCTCTGTACGACCTAGTTCAGGGCCTGGCCGCGATCCTACGCGGCGAGGTGATTGCCCCTCTGGATCTCGATCGCAAGCTGCGGGCAAAAATGACTCTGATCGGTCCCCAAAATCTGGTTGGAATGGCTCTTTCCGGACTCGACATGGCTTGCTGGGATGCTCTCGCCGTTGGTGCCGGGATGCCTCTGGCGGTGCTGCTGGGCGGCTCGACGGGACCGGTGCAAGCCTACAACAGCAACGGATTGGGCATCATGTCGGCAGTCGAGGCCGGCGACGAAGCCGCTAAGCTGGTCGAGGAAGGTTTTCGGGCAATCAAGATTCGGCTAGGCCGTTCAACTGCATCGGAAGATCTCGCGGCAGTGCGGGCAGCGCGCCAGTCCGTCGGAGATGAGGTGACGCGAATGGCCGATTTTAACCAGGCGCTTTCGGTCAGCGAAGCCCTCACCCGAGGCCGCATGTTGGACGAGGAAGGGCTCTGTTGGATTGAGGAGCCAGTGCGTGCTGACGATCTGCCGGGCTGCGCGCGAATTGCCGCTGAGCTGAAAACTCCTGTGCAGATCGGCGAGAACTTTGCGAGTGTCTTCCAAATGCAGGAAGCGCTTCAGCTCCGTGCGTCCGACTTCGTGATGCCAGACGTTCAACGCATCGGCGGTGTTTCGGGTTGGATGCGTGCGGCGGCGCTGGCCCATGCAGCAGGCTGTGAGATGTCGAGCCATCTGTTTCCGGAAGTAAGCGCCCATCTTCTGCGAGTGGCTCCCACATGCCATTGGTTGGAGTTTGTCGACTGGGCTGGCCCCTTGCTGAAGCAGCCTCTGCAAATCCAGGATGGCACGGCGGTTGTTTCGGATCGTCCTGGCAGCGGTCTCGTCTGGGATGAACAAGCCGTTGCAAAGTTTCGAGTTTCCTGAGCACCCGACCTGGCACCACCAACCCTTCCGAAGCGGCTCGATCTTTAAACTCTGTTGGCGCTGGCAGCTTGACATCACCTTCCTACCGGTGTGCTTGACACGCTCCGAAGCGGGTTTCTATAATCTGATGCCTGTCATGCTGCAGCATCGCGTTCCTCTGGGGGCGAAACGGCTTCGACGGGATTACAGGGCAGAAGATGCGTGCCGAGGACCATGCCCTCGCTAAAAATATGGAACTAAAGTTAACTGCTGATCAACCATTAGCGTTAGCTGCTTAATTTAAGCAGCCGTTCCCTTTGCTGGTGCCTGTACGGTGAATGTGGAGCGTCGACACACAGGATAGCTTGTCATGAGCGTCTGGTAATGACCGGCGAAACTCACTGGACTAGCGGTTCAGCAATCTTGCCGGTTCTCAATGCTGGACTGCGAAATCCAAACGAACTGGATACGCACGTAGATTCTTCTTGCTGAGTAGTTTCGGACGCGGGTTCGACTCCCGCCGCCTCCACCAACAGTACCTATATTTTTCAATAGCTTACATTAGATAGCTAAATCTGAGTGTGTCATACGCGTGGTTCGTTGTACAACGGGTTGGTTTCATACCAGCTCTCGGATCATGCTTTTCATCTCGGTTTGAGGAACAGCCACGACAGAGTCGTTCCGTCTCTCCGTGACTTGTGGATTCAGAGTGTTAGCTAGTTGTTGTGCCGTTCTGGCTGTTTTCGCCTTGGTTTCAGATTGAGCGGCCCAGCGGCGATGGGTGGCTGGGCTATGAGCGGCTAGTGGCGGTAGTGCCGATGGTAGGGTAGGCGCTGGCACGAATGAGGACCCGCGGCGGCCGGCTTATGTGCCTGAGCACCTCCTGCGCACCAACGAGCAGCAGTTCCAAGGACGGGACGAAGCTGAGGTGTCGACGATTTCAGATGCGCTGGCTCGGGGAGAGATGCCGCTTTCTCAGACTTGGGACGCCTGTGCCGACTCTTCACAAGACTCTTCATGCCCGTGGGCCCCTTTGAATCGAGTAACCTCAATCCGTTATCCTCCCGGCCGACTCCGACTCGTGAAGCACGGTTTTGTGCACAATTCCAGGATCAGCAAAAGAGCGTGTAATGCCCGATGTGACCAGCGAGCCGTAGCAATACCAAGCCACCAATTCGGTGTCAAGATAGTTTTCATTATTCTATATTAACTGCTATATCCTAATATTATTTTCCACAAAAACGACGATTTCACTCCAACCAATTCTACGGTGGCATCAAAGAGGAGGATCGCCAAAAGGGAAGCGAGTCATTCGAGGTTCCAAACCGAAGATTTGCACTATTGCAAGCCGTGTGAAGCTGAACAGCCTTCCTATCCAGCCACCTGGTCCCGTTCATCGATCGGCCAGCAGGTGTCTCCGCTGCGGCAGCGCTACCACCGGAATGGGGCATTTCTATCTTCGTGCAACTATTTTGAAAGAAAGAGGTTGACAATTACCAATAATAGAATTAGTTTTTCACAAACGAATTCTAATGTGCAGTTTTCAGCGGTGGTAGTACGGTGTTTAGCCCTTTCTGCCGCTAACCTTTCGCTGGTCTCGCTTCTCAAGAAGGACTGAAGGTAGCCGTGGCCTCGTGAGGGAACCAGGCACCTAGTTTCACAGAGTCCCTATTCGATTCAGTGAACCCCGTATCAGTTGGTGGAGCATCGCTAAGGAGGGCGTTTTACTATGAACAACAAGTGGCGGATCGCCATCGCCGTATTCGTAGGACTCGTCGTTTCGGCTGGCCTGGCTGAAGCTCAGCGGACCACGGCCAATATCTATGGGATAGTGAAGGACAGCTCCGGAGCTGTTGTGCCTGGAATCAAGGCGCAACTCATCAACGAATTGACCGGAGCTGAGCAGGTGGTATCGACCAACGAATCCGGAGAGTTCGCTGCAACCTTTCTTCCAGTGGGTCGTTACACGATCCGAGTGGAAACTCAGGGATTCAAGACCTTTATCCAAAGAGGTCTGGAATTGGCTGCCGGTCAACAGATCCGCTACCCGATCGCCTTGCAGGTTGGAGAGGTCACCCAGACGATGGAGGTAGTGGCAGAGGCGCCTCAGATCCAGAACGCCTCTGTGGCTTTGGCGGACTCGGTAACCAAACTCCAATTGGAAGAGCTGCCAATGTCGCGACGGGATTTTACGCAGCTATTGACCCTCCAAAATGGAGTTGTGCGCACGAGCCAGGAACTGCTCCAGGTGAATGGACTGGCGTCGGGCGGAATCACGGTGACGACGGACGGCGTTGACGCTGCCGGAGATCCCGAAACGCCGTCGGTTTCAATGTTTCAAGGGCAGAATCAGATTAACGTCTTGAGCCAGGAAGCCATCCAAGAAGTGGTCGTTTCCAAAGGGGTCATTTCTGCTGAGATCGGCCGGACGTATAGCGGCAATATCAATTTGATCACGAAAAGCGGAACGAATGAGTTCCATGGTTCGCTGTTTGAGAACTGGCAGAATGATGCGCTGAACGCACGCTACGCCCTGCTCGCCCCGACGGCTCGGAAACCTCCCATTCGCTTTCATCAATTCGGTGGTTCGGCAGGTGGGCCAGTGATCAAAAACAAAGCCTTCTTCTTTTTTGCCTATGAAGGCTACCGGCAAAGTAACTTCGGGGTTCAGACCACCCGTGTTCCGACGCCTGAATTCAAGGCCCAGGCCGTCGCGGCCGTTCCCGCCTACAAATCGATTCTAGATCTCTTCCCCGCTCCGACGGATTCCTATGCTCCGGGAACGGCGAACGCGTTTTGGCAGGGATCGCTCTTCGACCAAGCCCACGATAATCATATTGTGATGCGGGGAGACTACAACATCCGCGATGCGGACCGGCTATCAGCTCGGTATACGCGCGGTCGCCCCTTTCGCCTGCAGCCGCGAAGCGTTCTGGGCAACCAGCGAAGCTACGAATACGCCACCGATTCAGCCAACTTAAGCTGGGTGCACTCCGCAGCCACCTGGACGAGCGAAACTCGGCTGGGCGCCAACTACTCGGACTCCAACCGCATTGACGCCATTTTCCCCCAGGGAATTGCGGGCATCGACGTACAGGGTAACTTTGGCACCGATGGCGAGCACCTGAAGTTGACGGGCCATACCTACAGCGCCGAGGAAATCGTGGCTAAAACGATGGGCAGGCATACGATCAAGTCTGGTGGCACCTACGTCGCTCAGGCTCCGGGTCGATACGACGAGGAAACACCGGTCTATCGGTACTCCAACCCTGCCGATTTCCTGGCCAACAGGCCTAACCGGGTCCAGTTCACCTTTGGCGTGCCCCGTTACTACGCGAAGTCCTGGAATCTGGCCGGTTTCATTCAGGACGACTTTAAGGTTTCGTCGCGGCTGGTTCTCAACCTCGGAGTCCGTTATGAGTACTATTCAGTATTCCGTGACAAAGACGGATTGCTCTTCAATCCTGGCAACCCGTTGAATGCCGTTTCCGTTCCGCCTCGCTTCCGTCCAGCGGATTCAGGTTATGACTCGGACAAAAACAACTTCCTGCCGCGGGTCGGCTTGGCCTGGAGCCTGGACTCAGAGGGGAAGACCGTCGTGAGAAGCGGATTTGGCATGTCGGTGGCGCCGCAGAACCTGCGCAATTTCTCGCAGATGTTCGCCTACGGTCCCAATGTCCTGTTCCGGTATCGTTTCACCGGTTCGGATATTACCAATCTTGGTCTCAAGTACCCGCTGGGTAACGCCGAGGCGCTGCAGATTGTTCAGAATCAGGTAGTTGCCAAGAGCTTTGAGATCTTCGACGAGCGCAACCCCAATCCCTACGCCATGCAGTGGTCATTGGACATTCAGCGACAGTTGGCTTCGACACTGGTTTTTCAGACTGGGTACGTTGGCACGCGGGGACTGAAAGTGACGATGTCACATAACATCAATCAGCCGGATCGGGTGACCAATGTCCGGCCATTCCCGGGGGCACTGGAGTCGCTTTACAAAGATGCGTCGGACAACAGTGCCTACCACGCCTGGCAGAGTTCACTTCGAAAAAGACTCTCCAACGATCTCTCCTTTAACGTCAATTACACATACAGCAAGACGCTGGCTATTTCAAAAGGAGACTTCTGGCCTGGCGAAGACACTCGCGCTCAGGATGAAAAAAACTTCGCAGAAAACTGGGGTCGGCACGCCCAGGACCGGACCCACGTATTTGTCTGGGACTTGGTCTACAATGCGCCGTTTGATCGCTGGCTGAACGCGAACTCAGCTCTGAGACATGTCGCAGGCGGTTGGCAGGTGGCTGGAATCTTCACGGCGGCTTCAGGCGGACCACTCGAAGTTTCGCAGCCGAGTTCAACGGACTCTGCCCGTCCGGACTACATCGGTGGCGATCCCTACCTTCGTGGCAGCAACAGATTCCAATACCTCAACCCTGCCGCTTTCGCCAGGGTTCCGACCGGACCAGGTGGCGCTACCATTCGACCAGGGAATTTAGGCAAGAATGCCTTGAGCGCGCCCGGCTCCTGGAACGTCAATTTCTCCTTGGCCAAGGAGTTCAAATTCGTAGAGCGGTATTCTCTTCGCTTCCGGGCCGACATGTTTAATGCTCTGAACCATGCGAATCTGGGGGGGCCGATCACTGACATCCGGCAGGCCGATTTTGGTCTAATCCGCACCGTCAGTGGTGCCCGCACCATCCAGCTGGGCGTGCGGTTCGCATTCTGACAAAGACAGGACTCGAATTAGAATTCGAACGAGAATCCTGACCGCATCAGTCCATCTCATCTCAATCCGGAAAGTTCGCTGCACCGTGGACTCTCCGGATTCCTTTCCTTTTTTGGCTAGTCATCAGTCAGTCCATCGGTCCAAAAGGAAAGCTGTGAAGAAATTGCCCGAGTCTTGCTGTTGGGTGGAATTCCCCCTTAGAAAAGGGGGAATCGCCAAAGGCGCGGGGGTTGTCTCACGACGGCGAAAAGCCAAGGTGGTCGCCATTCGAGATACGAAGCGCTGAATTGATGCTTTCGCCAATTCGCAAGACATCCCCCGGGCCCACCACGGCAATCAGCGGCTGTTCCGGAAAGTTTCCGGAGGATTGTGAACCATGAAGAGAAGACGATTCTTGCAGTCTTCATCGGTGCTGGCTTCCTCCCTGCTCGCAGGCACCTCGATTGCGAGGGGGCAGAGCCAGACCCAGAAGGCCGAATCGGTGCGTCGCGGGTTACCCAATCTCCTCTTCATCCTGACCGATCAGCAACGCCGGGACACGATGAAGGCCTATGGCAACGCTCGGATCAAGACCCCGAACCTCAACAGGCTTGCGGCGCAAGCCTGCGTGTTTGATCGTCCTTACGTCACCCAGCCTGTGTGCAGCCCCTCGCGTGGCAGCCTGCTGACGGGTCTCTATCCCCACACTCATGGCACCACTACTAACAACATTGACCTGGACTCGCAGGTCTCCGTACTGGTGGAAATGCTAAGGCCTCGGGAGTACGTTTCTGCCTGGTATGGGAAGTGGCATTTAGGTGACGAGATTTTCAAGCAGCGCGGGTTTGACTTCTTCGAAAGCACGGAAGATGCCTACTATGCCGAGCACTGGTCCAAAGACAGAGACCACAACGCTCGTTCCGGGTACCACGATTTCCTGGTCAAGGCGGGAATCCAGCCGGATACGCCGCAGGGGCACTCCCGTGACCTCGCCAATAGGGTCCCCAAAGAACTGAGCAAGCCTGCCTTTCTGGCCAGGAAGGGAATTGAATTTCTGGAGGCTCAAAGAAGCCGGCCATTTGTTCTCTACCTGAGCTTTCTCGATCCCCATACGCCCTTCAACTCGGTTAACGATCACCTCTATTCGCCTGCCGAGATGGAAGTTCCAGACACCTTTTACGAAAAGCTGGATGAGACAGTTCTGGAAAGGACCAAAAGCGGAAGAAAGCACTTCGATGCAGGGACATATCCCAACTATGAGCACATCATTGACACAGCCGAAGATCTGAAGAGAGTCAAGGCTCGCTATTGGGGCAAAGTCACCTTGGTGGATGAGATGGTTGGGCGGGTCCTTGACCATTTGACGAGACTCGAACTGAGCCAGAACACGATCGTGGTCTTCACCAGTGAACATGGGGACATGATGGGCGATCATCGACTCCTGTTTAAGGGGCTGATGTATGAGGAATCTGCCACGGTCCCACTGCTTCTCAAGCTTCCGGCGCAAAAGCAATCTTTGAGAATCTCGAAACCTGTCAGCCATATTGATCTCGTGCCGACACTGCTTGACTTGATGGGCCAGCCCATTCCTGTCTGGCTCCAGGGGAAAAGCTGGTCTCCCTACCTTCTTCAGGGGACTCAGCCACCGGATCAGGATGTGATCGTCGAATGGAATGAAGCAGGTCCGGGCGATGTTCGTTCTTCGGATTTGCTCCGCATGATGGTCACACCCGACGGGTGGAAAATGAGTGTTGAAGCCGATTCGCGTGGCGAACTCTACAACCTGGCGGTAGACCCGCGCGAACGGACGAATCTCTTCTACCGGGATGAGTCGATAGCTACGATCCAGCAACTCGTGCTGCGCATCAACAGGTGGCAACGATCCACGGGAGACAGCCCGTTAAGGTTCGACAGTTCGAGATGGCGGCAGCACCGCAGTCAGATCTCAGCGGCTGGCCGTTGATGACACGGCGTCCAAAGGTTTCACAGACTCGCGACACTCCATCGGAAAGGCGGAAAGACAATTGTCTATAGACAGACTACTGACACATCCAAGCTGGATGTTGGGCTTGCCGATCCTGTTTCTTGCCTGCGCGCGTGAACCATTATCACCCGGCGGATCTCGGGCCGGGCATGGCCCGGACAACGCACAGAGCGTTTGGGCTCGACTGGCAGAGGGCGTGGGGCCTCAGACGGCACCCGTGAAGCTCGACGAATATGCGCGGGTGCGTTACGTCGCGCAAGATCGAGGCTCAGATGCCCACGGAGAAGGCTCTAAAGAGAAGCCCTGGGCCTCTTTGATCCATGCACTCAATCAATGTCGCGATGCCAGTTCGGACAAGCGGGTGGCGATGCTTGTGGGTGCCGGCACATACCACCAAACTGTGCTTGGTATGAAGCCCCACGTCGATCTCTATGGCGGCTATGATGCCTCGGAGTGGAGCCGTGATATCTGGAAGTCTCGGACCATCTTGCAGGGGGATGGCATTCACCGGATTCTCCTTGGAGCAAGCCACTCTCGCTTGGATGGCTTCCTCCTGACCGGCGGCAAAGTCCGTGGCAAGGGCGGCGCGATTTTGTGTGAAGGAGTCTCTCCCGCGCTCACCAACAATGTCTTCATTGGAAACGGAACATTAATTCCCGTGCCCTGGAAACCGAAGCTGATCCACGAAAAAGCCAACGACGGTGGCGCCATAGCTTGCTTGAATGGCGCCTCTCCGACAATCCAAAACAATCTCTTTGTCGGGAACACCACCGAAGCTGGACGAGGAGGTGCGGTAGCTTGTGACTTAAAGGCGTCTCCCGCGATTTTACGAAACGTGTTCCTGAACAATGAATCCGGACTGAAGGATCCCATGCGAAGCTCGGACGGCGGTGCGATTTCCGTTTTCGAATACTCCCATCCCGAGATTCGAGACAATCTGGTGATCCAGAACAAAGCGCTCGCTTCCAACGATGGTGGCGGGATCTTCGTCGCACTTTGGTCCTCTCCGGTCATTTCGGGAAACCTCATCGTCGGAAACGCCTGTACCGACGACGCCGGAGGGTTGTTCATCGGCGGCCAGGAACACCGTTACGGCGTGCCGTTGGATCCGGTGCCGCCACCTGAGGAATTCCTCGTGCATGTCGAACGAAACCTTATCGTCGGGAACACGAATCCCAATCGCAAGTCCGGAGCGATGCGCATTACCATGGAATCGCGAGCGGAACTGGTCAACAACATAGTGGCGGGGAATAACGGAGGAGTATACCTGCAAAGATCAGAGCTGGTGCTGCGCAACAACACCATTCTTCAAGATGCCAGATTCGTTGAGGAGAAAGAAACCGTCGGTCCAGGAAACTTCGTGAACAATATTTTCCGCGGTGGATTCGATCTCAAGGCGAAAGCAACCGTGGCTTATTGCAACATCGAAGGAGGCGCCCCTGGTAGCGGCAACTTGGACAGCGATCCCAGGTTCTTTGAAGACGGACATCGTGGACAGGCCCGCGCTAAAGAGCCTGATGGCCAGCGTTTTGAGCTTACGCTAGAGCGGCTGAATGGCCCGACGCTTCGACCGAACGAACTGGCGGGGCGGCCGGTCCGGTTGGGTGAGAGCTGGACCGTGGTGAGGACCAACGATTCGTCCCGATTCGTTGTTTGGGGAACCCTGCCGCCGGGACCGATCTCTGAGACGGCGATCGATTTTGAAGTTTTGCCAAGCTGGCATCTGCGTCCTGAGTCACCGTGCGTTGATTCAGGAACGAATCAGAATGCCCCCTCGAGAGATTTCGAAGGAGACTCCCGTCCCCTCAACGGAACGAAGTCGCTGACGGTGGATATCGGGGCGGACGAATACCAGTCGCAATAACTCGCTTTCATGACCAGTCACAAGACGAACCAGCTCGTCGCGTTCATCTGGATCGTGGCTGTGATCCGATTGACGCTACCTCAGACCGCGCACTCCTTCGTCCTCAGGCCGGCGGAGGATGCTTCGAAAGCAGCCGCTAAACAGGATTGGATCGTTGTTGTCGGCCAGAACCGTACGCGGGCTGATGACGTGGCTGCGAAAATGATTACCGCTCTGCTGCAGAATCTCGGTGGTCGAGTTGAGGAAAAGCGTTCTCGATCGGCAGAGGCGCTGACGTCAAATGTCTTCCTGGTGGGCACTGCCGCCAGTAATCCATCGATTCGACAGCTTCGGCAGGACGAGAAAGTTGCTTCTAAAGCTGACCTGGGAGATGAGGGTTTCCACCTCCGAACCACCGAGAGAAGTCGTCGATACCTCGTTGCCCTGGAGGGCGGGGGCCCGCTGGGGGTTGTCTACGGGGCGGATGAACTCAAATCGAGAATCCGCAAGTGGACAGATTTCGAAAACCTGGACCTGCGTGACCGCCCTCATTTCAAACTACGCGGCTACAAAATGGTTCTTCCCCTCAGTGATGACTTTATTGCCCGCCGACGGATAAATACCGTCTATCTCCCTACTTGGCTCCCGGTGGGAACGGACTTTGCCGGTGTTTACGCGGGGTTGAAAGTGATGGAAGAGATGGCCGAGGTTGGCAAGGATCAGTGGCCCGCATTGCAGTGGCATGAACAGCGGAATCTGACGGGATTATTCGATCATCTGTCGCAACCGTCCGCAGAGATTGAGCGACAAATCGACTTGTACCGACAACGGATTCGAGAGCTCAGTGCGATCGGTGTCAAGGTCTTCATCTCCCGTTATGAGTGGGGGTTTCCGATTCTGACGCTGGCTCGCCGGTATTTTCCCGGGGAGGTCATTACCGGCGATTCCCAAGTATCCGAAAAAGGGATTCAACTCTGCCTTTCGTCAGAGCGGATGCAGAGGATGATACGGCTGACCTATCAGCGGACTTTCGAGTTGTTTCCGGAACTCGCTGGCGTCGTTGTTTACACCTCGGCAGAAGGCGGATTTGGAAATCCCTGTGATTGCGAGAAATGTCGGACCGCATTTGAGACGTTTCAGCAGGACGTGCCGGCGGGCTTCCGGGTCGGAGGGCCGCGCGCTGAGCGGGGCAGCCCGGAAGTGCAGTTTTTCCACAAATGGGCTTTTGACCTGATTTACCAGGCAATCAGGGCTGTGCGGCCTGACGCTGTGATCGTGCGAAACACCTGGGACTTCCAGCCGATCAAGACTCCTCTTGCCGCAGATTTCGTTCACCGCTATACGCCTGAAGACGTCATCTTCATGCCGTACACGGTCTCGACAGACACCAACTTGAGAGAAGGACCCAACCCTCAAATCGCACAGTGGACGCGTTGGGGGCGACCAGTGGTCCCGAAGATGGCACAGCTCATGGAGTTGCATCCCCGATCCAACTGCTTTCCAAACGACATTACGGAACGCTTGAAGCATTTCTACCGCAGTTGGGCGGATGCCGGAGTTTACGGCGTGACACTGCACGGTGGCTGGTTTCCGGGCGAAAACTTCGGCGCATACGAAGCGATGGAGCGAAACATTGGTTTCGGCCTTAACATCGCCGCCCATTGGAAGTTGTTATGGAATCCTTACCGCAACGACCTTGAGGATCTCTCTGAAGCTTGGGTGAAAGAAGTCTTCGGCAAACAGAGTGGAGACGTTGCCAGACGATGTCTGGGGCGAGCGGGGGAGATTTATCTTCTCGGCCCGACTATCAACGTGGCCGATCGCCCCACTTATCGGGACTACATCAACTATGCGGCCAAAGCTGACGGAGTTTCCGGACGACTCTATCCCTTCGGTTTCGACATGATTCTGCTGGCCGACAAGATTCATCACAAGTTCTTTGCGGAACCCAGTTTTCTGCACAGCGAGTTTGTCTACAACTATGAGGAATATGTACCGTTTCAGGACAACTTGAATCGGGCTTACAAACTCCTTGATGAAAACGTTTCCGCGCTGAAGGCAGCGCTGAAAGCCGATTCGACCAATAAGCCGCTGGCTGCCCTGCTCGAATGGTTCCAGGTGGAGCGGGAGTACCTCGAAGGCGTTGATCTGCTCTATGACGCTGAAGAAAAATATCTGATTGCGGGAGAATGGGACGCCGCGGCAATTGCATTTGGCCAGGCCAATGACCGGCTGCGAAGTTCTCTCCAACGATGGGGTCGTATCGCACTGGAACAAAACATTTGGCCGTTTTCTGTCGGAGGGCATTTCTATCCCTATAACAATCCGCCACTGGATGTGGAAGGCCGATGGCTGGATGAGGGTGTTTTCGGAGTGTTCTTTCGATGGTTGTCAGCTCGGCGAGACGATCCTCGAGGGCCTGACCGGATTGGCTCCTACGAGACCGGGGCCTGGCACTTCCACAATGGACTGAAAAAGTTCCACTGGCCCATGCAGTAGATTGAAACTTGAGCATCATTTGAAGGTACCAACCTACATAGAGAGAGTCGAAATGCGAAATATGAAGCGAGAAGTGGCGTCATCTATCTCGCCGGACCAAAAAGTTCACTCCCAGCGTTTTCGGCCGGGTCTGGCATCCCAGATCGTGCCCAAAGATTTCCCACACAACAGACTCTGGGAGGCGCGTCCGCGGCCAGGTGTCAGCGTGATTTTTGCCATCTTGTGTTGCCTGGTTTGTGTTTGTCTGGCCACGCCGGCAGACTCGAGCTACCAGCCAAAGCGACTCAACAAGGCCATCGAACTGCTGGAACAGAAGCAACCGGTCTACTACACCTACGGCGCTGGCGGATACGAACAGGGAAAGGCGTTAGCCAAAACTTGGGCGGATATCGTGCTGTATGACCTGGAACACGCTCCTCTGGACCTGACGCTGCTTCGCCAATTCATGCAAGGTTTGGTGGATGGTGGTCCCACTCCGAGCGGGCATCGCATTCCCACGGTGATTTGCACTTTGCCCACGGTCGGCCTCGATGCTGAAACAATGAGAGCCCAGAGCTGGGTGGCGCAGCAGGTCTTGGCGACGGGAGTGCACGGCCTCCATCTGGGCCGGGCTCGAACCCCAGAGGCGGTAAGGGCCTTCGTTCAGGCGGTTCGGTATCCGTTCCACAAGCAAGCTGTAGGACAAGGTCTCGAAGAGGGCTTGAGAGGCTACGGCAGCCAGAAGTTTGCCGCAAAGATCTGGGGGATCGATGAACAGGAGTATTTGACAAAAGCGGATGCATGGCCCTTAAACCCTGAGGGAGAGCTCATGCAGGGTATCAAGATCGAAGACCGCCAGTGCCTGCTGAACGCTGAATCGACCACTCAAGTTCCTGGCCTGGCTTTTGTGGACTGGGGCCCTCGAGACATGGGCTTCTCTTTTGGATTTCTGGAGGGCAGAGCCGACCCTCCTCTCCCGAAGGTTCTGGAGGAAGTGCGTCAACGGGTTTACGCAGCCTGCAAGGTTGCGAAAGTATCCATTTTGGACAACGTGCTGCCCGACAACGTCGAGCAGCGGATTCAGGAGGGTGTCGTTATCTGCGCGGGCGGGAGCAAGGAGGCGGCCGAGAAAGGACGGCGCTACACGAAACGGCAGATGCCCTGGTGAAGGCGAGATGGACCCAGCTGAAAGATGCCACCTTCCCCTGTCTTTCGGCAAACTGGAACAACCTGTCCTGTGGAGATGCCAAGTGGTGCTGACAATTTGGAAAGTGTCGGTCGGATCAGCCAGCGTCGTATCGAAGGTCAGCAGCCCGAAGAACTGCTTCGCTGAGCGCGCCGCCCGAGAGAGGCAGGTCCTATCATACGGATAGGTGCGGAACATCCTTCTTTCCAACATGCGGAAAGTGACATCACGAATCGAGAAGTGGCACCTGCAACAGCCGGAGCGAACGGTCTGATTCATCATTTGTCACGCACATGAGGCGAAGATCATTCGCAGTTGGTCCGGGTTGCCGCGAGATCACAACCACTAATCGGGTTAGGAGCCGATGTCCTCGCCGGCGGGTACCAAGGGTTCCGGTCGCGCTCCAGGTTGCTGTCCCGAGATCGGCTTCCACCTTCAAAGCTTCTTCGACTCTGTCAGGGTATTCATGAAAAGAGGTACTTGGGAAACAAGGGAGGTTTAGAAGCATGAATCGACGGCAAATGCTGTCCACTCTGGCTGTAGGCGGGGTGAGTGCGTCTGCGCTTGCACCGTCCTCTGCAGAACCGCATTTCGCGAAGCATGGCTTCGTGTTCCAAGAGAGGGGTCGTTTCGGCGGATGGCCTGCCAACAATGGTGTCTGGATTTGGGGAAACGAGATCCTGGTGGGCTTCACGATGGGTTATCACCAGGAGAAGGCAAGAGAGCATTCGCTGGACCGCGGCAAAAAGACGGTGACTGCCTTGGGTCGGAGCAAAGACGGTGGAGAGAGTTGGAGTATCGAAGAACACGAGGAGCTGAACAACAGCAAGGCTATTGCTTGCCCGGGAGGACTTGAGTTCGATCACCCAGACTTCGCCCTGCGTTGCGGGAAGACCTGGTTCCACGTGTCCTACGATCGTGGGCGAGCCTGGCAAGGTCCTTACCAACTCCCGGATTTTGGCATGAGGTTGAAATTGACCGCACGGACCGACTTCCTGGTGGAAGGCAAGAACCAGTGCCTGTTAGGCCTTTCTGCCGAGGACAAGGCAGTTCAAGCGGGCATTCAAGATCGTGCTTTCTGTGCCAGAACGTCTGATGGGGGTAAGACGTTTCAATTTGTCTCCTGGATCACGGATGAACCTCGCTCGGTTCGGTCTGTGATGCCGTCGACTGTGCGTGTTTCGAGTACCCAGTTGGTTTCTGCATTGCGCCGCAGGGTAGACCCGGCGCCCAAACCCCGGTGCGACATCAACTGGATTGATGCTTACGGTTCGAAAGATAACGGCAGGACATGGGAACTTCTGACTCGAGTGGCTTACACAGATTTGGTGCTGCACAATGGAAATCCGCCCAGTCTGGTTCGGCTGAAGGATGGCAGCCTTTGCGTGACTTACGGTTTTCGAGGCGTCCCATTTGGGATCAGGGCCAAGATCAGCCAAGATAATGGCAAAACCTGGGGAAAGGAAATCGCGTTGCGCGAGGACGGCCGAACTTGGGACCTGGGGTACCCGCGTTCCGTTTGCCGGCCGGACGGAAAGGTTGTCACGATGTACTATTTCACGACCGAGAAAAATTCCGAGCAGCATATTGGGGTGACCATTTGGGATCCTGACAGGACTCCAGCTTGAGCACCGTCTGGACAGCGGGTGTCTGAGCGGCGACGCGCGGACTGTGGCTGCCGGCCGGCTCGCGATTTCTTTGACCTGGCTTAAGGATTTGAAACACGAGGTTCATCATGACTCAGAGAGCGACAACAGCCGGATATACAAGAAGAGAGATCCTGGCGACCTTTGGAGCAGCAACTTTGGCCGGTGTTGGCAAGGCTTCGGCAGCAGACCGCCAAAAGGAAATGCGTGGAGTGTTTCCGATCATGGCCACGCCCTACACCGACAGTAACGTCGTCGACTACGAGGATCTTGCCCGTGAGGTTGAATTCCTGGACCGGTGTGGGGTTCCAGGGATGGCTTGGCCGCAGCTTTTCGGAGAGACCTTCAAACTCACTCCGCAGGAACGAAAACGCGGAATGGAAGAGATTGTGAAAGCGGCAAAAGGAAGGAAACCGGCAATTGTTTTGGGAGTGGATGGACCCGATCTCCCCGCAGCCATGGACTACTTGCGCCATGCCGAGTCTCTCAATCCGGATGCCCTGATAGCTTTGCCACCCTGGGAAGCCAAGTCTTCCGCCGAACTGATTCCGTATTACCGGGCCTTAGCAGGTGCTACCGGCAAGCCGTTCTTCATTCAGAATGCAGAGGTCGTCAAGGGTGTCAAGCTGGAGATCCCCGTATTGGTCGAACTCGCTCGTGAATTCCCTCATTGTGGCTACTTCAAGGAAGAGGTTCAGCCCACCATCCCGCGGATGCAGGAGCTTTCACGACGCCGCCCGCCGGTCCAGCGGGTGTTTGCTGGGGAAGGAGGACGGAAACTGTTTTATCTGATGCGCCTTGGTCTGGACGGCTGTATGGCAGGGAACGCTTACGCCGATGCCTTTGTCCAGGTCTGGGATCTCTTTCACGCGGGTCAGGCCCGCCAAGCCCAGGAGATCTACGCCAGAATCCTGTTGATGCTTGACTGTGAATCGTACCTTCGCGGAACGCGCCAGTACATTCTGAAAAAACGTGGTGTCTTTAAGACAATGCTTTCCCGTCGAGAGGAATTCAGTCTGTCTGGCGAAGCCATTCGGGAGATCGACTTCCACTTCGAAGCCCTCAAGCCCCATCTGAAAGGAAGAGCATGAGGGTTCTATGTGAGCGACGGTCCTTTCTAAATGTGTAGATGACTGGAGGGCTCATGACAAGACTCATGCCGATTGTTTGGCGACGAACAGTGTCCTGTGCCGGCTGGACATTTCTCTGTGTGGTGGTTACTGGTGGCTTCAGCCTGGCAGGTGAAGTGAAATCGTTCAAGCTCGCCGGTCTGAAACTGCTTCCTAAAGCGTGGGACAAGGCCGGCAATTTTGCCAAGCTGGAATTGTACGCCCGGCGTGCAGCGGCCGCAGGCGCTGAATTCATCGTGACGCCTGAAGGGTATCTGGAAGGCTATGCCGTCAATCAGAGGCTTTCTCCACCTCCAACTCGGGAACGCTATTTGGAGGTGGCGGAGCCGATGGATGGTCCGTGGATACAAAAGACCAAAGAGCTGGCGCAAGAGCTCAAGGTCTACCTGTTACTCGGATTCGCTGAGCGCCGTCAGGACAAGGTCTTCAACACGGCTGGGGTGTTTTCACCTCAGGGCGAGCTGCTGGCGAAGTACTCCAAATCGCATACGGGCGGGGAATTATTCAATGAACAGGGCTCCGAGTTCCCTGTGTTCTCGACACCGTTGGGGCGGATGGGTATCTTGATTTGCTTCGATCGCCAGCTGCCGGAAACCGCCCGGATTCTGGCCATCAAGGGCGCCCAATTCATTCTGGTGCCCGCTTTCGGCTTGGGGACTACGGAAATCAATGAGGACATCTTAGTGCGAACACGGGCTTACGAGAACGCCGTCTACGCAGCTCACGTTCATCCAGTCAACACCTTTATCGTTGATCCAGACGGAACGATCATTGCTCAAAGCCGGGGTGACAGTGAAGAGATCGTGATGGCTCGCATCACGCTTGATGAGCGGATCGGTTCGAGGAAAGCGTTTCGCAGCCGCAGACCAGCAATCTACGGCGAGATCCTTCAAAAGGCGCAAGAGGCGCGCCCATAGTTGCAAGATCTGGCAGAACACCCACACCGGAAGGTCGCACTTTCTTGTTCTCGGACAACTCTCGCCAGCTATCGGTGCTCAGTATGTTCCAGTGACTACCCATCAAATTCTCCCGCGTGCCAAGGCGCGATCCGATTGATCGTCTGGGTGGGAAGATAGCATTCCCTGGATTCGTAATGTTCGACATCTTCGCTGTTACGGGTCGGGTTGTCGCGGAGTCACGACGGTTCCCCGAAGGACGGCTTGGCCCCAGAAGTCCAAACTCCCCTGAGCGCCGCTGTGACAACAGCAGGCTTCCTAGACCTGACGACTGGAAATTAGGTCTAGAACCTGGCGGGGTAGCGAAAGGTGGATGCTCTGAGACTGGTTCGAACTGCATGCGGCCCGCATGAAGAGTGTGCTACATAGCAAGAGATGCCAGGAACGAGAATCCATCAGCCTAAGTCGGCCAATAGGGCGACTCAGTGCGAACCGTTCTCAGAAAAGAGGTGATTCTTGAAACGACATCCGGATGCTGACTCGCCGAGTTTCGCGCTTCGACAGAATCCTCCGACAAGTTGTACAGCTCAAGTTGACGATCCTTGTTCGGGCGAACTGCCTTCCAGTTTTTCCAGCGGACAGCTTGCTGCAATCCGTCTTTGTGGAACTCCCAATAGAGGAAACGGTCTGGAGGCTCTTTGGCGGTTCCGAGAAGAATAGGTGAAACGTCTATGCCATCGCATTTCGGAGGATCAGCACCAGCCAGCGCACAGGCTGTAGGAAGGAAGTCCGGGAAGTACCAGGCGGATTCGCTGGTTCCACCTGCATGAATTTGACCCGGCCAACGGGCGATCATTGGGATGCGAATGCCGCCCTCGTGCAGTTCGCCCTTCTTCCCGCGAAACTGACCTCGGCTGTGAAACAGGTCACCCCAGGGACGGTCGGGAGCGCCATTATCCGAGCAGAAAAAGACGATCGAGTTGGAATCGAGATCCAGTTCCTTGAGACGGTCTAGAAGTCGGCCGAGATCGCGGTCCATGCGGGTGATCATCGAGGCATAGACTTTGGCCTGCTGGGGCCACGCCTGATCCACGCAGGGCTCGATCTCGGGCACTTCCAATCTGTCGTGTGGAATCGTGTAGGCCAGGTAGAGGAAGAATGGATGTTTGCGGTGGCGTTGCACAAAGTCGAGAGCAAAGTCGGTAAACAGGTCATGCGTGTATTGCCGCTTCTTGCTGTCACGATTGCCCTCCAAAGTCAACTTCTGTTGGTTCCTCCAGAGGTAGGTCGTGAAGTAGTCAGCCGCATGGTTCTGGTTCAAGTAGCCCAGCCATTCATCAAAACCCTTTCGGTTGGGAACGCCTGCGGTGGACGGTTCCGCCAGTCCCCACTTGCCGGTGATGCCGGTGGCATAACCGGCGCGCTTGAGCAACTGGGCGACAGTGACATCTCCAGGCTCTAGTGACACACGACGCTGCCCCTCGCCGAAGGCCTCCACCGTTCCTCCGACGCGAGGCGAGTTCTCGCGAATCCGGGTGTGGCCGGTGTGCTGGCCAGTCATAAGAGTGTTGCGGGCCGGCGCGCAAACAGGCGATCCGGCATAGCACTGCGTGAAGCGGGTTCCCTCCCGAGCCATCCGGTCAATTCTCGGCGTGCGGATCAGTTCTTGACCGTAACAACCCAGGTCTGCATAACCCAAGTCGTCCGCCATGATGAAAATGATGTTGGGTCTTTGTTTCGCTGCGCCCTGCGCGAGCAGTGGAGCCAGGGCTGTTGCTCCGGCGGTTTTGAGGAAAGATCGTCTTGAGGTTTTCTTCATGAGATTCCTTGGGTTGTTGCGTGTCTCACGATGAAGTTCTTGGATCGAGGCCTCTGCGTGTTCAATCTGGCGACACTTGACACTCGGAAAAAATGGTTGGGCACGCAGAGACGGAACCTGCGATTGCAGGCCCTCCAAGGAATCTGCCTCTTATCAATCCTGCAACTCGCCGTTGACGAACCGTTTTTCGCTGATCAGTTTACTATCCCGGTCCCACAACCTGGCGAAGCCTTCGAGCTTAAGACTCTTCCAGGAAGACTCAGCCCTCTTGTGCTGATTCGGCCAGAATTGAGTCCACACCGAAGTCCCATCGGCCTGGTGCTTCCAGAACCAAAGCTTCCGTCCCTGTACATCCCAATAAGTCTCGTCTCCCTCTTTCCGTCCGGCGTTGTAGACGACTTCCCACTGTTTCTGGCCAGTTTCGTAATACCACGTTTGCTTTCCATTCAAACGGAACTCGCCGTTTTGGTTGAGACCGCCGCTCCATTCTCTTTTAAGCTTTCCGGAAGGGTAGTGCTCCTGGTAGCTCTGCCCGTTCGTCACGGGCGAACTGCTGTCCTCCATGAAGGCTGCTTGTTTGGAAAGAATCCAGGCTTCATTGAATTCCCAATGAAGTGGAGGAATGGTCTTCGTGGTCACCATATGGATCGTGCCGTTGGGTGACTGTCGCGCTACCGAGTAGCCGATCGTCTGGTTGGGATTCCCCAAAGTCCCTTTCTTATCGGAGGGCAAAGTGCCTGCAAGCTTCTTGATCCGCCACGTTTCGCCCTCATCTTCCGACAAGGCGACGTAGGCTCCCCGTTCTTTTATGGCAGACGGGTGGCGGCCCAGGCTGTCCTGGAGATCGCCTGCGAAGAACAGCCTCCCACTCTGAAGCCGAAGCACGGTGGGTCTTTGCCCGCTGGCCAGAGCGGGGAAAGGGGTTTTGCTGACGTCCCAGGTTTTGCCCCCATCGCGGCTAATGGACTTGGGCATGTATCCATCGATGTTGGCTGTTTTTCCGCCCATCCCTAGAATCCGCCCATCCTTGAGCGACACAATGGTTGTATGCCTGCCCAACGTACGCCCACCGGTGTCACGCCAAGTCTTCATGTTATCGCTGGAAGCCCACAGGAGCGAGCTGCCTCCAATGGCATCACTCGGCATATAGAAAGTCCCGTCGCGATCGCGCACCGCCGAGTTAATCGGCTGGTTCGTGCGGGGCCCGATTTCTCCGACGAACTGAGGAAACCGAACCGCGCTCCAGGTCGCGCCGTTGTCGGTCGAGGAGATCCACTGAAATGGATAAGCTCGGTTGTAGAAGGTGTGACCCCAGAAACAGTAAAGAGTGTTTCCTTCCTTCCACAAAAAGGAGGAGGTGTCGTTGACATCCGCAAAGTCGATCAATGGCTCTGGCATATCCCACTCGGTGGCGCCGAAGCGAAGGCGCGTCGCAATCAAAGCAACTTCCGGCTGATCTTCTCCACCGGGACCGAATTCTGAGGCAAATAGAACGGCTAATAAGTCACCGTTGGATAAGACCTCGAGAGCCGGGTTGTGCATATGTGGCAGCAGGCTCGGATGCAGCCCAGCCAAGCGGGTCGCCTGGCGAGGGGCAGCGTAAGGCGGCACTGGCAAGAGAAAACGCCGCCGGTACCAGGGCCTGGTGAGATCCGGTCCATTCTTGATCGCGTTCTCGACGGGTTTTTCCGCCACGCACTGTCGAACAAACGGTCGCTCTGCTGCCCATGCGTGAGAAGCGGGCAGGGCCGCCTGGACGATTCGGAACCCAATCGAGTGATGCCCAGGCTGGAATTCTTTGGGTGGAAGCTGGCGCATCTGACGCCGCTGCTCAGGAGAGTGCAGGAGGCTGGCTCTTGGGATCGCGGTTTTCTTTTGCTTCTTCCAGCTCCATTGCAGGTCGAGATAGCTCTTGTTCCCATGATCGTGAAAGTAGGTAACACGAATGGGGTAGCGTTTCCCCTGTTCCATTTCAACTGTGCCCGATTTCTCGGTCTCACCTCCCGTAAAGTCGATCGCTGTCTTTCCATCGATTTCTACTCTCGCACCGTGGTCGGCGGCAACATGCAGCGTTACTGGGCCGCTGGCAGGTCCAGTTAAAGAGCCCTCCCAGCGTGCCGACCACAGTTCTCCCCGATCCTGACCGGGCTGCTGAAATGTTTTCCAGTCCAAGTCAAGCGTGGTGATTTCATCGACAGCCTTCGGATCCGTCAGATTGATTCGACCATACCAAACGCCAATCAGTCCCTGCAAGGTGGGTTCTGTGGAAAGCGCCTGATCGGACTCCCGCTCGGATACCGCCGTTCCGTCCATCATCGCAAAGTTGGGCGCATAGCTGGCCCGGTTCTGTGACCTAGCATAGTAGGGAGCGCAGCGGTCCAGGCCGCCGCCTCGAATGACACGAGTCATCCCGCAACTTGAACCTATCGGATCGATCTGTTCTTCGAAGGGATAGGGTCCATACCAGTCGAGGCACCACTCGGAGGCCCCCGAATGAACGTTCTTCAGTCCCCATGGGTTCGCAACTCCGGGCTCAGGGGGTTCCTTCCCTGACCAGAAGGGCGTCTCCGTCCCTGCCCGAGCTGCATATTCCCACTCTGCTTCGGTTGGCAGACGGTAAGGCCGGCCCTCCTTTTTGCTGAGCCAATCACAAAAGGCAGCAGCATCGTTCCAGCTGATACCGGTCATGGCTGGCGTTTCAGCCAGCGATCCCCGGAAGCCTGGGCGGAACCGCTGGAACTGCTCGACAGTGACTTCCGTCTCGGAAATAGAGAAGGGCTTGGTGAGCGTCACTTGCCGAACAGGCTGCTCGTCCCAGCCATCCGGTTTTGGATTCGGTTCACCCATTCTGAAAGAGCCCGGCTGGATACGAATCATCTTGATCCCGGCTGAGTTCACAAACGTGGCGGAGCCGCTGTCATTTGAGCTTCCGGCACTGCACGAGATTCCCATCAGGCACACACTTGCAGCCATCAAGAGCCCGATGCGGCGGAACCAAGAGTCAGAAAGCATCATGGTGAAGGTTCCCTCGTCGGCTTGTCTGGAAGCCTTTGGGTGAGCAGAGTCGAGCGTTCTATGGATGCCTGTCAGCCCAGGTCGGCAACTCCAGCCAGTCGTCTTTCAGCCTTGTGATTCTTGAACGCACTCGATTCCTGGGTTGTCGGTTTGGAAGGATCGTATGCTGGGTTTCGCCTCATCTGCTGGGCGCCGACAGCTTCTTGCCAGTGTTTAAACTTTCCGTATAACTCGCGAGCCTTGTCTGGCATGGTCTTGACTAGATTGTGTTGCTCGCCGATGTCTTTCTCCAGATCGAAGAGTTCCACGGCATCCAGCGGATTACTGGCGTCGACTTCCTTCTCGTACCAGGCAATCAATTTGTAGCGCCCTGCGATGATTGCGCCACTTGGTCTGCCGCCTTGAGGGGAATAATGGGGATAGTGGAAATAAAGGGCTTCCCGGTTGATAGATGCCGTCTGCGTTAGCAGAGGGAGAAAGCTGACTCCGTCCAGGTTGTGCGCGTTTGCGGGCTGACCAGCCACGGCCAGGAAAGTGGGAAAGAAATCGTTGCTGATGACTGGGACGCCGCAGGTAGAGCCTGCTTTCACTTTGCCTGGCCAACGCACGAGCAGTGGCTCGCGAATGCCGGCCTCGTACAAATAGCCCTTCGCTCCGCGCAGTGGCTTCAAGGTCTCGGGCACTCCGAACATCCCGTTATCCCCGAAAAACACAACAATCGTGTTGTCTGTCAGTCCGAGGTTGTCAACCTTGTCCAACAGGCGGCCAATGTGGTTGTCCATGAATTCGAGCATGGCGGCAAGGACCGGCCGGTTGTCGACCTTGTCGGTGGCCGGCTTCTTCTGATACTTGGCAATCCGATCGGGATGCTGCATCTCCCGTCGATGGATGGAATTGTGAGAAACATAGCAAAAAAACGGGTGGTCTTTGTGCTGTTCCATGAAAGCGATGGCTCGATCGGTGATCACTCTGGCGTTGTGCGGATCATCCTTGGGGTCCGGATTCTGATTCCCTCCCTCATTGGGTTTCCAGGTATTCAAGACGTCGTCAAATCCTTGCGATTGCGGATCGCCTGGCCGGTCCAGTTCGTAATTTTTGTCGACGTTAAGGTGCCACTTCCCAAAGTGGCCTGAAACATAGCCAGCCTCCTTGAGGGCCTCAGCAATCGTTACCTCAGAAGTGGGCAGACCTTTGTTCCAATCCGGCGGGAGAAGTTTAGGGTTGATCCATTGGTCACTCCCTGGAATATAGTCGGTCACTCGAACCCTTGCCGGGTATTTGCCTGTCATGAGGCTGGCGCGCGTTGGAGAACAAATGGGAGCCGCGGCATAGGCGCGTGTAAACTTCATACCCTGGCTGGCCAGGCGATCTAGGCTGGGCGTTTCATAGTACTGGCTGCCATAGCAACCTAGCTGATGAACGCCCAGGTCGTCAGCGAGGATGAACAGGAAGTTTGGCTTCGGTGCGGGCGGACTGCCAGCGGCAAGTCCCGGCAGTGCAAGAAGCCACGCGGTCAATCCCAGAACCTTACAGAGATCTCGGCGTAACATGGATTTGCAGATCATGTCAGTGCTCCTTCAACTAACGTTAGTAGAGCCCAGATCGCTATTGCGGTTGCGGTCGTCTTCACATCAGGATTGAATCTGTTCTGTGGCAGCCACACTCCAAACAGTCTTTCGGCCCAAGACTGAGTTGTCCCAGCCCAGCTTCTCACACCGTGGCGCAGCATTTCTTGTACTTCTTGCCGCTGCCGCAAGGGCAGAGATCATTGCGCCCGATTCTCCCGCTGTGGGCAGATGCAGACTCCTTGGCCCTCACCCACGCCATCACATTGGCAGGTGCACGCTGATGGCGGAGTTCTTCCGCCATGAATTGCATATATGGATCGATGTGATGAAAGAAAAGCTTGTATCCCGAGCAGAGGTAGTTCAGTCCGTCCTCCCCTTGCGGTGTTTGAATGAATCGGTGCTTTGGACATTCCCCATTGCAGGCGAAACGGACGTCGCACTCCCGACAATATCGGGGCAAGGTGTCCAGCTTATCCTGTCCGAATCGGTGCTGTTGTGTGGAGTCCACCATGCTCCGGAGTGGATTTTCCAGAATGTTGCCTAAGCGGTTTTCTGGATACACGTAGTGGTCACACGAATAGACGTCGCCGTTGTGCTCGATCGCCATGGCTTGTCCACAAGTGCTTCGGAACACACACAGGCTGGGCTGCATTCCCATCCAGCTCTCCAAAGAAACGTCAAACAACTGAACAAAGACCCGCCCCACGTCGTGGCGAACCCATTCGTCGAAGATCGAGCAGAGAAATTTTCCATACTGCAGTGGCTCTACAGACCATTCCGAAACCCGGGCAGCCTCCGGAGATCGTGGCGAGACAAGAACCAGTCCGTCCGGAGTTGGAGACTGAGCGATCCGTTCGACGATCGGGATAAACTGCATGAACCCGCTGCCAACTTCCTTCAGGAAACGATACACCTCAAGTGGGAAACGCGAGTTGTGGCGCTGAACGACGGTGAGAGTGTTGAACTCGACACCGTGTTTTTTGAGATATCCGATCCCGCGGACCACCTGATCAATCGTCGGTTGGCCCCCTTTGTCGACTCGATAGCGGTCATGCAGCGCTTTCGGCCCGTCGATCGAGAGTCCGACCAGAAATCCGCTGCGGTGGAGAAACTCGCCCCATTCGTCATTCAAAAGCACTCCGTTGGTCTGGAAACCATTCTCAATGCCCTTACCATCGGAATACCTGCTTTGGAGGTCCACCACCGTGCGAAAGAAATCTACTCCCAGGAGCGTCGGTTCGCCCCCCTGCCAGGCGAAATGGATCACAGGGCTGTCTTGGGCGGCGATATATTCGCGGATGTACGTCTCCAGCACAGGTTCCGGCATTGCCCAGGAGTCCTTGCTCCGCCGACCGGGGTAAAGATTCTCTTTTTCCAGATAGAAACAGTATTTGCAGTCTAGATTGCAGATCGGACCGGTGGGCTTGGCCAGCACGTGGAATGGAGTGAGTGTCGCCATAAAAAAATTCAGAGCGGAGTCTTGTCTTCCGGCCGGACGACACGCAAACCGAAGTCTTGAGACAGGAATCGGCCGGCCGTTTCGCGGGTATTGCGACCTTATACCACGATCAAGTTAATAACTTTCAGATTTATCACGTGCTGTGGCTTTACTTTTCCCAATTGCTTGACGATTTTCAAAATCTTGTCTATTCTTCCGATTCACTGCTCTCAAGGAACGATCAATCCACCCATTTCCTCCCTGGTAAGCACTGCGACACTCCCGCGAGATTTTCGAGTGGGACTGATTACTTACTTCTCGAGCGGGGCCCCATACGACATCATTACCGGGAACGACGACAACCAGGACTCAGTCATTAGCGATCGCCCTGCCGGAGAAAGGCGGAATACGGGCCAGGGGCCCGGGTACGCGAACATCAATCTTCGGCTGGGACGCTTGTGGAAGCTTTCTGATTCGCCAGGACGCAAGTTCACCCTGGATATCGCTGCGGAGGCGTTTAATCTGTTTAATCGTGCGAACCTTCGCAGCTATGTCGGCAATCTGAAGTCACCATTTTTTGGCAGAGCCACTTCCGCCAACGATCCCAGGCGCTTGCAGTTTTCTCTGCGGTTTCGATTCTGATCAAGACCACTGTGGGTGCGGTTTACCGGCTCAGCCTGCAGGCCAAATTCAAGGAACGGCTATTAACCAAAGTAAAGGAAGTTTGATCACAACACGCCAGGCCACGACCGCTGAGTTGACGATCCATGCCTTGCGAGGAACTATGAACACCCGCTGGATTCAAGGGCTTTCAGTAGCCCGCTTTCCGTGAGATGACACTGAGCGAAACGCAAATGTTCACGTGTGCGGCGTTCTTTTCTCCAGAGCATCAGGATGTCTGCTCCAACAGTGGCCAATAGGAGACTTTTTGGATGTTGTTGAAATGCGTTAGTTACAGGGAGAATCTTTGGTAGCCACGACAAACCTGCTGTCGGCGTTTGTCGTGGACAGCGGTAGCGGTGCGGCAAACCCAGGATGAATGCAGAAAGCACATTCATCCTGGCTACCAATGCCGTGCAGTTCTCCCCATAACGAACGCATTACAAGTGATTCAAGAGTATTCTTGACTGTCGTTGCGCGAAACACTAGCTTCAGATCAAAATTGCATTCGACTGCTTCCCGTAATTAAGGACACTTGGAACGACGGTGCTCATGCCTGAAAACTCCAAATCTGTCCTCAAGGGGCTTGTGGTCAGCCCCAATTGCGCCATTTGATGACCCTGGCCGGATCGACTGGTCATCCCTGCAGCAGATTGTCGAGATGCATCTTCGAGAGGAAGCAGCCTGTCTCCCGGTTTTCGTGCAGGCTGGTGACTTTCTCCTGCAGTTGCTCCGGTCCGGCCCGGGGCGGTCGGCTCTACCGAAGGAGGGACCTAATGAGTGCACGTCGTCGGGACTTTCTGAAAACAGCCTTTCTTGCGCCTCTGGCCGCGAACCTGTTGGTCCTCGGGCAACGTCGGGACAAACCCAATCTTCTGTTTCTCTGGACCGATCAACAGCGGCCTGACACGATGGCGGTTTATGGCAACCGAAAGATTCACGCGCCCAACCTCAACCGCCTCGCCAGCGAAAGCCACGTCGTGGAGCGCCAGTATGTGGCGCAGCCAGTCTGCACGCCTTCCCGTTCCTGTGTCATGACCGGCCTCTGGCCGCACACCAACGGTTGTGTTGAAAACAACCTTCCGCTTTCAGAGAAGATCCCGTGCTTCCCCGAGATCTTGAACGATTCGGACTATCGAACCGGATACTTTGGGAAGTGGCATCTGGGCGACGAGGTTTTCGCCCAGCATGGATTTGAGGAATGGGAAAGCATCGAGGACGTCTACATGGGTCATTATCGTCCAGGACGTGACCCCAAACGGGTGAGCAGTTACTCTTACTCCCTGATGGGTCGCGGCTACCGGCCGGATCAGGAAGATGGAACATTCAGCCGTGGTTTCGCGTCCCGGCTCCCGATCCAGCATTGCAAGCCCAGGTTTCTGGAGGCCAAGGCATGTGACTTTCTGCGGCGGCATCGCAACGAACCCTTTACGCTGTATGTCAACTTCCTGGAACCTCACCCACCCTATTTCGGGCCACTGGACGATGAACATCGCACGGACGACGTGGACCTGCCTCCCAACTTCTCCGATCCCCTGGAAGACGACGAGCCGTTGCGCTATCGCCTGATGCGTGAGCGGCAGCACGGTCGCGGCAACAAGGGCTTCGATCTGGAGAGTGAAGCCGGCTGGCGCCGCCTCATTACTAACTACTGGGGTTTGGTGAGTCAGGTGGATCTCAGCGTCGGTGGGATCTTGAAGACCCTGGATGATCTTGGGCTGACGGACAAGACGATTGTGGTCTACACCAGCGACCACGGGGACATGATGGGCTCTCACGGAATGGTTCAGAAGAGCAACATGTATGAAGAGGCGGCTCGGGTGCCTCTGCTCATGCGCCTTCCGCAAGGAGGCAGACGGCACCAGAAGGTTCGTGGACGCTTCAGCCATATTGACCTGGTGCCCACGCTGCTGGACCTTATGGGCAGACGAGATAGAGCGGACAATTTCCCAGGGAAGAGTCTTGTGCCGTTTTTGAAAGATGAGAGGCTTCAGCGCAGGCCTGTCCACATCGAATGGAACCCGGCGGTCAACTCCGCTGCCGATGAATTTGCCGGCCCGCAGTTCGCCGCGGAAGAAATTCAAAAGGCTCTTCGCTCGTATACTCGCACCGTGGTTTCCCAGGATGGCTGGAAGCTGAGTCTCAGCACAGGGGATAAGCACCAGCTGTTTGACCTCAACAGAGACCCTTGGGAAACACACAACCTGTTCTATTCGGGCCAACACCGAGACGTCGTGCGAGAGCTGACCAAGGAGATTCATCGCTGGCAGAAAGAGGCTAAGGACTGGGTGGAGATCGATTCAGCGACGTGAGAAGGTAGAACGACCGGACCTGAACCATGGGAAAGAGAGTTCACTCCATGACTGTCGGAGACGACGAAATCAAGCACCTGACGCGCCGCCAGGCTCTGTTGAGAGCGGCGACGGTGCTGACGGGCACTGCTTGCAGCATCTCGGTTCACCTTCCTGAAGCACCATGCAATGCCCTGGGCGAGCGGGTGGGTGAAGTGACCCCTCACTCGGCCATCATCCACACCCGCCTCACCGCCCAGTCAGACCGAAACAACCGTGGTTACAGTTTTCCGTTTTGGACGCATAGTCTGAGCCGGGAACAGCGGTTGACCGTTCGAGTGCCGGAGGGAATGACGGTGGCCGATCTGGAGGGAGCGTGTCCTGGCAAAGAGGGCCTGGTCCGGTTGCATCACTCGAGGGATCCTGGAGTCGGAAACGCAAAGGCGTCTGATTGGGTGAAGGCAGGGTTCGAGACAGACTTCACACATCAGTTCCAGCTGGAAGGATTGAATCCTGAAACTCGTTATTACTACGCGGTGGAAATGAAAGCCCTGTCGGACAATGAGATCCGGCGTGGAGCGATAGGGTCCTTCCGGACGGCACCTTTACCCGAGCGATGGACTCGCGTCAAGTTTACAGCCGTCACCTGCCAGGACTATGCCTGTCGCGATCACGTGGGGGGCTACAAGACGTATGAGTCCATGACAAAGCTGGCGCCGGACTTCCTGCTTTCGACGGGTGATAGCGTTTACTACGACATCGATTTGCCATTGGCTACCAGCGTGGAATTGGCCCGCTTTCACTGGCATCGAATGTATTCTCAGCCAAGCCTGGTCAACTTCTTTCGCACTGCTTCAGGCTATTGGTTGAAGGATGATCATGACACGTTCGAGGACGATGATTGGCCCACTCGCCAGCCGCAACGCGTGGCGCCTATGACCTGGGCGGATCTGGCGCCGGTGTTTCTCGAGCAGGTGCCGATGGGGCCGAAACCATATCGCAGTTTGCGATGGGGCAGGGGGATCGAGATCTGGCTCGTCGACACGCGTGAGTTTCGATCGCCCAACCCGGATCCCGATGGACCCAACAAGACCATCTGGGGCGCAGAACAGAAAGCGTGGTTAAAGAAGACGCTTCTGGCCAGCGACGCACAGTTCCGGGTCCTGGTGAGCCCAGATTGCATCGTGGGTCCCGGTGGAGAACCCGACAGAGTTCACTTCAAAATGCCGGAAGGAGGCGCCGACAGCCAGGGTGACGGTGGATTCGCTTATGAAGGACGCGAGTTTCGTCGCTGGGTTCGAGAGAACGAACTGACCAACCTGCTCGTGATCAATGGAGACCGGCATTGGCAGTACCACTCGGTGGATCCGGAGAGTGGTCTTCATGAGTTCTCGTGTGGTCCGGTCGCAGATGCTCATGCGTCCGACCACCCCTTCGATCCCAAGTACCATCGATTCCTGCGCCACAAAGGCGGTTTCATTGCCGTCTCTTTGGAAGGAACAGAGCAGCGGCCGCAGCTTGTGGTAGAGCACCGTGATGTTGAAGGCACCGGGGTGCACCAGTTTGTGTTTACTCGGGCATCATGACTCGAAACCAAAGGGACTTCTAAGGACAAGAAGAGAATGCTCAACATAAACGGTTTTAAGGGTCCGATAGTTGTCGCGGCTGCTGTATTGATGGGGATACTGCTTTGTGACGGGTCTTCACGTCCTGGAACCTTGATGGCCGGGTCTGACGAACAGGATAAGCCCAGAGCCGGAGGTCCAGACGAGCCGGTGCGTTATGTGAGCCATGGCCAGGCTGAGCCCACCCACAACGGTGGTCTCCGTCTTGCGGTCGGGGTCAAAAGCTTTCAGGTGTTTCGGGCCAATCGAACCCATCCAGAACTCGCGGAAGACTTCGGGTGGACCTACAATCACGCACCGATGCTAGCTTACTGGAAGGATCGTTTTTATCTCGAGTATCTGAGTAGTCCGGTCAATGAGAATTTTTCGCCGATGCACACCCTCTTGACCCGGTCTGCGGACGGTGTGAACTGGGAAAAACCTCGGGTGGTTTTCCCGCAATACAGCTTGCCCAACGGCAAAATCGCGCTGATGCATCAGCGAATGGGATTCTATGTGGCTCCGAACGGGCGATTACTCGTGCTCGGATTTTACGGCTTAGGTCGAGGCACCGGACTCTTGAGGGGCTCAGGCGAGGAACTGCCAGCCCCGGGAAAGCTGAATCCCAACGATGGCACGGGTCTAGGCCGGGTTGTGCGTGAGGTGCATCCAGACGGAAGTTTTGGCAACGTCTATTTCATTCGTTACAGCTCCCACAATGGATGGAACGAGAGCAATACGCTGTTTCCTTTCTATGCCACCGCGTCCGATTCTGGCTTCAAAGAGGCCTGCAAAACCCTTCTGGCAGATAAGCTGATGACCATGCAATGGTGGGAAGAGGAACGTGTCACGAATGACTCTTTCTACTATCCGATGGGGGAGGCGTTGAAGGCGCTTTCGTTCTACCATCGCAAGGATGGGGCCGTCGTGGGCTTGTGGAAGAGTTCGTGGGCGTCATTATCAAAGAATGAAGGAAAGACCTGGTCGAAACCTGTTCAGGTTCCTTCTCTCGTCATGGCAGAGGCCAAAGTCTGGGGTCAGCGGATGCCCGACGGTCGGTATGCACTCCTGTACAATCCCAGAGCTGACAACCGTCACCGATGGCCGCTGGCGATCGTCACCAACCATGATGGCATTCACTTCGATGACATGTTGACCGTGGTGGGAGAGGTGGCGCCGCGCCGTTACAACGGCACCGACAAGGCCTTTGGACCTCAGTACGTTCGGGGCATTGCGGAAGGCAACGGGACGCCTCCGGGTGATGCTTTCTGGGTGACGTTCAGCATGAACAAGGATGATCTCTGGGTAAGCCGCATTCCGGTTCCCGTGCGAGGGCACGTCGATCATCCAGTGCGGGACTCATTCGATCAGGGATCTCTGTTTGACCTGGAATGGAATTTGTACAGCCCGAAGTGGGCGCCGGTTCGCATTGCTGATTTTCCCAGCGCCAGTAACCGAAGCCTGGAGTTGCGAGACGCTGAACCTCACGACTACGCCCGGGCTGAGCGGGTGATTCCTGAGGCCGAAGAGTTGGTCGTCAAATTCAAGGTTCTGGCCAGGCAGGCTGACACGGGCCGATTGGAAATCGAACTTCTGGACCGTTACGGTAATCGGCCGCCCGTGCGCATCCACTTTGACGAAAAAGGTCGGGTGCTGGCGTTGGACGGAAACCAAAATGATCCCATACTTCTCACAGACTACAGTCCAGGGACGTGGTATGACTTCTCGGTCAAGGTGAACGTTGAAACAGACCTGTTTGACGTCCTGGTGAACGGTAAACCCGTTTTGAAGAATGCCGAGTTTCTGGATCCGGTCGGCTCTTTGGAACGGATTTCCTTCCGCACTGGGTCATACCGGATTGAACCCGTCTTGAGAACTCCCAAATCGCCCGGAAAAGATGTGGCAGAACCGGATGAACCGGTGCCGCCCGCTTCTTTCTTTATTGATGACGTGGAAGTGCAAGTCGTGAAGGCGGCTGATTAGTCCTGCTGCGGAGGAGGCCGATTCATGAAGGGACCTCGTAACGGGATTCTACCGCGGAACCAATGGCTGGCTATATGGATCGTTTCTGTGTGGCTGTGTATCGCTTCCGGCCCTCTCGCCGTGCGCCGGAGCGGCGGACTCGTCGCCGTTTTCCGTGGTGCTGCTTCCTGACACTCAGAAGTATGCAAAAGGCTACCCCGAAATCTTTGAGAAACAGACAACGTGGATTCGAGACAAGGTCCAGGAGTTCAATATCAAGTGTGTGGTCCACCTGGGAGACATCGTCAATGACGACACGGTGCAAGAGTGGATCGTTGCGGACCGTGCGATGTCCAGGCTGGATGGAATCGTCCCCTACAGTGTGCTCCCGGGTAATCACGATATGGCCAGAAGTCCCTCCGGGTCTGGTATTGTCCGGGAGCCGACCCGATTCAACGCAGTATTTTCGCCTTGGCGTTTCCGCCGGTACTCCTGGTACGGGGGGCATGAGGGAGTTAGCAACGCGAACAATTACATCTTCTTTCATGGGGCAGGGAAGCGGTTTCTGGTACTGAGTCTTGAGTTCGGGCCTGGCGCTGAGACGCTGGAATGGGCCAACCAAATTGTTTTGCAGCATCCCAGCGACTGGGTGATTGTGGCGACTCATTGTTACTTGTATTTCGATGATACGCGACTCGGAAAAGGCGATCTGTATAGCCCTCATTTGAAGGGTCCAACCTGGAACGATGGCGAAGAAATCTGGGAGAAAGTGGTTCGCCGCCATCCCAACATATTTCTGGTAGTCAGCGGTCATGTTAAAGGCGATGGCGCAGGACGACTTTCCAGTCGAGGACTAGAAGGGAATCAAGTCCACCAACTCCTGTCGAATTACCAGACACTAAGAAACGGTGGAAACGGTTGGCTGAGGATCATGACTTTTGTCCCAGACAAGCAAAAGATTCAAGTTCAAACCTATTCTCCAACTCTGAATCGTTACAACAAGGATCACCAGCAGGAGTTCGAGCTCGACTTTGACATCAGCGTCCGACCCGATATCAGCGCGCGAACGAGAGTCAAACGCTGAGGAAGCATGACCATTATTTCGCAGGCGGGACGATGCGGATCGATGATCTGCCCGGTTAAGTTGTGACCGTCCTCGGCTCCTCGCAGCGCGAACACATGATTCGTTCAAAGAAAGTTGCTGGCAGACTTCATGGCAGGTTGTTGAGGAGACTGGTTGCAAGGGGTTCCCATTTCAGGTGAAGGCCTTCACATTAACGGCGAGTGGGTCGGGTTGAACCAGACTTTTCAGGTCCGCGATCCGGCTACTCTTGCGGTTATTGGTGAGTGCGCGGATGGAGGCGCAGAACTTGCTCTCGCGGCCTCTGCCGCCGCCGCTCGGTCCTTCGCTGCCTGGTCTTCGCGGACTCCAGACGATCGCGCTGAGCTGCTCCTGCGACTGGCGGCCATCGTGGAAAGGGATGCAAGGCTCTTCGCCCATTTGTTGGTCCAAGAGAGTGGCAAACCGATCCGAGATGCTGAGGCTGAAGTGGCCAGCACGGTCACCTATCTGCGTTCGAACGCCGAAGAGGGCCGGCGCATTTCCGGCCGGGTCCTCTGCTCTCCCCGCACTGGCCTCCGTATTTGGACACTCAAGCAGCCTTTGGGAGTGGTAGCCGCAATCACGCCCTGGAATTATCCACTGAACACGCTGAGTCGAAAGCTGGGCCCAGCCCTTACGGCGGGCTGCACGCTGGTCATCAAGCCGGCTGCGGAGACGCCGTTTTCTGCAATAGAACTGGTGCGAAGGGTGGAAGAAGCGGGTTTTCCTGCGGGAGTTGTGAATCTGGTCACGAGTTGCCGGCCCGCCGAAATTGCGGACGCTTGGCTTCGGGACCGGAATGTCCGGATGATTGCATTCACCGGTTCCACGGAGGTAGGAAAGGCGCTTCTCCGCGGCTCGGCCGACACCCTGACCCGCGTCTCTCTGGAACTGGGCGGTCATGCTCCGCTTCTGGTATTCGACGACGCCGATCTGGATGCCGCTGCAGATGCGGCCGTCCGTTCCCGATTTCGGCACGCAGGCCAGACCTGCATCTGCGCCCAGCGGGTTTTGGTTCAGGAATCGGTAGCGGAGAGGTTGATTGAGAAGCTGAAGACACGGGTTGCACGACTCCGGGTTGGTCCGGGCAGCAATACCGAAGTCGATGTAGGACCCCTCATCAACAAGTCGGCCTTTGAACGAGTGGCGAGCCATCTGGCGGATGCGGTTTCCAAGGGGGCGAGAATTTGTTCTGGAGGAAATCTCGTGCGCCTGGAGACACCGAACGTGGGATTCTTCTTCGAGCCGACATTAATTGACCGGGTCCACCCGGACATGAGGGTGATGCGCGAGGAGACTTTTGGGCCGGTTCTTGCATTGCAATCCTTTGGCAGTGAGCGGCAAGCCCTGGAACTGGCGAATGACACTGAGTACGGGCTTGTGGCCTACGCATTCACCAACAGTCTCAGCCGAACTCACCGCCTTATTGAACAGCTCCAGTACGGGACGGTCGGCATCAACGAGATCCAGGTCGTCTGGCCCCAACTGCCCTTCGGAGGCTTCAAGGAAAGCGGAATGGGCAAGGAGATTGGAACGGAAGGGCTGGAAGAATACCTGGAGTCAAAATCAGCCGTGGTGAGAATCCAAGAACGACCCTGACGGAAAAGGAGGCCCTATGTTGCAGCGAATGTCGCGACTTCTGCTGGACCGAAGGGGATTCTTAAGTGCGGCGAGCTGCCTGGCTACGGGGCTTGCTGCCGGTGCGACGCCCGGGCTTGCTGGCATTGGTGAAAAGGAGGGAAGGTTGAAGAAAGAAACAGATCCATCATCAGAGTCGCGCAAGTGAAGGTCGTTCCTCAAAAAGGCCAGATTGATTCGAATCATCGTTTGCTGATGGAAGTCCTTGCCGGGATTGCCAGGGAACCCAATGTGGATGTTGTGGTGACCCCAGAGGGTTTCCTGGATGGCTACGTCTCCACCGAGGAGTCGGTTTCGGGCAGTGACATGAAGAAATTCGCGATTGATCTTAAGACCTCATCTTACATTCATACCATCTCGCAGTGGGCTCGCGACAACCGCTGCTGGCTCATTGTCGGTTGCACGAGGGTGGAGAATGCCTGCGTCTACAACACGGCCGCGATTATCAACCGGCAGGGTACTCTTGCCGGCGTGTATGACAAACTGCACCTGCAGACGCATGACCACAAATACACACCCGGTAACCACTTGAACGTGTATGACTCGGATTTCGGACTTTTTGGAGTGATGATCTGTGCCGATAGGAGATGGCCCGAGACCGTCCGGACGCTGGCGCTCAAAGGAGCACAGGTTATCTTTAATCCAACGTATGGAATGCACAACGATCTGAACCTTGCCATGATGCGGACACGCGCCTATGAGAGCGAGCTGTTCATCGTGTTCACACATCCCAAGCAGGCCCTGATTACCAACCCGGAAGGCGAGGTTGTTCGCAACGACGAAGATCCCTCGCACCGTTACGCCGTGACCACGATCGACTTGTCGATGGTGCCAGCTCGCCGTACCTCACCTTCTGGCCATCTCAAGGACCTGCGCCGGGATGTCTATTCAGTCGAGAGCTCTGCTCCAAAGGATCGGTGAAAGATGGGCGAAGTCTTGGTGATGAACTGCCTGCGCTGTCAGAACGACAGGGGGTTCCGCCGTCCATTCAGACGTGGTTCTCACCACTCCGGTGCCGTTGCATCTTGACAGATGCCTTGCGCGGCAGACGGAGACAGATATCAGTAATCAGAGGCCCGGAGTTCGAGAGAATCGGGATCGAGTGGGTTGAAAGCTGATGATTCGTAGGGAGGCATGATCGATGGCAAAAACCTTTTTGATTATTGCGCTGTTTGCAGCCTTTGTGTCCCGGACTGAGCCGGTTCGGCTGAAGGTCGCCGCCGTGCAGTTTCGCTCCTCCTTCAATGTCCCGGACAATCTGAAACGAATCAACGCCATACTCGAACAGTTGGCGGACCAGGGTGTCGGCGTCGCAGCTTTTCCGGAATGCGCGTTGACGGGATATCACACCGGAGAGGTGATGGAACCATCGGGTCAAGCAGTGCTCGACGCGGAAGAAGAGATCCGCCTGACTTGTCAAAAGAAGAAAATCGGTGCAGTGGTTGGCAGTATCTACAGAATCGACGGTCGTACCTACGACGCCGCAGTGGTTTTCAACTCGCGAGGGGAGCTCGTCGAGCGCTACGGAAAAGTGATGCTTGCAGGCGAAAAATGGGCGGTTCCCGGAAATCACATTGCTCTCTTCGAACTGGAAGGAATTCTCTCCACGGTGATCATCTGCCACGACGAGCGCTATCCCGAGTTGGTGCGGCTGCCGGCAATGGCAGGGGCTCAAGTCGTCTATTACATCAGCCACGAAGCGGGCATGGAGAAAGAGAGGAAACTGGCAGGGTATCGCGCTCAGATGATGGCGCGGGCCGTGGAGAACGATGTGTTCGTGGTTGCCGCCAACGCTCCCGGCAACATTCAGGACAATAGCGGGTCGCACGGACAGAGCCGTGTCATCGCAAACGATGGGAACATTCTTCAGGAAGGCTCGTTCTATGGCGACGACGTTCTGGTGGAGACCCTCGTCATCAAACCTCGTGAGTCCGAGTGGCTGGCGAAGGGGCTGAAAGGGCTGCTGGCGGATTGGTGGGCTGAGGGTGTTGAGTTCATGAAGCGGAATCAGCATAGGAAGCTTCAGTGATGCATCTTGCCGAAGGGTTTGCTGCTGTCTGGCACTCGATGGTTCGGTCGGGGGAATTGAGAGTGAACGCCGCGACGCCAGCGCATGCGTCGCTCTCCGAAGTTGTTGGTGCAGCCCGCTGAGCGGAAGTTGCCGTGGCAACGGATTCGTGACTCGCAGAAACAGATGCCTGAACTGAGTGTTCCCAGAATCGCTATTCCACATGGCCAAGGCCGCTATCGTGATTACCCAGCATACGAAAAACAATCCGTTCGGAGTAACAGAAGCCGATGCCGAAAGTATCGATGAGGTAGTGTAGTGACATGGCGGCACAAACACAGCACAGCGGGATTGTGGTACCGATGATCACGCCTTTTACTCACCAAGGTGAGTTGGATGAATCCTCGGTCTGTCGAGTGATCGATTTTCTGATCGGCGGCGGCGTTCACGGTATTTTCGTGGGAGGCACAACGGGTGAGGCGGCTTCCATGTCTCCGTCGATGCGCCACCGGCTCGTCCGGCTGGCCGTATCGCATATCGATCACAGGGTGAGAGTGTATTCCGGTATCGGCGATAACTGTGTGGCTCAGTCCATTGCGGCTGCTCGCGAAAGCTTCCGTTTGGGAGTCGACGCGGTGGTCGCTCACCCTCCTTCCTACTATGCGTTGAGTCCTGAAGAGTTGTTTGATTACTACTCAATACTGGGGCGAGAGATTCAGGGGGACATGCTGATCTACAACATTCCGATGACAACTCATATCTCCATTCCTGTCGACATCGTCGAGAGGCTGAGTGATCACCCTCGAATCGTAGGGATGAAGGACTCTGAGAACAACATCGAGAGACTGACCGAAGTCACCCGTCGACTGAAGGGGCGAGACAACTTCGCACTGCTCATGGGTGCATCTGTGCTGTCCGCGAAAGCCTTCATGCTGGGAATGGTGGGGGCCGTTCCGGGATCGGCTAATCTGATTCCCGACTGCTGGCGTGATCTGTATCATTCGGCTCTAAACCGTGACGGCAGCCGCGCGGAACAAATCCAGTCTCAGGCGAATCAAGCCGCAGTTTTGTTTCAGCAGGGGCGTACCTTGGGTCAATCACTGGCGGCCATCAAAGCAGCAATGCATGTAAAAGGATTGTGCGAGCCTGCCGTTCTCCCGCCGCTCCGAACCCTGACCGGCCAGCAGATTGAAAAGATCCGACAGGAAATGGGATTGTTGGGACTTTTTTAGGCGCATTGCTTGATGACAGGAGAGCGACATTTGGGAACTGCTCGAGTGCTCCCCGATTCGGGCGGCCGGGACGAGCCCGAAGCCGTGTTTATCCTGGAGGTCGCATGAGTGATTCGACGTTTACTCTGCCCGAAAACGAAGAAGAGCGCCTTGCAGCCAAAGCACCTGCCTACCGGGAAAGGGGGCCGAAAGCGGACCGGCGTGGTTTCCTCGCGAAGATGGTTGCTGCTTCCGGAGTTCCACTAGCCTGGACGCTCGATAGTCGTGCGGACACGCCATCCCCATTCGATCCTGGCACGCCCTCTGGTCCGGAGGATGGGTCCTACTGGTCCAGAATCCGCACTCAGTTTGCCTTCGAACCGAATTTGATCTATTTCAACAATGCCAGCCTGGGCGTTCCACCTCGAAGCGCCATTGAGGCAGTGGCCGAAGGATACCGTCGACTGGCAGCCAACCCTGCGGTCGCAAAGCTGGAACTGGCGGACTATCTGGCAAGCACTCTTCGACCGGCCGTGGCCCGCCTGCTAGGAGCTGATGCGGGCGAAATCGCCTTGACGCGGGGCGCCAGCGAGAGTCTCTATCTGATCGCCAACGGGTTCAATCTGGCACCCGGTGATGAAGTGTTGATGACGTCTCAAGAGCATCCGGCGGGGCTGAGCCCGTGGCAGATCCGGGCGGAGCGGGCCGGCGTGGTGGTCCGGCAGGTGCCCATACCCAGTCCTTTCGAGGATGCAGACGAAGTTGTCAACCGGATGGAGAAGGCATTCACGGAAAGAACCAAAGTTCTGCTCCTCTGCCATGTCACTCGTGGCGGACTCCGGTATCCGGTGAAACGGCTTTGTGAGCTGGCGCGCTGGCGCGGCGTTTTCTCAGCCGTGGATGGGGCTCAGGCGGTGGGAGTGATCCCTGTCGATGTACATGCTCTGGGTTGCGATCTGTATGCCAGCAGTCTGCACAAGTGGTCATTGGCTCCTGCCGGCAACGGAGTGCTCTATGTGCGGAGAGAAACTCAGGGTCGATTTCGCTCGTTGTTCAATAACGTTGGCGCGGATGCCGCTCGCTATGAACCCATCGGAACATCTCCATTGCCGTTGCGCCTGGCGGCCGGCTCCGCTCTGAAGTTCATCGCACAAATCGGCGTTCCCAGCATTGAAGCGCGCGCCCGAATGCTGTCGGACAACCTTGCGAGCAAGCTTACGAAGGTGCCGCGGCTGAAGGTGATCAGCCCAAGCTCATGGGAGACGCGTTCACCGGCTATCACTCTTCTTGAGATTGAGGGTTTGAATGCCGTGGAGGCACAAGCTGAGATTCAGAAGAAGTATCGCATCACAGTGGATGAGCATACGCGCGATGGGCACAACGCCCTGCGGGTCTCGACGCATTTTTATAATACTCGCCACGAAATCGATCAGCTGATCATGGCCTTGCATCAGATAGTGGGTTCTGGTCAATCCAAACGGAGCGCTGTTGGTTAGACGCTTCGCTGTTTCGAGATCTACAATCCGCAAAGCGAAATCTGGAGAAATTGAGTTCTACGGGAGGGAATCAGTGATTCCGGCTGGAATCCAGGCTGGATTCCAGCCCCGGCTTTAGATCGGCCGGGGTGACGTTCTTTCGCGGGAATAACGAGGAAGATACCAGATTCCCGCGGTCGCTCTGGTGCAGTGGTCTTTAGACATGTGCCGAGAGCCTTCCGGTATTGCACCTTTGATCACATACATCTTGCGTGAGAGCTGTGCCGCTTCTCGCGGGAGTAGGGGCGTAGCGGGATTCGCGTGATAGCACGTCTGGTCTGGATTAGCCAGACGTTCGGAGTCTGGAAATTGTGGGTCGCCGCTACCCAAGACCGCCGCTTGGATGGGAATTGGGTCAATTTATCGAGAAGACTCCGCCAACGTCACGGCGGTTGTGGGCGGGAACAGCCACGTTCCCATCACTCACCCCACGCTTAGCGTTTGCGATCGAGATCTCGCACATCGACGGTTTGGTTCGCTGAGCGGATCGCAGGGTTGTTCGCCAGGATTTCCTTAACTTGGTTTTTCATTGCTAAAGCCTCGGATTTCCGCTTCATTTTCTCCAGCAACAAGACGTAGTTTCCCAGCGTCTGAGCGAGATCAGGGTGATTGGGTCCGAGGCGGTTCTCCATGATCACGACAGCCCTGCTGTAAAGCGCCTCCGCTTCGCCGTATCGATGCTGTTGGAAGTACAGTGTCGCCAAGTTTTGGAGGACGTTCGCCACCGCCGGGTGCTCCGATCCCAGCGTCTTCTCCCGTATGTTCAACGACCTCAGAAGTGAAGTTTCCGCCTCAGGATACTTTTTCTGGTTGCGGTACATGTTCCCCAGATTGTTGGCAATCGTTGCTGCATTGGGATGCATTTCACCCAGAGTTCTTTCCTGAATGGCCAAAGCTCGCTGGAATAGTGGCTCGGCCTCAGCGTAGCGCTGTTGCTCGTGAAACACGGAGGCCAGATTGTTCAGTGCCATGGCCAAGTCGGAGTGCTCTATACCCAGAGCCTTTTCCAGAGTAACGATCACCTGGCCATACAACGTTTCAGCCTCACGAAATCGGCCTAACAGGCGACAGACTTCCGCCAGGTTGTTCATGATGGTGGCCACCTCGGGATGCTGCAACCCTGAGGCCTTCTTTTTGATAGACAGCGCTCGTCGAAACAGGCGTTCAGCGTCTGCGTAGCGGCCCTCCTTCATGCGAAGGTTCGCCAGAATGCCGAGTGCCCGCCGGAGCAAGGGTTCAACTTCCGCGTATCGCCCCTGATCCATAAAGAGCAGTGCCAGGTTGTTCAAGCCGTTACTCAGATTCAAGAGTTCTGGTCCCTGGACCTTTTCCCAGATCTCGATTGACCGTTGATACAACGGTTCGGCCTCAGCCAACCGTCCCTGCTTGCGGTAAAGCCGGGCCCGATTGTTCAGAATCAACGCGACGTTAGAATGCTCAGCTCCCACCAGTCGTTCCCAGATCGTCTGAGCCTGCCGGTAGAACGATTCAGCCTCTGTGCTCCGGCCCTGATAAGCAGCCACGTCGGCTAGGTTATTTAAAGTGGTAGCAAGGGTAGAGTCCTTCTGCCCTGGGGCATTCTGGAGGATGGCGATGGCTCGGCGTTGCATTGTCTCAGCCTCGGCATAGCGGGCCTGGAGAAACAGTAGCTTTGCCAGGTGACTGAGACCATACGCCACCTCAGGATGTTGCGGCCCAAACGAGTTCTCCAGAATCGTCAAGGCTTGACGGTAGAGTGGCTCAGCCTCTGCATGACGGCCCTGAATTGCCTGAACGTCGGCCAGATTGTTCAGGCTGTTGGCTACTTCGGGACCATTGGGTGCGTCGGATTCCGATATTCTCAAGGCGCGCTTGGACAGGGCCACGACTTCGTCGTACTTCTCGTGGTCAAGGCAGAGCCGAGCCAGATTGTTCAAGGTACCGGCTAGCTCCATTCGCTCGGGAAGGTTTTCCCAAATGGCCAACGCCCGCCGGTAGAGCGGTTCGGCTTGACTGACCCGTCCTCTGGCGTGGTACAGACCAGCCAGCTTGTTTAGAGTTAGGGCCACACGACGATCAGATCCAAACCTTTCTGCTTCTGCCAGCACGGCTGAATAAACCTCTTCCGCCTCTGCGTAGCGCCCTTGCTCTCGAAGTTTTTGTCCATTGCCAAGATGGTCGTGCCATGAGGCCTCTTCCGCCAGGCTTGTTGTTCTGCCCGGGAAACAGAGGCAAAAAGCTGCTGCAAGCGTTCTTTTCGTCAACCACCCTCCCGTATGCCACCTTCCTCTTTCCTTTACTCTCACCATGTCCTCCTCTTCACAAATTTCAATGATCGAGGCGACTTTGGATAAAGGGCGGCAATAGCTCAATGCAAACGACGTCAAATTTGGATGACATTCGTATGACAAGGTAAGTGATGGAAGAGGAAGGTCAAAACAACCAGCCTGCCTGGCGGCACTTGTCGAACTTTGGCCTTGGCGAACTTTGGCCACGCTTTCATCATCTCAAACGAAGTGGTAAACTTTGGAACCAGCCCAGTTCTCTTCCTCTCAGCTCTCGCTCAACCGATGCGGCTTTTGAGAGTTCCTGATGGCAATCACGCGATCTTCCCATTTGATTCAGTTTGAGACCTTTGAAGTCGATCTTCGGTCGGGAGAACTACGCAAAAAGGGGGTCAAGGTCAGGTTGCCCGAGCAGTCGTTTCAGATACTGGCTATGTTGCTTAAGGGTCCCGGCGAGTTAGTCACGCGAGAGGATATCCAGAACCACCTGTGGCCGAACGATACCGTCGTCGAATTCGAACACAGTATCAATGCAGCCATTCGCAGGCTGCGGCTAGCGCTGAATGATTCTGCTGACAGTCCGAGATTCGTAGAAACCTTAGCCCGTCGGGGCTATCGGTTCATCGCGACGGTCGAAAATGCGCGAGGACCACTGCATCGAGCTGACGCACGCCCCGCGCCATCACCCGAGGAGGGGGTGCCCTCGGTGTCTCAGGCAGGTTTAGGGGAATTCGTGGGACAGACGGTCTCTCACTATCGGATCATGGAGAAGTTGGGAGCCGGCGGCATGGGTGTGGTTATAGAGCCGAAGACGTCAATCTCGGTCGTAAAGTGGCGCTGAAGTTTTTGCCTGAGGACCTGCTTCAGAATCGTCAGGCGCTGGAGCGTTTCCAGCGAGAAGCCCGCACGGCCTCTGTCCTGAATCACCCCAATATCTGCACAATTCACGAAGTGGGCGAGCATGCAGGCCAACCCTTCATTGCGATGGAGCTGCTGGAAGGTGAAACGCTCGACCGACGGATCGGAGGGAAGCCGCTAAGGACAGAAGTGCTGTTGGAATGGGCCATTGAGATTGCGGATGCGTTGCAGGCAGCCCACTCGGAAGGGATTATCCACCGGGATATCAAGCCGGCCAACATCATGATTACGAGACGCCGTCAGGCGAAGGTGTTGGACTTTGGCTTGGCGAAGTTGATCGGTGAACCCGCAGCGGCTCCAGGCACACCCCAGCAGACCTGTGCCGCCGCTGAAGATCCTGCGACACTTCAGACCAACACCGGCATGGCTATCGGCACGTGGGCCTACATGTCACCCGAGCAAGCTAGAGGCGAAGCTCTTGACGAACGGACAGACGTCTTCAGCTTTGGCACGGTACTCTACGAGATGGCCACCGGACAGCGGGCGTTTCAGGGCGATTCGAGGATGTCGATTCTGGCGGCAGTCCTGAACCAGGATCCGAAACCCGCCAGTGAAATTGCCCGAGCTCTTCCGCCTGATTTGGAAAAGATCATCAGCCGCTGTCTGCGGAAAGACCCAAGCCGGCGCTTTCAACACATGGTCGATTTGAAGGGGGCCCTGGAAGACCTCAAGGAGGAATCCGCCTCCGGGCAGCTCGGCCTCAAAGAAGGTGCCGATTCTTCTGGAAAGCCCAGGCGTGTTTCGCTGCTGCGGTGGGTGACCCTGTGCGTCGTAGGTGTTTCTTTGGCTGGGGTGGGATGGTTGTGGCTGGGCCGTTCGACCACAGTGCAACCGCGAGACTCGCTCATCGCCGTTCCTCTCACTAGCTATCCAGGCCGGGAACGACAGCCCTGCTTTTCACCCGACGGCAACCAGGTGGCCTTTTCCTGGAATGGAGAGAAGCAGGATAACTTCGATATCTATGTCAGACTCGTTGCAACTGGAGTCCAACGACGTCTCACCACAGCTCCGGAAGCAGACTCGAGTCCTGCCTGGTCGCCGGACGGCAACTTCATTGCGTTTGTCCGCGAAGTACCTGGAGTGAAAGCTGCGGTGTATCTGGTCTCCCCACTGGGAGGCCAAGAGAGGAAAGTAGCTGCAACCTGGTCCAATGACATACGCCCGACAGAGCATTGGACGAGGGGGCTGGCTTGGACTCCCGACGGGGAATCGCTGGTCGTGAGTGACAGCAATTCGGACAGCGAGCCCTTGGGGTTGTTCTTGCTCTCCGTGGAGTCGGGTGAGAAGCAAAGGCTGACCTCCCCGGGAGAGAAAGTGTTTATCGATAGCCAGCCGGCTTTTTCTTCGGATGGCCGCACTCTGGCGTTTATCCGCGAATCTTCCACCCTTGGCATCCTCAACATGTATCTACTTTCCCTTTCCGAGAATTTTCAGCCGATTGGGGAACCGAAACAGCTCACTTTTGACAGTCAAGTGACCCTCGGACCCGTCTGGACTGTGGAGGGGCGAGAGATTATTTTTTCTTCCGGACCCTTCCTCAGCCCAAACCTGTTCCGGATCGCAGCCTCCGGCTCGGGCAAGCGACAACGGCTGGCCGCTGTCGGAGAAGATGGCTCTGAAGCGGCAATCTCTCACCGTACGCAACGTCTGGTCTACACACGCGAGCTCCTTGACGTGAACATCTGGCGTCTTGAAGTCTCTGGATCTGATGGAAAAATCAGCTCGCCGATAAAGCTAATCTCCTCGACCCGCGTTGACAGAGATGCACAGCCCTCGCCCGACGGGAAGAAGATCGTTTTCAGTTCAAATCAAACGGGAAACTTTGAAATCTGGATTTGCGATAGCGACGGTTCTAATGCGCAGCCATTAACTTCACTAGTTGGTTTCTGCGGATATCCGCAGTGGTCACCAGATGGTGAGCGGATTACCTTTTCGTCACTCCTGAAGACACGGTGGGAGGTCTACGTCATCAGCGCCAACGGAGGCAAGCCAAAACGCCTAGGCAGTAGCCCAGCCAACGATGGCGGGAGCAGCTGTTCGCGGGATGGGAAGTGGATTTATTTCCAGTCCGACCGCAGCGGCGAACTTCAGGTCTGGAAAATCCCGGAGGGCGGAGGCGAACCGCGCCGGGTGACCACAAAGGGTGGGATCTTTCCCGTCGAATCTCCTGACGGCCGATGGGTTTATTACAGCCATGGGAACAACAGCCTTTGGAAAGTGCCCAGAGAGGGCGGGGAGGAGACCGTAGTGCTGGAATCCGTCGATGGGAACGCCTTTGGCGTCGTGAAAGAAGGAATCTATTTCATTCCGAAGCAGGATGCTGCCGGCCGTGATTCCATCCAATTCTTCAACTTCGCGACCAAAAGGATTAGTCCTATCTCTACGATCGAGAGCGCGATGTTTGCTAACCTCTCCGTCTCCCCCGATGGCCGATGGATCTTATACTCGCAGACGGATCAGTTGGGTAGCGATCTGATGCTGGTGGAGAACTTTCGGTAAGGAAAGCAGATCATCAAATTTTTGCACGCATGGTTGGCGTGATCAGCGGAAATTTTCACTCCGCTTGTGTCCCTTAGAGGCGACGACCTTCGCAATCGGTCAAGTTTTCGCAGCTAATCAGATACGCTGCCAAACGAGAAGTGAATTCAGCATGAATTGCTGTTTCATTCGTCGGTAGCCACTGTCCGTACGGTCTAAACCGGAAACCGACAGTCCCAGAGTGACTGTTAAGGACTGCTTTGTTACTGCTCAGCCCATTAGTCCTAATCAACGCCGTAGTCCAGTCTAGTGGCGATACTGTCGCCTGTTCGCGGTAGTATTCGCTATGCTCGACCGGGCGCACTTGAATGTCCGATTGCAGCAAGACGCCGGCGCTCCCTCGCTCAGCAGAGAATCTTGTTGACGACGTTTCCGTGCACGTCGGTCAAGCGGAAATGGCGGCCCTGAAACTTGAAGGTCAGCCGGGTGTGGTCTATTCCCAGGCAATGCAGAACAGTGGCATGCAGGTCGTGGACATCGACAGGGTCCTTCACGATGTTGTAGCTGAAGTCGTCCGTTTCACCGTAGTTCAGGCCGCCCTGAATGCCGCCACCGGCCATCCAGACAGAGAAACAACGGGGGTGATGATCGCGTCCGTAGTTGCTATCCGTCAGAGCTCCCTGTGAGTAAACGGTGCGTCCAAACTCGCCGCCCCAGATAACCAGTGTGTCTTGCAGCATTCCTCTTTGTTTCAAATCTTGAATGAGCGCTGCCGACGGCTGGTCCGTTTGAAGGCATTGCCCACGAATCTCTTTGGGTAGATTGCTATGCTGGTCCCATCCACGGTGGAACAGCTGGATGAAGCGCACACCGCGCTCAGCCAGTCGCCGCGCCAGAATGCAGTTGGCCGCAAAGGTCCCGGGCTTGCGGGAATCCGGGCCATACAGATCGAAGGTTGAGTCGGGCTCCTTAGAAAGGTCGGCCAGTTCAGGCACAGAGGATTGCATTCGAAACGCCATCTCGTATTGCGCAGTCCGCGTGGCAATCTCGGGGTCCTGGTACTGCTTGAGCTGCAGATCATTCAGCCTGGTGAGATCGTCCAGAAAGCGTCGCCGGGCTACGCTGGAGTAGCCGGGTGGGTCGGATAGATAAAGCACCGGATCAGACCCGGAACGAAACTTCACGCCCTGATATTTCGTCGGCAGAAAGCCGCTTCCCCATTGGCGGTCTGCCAAGGCTTGAGAGTTGCCTCCGCCCTGAGACACCATCACAACAAACGTTGGCAGGTCCTGAGTCTCGCTGCCCAGGCCGTAAGCAATCCAGGCGCCGATGCTCGGCCTTCCCGCCAACTGAAAACCGGTTTGGAAGAAGGTGACTGCCGGATCGTGGTTAATGGCTTCGGTGTGCATGGACCGAATGATGCAGAGCTCGTCGGCGACTTTCCCGGTGTAAGGCAGCAGTTCGCTCAGCCAGGCGCCGCATTGGCCGTGTTGAGCAAATCGAAAGATGGAAGAGGCGGTTGGAAACTTTGTCTGATAGGCCGTCATCCCCGTTAGGCGCTGGCCCTTACGCACGGATTCCGGCAGGTCGGCGCCGCGCAAGGCCTGGAGTTGGGGCTTGTAGTCAAACAGGTCCAGTTGAGAGGGTGCGCCGTGCTGGAAGAGATAAATGACTCGCTTTGCCTTGGGAGCAAAATGGGGCAGTCCTGGAAGCCCGGTGCTGGCTTGGGTTTCCTTGGCGAGAAGAGAGGCCAAGGCACTCACGCCCAGCCCTGCGCCGGACAGGCTGAAGAAGCTTCGGCGCGTCAAAAGTAGTTGGCGTTCTTGAATGAGGTCCATGAGTTTTCTAGGAATCAAGAATTCCTCTCCTATTTTAGTTGTCTATTACCGACTTCTTTTTGACACTCGCGTAGAACAAGAGGTAAGAGCAAACCGTCATGCACCTCATATGAATCTTCAGTCCCAACGGGGCTGCGATCTCCAGCCCAGGGTTGCCGCGTAGCGGCTACCCTGGGTCGGAGAGCATACGTGACCCAACAACCCCAACGGGGTTGCGTCTCGCCGCACGGGTCGCAACCCCGTTGGGGTTGGTATTTCAAGGGTCGGTTTACCCAGGGTAGGCGCTACGCGACTGCCGTCGCTGCGCGCCAACCCTGGGCTTTACTCCACAGCCCCGTTGGGACTGATATCAATTACGGGCGCAAAACTCTCCGTTTTCTTTGTCTCGCTTCAGACAGTGACCTACTGCTTCGTCACTGTTTCGTCCAGGTTGAGCAGCAAACTGGCGACTGCGGCATAGGCGGCCAGCTCGCTCGGGTTCAGTGCCGCGTCGGGTGACGACTCGCCCTGCGAGAGAAACGGGCTGACTTTGCCAGCGTTCTCGGCAAAGTAATCGAGATGGTACTGAAAATTGTCCCGCAGAAGTTGCACTTCTGCGGGAGTGGGCGTCCGCCCAGCCGTGAGTCGGAAGCCGTAGCGCAGGCGGGATGCGGTTTCAGTGCCACCTTCCTTCATCATCCGCTGGCCGACGAAGCGTGCGGCTTCCAGAAAAGTCACGTCGTTCATGAGATTCAGTGCCTGCAGAGGCGTGTTGGTGCGCGTCTCACGGACCACGCAGCTCTCTCTCATGGCGGAATCGAAGTTGGCCATCACGGGAGGCGCCACGGTGCGCTTCCAAAAGGTGTAGAGGCTGCGGCGGTAGAGATCTGTTCCTTTGCCCTGGTTATAGGACACGCCGTCCATTGTGAGGTCTTCCCACACACCAGCCGGTTGATAAGGCTTTACCGAAGGGCCGCCGCGTTGTTCGACCAGCAGGCCCGCGGCAAAAAGCGCCTGGTCACGCAGCATCTCCGCGGGCAAGCGAAATCGGGGGCCCCGTGCCAGCAAGCGATTCTCCGGGTCGCGCTGCAGAAGTTCGGGCGTCGCTTTTGAGGATTGCCGATACGTGGCGCTGGTGACGATGAGTTTCAAGATACCTTTCAGGTCCCAGCCTGAGCGCACCAATTCTGTGGCCAACCAGTCCAGCAGCTCCGGATGGGAAGGCCACTCACCTTGCAGTCCGAAATCTTCCGCGGTTTTGACCAGCCCCACGCCGAAAAGCATCTGCCAAAGGCGATTGATCGTAACCCGCGCCGTCAGGGGATTTTGAGGATCCACAAGCCATCGGGCGAAACCGAGCCGGTTGTTGGGAGTGCCTGCAGGTAACGGCGGTAATACCGCGGGAACGCCTGCCGCGACTTTTTCACCCGGGCTGTCATAGGCGCCCCGAATCAGCAGAAAGGTGTCCTTCGGCTCGGGCCGGTCGGCCATCACCATCACGGTCGGAAAGGAGCGTTCAAGCTTTTCGTGTTCCTGACGGAGCGAGGTGAGCTGGCGCCAGGCATCTCGGATTTCAGGCGGGGCCTTCTTCTCCAGGAAATGCCAGCGCAACTGGAGTTTTTCGATCTGGTCGCGCTGGGCTTCCGGCTTTTCGGCGATGCGGTTTAGGGGGGCGCCCTGGGCTAAAGCGGAAAGTTCTTCTGGCTTCAGGATACGGGCGTAAACACGAACGTCGTCAATCAGACCGCGAAAGCGTCGCTCCGGTCCCCAGCCGGAGCCGACGCGCAAGGGGTCTTTGAAAGCCCCGTCATTGCGGAAGGGCCGGTACAGTGTGTCAAGATGAACATTCACTTTGGCAGGCCGGCCATCGACGTAGACCTGCACACCTTCAGCCATGCGGGAGCCGCTGTAAGTCACGGAGACATGGCGCCAATGCCCGGCCGTCAAGACCTCTTCCGTCTCCAGTCGAATGGCATCGTTCGCCCAGTTGCTCGTCAGGTTTACATGCACCTTGCCCTGATTGAGATGGAGTCCGTAGCCCCGGCCTTTGGGATTGTCTACCATCCGCGTCACCACCGAGCCATCCGGAGTTGAATCCGAGTACACCCAGGCAGCCAGCGTGAACCGGTCTTCGATGTCGAAACCCGCAATCTCTCCGGCATCGAAGAAAGTTTTTCCATCGAAGGAGGCGGCGCGTCCAATTCGGCCTGCGACCAGCGGGAGAGTTCCGCCCTCGCTGAGCGTGCCGGCTTCAGACTCGAAGCGATATCCAGCCTCCAGATCAGATGTCGGCGCCCAGTAGAGCAGTTCTTCTTTGGCGAGTTGCGACTCCCAAACTATCTGGGCACGGTCGATCAACGTTTTTCGCTGTTGAAGGAAACCCTCAACGGTCCGCATACGCTCGTTCAACTGTTGCGAGGTCTTTAGCTGCTCGCGTGTGGGAGCGGGCACGAGGGGCGGAGAATTGCCGAACTTCATCGCCCGCCCCCGTTCCGGCACATTGTTGAAGCAGGCGAAGAGCTGGTAGAACTCTTTTTGAGAGAACGGGTCGTACTTGTGGTTGTGACAGCGTGCACAGCCGAGCGTTAACCCGAGGAACACGGTCGAAGTCGTCTCCACGCGGTCGACAACGTACTCGACGGCATACTCTTCGGGGATGATGCCGTCTTCGGTATTGGCGCGATGGTTGCGATTAAAGCCGGTCGCAATCTTCTGGTCAAGCGTGGCGTTCGGCAGCAGGTCGCCGGCAATCTGCTCCAGAGTGAACTGGTTGAAGGGCTGGTTCCGGTTGAAAGCTTCGATCACCCAATCGCGCCAGCGCCACATGAATCGTTCTCCGTCGAACTGGTAACCGTTCGTGTCTGCATAGCGCGCCGCATCCAGCCAGCGCGCGGCCATGCGCTCGCCATAGCGAGGTGAGGCCAGCAACCGGTCAACCACTCTTTTATAGGCGCTGCCGGATTTGTCTTTCAGAAAATCGTCGATTTCCGTCGGCGCCGGAGGAAGTCCCGTCAAGTCGAGGCTGACCCGCCGTAAGAGCGTTTCGCGGCTGGCTTCCGGAGCAGGAGAGAGGCCTTCCCGATCGAGCCGGTCGAGAATGAAATGATCGATTGGATTGCGCGGCCAGGAAGCGTTTTTGACGGCCGGAAGTGGATAACGTTTCGGTGGGATGAACGACCAGTGTAACTGCCACTTCGCCCCCTGGGCGATCCAGCTACGGAGCGTTTCGATCTCACGCTCGGTCAACTTCAGACCAGAGTAAGTGGGCGGCATCCGGGAGGCCTCGTCCGCTGCTGTGATACGGCGAACCAGCTGGCTGGATTCCAGATCTCCTGAAACGATGGCGCGCCTGTGGTCACCTAAGTCCGCCGTTGCCGCCGCTTCACTGTCCAAACGCAACGGGATTCCCTTGGTTGCGGCGTCACTCCCGTGGCAGCGAAAGCACTTGTCAGCCAGGATCGGCCGGATGTCACGGTTGAACTCAATCGTTCGGTCTGCGGCCAAAGCGGGCCAGCCAAGAACGAGAAGGGCCTCCAGCAATCCGGTCAATGCCCCAAGAGTTCTTGCAGCCAATCGCAGAGAATCTGTCATCCCGGCTCCCTTGAGGGTCCCCCCTGAAGCTGTGAAAGAATTCCCCCTTGGTCAAAGAGGGAGGCGGCGCAGCGACAGCGGTCGCGTAGCCGTCCGGGGGTTGTCTTGCCATCTTGGGGAAAGCCTCACCTCAGCGCATCGTATCTCGAATGGCGTCCCTCTTCCCGTGGCTTTCCGGTCTCGACAGACAACCCCCGCGCCCTTGGCGCTGCCCCCTTTTCTAAGGAGGAATTTCGCGCGATTGCAGGCTCGGGCAATTTTTGACAGCTCCCTGCTTCAAAAGGGAAATATTTTCATGGCACCTGGCACCGCAAGGCGGCATGAAAAACTCCCTTGAGAATGGACGCGCCACAGGTCGTCTAAAGCATTCCCGAAGCGCGTAACAGAGTCTCTTGAACTAGAAGTTCTTCGTTCAACGAAACCGAAAGAGGCTTGCGAGCACGAATTGCCAATGCCAATTCAGCAAAGTCATCGACGTAGCGCCGGTAAGCGGGAAGCGCGACCTGCTGGCTCTTGGACTGATACGGTCCGGTTGGCTTGGCTAGATCAATTTGCAGAACCGGTGCTTCAATGGGCCGGACTACGGCCGTACCGTTGCTGCCCAAAATCTCGAGCGACCGATGCGGCCCCGCGCCGGGCTGCAGGGTGGCACTCGTAATCACCCCCAGAGCACTCTCCCATTCCAGTGCGGCGACCGTGTTGTCCATCAGCGAATCGTCAAACGACCCATGGCGCTTCAACGTCGCGGTCACTTTGAGTGGGCGCCCCATCAAGCGGACCATCGGATCGACGAGGTGGGATCCGAGTTCAAACATCTGTCCTCCCTTGAACTGGCCCCATTCTGGACGACGATCGCTGCTGATCAAAGTGTTGATCATACCTCGCAACAGATAAACCTTGCCGAGCCAGCCTTGACGGGCGGCTTCCAGCGCTGCTTTCAGTCCAGGGTTGTAACGCCACATGTAGCCGACCTGTATCAGCAACTGCCTTTTTTCCGCTTCAGTCACCAAAGCCTTGAAGGTATTCAGCTCGTCCGAGGGTGGTTTTTCAACATGAACATGCTTCCCGGTCTGCAGGACCAGCCTGGCGTGGGCCGAGTGATTCTTTACTGACGACTCCACTGCCACAACGTCAATGGATTGATCACTCAAAATCTGATCTTGCGCGAGCAGCTTCACACCCGACCGCTGGTACTCTTCCCGCAACTGCAAGTCTTCCTCACACAAACCGATCAATTCGTAGAGAGGTGATTCCTGGACGACCTTCACTTTGTCTTTGGCGTGTGAGTGACTGCCGCCCAGAAAAGCGATTTTGACTCGGGCCTCTTGGGCGTGGCTCGGCGAAGAGGTCACAACTGCTGAGCCCAGCATCGAGTAGAGAAATGTTCTCCGATTCATGAATCCGATCTCCTTTCAGAATCTTATGGCTGGCCTCCAGGGAACGGCCAGGGGAGGCGGAAGTAAGCCCCACTTTATCTCCCCCTTATGCGCCTGAAGCTGTGAAAGAATTTCCCATTAGTCAATGGGGGAGGCGGCGCAGCGACAGGGGTCGCGTAGCTGCCCGGGGGTTGTCTTGCGAATTTTAGGAAAGCCTCACCTCAGCGCATCGTATCTCGAATGGCGTCACACTCTTCCCTCAACTCTCCGGTCTTGCCAGACAACCCCCGCTCTTGGCGCTGCCCCCCTTTTCTAAGAGGGAATTCCGCGCAACCGCAGGCCCCGGCAATTCTTTCGCAGCTCCCTTCGCAATGGGGGGACATCGGTCCTCCCCCCATCCATGCGACTGAACGGGCGTTCCACCCGGCTTTCTAAACATCCTTCAGGAATCACACCACCGACCCTAATCATACCCGCGCCAATTCTTCGTAGAGCGGCAGCAGATTGGCCTTCTGCTCTATGCCGATGCCTGGTGCATCCAAAATTCGGGCCTTTCCGCTCTCTATCGGAACAGCATCGGCAAAACCCCCAAACGGCTCGAACACTCCGGGATAGGATTCATTGCCCCCCAATCCGAGACCAGCGGCGATGTGCAGGGCCATCTGGTGGCCGCCGTGTGGAATGCAACGGCGGCCCGACCAGCCGTTCTCCTCCAGCATGTCGAGCGTCCTGAGATACTCCACCAGCCCGTAGCTCAGCGCCGGATCCATTTGGAGGAAGTCGTGCTCCTTTCGCATTCCGCCGTAGCGGATGAGATTGCGTGAGTCCTGCATGGAGAAGAGATTCTCTCCGGTGGCAATCGGCGTTAAGGAAACCTTGCACACTTCGGCATTGAGTGCATAGTCCAGTGGGTCTCCGGGCTCTTCGAACCACTTCAGTTTGTAGGGAGCTAAGGCTCCAGCGTAGCGAAGCGCCGTGGGCAGATCAAACCGGCCATTAGCATCCACTGCGAGTTGCTCACCGCGATCCACCAGCTTCAGGACCGCCTCAATACGTTGCAGATCCTCGTCCAGGCTGGCGCCCCCGATCTTGATCTTTACGGTGTCGTAGCCAAGATCCAGATAACGGCGGATCTCATCTTGCAACGCCGTGATGCCTTTTCCGGGGTAGTAGTAGCCTCCTGCAGCGTATACCTCCACTTCCCGGTCAGCCACACCGCCACGATAACGATCGGCCAGCCAGCGATACAGTGGCTTGTTGTCCAGCTTGGCCACTAGGTCCCACAACGCCATGTCCACAGTGCCAACGGCAACCGAACGCTCCCCGTGTCCGCCCGGCTTCTCGTTGGTCATCATGATCTGCCATGCCTTGAAGGGATCAAAGTTTTGACCATCATCCGTCAGTAAGTGGCCTGGAGCGGATTTCATCAGTCGCGGAATGACGCGATCCTCCAAAATGCCGCTTTGGGCGTAACGGCCATTCGAATTAAAGCCATATCCAACTACCCGCCGGCCGTCGCGCTCCACATCGGTAAGGACGGCCACAGCGGACAAGGTCATCTCCGAAAAGCTGATGAATGCATTGCTTATGGCGGAACTGATCGATACTGTCCGGTGCCGGATGGCAGTGATTCTCATTGATTAAACATCTTTCGCGAGGATGGAGATTCTTGTCGTGCTGTCGTCGACCCGGTGCGTGAGCAGGGGATAGCAGACCAGCGAATTCCTCCGGTTTACTCTCTTGAATAGTTCCAAACTCCAGCCTCGCCAACCAGGTTGCCATCCTTGAACTCAAACTGTGCTGTTAGTTTGCCGCTATTGTCCCAGTGCTTGGCCACGCCTTCACAACGGCCATCACGCCACGCAGATTCGTGTTTCTTCTGACCATTGGACCAAAACTGCGTCCAAAGGCTGGTGCCGTTGTCCTGATGTTCCCAGATCCACACCTTTCTACCGTCGCGATCCGAGAGAGTCTCGATTCCCACTTTCCTTCCATTGTCGAAATACACTTCCCATTGCTTGCGGCCGTCGTCGTAAAAGGAGGTTTGCTCACCGTGAAGCAGGTAGCGGCCATCCGGATACTTCCGTCCACTCCACCTGGCCTTGGGCGCGCCTCCTGCATACTTGTCCTCAGAAACCAGCACGCCCGCAGAACCATTGCCGGAGGCCGTTAATGAGCCGATGGCGTCGGTATCGTGCTTCTCGAGAATCCAGGCCTCATTCATTTCGAAGTGTAAAGCTGGATGATTCATCGTGGTAATGAGGTGGACCACGCCGTTGGGAGCCTGCTTCGCCACGGAATAGCCCAAGGTCCCGGCGTCATGTTTAGGAGCCCCCCATGGCTCCTTCAGTCCGGGCAAGACCTTGGTTTCGTGAGGCAGTGTGCCGGGAAGTGTCTTGACAGTCCAAGTCTGGCCTTCATCTTCAGACAGAGCCACGTACGAGCCGCGTTCGGTGATTCCTTTGGGCTGTTTTCCGTTAAATTGCTGATAGTCCCCGGCAAAAAAAAGCCAGCCGGATGCCAACCGGATCAGAGTCGGCCGCTGATTCCCACCCAGCGCAGCAAATGGAGTCTTGCTGATCTTCCATGTCTTGCCCCAGTCCTTGGAAATGGACTTCGGCATATAGCCATCAATGTCGGTGTTCTTCCCGCCCATACCCAAGATCCTGCCATCCTTTAATAGTGCAAACGTCGTGTGGCGTCCACCGGTTCTGCCGCCCGTGTCAAACCAGGTTTCGCCGTTGTCGCGGCTAGCCCAGAGCAGGGAAGCCCCGCCAATGCCATCGCTGGGGATGTACATCGTTCCATCCGGTCCGCGGAATGCGCTGTTGATCGGTTGGGGATAGAACCCACGAATGTCTCCTACGAGAACCGGAAACCGAATGTCGCTCCAGGCAGCTCCATTGTCGGTAGACGCGGACATTCGAAACGGAACGCCCGTTAAGCCGACGCCGCCTGTGAAAAGGCGCAGCATTCCACCATCGTTCCACAGTAGTGCTGTCTGATCGTTGACGTCCGGGAAATCAAAAAATGGCTCTGGCATGTCCCATTGTTCGCTGCCAAATCTCAAACGGGTCGCAACGAAAGTCACGTTGGGCCAGTACTCGGCAAAGGAGGTCAAAGCAGAAAAAAAGACCGCCAGCAAATCACCATTAGGCAAGACTTCGAGGCCGGGACTGTGGTTATGCGCCATTATGGCTGGAGACAAACCAGAAGCCTCGACCGCGGCAGCAGTCACATTTTCAGGAGGGATCGGAAGCAGGCTGCGCTTCTTGAAATAAGGCAGGCTCGCGACTGGGCCGAGTTCCACATACGCAGCATTTTGCCTGACGGCTTGCTGAAGGAAGGGTGCGTCGACCAAAAGTGGCTCTGTCGCGGGAAGCGGCGCCTCCACCAGCCGGAAGCCTATCAAGTGCTGCCCCTGATAGGCGGGCGCCACACCAGCCCGGTTGGCCGAACGAGCATAGTAGGGATTGGGATTCCCATACTTCATTGAGCGATTGCCGATGGCCCCCTGAATGGCCCCGCCACGCACTACCCGCGCGACTCCGGAGGCCCGGCCAACCGGATCGGTTTGATCCTCATCCGGGTACAAGCCATGCCAGTCCCAACACCACTCCAGCACACCAGTGTGCAGGTTCTTCAGTCCCCAGGCATTCGCCGTGCCATGCGGCGGCGGCACATCCCCCGAAGAAAAAAGACTCGAAGTGCCTGCTCTGCAGGCATACTCCCATTCCGCCTCCGTTGGCAGCCGATAAGTTCTGCCTTCCTTCTGACTCAGCCACTGGGCGAAGGCCACGGCATCGAACCAGCTCACACCTTGCAAGAAGGGACTGAACTTGCCAGTGTCCTGCGTATCCGGGCGAAATTGACCGTACTGCTCCACGGTGACTTCAGTTTCGGACATATAGAAGGGCTGAGAGATCGTAACGCGGCGAACCGGCCGCTCGTCGTAGTCACCCGAGGACATCAGGCTGGGCACACCCAACTTCTCCGCAGCAACCCGCTGGTCGTTTCCCATTCGAAACGTACCAGGCTGAATTCGAAGCATCTTCTGTCCCAGCGAGTTCACATGCTCTGAGGGAGACGATTCCCTGGCGATTTGGCTGCGACCTATGGAAATGGCGAATGCGACAACCAGGAGAAGGATCACGAACTGACGCATTCGATTGGGAAGTGTCCGCATACGAATACGGTCTTACGGTTTGGATGCTGGACGTCCTTCAATTTTGCTGCTTGCGGATTTCACAACGACCGGAAGCTGCGAGTTTTCGAAGTCGATGGCTCTAGTTGCTCACTTGTTGTCAACGCGGCACGCTGGAGAAATTTGCTTGAATGGCCTCCGACGCCTGACGTGCGACATCGACAACTGCTTGTATTGTTTCATGCTCGCGTTCCTTGGACATCCTAATCAAAGGTATGGAAACACTGATCGCAGCCACGGAGCGCTGTCTTTCGTCAAAGATCGGAGCGCCGAAGCACACGCCGCCCATCACCGACTCTTCCCGGTCCGTGGCATATCCTCTCTTACCGACCTCTTCCAAATCCGCCAGTACCGCAGCACGATCGATCACTGTTTTCTCGGTTCTCCGAAACAAACCGCTGATACGTATCAGGCGCTCCACCAATTCCTTGGGTTGAAAAGCGACGATAGCTTTTCCCAACGAGCTGCAATGGGGGGGCAATACCCGTCCCAACGTGTTCGTGATGCGAATATCATGTAACGTCTCGATGGTATCGATAAGTTGGATCCGATCTTCAAAGAGAAAAGCCAGGCTCGATGTTTCATTGAGGCTGCTGTTCAGTGCTTTTAGAAACGGCCGGGTCAAATCCCGAACCCGTTTGGCACGTTCTTGAATCAGGCCCACCGCGAGCCTTGGAGACAGCCCGTAGGCCCCGTCCGCAGTGCGCAGCAGGTATCCGCGGGATTCCAGAGTGGAAAGAATCCGAAACAGTGAGGATTCCGGCAGGCCGCCCTGTCTGCTGATGTCGGTCAGGCTTAGGCTGGTTTCGCTGTCATGAAAGCATTCCAAAACATCGAGTGCCCGTCCGATGGCCTTGGAGTAATACTCACCGTTCGCAGGAAGCATGGGTGTTCTGATTGTGACTTTCGGCTTCCTCCTGCGACTCTTGATCGTGGGTTTTGGCATTGCCCTCTCCCTGTTCATCACCTGTTGCGTCCTCGCTTGGCCAGCGTCACTTCCGAACCTTGTACCGCTGGGTTAAGGTAGTCCAACTCCTTGCAGCAGACCTAAAATGCCAGAGATTCGCAGGACACTGCTTCCGGACCCTGCCACGCAGTGACAAGTCACCCACGAACAAACAAGCATTTGTAGAACTGAAGGGATATTTCCAGATGCGGGGCAAACAACAGCACTAGCGACACTGTGTAAACGTGTCGCTTGGCCTTCCCGCGTTGCCCTTTCGATAGGCATCAAAACGCAGCAAGAGATGCACGTCATGGTGGTAATCATGAAAATTGAAGCACTTCGGTCCGACGCTTCAATGATCTGATCAGGAATCCAACTGTTGGAAACATGGAGCCGTTCACTCGTCGCTCCTGGACAATTTCGGAAAGGTGCCACATCGGTTCTGATGACCTCCAGCGCTGCCGCATTGCAGAACGTTCAATTCTTAACGCCCCGCAATTCCGCCATCGTTTCCTGGGCCTTGGCGAGCAGCAGGGTCAACTCGCTGCCGCAGCCGACAAATCGCATGCCGCGGTCGACCCAGGCCTTAGCCAATGTCGCATTCCGCACCTGAATTCCAGGAGCCACGCGGTACCGGTTGCACACTTTGATGAACGCGCAAACCGTGTCCACCAGCTTTGGGTGTTCGAACTCGCCTGGCACGCCAAGCGAGATCGACAGATCGGATGGGCCAATCAGAGCCACGTCGACACCCGGGACCGCGAGCAACTCCTCCGCCCGTTCCAGCGCCTTGACACTTTCAAACTGCACTATTGCCAGAGTCGTCCCATTCGCGTCGGCGATCGTCTCGGCAAAGCTCTGCGCCCGGTAGTCGAGCATCGGGGGGCCAAGACCAAATCCACGCTTGCCCGCAGGAGGAAATTTCATCCAGCTCAAAGCTTCGTGCAGCAGCTCCGGTTCCTCCACTCGAGGCAGAATAATGCCCTGGGCACCGACGTCCAGCGCGCGCGTGGCCAGAGAGTAACTGAGTTCGCCAACGCGGACCAATGGCGTAATGCCGGCCAGACGCGCAACCCGAACGACATCCTGGATCGTCTCCAGATCGAAGCCGCCATGCTCGCAATCAATAAAGACAAAATCGAATCCAGCGGCTGCGAGCAGCCTGGGAATCTCTGGCGAGCGAAACTGCTGGAAGATGCAGCCAAAGACCGTCTGGCCGTCGCGCAATCGGCTCTGGGTATGATTTGTCGGCATCGCCTCTCCATTGCGACGGAATCGGACCGAGAATAGTTTGTGAATTCAGGAAAGTAAAGTCAAAAAACGAAAATAAATGTTTGACATTTTTTTGGGTGGAGAATAATTTTGTCTCGCTTAATTTCAGCCTAGACCTTAAACAAGCGGGTTCGGAGCTCACGAGAGATCTGTCCATGGGATGGCACATGGAGGTGAGCCTGATTTGCCGGTCCCGGTGACTGCAGTCCGAAATGGAGACAGTGCTCCCTTCT
>Ga0187892_10000318_pt1 | contig 127777 bp, 118 predicted proteins | sample MA1701073metaG_FD_139345 | JGI IMG/M metagenome (GOLD analysis project Ga0187892, IMG submission 139345) | Bio-ooze microbial communities from a basaltic lava cave in the Kipuka Kanohina Cave System on the Island of Hawaii, USA - MA170107-3 metaG ... | reverse complement strand
GTACGTCTTGAAGTCGCACCACGTCGGCGCGATGCTCATGTCGCGTTCCTCCGGGTTACCTCACATCGCGGGTCAAGGGACGCACAGACGCCCCGGGTGCTTGCGACACTCGGGGCGTCGCCCCGTAAGGAGCCGAGTTTATCGCGTCACGGACTGCAGGACTGCGTGAGTGGGAACGGTCAGCTCACTGCAACGGAACGTGCGCGGTTACACTCCGGACTGCAACCGGCCGCACTTTCGCGCACTCGCTCCGAGAGGCGATCGATGAGGTAAGCCCCTGAAACCGCAGGCGACTGAGCGATTCGCCGGGCGAACTTCTAATCCGAGGGTCGCAGGTTCGACTCCGGCCAGGCGCACCAATGCACTCTCAGCAAGCGAGAGCGTGAGGGCTGCGGCAAGCGCGAGGACCGGCTGGGGCGATCCAGCTTGGCATCGTACGGGCCGTTCAGCAGATGGAGGCCGCCTGGACCCGAGGTGGCCAGGCAGACGCCGAGCTTCCCCGTGTACTTCGCGGAGGCGCACGCCATGAAGGCGGCAGCCTCCTCGTGGCGCACCTGGACGAACTGGATCGTCTCTCTCCGCGTGCGAAGGGCCTCCATGATGCCGTTGATGCCATCGCCGGGCACGCCGAAGATCACCTCGACGCCCAAGTCGTAGAGGGTCTCGATCAGTATGTCAGCCGCGGTGTCGGCCATCAGGCGACCTCCTGTCCTCGGCGAGCGCCCTCGAGCTTGGGAGGACCTCGCGCTCGTAGAAACGGCAGAACCGGGATTTTCGATATGGACCGATCCCCACCCCGGTGAGGGCGTCCACCGAGCAGACCATTCCGTGGGCCCGCTCGCCAACACGTCCCAACGCATCAACGGCAGTCATCCTGGCGATCCCTGTCGCCTGTGCCGCCGCCCTTCCTTCCGAGTGTGCATCACTCCGAGGCGTGTCGTTCAAAGGCACCGCGAGCCGCGGCCCCCTGTCGCTGCTCATTTCTTCCGCTCCCTGTACAAGATTCCAGATCAGGTCGGATGCCACGCGAGTCGCTCGATGCGCCCGAGAATCCGCCGAGACAGGCGCTGCGTCAAGTGGCCCTCGGCAAGCTGGAGGATGAAGCAGGTCGGCAAAGTCAGCTCCAGGTCGGCGGTGAGATCGACAGAGGAAAGCGATCACATGTGCAAATACGTATATAGACTGCGGACGTGGCCGTCCTCTTTCTTGATCCCGACGATCGCTTTAATGGGTGTATGTCTGGAGAGCTCGGCATGAGAGGGGCGGACAGAGGTAGGCGAGGTGAGGTTCTCTCAGTGGTCTCTGGGAGGCGAGAGAAGAGGAATCGAAAGTTCCTCCGACGACGCCCGCCTCGGCCACCTGTTCCCCTCCCAGACCGAGCGAGCTCCCTGCGAAAAATAGGTGGCCAAGGGGGGGATGGGCGCCGGTAGCCTTTACCCCTACTTCTCTCTGGCGTTGGCCTAGTCAGAGAGTGATAGGCGGCGCGCACGGCAGCATCAGGATCGCGAGTATCCGATACATCCCCAGTTTTGACAGGTCGGCTGGTTGACCCGGTCGGCCCGTCGGCGCTACGCTCCTTGCCGGAAGGCGACAGCATGCACTGCCTCCGGTGCCAGCACGAGAACCCAGCCCGGGCGAAGTTCTGCGAGGAGTGCGCGGCGCCCCTCGCGGGCTACGTCTGCGCCTCGTGTGGCGCCGCTTTGTCGCCGACCGCGAAGTTCTGCCCCGAGTGCGCGCACTCCGCCGGCCAGGTTCCGACGGCGGCCTCACCGGTCACCGCGGAACGCCGGCCGGCGACTGCCCCCGAGGCCGAGCGCCGGCAACTCACCGTCATGTTCTGCGACCTCGTGGGCTCGACGGCGCTGTCCGCCCGGCTCGACCCCGAGGACCTCCGTGACGTCGTTCGCGCCTATCAGGCCGCCTGCGCGGAGGTGATCGCCCGCTTCGACGGGCATATCGCCCAGTACCTCGGGGACGGTCTGCTCGTCTACTTTGGCTATCCTCAGGCGCACGAGGACGACGCGGCGCGCGCCGTCCGGGCCGGCCTCGGGATCGTCGAAGCTCTGGCCCGCCTGAGCGCCGGCGCGGACCGGTTGGCCGTCCGGGTCGGCATTCACACCGGGCCGGTCGTGGTCGGCCAGGTCGGCGGCGGCGGCCGGCACGAGCAGCTCGCCCTGGGCGAAACGCCCAACCTGGCCGCGCGGCTGCAAGCGCTGGCCGAGCCCAACACCGTGCTGATCGGCGAACGCACCCACCTGCTCGCCGGCGCGGTCTTCGCCTACGACGATCTCGGGCCCCACGCCCTCAAGGGGGTGTCAGAGCCGATGCGGCTGTTCCGGGTGCGGCACGAGCGCACGGCGGAGAGCCGGTTCGAGGCGACCCATCGGGCAACGTTGACGCCCTTGGCTGGATCAGCTGATCCGCCGAGTCGCCGGCGTGCGGGCGCTGGTGCTCATCACCTTTCGGCCCGAGTTCATACCGAGCTGGGGTAGCCACGCCCACGTCACCGCCCATGGGCTAGACCGCCTGAGCAAGTGCGAGGCGGCCACCATGGTCGAACGGGTGGCCGGCGGCAAAGCGTTGCCGGAGGCGATCCAGAGCCAGGTCGTCAGTAAGGCGGACGGGGTGCCCCTGTTCATCGAGGAGCTGAGACGCGGCCGGAGGTCGTGGCTCATCACTACACCGAGGCTGGGCTCAGCCAGCTTGCCGTCGACTACTGGGAGCGGGCAGGGCAGCGAGCCGTTGCGCGGTCGGCCAACGCCGAGGCGCTGGCCCACTTCAACAAGGCGCTCGACGTGCTCGCAACGCTCCCCGACACGCCGGAGCGTGCCCAGCGGGAGCTGGGTTTGCAGGTCGCAATCACCTTTGCGATTCCGGCGGTGAAGGGGTGGGGGGCGCCAGAATGCAAGCAGGCCTTCAGCCGGGCTGGCGTCCTCTCCCAGGCCGCTCCTGACAGTCCCAATCGCTTCGGGGGTCTCTGGGGATTGTGGGCTTTTCACGCAATGAGCAACGAGTTTCAGACCTCCCTCCACTTCGCTGAAGAGTGTCGTGCGCAGGCTCAGCGGGTCGGAGACGCCGGGCAGCTCGTCGAAGCCTATCTCCTTCTTGGTGTGAGCCTGTTCTGGTTGGGAGAGCTCGCCGCTGCCCGAACTCAACTGGAGAACTGTAGCGCCACCTACGATCCTGAGCATCACCGTGATCATGCGTTCGTCTACGGCACAGACCCGAAAGCGGGCGGCGTCGCGCTGTACTTGCCGGCGACGCTCTGTCTACTTGGCTATCCCGAGCAAGGGCTCACTCGAAGCCGGGAGCTCTTGGGCCTTGCCCGAACCCCCGCTCATCCTCACACCTTGGCGTTTGCTCTGTACGGAACAGCTTGGGGCCATGTCTGGCGCCAGGAATGGCGAGAGGCGCAGGGTGCCGCGGAGGAATTGATTGCCCTGTCAGCCGAGCAGGGATTTGCGTTCTTGGAGTCGGCGGGCCGTTGCGTCGCGGCACGCGCGATGGTTCATCAGGGCGGAGGCGCGGCCGGCGCTGCCCTGTTGCGGCGGGGCTTGGCCGAACTCAAGGCCACGGGGATGGGGAACTTTTACACCTCCTGCCTCCCCTGGGCCGCCGAAGCGGCGGGGATCCTGGAACAGGCCCGCGAGGGTATGAACGAGCTAGACGACGCGCTCCATCTGCTCGAGCAGACCGATCAGCGGTACGCCGAAGCCGAGCTGTACTGGATAAGGGGAACCCTGCTCGAGCAGCTGGCGTCCGCCAATGAGCACGAGGCCGAGGCCTGCTACCTGAAGGCGATCGAAGTGGCCCGCCGCCAGCAGACGAAGCTCCTCGAGTTGCGCGCGGCCATGAGCTTGAGCCGCCTGTGGCAACGGCACGCCAAGCACGCTGAAGCCCGTGGACTGTTGGAGCCCGTTTACGGCTGGTTCACCGAAGGCTTCGACACGCCAGACCTGAAGGACGCCAAGGCGCTGCTCGACGAGCTGGCGTGATGGCCCAGCGGCACCTCCTCGATCCAGAAACACATCGCCCCTCTCGACACGAAGCTCCTTGAGGGCACCCGGCCGTCCTGAGGACATCCGGCGCGAGCGCGCACCCTTACCAACGCGGAGGACAGGCATGGAACGGCGTCAGTTCGGCCCCACGAAGCGCTCGGTCTCGGTGATCGGTCAAGGGACCTGGTATGACGAGCGCGCCGACCGCGCGGCCGCGATCGCCGCGTTGCGGCGGGGCCTCGATCTTGGGATGAGCCATATCGATACCGCGGAGATGTACGGATCGGGCACCGTGGAGGAGCTGGTCGCCGAGGCGATCGTCGGGCGGCGTGACGAGGTGTTCTTGGTCTCCAAGGTCCTTCCCGAGAATGCCTCTCGGAGCGGGACGATGGCGGCCTGCGAGCGGTCGCTCACTCGCCTCCAGACCGACCGACTGGACTGCTACCTCTTGCACTGGCGCGGCCGGCACCCCCTGAAGGACACCTTCGCGGCGTGCGAGCAGCTTCAGGGCGAGGGGAAGATCCTGTCCTGGGGCGTCAGCAACTTCGATGTGCCCGACCTCGAGGCGGCCTGGAAGATTGCCGGCGAGGGTCGTCTCGTCTGCAATCAGGTCCTCTACCATTTGCACGAGCGCGCGATCGAGCACGCCGTGCTCCCGTGGTGTGAGAACCACGGCGTCGCCGTGGTGGCCTACAGCCCGTTCGGTCGGGGCCGCTTTCCGGGCCCGCACACGAAGGGAGGCCGCGTGCTGCAGCACATTGCCGCCGCGCACGATACGACCGCTCGCCAGGTCGCGCTCCGCTTCCTGGTGCGGCGCCCGTCGCTCTTCGCGATTCCCGGGGCCACTAGCCCCGAGCATGCCGCCGACAACGCGGAGGCCGGAGATCTCCGACTGACCGAAGCCGAGCTCGCCCAGATCGACGAGGCGTTCCCGCGCGGCCCACGTCCCCACGCGCTTCCCACGATGTAGACGCAGGACCGATTCGATCATGCGTCGGGTCGGCGGTTCACGCGGACCGACACGGAGGTTCGAGCCATGGCGACCATGACGACAATGATACCGAGGCGACCTCGACCGCGCCGAGGCCCACGTCACGAAACGGGTGCTGACCGTGCGATTCCCGAAGGGGCCGCGCGGCCGGGGACCCGACCGCCTCCGAGGAAGACATGGTCGCGCCGCCGTGCCTGCACCCCCGGCCGGGCGCGCGCGGGAGGACGCCATGGGGCCTACGCGGACGCGTCCAGCTGTAGAATGTGTTCCGGCGCCTTGGGGAGGGCGCGGCGGCCAGTCGGAGACGACGGACCTGGAAGCCCTGTTCGTCACCCAAGGGCGGTCGAGCTCGCGGGAATGCCGGGGGGATGATGGGCGGCAAGACCGTGCGGTTCCACCACGTTGACGGGCTCACCGGCGCGGAGCTGGTCGTCGGCCGGCCGCTCCGAGAGGCTCGGCGTCTGCTCGAGGCCGAGCGCCACTCCCGTCGGCAGAGGCTCGTGGAGTCGGGATGTGCCCTCGAGGCGGCGGCGATGACAACCAGATGACGGCATATACCACGCTGGCGTGCGCCATTGCCGAGCTGGCTCGCCGCGGCTTCACCGAGAGCTTTCGTGTTGTCGAGGGTACCCTCCGAACCGTCGGGACAGCGGAGACCCTCAGGCCGGAGGATCTGGTGATCCGGGAATACCATCGCTTCGAAGGCGTGTCGGACCCTGACGACATGGCGATCGTCTACGCGATTGAAAGCACGAGCGGTCTTCGAGGGACAGTGGCGGACGCGTTCGGCGTGTACTCGGACCCGGCACTGAGCGCAGTCCTGCAGAACGTCCCGATTCGAGGGACTGCCGCGTAAGCCCTGCAGGCTCCTTCTGCGGCAGGTCCCCGGGGACCAGTGGGTGAAATTTCACCCGACACCAATATGCGAGGGGCCATCACATCAGCCCGCGAGCCGCGGCTCCCCTGGGTGAACCGTTTTCCACGCACCGCGGGGCCGCACGAGGCTGGTGTGCTGCCGGTGCCGCAGGACGGGCGTCTCCCTCGGATCCGTGCCATGCTGAAGGCCATGAGCGGCTCGGTGCTGGGTCGGCGCGCGTTCGTGTCGGTAGTGGCGCGCGTCCTCGCGGGTGCGGGGGCGCTGGCCATCGCACGGTCCGCCCCGGCGGCGGAGCGCGCCATCGATCCGAAGGCCTTCACGGGGGAGGACACGTTCGCGCGGCTCCTGGCGCTGGCGCGCGACGGCGCGTGGCGCGAGCTGCCGATCGGCCAGCGGATCGGCGCGATCGGGATGGCGCTCCGCGAGACGCCCTACGTCGCGGCGACCCTCGAGCTCTACGAGGATCGCGAGATCTGCTCGGTGAATCTGCGCGGCCTGGACTGCGTGACGTTCTTCGAGAGCGCGCTCGCCTTCGCCCGGATGCTGGGGCGTGGCGAGGGCTCGCCGGAGGCGCTCCTCGCGGAAGCGACCTTCACGCGCTACCGCGACGGCCGGCTCACCGACTATGCGTCGCGGCTTCACTACCTGAGTGACTGGTTCGTCGACAACGAGCGCAAGGGCGTGGTGCGGCTGATCAGCCGGGCACTCCCCGGTGCGGCGCGCTTCACTCCACGCGTCAGCTACATGAGCAGGCATCCCGAGGCATACCGGCAGCTCGAGGCGAGCCCGGAGCTGGTCCGGAGGATCGCGCGGCTCGAGGACGCGATCAGCGCTCGCGAGATGCACTACGTGCCGAAGGCCAAGGTCGCTGAGGCCCAGCCGCACTTGCTGACGGGGGACATCGTCGGCGTCACGACGACGATCGACGGGCTCGATTGCTCGCATGCGGGGCTCTGCTATCGGGATGAGCGCGGCGTGCCGAGGCTGCTGCACGCCTCGACGACCCGCAAGGCGGTCGTCCTCGACGACGAGCTGGTGGCCTACCTCGGCCGCGTGTCCACCCACACCGGCATCATCGTGGGGCGTCCGCTGGAGGTGGCGTGATCAGCGATCGCGGTCGGGGTCGGGCGGACGCACCGCCGACTCCTTGATCGTACGGATGCGTCCCTCGATCCGCCGGATCTCGATACGGAGCTCGTCGAGCTTGCCCGGCGTGGGCTTCTCCGTCGCGTTCCAGCCGGTGAGCGCGGTCAGCTCGGCCTTCAGCTCGTCGAGGCGAGCCTGCTCGGACTGGACGTACAGCTCGGCCAGGCTCTGCGCCTGAGCCGGGCCCACGAGGGCGAGCGCGACCAGTAGTGCCCGGGCGATCATCGTGACTTCCTCCCTCAGCGTGAGTGCCGCGTCGCTGGCGACGGTATCATAGGCCACCTCGGGGCGCCTGGGCCGCGGGGCGAGCTCCAGGGATTGAGCACGAGGCGCGCCCCCATTCGCCGGCGTCGGTCCGAGCCCCCCGGAGGGAAGAGTTGACCTCGAGCCCCACCTCGCCTAGGGTTGCGTGACACAACCTTGCTGGCCGGCAGCCGATGACCCGGTCGCAAGCGCAGATCACCACGCAACGACGGGAGCTGGGACCCATGGCGGATGCAACGCGGACAAACGGACGGCTACGAAACAAGCTCGGCCTGCACACGTGGACGCTCGACACGACGCCGCTCGCCGGCGTGCTCGCGATCATCAAGCAAACCGGGTGGGACGGGGTGGAGCTCCGCCGCGTGGACTTCCTCCGCGCCCTCGAGGCGGGCAAGACAGTCGAGGACGTGATCGGCCTCGTCCGCGCAAGCGGCCTGCCGGTCACCGCGGTCGGCGTGGAGCCCGGCTGGATGTACGCCGACGGTGACGAGCTGAAGCGGCTCCTGGTCGTCTTCGCCGAGCAGTGTCAGGCGGCCGCGGCCCTGGGCGCACCCATCGTGATGAGCCCCGTCGATCGCGGGACCGGCTCGCTTCAGCAGGCAGCCTCGCGGGTTCGCGAGGTTGGCGCGCTGGCCAGGCCGCACGGCGTGCGGGTCGCGATCGAGTTCAACTCGCAGGCCGAGCAGATCAACAACCTCGCGCGCATGCGCGAAGTGCTGGCCGCCGCCGCCGAGCCGCAGTGCGGCCTCCTGCTGGACACATACCACTTCGGGCGGAGCGGCGGAACGGTCGAGGCGCTCGGAGATCTGGCGCCCGGCGAGATCCTCTACTTCCAGTACAGCGACGTCGCCGCGAGCGGCCTTCAGCCCGGGATGGTGACTGATCGGCTGCCCCCGGGCAAGGGCGTGGTGCCGTTCCGCGAGATCTTCAAGGCGCTCGCCGCGAAGGGCTACGCGGGCTTCCTGAGCTACGAGGCGCCCAACCAAGCCGCCTGGGCCCGCGACCCTGACGAGGTCGCACGGGAAGCGCTCCAGGCGACGCGCGATCTCCTGTAGACCATCGGAGGGGGCCGTCGGGGGCCCCTCCGATATCGCCCCCGGGAAGCGAGCGCGGACAAAGCCCGCGCTCGAACGGGGACGAGTCCAGAGCGCGTGGCCCGGGAGATCTGGCTTACCGGTATACCTGGTATCGGTAGCCCACGACGTACACACGAAACCCGACGATCCGCGCGTCGGGCGGCATGGTCGCCTCCCAGTAGCCCTCACCTCGCGCACGGATGGACCGATCGACGAACGCGCGAGGCTCGGTGACGACCTTGCCCGCGGCATCGAGCGCCTGGACGCGCAGGCGCACGTCCTTCACGTCGAGCCAGGACTCGTTGACGATGCTGCCGATCAGCCGGATCTCCTTCGGGCCGCTGCGGTCGACCGTGTAGGTGACCTTGAAGTAGCCCTCGGCGGCCGACGCGTGGCCGATGGCCGTCAGCCCGGAGGCGACCAGCAGGATCGCGAGCAGCGAGGCGGCGACGTGCTTCATGGATTCCGCCGTATTATACGCGTCACTCGTGAGCCAGCCGGCGCATGCCGCAGCCCGCGAGGCCCGCGACCGTCGCGACACGACCAGGCCGGCCGCCCACCCGGTGACATGACGCCGATCCCTTATCGGTAGCGGTCGATGCGCGCCCTCGTCATCGGTGGGTCGGGACAGGTGGGCAGTGCCCTCCTCGGCGCGCTCGCGGAGCGGGGCCACACGGCTGCCGGCACCCATCACCGCACGGTGACCGTGGGCACCCGTCGTCTGGACCTGACCGATAGCGAGGCCGTCGCCCGGCTGGTGGCGAACACTTGCCCTGACTGGATCTTCTGCACCGGGGCGCTCACTCACGTTGACCACTGCGAGGACTGCCCCGCGGAGGCGGAGCGGCTCAACCGGGATGGCCCGCGCGCCGTTGCCACGGCCGCGGCCGGCGTGGGTGCCGGAGTGGTCCTCTTCTCGACGGACTACGTATTCGACGGCAGCAGCGGCCCCTACTCGGAGGACGACCGGCCGCGCCCGCTGTCGGTGTACGGGCGGACCAAGCTCGAGGGTGAGCAGGCCGTGGTCGAGTCGGGCGCGCGGGCGTTGATCATTCGCACGACCGGGGTGTACGGGCCGGATCATCAGGCGAAGAACTTCGTGTATCAGCTCATCCGGCGGTGCCGCGCGGGAGAGCGCATGCTGGTGCCGGCCGACCAGGTCTCCACACCGACCTACACCCGCGACTTGGCCGGGGCGAGCCTCGAGCTGGCCGAGCACGGCCGCACCGGCCTGTACCATGTGGCTGGCCTCACCGCGCTCGACCGGCACGCCTTTGCCCTCCTGGCCGCCGAGGTGTTCGACCTGGATCCATCGCTGATCAGCCCCGTGACGACGGCGAGCCTCGGCCAGCGCGCGCCCCGGCCGCTGCGCGGCGGCCTCCGGGTGGATCATGTCAAGCGGATCCTGGCGACACCCCTGCGCGCCGCGCCCGAAGGGCTCGACGCGATGCGGAAGGCGATTGCGGGGTCAGAGCAGGTACGGTAGCATGAGGATCTTGACCGCACCCCGGTGGCGCGCGATGTGGTGAGCGTAGCTCAATTGGTCAGAGCACTGGACTGTGGCTCCAGGGGTTGAGGGTTCGATTCCCTTCGCTCACCCCAACGTCTAGGCGCCCGTAGCTCAGTTGGATAGAGCGTCGGACTTCGAATCCGAAGGTCGGGGGTTCGATCCCCTCCGGGCGCACCATCGAGGGTGACGCGCGCGAGGACGCCGCACACGCATCGTGGCTCGCGGAAGCGGCGTGGCATCAGCGGGGAGTTGCGCCTGTAGCTCAGTTGGATAGAGCGTTGGCCTCCGAAGCCAAAGGCCAGAGGTTCGAATCCTCTCAGGCGCACCACACTGCGGGGTGCACCGAGTCGCACGCGGGACGAGCGCAACGGGCCGTTAGCTCAGTTGGTAGAGCAGCTGACTCTTAATCAGCGGGTCCCAGGTTCGAGTCCTGGACGGCCCACCAACAAAACAAGCAGTGAGCAGGTGGCGCGCGGTGGCGGTTCAGAATGGGCGGACCCCGTGCTGGTTTCCGTTGGCATGGGGTCCGTTGTCGATTCTGGGCTCCGCCGAACGACTGCCGGCGTCCATAACCGTTCGACCTCGGACCCACGACCTCTTTTTCGCCGGGGTATGTCGATTTGGAGCCGGCCCGTTCGACTATAGGGCGAGAGGTGGAGCCCAGGTGTCATGCGTGCATCGCAGCCACGGCGCTGCTGGTGGCGGCAGCGACCTTGACCGGCGGGCTGACGTGCTGGCCGTGACCAGCGGCCCGCGAAGACCGGCGCAAAGCCCGGGAAGGAGTAAGGGATGAGCGGGGTACGGGTACTCGTTGGCACACGGAAGGGCGCGTTCGTCCTGACATCGGACGCAACGCGCAAACGGTGGGACATCAATGGCCCGCACTTTGCGGGCTGGGAGATCTACCACCTCAAGGGATCTCCCGCTGACCCGAATCGGCTGTATGCGTCGCAGTCCAGCGGCTGGTTCGGGCAGCTGATCCAGCGCTCCAACGACGCTGGCAAGACGTGGGAGCCGGTGGGGAACAAGTTCGTATACGACGGCGTCCCCGGCACTCACAAGTGGTACGACGGCACGCCTCACCCCTGGGAGTTCGCCCGAGTCTGGCATCTCGAACCGTCGCTGAGCGATCCGGACACAGTCTACGCCGGGGTTGAAGACGCCGCCTTGTTCCGCTCGACGGACGGCGGCCAGACCTGGCAGGAGCTCCCCGGACTGCGGGGCCACGACTCAGCGCCCTCCTGGCAGCCGGGTGCGGGTGGGATGTGTCTGCACACCATCCTGCTGGATCCGAGCCATCCCGAGCGGATCTTCATCGCCATCTCGGCGGCGGGCGTGTTCCGGACCGATGACGCCGGCCAGACGTGGCGGCCGGTGAACCGCGGCCTGAGGTCCGAAGGCATCCCCGACCCGAATGCCGAGGTCGGCCACTGCGTGCACCGCATCGCGATGCACCGGTCGCGTCCGGGCGTGCTGTTCATGCAAAAGCACTGGGACGTCATGCGCAGCGACGACGCCGGCGAGTCGTGGCAAGAGGTCAGCGGTAATTTGCCGACGGACTTCGGGTTCCCGATCGACGTGCACGCGCACGAGCCCGACACCATCTACGTCGTCCCGATCAAGAGCGACTCGGAGCATTACCCGCCCGACGGAAAGCTGCGCGTGTACCGCAGCCGGACGGGGGGAAACGAGTGGGAGGCGCTCACGAAAGGCCTGCCGCAACGCGACTGCTACGTCAACGTGTTGCGTGACGCGATGGCCGTCGACTCGCTCGATCCGTGCGGCGTGTACTTCGGTACCACCGGCGGACAGGTGTACGCATCGGCCGACGGCGGGGACAGCTGGGCGCCCATCGTCCGAGATCTTCCGGCCGTGGTGTCCGTCGAAGCCCAGACGCTGCCATGATCCGAGTCGTGCTCCCGGCACATCTGCGGACGCTGGCGCACGTCGACGGCGAGGTGAAGCTCGACGTCGAGGGTCAGGCCACGCAGCGCTCGGTCCTCGATGCGCTCGAGGCCTGCTATCCGATGCTGCGCGGGACGATCCGCGACCACGTCACGCAACAGCGCCGAGCGTTCGTGAGGTTCTTCGCCTGCGAGCAGGATCTGTCCCACGAACTGCCGGACGCCCCGCTGCCCGACGCGGTCGCGACGGGGGCCGAGCCTCTTCTGGTCGTGGGGGCCATGGCCGGCGGCTAGGGGCCAGCGCGGTGATCGCCCGTTCACCCCCGGGCCATTCGGGTCGGCGGCGCTACTTGATCGCAGCCCGCCGGCTGGGCAGGGCACGCCGGGGCCGGTGGGCGCAGGTAGCCGGCACCGCGAGGGATCCTGCACAGCAACGCCTGCCCGCCCTACGACGCGATCTCTCGCAGCCGCTTCTCCAGATGTCGCCGCTCGGCCTCGTTCCCCACCAGGGCAAGCGCGCGGCCGTAGGATTCGGCGGCCTCGGCGTGGCGGCCCAGCCGGCGCAGCAGCTCGGCCTTCGCGGTGGGCAGGAGGTGATACCCGGCGAGCTCGCCGCGGCGGTCGAGCGCGTCGACCAGGGCGAGGCCACGCTCCATCGCTCCCGACATCGCGACGGCGACCGCCCGGTTGAGCTCGACCACCGGCGTCGGGTGCACCCGCGCCAGCACCCTGTAGAGAGCGGCGATCTCCCGCCAGTCGGTGGCAGCGGCGGTGGGGGCCTGGGCGTGCACCGCCGCGATCGCCGCCTGTAGCGCATACGGGCCCGGGGGCCGGCCCCCGGCGCGCAGCGCGGCCTCGACCAAGGCCGCGCCCTCCTCGATCTGCGCGCGATCCCAGCGCGTGCGGTCCTGCTCCTCGAGCAGGACGATATCGCCGGATCCGTCCAGGCGGGACGCGCGACGCGCGTCGTGCAGCAGCATGAGGGCGAGCAGGCCCTGCGGCTCGGCGTGCGCCGGCAGCAGCTCGACGAGCATGCGCCCGAGCCGAATCGCCTGGTCGCACAGATCGTGCCGCACGAGCCGCGCGCCGAAGCTGGCGGTATAGCCCTCGTTGAACACGAGATATACGACCGCCATCACCGCCTGGAGTCGCTCGGCGAGGGCGTCTGTGGACGGCACCTCGTAGGGGATGCGGGCGTCGCGGATCTTGCCCTTGGCGCGCACGAGCCGCTGTGCCATGGTGGGCGCGGAGACGAGGAAGGCGTGGGCGATCTCCTCGGTCGAGAGCCCCCCGAGTGTGCGCAGCGTGAGGGCCACCTGCGCCTCGGTCGCGAGCGCCGGATGGCAGCACGTGAAGATCAGGCGGAGCCTATCCTCCGGCACGGGCGCTTCCTCCTCATCGGCCGACAGCGGGGCCGACAGCTCGAGATGCCGCGCGATCTCCTCCTGCTTCCGCGCCAGGAAGGCGCGCCGGCGCAGCCGGTCGATGGCCTTGTGCCGCGCGGTGGAGACCAGCCAGGGCACGGGATTCGCGGGCGGGCCGGCCGCCGGCCACTGCTCGAGCGCGGTGGCGAACGCCTCCTGGAGCGCCTCCTCCGCCGCGTCGAAATCGCCGAGCAGGCGGATCAGGGTGGCCAGGATCCGCCCGTGCTCCGCGCGAAAGAGCTCCTCGATGCGCATGGCCGCCTGGGGGGAAAGGCTACTCCGGCAGGCGCCCGCGCGCACGCGACTGCGCTAACGCAGTGGCCGCGCCTCTCGGATGGGCCGTATCTCGATCGAGAGGCCGCCCATCCGGACCAGCGGGTTACGGGCGGCGGCCGCGATCGCCTCGTCGAGATTCGCGGCCTCGATGAGGTTATAGCCGGCCAGCTGCTCCTTGGTCTCGGCGAATGGGCCGTCCGTTATGAGCGTCTGGCCCTGCTTCATCCGCACGGTGGTGGCGGTGCTGGTCGGCTGCAGCCGATCGCCCGCCAGATAGACGCCGCGCTCCCGGAGGCCCTCGCTGAACGCGACGGCCTGATCGACGAGCGCGTCCTGCTCCTGCTCGGACATCGCGTCCCACAGGGGTTCTTCCTTGTAGATGAGCAGCATGTAGCGCATGTCACGTCTCCTTGGACGAGGTCAGGGCGTCAGGCCCGGACTCGGCAGCGCCGCCGGCAGCCGCCGGGCCGGTATCCTTGTCAGTTCGGGCGACCCAGGAACTTGATGCGCGCGCCCTTCGAGCTCGCGTGGAGCCCCTCGCCGGCCAGCATCACGCCGGTCCCGCGGGGAGAGCCCCCACCCCGCCCGGCGCTTTGTCGGCTCATTTCCGACTCGGGACACGGGTCGGCCGAGGTCCAGAAGTCGAGACGGACATCCGGAGACTGGGCTTACGGTAGAGTTGAGTGTCTCAGCGGGATGAGCGCCCTCAGGCGAGGCTCGCGGAGGTAGAGTCCGAGCCAGACGACGATCCCGAGCGCGATTTGGATGAAGAACGGATCGCCTACCCGCCAGTGCGTGGAGATCGCGCCGCCGATGTATCCGGTCAGAAGAATCACACCCAAGACCGACGTCGCCGGAATCAGATAGATCACGGCGCACGAGATCTCGAGAGTCGCGAGGGGCATGAGCAGCGACTCAGGAAGTCCCAGATGAGCCATCCCTTGCGTCACTTCAGCTCCGCCCTTCAGCTTCATGAATGCGCTCATCACGAACAGGAGTGACATCAGGCCCGAAATCACCCAACTGACCCATACGATCTTTCTGCTCGCTGCCACCACGGTAGCCTCCTCGAGGGCTGGGTTGACCATTGTGCTCACGGCCTTACTCCCTAGCGGACGCTATTCGAACCCACACGTGGTCAGCCCGCTCACCGAGATCAGGCCAGCGACGATCAGCGCCGAGCTTACCATGCATGGCGGGCGCAGAAGCTCCTCCTCACTCGTTCGTTCCCTCACTGCATAGTCGAACGAAGGGAGCCGAGATCGACAGGCCCCGGCCTTCAGAGGAAGGGAAGCCCTGATCGGGACGGTCGAAGATTAGCGCTCTACACGCCGAAGCGCTGGCAACCGGCGCGGTCTTGGCGTCACCTTGTCGTCACGGCGACCTGTCGTCACGCTCGGACCAGCCGAAGGTGCGCCGAAGCCCTTTCGGCATCGTCGATGGGACCTGGCTTTGTCGCGACAGGCACGCCTGATGCACCTTCCCGACCTCCTGAGAGGAGGCGTGAAATGACTAGACGAGTAGTGATTGCCTTCTGCGCTCTCGGGAGCCTGCTTTTCATGACGCTGGGCGCATCAGCTCAGCTCGATTTGCGGACGCCGCCGGGCGAGCCCACACAGCCGCGGTTGCTCGAGCGATACCTCGTGCCGCCCGACCCGCCAGCGCCGAACGCCACGCGATTCGTGACGCCGCTGTCGGAGGAGACAAAGGCGGGTCGCGCGGGCGCCGCGTTCTTCACGCCCCCAAGCCCGCCGGTGGGCCCGCGGGGAGCACTAGATCCTGACCGCATCGGCTGGCTCGGTTTCGGCTTCACGGGTCGAGCGTGCGCACCTCGAAGCGGACGCCGCGCACGATCGCGAAGAGGAATGCGGGGTATTCGTCGAACTTCACCCGGCTGTTGGGGTTGAGCGTGTCCTCCACGGCCAGTGGGTGAAAGCGGAACACGCGGTCGAGGATCGCCACCTGGGCCGGATCGCGCGTGTCGAGGTCCACCCAGAGTTCGCCCTCGCCGGCGCCGACGACATGCTCGAGCTCCGCGAGCGTCAGTCCCGTGCGCGCCGTCCCGTCGGGCGCGCGGTAGGCGACGAGCGCTGGCAGCGTCGGAGCCGCCTCGGTGGCACCCGGCCCCGCCCGGCGCTTTGTCGGCTCGTTTCGGACTCGGGACGCTAGGGAGTATGGAGGGGTGCAGTCCACGAGGGAATGGACCTGGCGTCCGCTGTGCGTCGTGGCGGCTGCTGCCGCTCGTGCTCCAGAACCGGCGAGGCAATGACAGGCGCAACTCATGGCGCGAGGGCCTTGGCAACCTCGGCGACCGACGGTGACGTCGCGGTGTCCTTCCAGCCGACGAGCCGGCGATAGACTTCCGCGGCTGCCTCGTGGAAGCCCCTGGGAAGGCCCGCGGCCTCGAAGCTGGCGGCGATCTCCTCCATCTCACCCACAAAGCGCCAGGCCTTGCGCACGTTGGTGGCGACTGCGCGTTCGGAGCGCCGAGGCAGGTCGGGCTGCGAGCGGGTCCATTCGTCAAGGAGCGCGTCGTCGACGCCCTCGCGCATCGCGAGCGTCCGGACGGCCAAGAGAAGTGCCTGCGAGCCCTTGTTCCACGCGGCGTACGCCATCTTGACCGCCGAGGCCGCGCCAATAGGGCCGGCGACGGGGATCGCCTCGACCATGCTATGGCGGAACAGCACGGCCACATCGACGGCGGCCGGACCCGAGACGTAGAGTCGCGCGGCGCCGGGCGCACGCGGCGGGGGACCGATGATGCCGCCGTCCACGAAGGTCGCGCCCGCTGCGGCCACGAGCTCTCCGACCCGCCGTGTCGTCTTGGGTGCGATCGCGTTGGCGTCGACGTACGTGCCGCGGAAGCCGAACGCGGCGACCTCGCCGGCCACGTCCAGCGCGGCGGCCGGCGGACACACGGAGAAGATCACCGAGCTTTCGGTGACGAGGCGCGTCATCGTCCCCGCGTCCTCGAGCCCATCGGCCTCCGCGCGGCCACGCGTCGCCGGACTGCGGCCGGTCGATACCCACAGCACGCGGGCGCCCCTGGCCCGCGCCGCCGCGCCCACGGCGCTTCCCATCTCGCCCGGATGCAGAACTCCAATCGTGGCCATGTATCCTCTCCCCGGTCAGTCGTGATCGTTTCTGCCCGTCACACGCTCCGCGGGCCAGCTCGCGAGCCTACCGTCCCCCAATCGCGCGCCCGGGACTCGATGGGTCCTGACCCCGTCCGGAGTCGGTATCGACGGCGGGTCGGACATCGTCGCAGCCCCTGGCGTCGCAGCCCCCTGGCCTCGCAGGCCCCTCGCGGCGCTCGCCGAGATTGTCGCGCCGCATGTCCATGACGAGGGGCCGACGCGACGGTGCTCGTATTCGCGGAGCCCGCGTGGCGACCGGGCCGGGCGTCGGTGAGTGACAGCCGAAGTCCATCGTCGTGTTCCTCCGCGGCCGCACGCCATTCCCCACACCGCGACGGGCGTCACCACGCGCCACGGCCCACGGTGCGTCGCCGCCGAGGCCGAGCCAGGAGTCGTGCCGTAATGGTGCCATACGAAGGGGCTGGGTGGGACGCTGAATTCACGCGCGCACCCGTCGAGGCGTCCCTCGAGCGCATCCAGATCGGCGGTATCACCGGTCACCAAGCATGCGGTCGAGCCGGCGGCTCCGGATGGCGCCGGGAGACTCCTCGATCACCGTATTGCCGCGTTGCGGCGGGTGTGGCCCGGGGGGCAAATATCTATGGTGCATTCGCACCGGCGGGAGTAGACTCTGCGTGCGCTTGGGCGCGGTCCACTCCAGAGCGATGACTCGCGATTTCGTGAAGGCGATCGAGTCGCTGGCCGCGGAGCGGCGGGCGGTGGCCGACAAGGAAGAGCAGCTCCTGGCTCTCCTGGGTCGGGTGCTCGCGGGCTTCGGCTACCGACTCGTGCGCGGAACGCGCGCGGTGCGCGTGGCAGCACGGCGGCTTGCGAGATCCGCAGGGGGGGCCTTCGTGTGTCCGCGCTGCTCGCGGCGCTTCGCGCAGGCCATGCACCTCGGCCGCCACTTGGCCGCGTCGCATGGCGCGAAGCGCGAGACGCCGGGGCGGGACACGGCCCATCGGCTGCGGGCTAAAGCGGTGCGGCGGCGCGCCGGTGGGAGTCGAGGCACGGGCCGCGCACCTAGCCCGAGGCGAGCCGCGAGCCGCAGGCCCGAGGCGAACCAGCCGGCGGACCAGAGCCAGGCCCGAAGCGCCGGCAACAACACCGCGAAGAGTCAGGACCGATCCAGCCAGGAGCGGGAGAGCGCCAGACCAAGCTCGCCGTCAATCGGAACGAAGCAGGGGCGGACGCGGCGGCCGAGGTCGCGCCGGGGCACGCGAGCGCGTCGAAGGAGCGCCCGCAGCAAGAGAAAGTGACCCGCGCCCATCGCCTGCGTCTGATAGTCGCGCGGGACCGCCGGTGGTCGTTCCCGTACCGTCTCTCGCTGATCGTGGTGACTTCGATCCTGGCGGGGTGCGCCCCTTTGGGCCAGACGTCGAGCCCGCAAATGACGGTCGGCGAGCTCGAGGGAAATCAGGCGGCATTCGACGGCAAGCTGGTCACGGTGACCGGCCAGGTCGCCAACCTGCGGCTCTGGCCCGCTTTCCGGTCCCGACCGAAGCACATCTTCGACCTCGTCGACGGCTCCCAGGCCGTCAGAGTTCTGTGGGGTGGTTGGCCGGTGTGTCCTTCCGGCAGCTCCGCCATGGTCGACGGCCGGTACCGGCAGCGCGACGGCCTCATCACGGCGTCGTGGGTCAGCTGTTCCTGACGGCCTGTTCGTCTCGCGCGAACCTCGAGCAAACGGCTCGGGAAGACGAGGCGACGGTGTGAGCGGCGCCAGTGCGGCTAGGAGCCGAGGAGCCTCGTTCGGAGCCTGTCGGCCTGCTCGTGGAACGGCACCCCGCGCGGGGCGGTCATCGGCGTCTGATCGGCCAGCGAGGTCTCGAGCTCCACGAGGGCCGGCCCGTCGGCCGCGAGCAGTCCGGGGAGACGCCGGCGCAGCTCGTCCAGCTCCGCGATCACGCACGCGCTCCGATATCCCGCCCCCCGGGCCAGCGTGACGTAGTCGACGGCGAGGCCGCCGGGCGTCGTCTGCGATCCCGACGTGTGGTAGACGCCGTTCTTGAACACGAGATGAAGGAGATTGCGGGGAGCGGCACCCGCAATGGTCGCCAGGGTGCTGAGGCGCATGAGCAGCGACCCGTCGCCGTCGAAGACGATCACGCGCTGCGCTGGCCGGGCCAGCGCCAAGCCGAGCCCGAGCGACGACGCGCCACCCATGAAGCCGACGCACACGATGGAGAGATCGTCGGGGGCGATCGTCCGCCAGGCCGGAGCGGTCGTCATGGTCGGGATGCAGACAGCGTCGCCGCGGACGGCGGCGATCGCGCGAAGCGCCTCCTCCGGCTTGATGGCCATCAGATGGTTTCCAGGCCGACGAGGACGACGGCGGGGCCGCCGCGGCTCCGGCTGAGTCGGAAGTATTCCGGGATGCGGTCCAGGTCGTCCGGGCCCTCGAGTCGCGCGTGCGGCACGCCGAAGGTGTCGAGCAGCGGCTCACAGTAGCGGACCATGGAATGCCGGGACTCCCGCGGATCCTTGTCCTTCTCGCGGCTCAGGAGGCCCACCATGTAGAAGCTCGGGATCCGCCCGTCGATCGCGACCCCGCGCAGCGTGTTCACGGAGGCGTAGAGCCCGGCGTGCTGGATCATCAGGACCGCGGGCTCGCCGCCAATGTAGAGGCCGGCGTTGATCGCGACGGCTTCGTCTTCACTTGCGCAGGTGAGCACCCGGATCGAGTCCTCCTTGTCGAGGGCGGTGAGCACCGTCCGCTGATGCGTGTCGGGCACGCTCAGGATCCAGCCCAGGTGGCCGCCGCGCGGCGTCGCGGACGACTCGGCGGCGCGCGCCGCGCGGAAGGTGTCCTTGAGGGTCTCGATGATCAGTGACGCGGGGATCGATTCCGGCATTCGAACCTCCCGTTGACGACTCGGTTATCCTACGCCAGGTGCGGATCCATAGAAACGGATGCCTGATCAGGTAGCGAGTCGGGTGCACGCCGTCGTCTTCGACCACATCTCGATCGCGATGCACCGGATGGCCGATGCGCCCGCCGTGGTCGTCGGGGTTCTCGGCGGCGCCCCCGACTCGGCGGGGCCGTCGCGGCAGTTCCGCTGGGGCTGCTGGCGGTACGCGGGCGGCGGCCGCCTCGAGGTCATCGAGCCCAGGGGCGCGGATGGCTTCCTCCACCGGTTCCTCGCGAAGCGGGGGCCCGGGATCCACCACGTGACCTTCAGGGTCCCGAGCCTCCGCATGGCGTGCGATCGCGCCGCGGCGCACGGCTACGACATCGTGGAGTACGACGACTCGCACCCGGAGTGGAAGGAAGCGTTCCTGCATCCCAAGCAGGCGCTCGGGCTCGTGGTGCAGCTCGCGGAAGCGAGCGGAAGCGACGAGGTGCTCTGGCCCTGGACGGCGCCGCCCGCCCCCACCATCCCGCCCCCGCCGGTCACCATCATCGGGCTGCGCGCGCGGGCGGGGTCTCGCGAACGAGCGCGGCGCCAGTGGGGCGACGTCCTCGGTGGTGAGGAGGCGGGGCTCCCGGATGGCGAACTGGTCTACCGCTGGCCCGGCTCTCCGATGCGCATCGCCGTCGAGGTCGACCCGGCCGGCGACGAGGGGCCGATCGGCATCGAGGTTGCGAGCGATCGCCCGATCACGCTCCCGCCTCCGCTCCAGTCCCTGGTCGGTGCTCGCTTCCTTCACGGGCCCTGGGCGACCTAGCGCTATGCCGAGCAACCCGCGGACCATGTTTGGGATTGGCGGGGACGTCGAGGCCCGCGCAACTGATATCCTGGCCAACCGGATGACCGACGGCGACGCGATCGAGCGGCGGGTGATCCAGGCGCTGGAGGCGCTGGGACTTCCCTACGAGCTGATGCGGATCGACCCGGCGTTCGCCGACACGGCCGCGTGCTGCCAGCGCTATGCGCTGCCCCTCGACAGCGCCGCCAACACCCTCATGGTCGCGTCCCGGAAGGAGCCGAAGCAGCACTGCGCGTGCGTCGTGAAGGCGACGAGCCGACTGGACGTCAATCACGCGGTGCGCAAGCTGATGGGGGGCTCCCGCCTCTCGTTCGCCTCGGCGGAAGAGACCATGCGGTTGACCGGGATGATGATTGGCGGCGTCACGGTATTCGCGCTGCCCCCCACGCTGCCGATCTATATCGACGCGGCCGTGATGGAGCGCGCGTGGGTGGTGCTGGGCAGCGGGAGCCGGTCCTCGAAGATCAAGGTCTCGCCGGAGGTCTTGGCGCGACTCGGCAACGCGACGATCGTCGCGAACCTCGCACTTCCCCTCGACGCGTCTCCGGGACCGGACCCGAGATGACGACTCGGGCGCGACCACGACGCTCGGCTGCCGCGGCACCCCGCCTGGGCGCGCCGGGGGTCGGGCCCCCGCCGACCCGCGGCGGGTGGTCGAGCGCGCCGGCGATCGCGCTTCTCATCCTTACGGTGGTCGGGTCCGCGGCCGTAGCCCGGGGGGAGGTGATCGAGCTGACGACCGGCGAGCGCATCACGGGCACAGTGAAGGGCACCACCAAGCAGGGTCTGGTGATCGTCGTCAAGGGCAGGCGGCGGACGATCCCCCACCGGCTGATCGCTGGCATCGAGTTCGGCCCGCCGGGGCTGACGGCGCGGCCGGGAGCGCCGGCGGTCGAGTCCGTGGCGGCGCCGTCACCGAACTCCGAGGCGCTCGAGCCGCCGGAGTCGACGCGCCGCGTCCGGCGGGTCGCCACCCCGGGGCCGGAGCCCGACCTGGCCACCCTGGCGCCGCCCACGCTTCGCGAGGCGATGCAGGCCGTGCTCGAACTGCGGGCCAGCACCGCGGCCAACCCGTCCCTCGAGGACTACGCGGCCCGCACCCAGGAGGCGCGGACGCGCGTCGATCGATACGTCGGCGACGCATCGGACCGCCGGGCCGCGGTCAAGCAAGCGCTGACGTCCGCGATGCGCTTCTACGCCGCCGCGGCCTCGGCGTGGAGCACCTTCGACTCCAAGCGCGACTTTGCCGCCGTCGGTCGGGAGCCGGCGCTCGCTGCCTGCCCGCACCTCCGCCAGACGATCGAGCACGACGCCGCCCAGTGGAAGTTCAACGCCGCGGACCCCGCCTTCGTCGGGTTGATGGCCGGCACCGAGGGCATCGAGGATCTGTGGGCATGCGCATCGGACAAACTCAACGAGGCGCAGGCTCTCCTCGCGGGCGGCAAGCCCGCCGCGGCGCGGTGAGCCGGCCGCCCTCGCCCCTTTCCCCGGTATAATGCACAGTGTCTGCCGCGGTGGGCGAGCCACCAGGAGCCCGGGGAGTCCGCCGCCGGCCCGCGGGGCAAGGGCGAGAGTGGCGAAACTGGCAGACGCGCTGGACTTAGGATCCAGTGGGCCCGAAGCCCTTGGGGGTTCGACTCCCCCCTCTCGCACCAGAAACTTCACAGTGTTCGCTGCCCATCGAGCGCCGGGGACTTGGTCGGCGCTTGGGACGCTGGGGCCGATCGTGCGGGTCGACTCGGCGCGCCCGGAGCGCGCCAGACGGTCAGACGGGCCGCGGGCTCCGGGTGCCGAGCCGGACCAGCGGCGATGCGATCCAGAGGCAGACCGATCGGAGACCAAATGTGAAGGTCGACGTCGAGGAGTTGGGGTCGTGCAAGCGACGCCTCGCGGTCGAGGCGCCCACGGACGTGGTGCAGGCTGCCTGGGAGGATGCCTACGGGCAGGTGCGCAAGCAGGCGCGGCTTCCCGGATTCCGGCGCGGGCACGTCCCGCGGAATCTCGTCAAGCTCCACTTCGCCGACGACGTCCGGCGCGAGGTCGTGCGGCACCTGCTCCCGGAGGTCTACCGCGAGGCGCTCACCCGCGCGCAGATCGCGCCCCTCGACGATCCCGAGTTCACCGACGTCACCCTCGAGGAAGGGACGCCGCTCACGTTCAAGGCGACGGTCGAGGTGCGGCCGGTCATCAAACTCGGCGAGTACAAGGGCGTGCCGGTGACCTACGCGCCGCTGGCGCCCAGCGCGACCGAGCTCGAGGAGACCCTGAACCGGATGCGCGAGTCCCAGGCAGAGTACCGGGCGGTCGAGCGCGCCCCCGCGCCGGGTGACCTGGTCATCATCGATTACACCCTCACGCCGGACGAGATGGCGCCGGTCCAGGAGCGAGGCTACACGTTCGTCGTGGGGGACGGCTCCGTCATGCCCGAGATCGACGAGACCATCGTTCTGATGACCCCGGGCACCGAGCGGACCGTCGGCGTCAGCTTTGCAACCGACCACCGCCGCGAGGAGCTGCGCGGGAAGTCGGGCAGCGCGACCATTACGCTCAGCGAGGTCAAGGAGAAGGTCCTGCCCCCACTCGACGACGACTTCGCCCGGAGCGTCGGCGACCACGCGACGCTCGACGCGCTCCGCGCGGAGGTGCAGAAGCAGCTCGCCGCCCGGCGGGAGCGTGAAGACCGGCGGCGCCTAGAGGATGCGGTCGTGGACGCCCTGCTCGCGCAGCACGAGTTGGCCGTGCCGAACATCCTCGTGATGCGCCAGATCGCGCACGTGATCGAGGCCATGCGCGAGCGGATGCGCCGCCAGGGGGTCGACCCGGAGCGGCTGCCCTGGGACTACGAGAAGCTCGCCGCCGACCTGCGGCCGGGGGCGGAGAAGGCGGTGCGGCGCGCGCTGCTCCTGGACGCCATCGCGGAGGCGGAGGCGTTCGAGCCGAGCGAGGCCGACGTCGAGAGGGAGATCGCGCGGATTGCCGCCGGGGCCGAGCGCACGCCCGCGGCGATCCAGGGCATGATGGAGAAGAGCGGCGACCTTGCCGCGCTGCGCCAGGGGCTCCGGGACGCCCGGACCCTGGACTTCCTGATCCAGCACGCATCGATATCATCCTGAGGTAGACTCCATGGCTAGGAGACGGTCGATGGGCTTGGTTCCAATGGTGATCGAGCAGACTCCCCGCGGAGAGCGGGCGTTCGACATCTTTTCCCGGCTCCTCAAGGAACGGATCATCTTCCTTCCGACCTTCATCGAGGACGAGCTGGCCAATCTCGTGATCGCCCAGATGCTGTTCCTCGAGGCGGAGGATCCGGACAAGGACATCTACCTGTACATTAACTCGCCCGGCGGATCCGTCACGGCCGGGATGGCGATCTACGACACCATGCAGTACGTGAAGCCGGGGATCTCCACGATCTGCATGGGGCAGGCGGCGTCGATGGGGGCGCTCCTGCTGGCGGCCGGCGCCAAGGGCAAGCGGTTCGCCTTGCCCCACGCGCGCATCATGATCCATCAGCCCCTCGGCGGCGTCCAGGGCCAGGCCACGGACATCGACATCCAGGCCAAGGAGATCCTCAGAATGCGCGAGGAGCTGAACCGGATCCTCGTCCATCACACCGGCCTGCCCATGGACAAGATCGAGAAGGACACCGACCGGGATTTCTTCATGACTGCCGAGCAAGCCCGCGAGTATCGGATCGTGGACGCCGTGATCTCCTCCAAGCCGACGCCGCGTCCCGTGACCGAGGAGGCTGCGCTGACCGCCGCGGCGCAGAAGTAGGGGGAGAAGCGGCGTGGCCCGGACGCGAGACGGGAACGGCGCGCTGAAGTGCTCGTTCTGCGGCAAGAGTCAGAACGACGTGCGCAAGCTCATCGCCGGCCCGACGGTGTACATCTGCGACGAGTGCATCGAGCTGTGCAACGACATCATCGCGGAGGAGTGGGAGGAGGAGAAGTCTCGCGAGATCCGGAGCCTCCCGAAGCCGGCCGAGATCAAGTCGGCTCTCGATCAGTACGTCATCGGCCAGGAGCGCGCCAAGCGGATCCTGGCGGTGGCGGTGCACAACCACTACAAGCGGATCGAGGCAGGCAAGGAGTCCGGTGACGTCGAGCTGCAGAAGTCGAACATCCTGCTGATCGGGCCCACCGGCTCGGGCAAGACCTTGCTGGCCCAGACGCTGGCCAAGATGCTCCACGTGCCGTTCACCATCGCCGACGCCACCACGCTGACCGAGGCGGGCTACGTCGGTGAGGACGTCGAGAACATCATCCTGCGGCTCCTGCAGGCCGCCGACTACGACGTCGAGCGGGCCGAGCGGGGGATCGTGTACATCGACGAGATCGACAAGATCGCCCGGAAGTCAGAGAACCCGTCGATCACGCGGGACGTGTCCGGCGAGGGCGTCCAGCAGGCGCTCCTGAAGATCCTCGAGGGGACAATCGCGAACGTCCCGCCGCAGGGCGGGCGCAAGCACCCTCACCAGGAGTTCATCCAGGTTGACACGACCAACGTCCTGTTCCTGTGCGGCGGAGCCTTCGTGGGCCTCGAGCGGAGCATCGAGAACCGGATCGGCCGCGGGGGGATGGGGTTCGGCGCCGAGATCAAGACGCGGGAGGAGCGGCGCGTGGGCGACCTCCTCGAGCTGGCGCAGCCCGAGGATCTCCTCCGCTACGGACTGATTCCCGAGTTCGTGGGCCGCCTGCCGGTGGTGGCCACGCTCCACGACCTCGACGAGCCCGCGCTGATCCGCATCTTGAGGGAGCCCAAGAACGCGATCATCAAGCAGTACCAGAAGTACTTCGATCTCGAGAAGGTCCGCCTCCGGTTCACCGACGACGCCGTGGCGGCCATCGCCCGCCAGGCGGTCCGATGCGGCACCGGCGCCCGCGGCCTCCGGGCGATCCTGGAGGAGGTCATGCTCGACATCATGTACGAGCTCCCCTCGACCCAGGGGCTCAAGGAGTGCCTGATCACCCGCGAGGTCATCATCAACCGCGATCGCCCCATCCTGATCACGGAGCCGAAAGAGCAGAGCGCGTAGATACTCGGAGGGGGGCTACGCCCCCCTTCCGAACCTCCCCCCTCGGATTGCGCCGGCAGAGCCGGCGCTCGAAAGAGGCTGAAGCCGCAGTCGGTCGAATGGCCCGCCTCGAAGGTGTTCGCGCCGCCAGACTCCCGGAGAGGGGCGCTGTCGCTACTGCTTCGCCAGGCGGTCGTTCTCGGAGTAGTCCACCGGGCAGTCGATCAGAACCGGGACCGAGTCGCGCAGGGCCGCGTCGAGGGCGGGGCGGAGGGCGGGGGCGGAGTCGATGCGGATGCCGCGGCAGCCGAAGGCCTCGGCGAGGCGGACGAAGTCCGGATTGCCAAACTCCACGCCGGCGGTCCGGCCGTAGCGGCGCTGCTGCTTCCAGCGGATGACGCCGTAGCCGTCGTCGCGGAACACGAGAACCACGAAGGCAAGGCCGAGCCGCCGCGCCGTCTCGAGCTCCTGTACGTTCATCAGGAGCCCGCCGTCGCCGGTCACCGCGACGACGTGCGACCCGGGATCGGCGAGCTTTGCGGCGATGGCGCCGGGCAGCGCGATGCCCATGGCGGCGAAGCCGTTCGAGATGATCACTGTGTTGGGCAACCGCGCGCCGTAGGCCTTGGCGACCCACAGCTTGTGGGCGCCCACGTCGGAGATGACCCGGTCGCGGGGCTCGAGCGCGGCTTCCAGGTCGGCGAGGATCCGCTGCGGCAGGAGCGGGTAGTGGTCTGATTCGCGCGCGGCGTCGGGGACGGGACGCGGCACTTCGCCCCGGTCCGTGCGGACGGCAACAAGCGGCGCGAGCAGCTCGAGCGCCTCCCGGACGTCGGCGACCACCTCGACGGCCGGCTGATAGTGCGCGTCGACCTCGGCGGCGGTGAAGTCCACATGAACGAGCTGGACCTGGGTCCCCGGGTTCCAGCGGACCGGCCCGTACTCCACCGGATCGTACCCGACCGCGATGATCACGTCGGCCTTCGTGAAGCCGGCGTGCTCGAGGTCCTCCACCACGAGGCCGACGGTGGTGAGCGCGAGCGGGTGGTCCCAGGGGATGGTGCCCTTGGCCATGAAGGTGGTCACAACCGGGATCTCGGCGCGCTCGGCCAGGATCCGCAGCTCCTTCGAGGCGTGCCCGCGGATCACGCCGTTGCCGGCGAGGATCAGGGGGCGCTCCGCCCGGTTGATGATGTCCGCCGCGCGCGCGAGCGAGGGACGGTCCGGCGAGGGGCGGCGCGGCCGGTCGGGCCTGAGGGGCTCGCCTTCGGCCCGCCCATCCGCGACGTCCTCGGGCAGCTCGATGTGGCAGGTGCCGGGCTTTTCCTCCTGGGCCACCTTGAAGGCCTTGCGGACGACCTCCGGGATCACGGCGCCAGTCTCCACCCGCGCGTTCCACTTCGTGAAGGGATCGAACACCTCGACGATGTCCACGTATTGATGGGACTCCTTGTGGAGGAGGTCGCGGGCGAGCTGGCCGGTGATCGCGACGACCGGCGCCCGGTCGAGGTTGGCGTCGGCCAGCCCGGTGGCCAGGTTCGTCGCACCGGGCCCGAGCGTGGCGAGACAGACGCCAGCCCGCCCGGTGAGCCGCCCCCAGACGTCGGCCATGAAGGCCGCCGCCTGCTCGTGACGGGTGGGGACGAAGCGGATGGTCGAGTCGAGGAGGGCGTCGTTCAGGGCGAGCGTCTCTTCGCCGGGAACCCCGAACACGTAGGTCACGCCTTCACGCTCGAGGCAACGGATGAGGAGCTCTGCGCCCGTCACGATAGGTCCTCGCCGCGCGAGCGCTTGGCGGCTCGCGCACCGCTCATCTTACACGGCGAGTCGACGCGGCGCTCGCCGCCGCGTTCGGATCAGGAGTGGGTCATCGCCTCGGGGCGCACGATGGCGTCGAACTCCTCGGCCGTCAGGTACCCGAGCTTCACGCACGCCTCGCGGAGGCTCGTGCCGTCCGCATAGGCCGCGTCCGCGACCCGGGCGGCCCGGTCGTAGCCGATCCGGGGGGCCAGCGCGGTCACCAGCATGAGGGAGTTCTGGACGTGGGACTCGATCCGCGCCCGGTCGAGCGTGATACCGCGGATGAGATGATCGACGAAGCTGCGGCACGCGTCGTGAAGCAGCGTGATCGAGTGCAGGACGTTGTGGATGATGACCGGCTTGAAGACATTCAGCTCCAGATTCCCCTGCGAGCCGGCGAACGCGACCGCCGCGTTGTTGCCATGGACCTGCACCGCCACCATCGTCATCGCCTCGCACTGGGTCGGGTTGACCTTGCCCGGCATGATCGAGGAGCCCGGCTCGTTGGCGGGGAGTCGCAGCTCGCCCAGGCCGCAGCGGGGGCCGGAGGCGAGCAAGCGGATGTCGTTGGCGATCTTCATCAGCGATCCGGCCAGGGTCGTGAGCGCGCCGTGGACGAAGACCAGCTCGTCGTGCGCGGAAAGGGCCGCGAACTTGTTCGGGTGCGAGCGGAACGGGAGCCTCGTCAGCTCCGCGATCCTGGCGGCCGCGCGCTCGGCGAACTCTGGATGCGCGTTGAGCCCGGTGCCGACTGCCGTCCCGCCCAGGGCCAGGTCGTAGAGCCCGTCCAGCGCGTGCTCGACCCGCTCGATGTCGCGGCCGAGCAAGTTCGCCCAGCCCGACATCTCCTGGCCCACCGTGAGCGGGGTAGCGTCCTGAAGGTGGGTGCGGCCGATCTTCACCACGTCCGCGAACTCCCGGGCCTTGGCGTCGATCGCGGCCTCGACGCGGCGGACGGCGGGGATCAGGTCGTCGTGGAGGCGCCGGGCCGCCGCGATGTGCATCGCGGTCGGGAACGCGTCGTTCGACGAGTGGGCGTGGTTCACGTGGTCGTTGGGGTGAACCGGGTCCTTGGCGCCCCGCTGGCCGCCGGCCAGCTCGATCGCGCGGTTGGCGATGACCTCGTTCACGTTCATGTTGGTCTGGGTCCCGCTGCCGGTCTGCCAGACGCGCAGCGGAAACTGGTCGTCGAGTTTGCCCGCGATGACCTCGTCGGCGGCGGCGACGATGAGCCGCGCCGTTTCGGGCGGCAGCCGGCCGAGATCCTGGTTGACCAGCGCGGCGGTCTTCTTGACGAGCGCCAGCGCATGGATCATCTCGATCGGCATGAGGTCGCGGCCGATCTCGAAGTGGGTCAGCGCCCGCGCGGTTTGGGCGCCCCAGTAGACATGGACGGGCACCTCGACGGCACCGATGCTGTCGGACTCGACGCGGGTCTGACGGGCCTGTCCTCGGTCTGTCACGGCTGGGCCTCCTCGCCGGGACGCGACCGGACAGAATCAGCCCGACGGGGCCCGGTAATGTTTCAGTGCTTCGGGCATCCAGCCTTCGAGCTGCTTGATGCGGGTCTGCTCGGACGGGTGCGTGGACAGGAACTCCGGGGGCTTCTGGCCCTTCGAGGCCTCGCCCATGCGGACCCAGAGATCGCGCGCGGCGCGTGGATCGTAGCCGGCCTTGGCCATCAGGATGAGGCCGATGTGGTCGGCCTCGGACTCCTGGCCGCGGCTGAACGGGAGCAACACGCCGTACTGGGCACCGACGCCGAGCGCGGCCCCGACCAGCTGCGCCGTGGCGGGACTGCTCATCGCGCCGACCAGGCTGCCGGCCACGTTCAGGCCGAGCTGCGCCGCAGTCTGCTGGCTGAGGCGCTCTCCCCCGTGGCGGGCGATGACGTGCGCAACCTCGTGCCCCACCACTGCCGCCAGCCCGGCTTCGTCCCGCGTGATGGGCAGGATACCCGTGTACACGACGACCTTGCCGCCCGGCAGCGCGAAGGCGTTGGCGCTGTCATCGACGAAGACCTTGTATTCCCACTGCAGGTCGGTGCGACCGCTAGCCGCCGCGATGCGGCTGCCCACCCGGGTCACCAGAGCGTTGAGTCGCGGGTCGGTCGAGACCTTCGACTTCTGGAGGATCTGCTGATAGCTCTGGATCCCGAGCTGCATCTCCTCGTCCGCGGAGATCAGCTGGAGCTGCGACCGCCCGGTGATGGGCGTGGTCTGGCAGGCCGCCAGCAGGGCGTTCAGCCCCAGGAGCCAGGCACACAGGCACGAGCGCGCGAACCGCATGCCGGGATTCTACTGCAACTGGGGCCGCCCGGGTGAGCCACGGCGCCGCCCGGAGAGCCCCCACCCCGCCCGGCGCTTTGTCGGCTCATTTCGGACTCGGGACACTAGCAGCCGACGGTGGCGGGACCCTGGCAGGAACTCCCGTGCCGCCAGCTCAGTTAGGCTAAAGATGAACAAGACTGCGGCTTGGTACAGCGCGCCGTACCGGCCGGCGCACGCTCGCGGACCCGCGGTGGTCGAAGCGGTCGCAGGCCCCGGGCATTCGTGGCATTCTTCCGAGGAACGCCATAAGCTGGTGCTGTGAGCGCCTCGAAAGGAAGGATACCCGTCCAGTATCGCTGATGCTCGAGGCCCCGGGTCCCCTCGCTGGATCCTGGCCGAACAGGGGTGGCGAATGAACCCCACCAATTTCGCTGACAAAGGCCGGCAAGGCGCCGGTGTCCGGGCGCCGGGCGACCGTCCTTCCCGGCGAGAGGTCCTCTCGCCGGCCGCGATCGTCGCGGCCCTGTGGGCGGGCACCTCGGACGCCAGCGCCGTCCCGGGGCCGACGGATCCACTTCGATGGCTCGTCCATCACGTCACCCAGGGCCTCACCGAGTCAGAGTTCAACACCGCCCGTTCCAGGGGCTACCTCGGCTACCTCGAGTATCAGCTCAACCACACCACCATCGACGACAGCGCCCTGGACGCGCGGGTCGACTCGACGACGTATCCGACGCTCTTCATGACGCCGGACCAGCTCGCCCTCCCCTCGGTCCAGGCGCGCCAAGTGGTCGACGAACTCATGGAGACGACGATTCTGCGATCGGTTCTCAGCAAGCGCCAGCTTTACCAGCGGATGGTCGAGTTCTGGACCGACCACTTCAACATCTTTATCGACAACGGCATCGGCAACAAGCTCAAGACCGTGGACGACCGAGAGGTCATTCGCGCCAACGCGCTGGGCACCTTTCCAGCCATGCTGACCGCCAGCGCTCAGAGTCCGGCCATGCTCGTCTACCTCGACAACTTCGGCAACACCGTCCGGCGGCCCAATGAGAACTACGCCCGCGAGCTGCTGGAGCTCCATACCCTCGGAGTCGATGGCGGATACACCCAGCAGGATGTCGTCGACGTCGCCCGCTGCTTCACCGGCTGGACCTTCTACCCCGCCAACGCCGGGACCAACGCCTGGCGCTTCCGCTTCCTGCCTGAGAACCACGACAACGGGCAGAAGACCGTGCTCGGCCACGTCATTGCTCCCGGCGGCGGGATCACTGATGGCTTCGACGTCATATCCATCCTCTCCAACCACCCCAGCACCGCCCGGCTCCTCGCCGAGAAAATGTGCAAGTGGCTCCTCGGCTACCGGCCGTCGCCTGCCCTCGTCGACGCCGTCGCCAGCACCTACCTGAATCCCCCGCCGCCCGCCAGCCGCGGCGACATCAAGTCCATGATCCGGGCCATCCTACTGTCCCGCGAAGCCAGCGACGGTACAGCCCGGAAGTACAAGCGACCCTACCACCACATGATGGCGGCCTTGCGCGCAACCGGCGCCTCCATCACCTCGACGACGGCGATCCGTACGCCACACCTCCTCGCTGCCGGGCAGGTCCCGTATTCCTGGTCCGCTCCCGACGGCTACCCGGACACGCTCGACTACTGGGTCGGATTGATCCTGCCCCGCTGGAACTTCGGTGCCGCGTTGCTGCACAACAAGATCGGCGGCGCCACGGTGGACATCGACGCCTTCCTGGCGGGCGCCGACACGGCCGGCGCCGTCATGGACCGGATCGAGACGGCGATCTTCGGCGGCATCGGCGGGATGAACCCTCGCGAGCGTTCGCTGATCGCGAACTACTTGTTGCCCGACCCGCCGACGACCGGCCGCAAGCGGGACGCGGTGGGCCTGGCCATCGGCTCGCCGAGCTTCCAGTGGTACTGAGCGGGCGGTTCTAGCCGAGACGCCGAGTGAATGGTGTCGGGGCGCCACGCGTCCTCTCCATCAGCGCCTCGGCCGAAACAGGGTTGAGAAAGGGTCCTCCATGCGGACGCACCGATGCCCGGGTTGTCACGAATACATGGAGCTCACCCGCCGGCAGGCACTCGCCGCATCCGGGGCCATCGCCCTGGCCTTTGGCGTGCCCGCCTGGCTGCCGCGGGTCGCGTACGCGCTCGACACCAGCGCCTCGCGCGACATCATCGTCTCCATCTTCCTTCGCGGCGCCGCCGACGGCCTGACTCTCTGCCCTCCTCACGCCGAGGATCGGTATTACGCCACCCGGCCCACGCTAGCGGTCCCCCGGCCGGACGACGCGGATCCCAATCGTTGCACCGATCTGGATGGCTTCTTTGGCCTGCCCCCGGTCATGACGGCCCTGCGGCCTGCCTACCAGCAGGGCACTCTGTTGCTGGTGCACGCGTGCGGCTCTACCGATCCATCCCGGTCCCATTTCCGCGCCCAGCGCTTCATGGAGGTCGGCAAGCCCGGCGATCCTTCGCTCCGCACCGGATGGCTCGGACGGCACCTCGCCAGCATCGGGCCGAGGTCGCCCACCGCGATCATCCGCGCGATCGGCATGAGCCATGGCCTCCAGCGGACGCTCGTCGGATCGCCGCTGGCCTTGCCGATCCCCGACCTCGACCAGTACGGCCTCACCGGCGACCTGGCCACGCGCCCCGAGCGGTGCGCCGTCCTCGAGGATTTCTACCAGGCGGTCCCGGATCCGGTGGCATCTGCCGCGGTCACGACCCTGCGAACCATGAACCTGCTCAGCACCATTGACTTCGCCCATTACGTGCCCGCCGCCGGCGCCGTCTACCCCACCGGCGGCTCCGGCACTGCGCTCAAGTCCACCGCCGCCCTGATCAAGGCCGACGTCGGCGTCGAGGCGGTGGCCATCGATCTCGGCGGCTGGGACACCCACACCAACCAGGGTGTCACCGGGTCCGGCGCCATGGCCACCCTGATGACCCAGCTCGCGGGCGGTCTGGCCGCCTTCAACAGCGACATGTTCTCCACGACCGTGTGTCGGAACGTGACTGTCGTCGTCTTGACCGAGTTCGGCCGGCGCCTCGCCGAGAACGGCACCCACGGCACCGACCACGGGCACGGGAGCGCGATGCTCGTGCTCGGCAACCACATCGCCGGCGGCCGTGTCCTCACGCAGTGGCCCGGCCTCGATCCGGAGGATCTCTTCGAGGGGATCGATCTCGAGGTGACCATCGACTTCCGCGACGTCCTCGCCGAGATCGTCAGGTACCGTCTCGACAACCCCAACCTGGCCGCCGTTTTTCCCGGCTTCACGCCCACGATCCGCGGGGTGACGACGACCTGTCACGACGAGTGGAGGGGGGTGAGCGCATCGCCGGCCGGTCCCCGGGTGCAGCCACCGGGAATGTAGAGGGCGCGTGCCGCTCCAGTCTTTCAGCCCTTGAAGTTCGTGTAGTCCCAGGCGAATTCTCTGACCAGGCCGGTGAAGTCGCGCAGATGGCTGTCCTCGCGCACGAACACCATGTCGCACTGCGCCAGCGCGTGGTCCTTTCGGCGACGGTAAAAGCCGGTGATGTCGTAGGGCACATACCCACGATCGTGCATGAACTTCACGACCTCGTGGAAGAGGGGCATTTTAGGCCCCAGCGGATTGAAAAACGAGACCTCCAGGAAGAACAGCTCCGTCTTACCCATGATCCTTGACGCTCCGCGGAGAACCTCGAGCTCGAAGCCCTGCACGTCCAACTTCGTCACGTCAGGCACGGCGAGCCCTTGCTGGGCGACCAGATCGTCGATGGTGACGATCGGAACGATCCGCTTGGCGTAGGTGTCGTAGAAACTGTGCCCGCGTTCGGGAACGAACGACGAGCCGGACAGGCCAGGCCAAATCGTAAACTCCATGTGTCCAGGCTGGGGACCGGCGCCGGCCAGGATATACTTCGAGTTCGAATGCGACTGGCAGAATTTGTCGAGAAACGGTCGCATTTCCTCGAGAGGCTCAATCATGAACACGTGGGCGTCCGGAAACACGTCTTTGAAGCTCTGCGACCAACGCGCCTTGTGCGCACCGATGTCCAGGAGGGACTGGCCCGGGAAGCCCTTCGCTGAGAGAAAACGCATGAACTGCGAGGCATAGACGATGTTCAGCCAGTTTTGGTGCTCGAAACGTGGCGCCTGATCCACGATATCGCCTCCTGGGCACGGCATACGGCGTCGCGATCATCTCTGAACGCGTCGGTCACGCCCCGCGGCGCGGGAATACGGTTTCGGGTCTCACCCGCGAGACCCTCGGCTTCACATCATGGTCTCCCCTGACCACGGTCGATCTCGGACCCGGGCCGCCGGTCGCTTCCCCGGCGACCAGGGGAGCCCCCTGGTACTCGTCGACTCAGGGCGACCTTTTGTCGTGGGACGGGAAGGTGCTGGGCCCGACGCCGGTCGCGACGCCTTCGCGCGCGCGGCGGCCGCGCCGCGATGATAGCCCAGTTTCATCTCGCCGGGTGGGCCGAGGGCCCATGGTCATTTTTTTGTTGACAAGTTCGCCCCGAGACGGCTAGCGTTCAGCCGCTGAACGATGGACAGCGAGTACGCGCTGCTCGAGTATCTCTCCGGCGGGGGCAACGTCTCCCAGCGCCAAGTCGCCAAGCAGACCGGCTTGTCCCTGGGGATGGTGAATCTGATCCTGAAGCGGCTGGCCAGGACGGGCGCCATCAAGGTCGTCGCCCTCAACGGACGCAGCGCCAGCTATCTCCTGACGCCGACCGGGGCCGCGGCGAAGAGTCGCCGCGCGTACGAGTATCTGCTGCGGACCATCGGGATCTTCCGCGAACTTCGCGAGCGCACGGACGGCCTGATCGCCGAGCTGTATCGGAACGGCGCGCGCGAGTTCATCATCCATGGTGAGGGAGAGGTGGCTGACATCGCGGAGCTGTGCCTTTCGCGAGCGCGGCTTCCCGGGCTGACCTTCTCCCGCAGCCAGGGGGCCCTGCCGGCGGAGGTGGACCCCACGCGCGCGGTCCTCGAGTGCTCCTTCCAACCCGGCGGAGGATACGTCGGCGTGTCCGTCCTCGAGAGGCTGGTGAGGACCAATGGATAAGCACCTGAGCGTGTACACTGCCGAGTCCAACGCCACGGATGTCCGGCTGGTTCTCCACCAGATGCTTCTGGGCGCGCTCCGCGGGCGGTACATCGCCTACCGCCTCTTCGTGCGGGACGTAAAAGGGGACTACTCTCGGTCGAAGTTCGGGGCCCTGTGGGACTTCGTGGAGCCGCTGGTCGTCGCCGGAGTCTTCGCCGCGCTGTACGACTCTGGGGTCATCCAGTCTGGCGAGATTGGGATTCCGTACCCGGTCTTTGTCGTGTTCGGAGTGCTGATGTGGCAGACGTTTTCGGAGGCCATCACCTATCCGCTTGATCTCATCCGCAGCTCCCGGAGCCTGATCACTCACCTGCGAATCATGCCCGAGTCGTTGCTCCTGTCCGTGTTCCTTCGCGTGCTGTTCAACTCGTCTTTTCGGATCGTCATCATGCTGGCGGTCGCCCTGGCCATGAGATCCCTCTCGCTGGCGGGGGTCGTACCGTTCGTCCTACTGTTTCCGCTGCTGATCGTGGCCGGCATGGCGATCGGCGTGCTCCTGGCCCCGTTCAACGCCATTTACAGCGACGTGGGCCGCGTCGTGCGGATTTCGCTCCGGCCCCTGATGTACGCCACTCCCGTGATGTGGACCCTGCCGAAATTGCCATTCTTTTCGTATCTTGGCGCCCTGAACCCGGCGGCCACCATGCTCTCCAATCTTCGCTCGCTCGCGACGTCCAATGCGTTCGACAACCTTGCGGTGTTTGTCGGGACCGCCAGCGTCCTGGGAATGATCTTCCTGGTCGGCTGCTTCGTCTTTCGCCTTTCGATCCCCATACTCACCGAGCGCGCCTGAGCATGACGCGGGTACACCCGAGCGTCCCGAGTCGAAAGGACGAGCGCAGGGGATGGAGTGCGACGGTTGCTTGAGAAGGGGCGGGGGGCCTTGGTGGTGCTGGCCGACGTCCTGGCCCGCTGGATTCGCGCGCCGCGCGAGCGATGGAGCATCCCCGGTACCGTGTGTTATTTCCCGACCTTTCCCTCCCGGGAAGATCTGACCAACCACTATTATCGCGCCTGCTGGTACGCGCCGCGCATCGCCGGTCGATGCGACCAGGTGTTTCTGTTCCAGAGCTTTGAGCGGGGTCAGGCCCGACCGGGACCGCGGCCGGCCCACATGGGTGCCCCCCCTCCCGACACGTCACACATCATGGTCCGCGCCGGGCGACTGGCGAACCTGCGGACGCTGGTCCGCTGCCGGGTGATCCTGATTTGGCGAGGTGGCTGGTGGAGTCGACTGCTGAGAGTGGCCGACCGCCTGGGCTTCGGCATCGTGAACGTCGACACCGACGATCCGCGGGCGATCGAGTATGGCAACTACTGCTCCCTGATCTGGAAGCAGCTGTTGCCCGCCGTGGAGAAGCACGCGGTGCTGGCGGAGAGCCGGCGGCGCTTCCGGGAGGTGGCGGCCCGGGTGGCCCGACGCGGTGCTCGACGCGCGTGTGTGTTGGGGACCGGGCCGTCCCTGGAAGAGGCATATGAGTTTGACTTCAGCGACGCCGTGATCATCGTCTGCAACTCGAGCGTCCAGGACGCACGATTGCTCAACCACGTTCGACCGGCGTTCGTAGTGGCCGCGGATGTGGTGAGCCATTTCGGCGTGTCGAGGTATGCGCACAAGTTCCGAGAGGATCTGGTTCGAGTGCTGCGGGAGCGGGATGTGGTGTTCGTCACCGTCGCCACCTTTGGCTATTTGTTCGTGCTGCACCATCCCGAAGTTGCCGACCGCGTGATCTTCGTGAACCAGACGTGGAAGGGAGCGAATTACGATCTCCTCGAGGACTTTCGGGCTGCCCGCCTCGATAGCATCATGAACATTCTCATGCTGCCGCTGGCGGCGACGTTCGCGAGGGAGATTCACTTGCTGGGGTGCGACGGGAAGAGTGCCGACCGCAGCAACGAGGACTTCTGGGCGCACGCCGCGGGCGCCCAGTACCACGACCTGGTGGTGACGGGGCACTTGTGTCATCCGACGTTCGACGGCAATCGCCGGCGGGGTACGTACGAGCGCTACCGGCGGTCGATCGAAGAGACCATTCGCACCGGTGAACGCAAGCACGGAATCGTGTATCGCTGTCTTCGCCCGTCGAGCATTCCCATCTTCAGGAACCGCTATCTCGCCGCGGAAGGGAGCGATCGGGATCGGTCGCGGGGGCCCCGGGGCGGCCCGGCGCCCGCCGGCCGGTCGCCACGGGGCACGCTGGCGGAGGCGGCCGGTGCATGCGGCAACGCTCCCGTCGAGGGTCCGGCACGCCGAGTCGACGGCGCCGTCCCGGAGACGTCCGGCAAGGCGCGGGAGACCCGTGGTGAGTGAAGTTCGCCCGCCCCAGGGTCCGGAGGGGGCGGTGTGCCGGCCCGCGCGGTTCCGGCCCTTGAGGCGCGGTGAGACGCGGGGACCGGGGGTATGAAGCACGTGGTCGTGACCGGGGATCTCCGCGGGGAGAACATTCGACCGCCCTCCCTCTTTTCGCGGCTCCGCCAGCTATCGATCGAAGACGCGCAGACCTACTTCGGTGAGCGGTCCACGCTGGTGGAGGTGGCGTGCCCCGCCTGCGGATCGCCGACGGGGCGCTTGGTGTTCGAGAAGAACGGATTTCGGTACGACGAGTGTCCGGACTGCGGGAGCGTGTTCGTGTCGCCGCGGCCTTCCCCGGAGGCGCTGGCCGACTACTATCGCCGCTCGCGGGCCAGCCTGTTCCGGGTGGAGCACTTCGCCCGGGAGACCGCGGAGGCCCGTCGGGCCCACATCTTGCGCTCGCATGCCAACTGGCTCGGGCGGCTCGTGGACGAGGCTGGGAATCGGGAGGCGCGGGGATATGCGGACATCGAGTCAAACTACCCGGTCATTCTGGAGGAGGTACGCCGGCTCGGGCTCTTCGACCGGCTCTACAGCCTGAATCCGCATCCGGCGTTCGACGCCGCCTGCGCCGCGAGCGGCGCGACGGTGTGTCGAAACGGCGTCTCGGGCCTGGGGGCCCTGACCGCCTTCGAGGTGCTGGAGCATCAGTTCTCCCCCCATGACTTCCTCCGCGTCGCGTTCGAAAGCCTCGCGCCGGGGGGTCTGCTGTTTTTCACGACCCGGACGATCAGCGGCTTCGACCTGCAAGTACTGTGGGACCGGGCGCCGTACATCTATGTTCCGGAGCATTTGAATCTGCTCTCCCTCGACGGGATCGGGGTCTTGCTGGCGCGATCCGGGTTCACGCTGGTCGAGCTGAGCACGCCGGGCCGACTGGATGTGGAACTGGCACGGCGGGCCGCGCGCGAGGACCCCTCGATCGTGCTGCCCCCATTCATCGCGTGTCTGCTGCACCGCCGGGACGCCGAGGCCCACGCCGACTTTCAAGCGTTCCTGCAGAAGCATCGGCTGAGCTCGCATGTCCGGGTGGCGGCCCAGAAGCCGTGACGGAGGACGCCCCCTGACCACGCTCGCGCGGCTCTTCGAGTCCTCCCAGTCGGCGGCCGAGTACGCCACCGGCTACTTCGAGCGCGTGATCGAGCTGATCAGACAGCTGGACGCGGATGCGATTGCCCGCGCCATCGCCAAGGTCGAGGAGGCGAGCCTCCGCGGCAAGACGATCTTTTGCATCGGCAATGGAGGGAGCGCCGCGGTGACCTCACATTTCGTGAACGATCTGTCGGCCAATAGCCTGGTCAGCGGCCAGCCGGGAATCCGGTCCTTTTCCCTCGCCGACAACGTCGAGTCCATCACGGCCATCGCGAACGACGCCGGGTTCGAGAACGTCTTCGCCTATCAGCTGCAGGCCAGCATGAGCGAGGGCGACGTCCTGATCGCCCTGTCCGTGAGCGGCAATAGCGAGAACGTGATCCGAGGCGTGGAGTATGCCAACACCCATGGGGGCTATACGATCGGCTGGTGCGGCTTCGGCGGGGGCCGCCTGGCCCGGATGTGTCAGCTCACCATCCACGTGCCGACCACGCTCGACGAGTACGGTCCCGTGGAAGCGGTCTTCGCCCACCTCTCCCACGTGGTCTCGGGGTATCTGACGATGAAGCGCGGCCGAAAGCTGAGCCACTGAGCGGTGCTGGTGAGCACCCAGTGGCGTGATCGGCGGATACCCTGGCTCCCCCAGGGCTGACATGCTGAGGGTGGCGATCGTCGGCATGGGGAAGATGGGGCAGACCCGGGCCCGGGAAATCGAGCGCCACCCGGCGACGAGTTTGGTCGCGGTGGCCGATCCCGATCCGACGGCCTTCCCCGGCGATTCCCGCGTGCGGGTGACGCGGGACTATCGGGAGCTGGTCGCGTTGCCCGATCTCCACGCCGTCATTGTCTGCACGCCCAATCGGGCGACGCCGGCGGTGGTAATTGCGGCGCTCGAGGCCGGGAAGCACGTGTTCTGCGAGAAACCACCGGGGCGCAGCGTCCAGGATATCCGGGATATCATGGCCGCCGAACGCCGCCAGCCCCGGCTGAAGCTCATGTTCGGTTTCAACCATCGGCGCCACGCGGGGATCCAAGAGGCGATGCGCATCGTCGATGGCGGTCGATTCGGGCGGATCCTCTGGCTGCGGGGAATCTACGGAAAGAGCGGCGGCGAGGGGTACGAGCAGTCGTGGCGCAGCTCCCGGGACGTCTGCGGCGGGGGCATTCTCCTCGACCAGGGGATCCATATGGTGGACCTGCTGCGCTTCTTCTGCGGCGACTTCGAGGAGGTCAAGAGCATGGTGACCCGCGCGTACTGGCCCAGCGACGTGGAGGACAACGCATTCGCGCTGCTCCGCGACCGGCTGGGTCGCGTCGCCATGCTGCACAGCTCCAGCACGCACTGGAAGCACCGCTTCAGCCTGGACATCTTCATGTCCGACGGGTACCTGTCGGTGAACGGGATTCTGTCATCCAGCCGGAGCTACGGCGAGGAAACCATCACGCTGGCCCGACGGCAGTTCGACGAGAGCTTCGCCACCGGCAAGCCGCGCGAGGAGATCATCTACTTCGACACCGATCCGTCGTGGGAACTGGAGATCGCGGACTTCGTCGACTGCGTCCAGAAGGACACCCCGGTCACGCATGGAAAGTCAGAAGACGCGCTGAAAGCCATGGAGCTCGTCTTCGCCATCTACGAAGGGGACACGCGGTGGTCGGAGACGGTTCGGCACACCGACGGCCTCGCGCGGCGCGGGTAGCGGCGGCGTCCGGCCAGGTGGTCAGCGGATGAAGCTGCGGAAGGAGCTCGGGACCGCGATCGAGGCGGCGCGGCGGGCCGGGGCCTGCCTGCGACGAGCGCCCGCCGCCAGGGGTGACATCCTCAGCAGCGCCGGCCGCGACATCAAGCTGGGCGCCGACCGTGAAGCGGAGGATATCATCCTGGCCGCGCTCGCGCCCAGCGGACGCCCGGTGCTGGCCGAAGAGAGCGGTGAGCACGGCCGCCTCGATGCGACGCCGTTCTGGGTGGTGGACCCACTCGATGGCAGCCTGAACTTCAGTCGCGGCCTGCCGCTCTGTTGCGTCTCGATCGGCCTGTGCCAGGGGGGGGAGCCCGTCCTCGGGGTCGTCTACGACTTCGAACGGGATGAGATGTTCACGGGCATCGTGGATGAGGGCGCATGGCACGACGACCGCTTGACCTCGGTCTCGACGGTCGGGTCGGCGCGGGAGGCGGTCCTGGCCACCGGCTTCCCTGTCAATCGGGACTTCGGGGGCGAGGCATTGGCCGACTTCGTCCGGGCCATCGCGGCGTTCAAACGGATCCGACTGCTCGGCTCGGCCGCGCTCTCGCTGGCCTATCTCGCCTCCGGCCGCGTCGACGCGTACGCGGAGGACGACATCATGTTCTGGGATGTCGCCGCCGGCATCGCGCTCGTCCGGGCCGCCGGCGGGTTCGTGACGATCGAGGACTCTCCTCGGCTGAAATGGGCCAAGCGCGTGCGCGGCGCCGCCGATCGGGCGATCTGGCGCCTCGGAGCAGATCCATGAATCTGGCGATGATCCCGGCTCGCATGGGGAGTCAACGGCTGAGTCAGAAGAATTTGCGCGAGCTCGGTGGCATACCGTTGATCACGCGAGCGATCCGCCGGTGTGTCGCAGCCCGGGTATTCGACGAGATCTGGGTGAACTCCGAGCATCCGGCTTTCCGCGACATTGCCCGGCAGGAGGGGGTGGGTTTCCACCCGCGACCGCCCGCGCTGGCCGACAATACCGCGACCAGTGAGCAGTTTGTGTATGAGTTCCTCAAGGGCCATCCGTGCCAGCGCGTGTTTCAGGTTCATAGCATCGCGCCGCTCCTCACGGTGGCGCAGGTCGCCGACTTCGTGAAGGCCATGACGGACGCCGAGTACGACGTTCTGCTCAGTTGCACGCTGGAGCAAATCGAGTGCGCCATCGAGGGGCGCCCGATCAACTTCTCGTTCGACCGGAAGACGAACTCGCAAGAATTGACCCCCGTGCAGCGGGTCAGCTGGAGCATCACGGGCTGGCGAGCGTCCACATATGTCGCGGCGTTCGACGCCGGCCGGACGGCGACCTTTGCCGGACACGTGGGATTCTACGCAGTGGACCGTCTCGCCGGTCACGTCATCAAGACCGAGGACGACTTGCGGATCGCCGAGGCGCTCTTGCCGCTCCTCCCGTGATTGGTCGCTAGGGCGGTGACGTCGTCGCTGGCGGTAGGCGAGGGGGAATGATGGTGGGCGTGCCCGGGCGGGTCGTGGGATGAGAGATGGGGGACCGGAGGGGGACCGGGTCGGCGTGGGTGGACCGGTAGCAGGCCAGTCGGCTGGGGAAGCCGCGGGGGTGGGCGACGGGCAACGGGCAGCGTCCGGTCTCGAGCAGACGCGGCGGGCCGCGGGGTCCGCGTCGCCAGGGCTGGACCAGGCGATGACGGGTCGCCCGGGGTGGGGTGGCGAGCCCTTCGTGTCGGTCGAGCACGTGTCGAAGAAGTTCTCGCGGAACGCCAACGGCCATCGGGCCTACGGGTTGAGCGATTTGCTTCGCGAGATCGCGGGGCGACGGCGCGGATTCGGGTTACGGGAGGACGAGTTTTTCGCGGTCAACGACGTGTCCTTTCAGCTGCGGGCGGGCGAGTCGTTAGGGTTGATCGGACGCAACGGGGCGGGCAAGTCCTCGCTGCTCAGGATGCTGAATGGCTTGATCAAGCCCGATGCCGGGCGGATCGTGACCGGTGGCCGAGTCCAGGCGCTGATCAATCTGGGAGCGGGGTTCAACCCGCTCCTGTCGGGCCGGGATAACGTCTACAATGCCGCGGCCCTGATGGGGATGAGTCAGCGGGACACGCGGGAGGTCTTCACTCAGATCGTTGAGTTTGCCGACCTCGCGGAGTTCATCGATGGGCCGGTGCAAACGTACAGTTCGGGGATGCGGGCGCGCCTGGGCTTCGCGGTGGCCGCGCATTTGCAGCCCGATATCCTTCTCATCGACGAAGTATTGGCGGTCGGCGATTTCGCGTTTCAGAACAAGTGCCTGGTGCGGTTGCAAGAGCTCAAGAAGCGGGGCGCGGCGATTGTCTTGGTCTCCCACAGCCATACCCACATGATCCAGATCTGTGAACGCGGCGTGTGGCTGGATCGGGGGCGGGTGATGGCTCAGGGGTCGGCGCGCGAGGCGGTGGGGGCGTATCTGGAGTTCTTGGAGGAGCAAGAGTCGCGCGACGCCAGCCAAGCGAATGCGGGGCGCGGCCGTCGAAGGGAGCGCGTGGCGCCGGGGCGCCCGGCGGCGGCGGCGCGGACGCTGGCCCCGGGGCGGATCGGGAAGGATGACCGGGGCAGCCCGGCCCCCGCCCCCGACGTCCTGTACCATGCCATCCACGGCGAGTTCGATCGGATCGCGGATCTCAGGGTGTCCCTCCTGGTCGGGGGTCGGGAGGCCGACGTGATTCGGCTCCACGACGACGTGACGATCGAGTATAGTTTTCGGCTTCGGCAGCCGGTGCGCGATCTGAACGTGTCGCTGGTCATTTACCGGAAGGACGGGTTGCAGATCACGACCATGTCGACGCTCAACGGAGATCTGGTGCGTCACAAACAGGAAGGGGCGGTGACGTGTCGAGCGCGGATCCGTGACTTCAATCTCAGTCCCGGACGGTATGTGCTGGTCATGCCGATTCATGAGGGAAAAAGCTACTTGTATCGGGATGTGGTCAAGGAGTTCGTGGTGAAGAGCGGAGGGCGACTGGCCTGGAACATCATAGATTTCGACTGCGAGTATGAGGTGGAGCCGTAGGGTGGGTCCATGGGCCTTTTTCAGCGGCCTGCTGGGGTGAGGGGGACCGGCGGGGTCCGGCCAGAATGGGAAGGGCCATGACGGCGGTGCGGAGGGCACTTCGTCGGTTGCTCGTGAGCCCGTTTGTGCGCTACCGCACGCTGGGCAGGATCGCCCGGCGATTGGCGCTCGATGAGGGGTTTGTCCGGACTCTGATCGAGGACGAGCTCTTCGCGTTCCGGATCAAGACCGAACGCGGGGTCGGAGGGGCGTTTCGGAAGCTGCTGTTGGACCCCGACGTTCTGCAGATTGTGTTGAGCGACGAACGGGTTCAGACGCGGATCTCGATGAATGGGGCCATGATCCGGCGGATGGCTCGCGACGAGTTGTACGTCGAGGCGATCATTCAACAGGAGGAGTCCCAGTGGAAGCTCCGACACGATTCCCGCGCCCTCACGGCGGCCTTGGCCGACGCGGCCTATGTTGAAAAGGTCGTGGTCCACGAGCTGTTCGGCGAGGCGCTTCGCCGGCAGCCCCGGCTGCTGGAGAGACTGTTGGGCGAGGGTGCGGGCAGCGGCTCGAGGGTGTCGGGGCTCGATTCGCTGAGCGGGTCCCCGCCGACCGCGGCGACCCTGGAGATCACGGGGGCCAGGACGAGGGTGCCGGGCATCGCCAAGGAGCGGGGAGTGGACCCGACGGGGCCGGGCGCGAACGCCGTGATGGAACGGGCGACGCTGTGGCAGTACGTGTTGACGGCCCCGCGCATTGCCGCCACGCTGCTCAGAGATGGGGGGGTCCGCCGGGAGGTGGCCGGGTACGAGGGCCTCGGTGAGGCGCTGCTGGAGGAGGTTCCGGGTCTGGAGAGGCTGTTGGCCCGCTTGCCGCTGGACGCCATCGTGGGGAATCCGTACCTGCTCGACCGGGTGGTCCGCGATGAGCGTGTGTTCGAGCGTATCGCCGGCGACGAGGTGGTCCTCTCGAAGCTGCTCCTTCATGGTCGGGTGATCGACAAGATCGCGTGTGACGAGCTCGTGCTCGGCCGTCTCCTTGGACAGGAACGGACCATCGAGCACCTGCGGGGCGATGATCGGTTGCTGGGGGAGGTGCTCGCCTCGGAATCCGCGCTCGACCGGCTCCTGGCCAGGGGGGAGGTGGTGGGCCGCGTCGCCGCACATCCCCGCGTACTCGGGCGAATCAAGAGTGATCCGGCGCTGCTGGAGAAGCTCGCGGACGACCAGCAGACGGTGGAGAAGCTGGTGTCACTGGAGGCGGTTCAGAATGCGGTTCTGACGAGCCCAGCCATACTCGAGACGATCATTGCCCGGCCCCTCGTCGACCACGAGAAGGGCGTGCGCGAGCGAATGCTGGCCGTCCTCGAATTCGACCGGGTGTGGGAACGCTTGGCCCGTCACCGTCCCCCGATGACGCCGGAACGGGAGGGACGACTGGTGGCGACCCGCGCCAAGCTCGAAGGAGTGGGCCAGGTCCCGGACGCGCTGCTGGGCGTGGTCTGTGACGACGACGAGATGGTCTTAGCCAACGGGCGGCTCCAATTTCCCGATCGCCGATCGCTGTGGGTCCTGGTCAACGAAATCCTCGGGAACGAAGAGTATTATTTCGAGACCAAGACGAATGCCCCGCGGGTGCTCGATTGCGGAACGCATTTTGGGTTGGCGGTCTATTACTTCAAGACCCTGTTCAAGCGCGCCCGGATCATCGGGTTCGAGCCGGTCCCGTACCTTCGCGATTTTGCCCGTCGAAACGTGGAGAGCAACGGGTACCGCGATGTGGAGATTCTGCCGTACGCCCTGGGGTCGGAAGACGGGACGGCGCGCTTCTGCGTGAATCAGCGGGATTCGATGGGAGGCGCGCTGGCCAGTCGGAGTCATCAGGCGGAAGAGGATCGGGCGGAGATTCAGGTGGAAGTCCGGCGGCTCAGCCACTACCTGGACGAGCCCGTGCACTTCCTCAAGCTCGATGTCGAGGGCGCAGAGGATGACGTACTTCGCGAGGCGGCGCCCAAGCTCAGAAATGTGCAACAGCTGTTCTGCGAGTACCATCACGGGCCGGCGTTGCCGGGGGGACGGCTGCGGGAGATTGTGGGACTGCTGGAGGAGCGGGACTTCGACGTCTCGGTGTCCAAGTCACTGTTTTACCAACGAACGACGCAGATGCGACCGCTGAAATACGTTGGGAACCCCCACTCACTGGCGATATGGGCGAAGAATCGAAACTGGATGCAGGCGTAGGAGTCCGCGGGATGCCGACAGGCCCCCGCGGCAATAGATTCGGCCCCGGTCGACGGTTCGCCGGGTCGGGGCAGCGCGCCGGCGATGACCAGAGTAGTTCCTTCCGCGGCCTCCCGGCGGGGGCCGAGGGCGAGGGTGGGGGAATAGCTGGGCGGCGCCGGGTGAGGTGAGAGAAATGCGACCGCAGACCCGGGCGATCAAACGACGGCTCCAGCGGGCGTGGACAATGGACAAGCGGCTGAGGATTCTCCGGGACGCGTACCACGGGGAGACGTGCTACCTGCTGGCGACGGGACCGTCTCTGGGGGCGTTCTGGGACGAGTCGGTCAAGGAGCGCCTCCGGGAGAGACTGGTGGTGGCGGTCAAGCAGGCCTTTGACCTGACGCCGGAGATCGTGGACTTTCAGCTGCTGAACGCGTGGAACTACAGTGTGTATGACTACACCCGTCATGAACCGATCATCGTGGCGGAGCGGGCCGACAACGATCCGCCCACGCCGGGCCTGAAGGCCGATCTGCTGTTCCGGGTTCCGGAGCCGAATAACTGGGAGAAACGCCTGGCCACGACCCTGGAGTTCGACCGGTACCTGTTCGAGCGGACGAAGGACCGGCCGTGGGGCCCGGGAGTCGTCTACGAACTGGGATTGTATCTGGCCGTCCATATTGGGGTGAAGGAGATTGTCACGCTGGGCTGGGATCTCGGAGAGCTCAATTCGCCGACGATGCCGCATTTTTTCCCGGAGGAACCCGGGGGCAGTGGGAAGAGCGACGGTATCCAGAATAAACCGCGGATTCGGACGTACGAGGTACAGGACATCGCCGGGTCGACCCATGCGGTGTATTACTGGCTTCGCTCGAAGGGGATCTATCTGTATGTGTGTTCGGACCGGAGCCTGGTCGATGCGGTCGTACCGCGCGTCTCGATTCACGAAGAGTCCCGTCGCCGGTGGCTGTACCGCACCGACCTCGTGGGCAACGGTGACTTTGCGCTGTGGAGTGAGGCGGGGCCCACGTACTGGGTCGGCCGGCCGGCCGGAGGCGGGATCCGCCAGATCGGCGACGCGGGCGGCGGAGTGGCCGCGGAGCTAGTCCCGACCGTGACCCCGGGCGACGTGAGCCTGGAGCAAACCGTGAGGGCGGAGCCGTTTTTCTCGGGCGCGACGCTGCGGTGCGGCGTTGATGCGTGGTCGGAGGAAGCCGGGAAGCTGGGGCTGATGGTCGCGCTGGTGGAGCGGGGACGGGCGGAAGCGGCGCGGGTGTTCAGCGTCGATCACCCAGGCGGCGGGCATTGGAGTCGCCTCGGGCTCGACGTTGACGTGCCGGCCGATATCAACGTGGCGCAGGTCACGTTCAGGCTGATCCACCGCGCTGGAGCGCGGAAGCCGGCGCGGGTGGGCAATGTACGGGTAACCATGGAGAGATCAGCGTTAGGGGGATGAGGCGACGAACCCGCACGGGCATGAGCACAACGAGACCCAGGACCAGGTTGGAGCCACTCGCGGTGACGAGATCGGCACGGGCTCGGGGGTGGCGGCCCGGGTCGCGGTGGTCGGCGCGCGGCGTCCAGAGTTGCTCGGTGAGGTGGGGACCGACGAGGCGGCCGGAGCCAATGGGGTGACGTCCGCCATCGGCGCGGGCCCGGAGATGGAAGCCGGTGGCGGGGTCAGACGAGGCACGGGCGTACTGTTCGTCGCGCCGGGCTCGCCGCTGCCGAGCACGACGGGTGGCAATAGCCGCCTCTGGAGCATGATCGAGCATATCAGAGGCAGCGGCTTTCGCGTGGGACTGGTCACGATCGGGCATGGGCCCGAAGCGACTCGACAGTTGCGGCGCCGAGTCGACGATCTCTGGTGCGTCGGCGAGCCGAGGGTCACGCCGTGGTGGCGGAGAGTCGTCCGCGGCGTCAAGCGGGGAATACGGGGTGGCGTGCCGGCTCGGCTGGTGAGAGCCGCGAGGGGCCGCGCCTCCTTTATCGTGCGGAACCTCAACCCGGAGTTATGCTACGTGGCGCGTCGGGCCGCGGCGGAGACCCGGCCGACGGCCATGATCGCCCAGTATGCGTGGGCCGCGCGCGCGCTCGACGGGACGCCGCCCGATACGCTGAGGATCGTGGACACCATCGACATCCAACACCGTCGGGCGGCGATTGCCGAAGCGGCCGGCGGGAGTCTGGCCGATCGACGCTGCACGCGGGAAGAGGAAGTCGGCGAGTTGAGCCGGGCCCAGGTGTTGCTCGCCGTTCAGCGCCATGAGAAGAGCGAGCTTGAACGAATGTGTCCGCGCCAACGCGTACTGCTGGTGGGGCACGCCGTGTCCGATCAACAGCGGCTGTACGCTCCGCTGTCGTCCCGTACGCTGCTGTTCGTGGGCACCAACTACGATCCCAACGTTCGGGGGGCGCGGGAGTTCATCCGGACGGTGTGGCCGCGCATCCGAGAGAGGTGTGCCGGCAGCAGATTGGTCATATGCGGGAGCGTGTGCGACGCCTTCGCGGAGCGCTACGAGGGGGTGGAGTTCGAGGGGATCGTCCCCAGCCTTCTTCCATACTATGAGCGGGCCGCGATTGTCATCAATCCCATCCCCTACGGGACGGGCTTGAAGATCAAGACGGTCGAGGCGTTGAGTTACGGCAAGTGCGTCGTCGGCACGCCGGCTGCGGTCGACGGATTGGACGATGCGGACCGGGCGCCGTATTTCGTGGTGCGGACGACGTCCCACATGGCCGGAGTGATTCTGGAGCTGCTGGCCGATCCCGAACGACGCCGCGGGGTGGAGGAAGCGTCGTACGACTTTGCGTTCCAGCGATTGCCGCCGAGGCGGGTCTACGCGGAGCTCGTCGATGTGTTGACGGGGTCGGAAACCGATGTGCGCGGAGGGTCGATCGGCGGACGAGAGGGTGCGACACCATGCGCGGGGCGGGCGCCGACGGGGCGACGATGCTGAGCGGCTCCGGGGAGGATGGGCCTGACCGGCACCGGGGCGACCCCAGCGCGGGGTCGCGGCCAGGTGGGGAGCGGCCTGACCCCGGAGGGACGCGATGAGCACGCCCGCCCCCAGGCCGAGGTGGTGGGCCAAGGTCTTGACCGCGGCGCTGGGGGTTCTGTTGGCCCTGGGGGTGGCGGCGTCCGTGGAATTTGCCAGCCGAGAGGTGTTGCGGGCGAAGAAGAGGACGACCTACCCGCTGTTCTATGATCGGGCGAAGGATCGAGGGGTTCTGGGCGGACCCGGCTACAACTATCTGGACCCGCATCTCGGCCATGCCCACGAGCCCGAGGCGCTGGCCAAGGCGTTTCCGGATCTGACCTACGTTCCCGGGTTCATGGTGTACGGCGATCCCCGTGAGAAGCGGGCGATTCGCATCGTGACGCTCGGGGGGTCGACGACCGATCCGAGAGTGCGCCAGGCCTGGCCGGAGCTTCTGCGGGAGCGGTTACTCGCGCGGGGGTATCGCGTGGTGGTGTTCAACGGAGGGGTGGCGGGCTATTCGTCGAACCAGGAACTGGTCAAGCTCATACGGGACGTCTTGCCGTTGGGGCCCCAGCTGATCATATCCTTGAATGGCGTCAATGACCTGGGCTTCGCGCACTCAGTCAAGACGCATCCGATGGTGCACCCGTATCAACAGGACGTGATGGAGCAATTGGTGCGCGGGGGCCGAGTCGGTCGAGTGTTTCCAAATACCACGGCGATGACGGAGTCGATGCTGGCCGCGAGGGGCTCGTTGCGGGGGGTCAATTACGGACCGGTGGTGAGGACGACGCCAGGGCGACAATGGGAGCGCAACGTGCGCCTCATGGCCGCGGTGGCGCGCGAGCTCAGCATCCCGTATCTGTGCTTCCGCCAGCCGGTGCTGGGAGCCGGGGAGTTCGACCTCTCGCCGGCGGAACGGGAGATGGTGCGGCGGTACGCGGGGGACACCGGGGCCGCGGCCGCCACGCCCGCGCGGGCCACCTACCTCGACGTGGTGAAAGCATTCTATACCGAAACGACGGAGGTCTGCGCGCGGCTCCCCTATTGCGTTGATCTGGCCAACATTTTCAGGGGGCGCACGGGCGTGTACAGCGACGCGCGGCACCAGACCGTGGAGGGGCGGACGGTCATCGCCGAGGCCATCGGGGCCGAGATCGTGAGACGGGGATTGATCGGCAGGCCACCGGCGAAGGCTGGCGGCGCCCCGTGATGCGCGGGAGATCGATCACGGGCCGGACGGGCCGCCAGCCTCGGCCTGGTCACCCCATCGCTCGCGGGGGGAGAACAGGAGCCCGTGCGCCTACTCGTACCGATTCCCACCCTGCGACTAAACGGAGAACGAGGCCGCGGATCGTGGGCAGCGCTCTCTGAGGCGGGTCAGTCGAGGACACCCAGATGGATAAGGTGCTGGTCGAGAAACGATTGCGCGAAGAGGCACCGACAGAGTTTCGCTACAACTACGAGATCATCAAAGGGTCGGGCATTTGGACGAAGGGCCGAATGCAGATCAACTATGATCGAGTGTTCGGGAAGCTCCAGGTCGATCCCGCCACCTTCAGCGGGAAGCGAGTGCTGGAGATAGGCACGTTCGACGGCGCCTTGGCCTTTTATCTGGAGGATCAAGGCGCCGACGTCTTGGCGATTGATGTTCAGGGCGCTGGTCCGACCGGATTTGCGCTGGTGCACGAACTGCGACAATCTCGAGTGCGGTACGAGATCATGAATGTGTACGATCTCGATCCGGCCTTCCTCGGCACCTTCGACTGCATCACCTTCTTCGGAGTGTTCTACCATCTTAAGTACCCACTGCTGGCTTTCGACCGGTTGAACACCGTATGCAGACCGGGCGGTCGGCTCTTCTGCGGCGGAGCGCTGGGGGACGCCTTTCACTATAACGGGGCGCTGACCAGTGGCTGCGATTTTCGCGAGTTCACGCGCCAGAACGCCCCCTCGGCGTTTCATGGCGACGCGATCGCGGCCGCCGACCTCCCCTACTGCGGCTTCGTGGAAACCGAGTACCTTCACGACAGATCGAACTGGTTCCTGCCCAACCGGCGCTGCGTCCAGGCCTGGCTCAAGCGGGCGGGATTCGAGCTCAATACCTCGCATGTCTCGTACTCGACGATTGAGCGAAACCCGGGGCACGATTACAGCAAAAGCGGCCTGCCGCAAGTCGTTCCGGGCGCGTGCCGGGCGTCGGGGCACTTCGCCGCCACCCGGGTCGGGCCGGCGGAGCCGGAGTTCGACTTCCCCGAGTACGTGGGCAAGAGCCTCGTGCCGACGCGACTCGCGATGGAAGCCCTCGAGACGCGAGTGAAGGAGCTGGAGGAGCAGTTGGAACAGGGACGCCAGTAGTCAGCGCAGATTGGCGGGGCGATACGATCCGGCGGAGTGGACGCGCGGGCGCGGAAGCGCGTATCGTAGCCCGTGCATGCGCATCGGAATCGATGTCCACGCGGTCGAGCGCGACGGAAGTGGGAACTGCACGTACATGCGGGGCCTGGTGCAGGCGCTGGCGGGGGTGGACCACACCAACGAGTACACCCTCTACGGCACGGACCTGAGCCATCCCTTTTATGCCCGGCTGCGCGCCCTCAAGCGGTTTGAGCTCCGGGCACTGTGGCCGCGGTGGGCCCCCCTGCGCATTCCGCTTGGGCTCGCGGGTCGATCCATCCTGGACGGGCTCGACCTGCTCCACGTCCAGTACGGAGGCCCGTTCTGGCTGCGGGGCCGGCTGGTGTCGACGATCCACGACGTCGGGTTCATCGAAGTCTCCGACACCTTCCCGGCGTTCGAACGGCTCTGGATGCCGGCCTTGATTCGGGCCACGGCACGGCGGGCCGCGCTCGTGCTGACCGGATCCGAATTTGCCCGCGATCAGGTGGTGGGGTGGGCGGGCCTCCGTCGGGAGCGCGTGCGGGTGACGTACAACGGGATCGGCCCGGAGTTTGTCCCGGTGCCGGCCGGACCCGCGCGTGACGCCGTGCTGCGGCGCTACGGGCTGCGCGCGCCGTTCGTGCTGTCGGTCGGACGGCTGAACGCGCGCAAGAACTTGCGGCGGCTCATCGAGGCGTTCGAGCGCCTGGTCGTACCCGGCCTGCAGCTCGCAATTGGAGGGCCGGCGCACTATGGCAGTGACGCCCTCCGGCGCCGAGTGGAGGAGTCGCCGGCGCGCGCGGCGATCCGCTGTATCGGCTTCATTGCCGACCCTGACCTGCCGGCCGTCATGAGCGGAGCCGCGGTGTTCGTCTATCCATCCCTGTTCGAGGGGTTTGGCCTGCCGCCTCTGGAGGCCGCGGCGTGCGGCACGCCGGTCGTGGCGTCCAACACCTCCGCGCTGCCAGAGATCCTGGGGGACGCGGCGCTGCTGGTCGACCCGCACAGCGCTGAGGGGCTGGCCTCCGCGTTACGGCGGGCGCTGACCGATGAGTCACTGCGGGCTGAGCTGCGCCACCGAGGGATCGCGCGCGCGGCCCATTTCTCGTGGGAGGCGGTCGCCCGGCGGTGCGTGGCGGCCTACGCGCAGGCGGTGACGTCGTAGGGCGTCCAGGCCGTTTCGCGACGCCTTGATCGACTCACCGATCGTGTGCGCAGGACGAAGCGGGACCAGCCTCTCCGAGGTGGCCACGTCCGGGCGGCCCCGGACCTTCGGCGTGCGCGGGGCGCGCCTCCGTGGTCCCGAGATTGTCCGTCTTCGACCAACTGCGCCTGGCCCGGTTTCTCCTCCGTCAGCCCCGTACCCTACGCAGGGTCCCGTTCATTAATTGACGGTCCGGCGTTTTCACGGATCGGGATCCTGCTATCATTCAGCGGCGGGGTGACGGCTCGGCGCCGCCGGCGAGCCCTGAGTCTGAGCCCGATGGCACCCAGTCAGGCGGACCGCTGGTTCCCCACGCAGGAGGCACGGCATGGCCTACGATACCGTCGTCAAGAACGGGTTCGTCGTTGACGGGACTGGCATGCCAGGCTCCAGGGCCGACGTCGGGATCCTCGACGGCCGGATCGCGGCCATCGGGCCGCTCGACGGGGCGGGCCGGGACGTCATCGACGCGAATGGCCACGTCGTGGCCCCGGGCTTCATCGATCCGCACACCCACTACGACGCGCAGCTTTTCTGGGATCCGCTGGCCACGCCGACGAGCTGGCACGGCTTCACCAGCGTGCTCATGACGAACTGCGGCTTCGGAATCGCGCCGGTGGAGCCGGAGCACCGCGAGTACATCGCCCGCCTGCTGGCGGAAGTCGAGGCGATCCCGCTCGAGCTGATCCAGGGCCACGTCCAGTGGACGTGGCGGAGCTACGCCGAGTATCTGGGGGCGCTCGAGCAGGTTCCGGGCGGCCTCGGTGTCAACGTGATGTCGCAGGCACCCCACTCGACAATCCGGTACCAGGTGATGGGCGATGATGCTCGCAAGCGGCCGGCCACCGCGGACGAGATCCGGGCCATGCAAGCTCGGGTCGCTGAGTGCCTGGACGCGGGCGCGTTCGGGGTCTCGTCCTCCTGGGGCCCGGTGCACTTCGACCACGACGGCCTCCCGGTCCCGAGCCGCTGGGCCGAGGAGGAGGAGGTGGTGGCCCTCGCGCGAGTGCTGCGCGCCTACGGGCGCGGGATCGTGGCCTTCATTCCCAAGGGCGTCCCGACGGTCACCGAGGGGGATATGGCGTGCATCAGGCGCCTGGCCGCCGAGAGCGGCCGGCCCGTCCTGTGGAACCTCCTCCTGCAGACGTGGCGCTCGCCGACGAACTGGCGGGACGTGCTCGAGTGGACGCGGGACGCGTTCAGGCACGGCGAGGTCGCCCTGCCGCTCGCGCTGCCTGAGCGTTTCGACCTGAGCTTCTCGCTGCGCAGCGGCCTCTTCGGCGACATGCCCGCCTGGAAGACCATGTTCGACGCCTCGCGCGAGGAGAAGCTGGCGCGACTCCGCCGCGCCGAGGTTCGGGCCGAGCTACAGGCCGACCTCGACGATCCGGCCCCGACGATCTTCTCCAAGCGGCTTCAGGACATCGTCGTGACCAAGGTCAAGCACGAGCGGAACCGCCAGCTGGTCGGGCGGAATGTCGCGGAGATCGCGGCGGCGCGGGGCACGCGCCCGCTCGATGCCCTGCTGGACCTCGGCCTCGACGAGGAGCTCGAGACCGACTTCGTCATCTCGGGGCTCTTCAACGGCGACGACGCGGCGCTGGCGGCGCTCGTGCGCGACCCCCACGTGCTGCTGGGCGGCTCGGACGGAGGCGCCCACGTCAAGTTCATCTGCCAGGTGGCGTACTCGAGCCACCTGCTGAGCTACTGGGTGCGCGAGCGCCAGGTCCTGTCCCTCGAGCACGCCGTGCGCCGGCTCACGATGGAGCCCGCCAGAATGCTCGGCCTGCGTGACCGCGGGCTGCTTCGCGAGGGGCTCGCGGCCGACATCGTGATCTTCGATCCCGACCAGGTCGGCGCAGGCCCGCGTGAGGTTGCGACCGACCTGCCGGGCGGGGTGCGGCGGATCGTCCGGCGCGATCAGGGCTATCTGGCGACGCTCGTGAACGGCCAGGTGGTCCGCCGGGACGGCGAGTTCGCCGCGGTGCGGCCCGGCCGGGTGCTGCGCTCGGCACCCGGCGCGGCATGATCCCGGACACAGGGCTCGACAGAGGCCTTTTTCAGGGGCCTGCGAGGTCGGGTCGGAGATGCCTGCGCCGCGCCTGACGGGGGCCACCCTCGCGACCCTGCGCCGGCTCGCGCAGACACCGCTCGTCCACCTCATCCGCCGCCAGGCGCTGCGCGACTACGGCGTCGACGCGCTCTTTGCGCTCGGCCCGGTGGATCGACAGCGGCTGGACGTCACGCCGAAGCCGCTCCAGGCTCGCGCCCCTCGGCCCTTCGGCGAGGGACGGCTTCCCGCGCCGCCGTCTGCGGTCCCGACCGCGGCCTCGATCCGGGCGGCCTTCGCCTCGGGGACGACAACGCCGACCGCCGTCCTCGCGCGCCTCGCCACTCGCATCACCGCCGAGCGATGGGGCCTGGCCACGTTCAGCCCGTTCTCGGACCTCGATCTCGAGCGGGCGCGGGCCGCCGCGGAAGCCGCGACCCGGCGCTGGAGAGCCGGGACCCCGCTCGGCCCGCTCGACGGCATCCCCGTCTCGGTGAAGGACGAACAGGACGTCGCGGGCTTGCCCACGCGCGTGGGCACGAAGTACTTCAGCGGCCCGGCCAAGCGCGACGCGTTCATCGTGAGCACCCTGCGGGATGCCGGTGCCGTCGTCATCGGCAAGACGAAGATGACCGAGCTCGGGCTGTCTCCGGTGGGATGCAACGTGCATCACGACCTGCCACGGAACGTGTACAGCGCGGCCCACGCGGCCGGCGGCTCCTCCACTGGCGCCGGGGTGGCCGTGGCCCTCGGAATCGGTCCCATTGCGGTGGGCGCCGACGGCGGCGGAAGCGTGCGGATCCCCGCCTGCCATTCCGGAGTGTTCGGTCTCAAGCCCACGTTCGGGCGGGTCGGGCGCACCGGCGACGCCTGCGGCGACCTGACGGTGTTTCACATCGGCCCGCTGGCGGCGAGCGTGCAGGACATCGCCGAGTGGATGGCGGTCTGCGGGGCGCCCCTGGACCCCGACGATGATTGCGCGGTGTGGGCCACCGATCGCGCGCACGTCGCCGCGGACTGCCTGGAGGCGGTCGGGCGTGGTGTGAGAGGCGCGCGCCTCGGCGTGCTCCGCGGGGAATTCGCGGATGCGCCGCCCGCCATCGCGGCGTGCGCGGAGCGGGCGCTGCGCGAGCTGGAGAAGGCGGGCGCCCAGCTGGTCGACGTCGACATTCGCCTGGCCGCGCACGCGGGCGCCATCGGCATGATGGTCATCGGGCCGGAGGCGATGGCGAATCTCATCGACGATCTGAATACGCACGGGGACGACATGAGTGACAGCCTGAGGCTCGTCCTCAGCCTGCTCCGCACGCTGAGCGGCGAGGAAGTGCTGGTGGCCGCCCGGCACCGCGCGGCGCTCCGGCGCCAGGCCGCGGACGTTCTCACCGACGTCGACCTCCTCGCGACGCCGACGCTGGCTTGCCCACCCCGTCCGTACGCCCGCTCGGAGGCCGGCCTGGACGTCTCGGATGCGGACGGGACCCGCCTGCTCACGCGCTTTGCGTTCTTCGCGAATCTGACCGGCCTCCCGGCCGCGTCGGTCCCCTGCGGGATGGCCGCCACCGGGACCGGGGCGTTTCCGGCCGGCCTCCAGCTCATCGGCGATGCCTGGGACGAAGCGAGCGTCATCGCCGCCATGGCGGCGTGCGCGCGCGCGGGCGTGTGCGAGGTGCCACGGCCCGTGGGCTGGGGGTCAATACTCGATTGAGCCGGCTGATACAATCCTCGTTGAGCAGAGCCTCTTGGCAAGGGCGGTCGAGACCGCTCGGGGGTGGCCCGCTCTCAGGGAAAGGCACATGGGGAGGCCCGGCTTCCGGGACCTGGTAGCACGCGCGATCACCGACGAAGACTTCCGGGCCGAGCTCGTGCGCGCGCCGGCGGAAGTGCTCGTCCGGTTCGAGCTGACCGATGAGGAGCGCGCGGCCGTGATGAAGGCGGCCTCCCGCAGCCCCGGTCGGCACGATCGCGATCACGTCCAGAGCTTCCAGAGCCTGATGGTGCGTCGCTGGGCGACCTAGCCGCTGACCTCGCCTTCTTGCGCGGCATCATTCTGTTCAAGGACGTCGACGATGCTCATCTCGCGGCGCTCTGGCCGCGATTCCGGGAGCGCCGGCTCCGACCGCGCGAGCTGCTCTTCCGCGCCGGAGACCCGGGCGAGGAGCTGTTCCTGATCCGGAAGGGGACGATCGTCGTGTCGACTCCCGTCAAGGGGCGCGTCGAGCAGGTGCTGGCCCGCCTCGGCCCCGGGGACTTCTTCGGCGAGATGAGCCTGTTCGACGCGGAGCCGCGATCGGCCACTGTCCAGGCGGAGGCGGACGCCGCGCTCCTGGGACTCGACCGCGCCAACCTCCTGCAGTTCATCGAGGCCAACCCGCGGGCGGCGGCGGCCTTCTTCTATCAGCTCGTCTACGTCTTCAGCCGGCGTCTCCGGGCCTCGACCAGCCTCGTGGCCGAGGTGACCCGTTGGGGCCTGGAAGCGACGGGCCTCGATGCCGACTCCCCCCTCCCCGAGTAACCGCGCGGGGCGCTCCCGAGCCAGCATCGAGCTCCTCGTTCGGACCGAGGACGGCACCGGGTTCGAGACGCGCGAGGTCTCGAGCGCTGCCGCCTATCTCCACCAGCGTCCGGAACGCCTTCCCGATCCGGACTGGGAGCTGGCGCCGCAGGCCGCCGGGCTCCTTCGGACGCCGGCCTACGTGCTGAAGAACCGGCGCCACGAGGAGTACGTGCTCCTTTCCGAGGAAGAGAAGTATATCTGGGAGCGCATGAATGGGCGGGCCACGGTCCAGGACCTCGCCATGGCGTATGTCCTCCGCTTCGGCTCTTTCGACTTCGACGTGATCCGGACGCTCATTGTCAAGCTGCGGCGGGTCGACCTCCTCACCCTGCGCCCCGCCTCGCGCCTGCGCGCTGTGCTCGCGCGACACCGGAGGAACCCGGCGGCGCGCGCGGCGGAGACCGCGCTGCACGCTATCGAGCGGCTGACCGTGGCCTCGCGCTCCGCGCACAGCGTCTTCGACTCGATGTATCGCCGGGGTGGCTTTGTCCTCTTCTCTCCGCTGGCGGTCGTTGCCCTCGCGGTCGTCACCGTCCTCGGGGTCCAGGGGGCCGTGAGCCTCTGGCCGAAGAGCCGCGAGGTCATGCAGGGGTTCGCGGTGTCCGCCCTCGTCGCGATTCTGCTCGTGAAGGGGGTCTTCTGGCTCACCCTGGTCACGCACCAGCTCGTGCACGGGCTGGCGCTTATCCACTACGGCCGCCATGTGCGGGAGTTCGGTTTCACGATGCTGCACGGGTTCGTGCCGACGTTCTACGCGGATGTCACCGACATGTTCATGGCCCAGCGGCGGGCGCGCATCATGGCCGCGCTCTCCGGCCCCCTGGTGCACCTCTTCCTGGCCGGCTGCTGCTTGTGGCTGGCGGGCCTCAGCGAGCCGGGGCTGATGCAAGGCTTCCTGGCCGCCTCGGGTCTCCTCCAGGTCCAGTCGTTCTTCCTGAGCCTCTATCCGTTCTGCTTCGTGGAGATGGACGGGTATCACATCCTGGAGGACGTGCTCGGCATGCCGCTCCTCCGCCAGGACTCCCTGCGCTTCGCGGGCCAGCTCCTCCGGGGCGTGTGGCCTTCCCGAGCCGCCTGGGGACGGGCCGAAACCTTGTACGTGCTCTACGTCGCCCTGTCCACGGTGTCGGTCGCGGCATTCATCGGCTTCAACGTCTGGCTGGTCGTCGCGGCCGCGTCGTGACTCGCGGTGCGAGGCGAGCCGCCGTGGGCATTCCGAGATGAAGGCGCCCACCGTCGGGGGACGCCCAGCAGATGAGCTCCGATGCGATGCGCGGCACGTCGATCGACGCCACTCGAGATTCGAAACAATGAGCCAGACGGAAGAGCACGCGTGGGCTCGGCTATCATTGGGAGCCGGCGCAGGCTCGCCGAGCGACGGAGGTCTCCGGTATGGCGGACACGGCCGAAGTTGTCATCATCGGCGGCGGGGTGACCGGGTGCAGCATCGCGTACCACCTGGTCCACCGCGGCGTGCGCGATGTCGTCCTCGTGGAGAAGCAGTTTCTCGCGTCCGGGGCCACGGGCAAGAGCTCGGCCTGCATCCGCCAGCACTACTCGACGGGGGAGACGTGCCGGATGGTCCTCCAGTCGCTCCACTTCTTCGAGGCCTTCGAGGAACGCACCCGCGGGCGCACCGCCTCCTTCGTCCGGGTCGGCTACCTTCTCGGAGTGGACGATCGGCTGCGGAAGCCGATGGAGGCGTCGGTGGCGCTGCAGCAGTCCGCCGGGATCACGACCCGCCTGGTCACGCCCGCCGAGATGCGCGAGATCGAGCCGCGGGTGTGGGTCGACGACTTCGTGGCGGGCTGCTACGAGCCGGATGCGGGCTACGCGGACCCGTCCCAGACCACGCAGGGGTTCGCGGCGGCGGCCCGCGAGCGCGGGGCGCGCATCCTCGAGCAGGCCGAGGTCGTCGGGATCACCGCGACCGGCGGGCGGGTCACCGGGGTGCGCACCACCCGCGGCGAGATCCAGAGCCCGGTGGTCATCAATGCCGCCGGCACCTGGGCCGACCGCGTCGGCCGCATGGTCGGGATCGACCTCCCGATCACGGTGTGCCGCCACAAGATCAGCTTCCTCACCCGCCCGCAGACCGCCGCCAGTCCCCACCCGCTCGTGTACGACTTCGTCAAGAACATCTACTCGCGCCCGGAGACCGGCGGGCTCACGCTGATCGGTCCGCTCGACGCGGAGGAGCTGCTGGATCGCGCCGATCCGGACAGCTACCGCGAGGGGCTGACGTTCGAGGAGACCGCGGACGCGATGGAGCGCGCGATGCATCGGTTCCCGGTGCTGGAGAGCGGCGAGGTGGCCAGGGGCTACGCGGGGTGCTTCGATGTCACGCCGGACTGGCATCCGATCCTGGATCGCTCGGCGGTGGAGGGGTTCTACATCGCGGCGGGCTTTTCCGGCCACGGCTTCAAGCTGTCGCCGGCAGTCGGAGACATGGTGGCGCGGCTCGTCCTCGAGGGCAAGCAGCCCGGGGACGACGTCCACGCCTTCCGGCTCTCGCGGTTCGCCGAGGGCAGGCCGATCCGCGGCACGTACGGCGACTGGCTGATGTGCTAGTCTAGCGGCCCAACGCGGAGAGGGGACGCCGTTCTCCTGATACGATGCCCGGGTGCCGCTGTACGTGGTGGCGACCCCGATCGGAAACCTGGAGGACGTGACGCTGCGCGCCCTGCGCGTCCTGCGGGAGGCGGATCTAGTCGCGTGTGAGGACACGCGGCGAACCCGAGCGCTGCTCACGCACCATGGGATCTCGACTCCCTTCACGAGCTACTTCGAGCACAACAAGCTGCGCAAGGGAGCGCATCTGCTCGGGCTCCTGCGGGACGGTAAGGCGATCGCCCTCGTCACCGACGCCGGGACGCCGGGGATCTCGGACCCGGGCTCGCTCCTCGTTCGTCAGGCGCGTGCGGCCGGGGTCCGCGTCGTGCCGATTCCAGGCCCCTCCGCGGTGACCGCGGCCCTGTCCGTCTCCGGGCTGCCGTCCGCCGGGGTCGTTTTCGAGGGGTTCCTCTCGATCAAGGCCGGTCGACGCCGTCGCCGCCTCGCGGAGCTGGCCGCGCTCGGCGGCACCGTCGTCCTGTACGAGTCGCCCCACCGCGTGCTGGCGACGCTCGGGGCGATTGGCGAGGTCTTCGGCGAGGTCGACGTCCTGGTCGCTCGAGAGCTGACGAAGCAGTTCGAGGAGATCGAGTCCGCGACGCCGTCCGGCCACGTCGAGCGCCTGACCCGGGCGGAGCCTCGCGGCGAGTTCACCATCGTTATCCCCCCCCCTTCCTCGAGCGGAGCGAGAGCCGGCAGAACCGGATGACGTTCCGGATTCCGGCGCCGGCTGAGCCGCATCGAGTCGCCGGCCCGGGGCCCTCTCGGGCTGCGGCGTATGCCGGGAGCATTCTCGGGGGCAGCTCGACGTGGCGGAGTCGACGGAGCCCCGTCGAGAAGCGTCCGCGCCGCATCCGGAGACCGTGGCCGCCAGGGTAGGGCGAGGTGCGGGCGGGCGAAGCCCGGGCGCCCGCACCATCCGATGCTATACTCAGGCTTCCATGGAGGTAGCGAAGGCGCTCACGATCGCCGGGTCCGACTCCGGTGGCGGCGCCGGGATCCAGGCCGACCTCAAGACGTTCTCGGCGTTCCAGGTTTTCGGCACCAGCGTCCTGACCGCCGTCACCGCCCAGAACTCGCTCGGCGTGCACGCAGTGCACACGCTCCCGGCATCCTTCGTCTCGGCGCAACTCGACGCCGTGCTCGAGGATTTCGGGACCGATGCCGCGAAGACGGGCATGCTGGCGACCGCGGAGATCATCCGCATGGTCGCGGCGGGCCTTCGACGGCATCGGATGCGCTACCTGGTGGTCGACCCGGTGATGGTCGCAAAGTCGGGTGACCCGCTGATCCGGCCTGATGCCCGGGACGCGCTGATCAGCGAGATCCTGCCGCTGGCGTTCGTCGTCACGCCGAACCTGCACGAGGCGTCCGTCCTCGCGGGCATCCCGGTGCGCACCCTCGCCGAGATGGAGCAGGCGGCGCGACTGATCGGAGCCAGGGGCCCCAGGCACGTGCTGGTCAAGGGTGGCCACCTGGCGGGCGAGCCCACTGACATCCTGTGGGATGGCACGGCCTTCAAGCGGTTCAGCGGCGAGCGCATCAAGTCCTCGAGCACCCACGGGACGGGCTGCACGCTGTCGGCCGCGATCGCGGCGGGCCTGGCGCTTGGCCACCCGGTCGATGAGGCGATCGCGAGGGCCAAGGCCTACGTGACCCGGGCGATCCAGGAAGGGTTCCAGCCCGGTCACGGCGTCGGCGTACTGCGGCACTTCATCGAGGGCTGGTGATCGGCGATGGCGCGGCCCCAAGTCACCGACAGGATGCCGTTCCTCGAGCACCTGGGCGAGCTGCGCCACCGGATCATGTGGGCGCTGGTGGCGATCCTGGTGGGGCTCGGCATCACGCTGCCCTTCGTCGAGCGTCTGATGAAGCTCATCCGGCGCCCCTTCGAGCAGGCCGCCCCAGGCCAGAAGCTCGTCTTCCTGACCCCGACCGAGGCATTCTGGGTGTACATGAAGGTCGCGATCATCGGGGGGCTCGTCCTGGCGATGCCGGTCATCCTCTACCAGATCTGGGCGTTCATCGCACCCGGACTGTACACGCACGAGAAGCGCTACGCGCTGCCCTTCGTGGCGGTGGGCTCGCTGTTCTTCGTGATCGGCGGCGCGTTCGCCCAGCTCGTCGTCATCCCGTACGCGATGCGATTCCTCGTCAGCTTCCCGGGAACCGACCTCTCCCCGATGATTTCCATCAGCTCCTATGTCGACTTCGTCCTGAAGTTCACGCTGGCGTTCGGCGTGGTCTTCGAGCTTCCCGTCATCATCACCCTGGCATCGCGCATGGGTATCGTGACGCCGCAGATGCTCTCCCGGAACCGCAAGTACGCGGTGCTCGTCAACTTCGTCATCGCGGCCGCCCTGACCCCGACGCCGGACATTTTCAACCAGTTCCTGATGGCGGGCCCGCTCATTCTCCTCTACGAGCTTGGGATCATCGCCGCTCGGATCTTCGGGCGCCGACCCAAGCCCGCGCCGGCCCCCGCCGAGCAGCCCTCCTGACGACCGCGCACGCCCAGCGCCCGCTCCCCCTCAGCCCCGTCCGGATCCTGAATGCTTGATTTTTCCTCGCTCGATCTCCCGGAATCGGTCCAGCGGGGCATTCGCGAGGCCGGCTTCGTCACGGCGACGCCGATCCAGGAGGCGACCCTGCCCCTCGCCCTCAAGGGGAAGGACGTCGCGGGCCAGTCACAGACCGGAACCGGCAAGACGGCCGCGTTCCTCATCGCGGCGTTCACGCGCCTCCTGCGCCGGCCCTCGCCCGCCAGCGCTCCCGACGCTGGGCCCCGCGTGCTCATCATCGGCCCCACGCGCGAGCTGGTGGTCCAGATCGAGGCCGATGCGCACGCCCTCGGCCAGCACACGGGCCTCCGGGTCCTCTCGGTCTATGGCGGGATCGACTACACGAAGCAGCGCGACGCGCTCGGGGAGGGATGCGATGTCCTGATCGGTACGCCGGGGCGGCTGATCGACTATCTCAAGCAGCAGGTCTGGTCTCCGCGGCACGTCGAGGTCCTGGTGATCGATGAGGCCGACCGAATGTTCGACATGGGCTTCATCGCCGACCTGCGATTCATGCTGCGCCGCCTGCCCCGGGCCGACCGTCGCCAGTCCTTCCTCCTCTCCGCCACGTTGTCATTCCGGGTGCTCGAGCTGACCTGGGAGTTCATGAACAACCCGGCGCAGATCACCATTGCGCCGAACCAGAAGACGGTCGAGACCGTCGAGCAGGCCCTCTACCACGTCGGCCGTGACGAGAAGTTCGCGCTCCTGCTCGGCCTGCTGCGGCGCGAGGGCGGCAACCGGATCCTCATCTTCACGAACACGCGCGACGAGGCGGCCCGGCTCGAGGAGGGCCTGAGCGCGAACGGCTGGCCCGCTCACGCGCTGACCGGGGACGTCCACCAGAAGCGGCGCCTGCGCCTCCTCGAGGAGTTCAAGGAGGGCAAGCTCCCGATCCTGGTGGCGACCGACGTCGCCTCTCGCGGGCTGCACATCGAGAGCGTGAGCCACGTCATCAACTGGGATCTCCCACAGGACCCCGAGGACTACGTTCATCGGATCGGGCGCACGGCCCGAGCCGGGGCGGGGGGAAAGGCGATCAGCCTGGTCGACGAGTCGACGGCGCTGATGCTCGAGCCGATCGAGAAGTTCCTCGGCCAGAAGATCCCGGTCGGCTGGGCGGACGACGATCTTTTCGTGCACGGGGTCGCGGGGGCCCAGGGGCACCATCGTCTCGGCGAGCCGCGCGGCCGGTTTGGTGGCCGGGGAGGATTCCGAGGGCGCGCCGGCGGGCGACCTGCCCACGCTCGTGCCGATCAGCCAAGACCGCGGCCGGCTCCCGGCCCCGGAGTCGACCGCCGTGGCTCACGCCGTCCCGGCCGCGGCCCGAGGCGCGGCCCACCGCCTGCCGCGTCCTGACGCCACGATCACTCGGGTCTCGCCGCGCGCTGCCCTCACCGGTGTCGGCTGGTCTCGAGATCGGAGGCTCGGCCCGATCGGCCGTGGAGGCCCCTCCGACGCTAGCCCAACGTCCACACTTTCGGAGGCGGTTCCTGATGATTTCAGTGAGTTCAGGACGGAGTCGTGACTACCAAGTGGCCCGAGCCCTCGCCCACTCATGACTTGGCGCAATTGGAAGACATCGTGGCAATCTCACCCAGTTACAAAAGTTCCATATTGTCAACAATATTGCTCGAAGGATTGGTGACTATTCCGGGAGTTTGCCGCCCAACCCGCTGAATTCCGCAATTTACGTCGGGCTGAGGGCCGAGAATGCCCGGAGACCGTGGAAGTTCGGCTAGAGCCGATGTACGGGGAAGATGTCGCGCTTGATCGCGTCGAGCTGGCGCGCCGCGTAGTCCTTGGCCCGCGCGCGCATGGCGGCCGGCACCTCGATGGACGCATCCCAGAGAGATCCGGTCCGGAACCCGAACCGCGCCGCGTCAGCCGCGAAGCCGGGCGGCAGCGCGGCGGGCAGCTCGACCGAGTTCATGATCGCCCACGCCGCGGTCCAGGCGCGCGCGACGTTCTGCAGGTCGTAGCCTCCGCCACCGAGTGCGACGAGCCGGGGCGCCAGGTCGGCGATTCGTCGCACCGCTCGCGCGAAGCCCTGGACGGAGAGCGCAAGATGGGTCAGCGGATCAGTGTGGTGCGAATCGATGCCAAGCTGGGCGACGACGACGTCCGGCTGGAACGCCCGGAGAAGCGGCGGGACGACCTCCTCGAAGATCGGCTCGTAGACGCTGTCGTCGGTATACGGCTCGAGCGGCACGTTCACGGCGTAGCCGACCCCGTCGCCACGACCCTGCTCCTCGACGAATCCCGTCCCGGGGAAAAGGCGATCGCCGCGCTCGTGCGTCGAGATCGTGAGCACGGACGGATCGTCGAAGAACGCGAACTGGACCCCATCGCCGTGGTGGGCATCGATGTCGACGTAGGCGACGCGGAGCCCGCGCTGCCTGAGGTGAAGCACCGCAAGGACGGCGTCGTTGACGTAGCAGAACCCCGACGCGCGGTCCGGCATCGCGTGATGCAGCCCACCGGCGAAGTGAAACGCGCGCGCCACTTCGCCGGCGGCGACAAGCTGCGCGGCCAACAATGATCCCCCTGCCGCGAGCTGGGCTGCCTCCCAGAGCCCGGGGAAGACGGGATTGTCTCCGGCGCCCAGCCCGTGACGCCCGGCGTGCCCGAACGAGTCGCCGTGGCTTGCCCGCTTGAGGACCTCGATGTACTCGGCGGTGTGAAAGCGGCCGATCTCAGTTTCCCCGGCGGCGGGGGACTCGAAGAGCTTCGCGCTCGGGAGCCTCGTCAGGCCGTAGGCGTCCATCAAGCGCCACGTGAGCCCCAGGCGCTCCATGCGCAGCGGGTGTTCGGTCCCGTAATCGAAGCGTTTCCACTGATCCGAGTGGATCAGGGCGGTCTTCACCGGTTCGCCTCGCACGAGCTCGGTATCAGAGCTACGGCTCGAGTCACTCGGGCCTCGCCTCGCGCCGCGCTCGCCGCGGGCTCGCGGCCGGCGCCGGCCCGTGGCCGGCACGCGCCGTGTCCCGGATCCAGTGCCCGCTCTTTCCGCCGCTCTTCTCACGGAGACCGATGCTCGCGATGGTGACGCCCTTCTCGACGGCCTTCACCATGTCGTAGACCGTGAGGGCGGCAACAGCGACCGCGGTGAGCGCCTCCATCTCGACGCCCGTCTTGTCGACGGTCCGGACGCGCGCCTCGATCGTCAGCGACGCCGGCCGGCGGGCGGGCCTGAAGCTGACGTCGACGCCGGTGATCCGCAAGGGGTGGCAGAGGGGGATCAGGTCCGGCGTGCGCTTGGCAGCCAGGATGCCGGCCGTGCGCGCGACGCCGAGGACGTCACCCTTCTTCACCTGGCCGGCCCGGATTGCGGCGAGCGTCGCGGGCTTCATGAGCAGAACGGCGGTGGCAATGGCCTCGCGGACGGTCGCCGCCTTGAGGGAGACGTCCACCATGCGGGCCTCGCCCTCCGGGGTCAGATGAGAGAGGCCTCGAAACGACGCCTCCCGCATCGGCGGGAGGGTCAGGCGGTGACGCTGTGACGGGCGTGGCGGAGAATGGCCTCCATGCGATCCTTGGCGATGAGCTTGAGCTTCTTCAGTTCGCTGATCCGCCACTGCTCTTCGGAGGTGAGGGGAACTCTGGCCAGGAGCTGCGTGAGCTGTTGATCGTGGGTGTGATGCTCGAAGCGGAGGCGCCGGAACTCCTCATGTTCGGCCGTCAGTCGCTCGATGAGGGCGTCACGCTCCATTCGAACCTCCTTGGCCTTGATTCTGCTGGCGTTGGTTCCCTGGCGATGGTTCCTCAGCGCTGTCCTCCATATACCTACTTCCCCGAAGGCTTGTCAAGGGAACCGTCAGCTCGACGGGAGGATCTGGATCGAGCCGCGATGGATCGCCACGCGCCAGTCGCGATCGCGCCGGATATCGAGAAGCTCGTAGGTGAGGTTCGGCACCTCGATCTCGAGGTCATAATCCCGCTGGGCCGGGGGGCCCGGCTGGCTGAGCCGGAAATGGAGCGTCCAGACGGATCCCGCGTCCGCCTCGCGGATCACCGTGCCGCTCATCACGCTCATGTGATGCTCGGTATCCGGCGCTGGCCGGTCCTTCCGGATCAGGCGCACGTACTCGGGCCGGATGCAGAACGCGACCCGCGGGCGGGGCTCGGCCAGATCGAAGGACGCCGTCTGGTTGACCGCCTCGAGGATCTGGCCGCGCCAGAGCACCTGGACCGACTCGGGGGTGGCCTTGACAAGGGCCCCGTGCAGGATGTTGCGAATCCCTATCACCCGGGCGACCGCCTCCGAGGCCGGCTGCCGGAGCAGCTCGGACTTCAGCGCGCACTGGATCACCCGACCCCCGTCGTACACGACAACAGTGTCGGCGAGCTGGAAGGCCTCCGAGAGATCGTGGGTGACGAGCACCGCGGCCTTGCCCCAGTCTCGGAGGATCGACCCGAGGTCGTCGCGGAGCTGGCGCCGGAGCGGAAGGTCGAGCGCGGAGAGCGGCTCGTCCAGCAGGATCAGCTCCGGATCCGGCGCCAGCGCGCGCCCGAGGGCCGCCCGCTGCTGCTGGCCGCCCGACAGCTCACGCGGATAACGGGCGGCGAAAGCGGTCAGCCCAAGGCGCTCGACAACTTCACGGGTCCGCTCGGCGCGGGCGGCCCGCGGATAGCGGTGGAGGCCGAACGCGATGTTCTGAGCGACCGTCAGGTGCGGGAACAGCGCGTACCCCTGGAAGACATAGCCGAGCCGCCGCGCCTGGGGCGGCACCTGCACGCCGATCGCCGCGTCGAACACGGTCCGCCCGTTCACGATGATGCGCCCGCCGTCCGGCCGCACAAGGCCGGCCAAGCACTGGAGCGTGAGCGTCTTTCCCGAGCCCGACGGACCGAACAGGACCGCGGTGCCATCTCCCGCCGACCACTCGATGTCCAGCGTGAAGCCCGGCAACGCTTTCACGATCCGGACGCTGAGACGCTCGTTCAGGCCCACACCCTCCTTCGCGACGGCCGCCGGCGACTCGCCAGGACCGCTGACATTCACCGCTACGAGTTTGCCAGATCCCTCACGCATCGAGCTGGCTGGGCGACAATGCCTCGGGTGCGACGCCGACGAGGATCCGCCCGACCAGGGCTCTTACCACGGGAGACGCCTCGTACGCGGCCAGCACGCCCCCGCCGACCGCTGGCTCCGCCGGCGACTGGCGGCCAGCCCGAACCGAGAGCGGGTTCGTCATCGAAGGCGTCGCGATCGGTCGGGACGAGTCTCCCCCGTCACGGGTCGACCGGCTCCGTCGGCTCCGGCCGCAGTCATATGCGGCCGCCGAGCCGGCTCGATGCGATCAGCACGATGCAGGAGAGGCCGGTGAGGACGAGGACGAGCCCCAAAGCCTCGGCGGACTCGCCGGTCTGGACCGCGGTGTAGATCGCCAGCGGCACCGTCTGGGTCTTGCCAGGGATGTTGCCGGCCAGCATGAGCGTGGCGCCGAACTCCCCGAGGGCTCGGGCGAAGGACAGCACGATTCCCGCCAGCAGGCCTCGCCGCGCCAGCGGCAGCGTCACTGCGAGGGCAGTGCTCCACTCCGAGCGGCCGAGCGTATACGAGGCCCGCTCGAGGTCCGGGTTGACCGACTCGATGGCCGCGCGCCCCGTGCGGACCATCAAGGGCAGCGCCATCACCGTGGCGGCCACGATCGCGGCGTACCAGGTGAAGGCGATCGACCACCCCGTGGCCGAGTAGATCGGCGCGCCGAGCCACCCGCGGCGGCCGAGCAAGACGATCAGGTAGTAGCCCGTGACGGTCGGCGGCAGCACGAGGGGCAGGGTGACGAGCAGGTCGATCGCGCCGTGGCCCCAGAAGCGACGCCGGGCGAGAACGTACGCCAAGGGGACGCCTATGAGCGCGATGAGGACTGTTGCCAGGATCGAGACGCGGACGGTGAGCCAGAGCGCATCGATCGCTGCCGGACTCATCGCCGGCGGCGGTCTCGCATGGGGGCTCGGGCGATCACCATCGACAGAATACACCTGGTGGCCCGATAGTGAAGCCAGACCCGGCCGATCCACGCCCGCGGCCGATCGTCCGCCCCGCCCTGCCCCTCCGAGCCTAAGGGCCCGCGAAGAAAAAATGCTGTCAGAGTTCGCGCCACGTTACGAGGGTGCAGGATGCCCATACTGGCCAGTTTATTTCTTCACGGGCCCTCGCGCTGGCGAGGCGTCCCCGATGAGCCCGGGCTTTGCGCACTCACGGTCGAGGGCCGCTCGGCTTCCTCGGCTGGGTGCGGCGACTCGGGACCGCCGGGCTCGGTCCGGCGGCCGCGTCACTTCGCTGGCGGGTGGAACCCGAGCCGCGACAGCACCGCCTGTGCGCCAGGGCTCATGAGGAAATCGAGGAACGCCTGGGCGATGGCCGGCTGCCTCGCATCACGCAGCACCGCGGCGGGATAGAGGATCGGTCGATAGCTCCTATCGTCAGGCCGAAACGCCTCCTTGACGCCCTGAGCCCGGGTCGCGGCGTCGGTCGTGTAGACGAAGCCGGCGTCCACCTCGCCGCGGGCGACATAATCGAGCGCCTGGCGGACGTTCTCGGAGTAGACGAGCCTGGCCTGGAGTCGGTCCCACAGGCCCAGGGCCTTCAAGCTCTCCTCGGCATATTGCCCGGCCGGCACCGTCTTTGGGTTACCGATCACGATCTTCTTGACCTCATCGCCGAGCAGGTCGGCCGGCTGACGGATGGCCAGCCGGGAGTCGGCCGGAGTGACCACCGTCAGCACGTTCTGCGCGAAGACGCGGCGGGTCTCCCGCCGGATGAACCCTTTCTTGTCCAGATCGTCCATTTGCCGCTGGGCGGCCGAGATGAACAGGTCGACGGGGGCGCCCGCCTCGATCTGCTGCTGCAGCTCGCCCGAGGAGCCGAAGTTGTAGCGTAGCGTGACGCCGGGCTTGGCCTGCATGAAGCTGCGCCCCAGGTCCTCGACCGCCTCCTTCATGCTCACGGCCACCGAGAACGTGGCCTCCTGCGCCGCGACGGGTGTCGCCATGAGCGCGACGGCCAGTAGAGTGACACACCAACGATGCGGCATGTGCGATCTCCCTTCGCGGCCCCACCACCCGGCGCTAGGCCGCGCTCACGAGGGTTCGTCGGTCGGCGACTGTGGTCTGCTCACCGACCTGGCCGGGCCGCGCCCAATCGGCCGGTGCCATCGATCGTCATGCCCGCCGCGGTCTACCCGTCCACGGCGCCCCGCGCGCGCGCTCTGGGCGTCGAGATCGTGGCGGCCTTCAGTGCCGCGGACGTGGCCCCGATCAGAACCAGAGCTGCATGCGCGTGAGGATCTCCCACGACGTGTCGCCCTGCCGCTGGAGCGTGGTGGCGGTGCAGGGGCCCACCTCGCAGCTGAACGGCGTCCCCAGCTCGTTGTCGTACCAGTAGTGGGTGAAGTTGAACATATACCGCACGCGCTGGTTGAGGTACCAGTTGATCCCGGCGGTGAGCGCCTCCACGCCATTCTCGGCGGTCCGGCCGCCGCCCGGGATCCCGTTGGTGGGATTGCCGTCGAAGAAGTCGACCGGGTCGTCCGAGGAGAACTTGAGCTGGGCGTACCGGAGCGCCAGCTCCCACGCCCCGGGACCGTACCGACCGGCGATCGGCGAGAAGGGCCGGCGGGGGATGACGGGCCCGTTCAGCACTTTGTCCTCGCCCGTCAAGATGCAGGTCACTGTGCCATAGAAGCCCTGCGCCGTGATCGCGTCGAGGTCGCCCCCGCCCGCGCAGGTCGCGCCCGAGCCGGTGCCGGTGACGATCCCGCACCCGTCCCGGTCGTTCGTCTGCTGGTCCCACTCGAACTTGATGGAGGCGGGCCCGATGAGCCAGGCGAGGTCGCCTCCCACCCGCGTCCGGGAGCCTCGGGTGGGCTGGGCGACGAAGTAGGCGAAGCGAGTGGAAGTCCGGGCCGTCGTGCGGCCCTGGGCGCTCGCGATGAGGCCCTCGTCGCCCCAGGTGAAGTTCCCGCCGATCTGGAGCCCCTTGAGCCAGTAGTTGCCGCCCGTCTTGAAGGGCGCGAGCACCGCCCGGCCAGCGACGTCCTTCACGTTGTCGATCTCTACGGTGTCCTCGGGCACGCCGTTGAAGACCCCGACCTCGTACCCGACGATCCCGTCGAATAGCGCCCCGTTGAGGCTCAGCCCGATGTCGTATGCCGGCGCCAGCTCGTCGACGACCGAGCGCTCCACGAAGTCGATGAAGTTGGCCGTGACGAGCTGGTCGAGGCTGAACGGTACCTTGAACTGCCCACCCTTGACCGCGAGCTCGGGCAGGAATCGAAAGTTCAGATAGGCGTTCTTGATGGCGATGTTCTCCGTGAACTCGGCGTCGAGCCGGAGATCGATCCAGCGGAAGAACTGCCCCATGAACTCCATGCGCGCGCGCCGGACGAGGAATCGGTCCCCGAGGATCGCGCCGTTGAGCGTTCGGGCGCCGGGCTCCGTGGTATCGAAGTCGACGTGCATCCGGCCGCCGATCTGGAGCCTGAAGTCGCCGTCGGCGGATCGCAGGAACGGGCGCGCGTTCTCGATGCCGGCGGTGAACTTCGACATCAGTTCCTTGTCGGCCTTCTCCCGCTCGGCTTTCGCGGCCTGGGCCTCCTTTCCGGCCCGCTCGAGGAGCGCCTTCCGCTGCTCGTCGGTGATCTGGCCGCTCTTCCGCATGATGTCCAGGATCTCGTCCAGGACGGTGCCGGCGTCGGCCGCCGGCGCCGGGCGGGGCGAGAGCCCGAGGGATACGAGCGTGAGAAGCGCCAGGGCGAAGATGCTCACGAGCTTGCTGCGCATGGCGGTAATCCCTCCCGGGCTGAGATGTGCCGGCGATGCCAGCACCCATCGCCGACCGGCAGGTTAGACAGCGCCGCTGTGACTGTCAACAAAATCTTGACAGTCACCAGACGTTTGTGGTCAATTCCTTCGAAATCCAGTCACAAGACAGACCCGTGACGCGGGCAGGCGGAGGAATCGTGGCCGATCAGTCACACGCAGCGGCCGAAGACGTCCTGGGGCCGCCGGACGTCGATGCGGCTCAGCCGCGCGTGGGCAGGACGCCGATGGAGCGGCTCGAGTGGGCGGTCCGCTTCGCGCAGGCCGACCTGAATGGTCTGAGCCGCGGGGACTGGCTGAACCTCCGCCTGGAGCTGACCGCGTTCGGGGGCATCCTGATCCGCGAGCACGACCGCCATAGTCAGTTCCGGCTTCAGGAGCGCCGGACGAGCGCGGCGCGCGAGGACCCCATCGTCTACGCCGAGCGGGACGTCGGCGAGCTGCACGGCGAGTTCGCGCGAATCGTCGGCCGGCTACTCCAGAACGACTCAGTCACCGTCGGGAGCTATCAGGTCACGCTGACGGTGGAGCGATGGCCCGTCGCGGCGACGAATGTCGGCCGGCCGGTGCGCCTCCGGACGAGCTTCCCGCCCGGAACGAGTCGCGCGACGCACGTCCTGGCGCACCTGCTCGGGATGTACGGGCACCTGCTCAAGCAATGTCCCGCCCCACTGGCCCGCGGCGCGCGAGACGACCGGTGCGGGCGCTGGTTCCTGGCGCGGCGGCCGAACCAGGTCTACTGCGGCGCCCGGTGTCAGAGCCGGGCGACGACACGTGCGTCGCGGGAGGTGGCCGGCCAGCCGCGGCGGCGCGCCCGGAAACGGCAAGCCGGGGGGCGGCGGCGCAAGCTCAAGCGCTGACAGTCGGTGGGGACACCGGCCAGCGCGGAGGATACGCGCTCGGGCGGTCTAGTGGCCTACAGGGTCGCCGGCTGGCGGATCACGGCGAGCGAGCAGCCGGAGCCATGCGTCTTCTCGGCCAGAGCGATCGCCTCCTCGACCGTTGGCGTCGCCTCGAACCCGAGGTGCCTGGGCACGGCCGGATCCTCGGCGCCGGCCACGATGACCCGGCCCACGAGCTTGAGGCGCTTGAGCGGGTAGACGGCCATGATGGCGTGGACCGGATGGAACGCGAAGGCGTGGCGATATCGCTCGATATAGTCCGGCCGGGTGGCGAAGGCGTCGGCGTGGACGTGCATGATCTGATAGGGATCGCGCATCCCAGGAAGCACGCGCTCCCACACCTCGCGGTACGAGGGATGGTGGACCTCGTCCCACTGCTCGGGAACGGGGGTCGCCATGATCACGGTGCAGCCCGGCCGCCCCAGCGCCTCCACCATGCCGCCCAGATACCCGAGCCCGTAGGACACGAGGTTCAGGATGGGGTTCGAGCGCGCCCAGACGGCGTAGGGACTGGTGTCCGGCACCCCGTAGACGAACACGTCGATGGGCTCACGCGGACGCGCGTCCCGCCGTGGCGGGAACATCGCGGCAATGGTGTCGAGCGCGGCCTGCCTGGTCGCGCCCACCGATCCCGCGAAGACCCTCGCCGTCTCGCTCGGGCTGGCCGCGAGCGTGTCGATCTTGAAGACGCGCCGGCCGGTCCGCGCCTCGTAGTGGGCGCCCATCTCGTCGAGGATCGCGTGCATGCGGTTGCCGTGGACGGCCATCGACATCCCGTCGGGCGTGTGGTGGAGCTTCATCGTCCGGTACGTGGAGAGTCCGACACACACCGACTTCCAGCCACCGGAGAAGCCGCGGATGTAGCGCGCGTTGACGTAGACGGTCAGGTCGGACTCGACGGCCAGCCGGTGCAGCTCGACCGGGTAGCCGCCCGGCGTGGTCCCGAGGTCGACGAGGCTCTCGCGGTCCTCCGCGTCGTGGCAGATGAGCCGCGCGCCGAACTCCCGGGCCAGATCCTCACCGATCAGGCGCGCCAGCTCCTCGCTCCGGAACTTCCGGTGGAGCGAGTTGGCGCAGATGAGCGTGACGTTCTTCCGCGACACGCCGGCCGCGTCCAGCTCGTCCAGCACGGCCAGGATGGCGACGCCCCGGATGGGGCCGTGGAAGGGCACGGTGGCGTCGTCGAAGGCGATGGCCACCGACGCCGAAGGCGTGACCAGGTCGCCGATACGCCGGTGGTCGCGGGGAAAGGCCAGCGCCTCGCGGACCGCCGAGTCGAGGTCCGCCACCGGCGGCAGCGATCGCGGCTCCTCGTTGGAGAGGACGACGGTGCGGTCGGGGAGCGTCGCCTCGATGGTCCGCGGACCGAAGGGGAGGGAAGCGATCACCGGGGTTGGAGAACGCGGCCGGTCCCGGCTGGTGCCATCCGGCCCTGGTCGACGACCACCGCACCGTTGACGAGGACAAACGGGATACCCGTCGGAGGCCGGTGCGGATCCTGGTATGTGGCCTCGTCCTTCACGGTGGCGGGGTCGAAGATCGCGAGGTCGGCGGCATAGCCGGGCCGCACCAGGCCGCGGTCCTTGAGCCGGAGCTTGGCGGCCGGCATGCCGGTCATCTTGGCCACCGCGGTCTCCCACGAGAGGAGCTTCCGCTCGCGCGTGTAGAGGCCGAGCACCCTCGGGAAGGTCCCCCACGTGCGGGGGTGCGGCTTGCCCGCGTGGGGTCCGGGGCCGGCGAAGAGCCCGAGCGAGTCCGAACCGACCATCGTCGCCGGGTGGGCGAGCACCTTGGTGACGTTCTCCTCGCTCTGGGAGAAGGCGACCATCGACACGCCGGCCCGCTCGCTCTCGATCAGGGCGAGCACGAGCGACGCCGGCGCCTCCCCGGCCTGACGCCCCAGCTCCGCCAGGCTCAGTCCCTCCAGCTCCGGCCGCGAGCACGTCGCCACGAAGATCTGGTCGAAGCCCAGGGTGCCCGACGAGGTGCGCCAGCGCTCGCCGTCGACCAGGCACTCCTCGACGACCCGCCGCCGGGTTCGGGCGTCGGCCAGGCGTTCGAGGAGCTTCGCGGTCCCGCCATCGTGCATCCACGGCGGGAGCAGATTGTCCATCTTGGTGCTGCCGGCGGTGTAGGGATAGACGTCGCCGGTCACGTCGAGGCCGCGCGCGCGGGCGTCGTCGATCAGCCGGAGGGCGCGATCCAGGCGCGGCCAGTTCTCCGCGCCCGCGGCCTTCACGTGGGCGATCTGCAGGCCGACGCCGCCGACCTCGGCGATGGTGATGGCCTCGGCGACGGCGTTCTCCAGGGTGGCCGCCTCACCCCGGATGTGGGAGAAGTAGAGCCCGCCCCGCCCTGCCATCGACCGGGCGAGGGCGATCAGCTCGTCGGTGTTCGCGTAGATGCTCGGAGGATAGACGAGGCCGGTCGAGTAGCCGAAAGCCCCTGCCTCGAGCGCCTCCTCGAGCAGCTTCGCCATGGCCGCGATGTCGTCTGGCGACGCCGGACGGTTCTCCGGGCCGATCGCCGCGAGCCGGAGCGCCCCGTGCCCGACCATGTGCACGATGTTGATGGACGGCCGGGCGGCGCGGAGCCGGTCCAGGTACTGACCGAAGGTCTCCCACTCGACGGTGAAGCGCGCGCCGATACCCCCGGCCCACGCGCTCACGGTGTCCTTCCGCGCGGGGTGCGCCGGCGCCGGGGAGAATGAGCAGTTTCCCACTACTTCCGTGGTGCACCCCTGCCGGACCTTGGACTCCGCGGCGGAGCACTGGAGATAGAAGAGGTCGGAATGCGAGTGGATGTCGATGAAGCCCGGCGTGACGAGGTGGTCGCTCGCGTCGATCGTCCGGGCCGCCTCGCCGGCCAGCCCCGGCTCCACCGCGTCGATCCGGTCGCCGCTCACGGCAACATCCGCGCGCTCGCCCGGCGCGCCGGAGCCGTCGATGACGGTGCCGTTGCGAATCAGCAGCGACCAGGCCATGCGTCTACTCTACCCGGCTGCGGGAACAACGCGCGAATGGACCGGACCTCGCGTCTCGGGAAACGTGCGCGGCCAGTGTTCCGAGTCAGAGATGAGCCGACAAAGCGCCGGGCGGGGTGGGGGTTCTCCACGCGGGACACGCTGTGTCGCCGAGCGTGGCCGCACTCACACGGGCCACGAGATCGATGGTGATTGGCTTCGGCGATTCGCGCGAGCGCACGGTCCCGCGGGGAGCCCCCCCACCCCACCCGGCGCGGTGAGTCAACGGACATCTGACTCGGGACACTAGAGCTCTGCTCGAGGTCCGCCCGTTGGCGCGGTCTGATCATCCGGTCAAGGCGTGGCTGGCTTCTCGACGATCTTCACCGACTTCATCTTGTCGCCGACCTTGATCTTGTCCACGACGTCCATGCCCTTGGTGACGATGCCGAACACGGTGTACTGGCCGTCGAGGAATGGCGCCGGCTTGAAGCAGATGTAGAACTGGCTGCCGGCCGAGTCGGGGTCCTGGGTGCGCGCCATGGCCACCGTGCCGCGCACGTGCTTCTGCGGGTTGAACTCGGCCTTGATCGTGTACCCGGGCCCGCCCATCCCGTCGCCCTTTGGATCGCCGCCCTGCGCGACGAAGCCGGGCTCCACCCGGTGGAACGTGAGCCCGTCGTAGAAACCCTTCTTGGCGAGTGTGACGAAGTTCTCGACGGTCTTCGGCGCATCCGCGGGATAGAAGTCGATGATGATCTCGCCACCCTTGTCCATGGTGATTACGGCGCTTTCCTTCACCTTCTTCCCTTTCCTGGTGTCGACCTTCCGGGCGCCGGCCGTCCCCTCGGTCTCTTTCTTCTCGTCCGCCCAGGCCGGGGTGGCCACCAGCAGCAGACACACCATGAGCTCAGCGAGCGCGCGAGTCATCTGAATCCTCCTGGCAGGAACAGGATGGCCGCCATTATACCCGGCCACCGCACCCGGCTACGGCGGTCGAGATCCAGTCCTTGGGGAAGCCCGAAGGCGACCGTCAACGACCGTCTGATCCTCCGGCCTGATCGTCCGGCGGGGCCGTTGGCGTTCCAGAAGCCCGTCGGAGGAACATGGTAGGGCCTCGCCGCTCCGAGCGCGGGCTGCGCCCGCGCAAGCCCCGTGGGGGAGGGGTCGGAAGGGGCCTCGACCGCCCCCTTCGACAAAACCTTTACCGCGCGGCGCCCTTGATCTGGCCGCGCAGCTCGCCGGCCTGGAAATTGTTCGTGTGCACGTTGACGTAGGTGAAGCCGGCGGTCATGGCGCCGATGAGCCCCGCGAGGTCACCGGCCGCGAGGTTCTGGCCACCGATGGCTTGCACATCGGCCGCCGTGATGGTGCCCGTGAATGAGCCGCCCGAAGCAGGGCACGGACCCTTGCCGCCGCCACCGCACAGGAACGCCGCGATGCCGCCGCTCTCACCCGGCTTGCCGAAATGGATGTGCGCGAACAGGACCGGTGACGTGACGTCGAAATAGAACAGCTGGTAAGCAATCAGCGACCCGTCGCTGGCGATCACGCCGTTGAAGACTCCCGTCCCGGGCGTGGCCAGGGTGCTGGGAGTCTCCTCGAAGCTGTTCAGCTGCGCCGAGACGCCCTCGGCGGCCAGGACTGGCGAGGGGCCAAGGGCCCAGATGCTGCCAAGCACGACCATCAATAGGGTAACCGCTCGTCTCATTGGCGTCTCCTCCGTGGTTACGGAATCGGTGTTGGTTACGGAATGTGTGATGGTCCTCGCGTCTCCGTCCGTCTCCTGTCACTCTGGGCCCGCCAATGCCGTCGCTGACTCCGATACCCGCAGGTGTTGGTGGCGCCGATTATAGACGAGTCATCGGAGCCCAGCGAGCGTTGATCCCGGAGATGCCGCGCCGCTGCGGCCTCACGCTGGGCGCGGTGCCGGCGGCGAGGTCGGAGTGGCGGAACGTGCCGGATGCCGAGAAGGTCTTGGAGGCCTCGGCGTCCGGTCGCGGGAAGGGCGGCGGCGACCGTGTGCTAGCATGAAACCGAGCATGATGCAGGAACGAGCGAACATCCGGAACATCGCGATCATCGCGCACGTGGACCACGGCAAGACGACGCTGGTCGACGCGATGCTGTGGCAGTCGGGGCTCTTTCGCGCCAACGAGTCGGTGCCCGAGCGCATCATGGACTCGATCGACCTCGAGCGCGAGAAGGGCATCACGATCATGGCCAAGAACACGGCCATCACGTATCGCGGGGTCAAGATCAACATCGTCGACACCCCGGGCCATGCCGACTTCGGCTCCGAGGTCGAGCGGACGCTCACGCTGGTGGATGGGGTGCTCCTGCTGGTCGATGCCGCGGAGGGGCCCCTGCCCCAGACCCGGTTCGTCCTGAAGAAGGCGTTGGAGGCAGCGCTGCCGCCAATCGTGGTCGTCAACAAGATCGACCGGCAGGACGCGCGCCCGGCCGAGGTGCTCGACGAGATCTACGACCTGTTCATCGATCTGGACGCGACCGAGGACCAGCTCGAGTTTCCGGTGCTCTACACCAACGCGCGAGCCGGCGCCGCGACCCGTGCCCTGGCCGATCCCTCCCGGACGCTCGAACCGCTCTTCGAGACGATCCTGGCCACCGTGCCGCCGGCGCGCTTCGACCCCGAGCGGGGCCTGCAGTTCCGGGTCGCCATGCTCGACTGGGACGACTACGTCGGCCGCCTGGTCATCGGTCGGATCTTCAATGGCCGCGCGGCTCCGGGCGAGCGGGTGGCCGTGGTCCATCGCGACGGCCAGGTCGAGCCGGCCAAGATCACGGCGCTCTACACCTGGGACGGCCTGAAGCGCGGGGAGGTCGAGGAGGTGTCGGCCGGCGATATCGTCGCGATGGCGGGCGTCGACCAGGTCGAGATCGGTGAGACGGTCGCCTCGGCCGAGGCGCCGGTGGCCCTGCCCGCGATCCGGATCGATGAGCCGACGGTGTCGATGCTGTTCAGCGCCAGCACCTCACCGTTCTCCGGACGCGAGGGGAAGTATGTGACGTCGACCCAGCTCCGCGAGCGGCTCCAGAAGGAGCGGCGCATCAACGTCGGCATCCGCGTCGAGGAGACGGAGTCGCCCGACACGCTGCGCGTCTCCGGCCGCGGCGAGCTCCAGCTCGCGATTCTCATCGAGATGATGCGGCGCGAGGGCTACGAGATCGAGGTCGGCAAGCCACAGATCATCACGCGCCAGGCCGAGGGACGGACGCTGGAGCCGATGGAGCACCTCGTGATCGACATCCCGGAGGAGTTCATCGGGGCCGTCACCCAGAAGGTCGGCCCCCGCCGGGGCATCATGACGAAGCTCGTCAATCATGGCACCGGGCGCGTCCGGCTCGAGTACCGGATTCCCGCCCGCGGACTCATCGGATACCGGAGCGAATTCCTGACCGACACCCGGGGCACCGGGCTCCTCAACCATCTCTTCGATGGGTGGGACGAGTGGCAGGGTGATATTGCCCACCGCCAGAACGGGGCGCTGATCGCCGACCGTACGGGGCGCACGACGTCCTACGCGATCGACCATCTCCAGGCGAGGGGCGTGATGTTCGTGTTTCCGGGCGAGCCGGTCTACGAGGGGCAGATCGTCGGCGAGAACTCGCGCGACACCGATATGGACGTCAACATCACCAAGGAAAAGAAGCTGACGAACATGCGGTCGTCGACCTCCGAGGAAGGGGTCAAGCTCACGCCGCCTCTCATCATGAGCCTCGAGCAGTGCCTAGAGTGGGTTCGCGAGGACGAGCTGCTGGAAGTGACGCCGCAGTCACTCCGCCTCCGGAAGCGCCAGCTGAGCGGCCGGAAGCGATTCTAGAGACAACAAAGCCCCTTCCCTCGAGCACGTCCGGAGGAAGGGGCTCTGAAACGATTAGATCCCGCTGAAGTCGTCCTGGTACGAGTTGATCTCGGCGTCCATCTTCACCTCGACGTACTCGGGCTTCGTCCACTCCACTCTGGTCACCCCCTCCCGCGCATCGATATTCACCTAGTTGCGAGCCCCATTCACGCACGTTCTATGCCACCGGTATGGCATGGCAAAGGGCTGAAAAGCATGGTGATTGCTCCGACACCGCTGGGTTATTTCACACAGTGTGGGCTTATCCCCCACCCAGGGGATCCCGATTTCGCCGGAGTACCCCCTTTTCACGGAGTCGGAGGGGGCCGTCGACACCCCCTCCGACACCCTAGGTCGAGATGTGGTATTTGGCCATCCGGTAGCGGAGGGTGTCTCTCGTGATGCCAAGGAGCCGGGCGGCCTTGACCTGGTTGCCCTGGGTCTCCTTGAGCGCTTGCTCGATCAGCGTCCGCTCCCACTCGGGCAGACTCTTGCCGCCGGGCGGACCGCCGCCCCCAGCCGGCTCGTCGAGCCGGAGGCGGAGCGGAGTCGCACGGGTCTGAGCCACGGTCCCCAGCGGGACCTGGTCGAGCAGGCCTCCGGTCCCGGGCGCCGCCAGAACGGCTCGCTCGATGACGTGCTTGAGCTCGCGGATGTTCCCCGGCCACGGGTACTCGCAGAGCGCCGCGATCGCGGGTTTGCCCAGGCCTGAGATGCGCTTGCCGTATTTCGCGGCGAACCGACCGAGGAACGCCTCGGCCAGGAGTGGGATGTCGTCCTCCCGCTCGCGGAGCGGCGGCAGGTGGATGGTGAAGACGGCCAGCCGGTAAAACAGATCCTTGCGAAAGACACCGTCGGCCATCGCCGCCTCGAGGTCCTTGTTCGTCGCGGCGATGATCCAGGCATCGACCTTGCGGTCACGGACGCTGCCCACGCGCCGGACCATTCGCTGTTCGATCACCCGGAGCAGCTTGCCCTGAAGCGGCAACTCCAGGTCGCCGACCTCGTCCAGGAACACGGTGCCGCCGTCGGCGGCTTCGATCAAGCCGACCTTCGACTCCTTGGCGTCGGTGAACGAGCCCTTCTCGTGGCCGAACAGCTCGCTCTCGATGAGGGTCGGCGGCAGCGCGGTGCAGTCGATCTCGATGAACGGGAAGCGGGCGCGTCGGCTCTGCGAGTGAATGGCCCGGGCCACCATGCTCTTGCCAGTCCCGGTCTCGCCGGTCACCAGGACCGTGGGCGTCTCCTCCTGCAGCGAGGCGAGGTGGGTGATCTGCGCCAGGATTTGCTGGATCCCGAGACCGCGGCCGAGCAGGCCGCTCGCCTCCGGATCGCGCGCCTCCTTCTCGCGGTAGTACCGGACCTCTTGGCGGAGGCGGGAGTTTTCCTGGGCGCGCTCGACCAGGATCTTGAGCTCGTCGAGATCGACCGGCTTCTTGAGATAGTCGAACGCACCGAGCTTCATCGCTTCGACCGCTCCCTCGATCGTGCCGTGAGCGGTCATCATCACGACCGAGATGTAGGGGTCGTACTCGCGGATCTTTTTCAGGAGCTCGAGCCCCGTGGCCCGGGGGAGACGGTAGTCGAGGAAGACGAGATCGGGGTGGATCTTCTCGAGCAGCTCGAGCCCGCGATCGCCGTCCTCGGCGACCTCCGCGTCGTACCCCTGCCCGACAAGGAAGAGCTTGATGGACCGCGCGAGGGTCCTCTCGTCGTCGATGATGAGCACCGTGAAGCGGCTCGAATCGGCGTGAATCGATTTCACTCCTGCTTGCTCCGACAGTCCCTAGGCGGCGGGGCGCCCGGAGGTCTCCGGGATGGCCGGCAGGGTGATGGAGACAGTCGCGCCCCCATTCTCTCGGCTCGAGACGGTCAGCGTGCCGTGGTTCTGCTCCACGAACCGCTTCGCGATAGCCAGCCCGAGCCCGGTGCCGTCGGCCTTGGTCGTGAAGAAGGGCTCGGTGACGTGGGCGAGTGCGAGCTCGGGAATGCCTTCGCCGGTGTCGGTGACCGTGAGGGTGAGCGTGGCGTGCTCGCGGTCGCCCACGGGATCTCGCGCGCCGCGGATCACGAGCCGGCCGCCCTTGGGCATCGCGTCGACCGCGTTCGAGATGACCTCGAGCAACGCCTGCTCCAGCTGCTCGGCGTCGACCCAGATGGACGACAGCGCCGGGTCCAGCTCGAGGCGCGGTTCAATGCCTTGCCTGGTGAGCTTGTCCTGGAACACCGCGAGAGCCCGGTCGATCAGGTCGGCCACCGCCTCGGTGGTGGGGGCGAACGGCATCGGCTTCGTGAAGTCCAGGAGGTGGCTGATTCGCTTCTCGAGCCGGTCGACCTCGTCGATCACGGCCGAGAGGTGCTCGCGCTGCGGACTCTGCGCCGGAAGCTGATGGCGTGCGAGCTGGGTGGCGGCCCGGATGCTGGCGAGCGGGTTGCGCAGGCCGTGCGCGACCGCCGCCGACATCTGGCCGATCGAGGCGAGCTTCTCGGACTGGACGATCTCTTGCTGGGCCCGCTGGAGCCGCTCCGCCATGGCGACGAAGGCGCGCGCCAGTTGGCCGAGCTCATCGCGGGACCGCACCTCGATGGCGCGGGCACGGTCGAACTCGCCCTTGCCGGCGAGATCGATCATCTGGCTTAGCTGGCTGACCGGCCGCGCCAGGCTCCGCGAGACGAGGAGCGAGAACACGACCCCGAAGAGCACCGACGCGAGGACGATGCCGGCCAGCACCATGGTCGTGGACCGCTCGGTGGCCTGAACGTTCTTGAGCGCCCGCTGGATGTTGTGGGTGCGGGACGATGTGTAGATGGCCTTGATCGTCGCGTCGATGGCCGGAAGGAGCCGGCCGTTGAGGTCGGTCCGGATGAGCGCGAGGGCCGCCTCTCGCTTGCCGTCCTCGGCCAAGGCGAAGGCCTGGCGGGCGAGCGCCGCGATCTCGCGGTCGAGCTGGCCGAGCTGGTCCGCGAGCCGGTGATCGTCCGGGTCGACGGTCGCCAGCTTCCACTCCTGGAGCCGCCGATGGACCAGCGTGTCCAAGCGCTCGAAGTCGGCCTTGGCCGCGATGTCCCCGCCCGTCAGGTGATCGCGGACCCGCCGCAGCTTCCGGTAGATCGTCGATTCGGCGTCGGCGAAGATTCGCGCGCGGGAAAGGCTTTCCTCCAGGCTAGTCAGGGCCTCGGACTCCTCTTGGAGATTTCGCCAGGCCTGGGCGCCGATGATTCCCAGCGGAATCAGCATGACCAGGAAGGCCAGCAAGAGCTTGGCGTTGAAGGTCATGCAGTGGACTATGCGCCCCGCCTCGGAATGCTGTCAAATGGGCGGCGGGGGTGACCCAGGACCGCGACGCGGCGTGGTAGAGTATGTCGATCATCGGCTGGCCAGGATGCGATCGCGGGGGGTGCTCATCACGTTCGAGGGGGTGGAGGGCTCCGGCAAATCGACGCAAGCACGCCGACTCGCCGACGCCCTCGAGGCCAAGGGTCTGGGAGTCTGTCTGACCGGCGAGCCCGACGGAACCCCTCTCGGCGCGGCAGTGCGGGCGATGCTGGAGACTGACGGCGCCCACCGGACGCCGCTCGCCGAATCCTTCCTCTTCATGGCCGCTCGCCAGCAGCACGTCGCGCAAGTGGTTCGCTCGGCGCTCGAGCGCGGCGACGTCGTGATCTCGGACCGGTACGTGGACGCGACCGTGGCCTACCAGGGGTACGCCCGCGGCCTCGACATCCGGACGATCGAGGAGCTGAATCTCGTGGCGACCGGCGGCGTGCTGCCGGATCTCACGCTCGTCCTCGACCTGCCCGCCGAGGTCGGCATGGCGCGGATCGCCGGCCGGGCGCACGACTCGTTCGAGCGCCTTGGCCTCGACTTCCACACCCGGGTGCGCCAGGGATATCTCGAGATCGCAGCCGCTCACAAGGCGCGGGTCATGTTGATCAGCGCAGACCGGCCGGAGGACGAGGTCGAACTGGCGGTCTGGCGGGCCGTCGAGGAGCGGTTCGGGGAGACTCTCCGTGGCGCTTGATCACCCACTCCTCGAGCGCGCGCTCACCGGCGGGCGGGTCGCGCATGCGTATGCCTTCGTCGGGCCGCCGGGGTCGGGTCGGCGACACTCGGCTCGCGCGTTCGCGCAGGCGCTCCTCGGCTCGGATCGTGCCGACCATCCCGACCTGCACCTGATCACGCCGACGCCGCCCGAGGACCGGCCGAAGGGGCCGACGGCGATCCGCATCGGGGAGATTCGGGCGCTCGAGCGAGCGGCGTCGCTTCGGCCCGCCCTGGCTAGATGGAAGGTCTTCATCCTCGAGGACGCCGACCGGATGACCGGCGAGGCCCCCCAGGCTTTCCTGAAGACTCTCGAGGAGCCCCCGGCGGGGACCGTCATCATCTTGATCCTGTCGCGTCCGGGCGCTGTGCCGGCCACGGTGCTCTCGCGCTGCCAGATCGTGCGGTTCCGGCTTCCGGCGGCCGGGAGGGCCGAGGTCGATCTCGCCGCGATCCACCGGATCGTGCAGGAGGTTCGGGGGGAGGGGATCGCGGCGGTCTTCCGGCACGCGCAGGCAGTCGATCGTGACCGCATGCGCGCCGAGGCGCTCGTCGACACCGTCACCGCGTGGTATCGCGAGCGGCTCTTAGCGTTGGCCGGGGTGAGTGCCGGCGAGGAGGCCGCCCGCGACGCGGCCCGGATGGGGGACGCAGAGATTCTGGCCGGGCTGGCGCACTGCCGCGAAGCGCGGCGCGCCCTGGGTGTAAACGTGTCGCCGCGGCTCACGCTCGAGACGGTGCTGCTGCGCCTCGCCGCCCACGGAAAAACCACGCCGGCGGGGGGAAGGGGTGTTGAGATAGGCCCATGAACACTGACATGGTCGACACGGGTGCGGACTATCTCATCGGGGTCCGATTGCGCGCGACGGGCCACGCCGAAGACTACAGGCTTGCGGGCTTCGATGTCCACGTGGGCGAGTTCTGTGTCGTGGAGACCGCTCGGGGGACGTCAGTGGGGGAGGTGCGCCGGCCCAAGCGGGCCCTGCCCGAGTTCAAGCGGACCCGGCTCTTCCGGCACGTGTTGCGCACGGCCACGGTCTCCGAGGTGCAAGCCTGGCGGGATCGCCGCGCCGAGGAGCAGCGCGCCGTGGTCACGTGCCAGGCGCGGGCCAGTGACAAGGGCCTGCCGCTCAAGGTCATCGATGTCGAGATCGAGCCCGACGTGTCGCGCGTCACCGTGTACTTCAACGCCGAGGAGCGCGTGGACTTCCGCGAGCTGGTGCGGGAGCTGGCGCGGGAGTTCCGGGCCCGGATCGAGATGCGCCAGATCGGGGCGCGGGACACCACGAAGATCATGGACGGGATCGGACCCTGCGGCCGGCAGCTCTGCTGCTCGTCGTACCTCCGGAAGTTCGAGCCGATCTCGGTCAAGATGGCCAAGACGCAGGACATGCCGCTCACGGACAGCCGCCTGCTCGGCAACTGCGGCCGCCTCAAGTGCTGCCTGCTCTACGAGTTTTCGACCTACGAAGAGCTGCGCGCGCGGCTGCCGCGCGTGAACTCGCCGTGCGAGGCGACGTGCGGCGGGGGCGGGTGCATGACGGGGAAGGTGAAAGCCATCCGGGTTCTCGCCCAGTCGGTCATCGTCCGCTTTCCTGACAACACCGAGGCCGAGGTGCCGCTCGACCAGCTCACCTGGGAGGGCCGGGCCCACGTCACGCTGAGAGACGACGAGCCGAGGGACAGTCCGCCGGGAACCGCCCCGCGGTAGCCCACAGGCGGGTCATGAGCGGGTCGCGGACGTTCTACCTGACCACGCCGATCTACTATGTCAACGGGCCTCCGCACCTGGGGCACGCGTACACGACGATCGTCGCCGACGCCATGTGCCGGTACCGGCGGCTCAGGGGTGACCGGGTGTTCTTCCTCACGGGGACCGACGAGCACGGCGACAAGATCGCGCAGGCGGCGGCCAGGGCCGGCGTGTCTCCCCAGGCTTACGCCGACGAGATCTCCGGGGTCTTCCGCGACGCCTGGCGGGGGCTGGGCATCTCGAACGACGACTTCATCCGGACCACCGAGCCCCGCCACACGGCCGTCGTGCAGGCGATCCTGCGCCGGCTCCACGACGCCGGTGAGATCTACTTCGGCAAGTACGGCGGCCTCTACTGCTTCGGCTGTGAGCGCTTCTACACCGAGAAGGAGGCGGTCGACGGCAACTGCCCGCAGCACCTGACGGCGCTCCAGTTCATCGAAGAGGAGAACTATTTCTTCAGGATGTCGCAGTACCAGGACTGGCTGCTCGGCTTCCTCGAGGAGCGCCCTGAGCTCATTCGGCCCGAACGCTATCGCAACGAGGTGCTGGGATTCCTCCGCGAGCCGCTCCAGGATCTGTCGATCAGCCGCCCGAAGAGCCGGCTCGAATGGGGCATCCCGCTCCCCTTCGACGATCGGTTCGTGACCTACGTGTGGTTCGACGCGCTGATCAACTACGTGTCGGCGCTCGGGGGCCCCGGCGTCCCGCGCTTCCAGGAGCTCTGGGCGCACGCGGAGCACCTGATCGGCAAGGACATCCTGAAGCCGCACGGGATCTACTGGCCGTGCATGCTGAAGGCGGCGGGACTTCCCGTCTACCACGGTTTGCAGGTCCACGGCTACTGGAACCTCGGCGGTGGCAAGATGTCCAAATCCATCAGCAACGTCGTGGAGGCGTTTCAGCTCACCGGGAAGTACGGTCATGACGCGTTCCGCTACTTTCTCATGCGCGAGATGACCTTCGGCCTCGATGCGAACTTCACGGAAGACGCGCTCGTCGGGCGGCTCAACTCGGACCTCGCCAACGACCTCGGCAACCTGGTGAGCCGGGCCACGACGATGATCGCCACCTTCGCCGGGGGCACGGTGCCGTCCCCGGGCGATCCGGGCCCGGAAGCCGCCATCGTGCGGGACACCCTCGCGAGGTCGCGCGCCGAGGTCGATGCCGCGATGGACGAGTTCGCGTTCCAACGCGCGCTCGTCTCGATCTGGGAGTTCATCCGGATCGTCAACGGATACATCGACGCGGTCCAGCCCTGGGCGCTGGCGCGGGACCCGGCACGCCGCAGCCGGCTGGACGGCGCACTCTACACGCTCGCCGAGTCGCTGCGGTGCCTGGCGATCCTGCTGGATGCCTTCCTGCCCGAGGCCGCCGGCAGGATCCGCCGGCTTCTTGGGCTCGAGCCGCAGATGCTGTCCGATCTGGCCTGGGGACGGCTCGAGCCCGGGACCCCGGTGACAAAGGCGGCGCCGCTCTTTCCCCGCGTCGAGTCCGCCACTCCGCCGGCCGTGGCCGAGGCGCCGCGCGGGCAGGTGGGGGCAGAGTCGGGGGCGCCGCGGATCCCCCTCGAGGACTTTGCCAGGGTAGAGCTTCGCGTGGCCGCCATCGTCGCCGCCGAGGCCGTCGCCAGGTCGAGGAAGCTGCTCAGGCTCACCGTCGACGTCGGCGAGTCAGCGCCGCGGACGATCGTCGCGGGCATCGCCGAGCACTACGCACCCGCGGAGCTGGTCGGCAAGAAGGTCGTGGTCGTGGCGAATCTCCAGCCCGCCAAGCTTCTGGGAATCGAGTCGAACGGAATGCTGCTCGCGGGCTCCGCCGATGGCCGGCTGGCCGTGCTCTCGCTCGACCGCGACCTCCCGCCCGGCGCCCAAGTCTCCTGACCGACTCGCGTGCCGGGCACCACGCGGAGCTGGCCGCCGCTCGATATCTGGCGGGGCGAGCTTGCCTGGATCAAGCGGTGGGGCATCTCGATCGTGTCGTTCGTGGGCGGGTGCCTCACGCTCCTGGTCTTTCGGCGAGGCCTGCCCGGCGTCGGCTGGATCATCGGCTACCTCGTCCTGCTCTGGCTGATTTTCGTCGTCCTGACCCAGGTCCGGCAGGCCCTGATGGCGCGCGGCCGCTCCATGATGGTCGTGGCGGCCGACTACACGATCCAGACCCTCTACCACGGACTCCTGCTCTTCGCGCTCCCTGCGTACTATGCGAGCAGCACGCTGACGTCGGCGAACGGCCTGTTCGTGCTGCTGCTCCTCGTGCTGGCGCTGCTGGCGACGTTCGATCCGCTCTATCAGGCCGTCGTCCATCCGCGTCCCTGGGTGAGTCTCGTCTTCTTTGTGGTCTCGACCTTCGCGGCGCTGGCGGTGGCACTCCCGCTGATCGGCGTCCCGCAATTCATCTCGCTCATCGCGAGCGCCCTCGCGTCGGTCCTCGTGCTCACGCCGGAGATCCGTCGGGCGCGGCGGTGGACCTGGAAGCAGTCTTTTGCGGTTGCCGGGGCGCTTGGGCTGGCCGCCGCGATCCTGGTCGGCCTGTTCCGCGCCTGGATACCCCCGGCGCCGCTGACCGTGGCCCGGGCGCTGATCACGGACCGGGTCGAGCACCTCGAGCCCGGCGCGCCGCTCGAGAGCCCGATCTCGGTGGCCGACCTGCGGCGGCGAGGTGGAGTGGTCGCGTACACCGCCATCTATGCGCCAGAGAGTCTGCGCGAGACCATCGTCCACGTTTGGCGGCTCAACGGGGCCATCCAGGAGGTCGTTCGGCTCTCGCCGGTCGAGGGGGGCCGCCGCGAAGGCTTCCGGACGTACTCCAGAAAGAGCAACTTCCCCGCGAACCCCGCCGGCCGCTGGAGGGTGGACGTGATGACCAGCTCCGGCCAGCTCATCGGCCGACTGCGCTTCAGGGTGGCCTCGTGAGCCATGCCGGCGTCCCGTGCAGTGAGATCGTCGAGTGACGGACCTGTTCGACACGCACGCCCACCTGCACTTCCCGGAGTTCGCCGACGATCTCGACGCCGTCCTCGCGCGGGCTCGCGACGCCGGCGTGCGGCAGATGGTGACGGTGGGGACCGACGTCGAGACCTCGCGCGCGGCCATCGCCCTGGCCGAGCGCGACCCCGACCTGTTCGCCTCGGTCGGCATCCATCCGCACCACGCCGGCGAGGTGGGGGAGGCGGACCTCGCCGAGCTCGAACGGCTCGCGCGCTCGCCGAGGGTCGTCGCCATCGGCGAGGCCGGGCTCGACTTCTTCCGCAACCTGTCGCCCCCGGACGCGCAGGAGCGGGTGTTCCGCTGGCAGCTCGATCTGGGTCGGCGCGTGGCGAAGCCGGTGCTGATTCATTGCCGGGATGCGCATACCGAGACGCTTCAGATCCTCGGCGAGGCCGAGGTCGGCCAGACCGGCGGGATCATGCATTGCTTCTCGGGCGATCTGCCCGTGGCTCGCCGGGTCCTCGATCTGGGGCTTCTCATCTCCATCGCCGGGCCCGTCACGTACCCCAGTGCGCGCGCCCTGCCCGAGGTCACGCGGCTCGTGCCGGCCGACCGTCTGGTGGTGGAGACGGACTGCCCGTTCCTGCCGCCGCAGCCGTACCGGGGCAAGCGCAACGAGCCGGCGTACGTCGCGATCACCGCCCGGCGCGTCGCCGAGCTTCGTGGTGAGCCGCTCGAGGGACTGGCGACCCAGACGAGCGAGAACGCGCGCCGGCTGTTCGCGCTGACGTGAGGCTGCGGGACGCGGGCGCCTACATTCGTGGGCGCGTCGTTCTGGGGCTCACGCAGGCCCTCGCATCGCGCGGCCCCGCCTCGCCGCCGGCCCCGCTTCCGCTCGAGGCGGTGCTCGCCGAGCGCGATCCCGACCCGATCCGTCTCGCCCAGGTCTTCGAGGGGCGCTTGAATCCGGAGCGACAGACGCTCGTGGCTCGCTACCTGGCCGCGCGCGGGATCGCCTTCGCGACCCAGCGGTTCAGCAGCCTCGCCGGCCCTGGCGAGAACTACGTGGTCGACGTGGGCAGTGGCCCGCGCCTGCTGGTGCTCATCGCCCACCACGACGCCGTCTCCGGCAGCCCCGGCGCGAACGACAACGCCGCGGCCATCGGTATCCTGCTGAGGCAGCTCGTGCGCCTCGGCGCGGGCCCGCCGCCGCCCCTGCGGGTCCGATTCCTCTTCACCGCGGCCGAGGAGCTCGGGTACCTCGGCGCCCGGGCATACGCCCGCGAGATGTCGGCGAGCCAGGTCGCGGGCGTCGTCAGCCTCGAGCTCTGCGGAGTGGGCGACAGCCCCGTGCTCTGGGACGTCGAGCGCGACTCGGCCCTCAGCGGAGCCTTCTCGAGCGCGATGGAGGGACTGGGCTACCGACGCGACGAGAGCTATCACGTCGTCGGCCGCGTCCCCGGCTTCGGAAGCGATCACCGCGCCTTTGCCGTCCTGGGAATTCCAGCGTACGGGCTCACCATGGTCCCGGCAGAGCACGCCGAGGCATTGCGGGGATTTATCTTCCACCCGTGGCGCAGCCTCGTCCGCGCGCGGGCCCGGCGCCCGCCGCCGTTCGACACCTATCACACGGCGTGGGACCGCTCCGAAACGCTTGATCCGAGTGCGCTGGATCGGGTCAGGCTCGCGCTGGACGCGCTGATCCAGTCAGTCTAGCCGGCAGGAGGCGAAGCGCCTGCCTAACTTAAATTGCGCCGCCATCCCGGAGAGCCTCCTCGAATCGGAGCTTTTCGGCGCCGAGCGCGGCGCCTTCACCGATGCCCGTCACCCCAGGGCAGGCCTGGTCCAGGCTGCGCATCGGGGAACTCTGTTTCTCGACGAGATCGCCCTTCTCCCGGAGCCGCTCCAGGCCAAGCTCCTGAAAGTACTGGAGGAACGGACTGTCCGGCGTCTCGGGAGCACACGCACCGAGCCCGTCGACGTGCGGATCATGGCGGCCACGAACGTGGACCTCGGAGACGCCGTCCGAGCCCGGCGGTTCCGCGACGATCTCTACCATCGGCTCGCCGTCATCACGGTCTTCCTGCCACCTCTCCGAGAGCGCAGTGAAGATATCGGGCTTCTCGCTGAGCACTTCCTGGCTCGCGCGTGTACCGACTACGGGCTACCGCGCCGCCGCTTCGCCGCCGACGCCGAGGTCGCGCTCGTCGCGCACGCATGGCCGGGCAACGTGCGTGAGCTCGCCAACCTCGTCGAGCGCGTCGCCCTACTGGCGCCCGAGACCCTCATCACGGCGTCGATGCTTGGGCTTGAGGGTCAGCGACGGTCTCGGGCGGGCGCGACACCGGCCGCGGCGGTCGCTGGTGCGGCGGTCCCCAGGCCGGAGGCTGATAGCTCCCCGCTCGACCGGCACGACGTGTTGGAGGCGCTCGCAGGGGCGGACTGGAACATCTCACGCGCGGCAAAGCGGCTCGGAGTCCCGCGCCACCGGGTTCGCTACTGCATCCAGAAGCACGGAGTCCGGCGGACCCCGATGCCGGCGGGCGATCAACGCGGGGATGAGGGACGGTACCACTGGGTTGACCCGCCCCCCATCACCGTGGCACGGGTGGCGCCGTCGATAGCCTCTGGGGTCGCATGGGAGCGGGGCTACGTCGCGCTCCTTCGGGCCGACGTGCTCGATTCGCAGAACACGGGATCGCGGTCCGACACGAGTCGGAGCCTGTCGACGATCGCCGAGAAGATTCAGAGCTTTGGTAGGTCGGTGGAGGATCTCGGACGATCGACCATCATCGCGACGTTCGGCCTCACGCCGGTCGATAGCGCACCCGCAGCCGCTGCGCTGGCGGCGCTCGCGGTTCTGAACGCATCGGGGCAGACGAGCGAGGCCGACCGGCGAGCACCAGCAGTCAGGGTCGCAGTCGACGTTGTCGAAGTGACGCTCCGCCGGGTCAACGGCCGAGCCGAGATCGATTTCGACGACAAGACAGCAGCCTGGGCGGCGCTTGCGAAACTGGTGCGGCGGGCCGATATGAACTCGATCGCCGTCGGCGACTCAGCGGTCCCGTTCCTCGAGCGCAGATTCGAGCTGGGCAGAGGAGACGAGATTGGGGGCGGCAGGCCGGGTCCCTACCGGCTGGTCCGATGTGAGCCCACCGGCTTCGGCCTCGGCGGCCGGACGCTCGGCCGGTTCGTGGGCCGAGAGCACGAGCTGGCGATTCTGGCGGACCGTGTCGCCCAGGCAGGGCGGGGGCAGGGCCAGGTCGTTGGGATCGTCGGCGAACCGGGCGTCGGAAAGTCGCGGCTTGTCTACGAGCTCGCTCGCTCCGACGGTCTCCGGCACTGGCGGGTCGCGAAGGCCAGGGCGATCGCCTACGGCGTCGCAATCCCTTTCCAGCCGATCGCCGAACTGGTCCGAGATCTGCTCAGCCTGGACTCGGCGGCAACCGCGCCCGATGTCCGCCGACGGCTCGCGGAGACCATGCTCCGGGAGGACCCAGCGCGCGACGGCGACGTGGCAGCGCTCTGCGCATTGCTCCAGCTCTCGGTCGATCCGCCGGACTGGGAGACACTCGGTCCACCACTCCGGAGGCGTCGAGTCATCGACGCGGTCATGCGGGTGTTGCTGGAGGCCTGTCTGGTGCGCCCCTTGGCCGTAATCGTCGAGGATCTTCACTGGAGCGACCACGAGACGCAGGCAATCCTCGACGTGCTCGTTGGGTCGGTTCCCACGGCGCGCCTGCTCCTCGTCCTCACCTACCGACCCGAGCTCGAGCATCCGTGGAGCCGCAAGACCTACTACAGTCAGCATCGCCTCGATCCGCTCCCGCCCGCGGCCGCCAGTCTCCTGCTGGAGGACCTTATGGGAAGTGGATCTGCGGTGGATCCGCTCAAACGGCACCTGCTCGACACGACCGGCGGCAATCCGCTCTTTCTCGAGGAGTACGTGCGGGCCCTTCGCGAGAGCGGCGCTCTCGGTGGCGGCGCCGGCGAGCACGGGCGGACGAGGATGTCGACGCCGCTCGAGGTCCCTGCCACGGTTCAGGCGGTGCTGCTTGTGCGCATCAATCGCCGGCCCGACGGTGTCAGAGCGGTACTTCAGACGGCGGCGGTCATCGGCAAGGACGTCCCGTTCGTGGTGCTCCGTGCCAGCGCTGGGCTCACCGAGGAAGTACTTCAGCAACACCTGGCCCAGCTCCGCGACGGTGAATTTCTGTACGAGGTCCTCCCGACGCCGGAGCGCGGCTTGAGGTTCAAGCACGTGCTGACCAGGGAAGCCGCGTACGCCACCCTGCTGCCCGAGCAGCGTCGTGAGCTCCATCGGCGGGTCGTCGCGGCGATGGAGGGCCTCTACGCGGACCGCCTCAGCGACCATGTCGAGAGACTCGGCGATCAGACGTACCTCGGCGAACTGTGGGAGAAAGCCGTGCGATACGTCCGACAGGCGGGCCTCAAGGCACTCGACCGGGGGGCCAGCCGCGAAGCGGCGGCGGCGCTGGCGCAAGCCCTCCGCGCGCTCGGCCAGCTGCCCGGGCGCTGCCGCGACCGGGAACTCGACGCTCGCAGCGTCGGCGAAGTTCTTCGCTGGCCTCACGGCGTCTCAGCTCGGCGACTACCCACGTTCCGTAGAGGACTTGACGGAAGCGCTCGAGTTGCTCGCCGAGGGTCGAGAAGAATTTCGTCTGGGAGGTTGCTAGCGACGAACGCCGGGCTAACCTTGGCGATGGTCCATGCATTGTGTGGACAATTTGCCCTGGCTGAGGAGTCCGGCCATGCCGCAGTTCGAAGTGCCCGGCTCGGGAATCGTCTCTGGGACCGGGCCTACGGCCAGTGGGCCCTCGGAGTTGCCGCTTCCCTACGCGGAGACCGGCACCGCGCGTGCAGCGATCTCGAGGAGTGTCTGGCTGCCTGTCGGGCCATGGAGCATCGCCAATTCTCTGTCTGGGCCGCCGGTTGGCTTGGCTGGGGCTATGCGGTATCCGGAAGAGCCGGCGAGGCTCTTGCACGCTGCCAGGAGGCGATCGATCTGCAAGCGTCGACGGGAATCACGCAGGCGCGAGCCTGGATCTCATCGGTCTACAGCGAGGCGCTCCTGGCCGGTGGGCGCCTGGAGCTTGCGGATGCTCGGCGAGATTTGCTCGCGCCCGGATGGACTTGACGGGCACGCCGCCGAAGCATGGTATCGCGGTGCCCTGGCGCTCGCCGAGAAGCTGGGCATGCGCCCGTTCGTCGCCCACACGCACCTGGGCCTCGGCGCGCTCTACTGTCTGACGGACAGCCGCCAGGATGCCCTCGCGCACCTGACGGCCGCAGCCGCCCTCTATCGAGAGATGGGGATGCCGTTCTGGCTGGCGAAAGCCGAGGACCGGCTGTCCGGCGTCGCCGCCCACCGGACTTGATCGGGCGAGCTCACGCCGCCCCCGCTCCCGCGATCGGCTCGGTACAGGGCGCACGCGGCGTGGCGCATGGGACGGGGAAGGGAATCGTCGCCCGCTTGGGCACAGGCCCGCCCGCACGCCCTAGATGTCGTGGGCGCGTGGTCGATCTATTTCTGCTGGGTCGCGTCTGCTCCGGGCACCAGCCTCTGTGTGGGGCAGTGTATTCCACCACGTTGAGCGGGGGGACAGCCGGTTCATTCCATCGTGCGTCCAGGAACGGCAGATGCGTTCAAGGGGAGTCAGTCCCCTCGGGGCAAGAGCCAGGAGCCCCGTAGCTTGGATGGCAGGGCGGAGGGAAACCGAATCTCTGAAGCCCATCGACACCGCCATCGAGAGGATGGTCAGCGAGTGACCGGGCCGTAACGAGAGTGAACGCAGAGGTAGCCTCGAGAGACCGAAGCCCCGGAGGCCGAGCCCTTGATGGGAGGGCGAAGGCAGCACGGGCTGTGGCCGGCTGGCGAGCGCGGCAGCCCGCTCCGGCGGGGTGAGAGCGACGGCACGGTGACAAGGACGCGTCGCGCGACTGGGAAGCCCTCCTCGTCCCACCGAGAAATCGGCGGAGGAAGGTAGGCCGTATAACCGGAGAGCCCGGGAAAGCGACCGAAGACGGGAGGGTGGAGGACGGGCCCGTAGTAGCGGGGAGGCGGGGTAATGCCCGCGGAGCGAGGGGGCCCTACTGTTACGTACTTCTCCAACAACACGGGAGGCAGGGGCGCAATGACAACGGCGTCCGTCAGTCTGCAGGACCTGAGGCGGAGAATCTACGTCAAGGCGAAGGCTGAGAAGACAAGGCGGTTTTGGGGCCTGTACGTACACGTGGCCAAGCCGGAGACGCTGAGGGCCGCCTACGACATCGCCAAGACGCAAGACGGCGCCCCGGGGATCGACGGGGTGACGTTCGAGGCGATTGAGGGAAGCGGGGTCGAGGAGTTTCTGGGGCAGCTGCGGGACGAACTGGTCACCCGCACCTACCGGCCGCTGCGGAACCGGAGGGTCGAGATCCCGAAAGAGGGCGGCCAGGTCCGCGTTCTGGGGATCCCGGCGATACGGGACCGGGTGGTGCAAGGGGCGCTCAAACTCATCTTGGAGCCCATCTTTGAGGCGGACTTCTGTGACGGGTCGTACGGGTATCGGCCGAGACGGACCGCCCACGAGGCGGTCGCCCGGGTGGCCAAGGCAATTGTCCAAGGCAAGACGCGGGTGATCGATCTGGACTTAGCGGCGTACTTCGACACCGTGCGGCATGATCTGCTGCTCGGCAAGGTGGCGCAACGGGTCCAGGACGACGAGGTTCTGCACTTGCTGAAGCTGATGCTGACGGCGTCCGGGGCCCGCGGGGTGCCCCAAGGCGGGGTGATCTCGCCGCTCCTGGCGAATGTCTATCTGACGGAGGTGGACAAGATGCTGGAGCGGGCCAAGGAGGTGACCCGGGCCAACGGATATCTGCGCGTAGAGTACGCGCGGTTTGCCGACGATCTGGTGATCCTCGTGGATGGGGACCGTCGTCACGAGTGGTTGCTGCGGGCGATAGACCGGCGGCTCCGAGAGGAGTTCGGGAAACTCGGTCTGGCGCTGAACGAAGACAAGAGCCAGGTCGTGGACCTGACCAAGGGGGAAAGCTTCGGATTCCTGGGCTTTGACTTCCGGCGCGTCCGCTCTCTGCGTGGGCGCTGGCGGCCGCAGTATACGCCGAAGCAAAAGAAGCGGAAGCAGCTACTGCGGGAGCTCAAGGAGACATTCCGGCGCTGGGGATCGCAGCCAGTGGAGAAGGTGATCGAAGCGATCAACCCGATTCTGCGGGGCTGGGTGAACTACTTCCGGGTTGGGAACTCGGCACGGTGCTTTGGCTACGTGAAGAACTGGGTCGAGAGGAAGGTGCGGCGTCATTTGATGGGGGCGAGGAAACGCCAGGGCTTCGGGTGGAAGAGGTGGAGTACGGCCTGGCTCTACGACAAGCTCGGACTCTTCACAGACTACCGAGTGCAGCACCTGAGCCGGGCCTGAAAGCGCTCCCACGCCGATAGGTCCCATAACCCTTGATGTGAAACGGACAGGGAAGCGGCGTACGGGAAATCCGTTCGCGCCGTTTGAGGTGGCGGGGGCTGGAGACGGGCTTACGGCAAACCTAAACGGGCACGAAGCTGGAAACGGCGGATACAGCCAAGGGGAGCCTAAGGGTACCGCGCCAGTCCTCGACCCTACTAAACCTAAATTGGCGCCCAGGCAGAGGGCTACGCCAAGGGCTGGAAGGATCGCCATTCCGTGACTACGTAGCCGGCGGTGGGGACGTGAAGCGGGGACGTTACCCTGCCGGATCGAAGAGAACGTAGCCGACGGCGCTCCGCTCGAGCCAGACGCGCTGGATGTCTGGGAGTGCGTAGCGCCTGGGCACGGCCTCCGCGGTCGCCGCAGCCGGATCGTTGGCGAGCACGACGTCGCCGTCGTGGCCGGTCAGGACGAGCAGATGGCCCTTGGTCGATCCGATCGCGGCGCCGCGCAGCTCGCCGTCGGCATAGCGGACGGACGCAATGATCGGCAGCCCATGGTCGAGGCACCATGTGGCCGCGGCCCAGGACGGAAACCGAAGGAGGTAGCCCTGGATCCCGCGGCGGGCCGCCGCGCGGATTGCGGCCGGCCACACGCCGTACAGGTCGTGCCGAGGATCGTACGTGTCGGCGGCCAGCTCCGCGGGGGTCACCGGCCGCTTCCAGTATCCGAGCACCATCGCCAGGCTGGTCGGGGAGCAGATCCGGTGGCGCAGCGGCTCCGGCGCCTCCATCTGGCTGAACGCTGGAACGGGAAGCGGTGAGCGCCCACGGGCCCAGGCTTCGTTGACCCCGTGCGGCGCGCCCGGCGCATGCTCGTCGTGGCTCGCGTCGCTCGCCGCGGCGGAACGCCGCTCAGACGAGGGAGCCTCGCTCGAGAGCGAAACTGTGAGGAGGGTCGGCGCGCGGGTTACTGACTCGAGATCCGCGCAGTGCACGTGGACCCGGAGGTGAACTTCTCGGGCGGGCGGTGACACGCTGTACTGATCGATCTCGGGCGTGAGGGCAGAAGCCGGTTCGGCGCTCGTGGAAGCCCGAGTTGTCAGAGCTCGGCGGCGCTCGGCAACGTCGCCCACCAGGGGTTTCGGTTGGATCATGCCCGGGCCACCAGCCCAGAGATTGACGCGGCGCTCGGCAGCGTCGCCTACCGGGGCTTCCGGGACTGGCCCGGCGTGGTCGGCTCCTGCGGGGTCAACGGCCGACAGCGCGTTTGGTCCGACCGGGCTCAGCGAGGTCCAGCCGTGGTCCTCGCTGGTTCTGGCCTCGAAGCGAAACGAGTATTCGCCGCCGCTCAGGATACTGAGTACGGGAATGATGTGGGAGGCAGGCGCTCGTGGGACGAGTATGGGCAGCTCGATGACCGCGGTGTCGGCGTCCGCGACTCTCCACGCGGGAAGCGGGGCGGGCGGCCGCCGGCAATCGGGCGGCACGGGCGCCGGGTCGCCGAAGACGAAGAGGTCCGTCTTCACGTCACTTTTTGCCGGTCAGCCCCTCGCGGACGATCCGGGCGCCGGCGGCCAGGGCCTGGACCTTCTGGTTGCACATGTAGCGCGGGCTCCAGCCGAACCCGCAGTCCGGATTCACGTAGAGCTTCTCGGGTGGGCACACCGTGAGCACTCGGCGGATGCGTCGGGCGACCTGCTCGGGCGTGTCCTGGTTGAATCCCTTGACGTCGACGACGCCGGCGCCGAGCTCGCGCCCTTCGCCGTACGTCTTCCAGAGATCGATCTCGGCCATCTCGCGGCCGGCAAACTCGAGCACGAACTGATGGGCCCGGGACTTCAGGAGCCCGGGGAAGTAGGGCTCATAGGAGCGGTCGAACCGGGAGCGCCCGAACCGGTTGCCGAAGCAGATGTGGTACCCGAGCTTTGCCGTCACCCCCTCCGTTGCCAGGTTGAAGAGGCGCGCCATCTCCTCGCCCGAGACGTTGCCGCGGGCGGGCTCGTCGATCTGGATGAAATCGGCGCCGGCGGCGACGAGCGCCTTCAGCTCCGCGTTGATGACCTCGGCGAAGCGTTCGGCGACATCCACCACCCCCTTGTACATCCGGCCCGGGTGGATGCGGGAGCCGAAGGTCAGGGGCCCGGCGCAGGTGGCCTTGGTCCGACGGGTGGTGTGCGCCTTGAGGTACTTGAACTCCTCGACGATACCGAGCCCGCCCGAGGGCGTCTCGATCCGGCCCACCGCCTCGTAGCGCGTCTGCTGGTCGTAGCCCCAGGGGCCGGCCTGGCGGCGCACCGGGATCGCCTCGATCCCCTTGATGATGGCGTAGTAGGAATCGACGTAGCCGTCGAGCCGGCGCACCTCGCCGTCCGTGATGATGTCGAGCCCCGCCGCTTCCATGTCGCGGATCGCGGTGTCGGCCGCGTCAGCCAGCATTTCTTCGAGGTCGGCCGGGCCGAACTCCCCGGCCTCGTGGGCTTTCACGCCGGCGAACCACCAGCCCGGCTTGCCGTGGGACCCGACGACGGTCGCTGGGATCAACGGTGAATCTGCCGACACGGGCGGGGCTCCTTTGGCCGGACTTGTCTCACCGGTCCTGCACGTGCTCGCAGGTGAAGGTCGTCGAGATCTCGGGGGGATTCCGGAGCGTGTCGAGCGTCGAGCAGTAGCGTTCGGCCGCGGCCAGAAGGCGTCGAGCCCGCTCCGGATCGCCGTCCCGGACTCGCACGTGCGTGGCGACCTCGAGCTTCTGGGCGCCGACCTTCGTCTGGCGGTCGAGGGCCAGCGTGCCGCGGAGGTCGGCGTGGCTTGTGACCTTCACGTGAACCGACTCGAGGTCGATGCCCATGTTGGCCGCGACCATGCGGAGCGTCAGCTCCTGGCACGCGACCAGCGCCGCGGCGAGGACGTCTCCCGGGCACGGAAGCATCCCGTCGCCGCCGGCGACCCGGTGAAGGCCGATGGCGATCTCGAACGCCGGCTCACCGGTCCGCCCGGCCCGTACCCGCGTAGGATCGCGCAGATCGGACGGAAGGCTCTCGACGGTGTCGGTGATTCGGGCCTGCTCCGGCTGCTGCCGCAGCCGCTCCTTCAGCGGGGCCTGCTGCTGCCGGACGTCAACGAGGTACATGGGCGCTCCCCTCAAGGGGCGCTCGCCACGAGCGACGCCCCGCGCTCTGGTTTGACGCCGCCTGGCAGATCGGCTAACGTTGCTCGCAGATCGGCGACGTCAGATCGGCTCAGTATAAGCGGAATCGTCCCGAGCCTCGCGGGAGGACCTTCGATGGCGGTGAACAGGACCGGATATCTCACTGACGAGCAGGTGGGCCTGTATCGTCGCGACGGCTACGTCGCGGTGCCGGGCGTGATCCCAGAGGACAAGGTCGACGAGCTGCGCTCGGCGACACAGGACTTCACGGAGCGTTCGCGCGACGTCACTCGGAGCGACCGCCTCTTCGACCTCGATCCGCGGCACACCGCCGCGCGGCCCGTGCTCCGCCGGATCAAGAATCCCGCGGACAACCACCCGGTCTACCGGTGGGTGGCGTTCGAGTCGGCGATCCCCGATATCGTGACCGAGCTGATCGGCCCGGACATCGTGTTTCACCACAGCAAGCTGAACCTCAAGGGGGAGAGGCTCGGCGCGCCCGTCGAATGGCACCAGGACGCCGCGTTCTACCCGCACACCAACGACGACGTGCTCGCCGTCGGGCTCCTGCTCGACGACGCGACGCTCGAGAATGGCTGTCTGATGGTGCTCCCCGGCAGTCACCTGGGCCCGGTGTACGATCACTTCGCGGGCGACCAGTTCACAGGCGCGATCAACCGCGAGGATCTGGCCCGGCTCGATCTCACGCGCGCGGTACCACTCCCTCTGCCGGCCGGAAGCATTCACATCCATCACTACCGGGCGGTCCACGGCTCCGCCGAGAACCGGACCGATGCCCCGCGGCGGCTCCTGATCACGTCCTACCGGGCCGCCGACGCGATCCCGCTCACGCTGGACAGCACGGGGTCGCGATTCTACGGCGGGATGGTGCGGGGTGAGCCGGCGAGGACCTTCCGGCGCCCGGGCGGCGGCTGGCGCATGCCGCCGGTCTGGGACGGCAGCTACAAGTCGATCTACGAGGTCCAGAGCCAGCTGAGCGGGTCGTCGGCCACGGGCATGTGACGGCCTGATGGCCAGCCGCTGGCGGTCGATCACCGCGCTCGCCGCGGCCCTGCTTCTGCTCGCCGGCGCCTCGGTGCCGGCGCTCGCTCAGAAGGCAAAGGTCCGCGTGTGGCTGCTCCGCACCTACGTCCCCGATGCGAACCGGGCGCTCGAGACGGCCATCGCCGAGTGGGGCAAGCGGAAGAACGTCGACACCGCGATCGAGTACTTCACGTTCGACGACATCGAGACGAAGTATGTCGCAGCGATCGAGACCGACTCGCTGCCCGACCTCGGCCAGCTCCAGACGATCAGCCCTGCGCGCTACCGGGGAATGGGGCGCCTGGTCGACGTCACGGATGTGGTCGACGACGCCATCAAGCGCGGCGGGCCGATGCTCGAGACCGCGATGCCGGCCACGCGTTTCGGCGGCCGGTTCTACGCCGTGCCCTTCGCCTACTTGACGGATGTGCTCTTCGTTCGCGCCGATGTCTTCAAGAAGGCCGGCGTCGCCCACCCGAAGACGTGGGACGAGGTGCGGGAGGCCGCGCGGCAGATCAAGGCCAAAGGAGTGATGGACTACCCGCTCGGTCAGAGCTGGAACCGGAGCGCCGACGGCTACGGCGTCTTCCAGGCTCTGCTCTACTCCTTCGGCGGTGGGTGGACCGACGCGCAGGGCAACTACACGTCGATCGTCAACGACACCTGGCGGGCCGCCCTCCGCTGGGCGACCGAGATCTACACCAAGGACCGGACGGTGCCGCCCGATGCGATGGCGTGGACCGGCTTCGGCAACAACGAGGCCTTCCTGAACGGCAAGATCGCCATGACCTTCAACGGGCCCAGCATCTACTACGTCCTCGAGAAGGAGAACCGACCCCTCCTCAAGGACACGCGCCTGGTGCTCAAGCCGGCCGGTCCGGCTGGCCGGAACCACGACGTCTTCCTCCTGTCGTTCGCGGTGTTCAGCGGCGGCAAGCAGGTCGAGCTCGCCAAGGATCTCATCCGGTTCGTCCTGTCGCCCGAGCAGGCACGGACGTACATGCAGGCATCCTGGGGACAGATGGTCCCGGTCTACGAGAGCCTCCGGCGCGACCCCTACTGGCAGAAGAACGAGGCGTACCGGACCGTGCTCGAGGCCCCGAAGTACGCTCGCACGCCGGGGTACCCCGGCCCGGTCACCCCGGCCGCCGCCGAGGTGGTCGCCACCAATGTCCTGACCGACCTGTGCGCGCGGGTCATCGTGGACGGCTGGGACCTCGACCGCGCGCTGCGCGAAGCCGACACCCGCATCCGGGAAATCTACGCCACCGTGCCCTCGCGCTAGACCCTCGGCGGAAGGCTTTGCCCCCCTTCAGAACCTCACGGATTCGCCGGCGTGGCCGTGCGAGGCGAGCCGCAGGCGAGCCGTAGCCCTGGATCCCGAGACGTGCGAGGCGAGCCGCAGGCGAGCCGTAGCCCTGGATCCCGAGACGTGCGAGGCGAGCCGCAGGTGAGCCGCAGCCCCGATTCCAAGATCGGCGCTCGACAGCGCCTTGTCCCGCCATCCAGTCCTTCCGGGGGCCGCTGGCCCGCCTTCACTGCCCCATGCATCCTCGGGAGCGCTGGCCCGCACGGTGCAGCCGACACTGGACAGAGTCGACCAGCCGGTGAGCTCGCGTTGGAGCCGACACGTGCCTCCGTTGACGGAGTGTCGGCGGTCGGGAAGATCGTCACGGCGTCCGAGGGCTGACCCCGATGGATGCGGTCAAGGGTGAGTATTCCGTGGCGCTCGGACGGTCATCTTCGGCGCGGCGCATCTTCGGCCGCGACGCCTGGGTCGGCTACGTGTTTGTCCTGCCCCTGGTCATCCTCGTGCTGGCGCTGGTCGCCTATCCGCTCGGCAGCGCCGTCCACGTGAGCCTGACGGAGAAGTACGTCGGGTATGCACCCCGCTTCGTCGGCCTGAAGAACTACATCGACCTGGCGCACGACCCAGTCTTCCACAAGGTCGTCTGGAACAGCGTGCTCTTCACGGTCGTCTCCGTCTCGGCCAAGATCGTGATCGGGCTCCTGATGGCGCTCGCCCTGCACCGGACCCTGGCGGCCCGGCGGCTCGTCCGGGGCTTTCTCCTGCTGCCGTGGGTGGTGCCGACGGTCATCACCGCGCTTGCCTGGCACTGGATGTTCGACGCGCTCCGCGGGGTCATCAACGTGTCGCTCCAGACCGCCGGCCTGATCGCCGAGCCGATTGCGTGGCTCGGGCAGCCGGCCACCGCCATGGCCGCGGTGATCGTCGTCAACATCTGGCGCGGTTTCCCGTTCTTCGGCGTCTCGCTGCTCGCGGGGCTCCAGGCGATCCCGCGGGATCTCTACGAGGCGGCGGCGGTGGACGGCGCCTCGGCGCTCGGGCAGTTCCGTCACGTCACGCTGCCCGGGCTCCGGCCGGTCATCTTCGTGACGGCGCTGATCTCGACGATCTTCACACTCAACGACTTCAACATCGTGTACGTGATGACCCGCGGCGGACCCGGCATCGCGACCCACGTCCTGGCGACCTACACGTACGAGATGGGCTTCCAGGCGCTCCGCTGGGGCAAGGCGGTCGCGGTGTCGATGTACCTGATGCCGCTGGTGGCGGTGCTGATCATCGTGGTCGCCCGCCGCCTCACCCGGGAAGAGTAGCGGTGACACAGGAGGCTCGCGGGCGGCGGCCCGGGGATGTGATTGAAACCGCGCCCAGCGGAAGCGTCGCGGGTTTGCCGAGCCAGAGAGCCTCTGAACAGGGCTCCATGCGGGGACGACGGCGCGACCTGAGGCGCGGGAAGAGGCGGCTGGGATGATCGGCCGGACGGTCACGGGCGGGTTCATCGCGGTGCTGGTGATCGTCGTGGCACTGCCTTTCTACTGGATGCTGAACACGTCGTTCAAGGGCTCGGCGCAGATCCAGAGCCTCGAGCCGTATTTCTACCCGTCCCCGGCCACGCTCCAGAACTACGTGGAGCTGATCCGCGCCACGAACTTCCTCTGGTGGCTCCGCAACAGCACGGCCGTCGCGCTGGGCTCGGCCCTCGTGACCATCCTCGTGAGCTGCCTCGCCGGCTACAGCCTCGCGCGAATCCGCTATCCGGGCCGGCGCGTCCTGGCCACGATGGTGCTGGTCGTGTACCTGGTCCCGCCGACACTGCTCTTCATTCCTCTCTACACGATCCTGCGGGGACTCGGGCTGGCCAACACGCTCTGGGCCCTGCTGGTCGCCTACCCGACGTTCACGGTTCCCTTCTGCACGTGGCTCCTGATGGGGTTCTTCCGCACGATCCCGGCCGATCTGGAGGACGCCGCGATGGTGGACGGCGCCAGCCGGGTCCAGGCGTTTCGCCGGGTGATCCTGCCGCTCGCCGCGCCCGGGGTGCTGGCGGCGGGGCTGTTCGCCTTCACGCTCGCCTGGAACGAGTTCCTGTACGCGCTCGTCTTCGTGCACGACAGCGAGCTGAAGACGATCCCGGTCGGCCTCAACGACCTGATGTTCGGCGACATCTTCCTGTGGGGCCAGCTCATGGCGGCCTCGGTCCTCACCACGGTGCCGGTGATCGTGCTCTACACCTACCTCCAGCGCTACATGGTGGAGGGCTTGACCGCAGGCGCCGTAAAGGGGTAGGGCGCCCCCTGCGCGCTCTGCCGGAGTGCGTCGCCACGGGCTGAGGCTTTCCAGGTAGACCCTTCGAACCTCGCGACGGATCTCAGAACCGACTTGCCGCACGGTCCCCGGTCTCGGCAACAAGTCGGGGCCGCCTTCCCGATAGACGCAATGGCCGGGTCACGAGGGCGCCAGCAGCTGGAGGTCGGGGATGTCGTCGAAGTCGTCGGAGTTGAGCGTCCACAGAGTCGCCGCCTGCACGATGGCGCAGGCGGCGACACCGAGGTCGAACTCGCGCTGTCGCGCCCGCGAAACGCCGCGGTAAAGCGTTGCCGCCAGATCTGCCTCGGTCGGGCCGAACGGGAATGCCGCGGTGCGCGGCAGCAAGGCTTCCTGGACGGCCAGCTCCTGGGGCAGGCGCGGTCCCCGCAGCCACTCGTAGAGCACGAGTGTGCTGAGTGCCAGCCGATCTCCGCGTTCGATGAGCCCGCGTAACCGCGGGGCGGAACGCCGTGGGCCTGTGAGGGCGTCGACGAGGGCGGACGTATCCAGCATGATCACGAGCGGTCGGCTCGCCGCCGCGGGCGTGCCCAACGTCGCCGCGCGGCACGGATCTCGCGAAGCTCGGCGTCCACCTCGCCGGCGGGTTTCGCCGGGATGCCCGGAACGAGACGGTCGAACGCCTCGAGCAGTCGGCTTCGCTCCTCCTCGCTCAGCTGGTCGAGGCGCGCCGCGTACTCCCGCACTGCCTCCCGGACGATCTGGCTCTGCGGTTTCCGGGACCGGGACGCCGCGCGTCGCAGCCGGGCTACCGTGTCGTCATCCAGCGTGAGGGTAACCTTGATCACCGTGCCGCCATACTACCATATCCCAGTATACGGAGACCCGGAGGACGTAGGTGTATGGAGACCCGGAGGACGTCACCGCGTGGGGGGCACGGGCGCATCCGCCCGGAACTGGCCACGCGTCTCCGCCACTTACAGGGGCGGCTTCATCTCCTCAGCCCGGGTGCCGGACTTCGCGGGCTTGCTCCGGCGGCTGGGCGAGGCGGACGCCGAATTCATTCTGCGAATTCATTCTGATTGGCGGCGCGGCGGCGACCGCGCATGGATCGGCATGCCTCACCACGATGAAGGGCGGAGGCGGGCGGGGACGGCGGTTACATGATCCAGGGCTCGGCGGTCGCTAGGATCTCCTCGGCCATGGCCTTGGCCTCGTCCGCATCCGCCCGCGAATAGAAGCTGGACGGCGTCACGTCCTCGCTGCCGTAGAACGCTAGCTCCCGGTCCTTCCGCAGGTGCTTGGAGATGCGCCTCCACCGTGCAAGGTGAGCTTGGGCTCCGGGCGGCAGTCGATGAGCGTGCTCCTCGAGGATCTCGGACACGTCATGGCTGAACGGTACCGCGATTCCGAAGCTGCGCAGCACAGCCTGAAGGAGGAGCTCGACCACCTCCTGGCTCTCTCGGACAACGTCGGCGAACGCCTCCTCGTCGAGGAGAAGCGCGATCGCCTTCAGTCGCTTGCGCGACCGGAGCAGATAGTCACGCGGTAGCTTCGGGTTCGTCATGGAAGAGCTGCTCGGGATCCCAGAGCGGAATGCCGGTGGCGAGCGCCGTGCGCAGGTGCGGCTCATCCGTCGCCACCGAGGCCCGCGCGATGATCACCGGCTGGACCGGGAAGCGACCGTCGGGTTGCTCATCGAGGCCGGGGACGACCTCCCCGTCCCACCAGCGATAGTCGTCCCGGCGCGGCTCACCGTCGCTGAGCACGATCACCACGTCGATGTCCGAGGCATCGCGTGCCCGACCCTCGGCCACGCTGCCGATCACGATCGCGGCGCACGCGCGACTGGCAATCAGCGGGGGCAAGAGTTTGCGGAGGGCGTACAGACGCCGGGCAAGCCGCTCGTCGTTGTCGTCGAGAATCGCGTACCGGCGCGCCATCCTGCCCTCAGGATACGCCTCAACATCCGGCGCAGCAGCCCAGAAAGCCCGCGGCCGCATGCGCCCGCGAGGTCATCGTGCCCTCGTAGACGACCGATCCCTTCTCGAGCAGGTAGACCCGGTCTCCGAGATCGCTGTCGCTGTAGTAGGTATCGATGGCGCGGACCTCGAGCAGCCTGGTCAGGCGCGATCCTCTCCGAGATAGACGCGCTGGACCTCCGGGTTTGCCCGGACCTCGTCGGGGGTCCCCCTCGGCGATGACCGCGCCTTGATCCATGACGCTGATCCGGGCCGCGACCGCAAAGACGACATCCATGTCGTGCTCAGTAAAGAGCACCGTCAGCCGCGTGTCGCCCGCGATGCGGGCCACGAGGTCGATGGTCTGATGCCGCTCGCGCGGCGCCATCCCGGCCGTCGGCTCATCGAGCAGGAGCAGTCGCGGGTCGCCGGCCAGGGCGATGGCCAGCTCCAAGCGCCGCTGGTCGCCATGGGCAGGGTGGCCGGCAGGTCTCTCGGCCTGGGCGCGAGGCCGACTCGCTCGAGCGCCGCGAGCGCCTCGTCGCGGTACACGCCCCGGGCCGACCCGAAGAGACTGCGGTGGCGGCGGCGATGGGTCAGGAGCGCCGTCTGCACGTTCTCCAGGACCGATCGCCCGCGAAACACGCTGGTGACCTGGAACGCCCGGCCGATCCCCCGCCGGCAGATCTGGTGGGGCGGTAGCGCGGCGATCTCGCTCCCCTCGAAGCGGATCGAGCCCGCGTCCCGTCGAACCTCGCCGGTGATGAGGTTGAAGAGCGTCGTCTTCCCCGCGCCGTTGGGGCCGACCAAGGCCCGGAGGTCGCCGGCCGGCACGGAGAGATTCACGCGATCGACGGCGCGGACGCCGCCGAAGCGCTTGGCGAGGTCCCGGGTCTCGAGCATCACGCCGGGGTGCGCCGCCTGAACCGCCAAGGGCCGGGCTCGAAGAGGCTGATCACGCCGCGCGGCAAGCCGAGCAAGACCAGCGCGACCACGAGACCCAGCACGAGTGGCCACGTGGTGAGCCAGCGGATTCCCACGAACGTCCCGAGCGCCTTGAACACGACCGCGCCGAGGACGGGGCCGAAGAACGCCTGGGTACCGCCCAGGAGCACCGCCACGATGGGCTCGAAGGACTTGAAGAGATCCGCCGAGTCCGGGAAGACGCTACCGCTGAAGAAGGCGGAGAGCGCGCCCGCCAGGCCGGAGAAGAATCCCGCCAGGACGAAGGCGGCGAGCTGGTGACGGCGGCCGCTACGGCTTCCGCTTCTGCGCCGCGGCCCGGAGCTGCATGACCTCGTCGCAGCTCTTCACGACTTCCTTCCCGTTGGTGATCTCCACTTCGGCCGTGATCGGCCGGCCCTGCGCGTTCATCCGGACGACCCCGGTCCAGACCTCGTTGAGCCCCTGGTGATCGCAGCCGCGCATGATCGCGGTATAGCCCAGGTAGTCGAGCTGGTAGCCCTGGTCGAGCGCGCGGATCACCTTCTCGGTGTCGGCGCTGCCGGCCCGCTTGATGGCCTCGGCGATGACGTAGACGCTGAGATGCCCCCAGATCGCCCCGAGGGTCGGGGCCTTGCCCTGAGACCACGCGCGGTACTTCGCGATCCATTCGGAGAAGCGCGGATACCGGCGCCTCGGATCCCAGCGGGTCGAGCTCGTCCGGGCTCCCGACCTGGGGCGAGACGAGCTGCAGCTTGTCGAGAAGCCCGAAGGTGCGCGCTTGCTTCAGGAATGACATCTCCGTCGTGCCCCACAGCGCGCTGAACAGTGTGTCCGCCCCGGATCGAAGGAGCGACGAGATGTACGGGCTGAACTCCGTCGCGGCGATCCGGGTCCAGTTCTCCTGGACCACCTGGATCTCGGGCTTGAGCTGCTTGAGGTAGGACGAGAACTCCGCCCACAGGTTGTGGCCGTACTCGTCGTCTCCCGAGATCAGCGCCCACTTCTTGCCCGGGTGGGTCGCCGCGACACGCCGGGCGAGGATGCGGGCATACTGGCTCGTATTCATCGTCGTGCGCGCAACGTACCGGTGGCCGTCCTCCCAGGTCAGCCGGGAGGTCTGGCAGAGGGTTGCGAAGAACAGGATCTTGCGCTGCCGGGCGAGGGACGAGACGGCCAGGCACGACTCGTTGATGGCGCCGCCCGACAGGAGTGGACCCGGTGGCGAAGCACCAGCTCCCGCGCGGCCTTCACGGCCTCGTCCGGGCGGAGCTTGTCGTCGCGGAAGACGAACTCGAGGGGTCGGCCGGCGACGCCGCCGGTGCGCTGCTGGCCGCGGTGAGCCGGGGCGAGTTCACCGTGAATGGGTTCCGGAATCGGAACCTGCAGGGAATCTTCTTCAGCCAGCCGGCCGGGACCCCCAGCGAGGCGCGTCGCCGCTCCGCCTGGGTGAGTCGCAAGCTCCGATTGCTTCGTGCGCATGGTCTGATCCGCAAGGTTCCCGGCACGCATCGCTACCATGTGACCGCCACAGGGCGCAAAGTCATCACGGCGATCCTGACGGCGCTTCGCGCGACCGTGCGGCAGCTCACGCCAATTGCTGCGTAAGAGCCTCCCAATTGGTCCTAATTGGAGGATCGTCGCGCGCGGCGAAGATTTCCGAGGTTAGTAGTATAGGGCCCTCCGTTCGCGAGGACTGGCCGAGACTGCCGCGGATCGCCACGGCGGTCGAGAAGACGAGTCGCCTGAGGCAGGCCAACACATTAGCGGCCCCAGACTGCGCGATCGTAGTGAGCGCGGATGTCGGCATCCCTGGTGATCAGGGGAGCACGTCGCAGGACCGCCTGGGCGACGATCAGGCGATCGAAGGGATCCCGCGTCCAGGACTGGCGCGTCGCTACCTCGGCCACGGCGGCGAACGAGAGATCGCACAGGCGGAGGCCCAGGTCGAGCCCGAGGACCTCGAGCACGCGGCGGGCGGGCTCGCTGGTGCGCCGCGTCTCGAAGAGATACTCGAGCTCCAGGACGACCATTGGCGACACCAGCAGCGGATGGTCCGCGATGAGGGCCCGCGCGCGCGGGGGGATGAGGTCCGCCCGGCCGGCATATAACCACGCCACGACGTGAGTGTCGGCATAGATTACGGCCGCCATTCATGGGACCAGTCGATGTGCACCAGCGTGTCGGGGTCGACGCGCAAATATGGGCGGGTCTTGAGCCCCGCCAGCTTGCTGCGGGGGGGCGCCCGTCTTGAACCTGCCGGCACGATCCGCAGCCGCCGCCCGTGTCGCTCGATCTCGACGGGCACGCCGGTCTCGAGCACTCGGTCGAGGACCCGGTAGATGTTCTGCCGCAGCTTCGATGCCGTGAGCCGGGTCGGGTCCGTCATGAGCTCCCTCCGGGCGCCATGGTACCGCCGAGTCGTACGTAGTGCAAAGGTGTATCGTACGAGCTGGCTCCCGGTTGCTCGCACCAGTCATCGAAGTCGGCCATCGGGCCCCGCGCCTCTGGTGATCCAGCGGCGCCATATGTCGCCCACGATCCTGATCCGCGCGACCAGGCGCCCGAAGAAGAGACCTGTCACGAACTGCGTGTCCGCGATGTCGGGGCGGACTGGAGAATCGTGTACCGGGTGGATCCGGACGCGATCGTGATCCTGGAGGTCTTCAGCAAGAAGACCGGGAGAACGCCGCCAGCCGTCATCGAAACGTCCCTCAGGAGACTCAGGGAGTACGACCGTGCGTAGAGACAAGCAACGGCGGCTCGAGACAAAGGGCTGGAAGGTCGGCAGTTCACAGGAGTTCCTCCGGCTGATCGCTGAGGAGGCCGTGTTCATCGACCTCAAGGTGCGACTCGCGACGAGCCTTCGCGAGCGGCGGCAACGACATCGCCTCACGCAGGCGGACCTCGCCACGCTACTGGGCTCGAGCCAATCACGCGTTGCCAAGATGGAGGCGGGCAATCCCACGGTGTCGCTTGACCTCCTCGTCCGGTCACTGCTGGTCCTCGGTGCGTCGCCCCTCGAGCTGTCGCGTATCATCTCAACGCGCTCACCCGCTCCTGCCGCATAACGCGCTAGCGCGGACGTTTCGCGGCCGCCGCGGACCGAGAGGGCAGAACTGACGAGCCGAGGCGGTAGAGAGATCGGCGACTCGCGGTAGAAGATCGGCGACTCGGTGAGGGGACGGCGTCTGAGTCCGAGGGACTGGCCGGAGTGGTGGGCCTGGGAGTTGGAGTTGAGCCCACACTTGCTCAAGCGAATGGCTGACCGCCGCTTCAACGAGATCGACCTCCGCCGGATGCTTGGGCGTGCGTCCGGCTATCGGGAGGATGTCGTTGAGAATCGGGGGGGGTGGGATCGAGGTGAGGTATCGCAGAAGGGGCGGGCCGTCGACGAGCGATTGCTGAAGCTCGGCGTCTGGATCGAGCGCTGCGCCTTCGCGCCGTCGGAGAGGGTCGTCCGTGGCCTCGAGCCAGCCGCTGTCCCTCGGTGGCCGAGTGGCCGGCGTCAGAGCTGGACGGCGTACTTCTCGAGCTTCGACTCGTCCAGCTCCATGCCGATGCCGACGCCCTCGGGGACCAACGCGTACCCGTCCTTGACGACGAGCGGGTTCCGCACGATGTCGCCGGCGAGCCAGCCTGCGGGGCCCACGTGGAAGTCACCGCCGGTCGTCACGTTCCAGGTCGCGGCATAGAAGTGGGCGGCCGTGGCCGAGCCCACGCTGGTCCCGGGCTGCCCGCCGGGATAGATCGGAATCGATGCGGCCTGCGCGATCGCCGCGATCTTCCGGCCGACGTGGATGCCCCCGTGCTTGGCGAGCTTCATCCCGAAGAAGGATGCGGCGCGCCGGGTCACGATCGCCAGCGCAGACTCGAGCGACGTCAGGCTCTCGTCGGGCATGATCGGGACGCCGGTCAGCTCGATCAGCCGGGCCATCCCGTCCAGGTCGTCGATGGCCAGGGGCTGCTCGGCTAGCTCCAGATCGAACGCGGACAGCGCCGTGAGGAGCCGCCGCGCCTCCGTGAAGGCGAGCCCGGTGTTGCCGTCGACCCGGAGACCGACCTCGGGGCCCACTGCCTCGCGGATGGCCTCGACCATCCGGATATCATCGGCAGCCCGCTGCGCCCCGACCTTCAGCTTCAAGAGCCGGAAGCCGCGGTCGAGCGCCCAGCGGGCCTCCTCCACCATCGCCGCCCGATCCTTGATCCCGATCGTCCACACCACCGGGATCCGGTCCCGGTAGAGGCCGCCCAGGAACTGGTGGAGCGGAAGACCCAGCGCCCGGGCCACGAGATCGTAGAGAGCGTCGGCGACCGCGGTCTTCGCGTACGGGTTGCCCCAGACGGCCTGGTCCATCGCCCGCATGCTGCGCTCGATCTCGAAGATCTCCTGCCCGAGGAGGAGCGGGGCGAGGCGTTCCCGGATCAGCGGCACGATGGAGAGCTGGGACTCCGTGCATCCGGCGAAGCCCATGAGCGGCTGAGTCTCGCCGAGCCCCACGAGACCGCCGGCGTGGAGCTTGACGAGAACATTGTCCTGCTGGATGAGCAGGCTGGTCGCGATCTTCAGCGGGACCCGGTTGGGCACCCGGATCGGAATGACCTCGACCCGCTCGATCTTCATCGGTCCGTCCCGATCTCGAGTCGCGAAGCTTGATCCAAGGCGCCCCTGAGGCGCGACTCGTCATGCGCGCGAACAGCGACGACGGGACGAGTTTGCGCGACTGCCAAGGCTGGCTCACCGCCGTGACCCGCAGATGGCGAGAGATTCAAGGCACCCTCGTCGGGCGGCGAATCCAGGATGGCGGCCCAAATGGGAAACGACGTCTCACGGGTGGAGGAGGAGTTTCGCTGGTGGCGAAGCGCCCGGCCGCCTCGCTCGAGATTTCGGAACAGGGCTGGCTCACCCGGCCCGGGACGCTCGACGGCGTGGTGACACGACGTCGATCAACAGCACGGAGCGATCTGAGACGTGCGGCACTGTCACGTCGCCAGGTTGAAGAACTTGGCGGCATTGGCTCCGAGCACCTTGCGCTTGAGCTCGTCCGGGAGATCACCCCGCTTCTCGAGCGCCGACACGGACTCGGCGCACATGCAGTCGAAGTGGGCGTAGTCCGACGCGTACATCAGCGTCTCGTCGCCGATGATCCGGGCCACGAGCGGGATGGCTTCCTCCTCCGGCTCGACCGTGTAGAAGCAGCGGCTCGAGGCCATGTACTCCGACGGGTCCCGCTGGAGGTGCGGAAGCTGGTCGGGGAACAGCTCCCAATGCTCGTGCATCCGTTCGATCAGATACGGCACCCAGCCGCAGCCCGCCTCGAACGCGCCGACCTTCAGCTGCGGGAAGCGGTCGAGCACGCCCCCGCCGATGATCGCGCAGAAGGCCATGAACACGTCGGCCGCGTAGAACACGTGCTTGAGGAAGAAATTATCGAAGCGGTCCGCCCCCACCGTGTGCGCGCTCAGGAGATGAATGCAGCCGGGCACCCCGAGCTCGTCGGCCACCGCGTAGATCGGGTCGAACTCGCGCTGGCCGGGATCGCGCCGGTTGGGCCACGTCGGAATACGGAAGCCCACCATCCCCAGCTCGCGGACCGCGCGCCGGAGCTCCCGGGCACCGGCCGCCGGATCCTGAAACGGGACGATCGCGACGCCCTTGAGCCGGGCCGGCGCGGCGCTGCAGTATTCGGCGAGCCAGTCGTTGTAGGCGCGGCAGGCATCCAGGGCCAGCGCGGGATTCTCGACGAGGCCGACCGTCGCCGACGCGAACGATCCCCCGAAGAGGATCGCCACGTCGATGCCCTCGATGTCCATGTCGCCGAGCCGGGGCTTTGGGTCCAGCATTCCCGGCCGGTCGGTCCAGTGGTGGGCGGGCTTGTGCGTCTTGATCGGCCGGCTCGCCCGGCCCCACTTGTCCTCCCAGCGCGGGAAGGTCTTGCCCTCGATGACGAAGCGCCGCTGGCCGGACTCGCGATGCCCGTCCGTGATGTAGCGCGGCGCCCAGTCGCCCCACTTGTCGCCGAGCCGGGCGAGCCAGTCGACGCCGGCTTCTTCGACATGCCCATCCGCATCGATCACCGGGTACCCGAGCTTGCTCATGGTTGCCTCCTGGCCCTGGCGCGTCCGCGCTCAGCGTCGAGAACGCCCCCTATGTAGGCGCGGCGTCCCGGCCATGTCAAGCGCCTGGCCGCGCTCTTCCTGCTGGCTCGGAAGCTCCGCTGTTCCAGCGTTCAGGAGCTCCTCGCCTCGTCGATGAGCGCGAGGGTGCCCGCAGTTCCCGCCTCCGCGCTGCTCGCCCGGCCCCGGGGCCGACATTCGCCTCTCCGCATCGACAAGTGAGTCACCACATCGGCAACCCGGAAGTGTCGGAGCTCGGGAGCCGGCTGTCAATGAGGACATTTCCCGACAGAGGACCACCGACTTCGGTATCCTCGGTGCAGAAGGACGTGGACGAGCTTTACGTGGGCAAGGGCAAGCGGGTCGTGCACGTCGGCCTGAGACCAGAGAAGCCGCCGCGGGCGGAGCTGCTCGGCCTGCTGCTCGGCCCCACCGGCAACCTGCGAGCCCCCACGCGCAGGAAGGGGCGCACACTGGTCGTCGGGTTCGACGAAGTCACGTACACGCGCGGGCTCGACTGAAAGGAAGGCGCACGATGTCGTCCAGGGGTTTCTCCCACATCGGTCTCTCGACACTGGATCTCGACGCGACCCGCGAGTTCTACGAGAACATCCTCAAGTTCAAGGCGGTGCGCTGCGACATCCTCACGGTCAAGGAAGGCGGGCGGATCCGCCACATCTTCTTCGACACCGGACGGGATCAGCTCCTGGCCTTCATGGAAGCGCGCGGAGTGCCAGGCGTGCCGGCGGACTATGACGCGGGGATCAACCGCGGGCTCGGGGTGCCGAACGCCTTCTACCACTTCGCCTTCGAGGCCGGCTCGGAGGCGGCGCTCGAAGAGAAGCGCAACGAGCTCATCGCCCGAGGCGTCGACGTGACCGACGTCGTCGACCACGACTGGGCCAAGTCCATCTACTTCAAGGACCCCAACGGGATCCAGCTCGAGTACTGCTGCTTCACCCGTAACCTGAACGCGAACGACGCCCGGATGCAGGAGCGCGCCGAGGTGTCGATCCGCCGCATGGGCCTGGAGGGAGTCGGCGCGCCGGCGCCCGCGGAGAGCGCGCCGGTCGGGTAGCGAGGCCCGTCAGCGCCCGAACACTTCCTTCAGCAGGTCAGTCACTCGCGCCGCTGGATTGGTGCGAATCTGACGTTCTTGCTCGGCGAGAACATGAAACAGTCCGTCCAGCCCTCTCGACACCACGTACCGGTCCAGGTCGAACGCCTCGGCCTTAAAGAGCGGGATCAGGGTCGTGTAGGCGATCAGCTCCTTGTACTGGCGGGTCACGCCAACCTCGTTCATCGCGCGATCGACCACGGGCCGGAAGGCCTCGGCAAGCCTGTCGGTGGTCTTCTCCCTGAAGTACTCCGTGGCGGCCGTCTGGCCGCCATTGAAGACCCGGCCAACGTCGGCAAAGGTCATCTCTCCGATGGCGTCCCAGAAAATCCCCTTGGCGAAGGGCGCCGCGCGCTCGGCGGCACGATTCATGCCCAGGACGAACTCGTCGACCTGCGGGCCGTATCCGATCACGCGGAGCCCGCGCTCGAGCGTTCGAAGCTTCGGCGGCATCAGGATCTTGATCGCCTCATTCGCAAAGAACCCGTCGAGACGTCCGGTCAAGTTCACGGTGTTCTCGGTTCCCACCCGAAGAGCTTCCTTGAGTCCCTCACCCATCTTGACGTCGGTCAGCCCTCCACGAGTGACGACTCCACCCGGCGCCTTCAGCAGCTCCTCCAGGAGCCGGTCGAGCTGGGCCCCGGCCTCACCGGCAAGGGCCAGCAGCATCCCGATCACCACGACCACGACTCTCATCACTCGCGTCCTCCTCCAAAACCTGGCTGGCAGGCTGCTGGCTTTTCAGTGGCCTCGGAGCGCCCGTCGGCGGCGTTGGCTCTCTCGCGCCGCGCCGCGACATCTGCGCGCACCGGTCAGGTGCTCCGCTGGCCCCGCGGCTCGGGCTCGCACTGCCTTGGGACCTTTTGTGAGCCGCGGGGCGCCCTCGTCACGCACGCCGGCCGTCACAGGATCGCCGAGCCACGCCACGGATGCGCCGCCAGAGCCGCCTCGTCGATGTCCGCGCCCCAGCCCGGCTCCGTCGGGAGCATGATCTGGCCGTCGCGAATGACGGGACGCCGCGTGACGAGATCGCCCTTCCACGGGACATCGTCGATGTCGATCTCCATGATCCGGACGTTCGGCAGCGCGGCGCAGAAGTGAACCGAGTGGAAGTCCGCCAGGTGGCTGTAGTAGTTGTGCGGCGCCACGGCGATCTCGTAGGTCTCCGCCATCGTCGCGATCTTCATCGCCTGGCCGAACCCGTTCCAGGGCACGTCCACGATGGCGACGTCGGTGGCGTGGAGCTCGAAGTACGGCCGGTACTGGCGTGTCGTGATGAGGCTCTCGCACGAGGCCAGCCGCGTCGTCGTCGACTGCTTGATCTGGAGCAGCGCCTGGGGGTCCCAGGTGTCGTACTCGAGCCACAGCATGTCGAAGCGCTCGAGGAGCTTGGCGATCCGCAGCACGCCCTCGGTACGGAAGTTATAGTTCAGATCGAGGCAGAGCCCGACGTCGGGCCCGACGGCATCGCGGAAGGTTCCGATCAGGCGCTCGATCGCGCGCAGGATCTCCACGCTCACGACCCCGTCCGTCGTGTTGATGCCGCGGGCGAAGCCGGGGAAGTACGCGGTGGGTGGGTCGCCCGGGATCACGATGTTGGTCTTGAGCGCGGTGAACCCCTGGCGCACGACCTCCCGCCCGAGCGCCGCGATATCGTCCAGCGTCCGGAGGGGCGGCGTGCCGAGCTTATCGCCGTGGATCGCGCGCGTGGTCGCGCAGTGCGACCAGTAGAGCCGCACGTGATCACGCAGCGGGCCGCCCCACAGCTCGTAGACCGGCACGCCGAGGGCCTTGGCCTTGATGTCCCAGAGGGCCAGCTCGATGCCCGCGATCGCCTTGTGCGAGATGCCCCCCAGGTTCTGGCGCGACCGGCGCAGCAGGTCCCAGTACAGGCGCTCGACCGGGCGGGGATCCTGACCGATCAGCAGGGCCTCGAAGTCGCGCACACAGCCGGCGATCCCGAGCGGGTTCCGGCTGTCGCTGCACTCGCCCCATCCGGTCAGACCGGCGTCGGTCTGGATCTTGACGTAGGTCCACGGTCGCCAGCCGCCGTCCGCGTGAAACGTCTCCACCCGCGTGATCTTCATGGCGCCTCCAGCTTGCGCTCGAGAGAGTGGACCGCCCCGTGCCGGCCCTGACTATACCCGAACGGTGCCCAAAGACTTGCGGCTCGTCGAGGGCGAGCCAGTGCCCCGTGCCCGAACATCTCACCACGGTCCCGCTGATCGTGCTCTACACCTACTTCAGCGCTACATGGTCGAGGGCCCTGACCGCGAGCGCGGTGAAGGGCTGACGCTGGGCGTCCGCGGTATCCGAGGCGGAGGCTCACCCAGCCGCTCACCGAGCCTCGGATCGTGTTGATCAACGGGCGAGGCAAACGGGCACGGGCTAGCGGGGGCGGGGCGGAGGAGGCTTCGCGTGGCCCTCGCGCCGCAGCACATCGGCCACGCGCTGGCCGGCCACATACGCGTCGGCGATGGTCCGGCAGTAGATGTCCTGGGCCCGCGGAGTGATCGTGACCGCGCTCACACCGAGGAGCTGCCTGAGTCGCCAGGTGGCCGTGTCGGCGCCAGGCTCGCCCAGCTCAGGGGTGTCGATGCCACGCAGGCGGATCGTCTCGCCGCCGACATAGAACGTGTCACCGTCGTGGACCCGGATGACCAGAGGTGGGACCACGAAGGTACGGAAGAACGCGCGAGGCGAGCCACCGGCGCGTGGGACCAGAGGGCAGTGTCGCCGCGGCCAGCCCGCCGCATCCGAGGTCGCGAAGGTCGCCCACGTGATGGACAAGACGGCGAGAATTCGGGTTCGGGGCATGGCGCCTTCGTTGAATTAGATCCGCGAGTCAGCGTGGTGGCCATGTCCAACGTTCGATACACCTCGGGAGGATATCGTGCGCGAGCACGCCGAACCCGGATCCGCGAGGCTCCGGGCCGCCGCGCCGGGGATTCTCGAATGACGTCAGCTCTGGACGGCGGGTCTGCCGGACCGCACTGTGGGTCGCCACCTGACCGCCGTCAGCGTCGCCATCCACGCCACGACGATGAGCAGGCCCAGGAGCTCGCGTACTTCCTCCACCGCGGGGTTCATCATCTGGTACGAGGCGAACAGCTGAGCGAGGGCCGGATGCGCGATCACGCCCGGCGCCCAGATGGCGGCCCAGATGAGCGCGACCAGGCCGACCGTGGCCGCGAGCATCCACGGGAGGGCGCCGTCCAGATAGAGCCCACACGACAGGGCGGCGAGGCCGTACAGCAGCAGCCACCGCGGCCAGTCCGGATCGTTCCACTGAACGGCGGCGAACGCAACGAAGGCGAGCAGCATCACGGTGTTGGCAACGGTGAAGGCCCGGCCGCTGGCCATGGCAGCAGCATCGCGCCTCCGACCGAAAAGATCAAGTGTTGGGCGTATGATCCCGCCGTGGGCGCCGAGTCGAAGCCGCTGATCCAGGCAGTCGGCCGGGCGCTCGCGGCACAGCGACCGCGTGAGGGCCCGGGGCATGCAGGCCCACTGGGGGTCCGGTCTGAGCCCAACTGAGCCACTGCGCTGGGACCGTCTCGCTTGACGCGGCTGATCTTCAGCGCATTGGTGCTGCTGATGGCCCTCTCGGCATGGGCGTCGGGACTCGCGGACGCTCCATTGAGGTCGCCGGGCATGCCGTTGTCGTCGCGCGGACCGGACCGCGCTCCCGCCGCAATGATCGAGGTCCCGCACTGTCCCGTGACCTCGCAGGCGCGGGATCCCAGGCCCCGCACGGTCCTGTTCGCTCCCAAGGGTGGCGTGACGAGTCTCGCCTTTGCGCCCGACGGAAAGACTCTGGTCTCCGCAGGCGCTGACGGCACGATCTCTTTCTGGGATGTCATCGGACGCCAGCCGATCGGCGCTCCACTCGACGCCCACAAGGGCGCGGTCAACACAGTCGCGTTCAGCGCCGACGGCACGACGCTCGCGTCGGCGGGCGCCGACCGCACCATCGCCCTCTGGGACGCCACGGTCCGCCAGCTCGTCGAGCCCCGCCTGACGGGCCACAAGAAGGCCGTCGTCAGCGTCGCCTTCAGCCACGACGGCAGCGCCCTAGCGTCCGGGAGTGATGACCGGACGGTCATCGTCTGGGACGTCGCGGCCCGGCGGCCTGCCGCCCCCCCGCTCACCGGCCACGGGAGCTGGATCAGCAGCGTCGCGTTCACCCCTGACGGCAGGATCATCGCTTCCGCCAGCGCTGACAGCACGGTGATCCTCTGGGACGTTGCCTCGCACCGGCCGCTCGGCGCGGCGCTCTCCGCGCACAAGAGCTGGGTCAGCAGCGTCGCCTTCAGCCCCGATGGCCGGACGCTCGCCTCCGGCAGCTACGATTGGACGGTGATCCTGTGGGATGTGGCCTCACGGCAGCCGCTCGGATCTCCGCTGACAGGCCACCGCAACGTCGTCAACACCGTCGCGTTCAGCCCCGGCGGCAAGACCCTCGCGACCGGTAGCGAGGACAGGCGGCTCATGCTGTGGGACGTGGCCACTCGCCGGGCGCTCTCGGGTCCCCTCATGGGCCACCGGCGTGGGATCACCATCGTGGCGTTCAGCCCGGACGGAATGATGCTTGCCTCGAGCGGCGACGACAGCCGGATCATTCTCTGGGATCTCGGTTCCGCGGTCGAGCGAGCCCCGACGCGCGCCGGGGCGACCTCCGAGCGCCTGTCGCAGTGCCCGTGCGTTCATGACCGCCTCGTGCGGCTGTCGGGTTGGTCCGTTAGCCAACTCCGGCCGGGACTGGGATGAGCCAAATCGAGGCTAGCGCTGCCCCGCTCCGAGCGCGCGGCGTGCTCTCACGCTCCGGTCGCGGGGGAGGCTCGCCGGGGGGCGGAGCGTACGGCCCACCTGCTGGCGAGATGCGGGCGGATACGACGAAGGTCCGACCGCTGGCGGGCCGCTCGTCAACCGGGCTTCCCTCGGCAACCGGGTAGCGGCCGCATGCCCGAGCTGCCCGATGTGCAGGTCTATATCGAGGCTCTGGAGTCCCGGATCCTCGGCGTGCCGCTGCAGCGAGTACGCATCACCAATCCGTTCCTGCTGCGTTCCGTCGATCCGCCGCCCTCGGCGCTTGCCGGTCGGACGGTCAGCGGGCTGCGCCGGCTGGGCAAGCGGATCGTGGTGGAGCTCACGGGCGAGCTGTTCCTCGTGCTTCATTTGATGATCGCGGGCCGGCTCCACTGGCGTGGCGCGGGCGCCAAGGTCCCGGGCAAGGTCGGCCTCGCGGCGTTCGACTTCGACTCCGGGACCCTGGTGCTGACCGAGGCCGGGTCAAAGCGACGCGCATCGCTTCACATCGTGCGCGGGGAAGCGGCGCTTCGCGAGCTCGATCCCGGAGGCCTCGAAGTCCTCGAGGCGAGCCTGCCCCAGTTCCAGGCCGCGCTCTCGCTTGAGAATCACACGCTCAAGCGCTCGCTGACGGACCCCCGGCTGTTCAGCGGGATCGGCAACGCGTACTCCGACGAGATCTTGCATCGCGCGCGGCTGTCCCCCGTGAAGCTGAGCCAGCAGCTCTCGGAGGACGAGAGCGTGCGGCTCTTCGAGGCCATCAGGCTGACGCTGCTCGACTGGATCGTCCGCCTCCGGGCCGACACGGGGGGCGAGTTCCCGGAGGGCGTCACGGCGTTCCGCGAGGGCATGGCCGTCCATGGACGCTACCGCAAGCCCTGTCCGGATTGCGGGACGGCGGTGCAGCGGATCGTCTACGCCGAAAACGAGACGAACTACTGCCCGCGCTGCCAGACCGGCGGCAAGCTCCTTGCCGATCGCGCCCTCTCGCGGCTCCTCCGCCAGGACTGGCCGAGGACTATCGAGGAGCTGGAGGAGCGCCGGCCACGCTAGGAGGCTGCTGAAAAAGGCCCACCGGCGTAGTTGGCGCCCTCGGCCGCACGCTCAACGTACAGAGAGGACGCCTCGCGCGCGGCCCTCGGGCGCCGCCTCGCAGCTGGACCTTTTTGAGCAGCCTGCGAGTTGTTCCGCATCCTGCTTAGGCTGCGGAGAGGGCCTCGGCGGCACCCGGAAGTAGGAACAGAAGTCCTTGAGACGCTGACCCCCGCGAACCATGTGCAGGAACCGCTTGCCCGTCCGACGCCGTCGTGCTTTCCTTTGTCCCCAGGTCACGAGGGTAGCTGTCCTTGTCCGACCGGTAGCGGAGCTCATGCAGCAGGGCCACGCCCGCACCATCCAGCGCCGCCTGCAGCCAGCGGGCTGCAGATCGGGCGCCCCGAACACGGCAGAACGGCAGTTGAGGGAGGAGGACGCCATGAGTCGGAGCTTCACGGCCGGGCTAAGTCCGCAGGCATACCGCGAGCGGCTCTCGCGACCCGCCGACCTGCGTGACGACATCGCCTTCATCGAGGCGGCGTGCGGCCGGCGACTCTACAGCGATGCACGTTTCCCGATTCTCCAGTAGCGGGAGCAGGCTCGGAGCTCGAGCACGGAGACGCCTGAGCCACCGGCGACTCCCAGCGTGCAGCACTGTCTCGCCCAAACCGTAGGCTGCTGAGAACGGCCCGGTTGAGCGCCGGGGCCGCATGATCCGGGTGGACACGCTCCGCCTCTACGAGCGGCGGCTCGACGGGCCGGTCACACCGGGTGCGCACCCTCCCGGTCTCCAGTTTGCCGTCTGGGATTCACCCACGGCGCCGGCATGGGCCGGCGCCTGGTGGCATCAGGAGGCGGGCGACCGGCTTCGTGAAGGCCAGGCCTGTGCCGTCGCCCGCCACGAGGCGGAGGTCGTGGCCTACTGCTGGCTTGCGGTGACGCCGGTCCCGGTCGCCGAGATCGACCGAGTCGTCGTTCCCGGCCCCGAGGAGGTGTACCTCTACGATGCCTTCACCGTCCCCGAGTGGCGAGGGCGGGGACTGTTCACCACGCTGCTGCTGGACCTCCTGACGTACACGCGCGCGCAGGGGCGGAAGCGAGCGCTCATCTTCGTCCTCGCCCGAAACGAAGCGTCGCGGCGCGCGATCGAGCGCGGAGGATTCCGGCTCTTCCAGACCGTCTCGCGGGTCGAGCTGTTCGGCCTGCCGTTCCTGTGGCCTCGGGGGCCATGGCCGCGGTCCTCCCGGGTGACGCTGGTCGAGGATGCGAATTGGCGCCGATCACCCTGACTTCGGAGGACGTGGCGCGCGCCCGGGGAATCGGGCGCGGCCGAATGATGAATGTCGAGATCGTCGGGGGAGGGCCGGCCGGGCTCTACTTCGCCCTACTGATGAAGCGGCAGGACCCCGACCTCCGGGTCCGGGTCATCGAGCAGAACCCAGCCGGGGCCACCTACGGGTGGGGCGTCGTCTTCTCTGACCTGGCGCTGTCATTCCTGGCCGAGAGCGACCCGGACTCGTACCGGGACATCGAGGCGAGGCTCGAGACCTGGACCGACCAGGCCATCGTGCACCGCGGCCAGATGGTGCGAATCGACGGGCTCGGCTTCTCGGGCATCGCCCGCCTCCACTTGCTCGGCATCCTCCAGGATCACTGCCGGCAGCGGGGCGTCGAGCTGAAATTCGACACGCGCGTCGACGATCTCCGGGGGCTCGACGGGGCAGACTTGATCGTGGGCGCGGACGGGGTGAACAGCGTCGTGCGCGAGCGTCACCGCGCGGCGTTTCAGCCCGCGGTCGAGACGCTGTCGAACCGCTACATCTGGTACGGGACGACACGAGTGTTCGACTGTCTGACCCTGACCTTTCGCGAGAACGCGGACGGCGCCTTCGTCGCACATCACTACCGGTTCAGCCCGACCTACAGCACCTTCATCGTGGAGTGCGACGCCGAGACGTGGGCGCGGGCCGGGTTGGAGCGGATGAGCGACGAGGCGAGCCGGCGCTACTGCGAGGCGCTGTTCCAGGACGATCTGGGTGGTGAGCCTTTGCTGGGACCCCACGCCGCGTGGCTCAACTTCCGGGTGGTCACGACGCGGCGCTGGAGCCACGGCCGGATGGTCCTGCTGGGCGATGCGCTGCGCACGGTGCACTTCTCCATCGGCTCAGGGACGCGCATGGCGCTCGAGGACGCGATCGCGCTGGCCCGGGCGTGCGCCGAGCACGCGGACGTGGCCTCGGCGCTGCGGGCGTTCGAGGAGGCGCGGCGTCCGGTCACCGAGAAGATCCTGTCAGTGGCGGCTCGGAGCTTTGGCTGGTACGAGCGGTTCCGGGAGCAGCTTCACCAGGACCCGCTCGCGTTCGCCCACGGCTACGTGATGCGCAGCGGTCGCATCAGCCCCGAGCGCCTGCGCCAGCGGTCGCCGCGCTTTGCCGCGGCGTGGGAGGCGTACCGGCGAGCACCCGCGGCCGGCTCTGGCCCGACGCCGCCGGACCGCGCGTGATTGTTCCGGCCGACCCAGCAGGCTGCTGAAAAAGGCCCATCTGCTTCGTTGGCGCCCTCGGCCGCACGCTCAACGAACAGGGAGTACGCCTCGCGCGCGGCCCTCGGGCTCCGCCTCGCAGCTGGGCCTTTTTGAGCAGCCTGCGAGTTTGTCCGCATCCTTCTAGTCTAGGGGCCGCGTCATCAGCAGAGTCCGGGCCGGCCGCGGTGAACGAGCCGGCCGGCACGTGGCTCAGCGGCCATGCCGGGCTGTTGGTCGACCTCGAGCTGGCCGGGCACGGCTGAACTTGAACCGGACCAGCGCGTCCTTCTCGCCCCGCCGGAGCGCCTTGATGCGGCGCTCCTCCTGGAGCGCGCGGCGCCAGGAGCCAACCTGCCGCGACCATGCGAGCGCGACCGGCCGGTGGGAGCGCGTATAACGCGAGGCCCGACCGGCGGCGTGCTGGGCGAGCCGGTGCTCGAGATTCTTCGCGATGCCCGTGTAGAGCGAGCCGTCGCCGCAGCGGAGGATGTAGACGAAGGGCATGCGCACCACTTGGCCACGGCGGGCCGGTCACGGTCAAGAATTTGGGTGGCGCGTGCTGAGGGGGCCGACCACCCCGTGATGGCGTGGAAGACCGTCGCCTCGTCCCCGACCTTCGGGGACTACGAGTCGCCGAGGCAAAGCGCGCTGCCCCCGCCGGCCGTGCTGCACCACCATTACCGGATCTCTCAGCGCGTAAGGCCAGATCCGGGCCTTCGGAGCACCCGTCGCCTCCTCTCAGCGCCCCGGTGAACCTCGGGCGCTGGCCCGCGGTCGGCTATACGTCGCCACTCCCGCCCGACTCACGCCGTTCACGCTGTGACCGACAGACGACCTCGACGTATACTCCGGACACATCTCGGGGAGGGACGCGCCGATGCCGACGACCGCTGAGCCAGTCACCGAGCGAGTGCAGGCGGCAGCCTACGAGCGCCTCAAGGAGGGAATCCTGGCGCGCGACCAGGTGGGGGCCAGCCGGGTCTTCTACGGCCTGGTCAGGGACAACCGGCCGGTGCCCGAGCTGCTCCGCGAGATGGTCGGCATCCACGCGCCGTACACCCACGTGCCCTACCATCAACGGCTCGACGATGGCGTGGTGAAGTTCGTCAACAACGACCACTGTCTCCTGGGCGCGCGGGCCAGCCTGCGGCTCGTCCCGCTGATGCCGGGGCCGCTCCGGCTCCTGCCCCTCGCCCAGACGATCTGGTACATCCCGACCGGGCTCGACCCCTGGAACCAGCTCCTCGGCCGCGCCCCCGGCCACTACACGCGGCTCTACGAGATCACGGTGGACCAGGCGCCGCCGCCGCCCCAGATCCACTGGCCGGACCAGGAGCCCCTCCACACCGAGGGTCCTTTACGCGAACGGCTCAACCACTGGCTGACGCTGGTACAGCGGGGCGAGGTGCTGGCGGCGTATCGCGTGTTCCTCGGCCTTCTCGCAGACGCGACCCATCGCCGCGAGGTCCTGGCCCAGCTCGCGTTCGCCGGGCTGATCGACGTCCAGGACCGGATGCTCTTCAACCGCTCGTACACGACCGGCCACAAGTCGTACCGCGCGCGGGCCACCATCGAGCTCGGCGAGGCGATCGGCTGGGACGACGCGCACAGCGTCGTGTACGCCGGGGTGCCGGACATCGCGGTCGGGCCGCGATGGTACTCGAGCTACGAGATGGGCTGCCACGTCGTCCAGACCCTGCTCGACGGCCGAGATCGAGAGCTGCTGCTGCAGGACGAGGCGCTCACGCCGTCCCAGCAGGACGAGCTCGTCGAGATCATCTTGCGCCAGCCCGAGCCCGCGCATATCCACGCGGTCGTCGCGCTTCTCACGGCCGGCATGGGCCCGCGGCGGATTCTCGATGTGATCCAGGTGGCGTCGGCGCAGGTCATTCTCGAGACCGGCCACCCCAATAATTTCTCGATGGCCCAGCACGGGTACGAGTACTGCAACACGCTGCGCTGGTTCTATGACTCGTTCGAGCACCCGCACCGGCTCAAGCTGCTCTTCGTGGCCGCCTCCTTCATCAATCGCGCTTCGCATCATCAGGCGAACACGCCCGATAACGGCCCGCGGCCGATCACGCCGCCGCCGGCGGCCCGCGCGTGGTCGGCCGGGACGCTGCTCGAGCGGCTCGACGCCGCCCTGACCGGTCTGGACCCTGACCTGGCTGTCAACCTCACTGCGGCGTATCTGCAGACCTCATTCGACCGGGCGCCCCTCATCCAGACGCTCGCCACGGCGGCCGCCAAGCTCGGCAACGACCCCCACAACCAGGAGCTGGGGCACTGCCTGATCGAAGACTACCTGCACAGCACGGCGGCCGACCGGAACCGGCTTCTCCTCGCCTGCGCCAAGCACACCGCCGGCCATCGCAAGTATGGCGACCCACTGGAGGCGTACCAGCGCTTCGCCGAAGCGCTGGGTGTGAGCCAGACCGGGCGTTGAGCGCGACCGCGAGCGAGGTCTGCGAAGCCGGGATCGGCTCACGCCCACCAGCCCATCAAGGGCACGCCGCTCGGTGCACCGCCGTGGTAGTGGCCGTTTTCGGATTAGGACACTACCGGGCCGCCGGGTTGAGCAGCAGCCGCCGCCGAGCCCTTCAAGGTCGGCGGGCCGCCGACCTTGACCGACGTGACGGGTGTGGGTACATTGTGAGTACGTTGCTCAGGGAGGGCGCGGTGAAGGCCCGGCTGGTACGAATCGGCAACTCGCGAGGCGTTCGACTCCCCAAGCCCCTGATTGAGGAGGCCGGGCTGTCGGATGAGGTCGAGGTCCGGGTCCAGGACGGCGCGCTCGTCATCACGGCTGCCCGGCGGCCCCGGCTAGGCTGGACTGAGGCCGCGCGTCGGATGCGTGAACGAGACGAGGATCGCCTCCTCGACGAACCCGCTCCTACCCGATTCGACGACCACGACTGGCAGTGGAAGTAGGCGCGAGGGCGAGCCGCGGTGACGTCTTCCTGGTCGATCTGAATCCCACGCGTGGCGGAGAAATTCGGAAGACAAGGCCTGGTGTAGTCGTCTCTCCGGACGAGTTGAATACGTACCTGCGCACCTTCATCGTGGCGCCGTTGACGATGGGTGGACACATGTATGCCTTTCGGGTTCCCTGCCGGTTTCGCGGCAAGCCAGGCCATCTCGTCCTCGATCAGATACGCACCGTCGACCGCGAAAGGTTGGTCCAACACCTCGGTCGGCTCGCGCCGACGACGGTGAGCAAGACGCTCGCCGTGCTCCAGGAGATGTTCGCTCCCTAGCCCTAGCCGGCCGCTGAAAACGGCCTAGTGTCCTGAGTTCGAAGTTCGCTGACAAGCACGGATGGCCCTTGGGTACGTTGAGCGTGCGGCCGAGGGCGCCAACGAAGCAGATGGGCCTTTTTCAGCAACCTGCCAGGCTGGCTCGGTCAGTTCTCCCAAGCGGCTTGTGGACCAGGTCCACGTGGGCGCCGGTCCAGGACGAGTTCCCTTTGGTCGAGAGCGAAGGCTCGGTGCACGCGAGCCGCGGGTCGCTCTCTCCCCGCGCCCTGCGCGCTGGTCAGGGGAGTCGGCGCAGCTCGACGTCGGGGTTCTTCTCGGCGCAGGAGCCCGCATCGCGCTCGGAATGGAAGAGGGCGACCAGCCGCCCCTCGCGGTCCCGGAGCCGCAGGGCGCCGGTATACGGCCAGACCATCCGGGCAATGGCCGCGGCGTCGCCGATCACCCGGCGCGCCGTCACGAACGGGAGGCGCTCGAGCGCCGTCGCGACACCATACTCCGTGGCTAGCCGCTCCACCACGACGTCGAACTGGAGCTCACCCACGGCGGCCAGCACCAGCTCGCGCCGGGCGGCGTCGGCCGCAACGAGCACCTGGATCGCGCCCTCCTCCTCGAGCTGGGCGAGACCGCGGTGGAACTGCTTGTGCTTGGCCACCGTTCGATTGTGAAGGGCGGCGAAGCACTCGGGCTCGAACCGGGGAACGGCGTCGAACCGGAGCGGGACGCCGCCGCTCAGCGTGTCGCCGATGGCGAAGAGACCGGGGTTGATCAGGCCGACCACGTCGCCCGGGAACGCCTCTTCCACCGTCTGCCGCTCGCGGGCGAAGAGACGGTGGGGCCGGGTCATCCGGATCTTGCGCTGGAGCCGGGCGTGGTGGACCACCATGTCCCGGCGGAAGCGGCCGGAGCACACGCGGAGAAACGCCATCCGGTCTCGGTGCTGAGGATCCATGTTCGCCTGGATCTTGAAGACGAAGCCGGAGAACGCGGCGCTGGCCGGGTCGATGGGACCTCGGTCGCTGAGCCGAGCGGTCGGCGGCGGCGCCAGCTCGACGAGGGCCGCGAGAAACGGCTCGACCCCGAAATTGTTGAGGGCACTGCCGAAGAACATCGGCGTGACCTTGCCCGCGAGGAACGCATCCCGGTCGAACGGGGCGCCGGCGCCGGCGAGCAGGGCGATCTCTTCCCGGAGGCGCCGGGCCGCGATCTGCCCCAGCTCGGTGCCGAGCCGGGCGTCCCCGAGGTCCATCGTCACGACCGGCGCGCGGCGCTGGTTGTGCTGGGTCCGCTCGAAGCGTAGCACCTGTCGCTTCTCGATCTCGTACACTCCCTGGAAGGTCGCGCCCTGGCCGACCGGCCAGTTCAGCGGCACCGCGCCGATCCCGAGGACGCGCTCGATCTCCTCAAGGAGCTCGAGCGGCTCGCGGCCGACGTGGTCGAGCTTGTTGACGAACGTCAGAATTGGAAGGCCACGGGTCCGGCACACCTCGAACAGCTTGAGCGTCTGCGGCTCGATCCCCCGCGCGCTGTCGAGCACCATCACGGCGCTGTCCACCGCCATCAGGGTGCGGTACGTGTCCTCGCTGAAGTCCTGGTGGCCGGGTGTGTCGAGGAGGTTCAGGAGGTACCCATCGTGCTCGAACTGGAGCGCGGTCGTCGTGATCGAGATGCCGCGCTCCTGCTCGAGCGCCATCCAGTCGGAGGTCGCCCGGCGCTGGTGCTTGCGCGCGCGGACGGCCCCGGCGAGATCCACCGCCCCGGAGTAGAGCAGCAGCTTCTCGGTCAGCGTGGTCTTGCCCGCGTCCGGATGGGAGATGATCGCAAACGTGCGGCGGCGGGCAACCTCGTGCCGGAGGTCGGCGTCACTGGTGTGATCGGATGGCTGCATGGGGGGGCGATCTGCCGTCATCGGCTCACCGGCGGTCTGCTCAGCCCTGCGCGCCATGGCCGGCGCGCGTGGGTTCGGGCCCCGTGAAACCCTCCTCCGGCCGCTTACCGGTCAACCTGCGGTAGATGGCGTCCGGGCACAGGTCAACGGCGCCCGGCCATTCGAGCGCGCCATGCGTGCCCAGCCTGACCACGGCGAACACGCCTTCCTGATCCCACACGGCGAACACGCCTTTACCTGCGAGGTGCGATAGATCCACCTCGCCCTCCGTACCGTCCTGGTAGCGTACCCAGATCCGATAGCGGCCGAGCGGTCGAATTTCAACCGGTCGAATCATGTCACCCACCTCGTCGTGACGATGTTACTGGCTCATTTCTTCGCATAACCCCAGTACTGGCCACCGCCGTCCCCACCAGGCGCCGCGCCTCCGTCCATCCCTGAGAGGCCGTGCTGGGACCCGGAGCGGCCCAGACGTTCAGTGTACAGAATGGCGGGCCCCTGTGACCTGACCCGATGTCTTCGCCAAAACCAGCACCTCCTTGATTCCCGTCTTCGCGTTCTGGTCGGAGCGATCGACCCTCATCGGTCGGTTGCTCCGGGACGATCCCGCGGCCTTCCCTGTTTTCAGGGCAGGTCGGCCCTCACGATTTTGACGAACGTGAGAGCTTTCGAGACCGGGGAGATGCCCGAGATGAGCGGGTACGATGTCTGCGGTCTCGCTCGCTACATAGTTCACGGCCTCGTCCGCACCCTCCGCCGCCTCTCACGCTCCGATCCCCGCGTCGGCTCGGCGAGATTGCGCAAGGCGCGCCGCGGGGCCGGCGGCGGCCTGGCTCGGAAAGATCCATCAGCAAGCCGATCCGCTGACCCACGCGGGCCCTCAGCGGCCACCCCAGTCCGACGGGGCGGTCGCCGCGCCACCATCCTCGACACCGCACTCTGGTAGACTGAGCCGCCATGAACGAGGGGGCGCTCGCGGGCCTGAGGGTCTTGGACCTCACCAACCAGCTGTCGGGGCCGTACTGCGCGATGCTGCTCGCGGACCTGGGGGCCGATGTCGTCAAGGTCGAACGGCCGGGCGTGGGCGACGATGCGCGACACACCTCGCCGCGGGTCGGCGGCGAGAGCGCGGCCTTCATGACCTACAACCGGAACAAGCGCAGCGTGACGCTCGATCTCAAGCGTCCGGAGGGCCGGGCGATCGCGCTCGAGCTGGCGAAGCGGGCCGACGTGGTGCTGGAGAACTTCCGCCCCGGGACCGCCGCCCGGCTCGGGCTTGCCTACGCCGCCGTCGAGGCAATCAACCCGTCGGTGGTCTACGGCTCGATCTCGGGCTTCGGCCAGACCGGGCCTTACCGGGACCGCGGCGGCTTCGACCGCATTGCCCTCGGCATGTCGGGCGTCATGTCGATCAACGGCCCCGAGGATGGCCCGCCCTACCCGATCCCGATCCCAGTAGCCGACATCGGGACCGGGATGTTCGCGTGCATCGCGATCCTCGCGGCCCTCGCGGCCCGGGCGCGGACGGGCGAGGGGCAGTACGTCGAGACGTCGCTGCTCGAGACCCCCATCGCGTGGTCGGTGTACGAGGCGGCGACCTACTTCGCGACGGGACAGGTGCCCGGACGCCTGGGTCCGGGCCATCGAGCATCCGCGCCCTACCAGGCCTTCCGGACCAAGGACGGCTGGATCAACCTCGGGGGCGGCTCACCGCGCTTCTGGCCGAGGATCTGCGAGATCCTGGGCCTCGACGATCTCGTCGAGGCCCCACGCTTCAAGTCGCTCGCCGACCGGGTGTCCCGGCGCAAGGAGCTGGAGGAGCTGCTGGAGGCCCGCTTCGTGACGGAGCCGACGGCGTATTGGCTCGAGCGTCTGGAGGCCGTCGGGGTCCCGGCAGGACCGATCCTCACCTACGATCAGGTCTTCGCCGATCCCCACGTCGTGCACCGGGAGATGGTGGTGCCGATCGAGCATCCGACCGCCGGACCGACGCGGGTGCTCGGGGTTCCCTTCAAAATGTCGGGGACGCCCGCGCGCGTCCGCCAGCCCGCGCCGACCCTAGGCCAGCATACGGACGAGGTGCTGGCCCAGCTAGGCTACTCGGACGCCGACGTTGCCCGGCTAAGGGCCGAGCAGATCGTCTGATCTAGCGGGCTGCTGAAAAAGGCCCATCTGCTTCGTTGGCGCCCTCGCCCGCCCGCTCAACGTACAGGGAGTACGCCTCGCGCGCGGCTCTCGGGCGCCGCCTCGCAGCTGGACCTTTTTGAGCAGCCCGCGAGTCTTTCAGCAGCCTGCTAGGGAAGAGGCCCATCTGCTTCGTTGGCGCCCTCGCCCGCACGCTCAACGTACAGGGAGTACGCCTCGCGCGCGGC
>Ga0187892_10000317_pt1 | contig 127784 bp, 125 predicted proteins | sample MA1701073metaG_FD_139345 | JGI IMG/M metagenome (GOLD analysis project Ga0187892, IMG submission 139345) | Bio-ooze microbial communities from a basaltic lava cave in the Kipuka Kanohina Cave System on the Island of Hawaii, USA - MA170107-3 metaG ... | reverse complement strand
GGACACGTACGTCGTGCCCCACCCCTTGTCGGCGCTCACCTTCGTCAGGGCCGCCGTCAGGGTCGTCTTGCCGTGGTCCACGTGCCCGATCGTGCCGACGTTCACGTGGGGCTTGGTCCGCTCGAATTTCGGCTTCGCCATCAACGACCTCGGTAATGAGTTGTGAGTCGTGAGTCGTGAGTCGAAACGCACGACTCAGAACTCCGTCCTCACGACCGCCTTTCGTCTTCCGCAGAGCTCGCGACCGGGATTGAACCGGTGACCTCGTCCTTACCAAGGACGCGCTCTACCGACTGAGCTACGCGAGCGAGCGGGCGACGGGACTCGAACCCGTGACCCTCAGCTTGGAAGGCTGACGCTCTACCAACTGAGCTACGCCCGCAGTGGTGGGGGAAGGATTCGAACCTTCGTAGGCGCATGGCCGGCGGATTTACAGTCCGCTCCGATTGACCGCTCCGGCACCCCACCGAGCGTCAACTACCCGTGACCCACCCCAGGGCCGCTGAACAGACCACCCCGCGTTCGTGTGGGCGCGGGGTGGTCTGGTACGCGGCGGCGTCTCCTCTGTCTGTCGACTTCCACTGGAGCTGACGCTGGGACTCGAACCCAGGACCTGCCGATTACAAATCGGCTGCTCTACCAGCTGAGCTACGCCAGCGCGCGCTCAAGTCAATCTTACGCGAGCCTTGAAGCATAACCGGCACGAAAGATGCAGTCAAGTCACGGCGGCACCGCTGCTTACGTCACATGCGCCTCCGATTCGCCCGGAAGCCGCGGCGCTCCTAAGTGACTATTCCCCAACATCTTAGCTGCTCGGCGACGCCAGGCGCCGCAGCTCGAACCCGTCCTTGGAATCCCGCACGTCCCAGCCGAGCGCGGCGATGCGCGCGCGGAGCTCATCCGCGCGCGGCCATTGCTTCGCCTGCCGCGCGGCCATCCGCTCGGTCGCGAGCCGGTGGGCCTCGGCGCGCGAGGCGTCTTCCGCGGCGTCTCCCGGCACGATCTGCAGCACGCCCGTGACGCGCTCGAAGGCGGCGAGCGCGGCCGCACTGGCCGCCGGCGCGGGCGCGCCGGCGTCGAGCGCCGCGTTGGCTTCGCGCACGAAGGTCATCAGCGCCGCGAGCGCGTTCGGTACGTCCAGGTCCTCGTCCATCGTCGAGCGGAAGGCGTCTTCCAACCTCGCCGCGAGGGTGCTGAGCGCCGCCGACCCGCCGGCCGGAGCGGTCACAAGGCGCTGGCGCAGCTCCGCGAGTCGCGCCGCACCAGCCGCGGCGCCCTTCAACGCGTCGTCGGTCCAGTTGAGCTGCCGCCGATAGTGCGTCTGCCCAAACAGGAACCGGATCGCGGCGGCGTCCCACCCGCCCTCCTTCAGATCGCGCGCGGTGAGGAAGTTGCCGTAGCGCTTCGACATCTTGGTGCCGTCGATCTGCAGGAACTCGCCGTGCATCCACGTGCGCGCGAACGGCTTCCCGGTCGCGGCCTCGCTCTGCGCGATCTCGTTCTCGTGGTGCGGGAAGACGAGGTCCACGCCGCCGCAATGGATGTCGAGCGTCTCGCCCAGGTACTTCATCGCCATCGCGCTGCACTCGAGGTGCCAGCCGGGGCGGCCGCGGCCGAACGGCGCGTCCCATGCCGCCCCGACCGCCTCGTCCTCCGGGTCCGGCGCCTTCCACAGGGCGAAGTCGCGCGCATCGTCCTTGGCGTACTCGTCGGCGTCCACCCGCGCCCCGACCCTCAACTCTCGACTCTCGACTCTCGACAGCTTCCCATAGCCCGGGAACTTCCCGATCGCGAAGTAGACCGAGCCGTCCCCGCCCTTGTAGGCCACGCCGTTCGCCAGCAGCCGCTCGATCAGCGCGATCATCTCCGGCACGTGGCCGGTCGCCGTCGGGTAATGGTGTGCGGGGAGGATGCGCAGGTAGTCGCGGTCTTCGAAGAACGCCTGCGTGAACGGTTTGACGTGCTCGATCAGCGGCACGCCCGCGGCGCCGGCGGCCTTGATGGTGCGGTCGTCCACATCGGTCAGGTTCATCACCTGGAGCACGTCGTACCCGCAGTAGGCGAGGTAGCGCCGCAGCACGTCCTCGAACACGAAGGACCGGAAGTTGCCGATGTGCGCGTAGTTCCAGACGGTCGGGCCGCAGGTGTACAGCGTGACACGGGAGGGCGCGAGGGGTCTGAACTCCTCGAGCTGTCGGGACATCGTGTTGTAGACGCGGAGTGTCACGAAGTCCGGCGTGCTTCGAGCAGAGCGACATCCACCACGTCCTTGGGCCGACCCGCGGCACGCTTGTTGCAAATCAGGTCGTCGCGCGACAACACCGGAACCGGGACACCCCCTACCTCCAGGTTCAGCCGGCGTGGGAATGCCTCGGCGAAGGTGACGCCCTCGATGGACGTGATCACGTCAATGCGCTGAGGGACCACGCCCACCTGGTAGATGAGGTCTGGGGACTGCAGGTCGGCCGCGGACAGGTTCTTGAGCGGCGCGCCGAAGGACGCCAGGGCCCGGTACACGCGACCGGCGTTGTCTGCCGCTGTGCCGACCCAGAGGTCCAGGTCGCCCGTGGCCCGGGGAACGCCGTGTGCCCCCATCGCGTACGCACCGACGACGAGGAACTCAGCCCCCTCGGCGCGCAACGCGAGCAAGATGTCGCGGAAGTCGGGATTCAACTGTTGCACCGGTCAGACTCCACGCATCAAGGGTCAGCTGCCACATCATCGCGATCCGCTGCTCGGCCGTCGTGATCTCCGACAGATCGTCGCCGGGCTCCTCACCTCGGCGGAAGACGCGCACGGGCCAGTTGCGGCGCGCCGCGGCGCGGGCGGCTTCCTCCGGCGTCATGGCTCGAATCTAGGCGCGGGGCTCCGACAGGCAAAGTGCGGAAACGCTCACGGGAGCCGGGGCGCGCCGGGGAGGGGGGCCTCCTCGACTAGTCGACTGAAGCTGGCGTCGTCGCCGGCAACATCGAAGTCGGGAAGGTCAGGGGCGACCACCACCGGGACCACGGCCCCGGAGCCGCGAGCGGGACCTCCTGGGGGTCGTTGCCGCTACCGTCGGACCGCCGGATCAATCCCGGACGGGCGGTTGGAGCGGTGCTTCCGCACCGAGGCCATCGGTCGCCCGCCCCGCCCCCGATGCGCCAGCCTACTGGTAGCACCCCCCGGGGACGCCGATGCACTCCTGAACCTGAAGCACTGCGTTGGCCGAACTCGACCCAGAGGTGACGGTCACACGCATCTCGAAGATCCCGTCCCCAGGTTGCACCAAGCGGCTCTGAGTCTGGCCGGTGCCGAGCTGGATGGTCTGACCTGAAGACTGGTAGTACACGCTCCACTGGTACGAGTAGCCTCCCGAACCGCCCGATGCATTCGCGGTCCACGTGTACGTCCTCTTCTGCGTGATCACCGTAGGCCCGGAGATGGACACGGAAAAAGGCGGCGGCGGCAAGAGGGGGACCATCGCGTTGTAGACGTTCAGCTTGCCATGCCCGAACTGTGTGGTCGTTGCCCACGATCCCCCGCGGTCCGCGTGGGTGAGCAGCAGCGAGGTCACCTGCTGGCGAGTGAGGTTCGGGTTCATCGTCAGCAGGAGCCCGGCAGCCGCCGCGACCTGCGGAGCGGCGGCCGATGTTCCCCCGAAGCTGCTCGTGTAGAGCGGGTCGTTGTTCGGGCCGTCGTTACAGCCGAGTGGGCCTACCCGGTCGGTGGTGAACACGTCGCCGGAGCCGCAAGCCGCTCCAGTGAAGTGCGAACTCGGCGCCACGATGTCGAGCGCAGCCCCCTCCGGCGTGTAATCGGTGAGTTGCCCGTTGCTGTTGATGGCGCCAACCGCAATGACGTTAGCGAGCGTTGCCTGCCAGTTCAGGGCGCCGATGATTGAGAGCTGCCGCGCCGAAGTGTTGCCTCCAGCGAAAACGACAACGGTACCCTTTCCGCCACGCCCCTGGGTCGCCGCGTTGTTGATGGCGTTGGTGATCTGGTTGCTCTGGGCGCCCCCACCCCAACTGTTGCTCAAGACATCGGCGCCGCCGATCGCCCACGCCCAGTTGATAGCGTCCGCCACGGCTTGGTCTCCCGCGACCAGGCCATTCCGGAAAATGCGAATGACACCCAAGGAAACGCCCGGAGCGATGCCAGCCGTGCCTGACGTGTTGTGACAGCCGTTGATAATCCCTGCGACCGCAGTGCCATGCCGGTCGTTCGCGTGCGGGTAGGTCGGTGTGTCTGGGAACTGGTTCAAGAACGCGTCGTAGGCCCACAAGAAGTACGTCGAGCAGAACAGGTCTGCGTGCTGGATGTCGATACCGTCATCGACCACGAATACCTTGATGTTGTTCGTTCCAAGCGTGACGGACCACGCGGGCACGACGTTGTCGTCGACGCGTACGCCGTTAAGGAACACGGCGTTTTGTAGGTAGTACTGGGACGCGAAGTAGGGATCGCTCGTGTCCAACCGGGCGCCGCTGATCTTATTAGGGTCAGCCCACGCGACGTGGGCGAGGCGATCTACGATCGCGGCGACGTCGAGGGGATCTCGGTCCCTCGGGTACTCCAGCACGTATTCGTACCAGCCGGAGTCTGGCATCGGCTCGCGAAGGATGCGGAGCCCGAGGGACGAAACGAGGCTGTCGATCGAACCTCGAGGCGTCCCCGCGCGGAACTGCACCGCTAGGCTCCCCAAGAGCGTAACGGGGCTCCCGTCGCTCGGCAGGCGATGCAGGACGCTGGCGAAGCTTAATCGACCGTCCGCCCGGAGCCGCGCGAGGGCTGCCGCGCGCGCGCCCTGGTTGGCACCACCGGGTATCCGGACAACCCAGTGACGCGGCGAGACCCGCCGCAGCTGCGGCGCCGGCAGCCCGGAGAGCGCCTCGGCGATCACCGTCGTTGGGTCAGCGAGGTCCGAGGCGACGACGAAGCCGGCTGAGTCGATGTCGAGGTATACGGGCTCACCCTGGTAGTAGTAGAACGGCCGACCCTGTTGCGCTGCCGCGAGCGATGGCGATGCGACCTGTGGCCCTGCGAGGCGTTCGTCGCGACACGCGGTCGCGGTTGCCAGAATCGCGAGGAACAGCGCCGCTCCCGAGCGAACTCGCAGCATGGGCGTCATGGGGCCTCCACCGATGTGAGATGCGGGAACGCGGTTAACCTGCTCGGCGACCTGCTGGTGACGGAGCCGAAGCGGCTCTCATCATGTCGGTGCGGACTTCCCCCGCGTGGCACGCGCTTCAAGGTGCCCGCGAGTTACGGCATCGTGTCGACAGCTCACGGTATCTGCACCGCCTGCTCGAGAACGGTCTGCCGATACGTCGGGGGTCCGCGCCGAACGTAGTCGAGGCGCACGGCGGTGAGGCCGGAATCCACGCCCGTGACTGTCAGTACGAACGAGAAGCTGGCGATGTACTGCTGGCAGGCGGTGGTTCTTCGCGTGGCGAGGAGGTCGACCACTAGGGTGTCTCCTCGGGTGACTGCGCGAGCTTCGAAGTCATAGCAAGGCTCGTTCATCTGGATCCCGCCCGCAATGCGCACCGTATCCGGCGCGGTCGCGACCGATAGGGGCGGGGCGGGGGGTCCGGTGAAGGTAACGTTGGTGATCTGGAGGTTCGTCGGAAGAAGCGAGGGCTCCGTCGGCGAGCCGCAGGAGACGGTAGCACCGAGCAACAGCGGAAGAATGAAGTCTTGCCTCTTCACTGGCGACCTCGAAGGCCACAGACGGGGGTTGCCCTTGTTCGCCAACGTTAGACCTCGCCGGTCAAGACCCCGCCGGTCACCAGAGGGTCACGTGAACGTCACCACGCCGGACGCTGTCGGGCATCGACCACCCCAGCAGCCGAGGCCGCCCGCGCGACCTTGGGACAGCTTCGCATCAGCCCGAAGGTGCGGCGTGGCACCAGCGGCCGTCAAGTAGTCTCTAACCAGCTATCGCAGCCTTAATCGCAGCCTTAATCCCTCGGACTAGGGTTGCTACGAGTGTCTAGAATGACGACAATCTGCCGGGTCCGCCTGCGGACCGACACGACCTAACGCGACAGGTAGCATGAGCGCGGGGTGCCTGGCAGGCGTTGGCGAAGCGCGGTACGCATCGGCGGTGTCGCGCAAGAGGTTGTCGAAGGAGAACACCGCGACGGTGGTCGCGACCGGTGCCGCCCGCGTCACCGCGATCGCCTCGATCACGCGCGCGATCATGGCCGCGAATCTACCTTTCAACCCGATGCGCCGCACCATCCTGATCATCGGCGGGACCCGCAACCTCGGCCCGGACCTGGTGGCCGCGCTGCTGGTGCGCGGCGACGAGGTCACCGTGCTGAACCGCGGCGTCACGCCGGACGAATTGCCGCGCACCGTGCGCCGCCTGACGGCGGACCGCAGCGACGCCGCGGCGCTCGCCGCGGCGCTCCGCGGCCACGCCTGGGACGCCGTGGTGGACACCACGCTCTATACCGGTCCGGACGCGGCGGCCATTGCGCGCGTGCTCGCCGGGCGCGTCGGACGCTACCTGTGCTGGAGCTCGGGCCAGGTCTACCTGGTGCGGGCGGGCCTCACGCCGCCGTTCCGCGAGAGCGACTACGCCGGCCCGGTCATGGCGGAGCCGCCGGTGTCGAGCCCCGACCACGCCCAGTGGCGATACGGCGTGGACAAACGCGCGGCCGAGGACGCGCTGATGGCGGCGCACTCGGGGGCCGGGTTTCCCGTGGTCGTCCTGCGGATGCCGATGATCACGAGCGCGCGCGACCACTACGGGCGGCTCGCGGCCTACGTGCACCGCGTGCTCGACGGCGGGCCCCTCCTCGTGCCGGACGACCAGAGCCGGCTGAGCCTCAGGCACGTGTGCGGCGACGACGTCGTGGCCGCGACGGTGCGGGCACTCGAACCCGGCGTGCCCGCCGGTACGGCGCTCAACATCTCCCAGGACGAGACCCTGACGCTGGAGGCGATGCTGGACCTCGTGGCCGGCGCGCTCGGCGTGGCGCCGCCGCGCCTGGTGCAGGTGCCGCGCGCCACGCTCGCCGCCGCCGATCTCCTGCCGGCGTGCTCACCATGGAGCGGGCGCTGGATGTCGGTGCTGGACACCGCGCTGGGCACGCAGCTGCTGGGGCTGGCCTGCACGGGTCCGGCGCGCTATCTGCCGCCGCTGGTAGCGGCGGCCCGCGAGTGGCCGACCGCGCGGGTCCCGGGCTGGGACCGGCGCGCGGAGGAGCTGGCCGTCGCCGCCGGTTAGGTGCTCGCCGCCAGCCAGTCGAGCGCCGCGCCGGCGTCGTCGAACGCCGCGAACGCCCGGCCGGTCATGCCGGCCACCAGCTGGCGGGCCTGCTCGAGCTGCCCCTTGGCGCCGACCACCGCGCTCGCGGCGACGTACGGCGCGTTCTCCTCGGCCAGCGCACCCACGGCGCTCACGACCTCGGCGTCGAGGAACGCCTCGCGCACGTCGGTGAGCGTCCGCTGGCCGGGCCCGTGCTGCGCGGCGACCCCGCGCGCCTCCGCAACCCTCGCGAGCGATTCCTCGCGGCTGGCGGTGCGCGAGAAGTCGTAGACCAGGATCGGGACTCCGTTGTGCTCGATGGCCCGCACGCTCATCGGCCGAGTCTCACCGGTTGGTGGCGCCTGGGAAAGAGAGGCGGGCTCAGCTTACGCCGGCCCGCCTCCCGCCGTCAACCGACGCTCCCCCTCACCGGGGCCCGCTCATGCCCGCGGGCGGGCCGGCGCGGTCCCGGCGGCCCGCATCCAGCCGCGCCAGGATCACGATCGCCGCCACCAGCACGACCGTGCTGGCAAGGCTGAAGGCCCGCGCGAGCGTCGTGCCGGGATCGGCGAGGTCGCCGGCCGCCGTCAGCAGGACGCCGATGCCCGCCAGCACTTCCGGGCCGGCGCTTCGGAGCGGGGCACGGCCGGCAAGCAGCCGCACCAGGCCGCGGCCGACGCCGACGCCGCCGATGGTCAGCAGTACGATGGTGATGGTCACCGTTCCTCCTAGGCCGCTCGTCCATCCATGCATGCAGCGTACTTCTGGAGGGCCGCGTTGAACTTATCCCACGCGGCGAGCCAGACCAGCGCGGCCGCGATCTTCTCCGGCGACGCGAACACCAGCTCGCTCGCGGCGGCCAGGACGATGACCGACGCCGCGTACTCCAGCGCCTCCTTCCAACACGCCTGCGCCGCCTGCAGCTCGCCGGGGCCGGCGGACACCGCCAGGCTCCGTCCGGCGCGCGCGACGCGGTCCAACGGATCGGCAGCCGACACCTCCACGCCTGCGATCCGGCGTTGCATCTGCAGCTGCCTGCCGGCGACCGACACCGTGGCGCGCTCCCGGTCCAGCACCCACAAGCCGCCGGCGAGGCGCCAGTCCCGCGTGACCTCGACGAGCGTGGCGCCGTCCATCACTGCGCGCAGCCGCCCAAAGGGGGCGCCTTCCGTTACGCGGTCAGCCTCGATCGCGAAACGCCGGCCCGACACCGAGTCCACGAAGTCCTCACGGAGGCGCTGCCGCCGGGCGCCCTGCACGGCGGCCACCACGCCGGTCGCGGCGCGCGCCTCGCCCCGCCGCACCTGCGTGACGAAGCCGCTGTCGCGCAGCGGGATCCGCTGGAACGGGCCCACCTGGTCCGCGAGCTCGAGCGCGTCCGTCAGCCGCCCCGTGACGCGCCGCCCCTCGGCGGCTCGTTCAGGGCCGGAGAGCGCTCCGTCCGGCGAGCACCCCGAGACCGCCAGCGCGAGCCACGCCGCGCCGGCCATCACTGCCATCTTCCGCTTCATCTCACACCTCCTGCCCTGCCGGTTGCGGCGGAATCACCGTCCGCGACACGACGCACGAGGCGACCACGCCGATGCGGCGCTCCCGGCAGTACGCGAGGACGGCCTCGGGGGTCTCGCGTCGGCCGACGGGCACCAGCACCGAGCCGGTCTCGCAGCGTGCGTTGGGAAAGCGTTCCGCCAGAACGGGCGCGGCCAGCCGCGCCGGGCCTTCGGTCACCAGCACGAGGGTGAGGGACTTCGCGTACATCGGGCCGTCCTCCGCCGACGAGTGGTGCACGAGGGCGGGGACGGCTCCGCGCCGCCTCGGAACCCTTCCGAGGTGACGCCAGAGTAATGGGCGACCGCGCCGTGACCGCCATCATTCCGATGCGGACCGGCGCGTTTTCATGCAGGGGGAAGAGGGCCTAGCGGCGCCTCCGCCAGGCCGCGTGCGCGGCCGCCACGGCGTCCACCAGCGGCGCCGGGCTGAAGCGGACCGGATCGGTCGCCGGCAGGCCGGTTTCCCTCCGCGCGGCGGCGACGGCGGCCTGGGCCGCGGCATCCGGCAGGTCGTACGTGTTGAGGGCGATCCCGATCACCGTCGAGGGCTCCACCGGCCGGGCGGCGTCCTCGTAGATCCGCACCAGCTCGCGCAGCGGCGGGATCGGCACCCACGGCGCGCGGCCGCCGTAGTCGCCGATCATGGTGCGCGAGCTCTGATGGCACAGGATCATCGCCCGCGGGCAGCTGCCGTGCAGCAGGCCCAGCGTGACGCCCGAGTACGCCGGGTGAATGAGGCTGCCCTGCCCCTCGACCAGCACCACGTCGGCGTTCCGCGCACCCTCGAGCACCAGCGCCTCCGATGCGCCCCCGACAAAATCGGCCACGACGGCGTCCACCGCGATGCCCCAGCCCTCGATGAGAATCCCGGTCTGTCCGGTGGCGGCGAAGCGGGTGCGCACGCCGCGCGCGTTCAAGTCCTTCACGATCTGGAGCTGGGCCGTCATCTTGCCGACGTTGCAGTCGCTACCCACGGAGAGCACGACGAGCGCGTCCACGTCGCGGGCGCGGCCGTCGGAGACGCGCAGGTCCGGCGGCGGTTTGCGCGCGTCCACGATCGTCACCCCCTTCGCCCGCGCCCTGGCCGCGAACTCCGGGTCGTCGCCGAGGAACGTGTGCAGCCCGCTCCACACGTGGAGGCCGCGGTCCATCGCGGCGTGGATCCAGGCGCGCCAGGCGGGCGGCAGCTGGCCGCCGGCGGGGGCGATGCCGATCATCAGCGCGGTGGGGCCGCGCGCGAAGCCGTCTTCGATGGTGGAAACCACCGGGATCGCGCCACCATAGCCCAGCACCTCCTGCGCGGTGCGCCGGGGGCAGGTGCTGTCGAGCACGGCGACGCACCGCTCCGGCAGGTACCGGATGGCGCTGTTGGCGGTTTTCGACGTCTCGGGTCCGAAGTTGCCGTCGGCAACGACGAGGTAACGGTACTGGCCGGTCGTCACATCATGGGTGGGGTTGGGGGTCGGGACCCGGTGGCGGCAGGACGGTGGGTGTACCCATCGGCGTGCGCTTGCTGGGCTGGAGCACCGCCGGCGGCGGGCTCTCGGCGAGCTCGGGGTGCTCGCCGTATGCCTGATAGATGAGGACGTGACGCACGGTCACCATCACCGTGGCCAGGGCGGGCACCGCGACCACCATCCCGAGCAGGCCGCCGAGCTTGGCCATGACCAGCACGCTCAGAATGGTGAGCACGGGCGGCAGCGCGACGCGGTTCTGCATGATGAGCGGGTGCACGACGTTGGCTTCGACCAGGTGCACGAGGACGCCGACCATCGCCACGGCGAGGAAGGCGAGCCAGCCGCGATCGCCGAGCACCAGCAACGCCGGCAACAGCGTGGACGTGATCGTGCCGAAGAACGGCACCATCACGGCGACGCCGGTGAACATGCTGAACGCGAGCCAGAACGGCACGTCGAGCAGGATCAGCCCGATGCCGGTGAGGATGGCGAGCACCACCATGGCGAGGATCTGCGCGCCGACCCAGGACCGCAGGGTCGCGGCCAGGTCGGCGAGGATCGCCGTCGCGACGGCCCGGTGCCGTGGCGGCACGAGCATGACGATGCCGTCGCGGTACAGCGCGGGCCGCGCGGCGAGGTACAGCGCCATCACCACGACGGCCACGCCGTCGATCAGGATCTTGCCGGTCGTGGTCGCGTAGACGAGCGCGCCGCGGCGCAGGAATTCGGCCGTTTCCTGGAGCGCTTCGGCCACGAGCCCCGTTTCGGACGAGGCGATCCCCGTGGTCGACAGCACGGGATAGGCGACCGCCAGCTCGCGCAGGCGGTTGTCGATCTCCGTCAGGTAGCGCGGCGCCGCCGCGATGAGGCCGCCGGCCTGCAGCGCCACGGCCGGGGCCAGCAGCGCGATCACGCCGGTCGCCGCCCCGAGGGTGAGCAGCAACGCGATGCCGAGGCCGACCCCGCGCGGGATCCGCGCCCGCCGGCACAGCAGGTCGGTGAAGCCGCTGAGGTAGACGCCGAGCAGCGCCGCGATGAAGAAGACGAGCGCGAGCTCGCCGACCTTGTAGAGGAAAAACAGCAGGAGCGCGGCGAGCGGCAGGAGCACGAGGCCCGCCGCACGCCGCGCTCCGGGGACGGCTCCCGTCACGATCTACGCTCCGCCCTTGGCCTCGCCCTCGTCGTCCACCAGCTCCGCTTCCTGGATCTCGCCGGCGCCGGCGCCCTTGCCGAGCTGCCTGGGCGAGCCGCCCTTGCCCGGGCCCAGCAGACCCATCTTCTGCTTGAGGGCCAGGAGCTGGGTGTCGGCGTCGGCCTTGTACTCGAGCTGCGAGAACTGCTTCTGCAGCGCGTCGCCCTCCAGCTCCTCCGCAAGCTCGGCCGAGGCGAGCGCCTTGCGCTCGTTCTGCTCGATGCGCTCCGTCATCCGCTCGAAGGTCTCGAAGGCGCTCTTCTCGCTCATCGAGCTCATCGTCTCGTGGATGCGCTTCTGCGCCTCGGCGCGGCGCTGCCGCGCGATCAGGATGTTCTTCTTCCGCTTCGCCTCTTCGATCTTGTCGTTCAGCGTGCGGAGCGAGTTCTTGAGCGCCTCGGTCTCGGCCGCGTGGCGGCGCCACGTCTCGTCGAGCTGCTGGGCGTTCTGCATGTGCTCGGCGTGCCGCAGCAGAGCCTGCTTGGCCAGGTCGTCCCGGCCCTCCTGGACCGCCAGCATCGCGCGCTTCTCCCAGTCCTCGGCGAGCTTCTTCTCCGCCTCCGCCTGGGCCTGCAGACGCTTCTCGTCCGCGATGGCGGAGGCGACCTGCTGCTTGGCCTTGGCCAGCTGGCTGCGCATGTCCAGCACCAGCTGGTTCAACATCTTCTCGGGGTTCTCCGCGCGCTGAATCAGGTCGTTGATGTTCGACCGGAGCATCGTGGTGAGACGGTCAATGATTCCCATGTCGGCGGCTCACGCCTGGCGGTAGGGGGCGAGCGTCGCGAGGTGCGACGCCAGGGCCAGCATCATCGAATCGTAGCTGGCCTGGAACTCGGTGAAGTCCAGGTTGTCCAGCTCGAGCGCGTCGGTCAGCACGACGGCGTCGCCGTCGATGCCGTACGAGCCGTGCACGAGGTCGGTCGCGTTCAGCTCGAGCAGGTGCCGGTACAGGTCGGGCTTCTGGTTCTTGGGGCCGAGCTCCAGCACCTTCACCCGCAACACGACCACCGGCGGATTGAAGTGCACGACCACCTCGGGCGCCTCCGGGGAGGTGGAGAGCACCCACAGGCCCTTCTCCACTTCCTTGGCGTGAACGCCCTCGGCCTCGAGCCGGACAATGAAGCCTTCGATGTTTTCCTTCGTGGCCATCGCATGTCCTCCCGGTCCACGGCGCTACGGGCGCCGGACCCGGAATGTTTCACCCGGCGACGCGGTCGCCGCCAGGGAGCACCTTTTCCTTCCGCGCCTGTGCCAGCATACGCTCGGTGAAGTCCTGCCGCTCGGCCAGCTCTCCCAACTGGCGCTGCATCTGCTCGAACCGCGCGACGATGTCATCCAGGTCGGCAGGCAGGACCTTGTCGTCCTTGCGCCCGCCGCCCAGCCAGTGCCGGATCACGTCGCCGATCGCACGCCCGATGGGGCCCAGGACGAACATCGCCGTGATCACGACGCCGGTGAGCATCCCCACGATGGGGATCCACTCCGACGGCCCGTCGAACACATGCACCGGGAACTCCGGCGGTGGCGTGGGCGGATCGGGCGGCACCGGGATCTGCTGCATCACGCGTCCGGGCCGCTCTGGAGTGCGCCCTTCTCTCGCGCCTGCGCGACCACGCGCTCCGTGAAATCCTGCCGCTCGGCCAGCTCGCTCACCTGGTGCCGCACCTCGGCCAGCTGCTCCCGTACGTCGTCCAGCTCCTCGGCCGGCAGCGTCGCGGTGCCTTTGAGCCGCTCCCCAATCGCCTTCCCGATGGGGCTGAACGCAACCAGGCCGACCATGCCCGTGCCGAACACCATGACGATCGCGAGGATCTCCAGCACGTCCATCGCTACTCGCGCCCCGCCGGCAGGCCGCCCTTCTGCGCCTGGGCCAGCATGCGCTCGGTGAAGTCCAGCCGGTCCTGCGTTTCCTCCAGCTGGCGCCGCAGCATCGAGACCTCGTCCACCATGGCGTCGATGCGCGGGTCCGTGGCCGCTTCGACGGGGCCCGCCGACCTGCCGTGCATCAACCGGTGCGCGATGGCCTGCCCCAGCGCCCGCGGCAGCGGGCTGTACGCGATCAGCCCGACACCGCACACGATCATCAGCGTCGTCAGCAGCTCGGTGATCTGGTAGCCTTCGAGCATCACCGCGCTCCCGGCAGGGCGTCCTTCGCCCGCGACTGGGCGATGACGCGCTCGGCGAAATCGAGCCGGCCCTGCAGCTCGTCCACGTGCGCCTGCAGCGCCCGCACGTCGTCCGTCAGGTCGTCCACCCGGGGGTCCTCGCCGCCCGCACCCGCCCGCGGCACCGGCCCGTGCATGATGCGGCTCGCGATGGCGCGCGCGATGGGGATCCCGACACCGCCGATCAGCAGGCCGCACAACCCCACCAACGCGAGGAACGCCCACGGAGGCACGTCAGCGCTCCCCGGGCAGCGCGCCCTTGGGTTGCTGTTGCGCGATGACCCGCTCGGCGAAGTCCATCCGGTTGTGCAGCTCGTCCAGCTCGCCGCCCAGGCGAGCCTCCGCATCGGAAAGGCGTTCACGCAAGTCGGCGATCTCGGCTTTCAACTCCTCGACGTCCGGGTCGTCCTTGACACCGCCGGCGCGGCGCGCCATGGCGCGACCGATCGGGCTGAACGAGATGCCCACGGCGCCCATCATGATGAACAGAACGATCGGGATCAGCTCACCCGGCACGGCGACGCGCTCCTCTCGACCCTTCGCGCCACGACGGCGCGCCGGACCGGAAAGTTTCGCTAACGCTCGAATCTAGGCCGACTTGGCGGCCCCCGCCAGCAACGGCGCCAGGGCCAGGCCGGTGTAGCTCGCGGCGTTCCTCGCGACAGCCTCCGGCGGCCCCTCGGCCACCACCCTGCCGCCCGCCTCGCCGCCCTCGGGACCGAGGTCGATGATCCAGTCGGAGGTCTTCACCACGTCGAGGTTGTGCTCGATCACCACGACCGTGTTGCCCTTGTCCACCAGCCGATGCAGCACCTCGAGCAGCAGCCGCACGTCCTCGAAGTGGAGCCCCGTCGTGGGCTCGTCGAGGATGTAGAGCGTGCGCCCGGTGTCGCGCTTGCTCAGCTCGGTCGCGAGCTTCACGCGCTGCGCTTCGCCGCCCGACAGCGTCGTCGCGCTCTGGCCGATGTGGACGTAGCCCAGGCCGACGTCGTTCAGCGTCTCGAGCTTCTGGCGCGCCCGCGGCTGGTTGGCGAAGAACTCGAGTCCGTCGGCGACGGTCAGCTCGAGCACGTCGGCGATGGACTTGCCCTTGAAGCGCACCTCGAGCGTCTCGCGGTTGTAGCGGCGGCCGCGGCACACGTCGCACGGGACGAACACGTCGGGCAGGAAGTGCATCTCGATCTTCACGAGGCCGTCGCCCTGGCAGGCCTCGCAGCGACCGCCCTTCACGTTGAAGCTGAACCGCCCCGGCCCGTAGCCGCGCATCTTGGCTTCCGGCAGCTCGGCGAAGAGGTCGCGGATCGGGGTGAACAGACCGGTGTAGGTGGCCGGGTTGCTCCGCGGCGTTCGCCCGATGGGGCTCTGGTCGATGTCGATGACCTTGTCCACCCGGCCCAGCCCTTCGATCCGGGTGTGCGCGCCCGGGATCAACTTGGCGCGGTAGAAATGGCGCGCCAGCGCCTGGTACAGGATGTCGGTGACCAGCGTGCTCTTGCCGGACCCCGACACGCCGGTGACCGCCACGAACAGGCCGAGCGGGAACCCGACGGTGAGGTTCTTGAGGTTGTGCTCGCGCGCGCCGACGACCCGGATCAGCTTCGACGGATCGGCCGCGCGCCGGGCGGACGGCACGGGAATCCGCAGCTCGCCGCGCAGGTACCGCGCCGTGAGCGACTCCTTGTGCCGCACGACGTCCTCGAGACGGCCCGACGCCACGACGTGGCCGCCGTGGCGGCCCGCGCGCGGCCCCAGGTCCACGACGTGGTCGGCGGCGCGGATCGTCTCCTCGTCGTGCTCGACCACCAGCACGGTGTTGCCGAGGTCGCGCAGCTCCTTCAGGGTCGCCAGCAGGCGCCCATTGTCGCGCGGGTGCAGCCCGATGCTCGGCTCGTCGAGGATGTACAGCACGCCCACCAGCCGCGAGCCGATCTGGGTGGCGAGGCGGATGCGCTGGGCCTCGCCGCCGCTCAGGGTGCCCGCCCCGCGGCCCAGGGTCAGGTACTCGAGACCGACGTCGCGGAGGAACCGGAGCCGGTCCCTCACTTCCTTGAGGATCGGCGCCGCGACCTGCGGGTCGAGGCCGCCCCGGCCGTTGCCGCGCAGCCTGAGGCCGTCGACGAACCCGAACGCGTCGCCCACCGCCAGCTCCACGACCTCGCCGATGCTCCTGCCGTCGATGAGCACGCTCAGCGATTCCGCGCGCAGGCGCCGGCCGCCGCAGGTCGAGCACGGGCGTTCGACCATGAACTCCGCGAGCTGGCCGCGCACGGCTTCCGACGTGGTTTCCTTCCAGCGGCGCTCGACGTTCCTGAGGATGCCCTCCCAGGGCGCCTCATAGTCGCCGAACTTCACCTTGCGACCCTCGATCCCGTGGAGCAGCGCGGTCCGCGCGGACTGCGGAAGCTTCCCCCAGGGGGCGTTGAGATCGAACCGTAGCTCCCGGGCGAGCGTCGGCAGCACGGTGCGTCGCAGGAATCCCTGCGGCTCGCCCCACGGCAGGACCACGCCCTCGAGAATCGAGATGCTGGCGTCGGCGAGCGCCAGGTCCTCGCTCACCTCACGCCGGGTACCCAGGCCGTCGCACGCCTGACACGCGCCGTAGGGCGAGTTGAACGAGAACTGCCGGGGCTCGAGCTCGGGGAGCGACAGGCCGCACGTGGGGCACGAGAAGCGTTCGGAGAACAGCTGGGAGCTCTGAGCCATGCGCTGCGAGTGACTCACGGCTCCCGGCTCACGGCTCACGGCCGCCCCCTGCCGCACGACCTGCACGACGCCATCAGCATGGCGCAGCGCGGTCTCGATGCTGTCGGCGAGCCGCTGGCGGTCCCCGGGGTCCACGGCGAGCCGGTCCACCACGATCGCGATGTCGTGGTTCTGGCGGCGGTTGAGCCTCGGCGGCGATTCCAGCTCGACCATCCCGCCGTCCACGTAGGCGCGCACGAACCCCGCCTTGCGGGCCTCGTCGAACAGCTCGCGGAACTCGCCCTTCCGGCCACGGACCAGCGGCGCCACGATCTCGAGCCGCGTGCCCTTCGGCCACCCGAGCACGGTGTCGGTGATCTGGGAGGCGCTCGAGCGCTGGATCGGCGTGCCGTCGTTGGGACAGTGGGGCGTGCCGCAGCGTGCGAACAGCAGCCTCAGGTAGTCGTAGACCTCGGTGATCGTGCCGACGGTGGAGCGCGGGTTCTGGCCGGCCGACTTCTGCCCGATCGCGATCGCCGGGGAGAGGCCCTCGATCACGTCCACATCCGGCTTTTCCATCAGGCCGAGGAACTGCCGCGCGTAGGCGGAGAGGGACTCGACGTAGCGGCGCTGGCCCTCGGCGTAAATGGTGTCGAACGCCAGGGAGCTCTTGCCCGAGCCGGAGAGACCCGTAATGACCGTCAGGGATCCGCGCGGGATCTCGACGTCGATGTTCTGCAGATTGTGCTCGCGGGCGCCGCGAACGATCAGCCGGTCATCGAGCATAGCCCTGTAGCATACCCATTCCGGGCCCGCTGCTTCAACGGGCCCTCGTGGAGCGAGGACGGGGCCGGCCGAACTTGACCAAGTTGGTCAAGGCTGGTATCCTTGAGCGCGGAGGGCAGCGCCCGTGGCAAGGACCCGCAAGACGGTGGTGCGCGAAACCGTAACCCTCTACGAAGCCAAGACCCACCTGTCCGCCCTGGTCGAGCGGGTGGCCGGTGGAGAGGAAATCGTGATCGCCAAGGGCGGCAAGCCCAAGGCGCTGCTGGTGCCGCTGGACGACACCCGCCCGCAGCGCGAAAGCGGAAAGGGTCGCGGGCAGTGGCGCGTCGGCCGCGATTTCGACGCGCCGCTCCCCGCTGACGTTCTCGGCGGGTTCGAGGGATGAGGATCCTGCTCGACACCCACGTGGTCATCTGGTGGGACGAGGGCGCGCGGCTGCATCGGGACGGGGATCGCGCGATCCGCGACGCGGACCAGGTCTACGTGAGCGCGGTGAGCGGGTGGGAGATCGCGATCAAGACCGCGCTGGGCCGGCTCGCCCCCCGGCGCACCGTCGCCGACGCCGCGGCGGAGTCGGGCTTCGAGGAGCTGCCGGTGCGCCTGCATCACGCCGAAGCCCTCGTCCGGCTGCCACCCCATCACCGCGATCCGTTCGACCGGATGCTGGCGGCCCAGGCCCTGGCCGAGGGGCTGTCCCTGCTCACGCGGGACCCGGCCTTCAAGCCGTACGGCGTGCGGGTGGTGCGCGCGTAACCTTCAGTTCCAGGCCAGGCCTCGCAGCTGATCCAGGTTCGCGTTGCCCCCCGAGAGGACCACCGCCACCCGCGCGCCCGCGGGCAGGCGCACCAGCCCGCGCAGCAGGGCGGCCACCGGGGCCGCCGCGGCGCCCTCGACCACCAGCTTGCACCGCTCCATCACCCACAGCATCGCCTCGAAGATCTCGCGGTCGGGCAGCGCCACGATCTCGTCCACGAACCGCTGGACGACGGAGAAGGTGATCTCGCCGGCGCGGCGGACCCGCAGGCCGTCGATCACGGTCCGGCAGTCGATGGTCTCGAGCCGGCCCGCGTTCACGCTCTGCTGCATGGCCGGGCCGTCGGACGACTCGACGCCGATGACGCGGACGTTCGGGTTGTGGCCCTTCACGGCCATGGACACGCCCGAGATCAGCCCGCCGCCGCCGATCGGGACGATCACGGCCTCCACCTCCGGCCAGTCCTGGACGATCTCGAGGCCGAGGGTGCCCTGCCCGGCGATGAGCTCTTCGTCGTCGAAGGGGTGCACGTAGGTGAGGCCCTCGGTGCGCACCAGCTCCTTCGCCTTTTCGTCGGCTTCGTCCCAGATGGTGCCGTGGAGCACGACCTCGGCGCCGTAGCCGCGCGTGGCGGCGACCTTTGACGGCGTCGCGTTCTCCGCCATGCAGACGACGGCGCGGATGCCGTGGATCTTCGCCGCGAGCGCGACGCCCTGCGCGTGATTGCCGGCCGACGAGCACACCACGCCGCGCCGCTTCTGCTCCTCGGGCATGAGCGCGAACTTGTTGAGCGGTCCGCGGATCTTGTACGACCCGACGCGCTGGAACAGCTCGGCCTTGAGGCGGATGTCGAAGCCGGTGCGCTCGGAGAGCTGGCGCGACGTGAGCAGCGGCGTCCGCTTGATGTGCCCGGCGATGCGGGCGCGGGCATGCTCGAAGTCGCGCAGCGTCAGGCCGAACATGGGCGGTCCGCAGCGGGGGCGGGTCGGGGGAGCATCACGGCGGCGATTGTGCCCCGACCGGACAGGTCCGTCAAGACGCCGGCCCCGATCTGCGGTATAATCTCGCCATGCCCCGCCGCCTCCTGGCCCTGCTGCTCGCGGTCCCGCTCGCCGCGGCGCCCGCGCCCGCGGTCGCCCAGAGCACCAACTTCGCCCGGCTGGTCGCGCGGCTCTCGGAGGACGCGGGCTTCTTCGACAGCGACAACCTGGTCTCGAACGAGACCTCGTACCTGCACGTGCTGGGCGGGCTGCGCGCCCTCGGCGTGCGCGGCGGCGCGTACATCGGGGTCGGACCGGAGCAGAGCTTCAGCTACATCGCGGAAACCCGCCCGGAGATCGCGTATATCATCGACATCCGGCGCGACAACATGCTGCTCCACCTCCTGTTCAAGGCGATGTTCGAGACGGCGGACAGCCGCCTGGAATACCTGTGCCTGCTGTTCGGCCGCCCCGCCCCGCGCGACCTCGGCGCCTGGACGCTCCGCGACGTCGAGCTGCTGCTCAACTACGTCGAGGCGACCCCCGCGGACTCCGCGCTGCACGACCGGCAGCACGAGGCGCTGATGCGCCGGGTGGCGCGGTTCGGGGTGCCGCTCACACCGGTCGACCGCACGACGCTGCGGCGGTTCCACAACGAGTTCGCCGCCCAGGGCCTCGCGCTCACCTTCACGAGCCGCGGGCGCATGAACCGGCGCAATTACCCGACCGTGCGCGAGCTGTACCTGCAGACGACGCGCGAGGGGGATACCGCGGGCTACCTCGCGACCGACGAGCGGTGGCGCACGGTCCGAACGCTCCAGCGGCGGCATCACATCGTGCCGGTGGTGGGCGACCTGGCCGGCCCGCGCGCCGTGCAGGCGATCGCCGCGCACCTGCGCGAAACGCGCCGGACGGTGTCGGTGCTCTACGTGTCGAACGTGGAGATGTACCTGTTCCAGAACGGCCTGTTTCCCGCGTTCGTCGCGAACGTGCGGTCCTTGCCGGCGGGGCCGTCGGGCGTGCTCATCCGCAGCTGGTTCGGCCGCGGCGCGACGCTGCCGAGCAGCGTGCCCGGCCACCTCAGCACGCAGCTGCTGCAGACCGTCCCGCGCTTCCTCGAGCTGACCGCGCGTCCGGACAGCGTGTACTACTGGACGCTGGTGAGCGACACGGGCGACGTGCGGCCCCCGGCTCCGGCCGCCGCGAGACCCTGAGGGGCGGCCAGCAGGCTCATGGGCGACGCATGACCGGCGAACCGCTCATTGATGTGGTGGCCGCGGTACACGGCGGCGAGCCGAGGTGCCCGACGTGGACCGGTGGCGGGCCCTGTGCGAGGAAGCGGCGCGCGCGGTCTGGGCCGCGCCGACCGACGCTTGAGCGCGGCCGGCCGTCAGGAAGGCCCGCCTCGACCCGAGGCTAGGCCGGCCGCGGGATCGCGCGCCCGACGATGATCGTGACGTTGTCCGAGCCGCCCCCGTCGAGGGCGTCCTGGAGCAGCTGCTCGCACGCCCCCTTTGCCGAGGTCATCGCCGCGAGGCGCTGCGCGATCCGCTCGTCGGGCACGTGTTTGGTGAGGCCGTCGCTGCACAGCAGGTGGACGTTGCGCCAATCGTTCTGCATCCGCGTCACGACCGGGGCGGTCTGGTGGCCGCCGATGGCGCTCGACAACACGTGCGCCCACTTGGCCTGGAACGCGTCGGTGCGGGTGAACACGCCCTGGTCGAGCAGCTCCTGTGCCATCGTCTGGTCGCGCGTCACCTGCGTGAGGTGCCCCTCGCGGAACACGTAGTACCGCGAGTCACCCACCTGGAGCAGGTAGGCCCACGGCCACACACCCATCAACAGCGTCAGCGTCGTGGCCATGCTCCGCACCCCAGGGCTCGCCGAGGCCCGCTCGCGCACCAGGGCGTGCGATTGCATGGCAGCCTCCTGCAGCGCGTTGATGAACTCCTCCTCGCGCCCGTCGGCCTGGTAGTAGCACTGCATGCTGCGCGTGACGTACTGCATCACGGCTTCCAGCGCGAGCCGGCTGGCCTCCTCGCCGAGCTCGCCGCCCCCGACGCCGTCGGCCACCATGGCGAAGAACGCCAGCCGCTCCTCACCGAACGGCAGCCGGCCCACATCGAGGCTGGTCAGGAGCACGTCGACACGCTTGTGGACGGACGCCAGCAGAAAGTGATCCTGGTTCGTCTTGCGGACCTTGCCGGGATGCGTCAGGCCGAAGACGTCGATCTCCTCATTGAGCGGCTTGCGGGTCAGGGTCGCGATGGCGGTCGGGCCGTCGGTGGTGGTCATGGCGTCCCCCTGGCTGCGATTGATAGGGAGGTTGTTCACTGCGGCACGGGGAGCGAAGCTGGGAGTTGCGAGACAACCAGTGAGCTCGACGGAGGCCTCAGTGAACATGCATAGGAATGCGAAGGTGACGCCAGCGGGGCGAGCCCGGGCCGTCGGGCGGGTGGCGGCGGGAGAGCCGGTGGGGTCGGCTCCGTGCGCTCAGTGAACGAAACGTCCCTGGCAACGACACCTTGCGCCGGCCTCTTGCGGGCCAGCGGCCTTTTCCGCATCTTGGCCGTTCGCCTTCTAAGCCGTTGAGCGAGTGACCCTTAACGCATACGCCACAGCCTACTTGCTGGCGCTCACGACCGTCCCCTCCGCACCAGTGGGACGGACCTTGGTGCGGGCGCTCGTGGAACGACGGTTGGTGGCGTGCGGCACCGTGCTGCCGGGCGCGGTGTCCATCTACCGCTGGAAGGGCGCGATCGAAGAAACGGAAGAGGCCGTCGTCCTGCTCAAGACGACGGTCGAGCGGTGGCAGGCATTGAGGGAGGTCCTGCCGACGCTGCATCCATACGAGGTGCCGGAGCTCCTCGTGCTGCCGATCGCCGGCGGCCACCGGCCCTACCTGGACTGGCTGAGCGCGGAGACGCGAGATGGGTCGCTCGAGAATGCGTAACTGGCGCGAGGAGTGGGCTCGCGCCGAGCACGGCGCCTCGGCACAGCCGGCGCCGGCGGTGGCCGGGGAGCTGGGGATGGAGCGCACGGCGAAGGATCGGCACGAGATGCTGTCGCCGACCTACGTGAGCGTCGGCGAGGCCGCGCTGGCCGCCGAGCGCGATGCGCCGGTGCTGGCGCTGGAGGGCCTGCAGCCGTGGGAGACGATCCGGGGTCCGGCGCTCGCGCTGGTCGAGGAGCCCCCCGGCGAGCACCGCGAAGGCGACAGCAGCGATCCGGCGCAACTCGAGCTGGTGCCGGGGGGTGGGGGCACCGCGGCTCCCGCGCCCGCCGCCGCCGATCGGCCGGTGGCCGTGAACCCGGTCGCCAGCGCGGATCAGGCGCCCGCCGCCGCCGCCGAGCCCGAGATCGCACCGGCACCGGCGAGCCAGCCGGAGCCGGCGCCCGAGCCCACCCCGCCCGATCCGATCGAGGAGCGCTTCGAGGAGGCCCGCGCCGCCGCCGAGGCCGGCCGGCGCGGCGAGGCGGCCGCGGCCTACCGGAAGATCCTCGCCGAGCGCCCCGGTCACGTGCGCGCCCGCAACAACCTCGCACTGCTGCTCGAAGCCGACGGCAACACCGAGGCCGCGCTCGCCGAGTACGACCGCGCGCTCGACCTGGAGCCCGAGCAGCCCACGCTGCTGGTCAACCGCGGCAGCCTGCTCGGTCAGATGGGCCGGTACGCCGCGGCCGAGCGCGACCTCAAGCGCGTGCTCCGCGTCGATCCCTCCCACGCGGACGCGCTGTTCAGCCTGGGCGTCGTGCTGACGCGGAAGGCGCTGTGGAGCGAAGCCGTCGCGCCGCTCCGCCAGGTCGTCGAGCTCGAGCCGATGCGGGGACCGGCGCACTTCTATCTGGGCGAAGCGCTGAATCACGTGGACGACCTGCCGGGCGCGCTCGCCGCCTATCAGCGCGCGGCGGAGCTGATGCCCGAGCACCCGCGGGCCTTGTACGGCCTCGGGATCGTGTACGACCGGTTGGGCCGCCCCGACGACGCGGCCCGGATGTACCGCAAGTCGCGCGACGTCGCGCGCCGATGAGATGATCCACGTCGTCGTGGGCGACCTCGCGTCCGTGCCGGCGGACGCGGTGGTACGGCCCGCGACCACATGGCTCGAGCCCCTGACGGCGGCCCTGCGACGTCTGGACGACGCCGCGGGGCCGCGGTTTCAGGAGCAGCGCCGGCTGTCGCGCGAGCTGCCCACCGGCTCGGCCGTGGTCACGGGCGCCGGCGACCTGGCGGCCGAGTTCGTGGTGCACGTCGTCCTCGGCGCCACCGAGGCGGACGTGGTGGCCGACGCCGTGCGCCGCGCCACCGAGGCCGCCTGCTGGCAGTGCAAGCAGTGGCAGATCCAGACCCTCGCGACCGCCGTCCCGCCCGGCGACACCCTCGCGACGATGGCCGGCGCGCTCCGCGCCCACATGCAGAACGCCACCCACCCGGCTAACGTTCTGTTCGTCGTCGCCACCGCCGCCGAAGCCGAAACCCTGAAAGCCCACCTCGGGCAGGGTGATGCCTGAACCGCACGCACACCGCTGTCGTCATCGTCGTGGCCTGGCTCGCGGGCATCGGGCTGCTCATCAAGCGCGAGTACTTCAAGACCGGCTCCGTCCTGCTGGCCGAAGGCGCCACACGGGTCGGGCCCGGCGCGAGCTACTACACGCTCACGACCGGCGGCGCGCCCATCGGATACATCTCGAGCACGATCGACACCACGCCCGACGCGATCAACCTGCAGAGCAACACCGTCCTCGACGTCCAGGCGCTGGGTACCGTGCAGCAGCTGGGCGTGGTGATCATGGCGACGCTGTCGCGGACGCTGCAGCTGCGCACCTTCGAGGCAACGGTCACCACGATCACCGGCGGGCGGTCGCAGCGCTATCGCGCCACCGGGCGCGCGGAGGGCGACACGGTGCTGAACGTGGAGATCGACGCCGGCGGTACCCGGCCCCAGCGCCAGCGGCTGCGCCTCGAACGTCCCCTGGTCCTGCCGGAGCTGGTGAACCTGCGGCTCGCCATCGGCGGCGAGCTGCAGCCCGGACGCTCGTACACGCTGCGCACCTTCGACGCGCTGACCATGCAGGAGCGCGACGTCGAGATGCGGGTCCTCGCCGAGAGCACGATGATCTTCCCCGACTCGGCCGCGTACGACAGCGCCGCGCAGCGCTGGGTGCCGGCGCGCTGGGACACGGTGCGCGCCTTCCGGGTCCAGCAGGCGACCGCGGGGCTGTCGGTGGACTCGTGGATCGACGAGCAGGGCCACCTCGTGAGCACGTCGAGCCCGATCGGCTTTCACATCGAGCGCACCGCGTTCGAGATCGCGGTCGAGAACTTCCGCCAGGCGCGCCGGCGCGGCGAGGGCGGCCTGGCCGTGCAGCCCACCGAGGGGGACGACGTCATCGAGACGACGGCGATCGCCGCCAACGTGCGGCTCGAGCCCGAGGCGCTGCGGGTGCTCCGGGTGCGGCTCTCCAACGTGTCGCTCGGGGGCTTCGACCTGTCGGGCGGGCGGCAGCAGCTCCTCGGCGACACGCTGGTCGTCACGCGTGAAGCGAACCTCGGCGGCAGCCAGCCCGGGCCGGCGGCGCCGGGTGTGGACGCGCGGCTGCCGATGGGCAGCGGCGGCGACAGCGCCGTGGCGCGGGCCCTCCAGCCGGAGCCGCTGGTGCAGTCGGACGACCCGCGGATCCAGGCCCAGGCCCGGCTCATCGTGGGGCGCGAGCGCCGCGCCGGGCGCGTGGCCGAGCTGCTGACCCGGTGGGTGTACCAGAACCTCGAGAAGGAAATCACGGTCAGCGTGCCCAGCGCCGCGCAGGTGCTCGAGACGCGCAGCGGCGACTGCAACGAGCACACCGTGCTGTACGTCGCGCTCGCCCGCGCCGCCGGCCTGCCGGCGCGCACGGCGGCCGGCGTCGTATACCTGCGCGGCCGGTTCTTCTATCACGCGTGGCCCGAAGTGTGGCTCGGACGCTGGGTGGCCGTGGACCCGACGTTCGGGCAGTTCCCCGCCGACGCCGCGCACCTCCGGTTCGTCATCGGCGGCCTGGCGCGACAAGTGGAGCTGGTGCGCCTCATCGGCCGCCTCCAGCTCACGGTGGTGTCGTCGGAATGAGCACCCGGCCGGCGAGTGGCCGCGGTCAACGGCCTGCGGCCCGCGGCCCGCTGCCATGATCCGCATCGAGAACCTCACCAAGACCTACGGCTCCTTCACCGCGGTGGACGCCATCTCGATGGACGTGCCGCGGGGGACGCTGATGGGCTTCCTCGGCCCCAACGGCGCCGGGAAGACCACGACGCTCCGGATCATCGCCGGCATCCTGCGCCCCACCGCCGGGCGCGTGTTCATCGGCGACTACGACGTCCACGCCGAGCCGGTCATGGCCAAACAGCGGCTCGGCTTCATCCCCGACCGCCCGTTCGTGTACGACAAGCTCACGGGCGCCGAGTTCCTGCGGTTCGTGGCCGGGCTGTACGGGCAGGACGGGCAGCTGGTCGAACGGCGCGTGGACGAGCTGCTCGAGATCTTCGAGCTGTCGAGCTGGAAGAACGAACTGGTGGAGAGCTACTCGCACGGCATGCGGCAGAAGCTCATCATCTCGAGCGCGCTGATTCACCGGCCGGAGCTGATCGTGGTGGACGAGCCGATGGTGGGACTCGACCCGCGCGGCGCCAGGCTGCTGAAGGACCTGTTCCGCCAGTTCGTGCAGCGCGGCGGCACGGTGTTGATGAGCACCCACACGCTCGAGATCGCCGAGTCGCTGTGCGACCGGATCGCGATCATCCAGGGCGGGAAGATCGTGGCGAGCGGCACCATGGCGGAGCTCAAGGCACAGCACGCCACCGATCTCGGGCTCGAGGACCTGTTCCTCAAGCTCACCGGCGGCGCGGCCGCCAAGGAGCTGCAGGCGGTGCTCGACGCGTGAGCGCCGTCATGCCCGCCCAGCCCGCGCTGGCCCACGTCCTGATCCCGAAATGGCGCACCATGCTCACGCGGATGCGCCAGGAGCGCGACGAGGGCGGCCGCGGCAAGGCGGCCGTGCTCGGCACTGTCGGGCTCGTCTTCTGGCTCGCCGTGTTCGGCGTGCTGTTCCGAATGCTGCGCTACTTCCGCAACACCGAGGAAATCGGCGCGCTGCTGGCCGGCAAGCTGCTCGGCATCGTGCTCCTGAGCTTCGCCTCGGTGCTGCTGCTGTCGAACGTCATCACCTCGCTGTCGTCGTTCTTCCTCGCCCGGGACCTCGACCTGCTGGTCAGCTCGCCGGTGGACTGGCTGCGCATCTATCTGGCCAAGCTGCTCGAAACGCTGATCAACAGCTCGTGGATGGTCGCGCTGATGACGGTGCCCATCCTCGCGGCCTACGGCGTGGTGTACGACGGGGGCTGGCTGTTCCCGCTCGTGGCGCTGGCGGCCCTCGTCCCGTTCCTCGTGCTGCCCGCGGTGGTGGGCGCGGCCGTCACGACGATCCTCGTCAACGTGTTCCCCGCGCGCCGCACCCGGGACCTGCTCACCATTATCGCGCTCCTCGCCGCTGCGGGGCTCATCCTGATCTTCCGGATCGTGCGGCCCGAGCAGCTGGCCCGTCCCGAGGGGTTCCAGAACCTGCTCGACTTCGTCGCCGTGCTCCGCACGCCCACGTCGCCGTTCCTGCCGAGCGAGTGGTCGGCGCGCACGGTGATGGGGTATCTCGACGGCGCGCCCGACTGGCTGGGCGTGTACCTGCTGTGGACCACGGCCGCGTTGTTCGTCACCGGCGGCGCGTGGCTCCACTCGCGGCTGTACAGCGCCGGCTTCACCAAGGCGCAGGAAGGTGCCGAGCGGTTTGTTAGGGGCGGGTTCTGGAACTGGACCGTGGGGTCGGCGCTGGCGCCGCTGGGGCCGGCGCGGCGCGAGTTCGTGCTCAAGGACCTGCGGCTGTTCTTCCGCGACACCACGCAGTGGAGCCAGTTGATCCTGCTCGCGGCGCTGCTGGTCGTGTACCTGTTCAACATCAAGGCGCTACCGCTGTTCCGCGGCGAGCAGGTGCCGTTCTTCCTGGTCTCGATCGTCTCGTTCCTGAACCTCGGCTTGGCGGGCTTCGTGCTCGCGTCGATCGCGGCGCGGTTCATCTTCCCGGCCGTGAGCCTCGAGGGGCGGCAGATGTGGCTGCTGCGCAGCTCGCCGCTCGAGCTTTCCGCCATGCTGTGGGCCAAGTACTGGGTCGGGACCGTGCCGCTGCTGGTGCTCGCGCTGGTCATCACCGTGCTCACCAACGTGCTGCTCCGAGCCACACCGTTCATGATGGCCGTGGGCGTAGGGACGATCATCCTGCTCACGCTCGCCATCAGCGCGATGGCTCTGGCGTTCGGCGCGCTGTACCCGCAGTTCGATACCGAGAACGCGGCGCAGATCCCGACCAGCTTCGGCGGGCTGGTGTTCATGATGGCCACCATCGCCCTGCTCGCGCTGGTCATCGTGATCGAGTCGGTGCCGGTGTACCGCTACCTGCGCTCGGTGTTCGATCGGCAGCCGCTCGAGGTCACGCCGCTGATGATCGGGAGCTTCGCGCTGGCGGGGCTGGTGTGCCTGGCGGCCACGGTGATTCCGCTGCGGGTGGCGCTGCGGCGGATGGAGGAGTTCGAGTTCTAGCAGGCCGAAGCGCTGGCGTCAGTGACGAACCCGCAAGCGGCCAGCATCGCTCATTCCGGCTTGATGGTAGACCGCCGCGCGGGCCGCGCCTGTGCCACCCTAGAATGCGAACGACGCGCTGAGCAGCACCCCTCCGGAGCTTGGTACGATGCCCACGCGAACAGGTGGGAGGTCAACCCGCCGCCAGACGTCGACCTTGGTGGCGTGTCCGACCATGCCTCCGATCACCATTCCCGGTACGCCGAGAAGGACGGCTGCGGCAACGGCGCGGCCGCCCCGGCCGGGGTCCAAGAAGCCGCCCGTCGGCTGTCTCGTGATGCCGACAACACCTCCGATTGCCGCCCCTACCAGAAAACCGATCCCGATTCCTCTCCCCGTTCTCCGATGCGTGCCGTCTCCGGAGTCGATCAATGTGAGAATGTGCGGATGGTCGAGTCGGGCGTTGATGCGGACTTCCTGGAGGAATCGTTGTGTTCCCTCGCCGCACAGCTGCTAGGTCGGGCCGCAGGACCTTCAGTGCGACCTCGCGGTCGTGCTTGACGTCGCGGGCGAGGTAGACTGTGGCCATGCCTCCCGCACCAAGCTCGCGCTCGATGTGGTAGCGGTCTGCGAATGCAGTATTCAGAACGCCGATTGTGTCCGTGAACACTTCCTGCGTAAGGAGGACGGTTCTGCACGCACGACTGTGTCCCGCCAGCACCGCTTAGCGGATCGTTTGCCACCTTGGAATGAGCGCACCGATGCCGGCGCCGATGGCGAAGCCGACGGCGGCGCCGGCGACTGCACCACCAAGCGCCCAAGAGTTGCTATCCTCGCTGGTTAAAGTTGCCTGGGCGGCGTTACCGCCCGCTGCGCCGCCGGCCGCCAGTATCAGCGCTCCAATGACGCCACCGATCCGCCAGGCCGTGCCGCGCTGCCAGATGTGATCGACTTGCGTCAGAGCAACCGGTGGTCCGGCACCGAGGGTCAGGGAGCCAGAATCAACTCGGGTCAGCCGGCCTTCGAGCTGGATGCCGGTGGTCAACCGCAGCCGGAGGGTGGTGCTTGAGTCTGTGGAGGCCAGGACTGAGTAGAGGCGTCCTGGATGGGCTGCCTGCTGGGCGGCAATGGTGGAAACGCCCGATAGCAAGAGCGCCAAAGGGGCAAGCGAGAGGCGAGCGGACATCGTACCCCCCCCCTGACGAGCGCATTGCCTAACTGTGTCTTAGCGGTGTGGGCTGGTAGGCATTGCGCTTCGTATCTGGGCTCCGACCAGAAAGACGGCCACGATCGCGACCGAACTCCAGCAGGATCTGCCGCCGTTGCTGCCCTCCTGACGAGCGTCCGCGCCGGGTCGCCTTTCGCACCCTGGTGCTCGCCGCGGCCGGCCTCGCGCTCTCGGCATGCCGTAGACGCGCCGGCCTAACTAGCCATCAGCGCAGCACCAGCGCCGTAACGATCGAGCCGATCAGCGCGCCCGCCGCGGCACCGGCTGAGAGGAGTGTGGCGTAGATGCGCCGGCGGGCTGCGCCCGGGTCGGCTTTGGCGGGGGCCTGCCAAACGTCCGACACGGGAAACGTCCTCGTGTATCCCCAACCGTCGCTCAGCTTGACGCGCTGCTTGGCGGCATCGTAGCCGACCACCGTACAGGTCCACGGTCCCCACATGGGCCAATGGCAGGCGACGCGCTCGCCCGGAATGAACGCGCAGGCTCGCAGCTCATCGAGGGGGAGGCGATGCTCGCTGCCGCGGAGGAATCGCACCCGGGCGCCCTCCTCCGATATGGACACGACCTCGGCGACGTAGAACTTGCCGTCGGCCGATCGGGCCCAGGCCAGCGAGCCGACGCTGGGCGGGGGCGCGGGGAGATTGAGGCGCTCGGTCAACGCGCGCTCGACCGCCTGACGCGACAGCCCGACTTCCTCGGCGGCCCCGATCACCGCCGCGACCTCGGCGTTCCATTCGTCGCCCTGCCGAGCCGCGCGCTCGATCTCCTCGGCGCGGGCCAGCACGTTGCGCAGCTCTTCGTCTGTCAGTCGCACCAAGAGGCCTCGCCCTCCCTTTGACCCTCCGATGCTACCGCGTCGCCCCCGACCAGGCCAGCCTCGCCGCCGGTAGTGGCCTTGGCCATGTTCGTGGCCGGTGCGGTGCTTCTTGGACGCGACCTATTGCCGGCCGATCTCGCGAATGCCAAGGCCGCGACAGTCTTGCGGGCCAGGAGGTCAGGGACCTCGGTGTGCCGAGGAACTGCCTCGACGGCACCATTCTGGGGATTACACCACAGCGCGTGAGACCGACCCTCTACGGTAGCAACCGTAGTGGCGCAGGTGCTTGAGGAGCGCAGATCGCTTCACTCGAGCGTGACGGTCTCGCGCTCCGCGTCGTCGGGCAAGCCGCGAAGGCCGTCTTCGCAACGGTCTTCGAGGATGAGCTCGATAGCTTCGACGAGGCTGCGCCGAGCCTCGTCCTTCGTGCGGCCCTGCCCATTGGCGCCAGGAACCTCCGGACAATAGGCGATGTACCAGTCGCCGTCGCGCTCGATGACCGCAGTGAATTGGTGCTTCATAGCTCCTTCAACGCTTGCGGAAGTCCATGAAGTATAGCACGGCGAGCAGGTCGTGGTCCAAGCGTCCTGGCGCGGCCGCCGACAGCCAGACCAACAGGCGGCGGGCCGCGCCGGCAGTGACTGTAAGCGATGCACCTGGACTACTCTGTCAACGATCTCCCCCGCCGTTCGCTCTACGCGAACCGCCACTCGACCACCGTGGCCATGATGCCCGTCTGTCGAGCAGCTTCGAGGAAACGCTCCTGCTCGTCTACTCTGTTACCTATCTCCCCGGTTGCTCACCATCCCCTCAAGGCAGCGCGCCGAGGTCGGCGCGGCGACCGTGGAGACAGCGCGAACATAGATGAGCTCGGCCGTCACTTGGTACATGATGCGGTAGGGCGTCTCGAAGACCTCGCGGATGTCCTCGCGTTGGCGCTCTGGCACGACGTGGCCGGATTGAGGGAAGCTGGCGATCTGCGTGCTGCAGCTGAGGAGGCGCTCCACCAGGACGGCGGCGTAGGCGGGGAGGTACGGCCAATGTACTCGTGGATGCTCTCGAGGTGGCAAAGGGCCGTGAGTCCAAACGACTCACGGCCGCTTAGTAAACCGCGCGACTACCTCCTTGTGCGCAACGACTCGGCCCGCGGCCACGTCCGCCAGTCCGCGATCCATGCTCTGCTGAACGTAGATCTTGTAGAGCAAGTCGTCCCAGGACGCATCGTCCGGCAGCTGCTCCACAACACGATGTGCTACCTGTTCGATGTCAGTCGGCTGAGCCACGGTCCGGTTCCGAATCGGCGACGCTTGAAATATGCGCCGGCCTCTGTCCGAAAGCCAACGGGCGGGCTGCCCAACTGCGCCGTAGCAGCATTGGCTGGGCATTGCGCTTCATGAGTCGGCTCCGACCACGTCACGCGTTTCGCGCTCGCCGCATAACCGGATAACAAGAGCAAGCGCCCGAGACCTTCCTAGTACTACCGCAATCGCCCCCGCCCAGGCCAGCCTCGCCTCCGGGAGTGGCCTTGGCCACTCTCGCGGCCGCTGCAGGTCACCCCGCTTATGATCGGGAGCTTCGCGCTGGCGGGCCTGGTGTGCCTGGCGGCCACGGTGATTCCGCTGCGGGTGGCGCTGCGGCGGATGGAGGAGTTCGAGTTCTAGCAGGCCGAGGTCCGTGCCGGCGGCGATCGGCCCGCGCCGGACGCCTCAACGCCAGGTTAGGTTGCACGAGGACAGTGACACGGCAATCAGCGGCGCTGTTCTACGTGCCAACCCAGCGGCGCCTGCCCGCGCGAGCCGCCGCGCGCGGACGGACCCCGAGTGCCAGGGAGAGCTGAACGCTATGGCGCGGCACTCCTGATGGGCCCTTGGCGGCCGGGGCCCCACGCGAATCGATCAGGGCGGCTCGCACCCGCCGCGACGGGATCCCCACCGGAACGCCGTGAATAATCATGGTGCCCGCCCTTGACGACCAAGGCCGGGCTGCGGCGCGCCGCCGCCGCAACCGGTGTACCTCGCCACCCGGCGCCGGCTAGCGAGGGTCATGCCGCCACCGCCGGTTGCGCGGCGGCCCCGCCCCAGGCCGGTCCGTGCACCATCACGAACCATACGCCGGCGGCGTAGATCAGAAGCTGCAGCTCCCACTCGCCGCGTGTCAGGTGGACGACGAAACCGGGCAGCAGAACGACGAGCAGGGCGACGCCACCCCACCGGACGGTGCGCGGAATGAGAAGGAGTACGGCGCCCGCGGCTTCCAGTCCTGCGACGAACGCGAGATGCGCGTGATCGCCGTGAAGACTGCGCAGGGCGTGCGCCAGCGCCTGAAGACTCATCGCCAGGAGGCCGAGGCCCAGGACCGCATGGAACAGCATGAACCCACGACGCACGCTCGGAACGACCATGGTGGAACCTCCGTGAGGGAGCCGAAGACCCCGCGCCCGCGGGGCCATCCGCCTCAGCGCCGTTCGCCGGTTCGACCGGTGCCGCCCAACCGGCGGCGCAGGATCACGCGGCCGTAGACCGCGCCGTTGAGCCCGAGCACCAGGATCCCGAGCAGCAGCTGCGCGGCCCGCGTCAGACCCTGGGGGTAGAGCGCCGGTAACAGGTAGTGCTCGACAAACCCCCCGGCGTACCCCGCTGCTCCACTGAGCTCGCGGAAGTGGTTTTCCAGCGGGGTCAGCGGGCAGACCCAGCCGGCGAACTCGATGAGCGCGCCCCACAGGACGCAAGGGACGTGGATCCAGGCCAGTCGCGGCCGGCGCGCGACAAGCAGCGCGCCGAACACCACGAAGCCGACGAAGGCAAGGTGCAGGAGAACGAGGAGATCCGCCAGGAAACGATAGGGCACGGCTGTCAGTCCCGGGACTCTCCGTCGAACAGGAGTGACGAGAACGCGGCGACGAGCACGTCCGTCCATTTTACCGATCTCTCGCCCGAACTGTAGCCAAGAACGCCGGTGGCGCGTTCCCTTCCACCCGTCGCCCAGGTGGCCGCGGTGTCTACGAATCGGACACCCCGTCGTGTTTCTTGACGGTTCGCCGCCGGGACACCTACCGCTCAACCACACCTTTCTCCAATCATGACAACGACTTAGCTCCAACCGCCGCTCGGCACGCTCGATGCGTTAGGTAAGGGCATGACTCGGACCCACACACAGCTGCGGCGCCACGGCCACGAGGCCGGCATCACGCTGATGGAGCTGATGGCCTCTGTGGTCGTCCTCGTGCTCGTGATCAGCATCGCCTCGCGGCCGCTGGCCCGTTCGACGCAGCGCTCGCGGGTGAATCGGGCCGCCGCGGTGGTGGCCGGCGACCTCGAGTTGGCGTTCGCGCTCGCCGGCCGGCAGCGCGCGCCGGTGCGGATCGTATTCGACAGCACCGGCATGCGGTACAGTCTGACCGACCGTCGGAGCGGGACCGTCTACAGGGCGCGCGCGCTGGGCGCCGGGTCCGACTTCACGCTGTCCACCCTGCGGTTCGCGCCGGCCGTGGTGGACGTGTTCCCGACCGGCCTGGCCTCGGGGCCGCTGGCGGTCACGGTGGGTGCGAGCGGGTACAACCGCCAGGTCACGATGACCCGGGCGAGCACGATTCGCGGGGCGGGGGGTGCGCTATGAGCCGGTCGCCGAAGAACGAACGCGGTTTCTCGCTGGTCGAGGTCGTCGTCTCGATGACCCTGCTGGCCGTCGCTCTTGCTTCGCTGGCCCGCCCTACCTACCTCTACGCTCGGCGGGCGGTGCTCATCGGCATGGAGGGCGTACGGGACGGGATCGTGGCGCAACAGGTCAACCGGCTCACCGCGTTGCCCTACGACTCGCTGGCCTCGCGCGCGGGCTGCCGCACGGTGGCCGCGCAGCCGGCGACGACCGCCTGCGTCACCCTGACGGCGGCGTCGTCGGTCCAGACGACCGTGACGCTGGTCGTGAGCCCGGCCGGCTTCCGGCCCGACACGGTCGCGATTTCGCGCACCCGCTCGACCGGGGCCAACCCCTTCAACCTCTAGCGCACCGGCTCCGCGGGTACACGCTCCTCGAGCTGATCGTCGCGCTGGTGGTGATCGCCATCATCGGCGCGGGCCTCACCCGGCTGGTCCTGTTCCACGGCCGCTTCTACAACCGCCAAGGCGCGCAACGCGAGGCGCGGTCCGTCGCGCGCGCACCGATCAACCTGCTGGCCTCCGAGCTCCGGATGGTCGAGGCCGGCGGAGGCGTGGTCGCCGCGAGCGGGACCTCGATCGAGCTGCTGGTGCCGTACGCGGTCGGCCTGCTGTGCCTGACCAGCAGCGGCGTCACGACGGTGAGCCTTCTCCCGGTGGATTCCCTGGTCTACGCCAACGCGGTGTTCGCCGGCTCCGCGTGGCGCGACACCGCCACCGGCGGGTACACCTACGTCACCACCGCCGCTACGCTGGGCGTCGGACTCTCGGGCAACTGCACGACCGCCCAGATCACCACGCTGTCCGGCGGTCGAGTGGTGACCCTCAGCCCCGCCCTGCCCTCCGGGGCCAAACAGGGGACCGTCGTGTTCCTGGTGCAGCGCCTGCGCTACGAATTCGCGGCCTCGACCGCGCTGCCGGGGCGATGGGCACTGTGGCGCACCAGCGTGACCTCCGGCGCGCGCGAGGAGATCGCCGCCCCCTACGACCCCAGCGCCCGGTTCAGGTTCTACGCCTCCGCCGACACGGCGCAGACCGCCGTGCCGTCCCCGCTCACGAGCATCCGCGGCATCGAGCTGGTCCTGACGGGCGCGAGCGAAACGACGCCGCGGGGCCGGATCAGTCCGGCCGTGGCGCCGCTGGTCACCGCGGTGTTCTTCAAGAACCGGCTGAACTGATGCGCACGCGGAGCGAACGCGGCTTCGCGATGATCCTCGCCATCCTGGCGATCGCCCTCCTGGGCACGGGACTGATCGCCGCCCTCCTGCTATTCAGCTCCGAGCGGCGGGTCGTGGACGCGCAACGCGGGCAGATGGAAGCGTTCGCGGTCGCCGAATCGGGGCTCGAGCAGTTCCTCGCCAACCGCGTCGCGCTGGGCTTCACCGCGTCGCCGGCGGCGGCCTACGAGTCCACCCGCGTCACCGTGACGGGCGGCTACGCCGACGTGGTGCTGCAGCGTCTGCGGCCCGCGGTCGGCACCGCTCCGGCGACCTACGTGGTGCGCTCACGCGGCGTCACGGTCGCCCCGGTCCAATCGGGCCTAACCAGGGCCGAGCGGGTGGTCGCCCGGCTCGCTCACTGGCAGCCCGGCGGGATCAACACCACCGCGGCGCTGACGGGCCTTGGCGGCATCGCGAAGACCGGGTCGTCCGGGACCCTGACCGGCGTGGACAACTGCGGCGCCGCCGCGTCCCTGTCGGGGGTCGCGGTGCCCACCGTGCCCGGATACACCCAGACGACCGGCGGGTCGGTTCCCGCGGGGAGCCCACCCATCACGTACCTCGGCGCTACCACCGCCCTCGCGGCGGCGGCCGTGCGCGTGGACTGGGCCGGCATCACCGCCGGAACGTCGCTCACGCCGGACGTGCGGATTCCGGCCCAGGCGTGGCCCTCGTTCTCCAACTCGAGTTATTGGCCAGTGATCCTCGTGACCGGCGCCTTCACCCTGCCCGGTAACGGCCGCGGGACGCTGATCGTGACGGGCAACCTGACGATCAGCGCCGGCCGGACGTGGGACGGCGTGATCCTGGCGGGCGGGGCGATGATCGTCACCGGCAACGTGCAGGCGAACGGCGCCGCCATGGCCGGCCTCAACGCCAAGCTTGGCCAGATCGTGCCGGCCACGACGATCTCGAGCGGGAACAAGCGGTTCAGGTACGACTCGTGCAGCATCGCCAGCGCGCTCGGTCGGTTCGGCGGCCTGTCCGGCCTGCCGAACGCCTGGCTGGACAACTGGCCGAGCTATTGATCGCGGCGCGCACACGGTCGTGGCCCACGGGCTGAAGCCCCGGCTCGGCGCTACAGCTGAAGCCGCGGGCGGCGGGGCCGCTTCAGCGGCAGTGCCGAGCCGCGAGTTCACTCGCATGGCCGACGATACGAAGGGCGGCAGGTCGCAACGTTTCGCGACCTGCCGCCTTCCGTCACCCGGCGTGCGCGCGTCCGCGACGAGCCGTGACTACCGCGGGTTCAGGATTCGGTCGATCCGCGCCAGGAGATCATCGAAGTGGGCCCGCGTCTCCCGGTGCGTGGTGCGGAGCCGTGACGCGCGAAGCTGGGTCTGGAGATCCACCAGCTCGGCGCGGGCGAGGGCACGGGCATCGGCCGGCCGCGTGGGCGGCTGGAAGCCGGGCGGCGCGCCCGGGGGCGCGGGCGGCGCCAGCGGCGTTTCGATCAACCGCTGCATCTGGTCCACGAACGTGCGCTGGACGTTGCGCCGGTACGCATCGGTCACCGGGCGGGCCGCGGCGGCCTCGCTGAACAGGCCGCGTCGGAGGTCACCGAACAGCGTGGTCACCGTGTACGCCTGACCGGCCGGCATGGTAGCTTCCTGTTCCACCAGCCGGCTCAGCCGCGCGTCGCCGAGGAGCGCGGTGATGACGGCGCTCTGGCGGGTGCGGATCCGGTCCACCGAGCCGCTCGGCTCGATGCGACGCAGGATCTCGGTGTCGAGGAAGTAGCTGGGCGTCGTGAGCGCGTTGTCGAGCAGGAACCGCACGGCTTCAGCCTGGCGTTCGCGCGGCACGGGTGTGTGGAGGACGCCCGTCTGGTTCGGGTACTTCTCGTGCCGGTACACGCCGCCCACGACCACGGCGACGTGGCCCATCTCGCGGGCCCACTGGGCGATGACCTCGCCGTACATCGTGTTCAGCTCGTCGTAGTCCTCGAGCCGGTTCGTCGTGGTCGCCGCGAGCAGCATCGGGACCAGCCGACGGATGTTGTCGAGCCCCAACCGCGTGGCGCGCACGGGGTCGTCGCCGAGCGCCTCGGTCTGGGTTCGCGGGTCGATGCCGTCCGGGTTGCCGAACCGCAGCTCGGGCCGCGCGTCCTGCAGCCGCGCCAGCGAGTCGAGGATCGGGCGCTCCGCCATCGGAGTCATGATGCCCGGATAGCGGCGGTAGCCCCAGTTGATGGCATAATAGTCCCACACGCCGATCGTGGGCTGGAGGCACGCGTTGTCGCCCGGCTGCGCCACGAAGTTGTTCCGGGCGTAGTCCATGATCGAGTAGGATGTGCCGTGCCGGCAGGTGTAGCTGCGGCTGCGCAGCGAGTCCACCGGGTAGTAGCCACTCGACAGCTGGTTATGCGGCAGGCCCAGAGTGTGACCCACCTCGTGGGCGGACACGTAGGCGATCATCTGGTCCATCAGCGTGTCGGGCAGCGGCAGGCGCTGGGCGCGCGGGTCCGCGGCGCCGGCCTGGGTCCAGTACCACGACTGGAGCAGCGAGCTGATGTTGTGGAACCAGCCGATGTTCGATTGCAGGATCTCGCCGGTCCGGGGGTCGTTCACGTGCGGGCCGTACGCGTTCTCGACCGTGGACGGAAGCCACCGGATGGTCGAGTAGCGCATGTCGTCCACGTCGAACTCGGGGTCTTCCTGCGCGGTCGGGGCGCGGCGCGCGGTAATCGCGTTCGACAGCCCGGCCGCGCGGAACACCGGCTCCCACATGCGGACGCCGCGAATCAGCGGCTCGACAAAATGCTCGGGCGTGTTGGGGTCGATGTAGAAGACGATCGGCTTGATCGGATCACTGACCGGCCCGTTCGGGTCGCGCGGCTCCAGGCGCCAGCGGGTGATGAAGCACTTCGTGGGGATGCGGGCTTCCCGCGTTCCGTAGTCCTCGAAGTTCACCGAGAAGAACCCGACGCGGTTGTCGCAGATCCGCGGCTGCATCGGGTTCGTGGGGAGCAGCATCATCGAGAAGTTGGTCGGGATCGTGATCGAATTGAGCGACTGGCCGACCCCGGGCGCCGAATCGGCCTCGAACGTGTGCAGCGCCGTGACCTCGACGTTCTGCGGGAAGCTGCGGGCCCGCTCGATGAACGAGCGCGCCGGGTCCAGCCGCCGGACCCGCAGGCCCAGCTGCCGGGCGTTCAGCTCGCCCACGTCCTGGGTGTACAGCCCCGTCACCTCGACGACCGCGTTGGAGTCGCCGTCGCTCCAGGAGGCGACGTCGAAGCTGCGGATGATCGGCGGCGTGTTCGACAGGTCCACCGCCCGGCTCACCGGCAGGGTCGAATCGGCCCGCATGGCGTACGAGATCATGCGGAGCAGCACGCGGTTGTTCGTGCGGTCCCAGCGCACCACGCGCGCGCTGATCTGCTCGCCCGCCCAGCCGAGGCCGCGGATGGTGCCGCGGCGGTCGACGACCAGCCGGAACTCGCGGCCGAACATCGTGCGCGGGATCTCGTAGAACAGCTTCTCACCGATGCGGTGGATGATGAAGGCGCCCGAGTCGGTCTGCGCCTGGGCGGTGATCACCTCGCGATAGGGGCGCGGACCCTCCTGCGGGCGTTGCTGCCCCTGGCCTCCCGCCTGCTGCGCGGGGGTCTGGCCCTGGGGGGGCGTCTGGGGTCGGTTCTGGGCCGCGGCGCTCGTGCGAAGGACTGCGAGCGCGAGCGCGGCGGTGGCGAACAGGCGTCTCGTCATCGTCGTCTCTCGAATGGGATGGTGCCAGGGAAGCGGAACGTCACTCTGGTACGGTCAATCGGCAGGATATGTTGGAGGCTCCAGCGCGTCGACGCCAGCCCCCCGGGGTCTCCCTAGGCGGCCACCCGCGTCCCACACTCCGTGCAGAAGGAGCGGCTCGACTCGAGACCGGCCCCGCATTCGGTGCAGAACCGGCGGCCCGCGCGCGCGGGACGCTCGGCCTTGGCCCGCGCGATGAGGTGCTCGACGGGATCGGCGGCGGCGTGGTCCGCGGCGCGCAACGCTTCGACGGCCTCGGCGGAGTACTTCGCCTGCAGCCGCTGGTAGTCGTCGTCCGAGAGCTTGCCCGTCGCGCGGTCGAACTCGATTTCCTTCAGGGCGGCGAGGGCCAGGTCGCGGCGCCGCTGCACCGGATCCATCTCGTCGTCATCGCTGTCGGACAGCAGCGCGGCCGGGGGCGCGGTCGCGGTGCCGCGCAGGATGGGCTCCAGCACCACCAGCACCGCGGCGAGCGCCAGCAGCAGGCCGGCGAGGATGGCCACGGCTACGCCTCGAAGTGCTCGAGCTCGGCGCGCAGCCGTTCGACCTCGGCGGCCGAGGCGCCGGGCGGCGCCTCGCTCGCGGCCGGCGTCGCGGCGGCCGGCGCGGCCGCGTCCCGCACCCGCACCCACCTCCGCATCAGCCCTAACAAGATACCGAGCCCGGCGGCGAGGCCGACGAACGGCACGACATAGGCGGCCCAGTTGAAGCCGCGCCGCGGCGGTGCCATCAGCACCACCTGGCCGTACTGCGACTCGAAGCCGGCGACCACCGTGTCGGAGGCCTGCGCTTCGGCGTAGCCCGCCGCCAGCGCCGAGTCGAGCCGCGCCAGCACCGCCCGGTGCATCGCGGGCGACGTGGCGCAGCTGAAGTCCGTGGTGCGGCACGTGTACACGTCGAGGTTGCAGCCGCAGGTACACCGCAAGCGGCCCTCGATGGCCTGGACCAGCGAATCGTTGTCGCGATCGGTGGTGACGGCACGTTGCTGGACGACATCGGGGCGCCAGAGGCGACCGAGAGAGTCTGATTCGGCGGCCAGGCGGCTAGGCGGCTGGGCGGCTGAAGACTGGGCGGCCAGGCGGCTAGGCGGCTGGGCGGCTAGTACGACGGCGAGCCCGGCCATGTGCAGTGCCGGCCATGGGCGGCCACGATGCACCAGCCGCCTGGCCGCCCAGCCGCCTAGCCGCCTCATCCTGCCACCTGCGCCACGTACCCCGCCGGTTCCGCTCGCCGCCGGCTCGCCGCCGTGGGGCCGCTGCCGCCCGGCCACATCGCGACCAGGCCGCCGGCCACCAGCACCATGCCGCCGTACCACACCCACCACACCAGCGGCGTGATGGTAAACCGGTACACGGCCTCCTCCGTGCCCTCGACCGAGCCGGCGTACACGATGTAGAGATCCTCGCGCACGTCGCTCCGGATGCCGACCTCGGTGGACGGCTCGAACGTGGGCCGGCCCAGCGAGTTCAGGTGCTGGCGTTTCTCACTCTTGAGCGCACCGGTGAACACGTCGTCCCGGTAGACGTCGACGCTGGCGGCCGAGACGAAGCGGTTGAGCTGATCGTACTGCGACACGCCCTGGTGCACGAGCCGGTAGGTGTGCCCATACGGCGAGCGGATCTCGGCCGCCTGGCCGGGCCGGAGCGTCGCTTCCCGGTCCACCCGGAACGCCTGGCCCGCGAAGCCGACGAACAGCATCACGATGCCGAGGTGCACGATGTAGCCGCCGTAGCGGCGCCGGTTGCGGCCGATCAGCCGCCCCAACGCCATCACCGGATTCTCCTGGTGGAGCCGCATCCGGGCCCCGGTCCCGCGCACGAATTCCTGCGTGACCGTGCCCACCACGAACGCGGAGAGGCCGAACGCCGCGATCGCCCACCCGTCCGTCATGCGCAGCGCCACGAGCGCGACGACGGTGAGCGCCAGCGCCGCGAACGGCCACAGGAACTGGCGCCGCAGGTTCGCTGTGCTCGCCTGCCGCCACGCGACCAGCGGGCCCACGCCCGTCAGAAACAGCAGCAGCAAGCCGAGCGGCACGTTGACCTGGTTGAAGAAGGGCGGCCCGACCGTGACCTTGGTGCCCTTGATCCACTCGGACAGGATCGGGAACAGCGTGCCCCACAGCACGCTGAACGCGATGACGATGAAGATCAGGTTGTTGAACAGGAACGCGGCTTCGCGGCTCACCATGGACTCGAGCTGCGACTCGGCCTCGAGCCGCGGCCAGCGCCACCACAGGAGCCCGAACCCGGCCACCGCGGAGATGACCAGGAACACCAGGAAGTAGTAACCCACGCCGGATTGCGTGAAGCTGTGCACGCTGGCGATGACGCCCGAGCGCGTGATGAAGGTCCCGAAGATGCTGAGCACGAACGAGCCGACCACCAGGCCCAGGTTCCACTTCTTCAGCATCCCGCGCTTTTCCTGGATCATCACCGAGTGGAGGAACGCCGTCATCGTGAGCCACGGCAGGAACGAGGCGTTCTCGACCGGGTCCCAGGCCCAGAAGCCGCCCCAGCCCAGCTCGACGTAGGCCCACCACATGCCGAGCACGATGCCGCACGAGAGGAACAGCCACGACAGCAGCGTCCAGCGGCGGATCGCGTGGATCCAGCCGGTGTCGAGCCGGCCGCTGACGAGGGCCGCGACCGCGAAGGCGAACGGGATGGTGATGCTGGTGTAGCCGAGGTACAGCATCGGCGGGTGGATCGTCATCCCGGGGTTCTGCAGCTGAGGATTGAGCCCGTTGCCGTCGGCGGGCGTGAACGGCAGCCGCTGGAACGGGTTGGCCGTGAACACCATCACCAGCACGAAGAAGAACACCACCGCGCACACCACGCCCGCGACGTACGGCATCAGCTCGCGGTACTTCCCGCGGTTGAGGACGAGCGCGAAGGCGCCGAGGGTGGAGACGACCAGAGCCCAGAACAGCAGCGAGCCCTTCTGGCCGGCGTAGAACGCCGACCACGTGTAGTAGAGCGGCAGATTGCGGCTGGTGTAGGAGGCGACGTACTCGATGTTGAAGTCGTGGGTGAGCAGGGCCCGGATCAGCCCGGCCGACGCCACCAGCATCAGCCCCCACACCACGTACACCGCGCGCTCGGCGCTCGCGGCCAGCTCGGCGCGGCCCTTGATTCCGCCCACGAACGCGACCGCGCTCCCCCAACCGGCGATGAGGAGCGCGATCCAGAGTGCGATGGAGCCGAGGTCGGTCATGAGACGGCTGTCAGCGGTCAGCTGTCAGCTGACAGCCATGCATCAGGCCCGCGGTGCCGCTTCGAAGCGCGACCCGCACTTGGCGAGCAGCGTCGTGGCGCGGAACGTCCCGTCCCGCTGCAGCCGCCCCTCGACCACAACCTCCGCCTCGTCGGTGAACGTGTCCGGCGCGAGCCCGCGGTAGATCACCGGGTAGCTCGCCACGCCGTCGCTCACCCGGAAGGTGATGGTCTGCGAGGCCACGTCTCGCTGGATGGAGCCCGGCACCACGCGGGCGCCGATCTTGAGGCCCGCGTCGTAGATCCGGCGGTCCACCTGCACCTTCTCGGACAGCTCGGCCGGCGTGAGGTAGTAGACGCCCGTTTCCTTGATGCCGGAGCCCATCAGATAGCCCACAGTCACCAGGATCAGCGCCCCGCTCACGGCGAACTTCGCACCGGCTTTCATGGTTGCCCCGAATATACCCCGTTCCGGCCCGATTGTGCTGAAGGCTTCCGCAAGATTCCTTCACGGTGTCCCACCCTGGACCGCCACGGCCCTCCGCTCAGCCGCGGTCCCGCGCCCAGGCGAGGGTGGCCCGGACGGCCCGCTGCCATTCCTTCCAGGTGTCTTCGGGCATCGGTCCGGGCTGGAACGACTGGTACCGCCGCGCCGCCACGAACTCGGCGGCCGTCTTCCACACGCCGGCGGCCAGGCCGGCCAGGCCCGCCGCGCCCAGCGCCGTGGTCTCGACGACGTCGGGTCGGCGGACGGCGACCCCGAGCGTATCGGCCTGGAACTGCATCAGCCAGTCGTTGGCGGCGGCGCCGCCGTCCACCTTGAGGTCCGTCAGGACGAGGCCCGCGTCCCGGCTCATCGCATCGAGAACCTCTTTCGTCGAGAGCGCCATTGCCTGCAGCGCGGCGCGCGTCAGGTGCGCCTTGGTCGCGCCGCGCGTGAGGCCGAAGACCGCTCCGCGCGCCTCGGCTTCCCAGTGCGGCGCGCCGAGGCCGGCGAGGGCGGGCACGAACACCACCCCGGCGGTGTCGGGCACGCTCCGGGCGAGTGCCTCGGTCTCCTTGGCGTGCGCGATGATGCCGAGCCCGTCGCGCAACCACTGGATCGCGGCGCCGGCGATGAACACCGAGCCTTCGAGCGCGTAGGCGGGTCCGCCCGCGGCATCGCAGGCCACGGTGGTGAGCAGCCCGCTCGTGCTCGCGACGCGCCGGTCGCCGGTGTGCATGAGCAGGAAGGCGCCGGTGCCGTAGGTGTTCTTCGCGTCGCCCGGCGCGACGCACCCCTGGCCGAACAGGGCGGCTTGCTGGTCGCCCGCGATCCCGGCGATGGGGATCTCGTGCCCGAACCACTCGGAGTCGCAATGGCCGAACACGCCGCTCGACGGCCGCACTTCCGGCAGCATCTCGCGCGGCACGCCGAACAGCTTCAGCAGCTCGTCGTCCCACTCGCGGCGGCCGATGTCGAACAGCATGGTCCGCGACGCGTTGGTGGGGTCCGTCACGTGGGCGCGGCCCTTGGTGAGCCGGTGCACCAGCCAGGAGTCCACGGTGCCGAACGCGGCCCCGCGGGGGCGTCCGAGCGTCTGGAGCAGCCACTCGAGCTTGGTGGCGGAGAAATAGGGGTCGGGGACGAGGCCCGTCTTGGTCGCGATGAGCGCGCGGTCGAGCTTGCGGCACCGGTCGGCGGTGCGGCGGTCCTGCCATACGATGGCCCGGTGGAGCGGCCGGCCAGTCGCCTTGTTCCACACCAGGGTCGTCTCGCGCTGGTTGGTGATGCCGATCGCCGTGACGTCGCGGCGGCTGATCCGCGCCGTGCCGAGCGCTTCGCGCGCCGCCGCGAGCGTCACCGTCCAGATCTCATCCGGGTCGTGCTCGACCCAGCCTGCCGCGGGAAAATGCTGGGGCAACTCGCGGTAGCCGCGGCCCAGGACGCGGCCTCCCGCGTCCAGGACGAGCGCGGTCGAGCCGGTGGTGCCTTGATCGAGAGCGAGCACGAGCGCCACAACGGGAAGTGACGCTCGGCGGCACGGGGCCGCAAGCCTACCGGCGGGACGCTCGCTCGAGGTACATTACGATCTCCTGGGTCTGACCTGGCGTCACGCCGCCGACCTTCATCCGCTCCATGTTGCGCTCCATCCGCATCACGACCGTGGGCCAGTCGGCGGGGGAATGGGCCCGCGGGTCGGGCAGCCCGTGGCAGCGGGTGCAGATCGCCTCGAACGTTCCGCGCCCTCGACCGGCGGGAAGGTGGGCGGACACGCGCAACGAGTTGGCCAGCAGGTAGTCGAGCAGCTGGATCCGGTCGGCCGCCGTGGGGCTCGTGACGCCGAGCATGCCCTGCATCATGTCGATCCACACCCACATGCGCCGCGCCACCGAGGGCCAGTCCTGCGCGGCGTGCATCGCGGGCGATGGCAGCGCGTGGCACTGCGTGCAGAACCCGGTCAAGAGCTGCGCCGCGTGCGAGCCGGGCTCGGGCAGGCTCTCGGCCGGCATGCCGGTCGGCGGCAGGGCGATGGTCGCCGCGGCCAGGAGGCGCCGGTCCGCCATCGTGAGCGTAGCGCTGTCCGGTGCCGCCGCCGCCCCCGGTGGCCCGTCCCTCCCTTGGCGACACCCGACCAGGACCAAGCCCAACAGCACGGCAGCGATGTGTTTCATGGGCCACCTCCGGCTGGGGGAGCGGGTCACGCGGGGCCCTTCTCCCCCTCATCGGCTAACATTGGGCGATGGTCCTGAGCCCTCCGTGAGGCTGCCCTGAGCCCTCCTTCATCTCCCGGCGGCGGTTCACCGGCGCGGCCCACGGCGCCAGACCGGGCCCGGCTCGAGCGCGACGTGCGCCGCCTCGCCGTGCCCCGCCACCCCGTCGCGTCGCGCGCCGCGCTCGAGGACGCCGAGACATTCGTCGCGGTGGAGCTGGGCGCGGCCGGTCTGCGCGTCGAGCGCCAGCTGTTCGACTGGAAGGGTCGCGAGTTTCACAACGTGGTGGGCACCCTCGACGGCACCGACGCCGGCCGGCCGCTGCTCGTGGTCGGCGCCCATTTCGATTCGGTCGCCCGCTCCCCCGGCGCGGACGACAACGCCAGCGGCGTGGCCGGGGTGCTCGAGATCGCGCGCCTGCTCGCGCGGGGGCCCCGGCTGGGCGCGACGGTGCAGTGCGTCGGCTTCAACCTCGAGGAGATCCAGGAGCTGGTGCCGCCGCGCTACCGCATCGGCAGCCGCGCCTACGTGGCGTGGCTCAAGGAGCGGGGCTTCGACGTGGCCGGCGCGTTCGTGCTGGAGATGATCGGCTTCACCGGGCCCGAGCAGGGGGTGCCCGCGGCCGTCAAGCTCGTCAAGCGGGTGCCGAGCGAGGGCCGGTTTCTCGCGGCCGTCGGCGACGGGCGCTCGGAGGTGCTGCTGGCGGCCATGGAGCGCGCCGCCAAGGACGTGATCGAGCTCATCACCCTGTCGGTCCCGCTCAAGGGCTTCCTCGTGCCCGACACCCGGCGCAGCGACAACGCCCGGTTCTGGGACGCGGGCTGGCCGGCGTTGATGGTCACCGACACCGCCGACCTGAGGAACCCGCACTACCACAGGGCCAGCGACACGCCTGAAACCCTGGACTATGAGTTCATGGCACGGACGGTGGAGACGGTGGCGAGGGCGGTCACGGACCTGGGCGGTCGGGGCGGTTGAAGCGGTAGAAGCGGCCAGGCTTTCCTGCCGGGCTGGCCGGTACCGATGCACCCTGTTACACTCCCAACGTGACAGCGAGGATACACCGATCCCGTCGGATCCGGCGAGCCACCGCAATACTGGTGTTCGCGGCATCGTCGCTGACCGCTCCCGCCGCCGCCGTCCCGGCCGCTGACCACCCCCGCCCGGGGCATTGCGCCACTCCCACCCCCACTCCCATCGAGTCACCCTCCGCGCACGCCATGCACCATCTCGTTGCGGGGACGGCGTCCCTGCCGGGGGACCGGATCGCGCAGGCGTCCCAGGCCGCGGACGCCTCGTGCGAACACTGCGCCACCACGCCCTGCCTCGCGACGTCGCACTGCTCGTCGGGAGCCACGTACACGATGACATCCGCCGTCGAGCAGGACGCCGCCGCCGCCGCACCGCAGCGCCCCAACACGGCCGTCCGTACGCCCCGTTCCCGCTCGGCACGACCTCCAACCCCGCCGCCGCTGATCGCTCCGACTTCGTCCTGACGTCGCTTTACGTCGTCTGATCGCGCGGGCGCCCCATGCAGGCATTCGGGCCCCCGTCCGTCAGCCATGGATGAACGGAGGGATCATATGAAGCACCGGCATTCAGCCGCCCTTGCGGCCGTTCTCAGCGCGCTTGTCGCCCCTCGGGTGGCAGCGCAGATCGACTACCGCAACCTCGACGACGACCGCCCCACGCGGGTCGAGGACGCCTACGCCGTCGAGCGGTACGCTTTCGAGCTGATCGCGCCGTACCGGGTCGAGCGCGAGCGTGACGGCTCGACGCTCCACGCCTTCATCTGGGAAGCCGCGTACGGCCTCGTCCGCAACGGACAGATAGGCGTGAAGCTGCCCACCGCCGCGACGGCGACGGGCGGGCAGACCCGCTGGGGCCTGTCCGGGCTGCGCGTGTTCGCGCTCTACAACTTCAACACGGAGAGCCCCGTGCTGCCGGCCCTGTCGTTGCGCGCCGACGCGGTGCTGCCGGTCGGCTCGCTCGGCGGCGAGAACACCCGAGGCTCGCTGAAGGCCATTGCGACGCGGTCGTTCGGGCGCAGCCGCCTGCACCTCAACGGCGAGGTCGGTCTCGGCCCGGATGGCACCGCCGCGGCCGTGGAGGGCGCCTCCCACTGGTGGTATGGTGCCGCCCTCGACCGGACCTTCTTCCGGCAGAGCACCCTTGTGGTCGCCGAGGTCTACGCCCTGCGCCCGACGGCCGCGGCGCCCGTCCAGGTGCACGCTTCGATCGGTTTCCGGCGGCAGGTCACCCCGACCCTGGTCCTCGATGCGGGGTTGTCACGCGGCTTGCGCCGCAGCCTCGGCCCTGAGATCGAGTTGACGCTCGGCTTCTCGCACGCGGTCGGGATCGCGGCCCTGATGCCGCGAGGCCGGCGCGCGGGCGGCCCCCAGGGAGGTTCCGATGCGCATCGCCACTAGCGTCATCGCGGCCGCCGTGTGGTCGGCCGCCATCACGTTCTCGCCGGCCGCCGCCCAGGAACGACGCAACGAGCAGTTCTACCTGCCCGGCGCCTTCAACTGGGAGTTCCTGCGCAACTACCCAGAGGCGGCGCGCCTGTTCAACGCGTTCGACTACGGCCACGCGGTGCTGTACGAGCGCCTGTACACGCGTCCGGACTCGGCTGCGCAGGCGGCCGCGCTGGCGCGCGAGTACCGGTTTCTGACGACCGACCTGCTGGTGCGTCCGCCCCGGTTCGCGGTGGCGGAGGAGGTCATCGAGCCGACGTACGCCCGGCTCGCCTGGCGCGCGAAGATGATGTTCGACTGGGCCCACATTCTCCACCGGCAGATCTACGACGTGTACGCGGACGATCGGCTGAACGACTCGGCCAGGATCGCGTTGGTCGAGCGGCTGACCGATTACTACCTGAGCAACCGGCGGCTGGCGTTCACGCCGGTGCCGAAGTCCATGGCGCTGATGGATGAGCAGTACTACAGCCAGGTGTTCCGCCGGCAGCACGCGGAATTCAACGGTCTGATCTGGGCGTACCACTGGCTCCAGGTCGGGCTGTACGAGCCGCTGATCGCGGGGCGTACGGTGGACGAGCGCAAGGCCGGCGTGCAGGCCGCCTTGGCGCGCTTCTGGGACATGCTCCGCGAGCCGCCCGGCTCGATGCCGGCGGTGATGCCCATGACGGCGACCGTGGCGCCGCTGTTCACGGCGCGGCACCCGCGCGCCGCGGCGATCTTCGACAACCTGCACATGATGCACGACATCATCTCGGACATCCTGGCGGCCGACACCGTGCCGCGCGCTCGCAAGCGGGAGGTGATCGTCGAGGCGCTGCGCGAGTTCCAGAGCGGCGAGCGCAACGTGATGACCCGCGAGGAGTGGCTGATGATGGGCGAGCACATGGGCGGCATCGGGGCGATGGGTGGCCCGGTCCCCCGCCCTGCGGCGCTGCGTGCGCCGGCCGACTCGACCCGCGCCGCGCCCCACCAGGGGCACCGGCCATGACGCCCGCCCTCCAGGAGCGGCTGGCACTCGATGCCCTGTCGTATCCGATTCCCGCGCGCGCCAACCGCCTGGACTTCATGCTGGGCGCGCTGACGCTGGCGGCGCTCGGCATCCTGGCCGTGACCGGGATCGTGCTCACGCAGTTCTACAACCCGACGCCGCTCGGCGCGCACGCGTCGGTCCGGTGGATGATCGAGCGCTCGGCCCTTGTGGCGTTTGTGCGTGACGTGCACGTGTCGAGCGCATCCGCGGCGCTGGTCCTTGTCTTCGCCCACCTGGCCGCGGTGTTCTGGCGCCGGGGCTTCCGTTCGCCGCGCGAGGCGTTGTGGTGGAGCGGCGTGCTGCTGCTGGCGCTGCTGTTCGGCCTCGCGTTCACCGGGACCGTGCTGCGGGCTGATCAGGAGGCGGTCGAAGCGCTGGCGCACGCCACCGCGGGCGCCGCGTTGGTGGGGCCGCTCGGCGCGCCGCTCACCGAGGACTTCGCGCCCTCGAGCCCGCTCGCCACGCGCCTGTACGGGCTCCACGTGTCCGTGCTGCCGATCGCCCTGGCCGCGCTGCTGGGCCTTCACCTGTGGCTGGTGCGACACCTGGGCGTCAGCGCCCGCGGCGAGGCCCGAGCGCCGTTCCGGACCCATCTGGTCCCCCTGGGCGGCTTCGCGCTCCTGTTGGTCGCCGCGGTGTGGGCGATCGCGCTGGCCTTCCCGGCGTCGCTGCTTGCCCCGGGGCAGGACGGTTTCGAGGTCACCAAGCCGTTCTGGCCGTTCCTGTGGGTCTACGCCGCCGAGAACCTGTTCGGGATGACGGGAATGCTGGTCGCACCGGGCCTGTTGTTCGGCTTTCTGGCGCTGGTGCCGATACTGGATCGCCGCCCGTCCAGGCTCGCGACCATCACACGGGTCGCCGGTGCCGTGCTGCTCGCGCTGATGGTTGCCGCCATCATCTGGGCCGCGGTCACGCCCGGACAGTCGCACCTCAACATGCCGATGTAAGGAGGAGCCGTGGCCAACTACAGCAGAATCCGCGCCGCCGCCAGCCTGGCTGCGCTCGCCCTGGGACTCGTCGCAGACCCGGCGGCCGCCCACGAGAAGGGCGTTCTTCGACTGACGGACCGGCGTCTGACGCCGGGTGTCACCGTCGGCATCACGGGGATCCAGTTCGGGGCCGGCGCTGCCCTGACGCTTTCGCTGGATGGTCCGGCGGGCCGTGTAGCGCTCGGCTCCACCCGCGCCGGTCCGACCGGCGCCTTCGCCGATTCGCTCCACGTGCCCGCCAACCTCGCCCCCGGAGCCTACCGACTTGTTGCGCGCGCCAGAGACGGCGACGTGGTCTCGAGCCTGGCGGTCGAGGTCCTGGCTGGGCCGACGTCCGACGCCGACGCGCACACCGGTCACCAAATGGCGGGCGAGCCGAGCCCGGAGCCGCTCGCGCTGACGCGCGCGCGTCACCCGGCGGTCACCGGCGCCGTCCTGGCGGGCATCGCCGCCTTCCTGCTCACCGGCGCGACGCTGCTGCGGCGCGCCGCCACCGTTTCGCACGAAAGGAACTGACCATGGAGACCGCGCACAGAGCATCCCGCGCGACCCTGCTCGCCGCCGCCATCGCGGTGGTGGGCGCCGCGCCCGCCAGCGCCCAGGGTCACGACGAGCACGCGGTCCGTGCCGTCGTTGAGGCGCTCGCGTCGTTCAGCCAGGCCAAGAACGTGGCCGGGCTCGATACGCTGTACGCCCCCGATGCATGGGTCCGCATCGTCGAAGGCGCCGGAGTCAATCGCGGCTGGGCCGACTACCGGGACCATCACCTCGCTCCCGAACTGGCGGAATTCACCAACTTCCGGTACCGCTACTACGAGCTCGAGCCCCAGATCCGCGGCACCGTGGCGTGGGTGGCGTTCCGCTACGAGCTCATCGCCGACACACCGCAGGGACACGTCGAGGTCGACGGTCGCGGCACGGCCGTGCTGGAAAAGCGGGGCGAGCGGTGGCTGGTGGTGCACACGCACACGTCGGGGCGACGTCGCCAGGCTCGATGAGCGAGACGGAGCCGCAGATGCACGAGCATTCGCACCACGGACACGGGGAGAAGGACGGGACGGTTCGCGATCCGGTCTGCGGCATGCACGTGGACCCGGCGCGTGCCCCGGCGCGTGAATACTACCAGGGCACGACCTACTACTTCTGCAGCGCGGGCTGCGCCGCGAAGTTCCGCGCCGATCCCGGCACGTACGTCCAGGCGCCTGCCCCGGCCGCAACACCCACCACGCCGGCCACCCCCGCCGGCACGCTATGGACCTGCCCAATGCACCCCGAGATCGTCCGGGACGCGCCCGGCTCCTGCCCCATCTGCGGCATGGCGCTCGAGCCGAAGACCGCCACGCTCGCCGACGAGGAGAACCCGGAACTGCGCGACATGACCCGCCGCTTCTGGGTCGGCGTGGTGCTCAGCGCGCCGCTGCTCGCGCTCGCGATGAGCGCGATGGCACCCGGGCTCCACGACTTGTTGCCTGCGCCCCGCATCCGCCAGCTGCTCGAGCTGCTCCTCGCTTCGCCGGTGGTGCTGTGGGGCGGCCGGCCGTTCTTCGAGCGCGGCTGGCGCTCCGTCGTCACCCGCCGGCTCAACATGTTCACCCTGATCGCCCTCGGCGTCGGCGCCGCGTACGGGTTCAGCGTCGTGGCGACGCTCGCGCCCGGCCTCTTCCCGGCGGCGTTCCGCGAGATGGGCGGCGCAGTGCCGGTCTACTTCGAGGCGGCCGCCGTGATCACCACGCTGGTGCTGCTCGGCCAGGTACTCGAGCTGCAGGCGCGCAGCCGCACCTCGAGCGCGATCAAGGCCCTGCTCGGCCTGGCACCGAAGATCGCGCGGCGCCTGCGCGACGACGGCTCGGATGAGGACGTACCGCTCGAGCAGGTCCAGCCGGGTGATCGGCTCCGCGTGCGGCCCGGCGAGAAGGTGCCGGTGGACGGCGTGGTGCTCGACGGTCGCAGTGCCGTGGACGAGTCCATGCTGACCGGCGAGCCCATCCCGGTCGAGAAGACGGCAGGCGACCGGGTCACGGGGGGAACCATCAACGGCACCGGCAGCTTCGTGATGCGCGCCGAGAAGGTCGGGAGCGACACGGTGCTCGCGCGCATCGTGCAGATGGTGGCCGACGCGCAGCGCAGCCGCGCGCCCATCCAGCGCCTGGCCGACACGGTCTCGGCGTGGTTCGTGCCCGCCGTCGTCGTGGTCGCGATCGGCACGTTCGCCGTCTGGGCCACGGTCGGTCCGGCGCCGCGACTCGCGCACGGCCTGGTCAACGCGGTCGCGGTGCTCATCATCGCCTGCCCGTGCGCCCTCGGCCTGGCGACCCCGATGTCCATCATGGTGGGCACGGGGCGCGGCGCCACCGCCGGCGTGCTGATCCGGAACGCCGAGGCGCTCGAGCGACTGGAGAAGGTAGACACGCTGGTGGTGGACAAGACCGGCACGCTGACGCTGGGCAGGCCGACGCTCAAAGTCGTCGAAGCGGCGCCGGGGTTCACGGCCGACGAGGTGGTACGCCTGGCGGCGGCGCTGGAGCGCGGCAGCGAGCACCCCCTGGCCGCGGCGATCGTCGCGGGCGCCGCCCAGCGCGGGCTCGAGGTGCCGGCCGCGACGGGGTTCACCTCGCGCACGGGCCTGGGCCTCACGGGCGCGGTCGCCGGCCCGCGGGTCGCCGTCGGGAACGACGCGCTGATGCGCGAGCTGAACGTGGACCTCGGCGCGCTGGGCGAGCGGTGCGACGCTCTGCGCGCCGCGGGCCACACCACGGTCTTCGTGGCCGCAGACGGCCGTGCCGCCGGCCTGCTCGGGGTGACCGATCCGATCAAGGGTTCGACGCCCGAGGCCGTCGCGCTCCTGCACGATGCGGGCGTGCGGCTCGTGATGCTGACCGGCGACAATCGCCGCACGGCGGAAGCCGTGGCGACGCGCCTGGGCATCGACGCCGTGGAGGCTGAGGTGCTGCCGGACCAGAAGCGCGCGGTGATCCAGCGGCTCCAGGGCAGAGGCCGCGTGGTCGCCATGGCCGGTGACGGCGTGAACGACGCACCGGCGCTGGCGCAGGCCGACGTCGGCATCGCGATGGGCACCGGAACCGACGTGGCCATCGAGAGCGCCGGGGTCACGCTGGTGAAGGGCGACCTGCGTGGCATCGCGCGGGCGCGGCGGCTGTCCCGCGCTGTGATGGGCAACATCCGCCAGAATCTGTTCTTCGCGTTCATCTATAACGTGCTCGGCGTGCCGATCGCCGCGGGCGCGCTGTACCCGGTCTTCGGGCTGCTCCTGAGCCCGATCATCGCCGCGGCGGCGATGACGTTCAGCTCGGTATCGGTGATCGGCAACGCGCTCAGGCTGCGGCGGGCGGCGCTGTAGCCGCGTCGATCCACCATTCCCACAGGAGGTTCGCATGAGACGTCGCCTCGGTTCCCTTGGACTGGCGATCGCGGCAACGTTCCTGGCCGGCACCGCATCGGCCCAGAACGACTCGGCCGCGGTGGCGGCCGTGGTCGAGCGGTATCACCGCGCGCTGGCCGGCGGAGACAGCGCCGCCGCGCTGGCCCTCCTGGCGCCTGACGCCGTCATCGTGGAAAGCGGCGGCGTGGAAACCCGCGAGGAGTATCGCGCTCACCACCTGCCGGCGGATATCCAGTTCGCCCGCGCGGTGCGCAGCGAGCGGGGTCCGGCCCGGGTCGTGATCGTCGGTGACGTCGCCTGGGTCAGCTCGACCAGCACCACGCAGGGGACCTACCGGGAGCGGCCGATCGACTCCGCCGGAGCCGAGCTGATGGTGCTTACGCGGGAATCCGGCGGGTGGACGATCCGGGCCATTCACTGGTCGTCGCGGACGCGCCGCCCGGCCCGCTGACCGGCGGGTGTCGCCCGGCCGCCAAGGGTGGGGGCCGCCCTACGCCGCAGGGCTCCCCACGGTGGCCTCCTCGCTCACCCCGACCCGGATCACCCGTCGTCCGAACAACCAGTACAGCGCCGGCAGCACGACCATGTTAAGCGCCAGCGACGACAACAGGCCGCCCAGGATCACGATCGCCATCGGCGTCTGCAGCTCCTTGCCCGGCTCGCCACCGCCCAGCGCCAGCGGGATGAGCGCGAGCCCGGCGCACAGCGCCGTCATGAAGATCGGAGACAACCGCTCGAGCGAGCCGCGCACGATGGCCTCTCGGAATGGCACCCCCTCGGCCAGGAGATACCGGTAGTGCGCGATGAGCAGGATGCCGTTGCGCACGGCGATGCCGAACAGCGTTACGAAGCCCACGAGTGAGGCGATGCTCACGATGCGCGAGGTCAACAGCACCGCCAGGACGCCGCCGATCAGCGCGAGCGGCAGGTTCGCCATGATCAGGATCGCTACCCGCACCGAGCCGAAATCCGCAAAAAGGATCAGGAAGATCGCCGCGATGGAAAGCAGCGACAGGACGGCGATCGTGCGTGTCGCCTCGGCTTGGCTCTCGAACTGGCCGCCGTATTCGACGTAATACCCGGCGGGCAGGCTCACCCGCTCCTGGACGCGGCGCCGGATGTCCGCGACCGTGCCGCCGAGATCCCGCCCGGCCACGTTGGCCTGCACCACGATCTTGCGCTGCACGTTCTCCCGCGAGACGGTGTTCGGCCCGCGCTCGACCGTGACCCGCGCGAGCTGACCGAGCGGCACGCGGGAGCCGGTCGGTGTGTTGAACGAAACGCCGGCGATGGCTTCGGCGCTGGACCGCAGCGCGTAGGGGAAGCGGACGACGAGGTCGAAGCTCTTCCCCTCTTCGAGCACCTGCGAGACGACCTCGCCGTTGAATGCGACGTCAATGGCCTCGGCGAGCCCGCCGGGCGTCATGCCGTACCGCGCCATCGCTTCCCGGTCCGCGCGAATGCGCAGCTGCGGCACGTCCATTTGCTGCTCGACCTGCAGGTCCGCTACACCCGCGATATCAGCGATGGCATCCCGCACCTCGGCGCCGAGCCGTCGCAGGCGGTAGAGGTCGGGCCCGAAGATCTTGATCGCGATGTTCGCCCGGGTGCCCGACAGCATATGGTCAATGCGGTGACCGATCGGCTGCCCGAGGGTGACGTTCGTGCCCGGGATGGAGGCGACTTCCCGCCGCAGATCCTCGAGCAGTCGTTCCTTGTCCACCCCCTCGTGCAGTGTGACGTCGATCTCGGCGGCGTTCACCCCCTGCGCGTGCTCGTCCAGCTCCGCCCGGCCCTGCCGCCGGTCGGTGTTCTCCACGCCCGGGTGGGCCAGCAGGATTACCTCCACCCGGTTGCCGATCTGGTTCGCCTCGTCCAGCGACGTACCGGGCACCGTGACGACCGACACCGTCAGCGCTCCTTCATTGAACTCGGGCAGGAACGCGGTTCCGAGGAACGGCACGATCGCCAGGGTCAGGACGAGCGCGAGCACGGCGGTGCCGAGCACCTGCCGGGGCCGTGCCAGCACGGTTTCCAGCGTGCGTGCGTAGCGGGGCTTGAGCCACCGGACGAGCGCGCTCTCGCGTTCCTCGATTACCGCCCGCGCCCGCGGCAGCAGGTAGGCGCACAGCGCCGGCGTGACCGTCAGCGCTACGAGGAGGGACGCCAGGATGGACACGACGTAGGCGAAGCCGAGCGGGCGCAGCAGCCGACCCTCCACGCCGCTCAGGAAGAACAGCGGCAGGAACACCACGATGATGATCAGGGTGGCGTTGACGATCGGTGCCCGGATCTCCCGCGAGGCGTCGTAGATCACGTGCAGTGCCGGCCGGCGGTCCGGTTCCGGGCGATGGTGGTTCTCCTTCAGTCGCCGGAACACGTTCTCCACGTAGATGATGGCGTCGTCCACCAGCGCGCCGATCGCGATCGCCATCCCGCCGAGCGTCATCGTGTTGATCGTGATGCCGAGCAGCCGCATCCCGAAGATCGCCACCACGAGCGAGAGCGGAATCGCCAGCACCGAGATGGCGGTGGCCCGGACGTTCCAGAGAAACAGGAAGATGATAACGACCACGAGGAGCGCGCCGTCACGCAGGGCGGCGAGCACGTTGTCAATCGCGACGCGGATGAAGCTCGACTGCCGGAACAAGTCGGTGTGGATCTCCATGCCCGCCGGCAGGGTGCGCTGGATGTCGGCCAGCTCCCGCTCGATGCGGCGCGTCAGCTCGAGCGTGTTCGCCCCCGGCTGCTTCTGGACGGCCAGCACGACGCCGGGGCTCCCGTTGACGGAGCCATCGCCGTACTTCGGCGCGGGGCCGATGACGACGTCGGCCACCTGGCCGAGCAGCACGGGCACGCCCCCGCGAACGGCGACCACGGTCCGCGCCACGTCGCCGGCATTCTGGATGCGCCCGATACCCCGGATGACGTACTCCTGGCCGCGATCCATGTACACGCCGCCGGCCGCGTTCGCGTTCGAGCCCTCGGCCGCCGCGAGCACCTCGCCGAGCGTCACGCCGGTCGCGAGCATGCGCGCGGGGTCGGCCAGCACCTGGTACTGGCGCACGTCGCCGCCGATCGGGATCACTTGCGCCACACCCGGAACCGCCAGCAGGCGGCGGCGGATCGTCCAATCCGCCACCGTGCGGTGGTCCATCGGCGGCTGCGGGCCGGTCAGGCCGATCATCATGATCTCGCCCATGACGGACGACACGGGCGCGAGTACCGGGGGCGATACGCCCGTCGGCAGCGCCGCCGCCACGGTCTGGAGCTTCTCCGACACGATCTGCCGATCGCGAAAGATGTCGGTGCCCCATTCGAACTCCACCCACACCACCGAGATGCCCTGCGCCGTGGACGACCGGACCCGCCGCACCCCGGTCGCGCCGTTCACGGCCGTTTCGATGGGGAAGGTCACGAGCGCCTCGACCTCTTCGGGAGCCATTCCGTGCGCTTCGGTGAGGACGGTCACCGTCGGAGCGGTGAGGTCCGGGAACACATCCACCGGCATGCGCGCGGCGGTCCACGCCCCGGCGACCAGGAGCAACGCCGCGCCCGCCAGCACCAGGAACCGGTTCCGGAGCGCCCAGGCGATCAATCGGTCGAGCATGGTATCAGGCCCTCGGGGCTAGTGCGCGTGGCCTTCGGCGGGCACGCTCGTGGACAGCGACGCCAGGCGCACCTGGTAGGCGGCGCCGATCACGACGCGCTCGCCCAGCTGGATGCCGGCCAGCACCAGGACGCGGTCGCCCTCTCGCGCACCCAGGCTCAACTCACGCTTCTCGAAGCGTTCGCCCGCCGCCTGCACGTACGCCACCGGGCGCCCGTCCTCATCGAGCACCGCGGACGGGGGAATGACGAGGCCCTCCGCGCGCCGACCGGTGCGCACCTGGATTCGGGCCGTCGCGCCGACCTTGATCGACCCGTCGCGGTTCATCACCTCGTAGATCACCGGCAGCGTGCGAGACAGGGAATCGATGACGCTGCCGACCGACACCACGCGGCTGGTGGCGTACGTTCGCTCGGTCCCGGCGAGCCGGAACGAGGCGCCGGACGATCGGGACACCAGGGCCGCGTGGGCTTCGGGAACGTTGACCGTCAGCCAGACCACCGACGGATCCACGATCGTGAACAGCGGGGCCCCCGGCTCGACCCGGCTGCCCGGGGTCAGGCTGCGCTGCACCACGACGCCGGCGACCGGCGCCACCACGGCGACCCTGCCGCCGGCCGTCAGGCTCTCGGCGCCAAGGCCGGCCAGCGCCCCGCGGGCCGCTTGCAGCCGAATCTCCGCCTCCTGCAGTCGCCGCGGCGGGGCCGCCTCCGCCGCGACCAGCCGGCCCGCCCGCGCGTACTCGGCTTCGGCCTCGCGGAGCCGGGCACGCGCCTCGGCGTAGGCGCTTCCGCCTTCACCCAGCGACGGCGTGAGGGTCGCCAGCACCTGGCCGCGTTCGACCCGCTGGCCCGGCACAGGCGACCCGGCGACGCCCTCGACATCCACCATCCCCGCGATGGGCGCCCGGACGTCCGCGAACCGACCAGCCGCCGGGCCGATGGCGCCGGCGGCGTCGAAGCTCTCGGCAACGCTGCCGGTCGTCGGGAACGCGCTGCGGAACCCCGGCGTCCGCCACTGCTGCTCCTTGAGGAAGCTGATCCCGGCATCGCCGCCCTCCACCTCGCGCGGCACCTCCGCCGCCGAGGCGTACACGCGCAGATCGCGCACGGTGATGCTGTCCGTCGCCTGCGGGCTCTCGACGATCAACGTCAGGTCGTACACGCCGGGCCGGGGGAACGCGGGGGAGGCGCCGAAGATGCCGGGGGCGCGCGGTGCGTCCTGCGTGGCCATGACCGGCGGGCCGCCGTCGCGCGGCTGGAACCGCAGCGTGATCCGTCCCGAACGCAGGGGTGCGAAGTCGGTGAGGTCGGTGAGGTGAATCGCGAATCGGTCGGGCCGGCCGACGACGAGCGCCGGATGCTCCATGAACAGCTCGGTCGAGTCGGTCCACAGCGTAATGGCGCCGCCGGCCGGTTCGGCTGCGGCTTCGTTCGCATCGCTCCCTCGACACCCTCCAACCGCCGAGACCAGCGCGGCGCCGAGCACGAGAGCGTGCAGGGGGACGACCGGGCCTGCTGATGTCACCGTCATGATCAGTTCCTCCCAGCCGGCGAGGACGTCAAGCGCGGCACGCCGACCGCGCGCTCCAGTGCGGCGCGTTGAATAACTGCCTCCGCGCGGAGCGTTTCGTAGCTCGCCTCGGCCTCGCGGTAGGCACGCACTGCATCGAGCCACTCGACCAGCGTGATCTCGCCCTCCGCATACGCCACCCGCGCCGCCTCCAGGGCGGCTCGCGCCTCCGCTCCCAGCTGCGGCGTGAGGAGAGCCAGCTGCTGCTCCACGGTCTGGAGCGCGGCGTAGGCCTCCGCGACGTCGCGGGCGACGCGGCGTCGCAGCGCATCGGTTTCGGCCGCGCGGCGCGCGACCTCTGCGCCCGCCGCGTCGATCGCGCCGCCGCGCCGGTCGAACAGCGACAAGGGGAACGAGATCCCCGCCGTGAACCCGCTCAGATCCGAGCCGCCGGTCCCGCGCTCGCGCTTGAAGCCGGCCACCACGCTGGGGGTCGGGACCCGCTCCCGCGCGGTGAGACGCGCCTCGACCGCGGCTGCCTGCCGTTCGAGGTCCGCGGCCCGGAGGTCGGCGCGCGCGCGCAGGGCCAGCGGGCGCAGTGAGTCTGCAGCCACGGCGAACGCCGGCGGCACGAGCGAATCCGTCAGCACCCAGTCCGCCCGGTCGATCGAGTCGGCGGTGCCTGCGAGCAGCGTCGCGAGGGACAGCCGGGCGGCGTGCCGCGTGAGCGCCGCTTCGGCGTTCAGCGTGGCGTAGCGCGCCGCCTCCAGCCGCAGCCGGCGGTGGGCGTAACCGGAGATATCGCCGGCGGCAAGGCGCTGCTCGCTCACCGTGAGCGCCTGGCCGAAGGCGCCGGCGGCCTCCGCCGCGAGGGCCGCGCGGCGATCGGCGGCCACGGCCAACGCGTAGGCGCGCGTGACCTCGAAATCCAGCTGCAGTTCAGCCGCCGCCAGGCGGGCCTCGGCGGCCTCGCGCCGCAGCCCCGCCGCCTGGCGCCGCTGCCCCCGCTGCCCTCCGATTTCGACGCGCTGCTCCAGCGCCACGATGCCCTGCGAGCTGGTCTGCCCGGCGGCGGCGGCCTGCTCGCGGCCGTAGACGAGCGTGGGGTTGCTGAAGGCGCCGGCCTGCCGCTCCCGCGCGGCGGCGGCCGAGACCGCCTCGCGCATCGCGCGCAGGTCGGGGCTGATGCGGCGGGCCCCGACGCGCGCCGCATCCAGCGACAGCGCGGGCGCCTGAGCCTGTGCGGGGCGTGCCGCTCCGGCCAGCGCACCGCCAAGCGCGACGGCGCGGGCGAGTTGGACCATAACGCGTGCACCGCGCATCCGAACGCCAATGTTAGGTCGCGACAAGTGTCCCTTTCCTACCTGAAAGGCCCGGGAACACGGGCGCCCGGGCGCCACGTGTGTTGCGGGCATCAGGTCCTGAGTCGAAGCGTCGCTGCCATGACGCGGCGTTTCGGCCCGCGGAACTCACGAGCCGGAGGAGCGTCTTCGGATGGCTTCAGGGCAGCAACAGCGGACGACCGGCGCACCGCAGGGCGGTGCCGGTCAGCAGATCAGCGGAGGGGTGGAGCGCGGAGCCTGGGCGGGGGGCCGGTGCTGTAGGTCGCGCGCGGGCCCGCGAACCGTTCGATCGGGGGAACGGCGAGCTTGGCGGCCAGTTGCGCTACCGGAACCTGGGGTTGAACCGCGCCGACGGCCGGGGTCGGCGTGTCGAGCCGACCTCGGACAGCGCCGTCGATCCGGGGGTGTGCGTGATCCTGCGACTGGTGGGGATCAGACAGAGCACCCGTCTCCGCCGGTTGGAGCATGGTGTCGTGACGGTGCGCGTCGAGGTCGCGGTGGTGCGCAACCGCGTGCGCCAAAGCCGCTGTCGGGGCGGCGAGCCCGACCGGCAGCAGCACGAGTACGGCGACAAGTCGCGAGAACGGTGTGCAACGCACGTCGGCAATGTACCTCACGGGGGCCGCCCGCGCACCAACAGCGGCGGATCCCGCGATGGCGGCGCGGGCGGCTACTCCCTGGTCCCCGCCAGCCGTATGGCGTTGATCGTGACAGCCAGCGATCCGCCCATGTCCCCGACCCGCACGGCAGCAGCGAGGCTCGTGATCCCGACCACGGCACCGGCGGCCAGCACCACCTTGAGCGCCAGCGCGAGCGCGATGTTCACCCGCACGGTCCGCCAAGTCCGGCGCGCGATCGTGAACGCGTACGGCAACTTGGTGAGCTCATCCGCCATGAGCGCCACGTCAGCCGTCTCGATCGTCGCCGGCGATCCCGCGGCACCCATGGCGATGCCCACCGTCGCTTCGGCCAGCGCGGGAGCATCGTTCACCCCGTCGCCGAGCATGGCCACGCCTCCGTATCGGGCGCGCAGCGCGCGCACGACGTCGACCTTGTCGGCCGGCAACAGGCCGCCGTGGGTCTCGTCCACGCCGCACAGACTGGCCATGGCGTCCGCCGCGGCCGGCGCGTCACCCGTCAGCATGACCAGGGGCTTGATGCCAAGCCGGCGGAGGCGCGCCAGGACGCGCCGAGCCTCCGGGCGCGGCTCGTCACGCAACACGAAGGCGCCTCGCGCGCCTCCGGAGGACTCCGCGTACACCCGTGTCGTCGTGGGCGCGCCCGGCCCCCACCCCGCGACGGCCAATGGGCCGACGAATTGATCGGTTCCCACTGTGATCATCTCGCCATCCACCCGCCCGCGCACACCCCGACCGGGCGTGGCGGCGAACTCCTCGACCGGATCGAGTGCCCGGACCCCTCGACTGTCGGCGTATCGCACGATGGCCTGCGCGATCGGATGCTCCGAGCGCGCCTCCACCGCGGCGACGCGCCGCAGCAGCGCGTCACGGTCCCCTGCGGCGTGCTGGAAGTCCACGACGGCCAGCCGCCCCGTCGTCAACGTGCCGGTCTTGTCCACGGCCAGGGCCCGCACCCGCCCGAGCGCTTCCAGCTGCTCGCCGCCTTTGACGAGCACACCGTGCCGCGCCGCGCTCGTGAGGGCGCTGACGACGGTGACCGGCGTGGCGATCACGAGCGCACACGGGCACGCGATAACCAGCAGCGTGAGGCCGCGTACGAACCACTCCAGCGCATCCTGGCCGAGCAGCGCCGGCACGATCATGACGGCGGCCGCGACCAGCGTCACGGCGGGCGTGTAGACGCGAGCGAACCGCTTGACGAAATGCTCGATGGGCGCGCGCCGCTGCTCGGCTTCGCGCACCAGTTGGACGATCCGGGCGAGGGTGCTGTGCGCCGCATCGGCCGTCACGACGACGTCCACCGCACCGTCCGTGTTCATCGTACTCGCGAACACGGTATCGCCGACGTCTTTCGCGCGGGGCACGCTCTCGCCGGTGATGGTGGCCTCGTTAACGGCCGTGCTGCCGGCGATCACGCGCCCGTCGGCCGGCACTTGTCGCCTGGCTTCACGCGCACGAGGTCCCCGACGCGCAGCTCGACGACCGGCACTTCCTCAGGCATGCCGTCCCACCGAAGGCGCTCTGCGCGCTCGGGAGCCAGCTCGACGAGCTTCTCGATGGAGCGACGCCCCCGGTCCACCGCGAAGCGCTCGAGCAGCTCGGCGAGGGAGAAGAGGAACGCGAGCGTCGCGGCCTCGAACGGCTCCCCGATGAGCACGGCACCGACGATGGCCGCCAACATCAGGAAGTTCATGTCCAGCTTCAGGCCGCGGGCCGCGCGGACGCCGGCGTCGAAGAAGTTCGCGCCCCCAACGGCGCAGGCCCCGAGATACGCCAGCCGCCGGGATCGAGCCGGATGTGGAGCCAGGCGGCCTGGTCCGAGGTGCCGGTCACCCAGCTCCAGAGCAGGCCGCCGGCCCAGAGCGCGCCGCCCGCGTAGGTGCGGCGGGCGAATGCCGTACGCCACGGCGAGGGGCGGCTCATCGGAGGGCCTCCTCGCCGGCCTCACCCGTGGCGATGCGGATCGCAGCCTCCAGCGGCACCGTGAACACCTTCCCATCACCGGGCTGGCCGGTGCGCGCGGTCCGCGCCAGGCGCTCAGCGACGGCCGTCGCCGCGCCGTCCGGAACCGCAACCAGCAGGGCCCGGCGCTGCACGAAGTCCGTGACATCTTCGCCGGGGCCGTGCACGTGCGGAGCGCTCTTCTCGCGCCCGAAGCCCCGGCAGTCGAGCACCGTCATGCCAGGAAACGTACCGTCCGCCTCCACGGCATCCACGATCTCGGCCACCTTGAACGGTCGGACCATGGCAACGATGAGTTTCATGCGCGACTCCTAGAACTCGACGCGACGGCGCTCGAAGCGGCAATAGAGCGCCGGCAGCACGAGCATGGTGAGCAAGGTGGATGTAACGAGTCCGCCCACCACGACGGGGGCGAGCGGCGCTGAATCTCCGATCCGGCGACGCGCGCGAGGAGCAGCGGCACCAGGCCCAGGCTGGCAGCAGGCGCCAGCTAGTCGGACTCGCCGGCTTGCGGCGTACGTCGTTCGAGCAGCCTGCGGGCTCCGTACCGGGTCAGGCCCTGCGGCTTGAACACGGCGAGGGTCGCTGCGACCAGCAGCAGCACCAAGGCGCCACAGGCATGGAGTACCGCCGTGGGGCTCTGTAGCAGCGCGACGTCGGCCGGGGCCCAGGTCGGCGACGCCGCCACGCCGGCGAGGTAGCCCACCGTCTGCGTGTACAGGAGCAGGATGACGGTCGCGAAGACGTTGAGGAACAGCTTCGCGAGCACCCAGTGATGCCGGAACAGACCCCAGGGCGTGCCCAGCGATGAGACGAGCCCCGTGGCCAGCGAGGCCCCGCACAGCGGGACGATGACGCGCCAGATCAGCACGTCCATCATGAGGTAGGCGCCGCGCACGACCCGGGTGTCCTCGGTGGTCGGCCCGGCGATGGCCATCGCGAGAAACGCAGCGACCGCACCGAGCCAGCCGACCGAGCACACGACGTGCACCGTCAGCGCCACCTTGCGGGCGCCCGGACCCATGGTCACGAGCGGGCCCGGGCGAGCGCGCGTTCGAGCGCGACACCAACCGACGATTCGCGGCCGCCGCCCGCGTCACCGTGCAGCCCGTGGCGGCCCGGCCCGTGGCGGCCACCTCCGTGCACCAGAAGAGCGATCACCAGCAGGACCAGAACGAGCGCGATGGCCCAGAACACCTTCGCCCAGCGAGGCGTGACAGGACCGGGCGTCGTGGTCAGGGGTGCGTGTCGCGCGGGGGGGCGTGCGGCAGCGCTTCCGGGTGCACGCCCGCCACCATGCGCCGGTAGGCCGCCAGTTGGTCGGGCCTGAGGACACCCGAGATCTCTCGCAACGTGGAGTCGAGCGCCGCGTGTACCCGGGGGCGCAGCGTGTGCCAGGTGGAATCGACCGTAGCCTGGCGGCGGGCGAGAATGGCCTCGACGGCCAGTCGTTGTGCCGAGTCGAGCGCAAGCTCGTCGCTCAATCGCCGCATCATGTGGTGCGCCATCCCGGCGGCCGATGCATGCGTCGGGGCACGACGGCGCTGATAGCCCACGCCTACGGCCACGCCGGCAGCGAACGTGACGACGAGCAGCGCCATGCCTCTCGCCCAAGCCGGTGCGCTCATCTCCGAGCCTCCGGTCCGTCACTGAACAGCAGCGCGCCGATCGCCGGCGGCCGATCGAGCACCAGGATGGTCCTCCCGACATCGTCGTCCGGGGCGAGCACCTCGGCCCACGCGGCGCGGCCCCGCGGGCCGCCTTCGTCGCGAGCCGGTCCCAAAAGCGTCAGGGCGGCCGCGAGCAGCAGCGACGCGGCAAGCCACCCGACCCGTGAGCCAGCGGACCATTCCAGCGCGCCGCGGCGCGACTGGCGCACGGCACCTGCGGCGACGCGCGCGGCCAGCGCGTCCCAGTATCCCGGATCGTCGGGGATCTGTCCGGTGTCCCGGAGGTCAGGCACCATCACCGCTCCTCATCGCGCGGCGACGCCCCGCCGAGCCGACCGCGCAGCGCGGCCCGCGCCCGGAACACGTGTTGGCGCACCGTGGACTCGCTGATCCCGTGCATCGCGGCGACTTCTGCCGTTGAGAGGTCCCGCAGGGCCACCAGCTCGAAGCATGCGCGCTGCATCGGTGAGAGTTCCTCCAGGGCCCGTCTCGCCTCGTCGGCCTCCAGGCGCGCGCACACCACCGGCTCGCCGCGGGTGGACGGTGCGGCGCTGCGTCCCCTTCCCCACCACTGGAGCAGCCGCGCGCGACGCCGGTCGCGCGACCGCCGGTTCGCCGCCAGCCGCCGGACGATGGCAAACAGCCACGGGCCGAAGGGACGCGCCGCATCGAACGCCGCCGCCTTCCGGTGCACCACGGTGAAGGCGTCCTGCACGATGTCCTCCGCCTCGTCGCGGTCTGCCAGCAGCTGCGCCGCCAGCAACGTGGCGGGCCGGATGAAGCGCCGGACGAGGGCGGCGAATGCGGAGTCGTCGCCCTGCGCGGTGGCGGCGAGCAGCTCCGCATCCGTCGCCTCGCTCATCGCCCACGCCGGGGCCGCCTCATCCCGCCGTCTTGTGCAGCGTGAAGGTCATGTCGCCGTTCGGGCACGTCATCCTTCCATCCATCGTACCGGGAGCCGGTCCGGCGGGCCCATGGACGAGCGCGGTGGCCCGGCAGGGCCTGCCGGAAACCTCCTGCGTCCAGGACAGGTTGCCGGCCTGCACCACGAAGTGGCTGGCCGGGCCAATGCGGAAGGGCTGGTCGGCGGCCAGGCTGATTGCGAGGCTCTGCGCGCTGTCGAAGGCGACGGACAGGCGGGCGGTCGCCGAGTCGCCCTGGGGCGTGCGCATCGTGCCGGTCCAGCTGCCGTGCAGCGGGGCGTGCATGGCGGCGTGGTCTGCGGAGTCCGGGCGAACGTGTCCCGGTCCATGCGGGATCGGCGGGTGCGGCGGCGTGTGCGAATGACCCTGGGCCAGCACCTGTGTCGTCCCGGCCAGGAGCAACGAGGCAGTGAGCGTGAGACTGCGGACCATGGGAGGCTCCTGTTAAGAAGGTGAGCACGTCGGGCGGCCGGCGTCGAGGCCGCCTCTACCCATCCTTTCGCACCAAGGAGTCGGCGTGTTTACTTCGACCTTGACCTTGGAGTCAACTCAAGGGTTAGCTTGCAGCGGGATGCGCACTCGGACTGCCGGGCTAACCGTTGGCGCCTTGGCTGCACAGGCCGGACTGACGCCCGACACCCTGCGGTATTACGAGCGCGTGGGGCTGCTGGCTCCTCCGGCTCGCTCGCGGGGCGGCTATCGGTTGTACGATGATTCCGCCCTCGAGCGCCTTTCGTTCATCCAGAAGGCGCAAGCGCTCAGCCTTAGCTTGGGCGAGATCCGGGACGTCCTGCACCTGGCGGCGGACGGTACGCAACCTTGCCGGCACGTGCGGCAGTCGCTGGAGCGAAAGGTCGCCGAGATTGACGAGCGGATCGAAGCGCTCCGCTCGCTCCGCAGCGACCTGGTGCGTGCGCTCCGCCGCGACGTCGGCTCGCTGCCCGCCGACGCCTGTGTCTGCGGGATCATCGAGCAGGCGGACGGACCGGCCCCGCTCGCACGCGGCACATCCCGCGCGGCCCGGAGGGGCCGCCGGTGACGTCCCGGGGGAAGACTGCCGGTGGCCTCGGCGGATACGTGACGCTGTTCGCGTCGATGGGGACCCTCGTGTGCTGCGCCCTCCCGGCGTTGCTCGTCGTGCTCGGGCTGGGCACGACGGTTGCTTCACTCCTTTCGGCCCTCCCCTGGCTGGTGTCGTTGTCCCGCCACAAGGAGTGGGTCTTCGCAGCAACGGGGGTGCTGATCGCGGCCAGCAGCTGGTACCAGTTTCGACTCGCTCCCCACCTTCGGTCACGCGCGCCGGGTTGTCCGCCGGGTGACGAGGCCGCCTGCGCGCGTGCGACGCGGGTGGGCAGGGTCCTGGTGTGGGCCTCGCTGGCGATCTACGCGGCCGGTTTTTCCATCGCTTATCTCCTCGGGCCCCTGCTCACCGTCCTCGATCGATGACCCGACTCGGCTTCGGACTCGCCTTGATCGTGGCACTCGCCGCGACTGCCGCGCTGCCCTGCAGCGCCCAGGGCCACGGGCCCGCGTACGGGCTGGCCACTCCAACCTTGGGCCAGGGCGGCTGGAGCCTCGACGTCGGCCTCATGGGGCGCGCGGTAGGGAATCGCCGTGTGGCGATGTTGCGCCCCATGTTGAGCTACGGCGTCACCGAGGACCTGCAGGTCTCGCTGTCCCTGCCGATGGCGCTGTACGTGCCGCAGGGGTTGCCGCCGGCCCACGCAATGTCGCGGATGCCCACCAGCCCGGACGCCGAGCTGCTGGTCGGCTGGCGCTTCCACCGCCGCGCGACGGGCGTGGGTTCGCGATTCGAATCTACGACCTTCGTCGGCTTCGACTACCCGACCGACCCGGTGCGGCTGGGCGTGCGGACTGCGCCGGGCCTCTACGGAGCGCTCGTGACCGGATATGCGTCGCGGTCGGTGTACGCCTGGGCGGGGGGCATGTACCGCCGCTACATGAGCCCGATCGGCGGCACCGCGGATCATCCGGGCGACGTCGCGATGGCCAGCCTCGTGTTGGGCTTTCGGCCGCCGACGTTCCAGCACGACTTCCCGCACCCCGATTGGCGCGCATTCCTCGAGGTCGTGGGCGAGCACCGGGCGCGCGACGTCATCGGCGGGGTCCGACAACCTAACACCGGCGGAGACGAAGTGTTCCTCGCTCCCACGGTGTTGGGGCTCTACGGGGCGTGGGGTATCTCGGGCGGGCCGGCGTTTCCGGTCCTGCGCCGGTTGAACGGATCGCAGCCCAAGGACGGAGCCCGGTTCATCGTGATCACCACATTCTGGTTCTGAAGGACGGTCCCATGAAGCGCGTGATACCATTGGCGGCGGCCCTGATGACGTGGTTCAGCCCTCCCTTGAACGCTCAGTTGCAGGAGGTGCGGCAAACGATCTTCGGGATGGACTGAAACGTCTGTGCCCACGCCGTGCGCGTGGCGGTTCGGAGCATCGAGGGGGTCGAGACGGTGGAGGTGAGCCTTAACCAGGGCGTCGCCGTCATCCGGCTCGTGCCGGACAACCAGGTCACAATCGAACGCATTCGGCAGGCCATTCGGCGCAACGGATTCACGCCGAGGGCCGCCGATGTCGTGGTGATCGGCAGGGTGGTCCGCGAGTCTCGCGGACTGTTCTTGTCGGTACCTGGTCAGCGCGGCAGATACGCGCTCGTCGCCGACCCGCAGGATCCCGCCGGAGCGGCCACGCTTGCGGAGGTTCCAAGCGAGCGGACGGTGACGATCGTCGGGCGCATGCCGGAGACAGCCCGGGGAGACAGCAGCACGGTCGTTCAGGTTCGCCGCTACTCGGTGCGGAGTCCTCCCCCGTAGCCGCGGGGTGCCGCCATGGCCAGTTTCAGTCAGGCCATCAGGCGGTCGCGCTCTTCTGAGAGAGGAGTACCACGCAATGACGACCAATTGGCGTCGGGTCGGCCGTGCCGCGTTCCGCAAGTGGCTGGTCGGAGCGGTTGCGCTCACGGGGCTCGCGGCCTCGCTCGCCGCGCACGACCTGTTCCTCAAGCTCGATACCTACTTCGTCCCGCCCGACACCACCATTCGCGTCGCGGTACTGAATGGCAGCTTCACAGCGAGCGAGGCCCCGGTCGCCCGGGATCGCCTCACGGATCTGAGCCTGGTCACCGCGGGAGCCCGCACCGGACTGCCGCGGGATGCCTGGACGCCGATCGGCGACACGACCTGGCTCGCGCTCCGCACCGGCGCCGCGGGGACGTACGTGGTCGGGGCTTCGACCGCCCCGCGGGAGCTGACGCTCGCGGCCGCGGACTTCAACGCCTACCTGGAGCACGACGGGATCCCCGACGTCCTGGAAGACCGACGCCGGCTCGGCGAGCAGGATCGCGGCGTGCGGGAGCGCTACCACAAGCATGTGAAGGCGATCTTCCAGGTTGGGCGGCAGCGAACCGACGCCTACCGGGTCCCCCTCGGCTACCCCGCCGAGCTGGTGCCGGTGACGAATCCCTACCAGCTGGCTACTGGCGACACGCTCGCACTGCGCTGCCTGGTGGACGGGAGGCCGGCTATACACCAGTTGGTAATCGCCGGTGGGGAGCGCGCCGGGCAGTCACTGCCGGAGCGCCGGATCCGCAGCGACGCCGAGGGAGTGGTGCGCGTCCCGCTCACCTCGAACGGCCGGTGGTTCGTCAAGTTCGTGCACATGGAACGCTCGACCCTGCCCGGCGTGGACTACGAGTCGAAGTGGGCGACGCTCACCTTCGAGGTGCGCTGAGGAGGGCGGCGGGCGCGTCAACACCGGGGTGAAGCCGCACGCCATCGCCGGTTGAACTTGCGCCTGCGTGAGGCGACCTCGAGGCCGAGGAAGGAGATGCGCTCCTTGCGCAAGATGAAGCCGAGGGCCTGCCAGCCGGGCGATAGTCGCTCGGAACGGCGCGGGCTCGCGCCGTCGGGTTACCGCACGGCGAACACGAGCGTCGCGAAGAGGACCTCCCAGGTGTCCGGCGCGGCGGGCGCTGGCGCCGCGTGCAGCACCCGCACGTTCCACAACCCCCCTCGCGTCACGACGACGCGCGCCGTGCCGTCGGTTGCGGTTTCAGCCTCGACATCCTGCCATTGTGCCGCGCGCGCCGCCGCGGTATCGCTCGTGGTCGTGAGCCCCGGCGGCGCAGCGCCGGCGTGCAGGCGCGCGCCAGCGACCGGAGTGCCCCGGTACAGCAGGCGCACGGCGAGCGTGTCGCCTGGCCGGAGCTGCTGCGGATCCGCCAGCGGCACCAGCTCCAGCGCATGACCGGCCGGCCGATCGAATACGCGCGCACCCCCGTCCCCGATGTCCACGATGGTCTTCGCGAATTTGGCGGAGACCTGCGTCACGCTGTCGCCGCTCGGGTAGGCGCCCTCGCGGCGGTAGCGGGCGGCCAACTCGGGCGCACCCTCGAGCGCGATGTAGCGCTCCAGCCGCTCGGGCGTGGTGCGCGCCGATCGCGCCGCCAGGGCCACCGCGACGATCCGTTGCCCGACGCCGCTCGGCCGGTGGCGCAGTACGAGGGAGGTGCCACGGACCGACAGGTCGGTGAGGCGCTCCTCGCCGGCCGCCCCGATCAGGCGCGCCTCGACGACCCGCTCAGGCACGACCGCGGCCACGCTGGTCGGGAACCGCGTGCTGGTCTGCCCGTACACCTCCAGCACGGTCCCGGGCGTTAGGCGGAAGCTGGTCGGAACGATCCAGAAATCGTGAGCCGAGAGCGCGGCGGCGGCCAGCATCAGTGCCGTGGCCCCCACAACGAAGCGCAGGCGAACACCGGTCATCTCGTACCTCCCGGAAGTCGGGTGCAGCCGTCAATCCCCGCCCAGACCATGCTCTTCGCAGTAAAGGTACGCACCGATCCTGACGGGTGCCGGGCCGCCTCGCCCAAGCCCTCTAGCGCGGGCAGCGAGACCGCGCACCGGGGCGCCCACCCCTCTGGTGCCTCCGTCGTATTGCTCGTCATACGCCGTTGTGTTACAATGATGACATGGACAAAACCATCCGGAACCTCGACTCCCGGGTGTACCGCGCCATCAAGGCGCGGGCGGCGGCGGAGGGGCGCACGGTGGGCGCGGTGGTGAGCGAGGCCATCGCGGCGTACCTGGCCCGCCCCGTTCCCACCGGCACCGGCACCCTCGCCGACCTCGTGCCCGAGGACTTCGGACCCGGCACCGAGCGGCTGAGCGAGGAAGTGGACGCGATCGTGTACGGCATCTGAGCGGTGGTCGTTCTCGACACGTCGTTTCTCGTCGGCTACCACAACGAGCGGGACGCCCACCACGCGGCCGCTGCGCGGGCCCTGGTGCAGATGCAGGCGGGCGTCTGGGGGCCGGCGCTGCTCCTGGAATACGTGTTCCTCGAGGTGGTCACCGTCATTGCCGCCCGGCGCGGCCTGGAGCAAGCCGTGCGCGCGGGTCGCACCCTGCTCGCGGCCCGAGAGCTGACCTTCGTTCCCTGCTCCGAGCTGTTCCTTGACGCGTGGATGCTGTTCCGGGAACAGCGCGAGACCACCCTCAGCCTCGCCGATGCGGCCATTGTGGTCGCCGCGCGGCGCGAGCCCCCGGGGCGGATTCTCACCTTCGATACCGACTTCCAGGCCGTCCAGGGCGTGACCGTCCTGCCCGGCGAGGACTCCCTCGGCTACGTCCCCTCGGCCACGCGCCCGAGGTCCCGTCGACGCCACAGCAGGTAAATGGCGGGAATCACAAGCAGCGTGAGCACCGTCGAGCTGACCATGCCCCCGATCATCGGGGCCGCGATCCGGCGCATCACGCTGCCGCCCGCCCCGCTGCCCCACATCAGCGGGAACAGGCCCGCCATGATCGCCGCCACCGTCATCATCTTCGGCCGCAGCCGCTCGGCCGCGCCCTCGACGATGGCCTCGTGGAGCAGCGCCGGCGTCAGGGCGAGCCCCTGCCGCTTCCGGTGCTCGACGGCGAGATCCAGGTAGATCAACATCACGATCCCGGTCTCCGCCGCCACGCCGAACAAGGCGATGAACCCGACGGCCACGGCGACGCTGACGTTGTAGCCGAGGGCCCACAGGAACCACACGCCGCCTACCAGCGCGAACGGCAGGGACAGGAGCACGATCGAAAGGTCGCGCACGTTGTGGAAGTTGAGATACAGCAGCACCACGATGATCAGCAGCGCCAGCGGCACCACGACCTTCAGCTTCGCCACCGCGCGCTCCATGTACTCGTACTGGCCGCTCCAGCGGAGCGTAACGCCCGGCGGCAAGGTCACCGTCGAGTCCACCATCGCCTGGGCCTCGCGCACGTAGCCGCCGAGGTCGCGGCCCTCCATGTCCACCTGCACCCACGAGGTCAGGAACGCGTCCTCGGTCTTGACCAGCATCGGCGCGTTGACGAGGCGGATCGTGGCGAGCTGGCCGAGCGGAATCTGCACGGTCGTCCCCCGGCTCAAGCCGGGGCCCGGCGACATGACTGTCGCTGAAGCGACGGGCTCCGTCATCCCGCTCGCGCCCGCCGAGCCCAGCTGGACCGGGATCAGCACGCGGCGCAGCGCGTCGGGGGAATCGCGCAGGCCGCGGCGGTAGCGCACGTTGACGCTGAACCGCTGCCGCCCCTCGACGGTCGTGGTGACCTGCATCCCGCCGATCGCGGAGGTGATGGTGCGCTGGACGTCGGCCACGTTGAGCCCGTAGCGCGCCGCTCGTTCCCGGTCCACCTCGATATCCAGGTACGAGCCCGACACGGCGCGCTCGGCGAACACGCTGCGCGTCCCGGGCACCATCATGACCATCTGCTCGATCTCGCGGCCGATGCGCTCCAGCTCGCGCAGATCGGGACCGAAGATCTTGATCCCGACCGGCGTGCGGATGCCGGTGGCCAGCATGTCGATGCGGCCCCGGATCGGCTGGGTCCACGCGTTCACGTACCCCGTCGTCCGCACCGCCGAGTCCATCATCGCGACCAGCCGCTCACGGGTCATGCCGGGACGCCACTCGTGGTGCGGCTTCAGCACGACCGTGGTCTCGATCATGTCGAGCTGCGCCGGGTCGGTCGCGGTGTTCGCGCGGCCGACCTTCCCGAACACGCTCGCCACTTCGGGGAAGGTGCGCAGGATGGAGTCCTGGTACTGCAACGCCTGGCGCCCGGCCGTGATGGACGCACCCGGGATGGTCGTCGGCATGTAGAGGAGCGTGCCCTCGTCGAGCGGCGGCATGAACTCGCTGCCCAGGCGCGCCGCCGGTACCAGCGACGCCAGCAGCAAAAGCGCGCACACGGCCACCGTCTTCCAGGGGTGATCGAGCACGCGCAGCAGCAGTGGCCGGTACAGCCACTGCAGCGCCCGATTGACGGGGTTCGCCCGCTCGGGCCGGATTCTCCCGCGGATGAAGTACCCCATCGCGACCGGCACCACCGTGATCGCGAGCAGGGCCGAGGCCGCCATCGCGAACGTCTTGGTGAAGGCCAGCGGCCGGAACAGCCGCCCTTCCTGCGCCTCCAGCGTGAAGACCGGCATGAACGACACCGTGATAATCAGCAGCGAGAAGAACAGCGGCGGCCCCACCTCCCCGGCGGCCTCCCGGACGATCTCCCACCGCCGCTCAGAGGTGACCGCTCGCTCCTCGCCCCTCGCCCCTCGTTCCCGCTCCAGGTGCTTGTGCATGTTCTCGATCATCACGACCGCGGCGTCAACCATCGCGCCGATGGCGATCGCGATCCCGCCCAGGCTCATGATGTCGGCCGAGAGGCCCATCCACCGCATCACGATCATGCTCATCAGGACGCCGAGCGGCAGCGTGACGATCGCGACGAACGCCGAACGCAGGTGCAGCAGGAACACCACGCACACCGCGGCGACGACCAGCGATTCCTCGGTCAGCTTCTCCTTGAGGGTCTCGACCGCGCGCTCGATGAGGTCGGACCGGTCGTACACCGGAACGATCCGCACCCCCTCCGGGAGGTTCGGCTCCACCTCGGCCAGGCGTTCCTTGACCCGTTCGATGGTGGTCAGGGCGTTCTCGCCGAAGCGCATGACGACGATGCCGCCCACCGCCTCGCCGCGGCCGTTCCAGTCGGCGGCGCCGCGGCGGATGTCGGGTCCGAGGCCGACTTCGGCCACGTCGCGCACGCGGATCGGCGTCCCCGACGCGGTCGTGCCGACCACCGCCTCCTCGAGGTCGCGGATCCCTCGGGAGTAGCCGAGCGCGCGGATCATGTACTCGCGGCCGGACACCTCGAGCACGCGGGCGCCCGTCTCCACGTTGCCGCCCTCGACCGCCGCCATCACGCGGGTGATGGGGACGTTGAACGCCTGGAGCCGCACCGGGTCCACCTCGACCTGGTACTGCTTCTCGAAGCCGCCCACCGAGGCGACCTCGGACACCCCCGGCACGGCCGTGAGCACGTAGCGCAGGTACCAGTCCTGGATGGCGCGGAGCTCGTACAGCGAGTGGCGGTCGCTGGTCACCACGTACTGGTAGACCCAGCCGAGTCCCGTCGCGTCGGGGCCGACGACCGGATCGGCCGACGCGGGCAGTCGTCCGCGCAGCCCGTTGAGGTATTCGAGCACGCGCGAGCGCGCCCAGTAGAGGTCGGCGCCGTCGTCGAAGATCACGTAGACGAGGCTCATGCCGAAGAACGAGAACCCGCGCACCGTCCGCGCTCCGGGTACCTTGAGCATCTCGGTCGTGATCGGATACGTGACCTGATCCTCGACGATCTGGGGCGCCTGCTCGGCGTGATCGGTCTGCACGATGACCTGCACGTCGGTCAGGTCGGGCAGCGCCTCGAGCGGGATGGTGCGCAGCGCCCACACCCCGGCGCCGCCGATGAACAGCACGGCGAGCCCGACGAGGAACCGGTTGCGGGTCGACCAGTTGATGATCCAGCGCACCATGGTCGCCCCCTAGTCCTGGTGCTCGGGCATGTTCGGCATGTCCGGCATGCTCTTCATGGTGTCGCGCGCCGGCGCCGGCCGCGCCGGCGCCCTTTCGGTGCCCCGGTGCCTCGGTGCCCCGGTGCCGCCGCTTCTCATGTCCATCCCCGCCATGCCCTGCATCGCGGCGCCGAGGTTCGACTCGGCGTCGAGCAGGAACGCGGCGGCCGCCACGACGCGCTCGCCGGCGAGCAACCCTTCACGCACCTCGACCAGGGAGTCGGTCTCGGCGCCGAGGGTGACGAACCGCGGTATGAAGCGGCCGAGCGAGTCCTCGACGAAGACCAGTTGGCGGTCGCCGGTGACCAGCGCCGCCTGGCGCGGGATGAGGACGCCGCGCTCGCCTAGCCGGGCCGTGATGCGCACCGTGGCGAACAACCCGGGCCGCACGCGGCCGTCGCGATTCGGCAGCTCGATGCGGATCCGGCCGGTGCGCGCGACGGGATCCACGGTCGGATAGAGGTACGTGACGCGGCCCCGCAACGCCTCGCCCGGATAGGCGTCGAAAGCGACCTCCGCCGCCAGCCCCACGCGGATGACGCCGAGATCGCTCTCGAACACGTCCGCCTCGACCCAGACGATGGAGAGGTCGGCGATCTGGAGCAGCGGTGCGCCGGCCATGATGGCCTGGCCCTGCGCCACGTTCTTCTGGAGCACGACGCCGGTCACCGGCGACCGGAGCGTCATCGTCCGTTGTACGGCGCCGGCACGCTCCAGCGCGGCGATCTGGTCCGTGCCGATGTCCCAGTACCCGAGACGGCGTCGCGCGGCGGCCACCAGCGAGTCGGCGTTCTGCACCGCCTCGCTCCCGGCCCCGGAGCCCAGCGCGCCGCGCAGCCGCAGCGCCAGCAGCAGCTCCTGCTGCGCGGCCACGAGCATCGGGCTGTAGAGGTCGAACAGCGACTCGCCCTCACGGACCTCCCGACCCGTGAAATCCACGTACAGCCGCTCGACGAACCCGTCGACCTTCGTGGTCACCGTGCGCACCGCTGTCTCGGCCGGGATCACCCGGCCCACGAGGCGGACGTCGCGCGTCAGCTCGCGGCGCTCCGCGGTCACGACGACGATGCCGAGCCGGCCCCGCTGCGCCGCCGACACCTCGATCGGGGTGGTGGAATCCGGCCTGCCGGCCATGTCCCGCATCTCCGCCGTCCCGGTGTCCCGCTCGGCGCGCGCCGCGCTTTCCGCGGAGTCGCCGCCGCCTTTGCACGCGGCCACCGCGGTGCATACGGCGAGAAGGAGCAGGGCCGGCGTGCGGCGTGCCGTCGTCATGGCGATCTCCTGCCGGATTCGTGGGATGGTCCGTGGAACGGCCGGCCGGCCAGGCGGTCAATGTCCGCGACCGCGGTGCCGTACATCGCTTCGTAGCGGTGCAGGTCGTGCTCGAACTCGAGCAGCGCCATCTGGGCGTCGAGCACGGCCGGGAAGTCCGCGCGCCCGACGCGGTAGGCAGCGAGGGCGGCCGTGACGCCGGCCTCGGCCTGGGGCAGCAGCGTGCCGGTGTAGCTCGCGACCTGCTGCCGCGCCGTGACCGCCTCCGCGTGCGCGGTGGTCAGCAGCGCGCGCACCGCGAGACGCATGGTGCGTACGTCGGCGTCGGACGCCGCCCGCATCGCGCGCGCCTCGTCGCGCATCCGGTACTGCCGCGACGCGGCGTAGATCGGCAGGCTCACACCGACCATGGCCGAGACCATGTCGTTGTCGCCGACCCGCTGGCCGTACGCCACGCCAAGACTGAGGTCGGGAACGATCATGCGCCGCACCAGCCGCTCGTTCGTTGCCGCGCCCTGGCTCATCGCGCGCGCCGCCGCGATCGCCGGGCTGCCGCTGTCCGCCTGCGACAGCAGTGATTCCAGCGGCGGCAAATCGGGCTGGGTGAGCACGATGCTGGACGCCCCGTGGCCGGCGTGGGCCGCGGCCGGCAGCGCCACCGGCGTTTCCGCCGGCCGGCCGAGCGCGGCATTGAGCGCCGCGGCGGCCGCCACGCGCTGCAGGCCCATGTCGAGGATCTCCTGCCGCATCCGCGTGATGGCGGTCTGGGCGCGGAGCACGTCCGCCTGTGACGCCCCCCCCCCGCCGACCGTGTACATCGTCGTCGAGATGTCCGCGAGGTCGCGCAGCACGGTCACCGTCCGCTCCATCACGTCGAGCTGGCGGTCCACGTGATACAGCTCCCAGTAGCGGGCGCGCACGTCGCGCTCCACATCCAGGACCGTCGCGTCGCGCCCGAAGGCCACCCGCGCGGAGTCCGCTCGCGCCACCCCCCGCCGCAGGCCGAGCGACCCGTTGACGGGCAGCATCTGCATCAGCGTGACCTGGTTCATGGAGAGCGGATCGCGGCGCGCTGACAGGCTCGGGAGCATGTAGTTCATCAGCCCGAGCTGGAGCGTGGGATCGGGGAGCGCGCCGGCGGGCCTGATCCGCGCCGCGGCGGCCTCCACAAGCGCACCTGCCGCGGCCAGCCGGGGATTCGCCTGACGCGCCAGCGCCACGGCACCGGGCAGATCCAGCGTGTCAGCGCGCGGCGGCGCCGCCTCCTGCGCGGCGAGCATGGGCACGGCGACGACGGCCACCGCGGCCACAACGGAACCAATGGTCATAGACCCCTCTCGGGCTGTGAATCACGACCGCGGCCCAGGACGGTCCCGGGCACACGTCACCTGCGAGGGGCTACGCTTGCGGCGGGGGAGAAGTCGGAATGAGGTCGAACGAGGCCGGCTCGGCCAGCGCCTGATGCGGCGCGGCCGCCTGCGCCACCGGGGCGGCGGCCAGGGATGCGACAATCGCGAGTGCCGGCGCCGGCTGGGCGCACGCGCCCATCAACACGCACGGCGGCATGGCGTCCGCAGACCCGGGGGCCAGCGCCGGGCCCGAAGGACGCCCGTCCATCACCCCGTCGCACGCCTCGGCGGCGGGCTGCAGCCGCGAGTCGCACAGCAACCATCCCGCGAGGGGCGGCGCCTGCCCGGCAAGAAGGGCCAGGGCGGCAGCGCGAACCAGCAGGGAGCGGACCACGATGAAGGAATACACCGGCGGCGTGAGCGGTTCCGCAAGCCCTCGTGAAGGAAGGCTCATCCGGTGGCCGACGGGGTGGGCACCCGCCCCGAGTCCTGCGAAACCGCGAGCGGGCTCACGCGGTGTGACGAACACCGACTACTCGAAACGGGTGCCGCCTCAACAGTACCGGGACGGCGGCGAGTGAGACACTCGTAGTACTACGAGGGGGCGCCTTCTGGCTCGGGCACCACTGTTTCCCCGGCGAGACCGGCCAACACGGCGAAGCGCACCAGCCCCCATTCGGTCGAAATCCCCAACAGGCGCCGAATGCTGGCCCGGTGGTACTCCACGGTGCGCGGGCTGACGCCCAGATCTTCGCCGATCTCGGCGGCCGTCCGGCCCTCGGCGACCAGGCGCAGGATCTGGCGCTGCCGCGAGGTCAGCCGCTCCAGCAGGGGGTTGCCGAGCGACTCCGCGTCCTGGGAGGCCCGGCGCGGCACCCGCGGCGAGAGGTACCGCTCGCCCGCGAGCACGGCCGCGATGGCGCCCCGGAGCTCGTCGGCGGGGGCTTCCTTGGGCACGAACCCGTCGGCGCCCGCCTTGAACGCAAGGTCCGCGATCGACTTGTCGAGGTGCATCGTGACAACCAGAACCTTGAGGCGCTTCCAGCGGCGGCGGATCTTCTGCAGCAGCTCGACGCCGTTGAGATACGGCATGGACAGGTCGAGCAACACCAGGTCGGGGCGATACTGGAGCAGCGCCCTGGTCACGAGGCGGGAATCCTGCACGATGTCCACCACGTCGTGCTGCGCCTGAATGAGCGCCCGCAGACCCTGCGCCACCAGCGGGTGATCCTCGACGATCAGGACCGATGCTCTCATGGCTCACTGTCCCGCGCGAGAGGCAGTCGAAGATACACGCTTGTGCCGCTGCCCGCCCGCGACTCGATGGTGAGTGTGCCGCCGGCCGCCCGTGCCCGTTCGGTCATGCTGGTCAGGCCGAGGCCGCCGGCGCGGCGCGCGGCCTCCACGTCGAAGCCACGGCCCTGGTCCTCGACCCGCAGCTCGAACGTGCCGTTGTCGGCGCGCACCCGCACCAGCGCGGTCGCGGCGTTCGCATGGCGCACGAGGTTGGCGAGCGCCTCCTGTGCGATCCGGTACACCACCAGGGCCTGGTCGGACGTGAGCATCGGCGCGTCCGGCGATTCGTCCACGACCTCGATCCGCACTATGGAGGTGCGGCCCAGCTCGCCGGCGAGTCGTTTCAGCGACGGCCCGACGCCCTCCTGCTCCACGAACACGGGATGCATGCGGTAGGCGAGCTGCCGCAGCACCACCGACAGGTCCTCCAGCTCCGCGCGCAGCGCGACCAGGTGGCGCCGGAGCCCGTTCGAGCCCTCGCGCGCGCGGTCGGCGCAGGCGTCGAGCTCGTGCAGCACGATGGCGATGCGCTGCAGCGCGTCGTCGTGCACCTCGCGCGCCACCCAGGCCCGCTCCTCCTCGTGCGCGCTCACCAGCCGGTCGGCGTACTCGCGGTGCATCGCGAGGAAGCGGCGCTGGTACACCGAGAGCGCCACCGCGAATGCCAAGAGAATGACCACGAGCGCAAGGCCCGCGCTCAAAAAGGCCCAGACTACCGCGCTGCTACTCGCTGACACACCACGCCCCAGCCGATCATGATGAACGCTCCGATATTCGTCCAGGCCTTCACCAGGTAAGCGAGCCGCACCCATTCAACATGCGTATCGATGTACGCCCGATGAAAGGCCGGTACCGCGACGAGCCCGCCCCAATGCACAGCAAGGCCCAAGCAGATCCAAAACCAGTCCTCCCCCGCAAGTCGCGTTCGGCTCAGGAGACTCCGGTGCACCAGCGTATGCGCGACCGCCGCCAGGATGAGCAGACAGAGTAAGGGCGACACCCACAGATCAAACGAGACCGCTGGCGTCGTGGCCGCCAGGGCCACCGCAGTTGCGCCGAGCATTAGAGGAACGACGATGCCATACGTGAGACGCAATTGTTGATTCGGCTGAAACGCGGCCAACAGCCAGAGAGACAGTGCTACCTCAACCGGCAGTGTGACGTATGACGTAAACAGGTTGTTCCCTTCCAATACCGCGATCACCAGATCGAGCGCGTCGGCCGCGAGCAGGAGGCCGCAGAGCCAGATGACCCGGCGATATGGGGCCGGCATGGGCCGGCCCCACACCACCAGGGCGCCGACGATCGGAATGGCTTGCGACGCGAACTTCGCGTAAAGCACCACCGGAATCGCCACCGCTCGCTGGTTTCCTCCCGGCGCTCTAGACGTCGAGCGCGCTGTCCATCGGGCAAAACGGCGGGCACGGGAACGTCTTTTCCACCAGCTCGCCTTCATCGAGGTCGTTGCCGAACTCGTCCACACCGACCACGATCAGCGACGGCGTGTTGTCGGGGTTCAGCCCGAAGTATATGCGGACCCCCACGCACCCATCCTGGCTCAACACGCGGTCCAGCGCCACCTTCGTGAACGCCCCAGCATGGATCGTGCCGGGGTTCGCGCGGCGGTAGCGCCCGATCATCTCCCGCGCCTCGGTCAGCCCGATGTCGTGGTCGAACGTCGGCCACACCTTTTCCGTCGTCTCGGGCTCGGCAACCGGGGTCGCCACAGCGGGATTCTGCCAGCTCATACAGCCTCCTTGAGGTAGTGAAACGGGACGCGGAACTGCAAGTGTCCGTACAGTCGCTCCGCGGGGCGCCGGGAGACACTAGGGCTACTACGAGTGTCGCCTCGCGCGAGCCCGATCGGACGACGTGGACATCGACTCGGCAGCCGGCCTGCCGGCGCGTTGGCGGGGCCCTCGGGCCGGGCTACTTTTCGCGCCTATGGCCTACCACACCCTCCTGCTCGAGGTCCGGGACGGCATCGCCTTCCTCACGGTCAACCGCCCCGACAAGCTGAACGCCCTGAACGACCAGGTCGTGAGCGAGCTGCACGCGGCCGCCCAGGCCCTGCGCGATGACGCCTCCGTGCGCGGCGTCATCCTCACGGGTGCCGGGCCCAAGGCGTTCATCGCCGGCGCCGATATCGGCGATCTCGCCAAACAGGGGGTGCTCGACGGCCGCCGCCGGGCCCTGACCGGCCAGCAGATGCTCCTGGCCTTCGAGCGGATGGGCAAGCCGGTGCTGGCGGCGGTCAACGGCTTCGCGCTGGGCGGCGGCTGCGAGCTGGCAATGGCGTGCCACCTCAGGATCGCCAGCGAGAACGCCCGGTTCGGGCAGCCGGAGGTCAACCTGGGCATCACGCCGGGCTACGGCGGCACCCAGCGCCTGCCCCGCATCGTCGGCAAGGGGAACGCCCTTTACCTGCTGCTGACCGGCGAGCACGTGAACGCCCAGGAGGCGCTGCGGATGGGCCTGGTGAGCAGGGTCGTCCCGCAGGACCAGCTGCCCGCCGAGGCCGAGAAGCTCATGCGGACGATCATCTCCAAGGGCCCGATCGCCCTGGCCCTCACCATCGAGGCCGTGGAGCGCGGGCTGGAAACGACGCTGGAAGAGGGGCTCCGCATCGAAGCGGACGCGTTCGGCCTGGTCGCCAGCAGCAGCGACATGAAGGAAGGACTGGCGGCGTTCCTCGAGAAGCGGCCGGCGAAGTTCGAGGGGAAATGAAGGCGCCTGTGCGTCTGTGCGTCTGTGCCGCCTTGGCTGGTTGCACCGACCCCCGCGGCCGCCCGGTGTCGCCCGAAGTGGACCTGCAGTTCGTTTCAGCGACGGCCACGAGCCCGGATACGATCGTCGGTTCGTTGTACGCCTTCGACGCCGATGGTCTGCGCGACCTGGTCCTCACGGTGCGCAGCTCCGATTCGGGCTTCGCGCTGGACTCCACGCTGTTCATCGCGGGGACCACGGAGCTGACGCGTGGACTGGTCCTGAGCCTGCCCGCCGGCCGTCCGGTTGGCAGCACCATCCGGGTCCGCGCCCGGGTCACCGACGAGGCCGGGTTCGCGGCCTCGGACAGCGTCGATTTGGTCATCCTGTAGTATACGCTAAACCCTTGTCCTGACAGGGGTTTTCCGCTATTTTGACGGGGTGGGACCGCCCGTCACGAAGCGGCTGGCTTTCGGGCTCGCATGGAGCCTGCTCGCGGCGTGCAAAGAGAACCTGCAAGCCCCGGCTCCCGGCATCGGCCCGGACCTCGAAGGGCCGATTCTCATCCTGCACCCCGGGCAGGACACCGTGGTGGATTCGACCGGAACCCTCAACGTCCGCGTGCTCGCCGCGGACCGTTCCAAGATCACGAGCCTGAACCTCGTGATCATCGGCGGCGCGTTCGGGTTCAGCCCCGTGGCGCCCAACGACACGGTGGCGACGGTCGTTTTTCCGGTGCCGCTGGCGCCGCTGAAGCACTCGACGTTCGGGTTCCGGGCCGAGGCGCGGGATGCCCTCAACCACGAGACGGTCACCGGCACGGTGACCGTGACGGTGCGATAGGCCGGATCCTGCAGCTCAAGGTCCGGGGGTTTCGCAACCTGGCCGACGCGGACCTCGCGTTGCCCCCGACCGGGTGCGTGGTCGTGGGACCGAACGGCCACGGCAAGACGAGCCTGATCGAGGCCGCGGTGTACGCGCAGGTGTTTCGCAGCTTTCGCGGCGCCGCGGACCGCGAGCTGACGCGGTTCGGGAGCGACGGATTCTGGATCGAGACGCGGGCACTGCCGCACGGCGGCAGGGCCGCACCGGAAGTCGGGGCCGCGCCGACGAATGGGACCCGGACGGTGAGCATCGGGTACGACGTGCGAACCCGGGCCAAGCGGGTCACGGTGGACGGCGTCGAGCCGGCGGCGATGGGCGGGGCGATCGGCCTCGTGCGGGCGGTGGTGCTCAGCCCGGCGGACGTCGCGCTGGTGGCGGGCGGACCGAAAACGCGGCGGCGCTACCTCGACGTGCTGCTGGCGCTCACGGTGGTGGGGTACGTGGGGGCGCTGGCGCGGTACCGACGGGCGCTGGCCCAGCGGGCCCGGGCGCGGGCCCCGGAGGCGGGGGCCTTCGAGAACGTGCTGGCCGAGAGCGGCGCCCTCATCGTCGCCGCCCGGCGCGCCTGGGCCGACCGGTGGAGCGCCGGCTATGGCGAGCAGGCGGTGGCGATGGGTGAGCGCGGCGAATCGCGGCTCGCGTACGTGCCCCGCACGGAGGGTGGCGCCGACGCCCTGCGGCGTGCGCTGGAGCACAGCCGCTCGCGCGACCGCGAGCTGGGCCAGACGACCGTGGGGCCGCACCGCGATGAGCTTCGGCTCACTCTCGATGGCCGCGCCCTCCGCACCTACGGCTCGGCTGGTCAGCAGCGCACCGCGGCGCTCGCCCTGCGGCTGCTCGAGGCGGCGACACTGCGCGAAGCCGGGGCGGGGGGAGGAGTGGGGGGGGTGGGGGGTGCCGAGCCGCTGATGTGTCTCGACGACGCGTTCGCCGAGCTCGACACGGAGCGATGCGCGCGGCTCGGCGCGCTCATCGAGCGGTGGTCCGGCCAGGGGGCGCAGATCCTGGCCGCCGTGCCCCGCGCGGCCGACGTGCCCGACGCGGTGGCGTCCCTGCCCCGCTGGCGCGTCTGCGACGGACGGATCGAAGGAGCCTGATGCCCCAGACGCGGAAGGCCGTGAAGCCGGCCCGGGTGAGCGAGGTGCTCGCGGTCTATCTGCAGCGCGCGGGCCTCACCGAGCGCGTGGCGCAGGCCGGCGTCATCGCCGAGTGGCCGGCGATCGTCGGACCCGACGTGGCGCGGGTGGCCGCCGCCGAGGCCGTGACGCCGGACGGCGTCCTGCTGGTGCGGGTCCGCTCCTCTGCCTGGGCGAACGAGCTGAGCCTCATGGCCCACCAGATCATCGCCCGGGTCAATGCGGGTCGAACGACGGGACGGATCGAGCGGATTCGATGGCTGGTAGGTGCTTAGCACTCATGACTCATAACTCATGACGCAGAACCTCAGCGAGAGTTGTGAGTCATGAGTGGTGAGTTGTGAGTTAGACCTCCGACCGAGGGCGTGCAACGCCGTGATCGAGACGATTCAGCCTGGGAGATCGCTCACGGTGGCGCAGGCGGCCGCCGAGGTGGTGATGGAACAGGCGCGGGAGATCAAGCGCCACGGCCGTGTCGCGAAGGGCGGGCGCGATCCCGAGGGCGTGCACCAGATGCGGGTCGCGACCCGGCGGCTGCGGGCGGCGCTGCGCGTGTTCAAGGGGCGCCTCGAGGTACCGGAGCGTGTGCGGCGGGGGCTGCGGCGGCTGGCGCGGCGGCTGGGCGCGGTGCGCGACCACGACGTCCTGCTGACCCTGGTGCGGGAGCACCACCTGCCGCACCTGACGGGGCCGGAGCGCGCGCGGCTCGGGCGCATCATTGGCGACTGGCGCGAAGAGCGCGCGGGGGCGCAGAAGCGGCTCGGCAAGGCGCTCGCCCGCCGGCGGCACGCGAAACTGCTCAAGACGCTGGTCCAGTGGGCCGAGGCGACCAGGCCGGAGGGTCCGGCGGACGCGGCCGCGGACGTGCTGGCCGAAGCCGTCGAGAGCCAGGCGGTCGCGCTGGCGCGGCACGGGGGGATCACGGAGGCCGCGCCGTCACCCGAGGATCTGCACGGGCTGCGGATCGGGTTCAAGCGGCTGCGGTACACGCTGGACATCCACGCGGCCGCGTGCGGGCTGGGGTACGACGTGGAGCGGCGGCTCGCGCGGCGGATGCAGGACGTTCTGGGCGAGATTCACGACCGCGACCTGCTGCTCGACCGCCTCGCGGCGGGCAAGCGGCTCTATCGAGGGCCGTGGCCGGATCTGCACCCGCGCCTGGCGCACGAGCGGCAGGCCCTGGTTCGGCGGTTCCTGCGCCTCCGGGGCGAGTGGATCCGGCGGACCCGCGAGCCGGTGCTGGAAGACGATCCGGCGCGGTTCGTCAGCCTGCAGCCCGCCCGCGTCCAGCTCCGGCTGGTGGGCGGCACGAAGCACGTGGCCAGCGCGATGGTGAGGTGACCGACATGGCGAACCCTAACCGGGCTTTCGAGATGGTCAGACAACCCAACGATTACGGCGCCGAGTCCATCCAGGTCCTCAAGGGCCTCGAGGCCGTGCGCAAACGGCCCGCGATGTACATCGGCTCGATCGGGAGCCGGGGCCTGCACCACCTGGTCTACGAAGTGGTGGACAACTCGGTGGACGAGGCGCTCGCCGGCTTCTGCGACCGCATCGAGGTCGCCATTCATCCCGACGACAGCGTCACCGTGCGCGACAACGGGCGCGGCATCCCGGTCGACGTCCACCCCACGGAGAAGATCCCGGGCGTCGAGCTGGCGCTCACTGTCCTGCACGCGGGCGGCAAGTTCGACAAGCGCTCCTACAAGGTGTCGGGTGGCCTGCACGGCGTGGGCGTCTCGGTGGTCAACGCCCTGAGCGAGCGGCTCGAGGTCGCGGTGGACCGTAACGGCCAGCGGCACCACATGGCGTTCGTGCGCGGCGAGACGGTCAGGAAGCTCAACGTGTCCGGCACGCAGGTGAAGGGGACGGGCACCATCATCCGCTTCAAGCCCGACACCAGGATCTTCACCGACACGCGGTTCGACTACAACATCCTCGAGAACCGGCTGCGCGAGCTGGCGTTCCTCAACAAAAGCCTGACGATCGTCCTCAAGGACGAGCGCGAGGGACAGGAGCGTGAGGAAACGTTCCTCTACAAGGGCGGCCTGGCGCAGTTCGTCGAGTGGCTCAACCAGAACAAGAAGCCGCTGCACGCCAAGCCGATCGTCATCGAAACGCTGAAGGACGAGGTGGACATCCAGCTCGCGCTCCAGTACGACGCTGGCTACCAGGAGAACACGCTCACCTTCGTGAACAACATCAACACCCACGAGGGGGGCACCCACCTCACCGGGTTCAAGGCCGCCCTCACGCGGGTCATCAACGAGTACGCGAAGAAGAGCGGTGCCCTGAAGAAGGCGGAATTCACGCTCACCGGCGACGACGTACGCGAGGGCCTGACCTGCGTGCTCTCGATCAAGGTCCGCGAGCCGCAGTTCGAGGGCCAGACCAAGACCAAGCTGGGCAACGGCGAGGTCGAGGGGATCGTCAAGACGGTCGTGAACCAGCAGCTCGGCCAGTACCTCGACGAGCATCCGCCGGTGGCGCGCGCCATCGTGGAGAAGGCGGCGCAGGCCGCGCTGGCGCGCGAGGCCGCGCGCAAGGCCCGCGAGCTGGTGCGGAAGAAGAGCGGGCTCGAAGGCGGCGTGCTGCCGGGCAAGCTGGCGGACTGCTCGCTCAGCGATCCGGCGATGTGCGAGATCTATCTGGTCGAAGGCGACAGCGCCGGCGGCTCGGCCAAACAGGGGCGCGACCGGCAGTTCCAGGCCATCCTGCCGCTGCGCGGCAAGATCCTGAACGTGCAGAAGGCGCGCATCGACAAGATCCTGTCCAACGAGGAGATCCGGACCATCATCACCGCGGTCGGGACCGGCATCGGGGAGGACTTCACGCTCGCGGACGCGCGCTACCACAAGATCATCATCATGACCGACGCCGACGTGGACGGCGCGCACATCCGCACGCTGCTGCTGACGTTCTTCTACAAGGAGATGAAGCAGCTCATCGACGCGGGCTACGTGTACATCGCGCAGCCGCCGCTGTTCCGGGTCGCGAAAGGCAAGGAAGAGTACTACGCCTACGACGAGACCGAGCGGGACGACTACGCCAAACGGCTCGGCAACGGCGAAGGGGGGCGCGGATCCATTTCGGTGCAGCGCTACAAGGGCCTGGGCGAGATGAACCCGCCCCAGCTGTGGAAGACCACCATGGATCCCGCGACCCGCACCATCCTCAAGGTCGAGATGGAAGACGCGCTGGAGGCGACCCGCCTGTTCGAGACGCTGATGGGCGACGAGGTGGAGCCGCGGCGGAAGTTCATCGAAGAGCACGCGCACTTCGTGCGCAACCTCGACGTGTAGCCGGCGGACACCCGTGCCGGCGGAGCACGATGTGGTGGTGCAGTACGCGCCGCGCCTGCGCTTCTACAAGACCGAAAAGCACTTCCCCTGCCCGGTGAACGAGTTCCACGCCCGGGCCACGTTCCGCCGGGTGCTGTGCAGCAATCAGAAGGGCGAGGAGGTCTGGGACCCGCGGCAACGCGTCTGGGTTCCCGTGCCCAACCCGCCAGACCTGCCCGACGAGAAGTCCTGCCTCGCGCCCGACTGGGCCGACGTCGTGAAGCAGGCTACGCTCGGCGACATCGCGGGGGACTCGCACGGCGGCGCACCGGCGCGGTGCGGGTACTTTCTCGCGCTCGATCGGAGCTGGTTCGGGAAGTCACCCGGCGCCATCAAGCCCACCGGTGCCATCACCTCGCCCGTCCCCATCTACTGCGACGTCTACCCGTGCGGCCCGGGCTCGCCGAACTTCGCGCCGCCGGAAGCGGGCGCGGGCATCGCGGTGTCGTACTGGATCTTCTACGTCTGGAACCAGGCCAGCGTCGGGTGGCACGAGGGCGACTGGGAGCACCTGACCCTGTACTTTGCCGCCGGCGACTTCGAGAAAGCGAAGCCGCCCACGCACTTCGCCACCTGGCAGCACGGCAGACCGCACGTCGGCGGGTTCAAGAAGCTCGCGCTGATCGACGACACGCACCCGGAGATCTACGTGAACGACCAGGGGCATGCCCTGCAATCGGGCCTGCCCGCCGTGGACGGCGCGCCCGTGACGCCCGGCCTGCTCGCGAAGCCGGCGTGGGACACCTGGACGCTGCCGATTCACAACATCGAGGACGAGCCGTGGTGCGGGTACACCGGCGGGTGGGGCGCGATCACCACCCACCGCAAGCTGCTGGTGGACCTGTCGGGACCGGTCGGACCGTGGCACAAGCGGGGACCCGGGCAGTAAACCCGGGCCGCGGTGCTCCCACGCCCACCATCAGCGAATGATGTCGAGCGGACGCGCCAGGAATCGCGCGGGCCGGACTTCGCCGCGGCGGACCCGGGACGTCTTCCACTTCACGCCGCCCAGCGAATCGGCCGCGACGCCGCCGGTCGGGGCCGGGAGCCCTCCCCCTCCCCCGTGGGCGTCGGGCCGCCGCCGGGCGCCGAGCCTCAAGCTGTCGCGCGACGCCGCCGGGCGCGGAGGTACCGGCACCCCGGCCGCCAGCCAGCGCAGCCGCAGCGTCCCGTAGATCCCGGCCAGCGAGTCCTTGGCCGGAGCCGGAAGCCCGACCGCCAGCCGCACGGCGCGTCCCGAGTCCGTCTGGATGTCCAGCGTCGCCGGATGGCCATACAACCGGCCGAACGTGCTCGACTCGAGGACCGCGACGCTGTCCGCGCCGAGCACCCACGGAAGCTCGAGGAAGTAGACGTTGCGTCCATCGGCCGCGGAATCCGACCGCCAGGGCAGGAGGCCGAAGCCGCATTCGCCCTCGTCACCGAAGTTGCGCAGCAGCACGAGCCAGACGTGATCGTCCGTGGCGTCGATGTGCGACACGTCGGCGGCGAGCGCGAACACGGGGTGGATCTCGGTCTGGAAATGGTGAATGGCATCCAGCCCCAGGATGCCCGTCACGACCGCGGGGCGCTCGAACAGGAGCAGGTCGGCGGAATCTTCGTCGGCCCCGGGCTGGCCCTGCGCGATGCGGATCAGCGGCTGCCACGGCGCCCCCGCGACCAGGCTGTCGAACCGGGCCACGGTCTCATCGCCGTTGAACTCGATTTCGATCATCCGCGCGGGATCCCCAACGCGGCGCCGCGAGGATCGGTTGGAGCGGATCGTGCCGGCTGTGACCAGGCTGTCGGCCTCGAGCCACAACGTGAGGTCGTGATCCCCCGCAGCCACGAAGGACTTCCAGCGGATCCGCCCCCGCTGGGTGACCTCGAACCAGTTCACGTGGCCGCGGACGTGGGGTTCCGCGTCCCGCTGCGAGCAGCTGAAGCCGCCGGACTTCACCTGGTGCCGCGTCAGCTGGTTCAGAGTGATCGGATCGTCGCTGCATTCGCGACGGTAGACCAGCGAGGGCTGCTCGGACGACTGGACGTACCAGAACTGGCAGGCGCGGTCGCCGTCGGAGCGGGGCCGGCGCCATCGCGGGTCGAGCGGCAGTCCGTTGGCGTCGGTGGCACCCCGGATCAGGTCGAAGGGAGGCGCATCGCCGCCCGAGAGCCAGGGCCGCCAGGTCCGCACCAGGGTGCTGAAGCTCACTCGCGCCATGGTGAACCGTTGCGACGCGACGTGGCGCCTGTCCCGCGCGACCTCGATCCCGGTGCGATGACCGCGGCCGAGCGAGCGCGAAGCGGCGAGCCCGAGCTGCCAGCCCCACCCCCGTACCGCGCCGCCGTACCGCTCGTACCCCGCCAGGGCCCCGAACTGATACCCGGGGTACCCGCCCCGGAAGTTCCACCGGATCCCGCCGCCCACAACGTACGGGGTCACCGTCCCCCCTCCCTGGGGGAGGCTGGTGCGACGGACTCCCGCGTCGGCCCACAGATCCGCGCTGGCGCCGAGGGTCGCCACCGCCAGACGGACGGCCGCTCCCAGGTCGGCCACCGCCGGTGAATCGGCCGAAAACCCGAGCTCGCCCACTGCCCCCAGGCGCACCGCGGACTGCATCACGGAGTCCTTCACCGTCGCGCACCCTGCGGCGGCGCCCAGGCAGGCTCCTGCCAGGAGCCGGCGAAACCCGCGTGGTCCGGTCGTCATCGGAGCCTCCCCTGGTTGGCCGACCTACGACGAGGAGAATTCCGCGGATCGGCGATCGCCGCAACTGGGGCGAACCCCAGTGTCCGAACTGCCAAACAAAAACGGCCCCGCCGCTGGGGGCGGGGCCGCGGGTACCGCGGTCGCGGGTTGCGATCAGCGAGGGGTTCGGCGGCGCAGAGCGCGGAAGCTCACCAGGCGCCGTTGCGCTTCGTCCCACAGCGCCAGCCGCATGCAGCGGATGCTTTCCCACAAGGTGATGCGGGAGACGCGCGTCAGCTCGGGATGATCGCGCAGCACCTGCGGCAGGCGGTAGTTCGGGATCCGGGCGTTCAGATGGTGAATGTGGTGCAGGCCGATGTTGCCCGTGGCCCACTGCAGCACCCTCGGGAGCGCGAGGTAGCTGCTGCCCTCGAGCGCGGCAGTGTCGTAGCTCCAGGCGGGGTCGTGCTCCCAGTACGTGTGCTCGAACTGGTGCTGGACGTAGAACAGCCACACGCCGAGCGAGCAGGCGAGCAGCGTGATCGGGAGCTGGACCATGAGGAATGCGCGCCAGCCCAGGGTCGTACCCGCCGCCACGATCAGCGCCGCGATCCCGACGTTCGTGAGCAGGATGCTCTGCCGCTCCCGCCTCCAGGTGCGCGGCACGATGAACGGCAGGCGGTGCCGCACCACGAAGTGGATCGCCGCGCCGATGATGAACAGCACGAACGGATTGCGATAGACCCGGTACTTCAGGCGGCCCCACCACGACAGCTGCAGGTACTCGGCGACCGTCAGCGTGTTGATGTCGCCGAAGCCGCGGTGCTCGAGGTTGCCGGAGTTGGCATGGTGGACCGCGTGGGTCTTGCGCCAGTAGGTGTACGGCGTAAGCGTCAGCACGCCGATGACCCGGCCCACCCAGTCGGCCAGTTTCTGTTTGCGGAAGAACGACCCGTGGCCGCAGTCGTGCTGGATGATGAACAGGCGCATCAGGAAGAACGCGGCCGGCGCCGTCAAGGCCAGCGTGAGCCAGTACGATACATCGAGCAGCAGGTACATCGCGACCCACGTCGCGCCGAACAACGCGGCCGAGTTGCCGAGCTGCCACAGGCTGCGCGACCAGCTCGGCTCGCGATAGCGGGCGAAGGTGGCGGCGAGACCCTTGGCGACGGGCGCCGCGGAGGAACGCGCCGCCGGGACGGTCGGGTTGACTGGGTCAGTGCTCACGTCGTGGTGCCCTCGAAGTCGAACCTGGATGCCTGCCTGTAAGCTAATGCCTACGGGCCGCTTACACCACGGCTGCCTTCCCCGCTGGCCCGCGGGGGCGCGCGCTACCACGGCCACAGGCGGATCGAGTCCCGGGTCGGTGGCGGCGACGCGCCGCGAGCCATGTCCGCGAGGAGCCGCGCGAACGCGTCCGCCGTCCGCGGGCCGTACAGGTTCGACCCTCCTTCGTAGTGTTGCGCCCCGTATTCGGCGGCCGTCGTCACGTACTGCATGTAGCCGTTGGTCAGCGATACGATGCCGATGTGCCGGACCGCCGCGGCCCGGCTCCCGAGCGCGGCGCGGATCGAGTCCCGCATGCCCTCGCCCGCGAGTGTCGTAATCTCGGCGGGCAGGGCCGCGAGCCACACGTCGCCGATGCGCACTAGCGAGAGCTGCGCGATCTCCGGCGCGCCGCCCATCCGGGCCAGGATCCATTGCAACGGCTTGATCACGGCCTGTTTCGCCCCGTGACAGCCGGCCAGCCTCGCCCGCGCGGAGGCGCCACCCTCCACGAGCGGCGGCCACAGCACGCGAAGGAAGCGCCACCCTAACAGGCGAGAAGGCCCATCCTCCGTCGATCCGCCCGGCTGCGCGACGCCGATCAGCGGCTCATCGCACAGCTCGGGGGGCGCGAGGCCGCCGCGCAGCGGCACCACCCGGAACGACCTCCCGATCGTGAGGTCGTCGCGCGGTTGGAGGGTCCCGTACAGCGCCATCACCCGGTCGGCGATCGTGGCGGCGAGCCCGACGGCCGAGTCGCGCGCGAGCTGCAGGCAGGCCCGCATCCGGCGTCGGCCCACGTCCTGGTAGCTCGGCGCGGGCGGGGGCGCGCGCGGCCCGGGCGCGCGAGTGCCAGGCCGGAACCGCGGCGGCGGGCAGCGGCTCGCTTCGGGCCAGGCGGCGGTGACATCGCCCTCGGTGCCGTTGGCGAGGGCGGCCACCGGGCGCCGATCCGCGCACGTGCTGTCCAGGTCGGCCAGACGCCGCTCCATCGCCGCCGTGATGGCGCCGAAAATGTCCGGGTCGATCTGGTCGTTGACGTTCGGGATGAACGTGCCGTGCATCGCGAAGACGCTGAACGCGCCACGCGTGTAGCACCGCGAGGAAGCGCTCCACCGCTCGACCCGGAGCAGCAGCCAGCGGGGATCCACGGCGCCCTCTTCGGCAGACAGCCCGCCGGGGACCGTGACGCCGTCGAGACCGCCGGACGGGTTGCGCCGGTAGGCCTCGAGGCTCCGGTTCCGGGTCACGCCCCACAGCGGGACGACGCCCCAGGCCGCGCGACCGGCCGCGAGGTCGCCGTACGCGGCCCGCACCGCCTCCGTGATGCGCGAGACCAGGAAGTGCAGCAGCAGCGTGTCGTACCCCGAGACGGCCGAGCTGAAGGCGTTGTAGTAGGCGGCGTCGGAGATGCCGCCGGGTCCGGCGTGGGTGTGCGTCGCCGCGATCAGCAGCCGGTCGGCTCCGATCCCCGTCTCGGCCACGACGGCTTCGGCGACCAGGCGATGGACCCGGATGGCCATCGTGGGCAGGTCCACCGTGACGAGGGCGATCCGCTCGCCGAGCGAGTCTTCGAGCACGACGGCCCGCGCGTACAGGGAGTCGCGAACGCCGCGCGCGCGCCGGCCGTCGGGGCCGTACCCGCCGAGGCCGATGGGGCGGTCCTGGACGTCGGGCGTGATGTTGGCGACGCCGAACCCCGCGCGGAACCGGGCGCCGGCCTCACGTTGAGGCGGAGGCGATAGCGGCGACGGCGCGAAGGTAGACCGGCGCGCGCACGCCGCGAGCAGCACGGCCGTCACGAGCGGCGAAGCCCGAAGCCTCATCGGCCCCGCCCCATGCGGCGCGCGTAACCAAGCCCGATGCCCATCCACACCAGCCGGCGCGAGGACCTGGTGATGGACACCCGCCGCGTCGCGTCGTCGAGGTTCAGCTGCGCATGCAGTGTCATCCGCGCGGTCACCGGCCCGGAGGCCAGGTTCGCGGCCAGCGCGAGGCCCACGTACGTCACGCCCCGCCGCTCGGCGACGAACGTCTCCGAGGCGTCGGCCGGATCGCGCTCCTGACCGAGGCTCGCGCCGGCCGTCGCGATCACGTCGAGATTGGCAAACATGGGCACCAGCGGCAGCGGCGCGGTGAGGCTGCCTTCGACGAACCCGCCCTTGGCCCGGGTGACATCCCACCACGCCACGGCGGAAGGGGTCAGCGGCAGGCGCGAGCCGGTGAGCCGGGCGTACAACTCCTGGGTGTCGTCGTTCGTCGTGCGGCGCGCAACCGCATCGCGGCCCCCGTAGTCGTAGTGCACCAGGCCCAACCGCAGGTCCAGGGGCTCAGTCACCACACCCACTTCGCCCCACCAATCGAGCTCCGTCCATCCAAGCCGGCCGGCTCCGCCGTCGTTCCAATCTCCCGGTTCGGCGCTGCTGAGCTGCAGGCTGGTCCAGCTGCCACCCGAGAGGCTCACGGCGCCGAGACCCACCTGAGCGAACAGGCCGCCCTGCAGGACTTGCCCGTTCGATCGGACCAGGCCGCGCCAGACGTAGTTGCCGTTCCAGTCGAGGTCCACGCCGATCGCCGCCTGCGCCGAGACGGAGTGCGGGCGCGCCGTCACCAGACAACACAGCGCCGCGGCTACCGCGAACCCTCGACGCCCCGGCCGCACGCGGTCCCGCGGGACCCCCGGCGATGACGCCGAGGCTGGCAGCGCGGTCGGGATCAACGGAGAGCCGCCGGCAGCTCAGGCATCAGGCTCCCGACCAAGCCAACCCGCAGGGCGTGGATGCGCCGGTCCAGCCAGATGTTGTAATAGTCCTGACCCCAGTAGTGATGGACGATGACGCCGAGCTGGCCCAGCGGCCTCGGGCGCACCGCGAGACTCGCCGACCACTGGACGCGCTCGAGCCCGCTGCGGAACAGCGTGTCCACCGGTCCGATGAGGATCGCCGGGTTCAGCTGCGCGCGCCACACGCCACCGGCTCCGGGCATCCGGAACACCCATTCGGCCTGGAACCTGAGGCGGTTGCGGCCGTAGCGGTCGCGGATCGGCGGATCGAGCGCGCCCGCGGGGTTGATCTGGAGGACCGCGCTCTGCGCGGCGAACCCGCGGCCGATCGTGCGTCCCCTGTGGACGCCGATCTCCACGTAGTTCGTCGCGAAGCTTCCATTCCGGTGATTGAGCGCTCCGGTCGAGTCGAGGAGCGGGCCTTCCTGACCGTTCGAGTAGTGCGCCACGGCGAACGACGCGTAGAGCAGCGCGGCCCCCGGATCCCGCACGGAGCGCGGCCACACGAACGCGGTGAGCCGCGGCGCGTAGCTCGGCGTCCGCACCGGAAACGACTCTGTGTCGTACATGCGGAGGGTCACGATCGGGCTGGCCACGACGACGCCGTTCAGCCAGGGCAGCGCCAGGCGGAAGTGCGGGGCGATCATGGCCTCGAAGATCAGCGGATCCAGCTGATCGTTGATTCGGAGCTGGTGGCTGAACAGGATGTAGCTGTCCTCGAGGCGCGCCGTCGCGATCGACGCGCTCCGTTGGCGGGCGTCGGCCGGTGGTTCCCGGAGCTCCTGGGCCGTGGCCGGTGTCGCCGCGAACAGCACCATGGCCGCCAGCACGTTGCTCCGCATGGACCCTCCGAACCACTCCAGCCGCCCCGGGGCTACCCCCACCCCTCCCGGAGCACCCGTCCGGCATTCCCCCCAATCACCTTCATCACCTGCTCTTCCGGAAGCCCGTGCGCCAGCAGCATCGCCGTGATCTTCCACAGCTGGCCCGCGTCCCAGCAGTCGTCGGCGGTATCCGTGAAACCGTCGAAGTCGCTGCCAATCATGACATGATCCCACGAGCCGAGACACTCGTAGATGTACGAGGCCTGTTCCCACAGGATATCGAGCACCGTCCGCCCGCCGTCGGAACGGAGCCACTGCGGCGTCAGGACCAGCCCCACCGCCCCGCCGCTCCCGGCGATCGCCCGAAGGTCGGTCTCATCGAGATTGTACGGGTGGGGGCAGAACCTCCGGAGGCCGACGTGCGTCGCCATGATCGGACGCTTCGAGCCGATGGCATCGTAGACGGCCTGCCGGGCCCGGGGCGTGCAGTGGCAGACGTCCACCAGCATCCGGCAGGCCGCGAGCTTCTCCAGCAGCCGGTAGCCGAGCGGGCTGATGGCCGGACCTTCGTCCGCGTGGAACCGGAACTGGCACGGAATCCGGCCCAGCAACTCGGGCGGGATGCCGACGGTCTGCGCGAACATCTCGTTGTGGAAGAAATGCGCGAGCGTGAGGCAGGCGACGCCGCGCGCGCACAGCTCGTCCACGCGGTCGACGTCGCCGTCGAGCACGTGGGCGCCCTCGACGGTGTGCACGACGGCCATCCTGCCGCTCGCCACGATGCGCCCCAAGTCCGCCGCCGTGCGCGCGACCTCCGCGCAGCCGGGCTCGCGAGCCGCCTCGGCCTCGAAGCCGTCCAGCACCTCGCGCAGCAGCACGAACCGCGCTTCGGTGCGGAGCCGGTCCAGCCCGGGCACCAGATCACCCGCGAACGGCAGCAGCGAACAATCGTTGAGAATCTCGCGCTCCGGCACGTAGTGGCTCGCCCACGCGACGCCGACCCTGCCGTGCTCAAGCTGGCGGAAGCCGCTGCGCAGCTGCGCGGGGTGGAAGCCCGGCTCCGCCCGGTGGCGGCCCCACAGATCGTGCCCGAACAGGAAGTGCGACAGCGAGGGGTGCACGTGCGCGTCGGTGAACGGCGCCGCCCGGTGCAGGGCCACCACCTCGTTCGACGGCCCGGGGCGTTGCAGCGGCGCGATCATGACCACCTCGGAGGGAGATCGCTCGATACGACCGGCACCCGGAACCTCCTGCCCGGGCCGGAATGCGTCGGTTCGGGCGCCGAGCGCATTCCGGATACAGGCGGCGGGACACGCAGAACTACGGTTAGGAGGATGGAGCTTCGAGGGTACCGGGAAACCCGACCGCGTCAAGCAAACCGGCCAGAACCCGGCAGAATCGCCGGGTTTTGGCCGTTCCGCGCTAGGCAAGCGCGCGGACGGCGGTGACGAACCGCTCGACTTCGTCCTCCGTGTTGTAGTAGTGCACGCTGGCGCGGACCATCGCCTCCAGCCCCCGCGGTTCCATGTCGAGACGCGCGTACTCGACCAGCGACACCGTCACGTTGATCCGGCGCTGGAGCAGCGCCGCCTTGAGGTCGTTGGGATCGAGGCCCGCCACCGTGAACGTCACGATGCACCCCTTCACCGCCCCGAGGTCGTGGACCCGCACGCCGGGGACTTCGGCCAAGCGTCGGCGCAGCAGCGCTCCCAGCGCGCGACCCCGTTCCCAGATCGCCTCGAGACCCCAGTCGAGCGCGTACGCGACAGCGACCCCGAGGCCGATCTTCGTGGCGTAGTTGGTCTCCCAGTTCTCGAACCGCCGCGCGTCGGGCCGCCACGCGTAACGGTCCGCGGCGACCCAGGTGGCCGCGTGGAGGTCCACGAACGGCGGCTCGAGCCGTTCCAGCACTGCCCGCCGCACGTACAGGAACCCGGTGCCGCGCGGCCCGCGCAGGAACTTGCGGCCCGTGGCGGAGAGCAGGTCGCAGCCGATGCGCGTGACGTCGAGCGGCAGCTGCCCCGCCGACTGGCACGCGTCCACCAGGTACAACGCGCCGTGACCGTGATCGCGCACCACGCGCCCGATGTCCTCCACCGGGTTCACCAGGCCGCCGTTGGTCGGCACGTGCGTGATCGCGACGAGCCGAACGCGCCCGTCGAGCATGCGCCGCAGCGCCTCGACGTCCACCTGGCCCATTTCGTCGCTCGGCACGACCTCCACGGTCGCGCCGGTCCGGCGCGCCACCTGCAGCAGCGCGAGATAGTTGCTCACGTACTCCGCGCGCGCGGTCAGCACGCGGTCGCCGGGGCCGAGCGGCACGGCGTAGAACGCCATGTCCCAGGCCCGGGTCGCGTTTTCGACCACGGCGATCTCGTCGCGCCCGCAGCCGATGAGTCGCGCGATGGCGTCGTAGGTCGCCTCCCAGCGCGCCGCTTCGCGATTCGCCGCCTCGTACCCGCCGATCCGCGCCTCGAGCTCGAGGTGTTCCGTCACGGCCTCGAGCACGGGCCGCGGCATGAGCGCCGCGCCGGCATTGTTGAAGTGGAGGACCTCGGCGCAGCCGGGTGTCTCGGCGCGCGCGCGCTGGACGTCCATGGGCATCGGGACTCCGGTGGAAGGACCGGGATGGAAAGGTCGTCGGAGGCGGTGGATCAGGCCAGTACGAGCCCGATGACACCCGCCACGGCCACGAGCGCGGGCTCCGGCAGCCGCCGCCACGCGAGCAGAAGGGCCAGCGCGCCGGCGGCGATCCAGAGGGTCGTGAGGTCGGTGATTGCGCGCCGGCCAAGCACGACGGCCGCGCCGGCGATCGCGCCCGCGGCGGCGGCCGTCACGCCGCCCACGAAGGCGCGCACCCGCGCGCTCGCCACCAGGCGCGAGAAGAACGGCGCGGCGAGCACGACCGCCAGCCACACCGGCAGGAACACGCCGATCGCGGCCACCAGCCCGCCCAGCGGCCCGGCCGCGAGGTGGCCGACGAACGCGACCGTGATCACGACGGGCCCGGGCGTGATCATCGCCACCGCCACCGCGTCGAGGAACTGCCGGTCGTCGAGCCACTCGTACTCCGCCACGACGCCGCCGTAGAGGAACGGGACGATGGCGAGACCGCTGCCGAACACCACGGCGCCCGCCTTGAAGAAGAACGCGCCGATCCGCGCCAGCTCGTCGGGCGCGGCCGGGCCGTGCACCCCGGTCAGCAGCCACGGCGGGATGGCGAGTGCCGCCGCGACGGGCGCCACCCGCTCCCGCGCGGCGAGCATCACCAGCCCGCTTCCGACGATCACCCACAGGATCTCGCGTTCCGTGGCCGCCACCGCGACCGCGTTGAGCGCCCACAGGCCCCACGCCAGCGCGTCGCGTCCGAGCGTCATGCGGGCGAGCTTCACCGCGCTGCGCGCGATGATGGCGATGACCGCCGCGCCCACCCCGTAGAACGACTGACGCATCCACGGCAGCTCGCCGGCCTGCAGGTACAGGGCGGCGAGCACCAGCACGATCGCGAGCGACGGAACCACGAACGCGACCGTGGTGGCGGTGGCTCCGAGCAGACCGCCCCGCAGCCAGCCCAGATAGGTCGCGACCTGGGCCGCGAGCGGCCCGGGGGCGAGCTGCGCCAGCGCCAGCGCTTCGGCGAACTCGCGCTCGCCGAACCAGCGGCGCCGCTCCACCAGGTCGCGCTGCATGTACCCGACCAGCGCGATCGGTCCGCCGAACCCTGTGGCGCCGAGCCACAGGAAATAGCGCGTGAGCGCCGCGAGACTCACCTGCGGCGTCGCGCGAACGCCCGGTACAGCCCCTCGAACAGGTCGGTGGCGCGCGCGAGCCGCGCGGCGTCGTCCGGGTGCGCGGCCACCAGGCCGTCCACCAGCGCCGCGACCCCCGCCGCCTCCGCCCGGCCGAACCGGTCGTCTTTGCAGTCCACGTCGTGCACGATTTCACCGAGATCGCGCAGGCCGGGGTCGCCCAGTCCGAACCGTGCCACCAGGGTCTCGAACGTGCACCGCGCGCCCTCGTGCGTGTACTCGGCGTCGAACATGTCGAACCGCAGCTCGCCCGGCTCCGGCCGGTAGCCGCGGGCCGGCACGAACTTGAAGCGCGCCTCGGGATCGATGAACCGGCGGATCAGCCACGCGCTCGCCATCCGGTCCACCTTGATGCCGGTGCGCGTCACCCAGGTGCGCCCGGGCTCGACCCGGTCGAGCGCCGGGCCCTCCGCGGCCTGCGCCGCCACATCCCGCTCGCGCGCGAACATCGCCTCCACCTCCTCGTCGCTGATGCCACGCAGGAACGACGCGGCGCACACCACCGCTTCGCCGCCCTCCGCCGCGATGTCCCGCGCGAGCCACTCGAAGTCCTCGTACGCCTCGTCCGTGTTTCCGAGCACGTACACCGTGTTCTTCAGGGCGACCGCCCCGATCTTCGCCAGGCGCCGCCGGACCTTGACCCTGAGGTAGGCCGGCTCCGGCGGGAGCTGGTGGATCAGCAGCAGCCAGCGGGGAGGTCCCACGACCCCTTGCGCTGATGATTCAACTGTATCATTCATTACGTCGCTAATGTATCCCCAATCGGTCAGGCGGTCAACAGGCGGCGCATGAGCTCGGAACCGGTACTGCTCTTCTCGCGATCGGACGTGGCGGACCTGCTGGACCCGGCCGCCACGGTCGAAGCCGTCGAGGCGGCCTTTCGCGCCCAGGGCGAGGGCACGGCCGGCCCCGCGGGGGTCCTCGGCACGCACGTCGAGGGCGGCCGTTTTCACGTCAAGGCGGCCGCCCTCACGCGGGGGGGGGGGCGGGCGTTCTACGCCGCGAAGGTGAACGGGAACTTCCCCGGCAACCCGGACCGCGGTCTTCCGACGATCCAGGGCGTCCTGGTCCTCGCGGACGCTTCGAACGGAACGCCGCTGGCAGTCATGGAGTCGGGCGAGCTGACCGCGCGCCGTACCGCGGCCGCGAGCGCGGTAGCCGCGCGTCATCTGGCCTGCGCCGACGCCGACACCGCGGCCATCATCAGGTGTGGTGCCCAGGCCCGCGCCCACCTCGCCGCACTGCTGGTGGTGCGCGCCTTGAAGGCGGTGTGGGTCGCGGACCAGGACACAGAGCGCGCGCGTGCGTTCGCCACGCAGGCGGCCCGCGAGTTCGGCATCGAGGTGCGCGCGGCGGAAAGCGTTCGGCGGGCCGCGCGCGCCGCGCCGATCGTGGTGACCTGCACGACGGCCTTGGCGCCCATCCTCCACCCGGGCGACGTGCTGCCGGGCACCTTCGTGGCGGCCGTCGGCGCCGACAGCGAGCGGAAGTCCGAGATCGCGCCGGCGCTGATGGCCGGCGCGGCGGTGGTGTGCGACGTCGTCGAGCAGTGCGCGCGGATCGGCGACCTGCACCACGCCCTCGAGGCCGGGGCGATGCGCCTCGAGGACGTACGCGGCGAGCTGGGCCGGGTGGTCGCGGGCCGCGGTGCCGGGAGGCGCAGCGACGACGAAATCGTCATCTTCGACAGCACCGGCACCGCCCTGCTGGACGTCGCCGCGGCGGCCGTGGTCTACGAGCGGGCCCGGGCCGCGGGGGGGGGTCGCGGCACGCCGGTGCCGCTCCGGGACTGACCATGCGCATCGACACCGCCTACCTGCACCGCACCCTGGCGGACCTGGTCCGCCTCAACTCGATCAATCCCGCCTTTTCGGGCGGGCGCACCGACGAGCGGCTCGTCGCGGCCTGCGTGGCCGATGCCCTGCGCGCGTTAGGCGCGGAGGTGACGCTGCACGAGCCGCAGCCGGGCCGCGTCAGCGTGACCGGCCGCGTGCGCGGGACGGGCGGCGGGCCGTCGCTCATGCTGTACGCGCACCACGACACCGTCGGCGTGGAGGGGATGGCTGATCCCTTCTCCGCGGAGATCCGCGACGGCCGGATGTACGGCCGGGGCGCGTACGACATGAAGTGCGGCCTGGCCGCGTGCCTCGCCGCCGTGCACGCCCTGCGCGGCGGCGGTGTCCGGCTCGCCGGCGACGTGGTGGTGTGCAGCGTGGCCGACGAGGAGGTCGCCAGCATCGGCATCAGCGACGTGCTCACCCGCGTGCGCACCGACGCCGCGATCGTCACCGAGCCGACGGAGCTCGAGGTCTGCGTCGCGCACAAGGGCTTCGCGTGGCTGCGTGTGTCGACCCACGGCCGGGCCGCGCACGGCAGCCGGTACGACGAAGGGGTGGACGCCAACCTGCGGATGGGGCGGTTCCTCTCGCGCCTCGAGGTGCTGGAGCGCGCGCTGCGCGCGCGGGCCGCCCATCCGCTGCTCGGCACGCCGTCGCTGCACGCCGCCGTGCTCAGGGGCGGGACCGGCGAGAGCACCTACGCCGCGCGGTGCGACCTCGACATCGAGCGGCGCATGCTGCCCGCCGAGCGGGACGACGACGTGGTGGCCGAAATCCGGGCGATCCTCGATGAGCTGGGCGCGGCCGATCCGACCTTCCAGGGTGAGGTCGCCCTGTCGCTCAGCCGCCCGGGCTGGGAGACACCGGTGGACGCCCTGATCGCGCGGGCGGTGCGTGACGCGGCGCGGCGCGCGCTGGGCCGCGACGGCCCACTGGTCGGCAAGTGGTACTGGATGGACACGTCACTGATCGCGCAGGCGGGCATCGAGACGATCGTGTTCGGTCCCAGCGGCGCGGGCGCGCACGCAGCCGTGGAGGGGGTGGACCTCGCGTCGGTCGAGCAGACGGCCGCGATCCTGGCGGACGCAGCCGTGGCCTACTGCGGGCGCGCGAAGGAGAGTGTGGCATGAAGTGGATCACCCGGGAGCGACCGAAGATCGATCGCGTGGCGTGCCCGTGGCTCATCGCGCGGTTCATAGACGACGCGCCGGAGTTCCTGTTCGTTCCCCCAGCGGAGGTCCTCACGACCGCGCAGCGGTGCGGCGCGACCCCGTTCGACGTCGAGGGCGTCGAGCTGTCGCACGAGGGGCCGCTGTGCAGCTTCGACGCGTTCGTGAAGAAGTACCGGATTGCCGACCCCGCGATCGGCGAGCTCGCGGTGATCGTGCGCGCCGCCGACACGGACCGGCTGGACCTGGTCCCGCAGGCGGCCGGCCTGCTGGCGATCTCGCTCGGGCTGTCGCGGTGCTTCGCGGACGACCACGAGCAGCTGCGCCACGGGTTCGTAGTCTACGACGCGCTGTATGCCTGGCTCACGCAGGCCCGGGGCGAGCGCCACACCTGGAACCCGCAGCGACGACCCACGGGCAGCCTCGGCCCACTGTGGGGCGTACGGATGTAGCCTGAGCTGACACGGGCTGAAGCCCGTGCCGCATCTGCCTCGCACGCCTGGTCCCTCGGGAACGTGCGATTCAGCGCGGGCCCCTGCAGATTCGTACTTGAGGAACGTGCGCGCGATTCGAGTGGCAACCGGCGCGGCGGTCGCGCTCGTGGCGGCTGCCGCGGGAGCGTCGTGGGCCCAGGGCGGGGGCTTCGGCACCATCCAGAGCGCGCCCGTGCCGCCCGGCCACGCCTTCTACTTCACCCGCGGTATCTACACCGGGTTCGGCGGCCGCCGCTTCGGCAGCTGGGCGACCGACTGGCCCAAGGCCGATCGCCAGTTCCTGATCGGGCTCACCCGCCTCACGAAGGTCGACGCCTACGACGGGGACAACGCGGTCCGGCTCGACGACCCGGAGCTTCGGCGCTTCCCTCTCCTCTACATGGTGGAAGTCGGGCGCATGGACCTGACCGAGCCCGAAGTGCTGGGCCTGCGCGGCTACCTCGAGGCCGGCGGGATGCTGTTCGTGGACGACTTCTGGGGCGCGGCGCAGTGGGCCAACTTCGAGGCCAACATCCGGCGGGTGCTGCCCGAGTATCCCATCGTGGAGCTGGCGCCGGAACATCCGGTGCGACGGGGCGTCTATACCATTGACACCATCGTCCAGGTTCCGAACATCGGGAACGGGTGCCGCGGCGGCCCGACCGGCGAATACGGCGGCAACGTGCCCTACCTGCTCGGAATGTCGGACGACCGCGGACGCCTGCTGGTGCTGATCAGCTACAACAGCGATCTCGGCGACGCGTGGGAATGGGCGGAGCAGCCGTGCTATCCCCTGCCCTTCTCCAATTACGCGTACCGCCTCGGGGTGAACGCGGTCGTCTACGGCATGACCCACTGACCGGCGCGATGGACCAGCTCTTCACCTTCCTCTTCAAGTACCGGCCCGCCGCGTTCGCGCGCGGCACGCTGGGCTTCGAGCCGCCGGGGCCGTGGTGGCTCGCGGCGACGATCGGCGCGGCGGCCGTCATCCTCGGCGCGACCTTCTACTTGCGGTCGGCGCGACTCGCCACCCGCGACCGGTTGGTGCTCGCCGGGTTGCGCGCCGCGGCGCTCGCGGTGCTGGTCGCGTGCCTCAGCGGGCCGGTGCTGCTGGTGGCCACGGCGGTGCCGCAGCGCAACCTGGTCGCGGTCCTGATCGACGACTCGCGCTCGATGGGGATCCGCGACGCCGCCGATCGCAGCCGGCTCGACGCGGCGCTGGAGGCGTTCGCCCCGGAGACCGGGCGCCTCACCCGGCGACTCGCCGAACGGTTCCAGGTGCGGACGTTCCGGTTCTCGGAGGCGCTCGCCGCGCTCCCGGCGGGGGGAGGGGGGGCCCCGCTCGCGCCGTCGGGCCGCCAGACGGACCTCGCCGGCGCGCTCGTAGCGGCCCGCGAGCGGCTCGAGGGCGGCGCGCCGCTGGCCGGCGTCGTCCTGGTGAGCGACGGAGGCGACAATGCCGACGGCGGCCTCACCGACGTGCTGCTGCGCTATCGCGCCGCGGGGGTTCCGGTGCACACGGTGGGCGTCGGCGCCGAGCGGTTCGCCCGTGATGTGGCGGTGGAGCCGGCGGCGCTGCCCGAGCGCGCGCTGCGGCACAGCCGGCTGGTGGTCGAGGTGCGCCTGCGCCACCGCGGCTTCGGCGGCGTGACCGTGCCGGTGATCGTCGAGGACGAAGGCGCGATCGTCGGCCGCACCGACGTCCGGCTGCCCCGCACCGGCGATGCGGTAACGGCGAGCATCGGGTTCACGGTGGGGACCGCCGGCCCGCGCCGGCTCCGCATCCACGTCCCGGTGCAGCGCGACGAGCAGGTCGCCGAGAACAACGCGCGGGAGGCGCTGCTCGTGGTCGAAGATCGCCTCGAGCCCATCCTCTACTTCGAAGGCGAGCCGCGGTTCGAGGTGAAGTTCGTGCGCCGTGCCCTCACTGACGAGCGGCAGCTGCGCGTGGTGACGTTGCAGCGCACCGCCGACGACAAGTTCCTGCGACTCGACGTTGCGGACTCGACCGAGCTGGTGGCCGGCTTCCCGCGCACCCGTCAGGAGCTGTTCCGCTACCGGGGCCTCGTGTTGGGCAGCGTCGAGGCGAGCTTCTTCACCCGCGACCAGCTCCGGATGCTCGCCGACTTCGTCCGGGTGCGCGGCGGCGGCCTGCTGGTGCTCGGCGGCCGACACGCGTACACGGCCGGGGGCTACGCCGGCACCGCGCTGGCGGACGCGCTGCCGGTGGTGCTGCCGCGGGAGGCCGACACCACCTACTTCCGCGAAGCGAGGGCGCGGCCGACGCCGGCCGGGCGGCGCCATCCGGTGACGCGGCTCGGCGGCTCGGACGAAGAAGACGCGGCGCGGTGGGACTCGCTGCCGCCGCTCGGCATGGCGCACCCGATCGAGGGCGCCAAGCCGGGCGCGGCCGTCCTGCTCACGGGCGAGACCGACCGCGGCGAGTCGCTGGTGATGCTCGCGGCGCACCGCTACGGCCGCGGCCGCGCCGTGGCCTTCCCGGTGCTCGATTCGTGGATGTGGCAGATGCACGCGAGCATCCCCGTGGAGGACCAGACGCACGAACGGCTGTGGCGCCAGCTGTTGCGCTGGCTGGTCAGCGACGTGCCCGAACCGGTGACCGTGCGGCCCTCGGCCACGCTGGTCCTGCCGGGGCGCGGCGTGCCGCTGGTGGCCGACGTGACCGACTCGGCCTACGTGGCGCTCAACGGCGCCGAGGTCGTCGCGACGGTGCGCGGCGCCGACGGCACCACGACGACGCAGCCGCTGACCTGGGCGGTCGAGCGCGACGGCGAGTACCGCGGCACCATCACGCCTCCGGCCGGGGGGGAGGGCCTGTACGAAGTGACCGTGGACGCGCGCGCGCACGGGCGGCTGCTGGGCACGAGCCGCGCCTACGTGCAGGCCGGCGACCCGCGGCTCGAGTTCGCGAACGCGGAGCGGCGTACCGCGCTGCTGGAGCGGCTCGCCGAGGAGACCGGGGGTCGCGCCTACGACATCGCCGCCGCGGACGGGCTCCCGGACGACGTGCGGTTCACCGCCGCGGGCGCCACCTCGCGGGAGCGGCTCGACCTGTGGGACATGCCGGCCGTGCTGCTGGTGCTGCTCGCGCTGATCGGCGCGGAGTGGAGCTACCGCAGGGTGCGGGGCCTCGCGTGAGGCTGTTCGCGGTCGCGCAGACCTGGCTGGTGGTGGTCACCGGTCTGGCAGGCGATCCGGCGCGGCGCGCCACGCTCGAGCAGCACGCGGGTCACCTGGTGGCGGCCGCGCGGACCCGCCTCGGGGTGGACCCGCAGCACATCGTCCAGCTCGGCGAAGGCACGACGCCGGCCGCGGGCGCGGAGCAGATCCGCCGCACTCTCGCCGACGTGGCGAGCCGCGCCGAGCCTAACGCGCTGGTCGTCGTCGCCCTGATGGGGCACGGCAGCGCGCTGGGCGGCGAGCCGCGGTTCAATCTGTCCGGACCCGACCTCACCGCGGCGGCCTTCGCGCGCGCGCTGGAGCCGCTGCGCACCCAGGAGGTGGTGGTCGTGGTGGCGACCAGCGCCAGCGGGCCGTGGACCGCGGCGCTGGCCGGACCGCGCCGGGCGGTGATCACGGCGACGCGCTCGGCGATCGAGCGCGACGAGACGGTGTTCGCTCGGTACCTGGTGGAGGCCGTCGCCGGCGAGGGCGGCGACGCCGACCGCAACGGCCGGCTGTCGGTCCGCGAGCTGTTCGAGTACGCGCGGCAGGGCGTGGACCGCCACTACCGCGAGCTGCGGCGGCTCCGGACCGAGCACGCGCTGCTCGACGACAACGGCGACGGCCGCGGCAGCCTGGCGGCGTCCGACAGCGGCGACGGCTCGCGCGCCGCGACGCTCTACCTCAATGGCGCGCCCGACGCTGCCGGGGCGGACGCGGCGCTCGCGCCGCTGTTCGCGCGCCGCGACTCGTTGGAGCGCGCGGTAGCGGCGCTCCGCGCGCGACGCGCCGCGCTCGACTCGGCGGCGTACGAGCGCGAGCTGGAGCGGCTGCTGCTGGATCTCGCCCAGGTGGGCCGCACGATCCGCGAGCGCCGGGGGACGGGAGGCACCAACCCGTGACGGCCCCCCTCCCCCTGCTCCTCGCGTTGGCGCTCGTCGCGCAGGCGCCCCCCTCCCCGCCGTCCGCGGCGGCGCGGCAGCGCGTGGACAGCCTGCTGCTCGTGGGCCGGTACGAGGAGGCCGCGCGGGCGGCGGCCGCTGGCGGACTCGACGCGCGCGCCGGCGAGGCGTGGCTGGCCATCGGCCGGTGGGACGACGCGGCGGCCGCATTCGGCCGCGCCTCGCGGGGGGGGGGCCGCGACACCCTGCGGGGCCGGTTGGGGCAGGCCGAGCTGGCGGCGCTGCGCGGCGCGCGGGCGGAAGCGCGGCGCGGCTGGCGCGCCCTCATCGCGGCGTACAACCGGAGCCGCTCGCTGCGCGCCGACGAGCTGCTCACCGTGGCGACGGCCGCCGAGCGGCTGAGCGCGGCCGAGCCCGTCCTCGCGCGCGACGCGCTGCGCGGCTACGACGAGGCGATCGCCGCGGATCCCGCCGACCTCGAGCCGCGGCTGCGCGCCGCCGCGCTGCTCCACGCGCGCTACAACTTCGCCGAGGCGCGCACCGCGTTCGAAGACGTGCTGCGCCGCTCGCCGGGGCATCCCCGTGCCTTGTTAGGCATCGCCGACACCCGGCGCGCGCTCATGGACGGCGACCCGGTGCCGCCGGCCGAGAGCGCGCTGGTGCGCAATCCTAACCTGGTCGAGGCCCGGGTGTTTCTCGCGCGGATGAATCTCGAGGCCGACGACTGGGCGGGCGCCGCGCTGGAGAGCGCCCGCGCGCTGGCGGTGAACCCGCGCTCGCGCGAGGCGCTGGCCGTACGCGCGGCGCTCGCGGTCGTGCGCGGCGACACCGCGCGGCTGGCCGCCATCGAGCGCGACCTCGGATCGGCCGACACGACCTACGCCGAGCACTGGGTCGCCGCCGCCGAGGCGCTGGCGCGGATGCGGCGCTACGGCGACGCGGCGGCGCTCGCGGAGCGCGCCGTGGCCCGCGACCCGGCCTCGTGGCGCGGGTGGGCCGTGCTGGGCGCGAACCTGCTGCGGCGCGCGCAGATCGCCGCCGGGCGCGCCGCGCTCGAGGTCGCGTTCCGCGGCGACCCGTTCGACCCGTGGACCAAGAACACGCTCGACCTGCTCGACACGCTGCAGCGCTATCCCGAGACGTCGAGCCGCCGGTTCCGGTTCGTCATCGACGCCAAGGAGAGCGCCGCCCTGACGCCGTACTTCGCCGCCACGGCGGAAGAGGCGTACGATCGGCTCGCGGCGCGCTACGGCTTCACGCCGCCCACGCCGATCCGCGTCGAGGTCTTCCCCACGCACGCGGACTTCTCGGTGCGCACCGTCGGCCTGGCGGGCATCGGCGCGCTGGGGGTGTGCTTCGGACCCGTCATCGCGATGGACTCCCCATCGGCCCGGGACCGCGGCGCGTTCAACTGGGGCTCCACCCTCTGGCACGAGATCGCGCACGTGTTCCACCTCGAGCGCTCCCGCTACCGGGTGCCGCGCTGGCTCACGGAGGGGCTCGCGGTCCACGAGGAGCGCCGCGCGCGATCCGGCTGGGGCGAGGAGGCCAGCCCGGCGTTCCTGCGGGCGTTCGACGCCGGCGAGCTGCCGCCGCTCTCGCGGCTCAACGACGGGTTCATCCGCCCGCCCACCCCGCAGTCCATCGGGTTCGCCTACCTGCTCGCGTCGTACGCCGCCGAGTGGCTCGAGGCGATCTGGGGCGCCCCGGTGTTCGTGCGGATGCTCGACGGCTACGGGCGCGGGCTGGACTCCCGCACGATCTCCGACTCGATCCTCGGCGCGCCGCTCGACACGATCGACGCGCGGTTCGACGCCTGGATGCGGCAACGGTTCGCGACGCGGATCGGGGCGCTCGACGATCTGGCGCGAGCACTGGCGGCGGGGCACGAGGCCGCGCGGGCCGGGCGCGCCGAGGGGGCGCAGCGCCACTTCGAGCGCGCCCGCCAGCTGTTCCCCGAGTACGCCGGCCCCGACAGTCCGTATCGCGGCTTGGCCCGGCTCGCCGCGCAGCGCGGCGACCGCGCCGCCGCCGCCGCCGCCCTCACGGCGCTGCTCTCGCACGACGCCACGGCCTATGATGCCGCCATCGAGCTGGCCGGCCATCTGGATGCCATCGGCCGTGCCGACGAGGCCGCGGCGGCGCGCGAGCAGGCGCTCTCGATTTCGCCGCTCGACCAGACCGTGCACGAGCAGCTTGCGGTGTACTACACGCGCGCCGGCCGCCACGCGCTCGCGGTCCGCGAGCGGCGCGCGATCGTCGCGCTCGGCCCGCTCGATCGGGCGCGGGCCTGGTTCCGGCTCGCCCAGGCGCACGAGGCCGCCGGGCAGGGCGACGAGGCGCGGCACGCGGTGCTGCGCTCGCTCGAGACGGCGCCCGGCGACGCCGAGGCGCAGGAGCTGCTGCTGCGGCTCCGGGAACGCCGCCCATGACCGCGCGCGACGGCCTGGCCACGCTCGCGATCGCCGTGACCCTCGCCGCGGGAGCCGCGACGGTCGCGGCGCAGGGCCGCGGGTTCCGCGAGGCCAGCGGCCAGCGACGCGCCGACGACCCGCGGTTCATGGCGCACAACGTGCCGTACGACGCGCGCGTGACGTTCGTGCGGCTGGCGTTCAATCCGTCGCGGGCCCGCATGGGCCGGGCCGGCGGCGGCGGGTGGTTCGACGGCATCGACTACTTCTGGGACCACGACTACCCGCGCGCCGACCAGCACCTGACGACCATCGTGCGCGAGCTGACGACCATGCGGCCGCCGGACGGCTCGAACGTGCTGTGGATCGGCAGCCCCGAGATCTTCCGCTACCCGATCGGCTACGTGTCGGAGCCGGGCTGGTGGACCCAGACCGACGAGGAGGCGGCCAACCTGGGCGCGTTCCTGCGGAAGGGCGGGTTCCTCATCTTCGACGACTTCGAGGGCGGGTTCGCGCTCGGGAACCTCGAACGCGAGCTGCAGCGCGTGCTCCCGGGCGCGCGCCTCGTCGAGATCCCGGCGGCGCACGCGATCTTCCACAGCTTCTTCGAGATCGACCCCACGAAGATGGAAAGCCCGTACCGCGTGCAGCCGTACTTTCTCGGCGTGTTCGAGGACAACGACCCGGCGAAGCGGCTGATGCTGATCGCGAACTACAACAACGACATCGGCGAATCGTGGGAATGGTCCGACCAGGGCGTCATTCCCATCGACATCACCAACGAGGCGTACAAGCTCGGCATCAACTACCTCGTGTACGCGCTGACCCACTGACGACGGGAGTCCCGTGACGACGACGCTGCCTAACGCCGCATCTGACACCGCGCTCGCGGACCGCCTCGGCCAGGTCCGCGGCCAGCTCCTCCGCGAGATCCGCAAGGTCATCGTCGGCCAGGACGCCGTGATCGACCAGGTCCTGCTGACGCTGCTCGCCGGCGGCCACAGCCTCATCGTCGGCGTGCCCGGACTCGCCAAGACGCTGCTGGTGCAGACGGTGGCGCGCGCGCTGGACCTCAAGTTCTCGCGGATCCAGTTCACGCCGGACCTGATGCCCAGCGACATCACCGGCACCGACCTCGTCCAGGAAGTCGCGGCGAGCGGCCGGCGCGAGCTGGTCTTCGCCCCGGGCCCGATCTTCGGGAACGTCATCCTCGCCGACGAGATCAACCGCACGCCGCCCAAGACCCAGGCCGCGCTGCTCGAGGCGATGCAGGAGCACCGCGTCACGGTGCAGGGCCGCACCTACGAGCTGCCCGAGCCGTTCTTCGTGTTCGCGACGCAGAACCCGATCGAGCTGGAGGGCACGTACCCGTTGCCCGAGGCGCAGCTCGACCGCTTCATGTTCAACATCATCATCGAGTATTCGGACGAAGCCGACGAGATGGCCATCGTCAACGAGACCACCGGGGCGCCGGCCGAGGACGTCCGCGCGGCGCTGGCCGGGCCCGAGCTGCTCGCGTTCCAGCAGCTGGTGCGGCGCGTGCCCGCCGCCGAGGAAGTGGTGCGGTACGCGGTGCAGCTGGTACGCGCCACGCGGCCCGACAGGAACGGGGCGCCGGACTTCGTGCAGCGCTGGCTCAACTACGGCGCCAGCGTGCGCGCGGCGCAGTACCTCATCCTCGGCGGGAAGGCGCGCGCGCTGCTCGACGGCCGGCACCACGCGCATTTCGACGACGTGCGCGCGCTGGCCCGGCCGGTGCTGCGCCACCGGCTGCTCAAGAACTTCCACGCCCAGTCCGAGCGCGTCGAGACCGACACCATCGTGGCGCGGCTGCTCGAGACCGTGCCCCTGCCGACGTCGGGGATGTGAGCGCGCGGTTTCTCGACCCCCAGGTCCTCGCCAGGATCGACGGCCTGGAGCTTCTGGCGCGCACGGTGGTGGAAGGGTTCATCAGCGGCCTGCACCAGTCGCCCTACCACGGCCTCTCGACCGACTTCGCCGAGCACCGGCCGTATCTGCCGGGCGACGACATCCGGCGGGTGGACTGGCGGCTGTGGGGCCGCACCGACCGGTTCTACGTGAAGGAGTTCGAGGCCGACACCAACGCCAACGTCGTGGTGCTGCTCGACGTGTCGCGGTCGATGGCGTACGGGCGCACCGGCGTCACCAAGCTCGACTACGGGCGCTATCTCGCCGCGACCCTGCTCTACCTGTCGCGGCGCCAGCGCGACCGCGTGGGCCTGGTGACCTTCGATCGCGACGTGCGCGAGGTCGTGCCGCCCTCGGCGCGGCATCTCGAGCGGGCGCTGTACGCGCTGGAGCGCGTCGAGCCCGGCGGGCCGGGAACGCTGGGGCCGCCGCTCGCGCGGGTGATGGCGACGATCCGGCGCCGCAGCATCATGATCCTCATCTCCGATCTCTACGAGCCGCCCGACGCGCTCGCCGAGTCGGTCGGCGTGCTGCGGGGCGCCGGCAGCGACGTGATCGTGTTCCACGTGCTCGACCCGTCGGAGCGCGCCTTCCCGTTCGACGAGCCCGCGCCGTTCGAGGACCTCGAGACCGGCGAGCGCATGCCCGTGGTGCCCGGCGACCAGGCCGAGCGGTACCGCGCGCTGATCGAGGAGCACCTCGCCACGGTGGCGCGGCGGATGAGCGAGACCGGCCTGGACTACGAGCTCGCCATGACCGACCGGCCGCTCGACTACGCGCTGCTCGAATACCTGACGCGCCGGCGGGCGCTGACCCGGGTGCGCTGAGTGGGTTTCCTCGCCCCGCTGTTCCTCGCCGCGCTGGCGGCGCTCGCGATCCCGGTGCTGGTGCACCTGACGCACAAGGAGCGCAAGGAGCCGCAGGTCTTCCCGTCGCTGATGTTCCTGCAACGGATCCCGTTCCGGACCCGCCGGCATCAGCGGATCCGGCACTGGCTGCTGTTCGCGCTGCGCGCGGCGGCCGTGGTGCTGCTCGCCGCCGCGTTCGCACGGCCGTTCCTCGCGCGCGGCGGCGCCGTGGCCGGCGGAGGGCGGTCCGTGGTCGTGCTGCTGGACCGCTCCGCCTCGATGGGGGCGGCGGGCCGCTGGGCCCGCGCGCAACGCGAGGTGCGCGCCGCCATCGACACGCTGGGACCCGGAACGGCGGTGACGCTCATCGCGTTCGACGACCGCGCTGAGGCACTCGCTCGCAACTCGACCGACCGGACCGCGATCGTCGGGGCCCTCGCCCGCGTGAGCCCGGGCTCCGCCGCGGGCCGGTTCGGCCCGGCGTTGCGGCTGGCCGCGAGCCTGCTCGAGGAGCGCGAGGGCAGCGGCGAGGTCGTGGTGGTGTCGGACTTCCCCCAGCGCGCCTGGACCGGCGACGAGGCGGGCGTCCTGCCGGCGGGAACGCACCTCACCACCCGCGACGTCGGCGACAGCGCGCTCGCGAGCGTGGCGGTGACCGGCGTCGTGCTCGAGCACACCGCGGACGGCCGCACCACGGTCACCGCGCGGATCGTCGCGACCGGCGGGGGGGGCCGGGAGCGGACGGTGCCGGCGACGCTCGAGGTGGCGGGCCGGGATGTGCAGACCGTCCGCGTAACAACCGGACCCGGTGCGCCGGCCCTCGCGCGCTTCGATCCGGTGCGCGATCCCGAAGAGCCGCGCCGCGCGCGGGTCCGCGTTCCCGCCGACGATCTTCCCGCCGACGACGCCCATCACTTCGTCCTCGGGCCCGCTCCGCGGCTGCCCGTGCTCCTCGTGACCCGCCCGGGCGCGCGGCCGGGCGACGCGCTGTACCTGCGGCAGGCACTCATGGTGGCGCGCGACCCCGCCCTGCCCGTGACGACCCGCGCCGCGAACGCCGTGCGCGCCGCCGATCTCGATGCGGCCGCGGTCATCGTGCTGCACGAGATGCCGTTTCCCGGCGGGGAAGCCGGCCGGCTTCTGCTGGATCGCGTCCGCGCGGGCGCCGGCCTTCTGGTCGCGCTGGGCGCGCAGGGAAGCCTGCCCGCCGAGATCGGCGATTCCATCGGCCCGAGCCTGCGGCCCACCGATCGCGCCGAGCTGGGCGCGGCGGCCGCGGCCGCCGAACCGACGCACCCCGTGTTCGCCGGGTGGGACGGCTCGCGCGGCGATCCGTTCGCGGGCAGCCGGACGTTCCGCTACCGCCCGCTGGAGCGTGCGCGCACGGCGCTCGCCCGGTTCGACGACGGCACGGCCGCGCTGGCCGCGGCGCGGCTGGGCTCGGGGCGGGTGCTGGTGTGGGCCGCCGACTTCGCGAATCGCTGGAGCGACCTGCCGCTGCAACCGGGGTTCGTGCCCCTGATGCATGGCGCGGCACGGTGGCTGGCGGGCTACGCGCCGGCGCCGACGGCGTTCGCGGTGGGTGAGGTCGCCGAGCTCGCGCGGCCGGCCGCGGGTGCCCTGGTGCTGGAGCGGCCCGATGGCCGGCGGGAGGCGCTCGACCCCGAGGGCCCGGCCCGGGTCCGCCTCGACGCCAGCGGGTTCTGGATGGTGCGTGGCGCGGCCGCGCGCGCCCAGGCGCTGCTGCTCGCCGCCAACGTCCCGACCGAGGAATCCGACCCGGCGCGGCTCGACCCGGCGCGGCTCGGCCTGGCCGTGGCGGGGGGCGCGGCCGCCGCGCCCCGGGAGCGTGCCGGGCCGCCGGCCGACCGGGAGCGGCGCCAGCGGCTGTGGTGGTTCATGTTGGCATCGGTCCTGCTGCTGCTGGCGGCCGAGACCGTGATTGCACAACGTACGCGGGGGATCATCGGATGAACGCCCGGCTGCTCGACCTCATCGCCGTCGCCCGACGCCGCTGGCGCCTGCGTCGCGCGCTTGGCGGCGCCGCCCTGCTGGCGGCCGTCACGCTCGTCACCGTGGTGCTCGCCGCATTCGTGCTCGACCGGGCGCGCTACGCGCCGGCGGTCGTGCGGGTCGCGCAGGCGGCGGTCTGGATCGGCCTGGGCGTGCTGGCCTGGCGGGCGATCGGGCGCGGGTTGCGCCGCCGGGTGAGCGACGCCCAGGTCGCGCTCTACCTCGAGGAGCACGAGCCAACGTTAGGCGGCCGGCTGCTGGCCGCGGTGCGCTTCGCCGACGCCGCCGACGGCCCCGCGATCTCGCGGGCGCTGGTGGACCGGCTGGTCGCCGACGCGGTGGCGCGGTGCGACGCGCAGCCGGCGTTGCGCAGGGTCGAGCAGCGGGGCATCCGGCGCGCGTGGACCGCGCTCGGCGCCACCGGCGCTGCGGCGGTCCTGGCGTTCCTCGCCGGCCCCGCGTTCCTCTCCACGGGTGCGGCGTTCCTCGTCCCGTTGCGCGGCGAAGCGGCGAGCCCGTACGCCGTACGTGTGACGCCAGGCGACACGCTGATCGCGCGCGGCGCCGATCTCGAGATCCATGCGACCCTGCGCGGCTTCGCCGCCGACCGCGTCGAGCTGCTGACCCGGCGCGCCGGCGCCCCCGACTGGGAGCGCAACGCGATGTCCGTGCTGCCCCCCCCCGAGGGCGGCTACGGCCTGATCGTGTTCGACGTGCGCGAGCCGGTGGAGTACCTGATCGAGGCGGCCGGCGTGCGCTCCCGCACCTTCACGGCGCGCGTCGCCGACCTGCCGTGGGTCGCGCAAATCGAGGTCGCCTACACCTTCCCCGCGTACACAGGCCTTTCACCACGCAGCCAGCCCGGCGGCGACATCGCCACGCTTGCCGGCACCCGGGCGCGCGTCACCCTGCGGCCGACGCGGAGCGCCACCGGCGGCGTTCTGGCCGTGGCGGGCGGCGACACCGTCCAGCTCGCGCCCGACACCGCGGGCACGCTGAGCGGCACGCTCACGGTGCGCGCCGCGGGCGAGTACCGCGTGCTGTTGCCGGGGCCGGACGGACGGCTGGTGCCCGCCTCGCCGGCGTACGTCATCGAGGTGCTCGACGACCTGCCGCCGACGGTGACGTTCACGCGGCCCGGCCGCGATGCCGACGCCACGCCGATCGACGAGGTGTTCATCGAAGCGCGCGCGGAAGACGACTTCGGCGTGCGCCGGCTCGATCTGGTGTATCGGGTGAACGGCGGGGCCGAGCGCACCGTGCCGCTGCACGAGGGCGCGCCGCGCGCCGAAGTCGTTGCCGGGCACACCGTGCTGCTCGAGGAACTGAACCTCTCGCCCGGCGACGTCATCTCGTACTTCGCCCGCGCAGCCGACGGGCGGCCAGGGGCGGCGCCGCAGCTCTCCGACATCTACTTTCTCGCGATCCGTCCCTTCGACCGCGCGTTCCGCGAGGCCGAGCAGAGCGGGATGGGCGGCGAGGGCGGCATCGACGCGGGCGAGCTGTCGGAGCGCCAGCGCCAGATCGTGGCGGCCACGTTCCGGGTGCAGCGCGACCGGGCCACCCGGTCGGCCACCGAGCTGCGCAACGATCTCGCCACGCTGGCCCTGACCCAGGGCCGGCTCCGCGACGAGGTGGCCACGCTGGTGCGCCGCCTGCGGACCCGCGGCGTCGCCCAGTCCGACAGCGCGATGGGGCTCGTGGCGGACGCGCTCGACAGCGCGATCGTCGCGATGCGCGAGGCCGAGGAGCAGCTCGGTCGTCGCCAACCCGACGCCGCGCTGGCGCCGGAGCAGCGCGCCCTGACCCATCTGCAGCGCGCCGAAGCCGTGTTCGACCGCGAGCGGCAGGTCGCGCGTGGCGGACAGCAGGGCGGCGGCCGCGGCGGGAGCGCCACGGCCGAAGAGCTGGCGGACCTGTTCGAGCTCGAGCTGGACCGGATGCGGAACCAGTACGAATCCATCGAGCGCGGGCGGCAGCAGAACGCGCAGGAGCAGGTGGACGAGGCGCTGGAGCGGGTGCGCGAGCTGGCGCGGCGCCAGCAGCAGGAGGCCGAGCGCCGGCGGGCCCAGCAGGGCGCGGGCACCGGCGCGCCGGGCAGCGGCCAGCGCCGGCTCGCCGAAGAGACCGAGGAGCTGGCGCGCCAGCTCGAGCGGCTCTCGCGCGAGCAGTCGCAGCCCGAGCTCGACGAAGCCGCGCGGCGGCTGCGCGAGGCCGCGGACCGGATGCGCCGCGCCGCGGCCGATCGCGAGGGGGGCGCCAGCGCCGACGCCGCCACGGACCGGCTGCGCCAGGCGCAGCGCGACCTGGAGCGCGGGCGCTCGGACGGTTTGCGCCGCGACGTGGACCAGGCGCGCGCACGCGCCGAACGGCTGGCGCAGCAGCAGCAGGGGGTCGAAGAGGACGTGCAGCGCCTGGGGGGGGGCCAGGATACGCCGGAAGCGCGCGCCGAGCGGCTGCGCCGGCTCCAGGAGCGCAAGGACCTCATGGCCGGGGAAGTGGGGGCGTTGGAGCGCGACATCGAGCGCCTGGCGCGCGAGGCGCAGGGGACGCAGCCCGACGCGGCGCGGCGCCTGCGCGAGGCGGCCCGCGGCCTCCGCGACGGGCGGGTGGAAGACAAGATCCGCTATTCGCGCGGCCAGCTGCCCGCGCGCTCGCCCGAGTATGCGCGCGCGTTCGAGGAGCAGATCGGCGCCGACCTCGACAGCCTGGCGCAGCGGCTCGCGTCCGCGGCGGGTGCCGTGGGCGAATCGCGCGAAGACCGGATCGGGCGTGCGCTCGAGCGCACCCGCGATGTGGCCAATTCGCTCGAGGGCCTGGCTGAGCGGATGCAGGGGGGACAGGAACGGCAGCAGGCCCAGCAAAGACAGCAAAGGCAGGGACAGCAGGGGCAGCAGGGACAGGGGGGCGGACGGCGCGGGGAGCCCGGCCAGCAGCCGGGTGGCGGTAACGCGGGCCCCGGCGGCGAGCGCGACGCGCAGCAACAGTTCCAACGGGAGATGCGCGAGCGGACCCGCGAGCTGCGCCAGCTCCGCGACCAGCTGCGCCGCGAGGGCGTGTCCACCGAGACGCTCGAGCAGCTGATCGGCCAGATGGGTCGCGCGGACAACACGGGCCCGGCCGGCACGCCGCAGGGCATCGAGTCGCTCACGCAGATCATCGTGCCCGGTCTCCGGGAGTTCGAGTTCGGGGTGCGCCGCCGGCTCGGCACGGCCGGCCGCGACCTGCCCAACCTCGCCGGCGAGAGCCGGGTGCCGCCGCGCTACCGCGCGATGGTCGAGGAGTACTACCGGGCGCTCGCCGAGGGGCGGCCCTAACGCTCCCGCCGCCGCCGCTTGACAGGCAGCCCGACAGGGCTGCAGTTTCGCTTCGACTCCTCGCTGTTCGAAGGAAGCGGACGCAATGCCGGCTAACACGCTCGGCTATCCCACGGACGTGTTCATCAGCTATCGCCACAACCCCCTGCACAAGGAGTGGTTGAAGGACATCTTCTTGCCCCAGTTCGAGCCGCGTCTCGCCGCGGAGCTCGATGTCACTCCGAAAGACCTCGCGGTGTACTGGGACGACGACCTGCGAACGGGCGAGGATTGGAGCGAGGCGCTGCTCGAGGCCCTCAAGACCTCGTGCTGCATGCTGGGGGTGTGGTCCCGCGCGTATTTCCGCTCACCGTGGTGCCTCGCGGAGTGGCTGACCTTCGTCGAGCGCGAGAAGAAGGTACAGCAGCTCGTGAAGCGCCTGGTGGCGCCCATCCTCCTGCAGCCGGATGACGCGTACCCCGCCGATGCCCGGGCTCGAACGCCAGCCGCGTTTCAGGAGTACCTGATTACCGGCGAGGCGTTCCGGAAGAACGACCTGTACGTGACGTTCCAGCAACGGGTGCAGCAGCTCGCCGAGGACGTCGCCGCGATCATCAGCGCCAGCCCCCAGCACGCGCCGCCTTGGCCGCTGGTCGACCCCAAGACCGTCCAGCCGCCGCCGCCGGCGTCGATTGGCCGCGTTGTTCTCGGCAAAGCAGCCTGAGAGCGCGCCGACCGCTGACGTCCCCACGGCTCCGTGGGGGCGGCTGTTCACGTTCTACTCATACAAAGGCGGCGTCGGCCGCTCGATGGCGCTCGCGAACGTCGCCGCGCAACTCGCCAAGTGGGGCCACCGCGTCCTCGTGGTGGACTGGGACCTCGAGGCGCCGGGACTCGAGACGTTCTTCGAGCGCTGGCTGAAGGACGCCCGCCGGAAGACACCCGGCATCGTCGATCTCCTGCTGGGGCGTGAAACCGACTGGCGCGCCTGCATCCTCAAGGCGCAGGTGTTCCCGAACGCGCCGCCCGTCGAGTTGATCAGCGCGGGCAAACTGACCGAATCGTACTTCGAAGACGTCCAGGCCTTGGACTGGCGGGCCCTGTTCGAGCGCGGACTCGGCAACCGGCTGGACCGGCTGCGCAACGAATGGGGCAACGCCTACGACTTCGTCCTGATCGACAGCCGCACCGGCATCAACGACGTCGGCGGCATCTGCACCGTGCTGTTGCCCGACATCGTGGTCCTGCTGTTCACCACCAGCGAGCAGAGCGTGGATGGCGTGGTGGACGTGATGCGGCAGGCCCAGGCGGCGCACCAGCGCCTCCCGACCGATCGCGGCCGCCTGCTCGCCCTCCCGGTGCCCAGCCGGGACGAAAGCCGGAAGTACAAGGACCAGGCGGAGAAGTGGCGCCAGAAGTACGCCGCGGCGCTCGGGGAGTACTACGCGGCATGGGCGCCCCGCGGCGTCACCGCCGAGAAGATCGTCAACCGCCTCTACATCCCGTATTTCGGCGAGTTCAGCTTCGGCGAACAGCTGCCGGTGGTCGATGCGGCCTACCAACTCGATGACCCGAACAGCATCGGCTACGCGTACGCGCGACTCGCGACCCTGATCGCGCACAAGCTCGACTGGGACGCCGTGCTCGGCAGCGGCGAGGGCAGCGAGGCGGCGGAGACCCGCGCCAAGCTGGCCGACGCCGAGGCCCGGATCGTCAAGGGGAAGCGGCGCGGGAGCTTCATTGCCGCCGCGGTCCTGCTGCTCATCATCTCCATGGTCGTCGTCGGCCAGCTGTCGACTCGGCAGCGCGAACGGCGAGCCCGAGCGCAAACCATCATCGCGGCCATGAGCACCACTTCGGACCCGCTCCTAGCCGCCCTGCTGGCGGCGGAGCTGCAGGACCTGCCCGACCCCGGTGGCGGCGTGGCCGCGCTGGGGCGCATCGCCGCGTCGCCGATTCCTGTCGCCGCGTTCGAGGGACCATCCGACGACCTCACCTTCGCGTGGTTCAGTGCAGACGGCAGTCGGGTGATCGTGGAACGGTTTCAGATGGACGCGCTGCTGGTGTATCCGGCTCGAGGGCGTGGCGACGCGATCGCACTCCCCGGTCGCTCACCTCGCTACTCTCGTGACGCCTTTACGGCGGACGGAACGGGCCTCATCACCGTCAGCGGCGACCGCGGTCGGATCTGGCGACTGGACGGCTCCCTCCTCGCCACCCTGCCGATTCCCCGGGACATCGCCCAGGCCGAGTTCGCTTCCGACGGCCGCCACTTCTTCACCCGGCAGTTTGACAACCCGACCGTCGTCGACCTGTGGCGCAGTGACTCGGCCGGGCCACGGCTGGTGCGAAGCTTGACGCGAGCCATCAACGCCGCCTTCACCGGTGACGGGTCGGCATTGATTCTGGGATACGAGTCCGGTGTGGTCGAGGTCCGCGATCTGCAGGGATCGCGGGTGCGCGCCTTCCCTGGCCAGAACACGGCGGCCGACCATTTCGCTCCGAACCGGGACGGCTCGCGGATCGCCGTCCGCTACCGCGACGGATCGGTTCGCGTCCTACCCCGCGCCGAGCTCGTGGGCGCGACGCAAACGCCGGGGGTCACGCGGTTCGCCGATCCCTCGTTCTCGCCGGGCGGCGAACAACTCCTCTTCATGGGTGCGGACAGTATGATCACTCTCCAGACCCTAACCCTCCCGGGCGCCGCGACGGCACCGACCGGTGCGGCGATCCGACGGTTCGGTCGCATTGATGGGACAACCATGCTGGGGTTCAGCCACGATGGCCGCGCGGTCTTCGCGCGCGAGTACACGGGACGCGCGCGCGTCTGGCGACTCGACAGGTCTGATTCGATCGTCGTCGAGCCTGGACGCGGGTACGGCGCGGCGCTCGACTCCAGCGGTGCGCTCCTCGCGACCGCCGCAGCTGACGGGTCGGTGCGTGTCTGGCCGACGGACCCGATCGTCCGTACGGGCAGCTGGAGCGACCTGATCCGGACGCTGCGGGGAGCCACGTCGGCTTGCCTGTCCGTGATGCAACGGGCCCAGTTCCTGGGCGAGGCGCAGCGGGAGGCGCAAGCGGCTTTCGAACGTTGCGAACGCAGCTTCGGACGAACCCCGGGGCGATCGGCCGCTCTCGCGGATTCCCTGGCCCGCAGCGGACCACGCGCCAATTAGGGACCCCGCGTTCGTGGCAGAAAGGGCCGGCCGCTCGTAACGCCCCACGGCCACCTCGCCCCCGACCGCCTTTCCGGGCGGTGCCGGCCGGCGTAACCTCACGCAATGACCGTACCCACCCCGGTCGCGCCCGCCCCGCTGATCTCGTGGCGGCCGCTGAGCGTCGCTGTCGTGTTTCTGGTCTGGACCGCGCTCGCGGCCCTGGTCACCGTCAGCGGAGCCATCGCGTTCCGCCAGGCGGGCCGGCCGGTGGATTGGACCTGGCTCGTCACCACCCGCTTCACCGACTGGTACACCTGCGCCGTCTTCACGCCCCTCTTCGTCTGGCTCGCGCGCCGCTGGCCCATCGAGCGGGCCGGCTGGCCCGCCCGCGCGGCGCTGTGGCTCGCCGTCAGCTCGGCCGCCGTCGTCGGGAAATACGCGCTGCACGTGGGCGCGATGGGTGTGCTGCTGCCGGGGCGCGCCGACCGGTCGCTCGGCGCCGTGATCGCGCAGAACTTCGTGTTCGAGAGCATCGCCTTCTGGTGCGTGGCCGGCGTGGTCCACGCCATCGTGTTCTACGAGCGGTTCCGCGAGCGCGAAGTGCACGCCGCGCGGCTGCGCGGCCAGCTGGCCGAGGCGCGGCTGGAGTCGCTGTCGGCCCGGCTCCACCCGCATTTCCTGTTCAACACGCTCCAGGGCATCTCCACGCTGATCCACCGCGACCCCGCGAGCGCGGATCGCATGCTCGCCCGCCTGTCCGACCTGCTGCGTCGCACGCTCCAGGTCGGGGAGGCGCAGGAGGTGCCGCTGGCCGAGGAGCTCGCGACGCTCGCGGCGTACGTGGCGATCCAGCAGGTCCGGTTCGGCGACCGCCTGGCCGTGGTCACGCGCGTGGACCCGGCTGCGGGCCCGGTGCTGGTCCCCCACTTCCTGCTGCAGCCGCTGGTGGAGAACGCGCTCCAGCACGGTATCGCGCGCCGCGCCGGCGCCGGCCGCGTAGAGATCGCGGCCGCCCTCACGGACGGCACGCTGCGGCTCAGCGTGACCGACGACGGCCCCGGCCTGCCGCGGCACGACGACTTCCCGGCCGAAGGCGTCGGGCTCGGCACCACGCGCGAGCGGCTCGCCGTGCTGTACGACGGGCGGGCGCGACTCGGCCTCGCCCCCGCGCCCGACGGCGGGCTGCGCGTCGAGGTCGAGCTGCCGGCGCGCCGGGCGGCAACGTGACCGCCCCGTTGCGCGCCGTCATCGTGGACGACGAGCCCCTGGCCCGGGAGCGCATCCGGACACTCCTGGCCGCCGATGGCGCCGTCACGGTGGTGGCCGAGTGCGGCGACGGGGCCGGCGCGGTGGACACCATACGGCGTGACACGCCGGAGCTGGTGTTCCTCGACATCCAGATGCCGGAGATGGACGGGTTCGAGGTCCTCGCCGCGCTCCACCCGGCGCGGCTGCCCGCCGTGATCTTCGTGACCGCGTACGACGACTACGCCCTGCGCGCGTTCGACGTGCACGCCGTGGACTACGTGATGAAGCCGCTGGACCCGGAACGGTTCCGCACGGCGCTGGCGCGCGCGCGGGAACGCCTGCGCGCAGGGCCGGCCGGAGCGGACGAGCGGTTGGTGGCCCTGCTGGCCCAACTCGCATCCGACCGCCGCGCGCCCGCGCGGTTCGTCGTCCGCCACGCCGACCGGATCAGCTTCGTGCGCGCGGAAGACGTGGACTGGATCGAGGCCGCGGGCAACTACGCGCGGCTGCACACGACCGCCGGAACCCACCTCGTGCGCGAGACGATGAAGGCCCTGGACGCCCGGCTCGACCCCGAGCGGTTCGTGCGCGTCCACCGTTCGATCATCGTGAACGTGGAGCGCATCGCGTCGCTCGAGCCCTGGTTCCACGGCGAGTTCACCGTCACGATGCAGGGCGGCGCGCGGTTCACCTCCAGCCGCTCGCACAGCGACCGGCTGCGCCGGCTCATCCGTTGATCTCGCGACACCGGTCCCGCCGGGGGGCCGGTCCGTCACAGCGACCTCGAATCATGACCGACCACGCGCCTACGTTCACCCGCCCTGAAGGGCGGGTTCGTAGAGCGAAACGGCTTCGCGGAGGAATCATGCGTTGGATTGTCGTCGCGTTGTGCGCCGTCACCGCCCCTGCCGCCGCGCAGGCGCCCGCCACCCTCTCGCCCCAGCGGCAGGCGTTGTGGAGCGAGGTGCGCGCCCTGGCCGATTCGATGGAAGCCGCAGTCGGCCGCGGCGACATGCTCGCGGTCTCGCGCTTCTACGCGGACGACGCCAGAATGGCGGGCGGCGGCGGACCCGTGGTCGCGGGCCGCGCGGCGATGGACCAGTACTGGACCCGGATCCGCGAGCCCCGCAACTGGCGGCTGGTCATCCGCGACGTGGGCGGCACCGCGGAGCTGGCGTACTGGGTCGGGACCTCGCATCTCGTGACGGGACCCGCGGGGCGCGAACGGACGTCGACGACGGACTTCGTGGTGGTGCTCGCACGGCAGCCCGGCGGAGGCCTGCGGATCACCCTGGACTTGTACTAGCGTTCACCGGTCTGGACGCGGGCTGAGAGCCCGCGCTTGGACCGACACGGGCTGACAGCCCGTGCTCGGCAGAACCCGTCCTCAAGAGGACGGCCAGTCACGAGGTTTGCGTTCTTCAGGACGCGCCTTTGTCCGAGCACGCGCTTCAGCGCGTGTCCGCGAAGGGGTTGAAGAAACTGAAGCCTGGGAGAGTCCCATGTCGCGCGCCGCCGCTATTGCCACCATCGCCCTGCTCGTGCCCGTGCTCGCGCGCGCCCAGACCGCGGCCGATAGCGCGGGCATCCGCGAAGCCGCGCTGAACTACATCGACGGCTGGTACGCCGCCGACGGCGACCGCATGGCCCGGGCCTTGCACCCCGAGCTGGCCAAGCGCATCCAGAACATTGACCAGCAGGGCCGCTACTTCATCCGCGACATGACCGCCTCCGAGCTGACCTGCGGCACCCGGGCCGGCGGCGGGACGCAGACCCCGGCCGGCCAGCGGCGCAACGAGGTACGGATCCTCGACATCTTCCAGAACACGGCCAGCGTGCGGGTGGACGCCTCCACCTGGGTCGACTACCTGCACCTGGTGCGGCAGCCCGACGGGCGCTGGCTTATCCTCAACGTCCTGTGGGAGATCCGCCGGTAAAGGCGCGGGTTGATGACATGATGGCGTCACTGTCACTACAGTTAAGCGCGCAACTGTATTGTGTTAAATGACTTAGCTGATTCGAGCAACACGAGCTGAGCCCGTGGTCTGCGCCCGGAGAAGCCCTGAAAGGGCTCGGCAGCTCCGGGGCGCGCGGGATGTTCTGGGGCTATTCTCAGGCTGCGATCGAACCGCTCCGGAGCCGACTCCATGGATACGTCGAGCGCGGAGATCCATCACGTCACCGCCATCGCGGCGGACGCGCAGCGCAACGTGGACTTCTACACCGCCGTGCCGCGAGGGCGGCGACAGGCCCGGGGCGGCCGAGCGGCTCACGCGCGCCGTCGCCTCGCGCAACAGCTACCTCCCCGTGTTACGCCTGCTGCAGCATCCGCACCAGACGACGTGGCGGTGATGGCGGGACTCCACTGGGCTGATTGGCCGTGAGGACCACGGTCGGTTGTCGGGTGAAATCCGGCTGGGCCGTCGCCGTGCTGCTTGGCGGGCGAGCCGACGCGCCGCGGGTTCTCGACCGGCGGCGCCTCGAGCTCAGCGAACCCGAGGTTCCCGAATCGGTGCAGCCCTACCACGCTAGCTTCGGCACGGAGCAAACCGACACCGCGGCCGTCGAGCGCCTGGTGCGCCTGGTCACGCGCCGCGCCGAGCGATCCGTGGCGCAACTCGTGCGGGACTGCCGCGCCGGCGGCCATCGACCCGCTCGCATCGGCGTCGTTGCCACCAGCACCGTGGATCCTGCGTCCATCGCCAACCAGCACATTCGCGCGCATGCCAGTGAGGGCCGCCTGTTCCGTACGGTGGTCGAGGAGGCGGCGCGCCGCCACGGTCTGGAGCCCGTCATTCTGCTCGAGCGGGACCTCCTCGCCTCCGCGGCGCGGCTGCTGGGGCGCACGCCGGCCCGTGTTCGGAAAGCGGTCGCGGACCTGGGACGGGGAATCGACGGATCGTGGCGGGCCGAGGACAAGAGCGCCGCGCTGGCGGCGTGGGTGCTGCTGGCGCGTCGCGGGCCCTGACCATCCTCTGACCGCCCGTAACACCCTCCGTCGAGCCCGGTCTACCGCCTGCCCGGTCGAGCGTGCAAGTTCGCCCGTGATACCATCGCCAGCGGGGGGGGGGTGGGGTACGCCATGAACACCATCAAAACGTCACGGCGGCCGCCTGCAACGATGCTCGTGCTGGGCCTGGCGTGCGCGGTATGGACGACGGGCTGCTCGATCAACCGGATTGCCATCAACAAGCTCGGCAACGCGCTGGCCGAATCGGGCACGACCTTCGCGTCCGACGACGACCCCGAGCTGGTCGGCGCGGCGATCCCGTTCAGCCTCAAGCTGGTCGAGAGCCTACTCGCCTCCGCGCCCGAGCACCGGGGCCTGCTGTTCGCGGCCTCGAGCGGGTTCACGAAGTACGCGTACGCCTACGTGCAACAGCGCGCCGACATGCTGGAAGACTCGAGCCTCGCGATGGCCACGGCCGAGCGCGATCGGGCGCGACGCATGTACATCCGCGCCCGCGACTACGGCTTGCGCGGCCTGGCGACGCGGCACCGCGGCTTCGCCGCGTCGCTGCGCGCGGACGCGCGCGCGGCGGTCCGCGTGGCCACCCGCGACGACGTCCCCCTGCTCTACTGGACGGCCGCGGCGTGGGGCTCCGCCATCTCGCTCTCCAAGGACAATCCGGCGATGATCGCGGAGCAGCCGCTGATGGAGGCGCTCATCGACCGCGCGTTCGAGCTGGACCCGGACTGGGACGCCGGCTCGATCCACGGATTCCTCATCACCTACGAGATGTCACGCCAGGGCGTCCGCGGCGATCCCGCCGAGCGCTCCCGCGCCCACTTCGACCACGCGGTCCAGCTCAGCGACGGCAAGCTCGCGGCGCCGTTCCTCTCCTACGCTGAGGCCGTGTGCATCCCGCAGCAGAACCGGCAGGAGTTCGAGACGCTGCTCCGGCGCGCGCTGGCCATCAACGCCGACGAGCGCACCGAGTGGCGGCTGGCCAACCTGATCATGCAGCGGCGGGCCCGCTGGCTGCTGGCGCGCGTGGACGACCTGTTCCTCGACGCCCTGCCGCCCGCGCCCACGCGCCGCGACTCGCTCGAGCGCCTTCCCTCCCGGTGAGGATCCCCATGCGCGTCACGTCACGCACGCTGACCATGGCCGCCATGGTACTGGCCGCCGCCACGACGGGAACCGGCGCGGCGCGCGCGCAGGCGGGCGCCGCTGGTGCGGCCCAACGCATCCGTCTCGGCACGCTGGCCCCGCAGGGCACGTCGTACCACCGCATCCTCCAGGAGATGGCCGAGCGGTGGCGCACGACCACGAACGGCCAGATCCAGGTCACCCTCTACGCGGGCACCATGGGCAGCGAGGCCGAGATCGTGCGCCGGATGCGGCTGGGCCAGCTGCAGGCGGGCGCGCTCTCGGCCGTGGGCCTCCGGGAGATCGACCCCGCGGTGAGCGCCCTGCAGCAGATGCCGATGATGTTCCGCACCCTCGACGAATACGCGTTCGTGCGCTCGCGGCTCGAGCCCGTCCTGGAGCAACGGCTGCTCGAGCGCGGGTTCGTGGTGCTGTTCTGGGCCGACGCCGGCTGGGTGCGCTTCTTCACGCGCCAGCCGGTAAGCCGGCCCGAGGAGTTCCGCCGCCTCAAGATCTTCGTGACGGCCGGCGAGACCGAGCAGTTCGATCTCATGCGCGGCGCCGGCTACCAGCCGGTGGCGCTCGAGTGGACCGACGCCCTCACCGCGCTCCAGACCGGGATGGTCGATGCGGTGCCGACGATTCCGTATTTCGCGCTCGCCATGCAGTACAACACCGTGGCGAGCCACATGCTGGAGCTGAACTGGACCCCGCTCCTCGGCGCGACCATCATCAATCGCCGCACCTGGGACGCCCTGACCCCCGAGCAGCGGACGGCGATGCAGCAGATCGCGACGGAATCCGGCCGGCAGTTCCAGACCAGCGGGCGGGCGCTGAGCGATTCCGCGGTGGTCACGATGCGCGGTCGCGGGCTGCGGGTGGTTTCCGTCCCCGCCGAGGTCGAGACCGAGTGGCGGACGATGAGCGAGCAGTTCTATCCGCGGATCCGCGGCGGCATGGTGCCCGCGGACATGTTCGACGAGGTCGTCCGGCTGCTCCGCGAGTATCGCGCCAGGCCGCGCGGACGTGACTGAGCCGCTCCGGCCGGAACCGCCCCAACCGCCCGTAACGGCGGCGGCTGAGGCGGCTGGGGCGGTTGCTGCCCCACGCGGTCCCCTGGCGCGCGCCGAGGATCGCGCGCTCGCGATCGTGCTGTTCGCGATGACGGGGCTGCCGCTGATCGAGGCGCTGCTTCGCAAGACCGTCCACGTCGGAATCTCCAACCAGACCGCGATCGTTCAGCACCTGACGCTGGTCGCCGGCATGCTCGGCGCCGGCATCGCGGCGCGCGAGCGCCGCCTGCTGGCGCTCAGCTCCGGCGCGCTGCTGGGTTCCGGCCTCCTCGGCACGGCCGCCCGGATGTTAGGTGCCGCCGTCGCCGTGACCGTGGGCGCGCTGCTCGCGGTGGGCAGCATGCAGTTCGTGCTGAGCGAACGCGGCGCCGGCCGCGTGGTGGCGTACGCCGTCCCCGCCTGGATCGTGGAGCTCGCGCTGCCGATCGGGTTCGCGGTCGTCACCGCGCGCATCCTGTGGAAAGCGTCGGACCGCTGGGCGTGGCGCGGCGCGGCCGCGGGCGGCGCCGCGCTGCTGATCCTGATCGCGTCGCTGGCGCCGCGGCCGGCGATGCTCACCGTGCCGGCGTTCGTCGTCCTGCTGCTGGCCACGGTGCTGGGGGCGCCGATCTTCGCGGCGTTGGGCGGCGCGGGGCTGATCCTGTTCTGGCGCGACGGGTCGCCCATCGCGTCGCTCACCGTGGACCACTACAGCCTGGTCACCAACCCCACCCTGCCCACCGTGCCGCTGTTCACCCTGGCCGGGTACTTCCTGGCCGAAGGGGGCGCATCGAAGCGGCTGATCCGCGTGTTCCAGGCGCTGGTCGGGCAGGTGCGCGGCGGCCCAGCCATCCTGGTGGCGCTGGTGTGCGCGTTCTTCACATCGTTCACCGGCGCCTCGGGCGTCACCATCCTCGCGCTGGGCGGCCTGCTCATGCCGGTGCTGCTGGCCGCGGGCTACACCGAGAAGACCTCGCTCGGCCTCATCACGGGCACGGGCTCGCTCGGCCTGCTGCTCCCGCCCTGCCTGCCGCTGATCTTCTACGGCGTCATCGCGGGCGTGGACATCCGGGACATGTTCCTGGGCGGCATCCTGCCCGGCCTGCTGCTCATCGTGCTGACCGCCGCGTGGGGCATCAGCCAGGCGCCGCGCCGCGAGATCGCGCGCGTGCCCCTGGACTGGCGCGAGGCGGGCCGCGCCGCGTGGGAAGCGAAGTGGGAGCTGCTGGTGCCGGTCGTGGCCCTGGGCGGCCTGTTCAGCGGCCTCGCGACGCCGGTCGAGGCAGCCGCGCTGACGGCGGCCTACACGTGGGTGATCGAGACGTTCGTCTACCGCGACCTCAAGCCCCTGGGCGACGGGCCCCGCGTGGCCGCCGATTCCGGCGTCCTCGTCGGCGGGGTGCTGCTGATCCTGGGCGTGGCGCTCGGGTTCACCAACTATCTGGCGTTCGCCGAGGTCCCGACACGCGCGGTGGAGTGGGTCACGGCTTCGGTGCACTCGAAGTGGCTGTTCCTGCTGTTCCTCAACCTGTTCCTGCTCGTCGTCGGCTGCCTGATGGACATCTACTCGGCCATCGTGATCGTGGCGCCGCTGCTGGTGCCGCTCGGGCAGGCGTTCGGCATCCACCCGGTGCACCTGGGCATCGTCTTCCTGGCCAACCTCGAGCTGGGCTACCTCACGCCGCCGGTCGGCGTGAATCTGTTCCTGACGTCGCTGCGGTTCGGCAAGCCGATGAGCCTGGTGATCCGGTCGGTGATTCCGATGCTGCTGGTGTTCCTCATCGGCGTGCTGCTCATCACCTACATCCCCGCCCTGACGACGACGCTGCCGGGGCTGCTGAGCCGTTAGGGGTCTCCAATCACGTCGGGCGCTCCGTTGCGTGGCCCATGGGGCTCAAGCCCGGCTCGGCCCACCGGCTGAAGCCGACCGGCCCGTCGCTCCAGCCCTCCCACCCCTCGATGGCGTCGTCGGGGTGGTGCTCCGCCTGCGCGGTGACGTAGCGGGAAGCCTGCTCCAGCAGCTGCGGGTGACTGATTGGATGCTGTACCCCTTCGCCCACCGCAGCTTCCGGCGCCCGTGCCCTTCCTTGCCGGCGATGGTCGCTGAACCGCCCTTGAGGCGCTGGACGAGACGCGTCAAGCGTGTCTCGGGATGAACGAGCGCAAGTACGTGCACGTGGTTTCGGACGATGCCGAGGGCGAGCGGCGAGGTGCGTTCTTGAACACATACCGGCGGAAAGTACCGCGCCAGGCGAACGTCACGGCGCATCGCTCGCGGGACCCAAATCCGCGGGCCTTCGTTTTTTCGGCGACGGGACGGCGCATCATCGTGGACCCACGGGGCTCAAGCCCGGCTCGGCTCGCCGGCTGAAGCCGAACTACGTCGAGAGCGCGGCCCGGACCTGCTCCAGGTGATGCGCGTTGTGCCACGCGACCTTCTCGAACTCGTCCTTCAGCGTGCGGCGGCCGTCCGTGCTGTGCACGAACTCGCGGTGTCCGTCCTTCTCGTAATGCCGGCGGGCGTAGTAGATGATCGCCTGCCGCGATGAGACGTACACCTCACGCATGAGGTCGAGCGGCACCGTGGAGTAGTCCAGCGCCTTCGCCCACGCATCCTGATCGTAGAACCAGATGACCTGGCGCGGCTCGCTGATCACGCGCCGGAGGCGGTAGAAGAGGACCGACTCGCTGTCGGCCAGGTGCAAGAGGAGGTACCGCACGGACCACTTCCCGGGCGCGTAGGTGCGCGCGAGATCCGCCTCGCCCAGGCCGAAGTAGCGCAGCGTCTCGTCTCGCGTTGTCTCAAGGTCGCGAAGTAGCATCATCTACCCTCCCGCCCGTCCGTCCCGTCCGTCCCGTCTGTCCCGTCTGTCCCGTCCGCTATTCGCCCGCCAGTGCCACAATCGGCGCGATGCGCGCCGCCCGCCTCGCCGGCATCCAGCTGGCCAGCATCGTGGTCAGGCCGAGCAGTGCCGCCACCCCGCCCAGCACCAGGGGATCCCCCGGCGCCACACCGAACCACAGTCCCTCCATCGCCCGGCCGAAGGCGAGCGCCAGCACCGAGCCTGACGCGATTCCAACGGCCACCACGCCAAGTGCGTTTCGGAGCACAAGTCCCACGGCGCCGCCCGGCGATGCGCCGAGGGCGAGGCGCAGGGCGATCTCCCGCCGCCGCAGCTCGACGCTGTACGCCATCACGCCGTACACGCCCACGGTGGCCAGGACCAGCGCCATGCCCGCGAAGGCCACGAGCAGGGCCACGCTGAAGCGGCGGGGCGCCAGCACGGCATCCACGGAGCCTTGCAGCGTACCGAGGCCCGAGCTCGCCGCGTCGCGGTCCACCTCCTGGAGTATCCGCCGGAAGGTCGCGTGGAACCGCGACGGGTCGGTGGCGACGCGGATGGTCCAGAACTGCACGTTCGCCAGGAGGCCGACGCCGTCCGGGTGCGCCTGCCGGAGCGGAATGTAGACGTCGTCGGTGGGCTGACCCTCGAGCGCGACGAGGCGCATGTCGGCCATCACGCCCACGACGGTGAGGGGACGCGGACCGGTGTTGTTGTCGTCCACCAGGATTTGCCGGCCGATGGGGTCGCCGGGCAGGAACCGGTCCGCGAACGCGCGGCTGACGATGGCGACGGGGATCGCGGAGGAATCGTCGGCCTCCGTGAAGCCGCGGCCCCGCAGCATCGTCGCGCGAATCGCGGCGAGGTATCCGGGGCTCACCACCCGGTAGTTGGCGGACGGGCGCTCGCCCGGCGGCAGCGGAGCGTCCACGACGGCGACCGGCACGGAAGCGAGCAGACCGCTGAGCGGAGCGACAGACGTGAGACCGGCCGCGACCACCTCGGAGCGCGCCGCGAAGGCGTCCTGCAGGCGGCCGTAGAACGCCGTGATGTTCCCGAGGCGGTTGTACGCCTGCGGCGGCAGCGCCAGCCGCGCGATGAACACCGAGTCGGGCCGATACCCCAGGTCCACCTGCTGGAGCCGCGCGAGGCTCTGCACCATCGTCGTGGTGCCGGACACGAGGACGAGCGCCAGGGCGACTTCGGCGATGACGCCGGCGGTGCGGAGCCGCCCGTGGCCGCGGCTGCCGGAGCGCATGCGGCCGGAGGCCGCGAGCGCCGCCTGGGGGTCGGCGCGCAGCGCGACGCCGAGGGGCAACACGCTGAACAGCGCCGTCGCCGCGAGGGACAGGGCGAGCGCCACCAGCAGCGCGGTCCAGTCGATGCGCGCCTCCTCGAGGCGCAGGACCCGCAGCGGGCCGAGCCGGGCCGTGAGGGCGACGCTCCACCACGCAAGCGCCGCGCCCGCGAGCCCGCCCGCACCCGCGAGCACCGCGCCCTCGGTGACCAGCTGGCGCGCGATGGTGCGGGTGGAGGCGCCGAGCGCCCG